>ERZ802822.3-NODE-3-length-208017-cov-16.338891_pt1 | contig 208017 bp, 198 predicted proteins | sample MGYA00345649_ERZ802822 | MGnify/ENA primary metagenome ERZ802822 (study PRJEB30503, sample SAMEA104212359) | marine metagenome | biome: Westerlies Biome; feature: [SRF] surface water layer (ENVO:00010504) within the epipelagic zone...; material: water... | reverse complement strand
CAGCCCCGGAACCATAAGGCCAATGACTAATGTTAGGGCAGCTATAATCAGCAATGCCACAAACACGAGAAACATTAGATTACCCGCCGGGATGGAAAAGATGTCTGCTTCCAGAAGATTTCCAATAATCAGTGCCGGAATTAGCAACCTAAAATTTAAGCTATCAATCGCATCCCACAAACTTTGTTTGCTTAGCCATGTTCTTCTATAAACGTAGCCGATTCCGATGATAAGCAGCAGAGGAGCCAAACTAGAAAAAAGCGTGTCAACAATAACCATTCTCAAGCCTCTATCGCCGCCGCACCATCTCTAACCATTTGAAATATGATGTCCTGCTAGCGCAACCTTCCGTCTGCCAATGCGGATTTGCTTACACTAATAATTGAGTATCATCAGAAACTTCCTTATTCACCGCCCAAAAATCATTGATCGAGACATATCAACCAACAATTCCCGTCACTTAAAAATTCAATGACCGTGGGTAAACGAGTTACCGACAACGATATCGCAGGTAAGATATTTTAGATCATATATTTTTTGCACAACGCTTGGTGGCACCGCATCAATAACCGGTGGAAGCACCTTACGAACAGGGTTGTGACTCACAACAAGATCAAAACCAACATCTCAGACAATGTGTGCCTGTTTCATGCACAAAAAACACCGGGGAAACATGTCCCCGGTGTTATCGTCCTTTTGTAATATCTTTTGGGTGGGTTTACTCGCCCCACATACCAGCAAATTCATAGACCACTGCTGGCTCACCTCCCAAAACCCAAGCATCATGTCCGGGTGAGATGGCGTAGGCATCGCCAGCATTGTATGTAGCTTCGCTTCCATCATCGCACTTGCAATGGACTGAGCCAGAAACAATTATTCCTGTGTGTGTTGCCTGACAGCTATCCGTTCCGATGAGAGGCTTGATGTCCGTTGACCACTTCCAATCGGGGCTCAGCGTAAGCTTCACAACCCGCTGTCCCAATACATTGACAGCTTCCATTCTGGCATTGGGCATATCTTTGGCTTCGTCGGCACCGTCACTAAAGTTTTTCACCTCGATAGGCATATTAAATACTCCCTCTTAGTAATGAATTGCGAACCGAATTTACTTCTGCGACGGCACTATTCCCTTAATGTCCGCCTTAGACAATACGTTATATAGTAACATTTGACCCAAGAGGATGGCGCCCGGAGGTGAAGTGATTTTTGGAATGACCGAGTTTGGCGGAGGGGAAGGGATTCGAACCCCCGAAAGGAATTTCTTCCTTTAACGATTTAGCAAACCGCCGCCTTCAGCCACTCGGCCACCCCTCCGCCGGGGCCGGACCTTGCGGGTGCGCGCGCACCCTGGGGACCGGAAGAAGATACACGGCGTATGCAGTCGCATTTCCTAGCTTTGAAAGCGCCTCCTGTCAAACCGGAATTCAATGCTTTGGGAATAACCCGTGCCACACCCTTGGCACAAGCCGTCCGGCAACGTCAAAATAGGCCGTGCGGCAACGTCACAATATACCAAACGGCGCTTCAGAAATAAGCCTGGAGGCAAGTGAACAGACGGCGAGCAAGCCGCATCACCCATCAGACTTGACCCACGTCACCCGTCGAGTTTAGCGCGCAACATCTGGTTGACCATGCCGGGGTTCGCCTGCCCCTTTGATGCCTTCATCACCTGCCCGACGAAAAAGCCGAACAGCTTGTCCTTGCCGCCACGATATTCCGCAACCTTGTCAGCATTTCCGGCAATCACCTCGTCGATCATCGCTTCAATCGCGCCGCTGTCGGACACCTGCTTCAGGCCTTTTTCCTCAACCACGGTGGCAGCATCCTTGCCGCTCTCGAACATGTCGGCAAACACATCCTTGGCGATCTTGCCGGAAATGGTGCCATCCTCGATCAGCCCGACCAGCCCGCCAAGCGCCACCGGGCTGATATTGCAGTCAGCCAGAGTCTGGCCCGACTTGTTCAGCGCACCAAACAGTTCCACCGTCATCCAGTTGGCAACCAGCTTGCGATCACGGCCAGTGCTTGCTGCCTCGTAAAAGGCTGCTGTCTCGCGCTCTTCGGTGATCACCGCCGCGTCGTAGGCCGACAGACCATAGTCATTGGTCAACCGGTCCCTGATGGCATCGGGCAATTCGGGAAGCGCAGCCTTCAGTTCATCCACCTCATCCTGCGGGATCACCAGCGGCAGCAGATCGGGGTCGGGAAAATAGCGGTAATCATGCGCATCTTCCTTTGAGCGCATGGCGCGGGTGGTGCCGGCACCGGTATCGAACAGCCGCGTTTCCTGATCGATCTGGCCGCCATCCTCGATAATCTCGATCTGGCGCGCAACCTCATAATCAATGGCCTGCTGGATAAAGCGCATTGAGTTCAGATTCTTGGTCTCGGTACGTGTGCCGAATTCCTCACCCGGGCGGCGCACCGATACATTCACATCGGCCCGCATGGAGCCTTCTTCCATATTGCCATCACAGGTCCCGAGATAGCGCAGGATAGAGCGCAGTTTTTTCACATAGGCCGCCGCCTCGGCCGCCGACCGCATGTCCGGCTTCGACACAATCTCCATCAGCGCCACACCGGTACGATTGAGATCGATATAGCTTTTCGAGGGGTGCTGGTCGTGCATCGACTTGCCGGCATCCTGTTCAAGATGCAGGCGTTCGATACCGATTTCGCGCACGCTACCATCCGGCATATCAAGACGCAGCGTCCCCTCACCCACAATCGGCTGCTTGAACTGGCTGATCTGATAGCCCTGCGGCAGGTCCGCATAAAAATAGTTTTTGCGATCGAACACGCTGACAAGATTGATCTCGGCATGCAGCCCCAGACCGGTACGCACCGCCTGTCGAACACATTCCCGATTGATCACCGGCAGCATGCCCGGCATAGCGGCATCAACCAGACTGACATTCGCATTCGGTTCGGCACCAAAATCGGTTGAAGCACCGGAAAAAAGCTTGGCGTTCGATGATACCTGCGCATGTACCTCAAGCCCGATCACAACTTCCCACTGGCCTGTACGGCCTTCAACAAAATCGCTCATGATGTTCCTCCTGCCCGACGTGTCGGGGTGGCTGAAAATCCTGCTGCATCTTCGATCACACGGCCAACGCTGTAGAGCGTCGCTTCATCAAATGGCCGGCCAAGCACCTGCAGGCCCAGCGGCAAGCCATCTGCGTTCAGACCGGCAGGCACTGATATGCCCGGCAATCCGGCCAGATTTGCCGGCACGGTAAACACATCATTCAGATAGTTGGTGACCGGATCATCAACCGTGCGCCCCACCGGAAAGGCCGCCGTCGGCGTTGCCGGTGTGAGGATCGCATCGACCGACTGGAACGCCGTATCGAAATCATCCTTGATAAGCCGGCGTACGCGCTGTGCCTTCAGATAATAGGCATCATAATATCCGGCTGACAGCACATAGGTTCCGATCATGATGCGGCGTTGCACCTCTTCACCGAAGCCGGCAGCGCGGGTCTCGCCATACATGTCATCAAGCGAATCTGCCTCGACGCGCAATCCGTACCGGACCCCGTCATAGCGCGCCAGGTTGGATGACGCTTCGGCAGGTGCAATGATATAATAGGCCGGAAGGGCGTATTTCGTATGCGGCAGGGATATGTCGACGAGTTCAGCCCCGGCATCCCGCAGCCATGCTTGTCCGGTCTGCCACAGCGCCACAACGTCCGGGTCCATGCCATCCATGACATATTCGCGTGGCACGCCGACCCGCATCCCCTTTACACCAGCGTCAAGTGCTGCCGACAGATCAGGCATCGGTTCATCAGCCGATGTTGAATCCTTTGGATCATGACTGGCCATCGCCTGCATCATCAGCGCATTGTCAGCCACCGTGCGGCTGAACGGGCCGGCCTGATCCAGCGAGCTGGCAAACGCCACAATGCCCCAGCGCGAGCAGCGGCCATAGGTCGGCTTCAGACCGACAACGCCGCAAAAAGCTGCCGGCTGGCGGATTGACCCGCCCGTATCAGTGCCAGTGGCCATCAGGGCCGCGCGTGCAGCCACAGCCGATGCCGACCCGCCAGACGACCCGCCCGGCACAAGATCAACGCCATCACCCGCTTGCCATGGATTTATCGCCGGACCATAGGCACTTGTCTCGTTACCCGACCCCATGGCGAACTCATCACAGTTCAGCTTGCCAAGCATCACCCCGCCAGCCTGCCACAGATTGGCGGTCACAGTGCTTTCATAGGGCGGTATGAACCCCTGCAGGATGCGCGAGCAGGCGGTACTGGCAACACCAGCGGTGCAGAACAAATCTTTCACGCCAACAGGAATGCCTTCAAGGATGCCCGCCTCTCCGGCAGCAATGCGCTTGTCCGACTGCGCCGCCATCGACAGCGCATGATCAGCGGTTACAGCCACATAATTGTTAAGGGATGATGTTTCCTCGGCAGCAGCGATATAGGCGGTGGCCAGTTCGACAGCTGAAATGGTTTTCTTGTCGAGCGCAGCGCGGGCCTCTACGGCCGTCATGGACAGGATATCTGACATTACTCAACCACCTTCGGCACAACAAAAAAGCCGCTTGCGGTTTCCGGCACATTGGCCAGCACTTCATCGACGCGGTTGCCATCTGTCACCGCATCATCGCGCTGCGGCAATCCGTGGCCGGTAACGCTGGCCAGCGGTTCAACATTATCTGTATCAACCTGATCGAGTTCGGCGATCCAGTCGAGAATGCCGTTCAGCTCGCTGGCAAGCTGTTCCTGTCGTTCTTCCGGAACATTGATGCGGGCGAGCCGCGCGATTTTGGCAACGGTGGTCTTGTCAACCGACATGGCGCTGTGCTTTGTGCTGTTACGAAGAATTCACGTGTTGGAATTATCACCGCATATGGCGATCTGCAAGCTTAACGACATGAAATCCGCGCTTTTGGCCGGCCAGCGCCTTTTTGGGCTGGATGTTGGCAAAAAGACCATCGGTCTCGCCATCTCGGATGGCAACCTTGCCGTGGCCAGCCCGCTGAAGATCCTGTGGCGGAATAAATTCACTGCCGACGCCGACTCGATGTTCACACTCGGCGATGCCGAAAATGTGGGTGGGTTGATTATTGGCTGGCCGTTGAACATGGATGGCAGCCAGGGGCCGCGCTGCGATGCGACCCGCGATTTTGCCCATGCGCTGTTGCGGCTTCGCGACATACCTATTGCCTTTATGGATGAACGCCTGTCCACCCAGGCTGTGGAATCCGCAATGCTTGCCGCAGACATGACCCGTGCAAAGCGGCACGAACGCCGCGACGCGCTGGCCGCCGCCTGGATTCTTCAGTCCGCACTGGACAGGCTGGAAGGAACGGCTGATGACGACTGAAGCCTAACATTAGTTTAATATAATTTTATTGTTTATTATTAATATCTTGACTCCTATATCGGTGAGTTTAATCTGACGCTCAAGGATACGTCTTTACAACGAAATCATCTGATCTGGTCGAGATGCGTCCAGCAGGCGGTCATCTCCTATCACGCATCGTTCCAACATCTACATCATCGGCTTTGTTTTCGTCCCGTTCATGGGGGCGTATCTCCTTTCCGAGCTCTTCCGGAACATCAACAGCACCATTGGCCCTTTACTTCAGCAGGAATTCGCCCTCGATGCGGCAACTCTTGATCTGATGACGAGCCTGTTTCTTTTTGCCGTGGCAGGATCACAGATTTTCACCGGCATCCTGCTAGATCGGCTCGGCGCCAGACGAACGGTGACCATGTTGCTGATCATTGCGTCAATCGGGGGCCCTGCTGTTTGCCGCCGGAACTTTTACAACTTTGCTTGTGGGACGATTGCTGATTGGTATTGGCATGTCAGACGGCTGGACAGCCGCGTTCAAGGTGAATGCCGACTGGTGGCCCAAAGATCGGCTCGCCCTTGCCAATGGGGCTATCATCGGGCTTGCGGGACTGGGAAGTCTGGCTGCCACTTTGCCCACAAGACTGCTGCTGGATATCATGCCCTGGAACGATCTTTTTGTCTGGTTGGCGGCACTGACGGTCGGGATGGCGGTGATCCTTTTCACGCTGGTTCCAGAAAATCGCGAAAAGACCAACACCGCATCAGCCGACAGATTCAATCTGTTAACCGAATTGCAGGGTTTCGGGTTGATCATGAAAAACCCGGTGATCATCGCCTTTGCACCAGTGTCGATCATACGCCAGGGCGCATGGCTATCCTATCAGGGATTGTGGGCCGGCATCTGGTTACGGGATGTGACGGGACTTGCCCCGACGCCGGTTGCCACATCCCTGCTATTTCTGGCCATCTGCATTGTGATTGGCAATCTGTGCCTTGGTCTTGTTGCCGACATTCTGATCAGGCTGCGTGTGTCGCTCTTTCAATCCATGTTCCTGGCCTGCTGTTTGTACGTGCTCGCCCAGATATTGATCATATTCCTGCCAGCCAGCGCCACAACGGGCCTGTGGATGCTGTTCGGCTTCTTTCTTGCTGGCCCGATATTCGCCTACGCGCTTATTTCGCAGGCGGTACCGGCAACCCATTCGGGACGGGCGGTGAGCCTTCTCAATCTCTTTGCTACATTGGCCGGATTCCTGATGCAGTATGGCATCGGCGCCGTTGTAAATCAGTGGGTTGCGATTGATGGCATTTACCCGGCAGCAGCGCATATTACCGCCCTCGTGGCTGTGATTTGCGTACAGCTTGCCGCGCTTGTCTGGTGGTTGCTTCGGCGAGGACCACTGAATCAGGCTGTCAGGGATATGGGTTCAGCATGATCCTGCCAATAAGGCTGGACGGATCAGGCCGGTCTTGTTAATAACCTGATTTCATGACAGGTCAGTCGCAGACAGGCGCGCCCGATGGGGCTGCATCGCCAAAATCCACCCGCAAGGCAGGTTCGGGCTCACCTGTTTCCCTTCCCCATAGGCATCTTCTTGGTATCGAAGGTCTGTCGCCAATCGATATCTTGGCGCTGATTGACCGCGGCGATATGTTTGCCGACCTGATCCAGTCAGATACCGCGCCGCCGCCGCCCTTTTCCGAAACGCTGCGCGGCCGCACGATCATCAATCTGTTTTTTGAGAATTCAACGCGCACCCGCGTATCGTTCGAACTGGCCGCAAAGCATCTTGGCGGATCGGTTCTGAATATCAATGTTGCCGGATCATCCGTCAAGAAGGGCGAAACCCTTCTCGACACGGCGACTACGCTGAATGCGATGCACCCGCATATTCTTGTCGTCCGGCACAATTGTTCGGGCGCTGCAAAGCTGCTGAGCCAGCATGTCGATGCGGCAGTGATCAATGCCGGTGATGGCCGCCACGAACACCCCACACAGGCGCTGCTGGACGCGCTGACAATCAAACGGCGGGTCGGGCGCATACAGGGTTTGAAAATCGCCATCTGCGGCGATATCGCCAACAGCCGCGTTGCCAGATCGAACATCCATCTGCTGGCCACGCTTGGCGCGGAAATTCGGCTGGTATGCCCGACCACGCTGCTGCCAGCTGCCATCGACATGATGGGGGTTGAGGTGTTCACCGATTTGGAAGAGGGCATCCGCGATGCGGATATCGTGATGATGTTGCGCCTGCAGACCGAGCGTATGGAAGGCACAGAAACGCCATCGCAGCGCGAATATTTCAACCTGTTCGGACTGGATCGCACCAAGCTGATGCGCGCCGCACCGAATGCGCTGATCATGCATCCCGGCCCGATGAACCGCGGTGTCGAGATCGATTCCGCCACTGCTGATGATGTCGAAAAAAGCCTGATCCGCACGCAGGTGGAAATTGGTGTTGCGGCGCGCATGGCCTGTCTGGAAGCGCTGGCAGGTGCAAGCGGGGACCGCAGATGACCCGAACGCTGTTCACAAATGCCCGCCTTCTGGACCCGGCACAGGCGCTGGATGCGCCAGGGTATCTGCTGGCCGAGGATGGCTTGATCACCGCAGCTGGCGCCGGCAGTGCCGACACCACACTTCGCAAAGACGCCGAGATTATTGACTGCAAGGGCGCGTGTCTTGCCCCCGGCCTTGTCGATATGCGGGTCCAGAGTGCCGATCCGGGTGCTGAGCATCTGGAGGATTTGCATACCCTGCTGCATGCCGCTGCCTCGGGCGGCATTTCCACAATTGTGGCCCTTCCAAACGCGAAACCGGTTATTGATGATGCGAGCATGATCGACAGCCTGTCACTGCGGGCAACGCGGATTGGCGGGGCCCGGCTGCGTCTTTACGGCGCTGCCACCCGCAAGCTGCGTGGCAAGGCCATGGCCGAACTGGGACTGATGGCTGAGGCAGGTGCTGTCGGATTTTCCAATGGCAATCGCTGCATCATGGACTCGCTGGTGATGCGCCGCCTTCTGGCCTACTCCGCCATGCTGGACCGCCCGTTCATCCAGCATTGTGAGGATCATGACCTGACAGCTGCCGGCGAAATGAATGAAGGTGAGACATCGACAAGGCTGGGGTTGATCGGCGCACCGGCCGAGGCTGAAGCCATCATCATCGACCGCGATCTGCATCTGATCCGGATGACCGGCGCGCGCTATCACGCGGCGCATATCTCAACACGTGCGGCGATCGAATCCATCCGGCGTGCCAAGGCAGAGGGCCTGCCCGTGACAGCCGATACAGCGCCGCCCTATTTCATGCTGAACGAAATGGCCGTCAGCACCTATGACACGGCCTTCAAGCTGTCTCCACCTTTGCGCAGCGAAGACGACAGACAGGCTGTCATTGCCGCCCTGGCCGATGGCACCATCGATGCCATTGCTTCGGACCATGTGCCGGTTGATGGCGATGCCAAGGCCCAGCCATTCGGCCCGTCACAGCCAGGCGCATCGGGTGTTGATACGCTGTTGGCGCTAACCCTGTCGCTGGTGCATCAAGGGCATCTCGAGCTGTTGCGCGCGCTGGAGTTGCTAAGCCTGGCACCGTCAACCATTCTTGATCTGGGCGGCGGCGCACTGATTCCCGGCACGGCAGCAGATCTGGTGATGTTCGATGCCGACAGCAGCCACATCATACGCGGCAGTGCGTTCGCCTCATCCTCGCGGGTTACGCCGTTTGAGGGCATGCCTGTTCAAGGCCGCGTCCTTGCCACCTATGTGGCTGGCGCACCGATCTTTAGGGCCTGATCACAATGGATGTGTTCCTGTCACCAGCAACAGTGCTGATTGCCGCCTATCTGGCTGGGTCGATCCCGTTCGGCCTGATCGTGACCCGTCTTGGCGGCAAGGGCGATATACGGCAGATCGGCAGCGGCAATATCGGTGCCACAAATGTTTTGCGCACGGGCAACAAACTGTTGGCTGCACTGACACTGATTGGCGATGCGGGCAAAGGTGCTGCAATTGTGCTGGTGGTCAGCGCGCTTGGCGGCTCACCGTTAGTGATTGCCATAGCCGGCGCGGCGAGCGTTGTCGGCCATTGTTTCCCGGTCTGGTTAACATTTCGCGGCGGCAAAGGCATCGCCACCAATGTGGCAGTGTTCGCAGCCTTTGATATCCGTCTTGGCCTTGCCTTTGCGATCTTGTGGCTGGGAACGGCCGCGGTGACACGCTACTCGTCTCTTGCGGCACTTGTTGCCACGCTCGGCTGCAGCGTCACAGCTTTCTGGCTGGCCATGGATATACCGATTGCCGTGGCGGTGTTGATGATGAGCGCACTCAGCTGGGGCCGCCACCACCAGAACATTGGCAGATTGCTGACAGGCACCGAGTCACGCATCGGCGGCAAATAGATCTTTCAGATAATCCTGAAGAATTAATACTTTCTTCAGACTGTTTCTTTATAGAAACAGACATGAACCGCGATGAACAACTCGCCCATTTACGTCTGATCCGCACACCAAACATTGGACCGATGACCTTCAGTCTGTTGATACAGCGCTATGGCAACGCTGTTGAAGCCTTGCGTGCGGTGCCCGATCTTGCACGTCGTGGTGGGCGTGATCTGAAGCCAGCCAGCAAATCCGCTGTCGAAAAGGAACTTGCCGCAGTCGAGGCGGCCGGTGCCACATTGCTGTTCAAGGGCGGTGACGGCTATCCGGACAGGTTGGCCCGTTTCGATGACGCACCGCCAGTGATCAGTGCGCGTGGCTCCACCTCGTTGATGTCATCACCATCGGTCGCGATTGTGGGCGCCCGCAATGCCTCGATCAATGCGGTCAGGCTGGCCCAGAAATTGTCCAAGCAACTTTCCGAACACGGTTATGTCGTGGTGTCTGGTCTTGCACGCGGCATTGATGCGGCGGCGCATAATGGCGCCCTTGCCGGCGGAACCATCGCTGTCATTGCAGGCGGGATAGACACCTATTACCCGCCGGAAAATGCTGATCTGCAGGACGCCATCATCGAAGCGGGACTGTTGCTGGCGGAAATGCCGCCCGGCACACAACCGACACCGCGACATTTTCCAATCCGCAACCGGATCATTGCCAGCCTTGCCCAAGGCGTGCTGGTTGTCGAGGCAGCGCAAAGATCGGGATCGCTGATCACCGCCCGCGAAGCAGGTGAGCGCGGCGGCGAGGTTATGGCGATCCCAGGATCACCCCTTGATGCGCGTGCGCAAGGCTGCAATCACCTGATCCGTGAAGGGGCGACACTTGTTCGCGATGCTGAGGATATAGTGGAATGCCTGTCGCGGCCGGCCACAGCCACCCTGCCAGACCCGCAAGACTGGCGCGCGGCACGTCTGACGCCTGGCACCCCGGCCGAAATTGAAAAGAGCCGGACGCGCATCCTTGACGCCCTTGGGCCCGAAGCGACCGATATCGATGATGTGGTGCGCTGGTGCGCCGAACCGGTTGCCACTGTGCTTGCGGCGATCCTCGAACTTGAACTCGCCGGCCATATCAGCCGTCACCATGGCAATCGTATCTGCCGGATCATTGACACAGATAAAGCCGACTGATTTTCGGGTGCGGCTTTGACAAATCGGGTTTTCCATACTATGTGCGGTTCACCAGCCAGCAGGACCGCTCATGAAACTCGTTATTGTCGAATCTCCCGCAAAAGCCAAAACCATCAACCGGTATCTCGGTGATGACTACACGGTACTTGCCTCTTATGGTCATGTGTGTGACCTGCCGAGCAAAGATGGTTCGGTGGACCCGGATGACGGGTTCGCGATGAAGTGGCAAGTGTCCAGCGGTTCGGAAAAACGCCTCAGTGATATTTCACGCGCCTTGCGAAATGCGGACGGGCTGATCCTTGCCACCGACCCTGACCGCGAAGGCGAGGCGATCAGCTGGCATGTGCTGGAGTTGCTGCGTGACCGCGGCCTGATCAAGGACAAGCCTGTCGAACGGGTGGTTTTCAACGAAGTCACAAAAAGTGCCATCATTGCCGCGATGGGCCAGCCCCGCACACTGGATACAGAACTGATCGATGCTTACCGGGCGCGGCGCGCACTGGATTATCTGGTGGGCTTTTCTATCTCGCCGGTCTTGTGGCGCAAATTGCCGGGCGCGCGTTCGGCAGGGCGTGTGCAATCGGTTGCGCTGCGCCTGATCTGTGAACGTGAAGCCGAGATTGAAGCCTTCATTGCGCAAGAATACTGGACGGTCGAAGCAGAGTTGGGCAAGGCCGACGGGCGCAACTTCATCGCGCGGCTGACGCATCTGGATGGCAAGAAGCTCGCCAAGCATGACATTTCCAGCGAGGACATGGCCATTGCCGCCACGGCAAAGATCGAGGCCGAGGCGCTGCATGTCATCGACATCCAGACAAAGCGCGTGCGCGAAAACCCGAAGCCACCTTTCACCACGTCAACCCTTCAACAGGAAGCTTCCCGCAAGCTGGGGTTTTCCGCCAGCCGGACCATGCAGGTCGCCCAGAAACTGTATGAAGGCATCAATATCGGATCGGAGACCACCGGCCTGATCACCTATATGCGGACAGACGGCGTGCAGCTGGGCAGCGAGGCCATTGCCGCGGTGCGCAACGAGATAGGCCAGCGGTTCGGCAACAATTATCTGCCCTCCACGCCGCGCGCCTATCGCACAGCAGCCGCAAATGCGCAGGAAGCCCATGAGGCCATCCGCCCGACCGATGCAAAACGGTCGCCAGACGCACTGCGCAGCTATCTCGACCACGATCAGGCGCGTCTCTATGACCTGATCTGGAAGCGCACCATCGCCAGCCAGATGCAGTCGGCAGAACTTGATCAGACGAGCATCGATATTGGCAATCGGTCTGGCAATGTCACCATGCGTGCCAGTGGCCGTGTCGTTGTCTTTGACGGCTATCGGTCCGTTTATCAGGAGAGCCGCGATTCAACCAGCGATGCCGGCGAGACCGACAAGCAGGATGACAGCCGCATTCTGCCAGCAGTGGATCGGGATGAGGCACTGGCCACCCGCAAGGTCAATCCAGAGCAGCATTTCACCCAGCCGCCACCGCGCTTTACCGATGCCAGCATCGTCAAGGCGATGGAAGAAATGGGGATCGGCCGGCCATCAACATACGCATCGACAATCAAGACCTTGCTGGATCGCAGCTATGTCGTCAAAGATCGTGGCAAATTCATTCCGCAGGACAGTGGACGGTTGGTGACGACCTTCCTGACAAACTTTTTTGAGCGCTATGTCGAGTATAATTTCACTGCAAAGCTGGAAGATCAGCTGGATGAAGTATCCGACGGCAAGCTGGCATGGACCGACCTTCTGTCGTTGTTCTGGCGTGATTTCAAGAGCGTCATCGACAGCACAACCGAGCTGACCCGCACCAGCGTCATCGATGTTCTGGATGCCGAACTTGGCCCGCATTTCTTCAAGAAAGATGATGCTGGCGAGTTGATCCGCTCCTGTCCGAATTGCACGGGCGGACGTCTTGGCATGAAGCTTGGCAAGTTTGGCGCCTTCATCGGCTGTTCGAACTATCCCGAATGCAAATTTACCCGCCAGCTGATCACCGATGGTGAAAGCGAGGGCACCGACGCCGGCGTGGTTGGCGATCGTGAACTGGGCGTCGATCCGGCCACCTCAATGCCGGTTTTTGTGCGCAATGGACCCTATGGCCCCTATGTGCAGCTTGGTGATCCGGAGACGAAAAAGCCGAAGCGCGCATCATTGCCCAAGGACAAGCCGGCTGGTGCCATAGATCTGGAAACCGCGCTGGCGCTGTTGTCATTGCCGCGTGATGTCGGCCCGCACCCGGAAAGCGGCGAAATGATCCAGGCTGGCCTGGGGCGCTATGGCCCATATCTGAAATATCAGGGCAGCTTTACCAGCCTGCCCGCCGATGATGATCTGCTGACCGTCGGCCTGAACCGGGCGGTGGATCTGCTGGCCGAATCTGCCAAGAAACGCGGGCGGCTTCTCGGTGAGCATCCGTCGGGCGGCGAGGTTCATCTGAAGGCCGGGCGTTTTGGTCCGTATGTCGAACATAACAAGCTGCGTGCCACACTGCCCCGCGGCACCGAGATGTCTGAGCTGACGCTGGAAGAAGGCATTGCCCTGCTGACTGCCAAGGCCGCGCGACCGGCGCCAAAGAAAAAGGCCGCAAAGGCTGGCGGCAAGAAAGCAGGTGCCAAAAAGAGTGCTGGCAAAAAGGGCGCCGCGAAAAAAGCATCTACCAATCAAGCGGCCACCACAACACGCGCGAAAGACGCTTCGTGACCAGCAAACCGGGGCCCGGGTCACCGCATGGCAGCCTGCCTGCCGACAAGGCCATCGTTGAGTATCTGGAAAGCTGCGCGCACCCGCCAAGCGTCAAGGAAGTGGCGCGCGCCTTCAAGATTCCGCAGGAATTGCGCGCACCGCTGCGCCGCCGGCTGAAGGCCCTTGCTGACAAAGGCGCTATCGCCCGCCAGCCCGGCAAACGCGTTGCCAGTGCCGATGCGATGCCCGAGGTCACCGTCGTGACAATCACCAAGATCGATCGCGACGGATTGCTGCTGGCGGTGCCGTCAGATGCAGACATCTCGCCACCACCATCAATCCGGATACATGCAGATCGCTGGCACGGACGCGCGCCCGCAGTAGGTCAGCAGGTGCTTGTCCGTCTCACCCGCATCAGCGGTATCCGCTATGACGGCAAGGTGATCCGCGTGCTTGAACGTGAACAAAAACGCCTGTTTGGCACGGCTGTTGCCGGACGTGGCGGCATGGTCCTGCTTGCGGCCACACGCGGCAGTCGTGACACCATTCAGCTGCAAACAGGTGGTGATATTACAGCAGCCGAAGGTGATCTGGTTGAAGCCGAACTGCTGCCACGGCGTGGTTACATTGGAAAGACAGCGCGGATTATTGCCAATCTGGGACCCGCCACATCCCCCGGTGCCTTTAGCGCGCTGGCACTGGCCGAATTCGAAATTCCGCATGTGTTCGTTGACAGTGTCATAGCCGAAACCGACGGTATGAAGGTGCCACCCGCACGCGGGCGCAAGGACCTGCGTGATATTCCGTTTGTTACCATCGACGGGGCAGACGCCCGTGATTTTGATGATGCCGTCTGGGCAGAGCCCGACGGACCGGGATGGCGGATCATGGTGGCGATTGCCGATGTTGCGCATTATGTGCGCCCCGGCACCGCGCTGGACCGCGAGGCGCAGCTGCGCGGCAATTCGGTCTATCTGCCGGACCGCGTTGTCCCGATGCTGCCCGAGGCGCTGTCGAATGATCTGTGTTCGCTGCGCCCTGACGAGACACGTGCCGCCATGGTTGCCGAAATCTGGCTGGATGCTGGCGGCCAGATGCAGGATTGCCAGTTCCACCGGGCGTTGATCCGGTCGGTTGCACGCCTGACCTATGATGCGGTGCAGGCAGTCCATGACGGCACATCCACACCAGCGGATATCGGAATCACGCCAGCTATCTATGCCAATCTTGCTGGTGCCTGGGGGGCGCTGGACAAGGCGCGCCAGGAACGTGAACCGTTGGCGCTGAACATGAAGGAGCGCCGCGTTGTGCTGGATGATGACGGTGTGCCGCTAGCCATCACCAAGCAGGCACAGAGCGAATCACAACGCCTGATCGAGGATTTCATGATCGCGGCGAATGTCGCGGCAGCCAGCACATTGATCCGTGCCAACAAGCCATGCGTGTTCCGCGTGCATGACATGCCAGATCCGGAGAAAACCGAAGGTCTGCGCCAGCTGGCATCGGCAGTTGGTGCAAAACTGGCACGTGGACAAGTTCTGCGGCCGCACCACTTCAACAGCATTCTGGGGCATGTGCGGGATACCGATGACGAAACCATGGTCAATGAAGCTGTCCTGCGCAGCCAGTCAAAGGCTGTTTATAGCATTGAAAATATTGGTCATTTTGGGCTGTCTCTGCAGCAATACGCGCATTTTACCTCGCCCATCCGTCGCTATGCAGACCTGCTGGTGCATCGGGAACTGATAGACGTGGCTGTAGCCAATGGCAGCAAGACCAGCAACGGCGACAATTCAGGCAGGAAAATCGGGAATAGCGACCTTGCGGGTCTGGCAGAAAGTTGCACGCATATCTCGGAGACTGAAAGTCGCGCTGCGGGTGCGGAACGCCGGACAATTGACCGTTTTGCAGCGGCCCTGTTTGCCAGCGAAACCGGCAATGTGGTGTCCGGGGTTATTGCAGGGCTGACCGGGGCCGGCGCGTTCGTCTCGCTGAAGGATGGCGTGGCTGACGGGTTTTTGCCCATCCGGTCCCTGCCTGATGATTACTATATGCTGTCCGACAGCGGCATGGAGATGACCGGACGCCACAATGGCGTGCGGTTTCGCGTCGGTGACAAGATGGATGTTCTTGTTGTTGAGGTCACGCCGGTCAATGGCGGTATTCTGCTGGCCTATGTCGATGGCGGCGGCACAGCCAAAAAGGGTGGCGGGCCACATCGCGGCAAATCGGGCAAGACAGGAAAGCCCGGCAAAAAGGGCAAAGCTGCCAGCAGCACTGCGTCAAAGACCCGCAAGTCACGAAAACAACGCCGGCGGTCGTGATCCGCGCTTGACAAATCGCGACGTCTCGACCACTTTGCGGCCAGATTTTGAAATTGTGTGGCACCGCGTATATGGTGCCGACCCAAGGAGCCTTAGCGATGGCAAAACCAGCAACCCTTCAAATCCGCTTGGTGAGTACAGCCGATACCGGTTATTTTTACGTCACCAAAAAGAACCCGCGCACCAAGCCAGAAAAGCTGGAAGTTCGCAAATATGATCCGAAGGCTCGCAAGCATGTCCTGTTTCGCGAAGCCAAGATCAAATAGCCTGATCGAACGGCTGGCCTGATGATTGGCCTGACATTTGATGGCATTATACTGACCGCCGCCACCCTTTTGGATGGCGGCGAAATTTTTGCCTCAACCGAACAAATCGCACCCGACACTGATTATCGCGCCTGGCTGCTTGCTGTCTGTGCGATGATTGAACAGGTACGCACACCGCAAAATGCCGGTGATGCTCTTGGTGTCGCCCTGCCCGCCATTATCCAGGATGATGTTGTCGCCTATTCAGCGTTTTCGCTGCTGGCCAACACCAGCATTCGACGCGACTTGCAATCTGCGCTCGGCATGCCGGTGTCGGTGCATAATATCGGCGAAGCACTTGCCACACAGGCCTGCCGCACCGGTGCTGCTACAGACGCGCAGCTGGCTGTCGCCATGTGGATCGGTAACAGCTGTCATGGTGGGTTGGCGCTTGCCGGGCAGCCCGTGACCGGGGCCCACGGGGCCACGGCAAACTGGCCGCACCTGCAGCTGCCAGCACCGGTCCCGCATGAACTTGATGGCCGTGTGTGCTGGTGTGGGCGATCGGGTTGCCTTGAAAGCTTTCTGTCCACAGCCGCATTGGAGGGTGATTATCAGCGCGTGACAGGCGAATGGCGCGCCGCAGCTGATATCACCACCGCATCGGCCAACAGCGATATTGTGGCAGACAGTGTCATTCAGGTGTTTGAAGACCGGCTTGGCCGCGCCACCGCAACGATCATCAGCCTGTTTGACCCGGATGTGATTGTATTGGGCGGGACCTTCCTGAACCTGCCACACCTGTGCGAACGCATGCCCCGCAAATGGCCGGGTTATGTTCAGGTTGATCGCTCGAAGACGCGTCTGGTTGGCAGCGAGGGCGGCATTAACGCGGTAACGGCCGGTGCTGCCATGCTGGCGGCGGATCGGGTAAGGTCCGCGGGATCCTGATCACGGGCACCCATGTCAATTGATCAGCAATCAGTACCAGACGACGTCAGCTGCAGGTGGGTGCGGACACGGTTTCAGCTGACGTCAGCTTTGCCCGAATGCTGAAATCGCCATAGTTGATTTCATATTCGCGGACCAGACCATTGCGCTGCATCGCAAACTGAATTTCATAGCGCGGCTCGGCGGTCTTTGCCGATGGCTGGAAATAGGCGATGTTGATCTGGTAGTACCCCTCGTCAGCCAGCGCACCCAGCCCATCCGACGGTTCTTCACGCCACCCGCCAAATACTGTGTTGGTCTTCATCAACGCAGTGTCCGGCTCGTTGCCGGTAAACAGCGTTGCCCCCAGAATTTTCTGACCCGCCTCGGCGCTTTCAAGAAGCTTGTGGACATGGCGAATTGGCAACAATGTCTCGTTTGGCAGAACCAGCGGCACGTCTGGTTCCATGCTGAAAAATGCACGCCCCGTAAAATCGCCATCCAATTCCACAAAGCCGCCGAATTCCCGACGCCCGTCCATTGTTGATTCCTCAAGAATGTCGAAGCTGTACATATTACCGCTGTCGGATTCCCAGGATTCGAAATGTGACAGCAGATTGTCTGACTGCCCGTCATCGCCAAGGAACTGGATCATGTAATCCTCGACCGAACGCCACCCACCGCAATCGCGCTCAATCGAAAAGGCCGACCGCCCATTGACGCTGGTAACAAAGGAATTCTGGTCGCGGTCGCCAAGCTTCAGCTCATAGAACGCTCGGTGGCCAACGATCTTGGATGACGCGCTAGCCGGCAAAGACGTTATCAGAATGGCAATGAATCCAGCCGTGCCAGCCACAATCGCTGCCAGCCTTGAGATATTGATGATAGGCAAGGTTTCTGTTTTCATGTCATAGCGTTAATTGGATTTTTTGACCAAATCAATGAGATTACCTTTTCGTTTTGCAACAGGTGCACTATATCAGCCTAAGTCTATTGAAAGAATGTTGATTTTATGGGCAAAAGCCAGCCGCAAAGCAAATCGTCGCACCATCCCGACCTGATAACCACGAGTGAGGGTCTGGCAGCGTTGCTGTCAGAATTCGAGGCCGCACCGTTTCTGGCCATCGATACCGAGTTCATGCGCGAACATACCTATTACGCGCAGCTGTGCCTCGTGCAGATCAGCAACGGCGAACGCGCTGCGGCAATTGATCCGCTGGCCGCCGGCATCGATCTGCAGCCGCTGTGGGACCTGCTTGTACGCACCGACATCGTAAAGGTGTTTCATGCCGCGCATCAGGATCTGGAAATTTTCCTGAAAGAGATCGGCACCCTGCCCGTACCGCTGTTTGATTCGCAGATTGCGGCAATGGTGCTGGGGCATGGTGACCAGATCGGCTATGACCGTCTGGTGCGTGCGATGCTGAAGATTGATATCGACAAGACGTCGCGCTTTACCGACTGGTCACGCCGCCCTCTCAGCGACCGGCAGATCAGCTATGCGCTTGATGATGTCATTCATCTGGCCGCCATGTATCCGATGCTGTCGACAGAACTGGATCAAAAGGGCCGTGTCGAATGGCTGGCTGATGAAAATGCCAAACTTGCCGATCCTGCCACCTATCAGACAAACCCGGACGATGCCTGGAAGCGGATCAAGGTGCGATCCATGCGACCAGCCCCGTTCCGGCGGATGATGCATCTTGCCGCCTGGCGGGAAACCGAGGCGAAGAAACGCAATCTGCCACGTAACCGCGTCATGCGGGATGAAACCATTCTCGATCTTGCTGGCAGCAACCCTGCCAAGGCTGATGATTTCGGCAAGATCAGGAATTTTCCCGGCGGCGGCAATGGCAAGCTTGTGGCACCTGTGCTGCAGGTGTTGAAGACTGTTGAAAACATGCCGGACAGCACCCTGCCAGAAGCCAAGATTGAATCCCGCACCGCCCGCCCGCCTGTGGCTGTAATGGAATTGCTGCGGGTTTTGCTGAAACACATCACCGACGCCGAAGGCATTGCACCGCGACTGATCGCGTCTGCTGACGAGCTGGAACAACTTGCCCTTGATGACGACGCGCCGGTGCGCGCCATGTCGGGCTGGCGTTATGATGTGTTTGGCAAGGCAGCGCTACGCCTGAAGCATGGCAAGACTGCCATGGCGGTCAAGGGGCGGCACATCCGGCTGATCGATATCGACGAATGACGCCGCGCAGACCTGTTCGCACTATAGCGTGCTGTTGAACATACCCCCGTCGATCAGGATGTTCTGACCCGTCAGATAGGACGACCGGGCACTGCACATCCACGCACAGGCGAAACCGAATTCCTCAATCTCGCCAAGACGGCCTGTCGGGTTGCGCTCTTCAAGCGTGCTACGCACCTCGGCCGGTGTTCTTCCTTCTGTCTTGGCCATATTGGCAATCAGCATTTCAATCCGGTCAGTGTTGAACTGGCCAGGCAGCAGGCCGTTGACTGTTACATTGTGGCGTGCCACCTGACGCGAAAGCCCCGCGCAAAATCCGGTCAAGGCTGCGCGCGCGCCATTTGAAAGGCCCAACTGCGGGATCGGTGACTTGACCGAACCCGAGGTGATATTGACGATCCGCCCGAACTTGTTCTCGATCATCGGGTCCACCACACCCTTGATCAGATCAAAAGCGGCCAGCATGTTGGCATCCAGCGCCGCGATCCATGTATCACGCGTCCAGTCGCGAAAATCACCGGGCGGCGGCCCGCCAGCATTATTCACCAGAATATCGACATGACCGGCGGCGGCCAAGATTTCAGCGCGGCCATCTTCTGTGGTGATGTCGCACGCGACCTCAATGACATGTACGCCGTGGCGATCACGAATGGTGTGCGCTGCCTGCGCCAGCGTGTCTGCAGTGCGTGCGTTCATAACAAGATTGACGCCCACCGCCGCCAGCGCATCGGCGCACCCAAAGCCAAGCCCTTTGCTGGATGCGCAGACGATCGCCGTCTTTCCAGCAATTCCAAAATCAACCATGTTTCACTCCTGTTACCTTGTTGGCGTTTACCATAATGGCAGGTCAGCACCACATATCGTCATGCCGGATCATCTGTCATGCCGGGTCAGTGATTTGCGGCAGCGGCGGCTGCCTGCCCAGCGTACCATCCGCAAACCGGTCCATGATCTCGCGGGCCAGCGGCATTGTCAGACTGCGCTGCTGTGCCAGCGATTGACGATCCATCTCGGCAGCGATGATCTGAACAGCGGCAAAGCTGCGTTCAATCCGTGCCACTATGTAATCCAGCACCGCAGGGCCGACGGCAAGCTGCCGGTCAGCAAAATACTTTTCAAGAAGCGCGCGCAGCAACGCATCATCAGGCCCGTCCAGCTGCACCAGATTGACCGCGCGCATGCGCGACGTAAGATCAGCAAGCTGCCAGTCCATGCGGGCAACCGGCGTGCGGCTGAGAATCAACATCGACCGGCCACAAGCGTTAAGGGCATTCAGGCAATGAAACAGACCTTCTTCTCCTGCGCTATCACCAAATTGCGGATGATCCAGAATGATATTGGATGCCGGCGCATCACCAGCACCGTCAGGCTGCAGAATTTCTGCATTGCTGGCCGCCTGCCAGACTGCTGCCAGATGGCTTTTGCCGCTGGCCGCCGGGCCGACGATGTTCAAAACCGGGAATTGGCCTGGCCAGTCAGGCCACCGGTCGATCCATTCGGCTGCAAGCTTGTTGCAGTCGCTGATGATAAAATCATCGCGGCCCTGCGCCGGCATGAAACCCAGATCAAGAGGAAGCTGTTGCATCAATGGTGATCCTAGCGTGATTCAATCACATTGGTACCGTCTTCGCGCTGGCGCAACCGCAACCGGCGGGCTGCCAGCCCATTTTCGAAGGCCGCTGCATCGCCAACAAGGCGCAATGTCACCACACCACCCCGCACATTCAGCGACCGGATCAGATAGCTGTCAATCACGGCAAGCGAATCAAAGGCCTCAAGCCGTTCAACCCATTGCGACAGCGATGCCACAGGCACCACAACGGTAATCTCCTGCGTCTGGCCACTGCGGATGGTGTTCGCCGCATGCCAGCCACTTTCCAGCTCGGTCAGGATCGTCTTGCGCGCCAGATCAAGCTGTATCTCGAGATTCTCATTGACCGGCGTATCCACCATCTTGCCAAGAACGGTCAGCTGGTCGGCCGAGGCAGTGAATAACTGGCCGTCAACAGCGAGGATCAACTGCGATCCGCGATAATCAAGGCGGGCCGTCACCAGCATGATCTGGTCTGCGTCCGCCACAGTTGCCGCACGGCGCAGCACCTGCGGATCTGCCACCGCAAGGTCTGCCGCGCGCAGACTGCGCTCGTTTAGAATCGTCGGCTCGAGCAGGGTGAAATCAACCAGCCCGTCAGCATCGGACACCGCTTCACGCCATCCGGCCAGCCACGCATTGTCGGGCTGCCATGCGCGCGCGCCATCAGGTGCCAGCCAGACCGGCAACACAAGAATCCGGGGGCTCTGCAGTTCTGCCCATAACAGACCGGCATCCCGGAATGCAACACGAAGTGATGGTGCTGAAAAGCAATAATCCAGTGTTGCGATATACCGGCCGGCAATCGTGTTTTCCGAAGCGATATGGAAAAAATCTACAAACCGGTCGGGGCTGTTGGCTTCGATGAAGGCGGTTGCAGCCTCTTCACTGCGCAGCAAGCGCATCAGCACCCGCCTGAAAGCAAGGTCGGTGGCGCGCCGCATGCCGTTTGTCTGCGCCTTTTCAGCGGTTTCAGCGCGTTCATCCACCGCCACTGCAGCTGCCCCGAATTGCGGCGTCTCACAGGCTTCATAGGCAAATGCATCTGGCGCGCTGACGGCCATTCCAGCCATTACAACACCCGTCGCAAAGCCCGCCACAACCGTTCTCGCAAGGGCCGGTCTGGCACCCGCAATCCGCCCCTGAATGCGGGCAGCAAACTTAACGGCAGTTTCGGCAAAGTTAGGGGTTATACGCATGCGGTTGACGCTCTATGATGGATACGGATCACCGTTCCATTCTTACACCAGTTTCCCACAGGCTTGCCAGCATGTCAGACCATCCATCTTCATCAAAGCCCCTCAGCTATCGTGATGCCGGGGTGGATATCGATGCCGGTGACGCCCTTGTGCGCACCATCGGGCCGCATGCAGCGCGCACACGCAGACCCGGCGCAGATGGTGCCCTTGGCGGCTTTGGCGGGCTGTTTGATCTGCGCGCGGCAGGGTTTGAGGACCCGGTCCTTGTCGCTGCCACTGACGGGGTCGGCACAAAGCTGGAACTGGCACGTGCGGCTGGCAACTATCGCGGGCTCGGCATTGATCTGGTGGCCATGTGCGTTAATGACATTATGGCACAAGGCGCTGTTCCTCTGTTTTTCCTTGATTATTTCGCCACTGGAAAGCTGGACCCTGACATTGCGGCCGATGTTGTTGCGGGCATTGCGGATGGCTGTGTTGCGTGCGAATGCGCGTTGATTGGCGGCGAAACAGCCGAGATGCCGGGCGTCTATCCGGCTGGCGGTTTCGATCTGGCCGGCTTTGCAGTGGGTGCAGCCGAGCGCGGCACGCTGTTGTCGTCTGACCTGCCATCCGCCGGTGATGTGGCCATAGCCTTGCCATCGTCGGGCGTACATTCGAACGGTTATTCGCTGGTTCGCCGTATTATCGAGATCAGTGGCATCGCGCTGGATGCGCCGTCTGGTGACGGGCAGTTGTCGCTTGGCGAAACACTGATGGTGCCGACACGCATCTATCATCACAGTACCAGAGCGGCACATGCCGCTGGCACGGTCAGCGGGGTTTGCCATGTAACCGGTGGCGGTCTGGTCGAAAATCCGCCACGTGTGTTCAATGATGATCTGGCGCTGCGGCTTGATTGCAGCAGCTGGCACTTGCCCCCCATCTTCACCTGGCTGCAGGAACAGGGCCGGGTCAAGGTGATGGAAATGCTGCGCACCTTCAATTGCGGGATCGGCATGCTTATTCTGGTCCGCGCCGATGATGCCGATGCCGTACTGACAGCCCTGCAGACCGGACCTGAACCTGACGCCTGGATCGCCGGAGACCTGCAACCGCGCAGTGACGGCCCGTCGATGATATTCGATCATCTGGACAGGTTGGGCACAGAGCCGTGATGCGTCTTGCCGTTCTTGTGTCGGGACGTGGCAGCAACATGCTGCGGCTTGCCGATCACATTATGGCGGGTCAGGATGCCGGCCAGAATGCAGGCTGCAAGATCGTTCTCGTAGCCGCCAACAAGACATGTGCCGGGCTTGATCTGGCCGACCAGCGCGGGTTTGCCACCAGCCTTGTTGCCCGCAGCGATTTTGCAAGCCGCGCCGCACAGGAAGAGGTTCTGGCAAAACAGATTGAGGATGCCGGTGCCGACTGGATCTGCCTTGCCGGCTATATGGCCGTGCTGTCCGCATCCTTTGTCGACCGCTTTGCCGGCCGCATTATCAATATTCACCCTTCATTGCTGCCAGAATATAAGGGGCTGGACACGCATCAGCGCGTTCTGGAAGCAGGTGATGCTGTGCATGGCGCCACTGTTCACCTTGTAACGCCGGAACTGGATGATGGCCCGATCATTCTGCAGGCCAGCCTCAAGGTGGATCGCAGCGATGATGCTGACAGCCTTGCTGCGCGCGTGCTGACGCTTGAGCATCTGCTATATCCGTTTGTCATTGAATCGCTTGCAACTGGCGTGCTGCGTATTGAAAACGGGCGTGTGAGCTGGCCGAACCAACGTGACGCCCTTGCCACCACCACGCTGCCAATCGAAGAACGGCTGGGCCCACATCTTATCTGGCCCTGAGCAAGGTTGGCAGCCCGATGGGTTGTTGATTTTGAAATCACCCTGGGTCATAAAATGGGGGTGGGTGCGTGTGCTGATCGTTGCTGCAGGAGAGCAAGCAGCGGGCGGGAGGAACCTTACAGCTACAGACATAGCATTCAGGCAGAACATTCAGGCAGAACATTCAAACAGGGGGAACTGGATACCATGGATACCAGTGATTTTGACAAGCAGGCGCATCAGCACCTGTCCATCTATAACGGTGTGATGACAGCATCAAAGATCGTCATCGGACTGGTCATTCTGACCTTGGTTGTGATGGCGGCAACGCTTCTCTGATCGGGTTTGGAACGCAAAAAGGCAGGGCTTGTCCCCGCCTTTTTTCATTGGTGATCATGGCGCAGGACCGAAACGGTGCGCCCCTCAGCCAGCTATTTGTCAGCCAGCTATTTCGCAGCCGGCAAAGAAATAGGCGATTTCAACGGCAGCGGTTTCAGGTGCATCTGAACCATGGACCGAATTGGCCTCAATCGACTCAGCAAAATCCTTGCGAATGGTGCCCTCTGCCGCATCTGCGGGATTGGTTGCGCCCATCACTTCGCGGTTTTTGGCGATCGCATTTTGACCTTCCAGCACCTGCAGGACAACCGGTCCAGAGGTCATGAAGGCAACCAGATCATTGTAGAACGGGCGTTCAGCATGCACGGCATAGAATGCCTCTGCCTCTGCCTGACTTAGCTGCTTGCGCTTTTGTGCGACGATGCGAAGACCGGCAGCTTCGAAACGAGCGTTGATCTGGCCTGTCAGGTTGCGGCGCGTTGCATCAGGCTTGATGATGGAAAAGGTTCTTTCGAGAGCCATTGTCTGTCCCTTTGACGGTTGTTTGGAAGTCGGGTGTTTGAAAAAGTGGCGGTCCGGCCCGTAAAGCTGTCGACCCCCGCGGTCACTGGTCGCCGTGTTAATAGGGAATGCCAGCCGCTGTTACAAGGCCAAAAACATGCCGCTGCATCAAACAGCTGTCAGCATCGGCACATATACCTTATCAGGCGCGTTGTTCCCATTTTCCGGCTTCATCCTGCGCAAAGTAGCGCATTTGCGTATCCGCCTGCCCGCGCAACGCCGCCCACTGGCCCCGTGCCTGCCCAACCTGTGCCTCTGAGCGCCCGTCAAACAGGTTGAACACCCGCTCAAAGCTGGCCATGTCTTCCCGCTCGGCACCGTGCAACAGGAACAGAAATTCTGCCTCGATCTGCCGTTTGGCCGGATCGGACGTAATCCAGACAGGTGCCTCCTCACTGCCGGGCGCATCATCCAGACCGTGCGGGATCCAGCTGTCAGGCTCGGTACACCACAGGGCATCATCGATGGCCTCTGCCGCCGGACGAGGGCATTGGACCAACACCTTCTTGCCAGCCAGCAAGCATTTCTGGACCAGCATCACCAGCGCCGCATCAACCTCGGATTGCGTCAGATGATAAAAATCAATCTGCGGCATGATTTTGCGTTCCGGGGATATCAACAGCAGCCCGAACAATAGGCCAATCAGCTGTCATCGCGGGTAACCGGCTGCCAGTCATCAATCAACCGGTTGAGAAGACGCACGCCATATCCTGTACCACCCTTGGGAACAGTTGGTGTTGATTTGTCGGACCAGGCCTTGCCTGCGATATCCAGATGCGCCCACGGGGTATCAGCAACAAACCGTTGAAGGAAACAGGCGGCGGTGATCGATCCACCAGCTGGCCCACCGATATTTTTCATATCCGCAATATGCGATTTCAGCTGCTGCTGGTAGGGCTTGCCCATCGGCAACCGCCAGACGGGTTCTTTTGTGCTGGTGCCAGCTGCCGACAGCTGCGCACACAGATCGCTGCTGTTCGAAAACATGCCCCCATATTCCTTGCCAAGCGCCACGATCATTGCGCCCGTCAGCGTCGCCAGATCAATCATCACCTGCGGCTTGAATTCGGTTTCGGTATAATGCAGCGCATCGGCAAGTACCAGACGACCCTCGGCATCGGTGTTGATCACTTCAATTGTCTTGCCAGACATGGCAGTGACCACATCTCCCGGGCGTTGTGCATTGCCATCGGGCATGTTCTCGACAAGGCCCACAACACCAACGACATTGCGCTTAACCTTGCGTCCGGCCAGCGCCTTCATGGCGCCAGTGACAGCCGCAGCACCGCCCATATCCCACTTCATGTCTTCCATGCCCTTTGGCGGCTTCAGCGAGATGCCGCCCGTATCAAAGCAGACCCCCTTGCCGACAAGTGCGATCGGCGCCTCGTCACCACCGCCTTTCCAGTTCATCACGACCAGATAGGACTCACGCCGGCTGCCCTGTCCAACACCCAGCAATGCCCCCATGCCAAGCTTGGCCATCGCCGCTTCATCAAGCACAGTCACTTCAAGACCAAGTTCAGACAGTGCCACGCATCGATCCTTGAATTCGGCCGGATACAGAATGTTTGCCGGCTCGAACACAAGATCACGCGCCATTGCCACCCCTGCCATCAGGGCATTGCGGTCCTTGATGAGTGCATGATCGCCGCCAAGCGCAGATGAAACGACGTCAATTTTCACGCTCGCTTCATTGCTGCTGTTCTCGGTGAAATATTTCTCGAAATGATAGCCAGCCATGTGCAGGCCAAGAATGATATCAGCCATGACCATATCATCAAGATCGTGCTCCGGCATGACAGCGCACTTGATCTGCAGCGCATCAACAGCCGCAAAGATTTTACCGCCAATCGCCTCTGCGCTGCTTCCCGCAGTCAAAGTCGTGCCGGTCCCGACCAACACAACAGTCCGTGCCTCAAGGTTCAGGGTGATGGATTTACCTTCATCACCCGCGAACTGGGCGGTTGCCATTGCTGAAATAACAGCCGCAGCCAAATCCTTGTCCAGTGAAGGCACCAGTTCACCGTTACCGCCAACAAGGCATATGAGCGCATGATCCCCTTCGGGCAGGGATGCTGAAAGCGAGAGGTCGAGTTTCGTTGCCATGATGTTTTCCTGTTGGTCCTTATGATGTCGGTATGGGTGTCTGGCGGTCTTGTCGTTATCAAATTTGCCTCATCCAGTTTTATCTCTTTCAGCCTGTTTCGCAGCAGCCTCGTCAAACCGGACAGCCGCTGATGAAACGCGTTGATGATGCGACTGTCAATTCGAGGCCAGCCGCTACTGGCAAGAAAGCGATAGAACGCCCGCGTCACAGTTTGCTTTTCAGGATTCCAATATGGTAATGATGCCTGCATATCCACAAGGGGCTGACATGCAGTTTGACCGCTATTTACTGGCGCAACTCGTTCGCACGACATTTGCCGTGACGGTAACGCTTGTCGGTATTGTGTGGCTGTTCCAGACAATCAGAATTCTGGAACTTGTTGTCAGCCGCGATGGCCCGTTTCTGGATTTTATCGTCATGTCCGTAACCGTGGTGCCGCTATGGCTGACAATCGCCTTTCCGATCAGCGCTTTCATTGCAGTAACCTGGGTTTTTCAGCGCACCATCGCTGACCGCGAACTTTTGGTCATGCAGGCGTCCGGTCGCAGCACGCTGCAACTCGCACGCGCGCCCATCGCACTTGCCATCGGTGTTACCGCTGTCCTTGCCCTGAATTCAACTGTGGTGCTCCCCTTCTCTTTTGGCATCTACAAGGAAATGCAGTTCAAGCTGCGGAACAGCATTCCGGCAGTATTGTTGCGCGAGGGTGTGTTCATCGACGTGGTTGACGGCATGACCATGCTGATTGGCGAAAAGGCCGAGGATGGTATGGCGCGCGACATCTTCATGCATGATGAACGCGCACCCGACAAAACCATCACAATCACCGCAAAATACGGGAAATTTGTCGATCAGGACGGTGTGCCGGCTGTCATTCTGCAAGATGGTGTGCGCAATGAAGTAAACAAGAATGGCGACGCCAGCGCGTCCCTTCTGTTCGAAACGCATTCGGTTATGATTTCATCCGACACACAACCTTCGCAGGCACGTCTTGTATTCGACATGAATGAAGACAGTATCCGCAATCTTCTGAATCCGGAAAAATCACCAGAAGCGCGGTTTTTCAATCAACGGCGTGCCGAAGGGCATTACCGGATCATTTCGCCATTGCTGGGCTTTGTACTGGTGATGACGGCAGCATGCAGCGTTTTGTGCGGCCAAATCCGGCGTGACACACTGTTTCGGCGCACTGCCGTGAATATCGGGGCGGCGATCATTATCATCTCGATGATGGTGTCCAGCCGGTCCCTGACGACAACAATGCCGGCGGCAACACCCTTGCTGTATGCAAGCCTTCTCGGGCCTGCACTGGCTCTGCTGGCGCTGATCATCTGGCCGACCTTGAGACTACGGCCAGAACCAACGCAGGAGAGGGAACAGGCAGCATGAACCGGTTCTTGCTGTTCTCTATCCTGTTCCGATATTTCGGTGCGCGTTACATTACCTGGTTCACGATCAGCCTGTCAGTGCTGATTGCAGTGATTTCGCTCATCCAGTCCATTGAACTTTTACGACGGTTCAGTGCCCGCGACACGCAGGTTGAGGAATTCAGTGTCATCAAAATGGCGCTGCTAAACATACCTGCTGTGATCGAACTTTGCCTTCCCTTCGCATTGCAGGCGGGATCGATGCTCTGCTTTGACTACTGGAACCGGACAAATGAATTTGTCGTGACACGCGGTTTTGGCCGGTCCATCTGGTCGGTATTGAACCCGGTGATGTGCTGCGCCTGCCTGATCGGGGTGATCTATGTAACGGTGATCAATCCTGTAGGCTCGGTAACATCACGGCAATATGAAACAAAAATGAACACAGCCTTCGGAGATACGCAGCAGAAAATGTCGATCTCTGCCGATGGTATCTGGTTGCGAGACAGTCAGGATGACAGCGCGCTCATCATTCACGGAGACGCGCTGGATGTTAAAAATTCGGCCATTCGCGAACCGATGATTTATGTGTTTGGTGACGACAAAATGCTGGAACGCCGGATCAGGGCACAATCTATCAGCCTGACAGACAGTGGTTGGCTGGTCGAGAATGCAACCGAATGGAACGCGCTGGGTGTAAAGGTCGAGCACAGCACATTGATGATGTCGACGAATCTGCGATCGCTGGACCTCGAGCGGTCTAGCGCGCCGCCAAAGACGATTGCCTTTTTTGCACTTCCTGCCTTCATCAACGTTCTGGACCGCGCTGGACTGCCATCCGTTGACCACCGTATTCATTTTCATCGCATGGCGGCGATACCGTTTCTTCTTATTGGCATTGCCATGGTATCTGCCAGGTTCACGCTGACAAACATGACGCGTGGTCGACGGGCACACCTGTTTACGCGCGGCGTCCTTATTGCTGTCACAATATTCCTGTTCAGTCACTTCATGATGGTGTTAGGTGCATCCTTGCGCCTGCCGGCCTATGTTGCTGGCTGGGCACCCGCTGTTATTGTGATGCTTGCAGGAGCGATCATGCTGGCGCGAATGGACGAAGCCTGAAGGAAACTGATGATCTCAAAACTCAAATACCTGATGGCTGTGTGTTGGCTTGTCCTGCCGTGGACGGCAATGGCGCAGATCAGCATCGTCGCCACAGTTGATGGCAAGCCGATAACAAATTACGAGGTAGAGCAACGGCTGCTGTTCCTTGAATATGCCACCAACATAGCGATCACCGATGCCAACCGTGACCGGCTGACAAATGATGCATTGCAGCTTTTGATCGACGACACGCTGAAAATCACCGCCGCTGAAAATGAAGCTGCCGATATCGCATCCATGCTGCTGCCGAAGGTACGCGATCTGATAAATCAGAACTTCGGCGACAGCGGCATGAGCGGCACCCGCGTGCTGACCGAAGCTGGGATCGACCCCGCCACAGTCCAGATGAAGTATCTCGGCGACCTTGCCTGGTCCAGCTATATCAGCTCCAAATTCGCCAGCCGCTTCGAGAAGGTGCAAACCAAGGTTGATGATGAGTTGGAGCGTATCCGGGTCAATGCCAGCAAGCCGCAGCTGCAGATTGGTGAGATCATCCTTGTGCCCAGCCCGACTCGCACTATCGAACAAACCGTTGATCTCGCTTCAGAAATGGTTGCAGCCGTGCGAAAGGGCGCAAACTTTGCCGAGATTGCACGACAATATTCAGCAAGCGGAAGCGCTTCGCAGGGTGGCGATGTTGGCTGGCTGGTGGTTGAAAAGCTGCCGCCTGTATTTCGTGACGCCTTGATGGCCATCCAGAATGGTGACGTTACCGAGCCGGTGGTGGTGGACGGCACGGTCTATGTGTTTCGTCGCATTTCCGAGCGCAAAGATGGGCTTGTCGATGACTCGCAGACCAGAGTGTGGCTTGCTCGGGCCATTCTGCCACTGTCCACTGAAGCAAGTGAGGCAGACAGGCTGGAAACGGCAGCCAGAATACGCCGTGATACCGAAGAGATGCGTGGTTGTGACAAGATTGCTGCGCTGAATGACAGCTACGGCTCCGGCATCAGAAGCAGACTGGATGATGTGATTATCGCCGATCTGGCACCGCAGATGCGTCAACTTCTTTCGTCACTCGAGCAAGGTGTGCCGTCAGAACCGCTGGCCTTTACCGAGGGTATCGCCAGCCTGATGGTCTGCCGCATTGAAACGCCGCAACTCGCACTTCCATCACGTGATGAAGTTCGTCAGACCCTTGTTGAAAGGGCTTTCGGATCATTGGCAGAGCGGCAATTGCTGCGCCAGCGTCGCAAGGCGATCATCGAATATATAGGCCAGTCCTGAGCATGACAGGCGGCACACGACACCCGCCCGCGCCAGTTCTTGTAACGCCGGGAGAACCCGCCGGCATTGGCGCAGAAATTACATTGAAGGCATTTGCCGCCGCAAGCTCGGATGGCACGCCTTCATTCTGCGTGATGGAAGATCCACTTCGTCTTGGCAAACTGGCGGACAAGCTGGGCCTTGCGATAAAGATTGCTGCCGTTGAGACGCCCGAGGCGGCGACAGAATTGCCAGCCGATACTCTGCCCGTGCTGCCAGTTGAATGGAACGCAGACATCCATGCCGGCGTTCCTGACAGGCAGAATGCGCCGATTGTGATCGACGCCATTCGCAGGGCCGCCCGCCTGGCACAAGAGCGACGCGTATCGGCGATCACTACCAATCCCATCCACAAAGCTGTGCTGATTGAGGCTGGTTTCAGTCATCCCGGACATACCGAATTTCTCGGGGGCCTTGCACCATCGCGCGATGGTGCGCCGACAATGATGCTTGCCTGCGATGCTTTACGCGTTGTGCCTGTCACCGTCCATATTCCTCTTCGTGACGTTCCCGCAGCGTTGAAGCCCACAGACATCATCGCCAAGGGTCGCCTGCTGGCAGCTGCACTTCGTGATCATTTTGGCATTTCTGATCCCCGGATTGCCGTCTGCGGCCTGAACCCGCATGCCGGTGAGACCGGACAGTTTGGTGATGAGGATGAACGGATTATCGCACCGGCTGTTAGAACAATGCAGAATGACGGCATTACCGCATTCGGCCCGTTGTCCGCAGACACATTGTTTCATGCCGAAGCGCGTAAAACCTATGATGCGGTGATGGGCATGTATCACGATCAGGTGCTGATCCCGATCAAGACGCTGGATTTTGATGGCGGCGTCAATGTCACACTGGGTCTCGATTTCATCCGCACCTCGCCTGATCATGGCACCGCACTGGATATCGCGGGCACTGGCACAGCCCGTCATGACAGCCTTGCCGCGGCCATCCGCATGGCTGGAAGAATGGCGATGAGCGGAACATCTTCGCGTGAGTGATCTGAACAAAACCAACGCCGCGGTCGAGGCATTGCCGCCGTTGGCAGCCATGGTGCGGGCACTGGATATGCGGGCGCGCAAATCACTTGGCCAGAATTTTCTGTTTGATCTGAATTTGACCCGCCGCATTGCGCGTAGCGCCGGCACATTGACAGGCACCACGATCGAGGTTGGTCCAGGCCCGGGCGGCCTGACACGGGCCTTGCTGCTGGAAGGCGCAGAAACGGTGGTGGCCATCGAGAAGGATTTTCGGGCCGGAACTGTTCTGGACCCGCTGCTGGCAGCAGCCGATGGGCGTCTGGAACTGATCGAGGGTGATGCCCTGAAAACGCCGCTGTGGGACATTGGCACCGCGCCCCGCAGAATCATCGCCAACCTGCCGTACAACATCGCCACAAGCCTGCTGATCCAATGGCTGGAACACGCATCGGCCTTTGAATCGATGACCCTGATGTTTCAACGCGAGGTTGCCGAGCGCATCACCGCGGTACCCGGCGACAGCGCCTTTGGCAGGTTGAGCATCCTGACAGGCTGGCTGGCCGATGCGGACATCCTGTTCGATATTCCACCAGAGGCTTTTGTGCCACCGCCAAAAATCATTTCATCCGTGGTGCAGATTCGCCCGCTGCCTGAACCCCGCTTCCCTTGTGATCAAAAAGCTCTGGAGACAGTGACCCGGCTTGCTTTTGGCCAGCGGCGCAAGATGCTGCGCGCCTCACTGAAATCGCTGGGCGGGGCCAGCATGCTTGAAAATGCCGGTATTGATCCCCAGTCGCGCCCACAGGATCTGGACATTGCCGCCTTTTGTCGTCTGGCGCAGGCGCTTGACAGCTGACCGCTATTCGCCGCGTGTCAGACCCCTTACAAATCCTGTCAGCGCTGTCTGGCGTGAACGGCGCAACCGCTCGGCAGCGAGGATCGCCGTCACCTCTGATACAGCAACATCAAGATCGCTGTTGATGACGATATAAGCATATTCGGCATAATGGCTGATTTCATCTGATGCCTTGGCCATACGTGCGGCAACGACCTCCTTGCTGTCCTGCCCCCGCGAGGTCAGGCGCTCATGCAGCGCGGAACGCGATGGCGGCAGGACAAATACGGATACAAGATCAGACGCCGCAGCCTCAGCAATCTGCTGCGTGCCCTGCCAGTCGATATCGAACAGCACATCATGACCCGCATCCAGCAGCGCCATAACATCGGCTTTCGGCGTACCATAGGAATTGCCGAACACAGTTGCATATTCAAGGAACGCGCCGCCGGCAATCATCGCGTCGAAACGCGTCTGATCAACAAAGTGATAATCCTTGCCATCAACCTCGTTTGGGCGTGGCGGGCGCGTTGTTGCCGAAACTGACAATGTCAGATTCGGGTCATCATCCAGAAGGCGGCGTGCGATGGAACTCTTGCCGGCGCCAGACGGTGAGGACAGAACAAGCATCAGCCCACGCCGGGCAGATCCCTTATGGTCCATTGTTGTCTGATCTGTTTCAGTCATTCGTCTGTCTCTTTTCTGCCGCGTCGCGGGCATCCATATTTAACCGCCGGCCGCGGCCTCACGCTGGGTCTTGCGGAATAGTCTTACATTCTTGTTGTGCGCGTCCAGCGTTCTTGCGAACCGCAGGCCACCAGTGCCATCCGACACGAAATAGAGGTTGTCTGTCTTGACAGGTTGCAACGCTGCCTCGATCGAATCACGACTGGGATTACAGATCGGCGTGGCCGGAAGGTCGGCAATGACATAGGTGTTCCAGGCCGTTTCGCGCTTCAGATCGGATTTACGGATTGTCCGGTCCATGCCGCCTTCAACCCCGTAAAGAACCGTCGGGTCAGACTGCAGCCGCATACCGCGTTTCAGCCGGTTTACAAACACCCCTGCAACCTCTCTGCGGTCATCGCTGCGCGCTGTCTCCAGTTCGATGACAGAGGCAAGTATCAGGGCTTCCTGCGGGCTTTTCAGCGGCAGATCGTCAGCCCGGTTGACCCACGCCTCCAGCAACGAAATCTCGCGCTTTTCCTGCATGCGTTGCACGAATGCGTTCCGCGATGTGCCATGGGTAAAGAAATAGGTCTCGGGCAGAATGCTGCCTTCGGGAACGGCAATGCTGATATCACCGTCGAAATAGGGATTATCCCTGATCTGCGCCACAATCTCTGCCGAAGACGCACCTTCAATGATTGTAATGCGGCGCTGATAGCTTCGGCCGGCATCGATGATCACCATCACCTCGTTCAGGCTGGCGCGCGCCGGAATGGCATATTCGCCTTCCTTCGGCACGAATTCACTGCCAGCAAGGATTCGCGCCGCGTCATAATGATAAAGCTCGCGGATCACCCCAGCACGCTGCAGCGTCCAGCGGATAGTGGCATGGCCATCACCTGACTGAATAAGAACGATTTTTTCTGCGTCATGCGGACCGGCAGCTTTGATGATATATCTGTCAATCGACAGAAAGCCGCCGACAATAGCCCCGGCAAACAACATTATGACAAGAACCGACCGGATGATGTACCGGACGGCAGTGCGCAGCATCAGTCCACCTGGCCAACAATCAGCGAGGCGTTGGTACCACCAAAGCCAAAGCTGTTCGACATGGCGTTACGCACCTTTCGGTTCCGTGTTTTCAGCGGCACAAGATCGAAGTCCGCCATGGCGTCTTCCGGCGTCTCAAGATTCAGTGTCGGCGGCAGATCACCTGTCTGCACAGCTTTCAATGAATAGATGGCCTCAATGGCCCCGGCAGCACCCAGCAGATGCCCGGTGGCGCTTTTTGTCGAAGACATCGACACGCTGCCAACAACGTCACCAAGCAGGCGGCTGACGGCACCTGCCTCAATCAGATCACCAAGCGGTGTCGAGGTGCCATGGGCATTCACATAATCGATATCGCCCGGTGCAAGGCCGGCACGTTTCAGCGCAGCCTGCATGGCACGGAAACCGCCATCACCATCTTCGGCCGGTGCGGTGATGTGATACGCATCACCCGACATGCCATAGCCTTTGATCTCACCGTAAATTGTCGCGCCACGCGCCTTGGCATGCTCAAGTTCCTCAAGCACGACAATACCGGCACCCTCACCCATGACAAAGCCGTCACGGCCCTTGTCCCATGGGCGTGAACCGCTTTCCGGATCATCATTATAGCCGGTCGACAAGGCACGTGCGGCGGCAAATCCGGCCATGCCGATCCGGCAGACAGCCGCCTCGGCACCGCCAGCAACCATGACGTCGGCATCATCGAGTGCCACCATGCGCGCGGCATCGCCAATCGCGTGCGCGCCAGTCGAACAAGCGGTAACAACTGCATGGTTGGGTCCGCGAAAACCGTATCTGATCGAGACATGGCCAGAGACCAGATTGATCAGCGCTGACGGGATGAAAAACGGGCTGACCTTGCGTGTTCCGCGTTCGGATATCAGCTGGTCCGTCTTTACAATCGTTTCCAGACCGCCGATGCCCGATCCAATCATCACACCGGTGCGGTTCTGCGCCTCGACATCGTCGGGCTTCCAGCCAGAATCTTCGACCGCCAACTGCGCAGCCACAACACCAAGCTGGATAAACCGGTCCTGACGGCGCTGTTCGCGGGGTTCTATGAAATCATCGATATTCAGGCCGCCAGCCGCATCAGGGCCTGGCACCTGTCCGGCAATCTGGCAGGCAATATCATCGACCTGGAAATCGGTGATACGGGAAATACCGCTCTTTCCTGCCAGGATTTGTGACCAGTTGTGGTCAACACCGACACCAAGAGGCGTGACCATACCCATCCCGGTAACAACGACTCGACGCACGTTCAGCTCCCGATCAAGTGGATTTGCATGTCAAAAATACGCCAGCCCCCGACAAACGTCCACCTTTACAGCAGACCACGGGGGCCGGTAACAGCGTCAAGCGCTGGTTCAGGCGGCGTTTTCTTCAAGAAAGGACACAGCGTCCTTCACTGTCAGGATACGCTCAGCCGCATCATCCGGAATTTCGACGCCGAACTCTTCTTCGAAAGCCATGACCAGCTCGACCGTGTCGAGACTGTCAGCGCCAAGATCATCGATGAAGCTAGCGCCATCGACCACCTTGTCACCGTCAACGCCAAGATGTTCTACGACGATAGTCCGCACACGATCTGAAATATCGCTCATGTTTGACCCCTTTTTTTAAGGTTGATTTTGCCCGCCATTACCGCCGTCTTCGACGCGTTGACAAGGTCTGTAAAAATAAGATTGGCGGCAGATAACACAGTTTTTTCCAAGGCGCCAGCCTTAATCATGTTACTGCGGAAGCCCCGCTTACTACATCTGGTATCTGTTTGACCATTTGGGCCAGTTACAGCATCACCATGCCGCCATTCACATGAATGGTTGCCCCGGTAATGTAGGCTGCCTCATTGCTTGCCAGGAACAGGGCAGTGGCAGCCACCTCGTCAGCAGCACCAAGCCGTCCCATCGGCACGCGTCCCAGCAACCCGTCACGCTGACCATCGTCAAGCGCATCGGTCATCGGTGTTTCGATAAAGCCCGGCGCAACGATATTCACGGTAATGCCGCGGCTGGCCACCTCGGCAGCCAGTGCCTTGCTGTACCCGATCATGCCAGCTTTCGACGCGGCATAGTTGGCCTGTCCCGGATTGCCGATAACACCAACGATTGAGGAGACTGAAATAATCCGGCCGAACCGTGCCTTCATCATCGGGCGCAGGCAGGCGCGGGTGATCATCATGCTGGCTGTCATATTGACATCCAGCACCGCGTCCCATTCCTCGTCCTTCATGCGCATCGACAGATTGTCCCGCGTAATGCCCGCATTGTTCATCAGGATTGAAACCGGTGCGCCTGCGGCCTCGGCAGCGCGGTCAGCCAGACCGGCAGCCTCTTCCCGATTTGCAAGATTTGCCGTGACGACATGCGCCCGTTCACCAAGTTCAGCGGCCAGTTCGGCCAGGCGTTCAGCGCGCGTGCCATGCAGTACAACGCTGGCGCCCTGTTGATGAAGCGTCCGCGCAATGGCAGCGCCAATGCCGCCACTGGCGCCTGTGATCAACGCGGTGTTGCCGGTCAAATCGAACATCAAATTTCCCTTCTTGTCGATTGGCTGTCCACTTCAGGACCAAACCATGCTCAAATTGCAATTAGCCACTGGAATCAATCACCCACTGGTATCAATCAGGCTGTCGGTATGGCCTGCAGAACCGTATCAAGGTCGTCAGCTGTTTCCAAATTCACAATCACTGCCTCGTCGAGCGTACGCTTGACCAGACCGGACAGAACCTTGCCGGTGCCGATCTCGACAAAACATGTCACGCCGCTCGCACTGACAGCGCCCAGCGTTTCGCGCCAGCGCACACGCCCGGTAACCTGCGTCACCAAATTTTCGCGCAACTTGTCGGCTGCGCTTACCGGGCCGGCGGTCACATTACAATAAACCGGCACAGCGGCATCATGCATGTCAGCATCGCCCAGGGCATCTGCCATGACATCAGCCGCCGGCTGCATCAACGCACAATGGAACGGCGCGCTGACAGGCAGCTTGATGGCGCGGCGAATGCCCTTGGCCTTGGCAATCTCGATAGCGGTGTCAACTGCCGCCAAGGCGCCACTGACAACGATCTGCCCAGGTGCATTGTCATTGGCAAGCTGGATCGTACCGGCCGCGCTTGCCTCGGCAATGATCTCGTCAATCTGGGATTCTTCGGCATTCAGGATGGCGGCCATCGCCCCCTCACCCGGCGGCACAGCACCCTGCATGCTGTCGCCGCGCTGGCGCAGCAACCGCGCCGCGTCGGTAATCGACAAGGTGCCAGCTGCCGCCAGTGCCGAATATTCACCAAGCGAATGCCCGGCAACACAGCCAGCAAGATCGGCAACATTCTTGCCCGTTGCCGTGCGCAGCACCGCCAGCGCAGCCATGGAACTGGCGAACAGCGCCGGCTGTGCATTGCGGGTCAGACGCAGATCATCCTCGGGACCATCTTTCATCATGGTGAACAGATCTTCGCTCAGCGCATCGTTCACTTCGGCAAAAACGGCACGCGCCTCGGCAAAATTCTCGGCAAGGTTAACCCCCATGCCAACGGCCTGAGACCCTTGGCCGGGAAATTGAAAAAGGGGCTTTGCGCTCATGAAAAAGTCCTGTTCGTGTCTTTTCTGTCACTTTGGACGGACAGAATAGCACATTGTCCGTTATCTTTGGGCGAAGTGCTATTCCATACAGTGTCAGCACGTGTCAATGCCGCCGGATTTTGGCGAAATTATGCGCCCCTGCAATCAGCGCACCCGCAAAAGGCTGAATATCTGGCCGTTGCGTGCACCACCATGCCTGTGGGTGACGTTTGCCGATGGGTGACATCCATTGCCACGCCACCTGTAATCTGATGATGCCGATACGTTAGGGGGTTGCAAAGCCGCCAGCATCGTGTAGGTTGCTCGCCGTTGTCGCAAATGCCGCCAAGGTGCCGCAAGACAACATGACATCACTGAAACAATCCTTGCCGGGAAACCGGTTGGTCCCGGGCATCGCCCTGGACGATTAGCCAGAAGGAGATACGCAATGCGCTTGTATGAAAGCGTGTTCATCGCACGTCAGGATATTTCAACCACCCAGGTTGAAAGCATGGCCGATGAATTTGCCGGCATCATCACGAATGCTGGTGGTAAAGTCCATAAACGTGAATATTGGGGGCTTCGCTCTCTTGCCTACCGGATCAAGAAGAACCGGAAGGGCCATTACATCATGTTCAACCTCGAAACCGATGGCCCGACGCTCAAGGAATATGAGCGGATCATGGGTCTGAACGAAGATGTTCTGCGGTTTTTGAATATCCGTATCGAAGAAGTTGAGGAAGCCCCGTCGATCATCATGCAGAACAAGGGCGAGCGCAGTGAACGCGGTGACCGTGACCGGGGTGACCGTGACCGGGGTGACCGCGGCGACCGTGGCCCACGCGGACCGCGTCCTGACCAGAGTGATCGCGGCGGTGATCGCAGTGCATCAGAAGCCAAGGCAGATGCGCCAAAGGCCGGTGAAGACGCGCCAGCTGAAGCAGCCGCATCCGATGACAAGGGCAGTGCAGAATCTGCTGCCAGCGAGGAGTAGAAAATGACCCAGCTTGAAATCAAACGCGAAGCCGTTCGCAAGCCGTTTGGCCGCCGCCGGAAGTCCTGCCCTTTTTCTGGTCCGAATGCCCAGGCAATCGACTACAAGGACACGAAACTGCTGGCCCGCTATACATCCGAGCGTGGCAAGATCGTGCCATCACGCATCTCTGCCGTATCGGCAAAGAAACAGCGTGAACTGGCGGTTGCCATCAAGCGTGCGCGCTTTCTTGCGCTCATGCCTTATGTGACCTCATAACGGCGCCAAGCGAAAGGAGACCAGATATCATGGAAATCATTCTTCTGGAACGTGTCGAGAAGCTTGGCCAGATGGGCGATGTGGTAAAGGTGAAGCCGGGTTATGCCCGCAACTTCCTTTTGCCACAGGGCAAGGCACTTCGTGCCAACAAGCTCAATCTCGAGAAGTTCGAAACCGAAAAGACGCAGCGTGAAGCCGACAATTTGTCACGTCGTTCCGATGCCGAAACCGAAGCCGGCAAGATGGAAGGCCTTGCTGTCAGCATGGTGCGTGCTGCGTCTGAAATGGGCCAGCTGTTCGGTTCTGTCACATCACGCGACATTGCCACCGCTGTCACCGAAGCCGGATTCACCCTTGATCGCTCGCAAGTGGTCATGGACAAGTCCATCAAGACACTCGGACTGCACGACACGCGCGTCAGGCTTCACCCCGAAGTTGCTGTCACTTTTGTCGTGAACGTCGCCCGTTCACTTGACGAGGCCGAGACCCAGCTGAAGACAGGTGTGGCTGTAACCGGTATGATCGATGATGATGAGGATGACCGGTTCCCGGATTCGGCCCCGCAGGAAACAGCTGCAGATGAGGCGCCAGCTGAAGAAGCTGCATCCGAAGAGCCTGCTGGCGAAGATGTCGCCCCTGATGAGGCTGCTGCCCCTGATGAGGCTGCTGCCGATGAGGGCGAAGAGAACTAGGTCCGTTATCTGGGCCAGCCGTTCAATCAGGCCCGCCTACCATACAGATCAGGCCATACAGATCAGGAAAGCCGGGGTTCGCTCCGGCTTTTTTTCTGCCTTTTTTTGACTTATCCCCACATCCCACAAGATTAACATGGGGTCATTGCAGCCGTGATTTGCTACCGTTCTCGTCATGGCCGAAGAACCCAGCAATATTGAAACCTTTCCCAACACATCGGATGCACTTGCCGGCGTCACGGCGCGGCAGATGCCCAACAATTTGCCAGCCGAACAGAACCTGCTTGGCGCGTTGTTGCTCGATAACGGGGTAATGGAACGCATTGACGACCGTCTGCGTGCCGATCATTTCTATGATCCCCTTCATGGCCGTATCTTTTCCACGATGCTGCGCCTGATCGACCGGGGACAGCTGGCGAATCCGGTTACGCTGAAAAGCTTTTTCAGCGGCACTGATGATCCTGGCAGCGACAATATCGAGGAATATCTCGGTGAGCTTGCCGATGGTGTGATCAGCCTGTCTCAGTCACCTGATTACGCGCTGACAATCTATGAAACGCATCTGCGGCGGGAACTGATTCGCATCGGCGATGATGTCATCCAAGACGCCAGCCATCCGGAAGTTGATCTGCCAGCCTCGACGCTGATTGAAACTGCCGAATCAAAGCTGTTCCAGCTTGCTGAAACCGGTGAAGCCGGTGCCGGGCTGCGCAATTTCGAAAGCGTTGTGGCGGCGACAATCAACCAGGCCGATATCGCGCGGCGGTCGGAAGGCAAATTATCGGGAGCAAGCACCGGCCTGACCGACCTCAACAACCTGCTTGGCGGGCTTCACAAATCAGACCTGCTGATTCTTGCTGGCCGTCCGGCGATGGGCAAATCCGCGCTGGCAACCAACATTGGCTTTCACATTGCCACGACAACGCGCACCGGTGAAAAGGCGGCACCTGTAGCCTTTTTCTCTCTGGAGATGTCGGCAGAACAGCTTGGCACACGGATCATGAGCGAGCGCGCCCAGATTGATTCGAGCAGCATCAGGCAAGGCCAGCTGACATCCGATGATTTCGATCGTCTGGTTGAGGCCAGCAACAGCATGTCCACTGCCCCGTTTTTTATCGATGACACGCCGTCACTGTCTGTATCGCAGGTGGCTAGCCGTGCCCGCCGTCTCAAACGTACAAACGGCCTTGGCCTGATCATCGTCGATTATCTGCAGTTGCTGATGCCGCAGCTTGGCGTGCGGCCGGAAAACCGTGTGCAGGAAATCTCGAATATCAGCCGGTCATTGAAGGCCATCGCCAAAGAGCTGGATGTGCCCGTATTGGCACTGTCGCAGTTGTCGCGCGCGGTTGAACAGCGTGAAGACAAACGCCCCAATCTGGCCGATCTTCGCGAATCCGGATCAATCGAGCAGGATGCCGATGTTGTGCTGTTCGTCTATCGTGAGGAATATTACCTCAGCAAGAAGGAGCCGGAACGCGACCTGCGGGAGAGCGAGGAGCAGTTCAACGTCAAGAATGAAACCTATCTGGCCCGTCTGCAGGCTGCCGAAAACAAGGCCGAGATCATCGTCGGAAAGCAGCGCCATGGACCGACCGGAACCATCAATCTGCATTTCGAAAAGCGCTTCACCTATTTCAGCGACCTGACGGACCCAAGCACCCTTCCCGACGGTTATTAGGCCTGCCAATCCAATGTCTGCCAATCCAATGTCTGCCAATCAGCCAGAATTGCCAGCCGCCTTACTTTCCGCCTTTGGCCGCGCCGACAGTGTCATCACGATCAGCCAGCAGGCAGTGGTCGCGAACTGGCGCTATCTTGCATCGCTGTCTTCACCGACAACCGAAACGGCCGCCGTGGTAAAGGCTGATGCCTACGGTCTGGGCGCATCGCAACTGGCCCCGCATCTGGTTGATGCCGGCTGCCGGACGTTTTTTGTGATGTCGCTGGATGAAGCCATCACCTTGCGTGGGGCATTGAATGACAGTGGACATGACGCCAATGGGCATGACACCAGTAGGCATGACACCAGTGGGCATGACAAACATGCGGTGTTGATCCTTGGTGGCTGTCACCGCGGTCAGGAAGATGAAATGCTGGCGCATGACATCACGCCGGTCATCAACACCAGTGAACAGGCTGAACGCCTCGGCAAAGTAGCGCGCGAACGGGGCATGACCATCCCGGTGGCACTGCATATCGATACCGGCATGTCCCGCCTTGGGCTTGATACGCAGGAAACAGCCAGGCTGGCAAAGCAGGTGACAGAAAAAAGCCCGATTTTGGACGGGTTGTCACCGCGCTGGCTGATGAGCCATCTGCGCGCCGGTGAAGATGATGCCGACCCGGCGAATGAAGCACAGTTGCACGCCTTCACCACCCTTCGCACCGCCTTTCCCGGTATTGCCGGCAGCCTGGCGAACAGCGGTGGCACGCTGCGTGGTCCGGACTTTCATTTCGACATGACCCGCCCGGGCATAGCGCTGTACGGGCTTCATCCGGCCGGTATGGGGATGAGCGGCCAACAGGCCGAACAGGCCGGTCGTCTGATTCCCGCTATTCGCTGGGATGCACGGATATTACAGATCAGGGCAGCAAAAGCCGGTGACGCTGTCGGCTATAACGGGACGCATGTTCTGGTACGTGATTCGCGAATCGCCACCATTGGTGTCGGCTATGCTGACGGCTATATGCGCGCGCTTGGAAACCGCGCCATTGTGGTGATCGCCGGTCATGAGGCACCGGTGATCGGGCGTGTTTCTATGGACAGTATCACGGTGGATGTAACCGATATCCCGGCCACCACACTGCAGACAGCCAGCACCGCCACCGTGCTGGGTGATGGTTACAATCTGGCCCGCATGGCCGATGATGCCGGTACCATCGGATATGAAATCCTGACACGGCTTGGCCAGCGACCGAGGCGGCTGTATCTGCCAGCATAAGCCTTGCGACAATCGCGTTTTCGGTGGCCAATGATGGCAAATCGGGGCATAAATTGACCCGTCCGCACGGCATCGCCCGTGCCCAGTGCCAACGTCAGGACGGAAATGATCGGATTTCTGCAGAATATCGGCCGCACAAGCCTTGCCTTTCTGGCGTCGACAGGGCGCTTGTCGATGTTTACTGCATCAGCCGTGCGCTGGACCGTGCAGCCACCATTCTATTTCCGCCAGATGCTGCGCCAGATCATTGATATCGGGTATTTTTCCTTGCCGGTTGTCGGGTTGACGACGCTGTTTTCAGGCATGGTTCTGGCCTTGCAATCCTATACCGGTTTCGCGCGCTTTTCTGCCGAGGACACCGTCGCAACTGTTGTCGTCCTGTCAGTAACGCGTGAATTGGGACCGGTGCTGGCCGGCCTGATGGTCGCCGGCAGAATCGGGGCCTCAATGGCTGCCGAGATTGGCACCATGCGGGTGACAGACCAGATCGATGCGCTGGACACGCTGTCAACGCGCCCGATGCAATATCTGGTGGCCCCGCGCCTGCTGGCCGGCACCATCTGTTTGCCCTTTCTTGTGCTGGTCGGTGATCTTATCGGTGTGTTCGGTGGCTATCTTGTCGGTGTGTACCGGCTGGGCTTTAACGCGTCGATCTACCTTGCGCGCACGATCGAGTTTCTGGAAGTCGCCGATGTCATGCTTGGTCTGGTCAAGGCTGCTGTTTTCGGGTTTTTGATCGCGCTAATGGGATGTTACCACGGCTATCATTCCGGGCGCGGCGCAGAGGGCGTGGGTCGGGCAACTACCAATGCGGTGGTGTCATCATCGATCCTGATCCTGATCGCCAACTATTTCGTCACAGCGCTGTTTTTCGGATAGGACAGATGGCCAGACACACCGCACCCGACAGCCCGCCCAAAATTGCCATGGATCATGTGGCCAAGGCGTTTGGTGACAAGCAGGTATTGCGTGATATCTCGTTACATGTTGCCAGTGAAGAATCGTTCGCCATCATTGGCACGTCGGGATGCGGCAAGTCCGTCACGCTGAAATGCCTGCTGGGGCTACTGACGGCTGATTCAGGATCAATCACCGTTGATGGCCAGGAATTGCTTGGTGCCAGCCGCGCCGATCTTGAGGCTGTGCGCCAGCGGTTCGGCATGACCTTTCAGTTTGGTGCATTGTTTGATTCGCTGCCAATCTGGGAAAATGTCACTTTCCGGCTGCGCCAGAAGACGAAAATGTCGAAAACTGCTGCACGCGATATTGCCGCCGAGACGATCACCCAGCTGGGACTGGCTGCGCATGTCATTGACCAGTTTCCCGCCGAATTGTCGGGCGGCATGCAAAAGCGGGTTGCGCTGGCGCGTGCCATTGCCGACAAGCCGGAAATTCTGCTGTTTGACGAGCCGACATCCGGACTGGATCCGATCACCGGCGGGGTCATTGACCGGCTGATTATCGATTCTGTGCGTCGGTTGGGGGCCACTGCGATCACCATCAGCCACGATATGGCATCCGTGCGGCGGATCGCCGACAAGGTGGCCATGGTCCATAACGGGGTGATTATCTGGAGCGGCCCGGCCAGCCAGATGGACAATACCGGCGTTCCCGAGGTTGACCAGTTTGTTCACGGCCATGCCGACGGCCCCCTGACCCTCGCTGCCCAAGCCGCGGCACGGGGCAGCTGATGGCAAAACCGGCTGTGTCCTATATTTGCCAGCAATGCGGCGGTGCCCATCGCAAATGGACCGGGCGCTGCGATCATTGCGGGGCCTGGAATACCCTTGTCGAAGAACGGGTCGAGACGCCGTCGGGACCCGGCAAGCGGGCCAAGGGACGCCGGATCGATATGCAGCCGCTGGCGCAGTCTGAATCGGTCGCCCCGCCACCCCGGATGAAGACCGGCCTTGCCGAATTTGACCGTGTGGCCGGCGGCGGGCTGGTGCGCGGTTCGGCGACGCTGATCGGCGGCGACCCCGGCATCGGCAAATCCACCTTGCTGTTACAGCTGGTCTGCCGGCTTGCTGCCAGCGGCCACCGCACTGCCTATATTTCGGGAGAGGAATCTGCCGATCAGGTGCGCATGCGTGCGATGCGTCTGGGGTTGGGAAATGCCACGGTTGATCTGGCCACAACCACCAATGCCGGGGATGTTGCCGCCTCGCTTGGCGGGCCGGACGGGCCAGAGATCGTGGTGATCGATTCCATTCAGACGATGTATCTGTCGACCCTTGATTCAGCGCCCGGCACCGTCAGCCAGGTACGGGCAACGGCGCAGGAATTGATCCGCGCAGCCAAGCTGCATGACGTGGCCTTGCTGGTGGTCGGCCATGTGACCAAAGATGGTGCCATCGCCGGTCCGCGCGTGCTGGAACATATGGTCGATACCGTGCTGTATTTCGAAGGCGACAGATCGCACCATTTTCGCATTCTGCGCGGGGTGAAGAACCGCTTTGGCGCGACCGACGAGATCGGCGTGTTCGAGATGGTGGAAACCGGCCTGAGCGAAGTGCCGAACCCGTCCGAATTGTTTCTTGCCGATCGCCGTGATGAGGTGACCGGCGCCGTTGTCTTTGCCGGCATTGAAGGCAGCCGGCCTGTGCTTGTCGAGATCGAGGCGCTGGTCGCCCCGTCAACACTGGCGTCGCCACGCCGGAATGTCGTCGGCTGGGACAGCAGCCGCCTTGCCATGCTCACAGCCGTGCTTGAAGCGCGATGCGGGGTGCCGCTGTCTGGCCGCGATATATTTCTGAATGTGGCTGGCGGTCTGAAGATTGCCGAGACGGCGGCTGATCTTGCTGTCGCCGCGGCACTGATATCATCGGTTACCGGACGCCCTGCCCCACCGCGCTGTGTGTTTTTTGGCGAGGTTGCCTTGTCTGCCGAACTGCGTCAGGTGGCGCAAGCTGATGCCCGCCTGAAAGAGGCTGCAAAGCTGGGTTTTGACATGGCGGTTATGCCGCGCCCCCGAAAAAAGCTGGCCGCACCGACCGGATTGTCACTTGGTCAGCCTGCAACGCTTGCCGAGTTGATCGAAATCATGGGCGGTGTATCATGACAGGGGCGATCGCCAGACCTTCATACTGCGGCGGAACAAGATCATGACCTTCGACATCGCAGCGCTGAATATCGTCGATTTTGCCGCCCTGATCATTCTGGTGGTCTCAGGCGTGCTGGCGACATTACGCGGGCTCACGCGCGAGATCATGGGACTGGCCGGATGGCCGATCGCCATTCTGGCGGCCCGCCTGTCTGAGCCTTATCTGTCACCCCTTCTGGAAGATGCAATCCAGATCAAGGGGTTGAGTGATGCGCTGGCCTGGGGCCTGCCATTTATTGCCACGGTGGTGCTGTGGTTCGTATTTTCCAGTGTTGTCTCGCCGGGGTTAAGCAAGGCCGGACTTGGCAGCCTTGACCGATGGCTGGGCTTTCTGTTCGGCGCCATTCGCGGCTTTGTCATCGTTCTGGTCATCTATGCCGGTTCTGTTGTGGTGGCTGAAGGCGAGAACAACCTGTCTGATATCATCACCGATGCCCAGATCACGCCGACATTACGTGGCAGCGCGCACCTGTTTGCCGGGGTGCTGCCAGGCGATATGCGCGAAATGCTGATCAAGAATTTGCCGCCACCCTCATCCGAGGTTGAAACCATTCAGGATACTGTTGAGGAGGCTGGCGATATTGTCGAGGATACGGGGGTGACATCATCATCCGGCAATGACGCGGATGGCGGCGCATCTTCGCTTGATCTGCGCGGCGATGAAGGTGGCAGCGATTGATCTTGTCTTGCGGCCTTTGGCGCGCTTGACGTGACCAGATTAATTGCCAATAACCAGACGAGGCTGATCGCTATTGTCGGCTGTTTGCAGACGCCTCTCACATGGTGTCTGCGCGCTCGTTTTACTGAAAGTGGAAAGCATGGATTTGCTGGGCTCGACCAATCCGTTCGATATGTCTGATACAGACCGCTTTCACGAGGAATGCGGGGTTTTTGGGGTTTTTGGCAGCGATGAAGCCAGCATTCTGACAGCTCTGGGCCTGCATGCGCTGCAACATCGCGGGCAGGAAGCAGCCGGCATTGTCACCTATGATGGCAGCGCCTTTCACGCGCACCGTGCGCTTGGCCATGTCGGGGAAAATTTTGGCGCCGATTCAGATCAGATGCGCCAGCTTCGTGGACATGTGGCCATTGGCCATAACCGCTATTCAACCAGCGGCAACGTCAACCCGTATATGGAAATCCAGCCCTTTTCATCGGAGCTGGCATTTGGCGGGTTTGCACTTGCACATAACGGCAATCTGACGAATGCCACGCGTCTGCGGGCATCGTTGATCGAGACGGGAAGCCTGTTCCAGTCATCATCGGATACCGAGGTGATTGTTCATCTGGTGGCCCGTTCTCATCAGGAAAATGTGACGGACAGGTTGATTGATGCACTGAAACAGATTGAAGGTGCCTATTCGCTGGTCTGTGTCGCCAATGACATGCTGATCGGCGTGCGTGACCCCTATGGTGTGCGTCCGCTGATTCTTGGCCAACGTGATGACACCTGGCTGCTGGCGTCCGAATCCTGCGCGCTGGATATTGTTGGCGCAACACCGGTGCGCGAGCTGGCTCCCGGCGAGATGGTCATCATCGACAAGAATGGTCTGCAAAGCCTGTCGCCGTTTAGTCCTATGCCGTCGCGCTTTTGCATCTTTGAATATATCTATTTCTCACGTCCGGATTCAGTGGTTGAGGGGCGCGGCGTCTATCATGCCCGCAAATCTATCGGCGGTGAATTGTCCCGCGAATCCGGTATTGATGCCGATCTTGTCATTCCGGTGCCTGATTCGGGCGTGCCGGCCGCCCTTGGATATGCTGAAACATCCGGCATCCCGTTCGATCTTGGCATTATCCGCAACCATTATGTCGGCCGAACCTTCATCCAGCCAAACCAGAAGGACCGGACAGATTCGGTCAAGCTGAAGCATAACGCCAACCCGGCAGCTGTCAGCGGCAAACGGATCATCCTTGTTGATGATTCGATTGTGCGCGGCACGACATCACGCAAGATTGTCTCGATGATGCGCAATGCCGGCGCAGCCGAAGTGCATATGCGAATTGCCAGCCCGCCGACCACGCATCCCTGTTTCTATGGTGTTGATACGCCCAGCCGGGACCATCTGATTGCCGCACAGATGTCTGTTGACGAAATTGCTGCAGAGATTGGTGCGGACAGCCTGTCCTTTATCTCGGTCGACGGCCTGTATCGGGCCATCGCTGATGCAAAGCGTCAGCCTGACGCGCCGCAATTCTGCGATGCCTGCTTTACAGGCGAATATCCCATCCAGCTGGCCGCCGGGCTGAGCGCAAACAAGGTATCCCACGGAAGCAGCCGCTGATGAGCAACTCTCACTCCTTCACGCTTGACGGCAAACTGGTTCTGGTGACAGGTGCCACGCGTGGAATTGGACGGGCTGTCGCCATCGGTGCCGCGGCTGCCGGCGCCGAGCTGATCATCACCGGGCGCACAACCGGTGCGCTGGAAGAGGTGGATGACGCCATTCGCGCTGCCGGCAGCACTGCCACCATTGTCGAACTGGACATGAAAGATTATGCAGCGATGCCGCGCCTTGCCGCGGTAATTCACGACCGCTGGGGACGGCTTGACGGTTTTGTTGCCAATGCCGCCATTCTGGCCCCGCTGACGCCGGTGACACATCTGACACCAGATAACTGGGATGAATCCATCGCGGTCAATCTTACAGGCCAGTGGCACATGATCAGGTCGCTTGACCCGCTGCTGCGCGCTGCCCCTGCCGGGCGTGCCATTCTTGTCAGTTCGGGTGCGGCGGTCGGCAGTCGCCCGTTCTGGGGACCCTACGCCGCCACAAAGGCCGCACTGGAAGCTGTTGGCAGGTCCTGGGCCGGAGAGAGCGAGCAAACCAGCCTGCGGATCAATATGCTGAATCCGGGTGGCACGGCCACAGGCATGCGCGCATCAGCCTTTCCGGGTGAGGATCCGTCCAGCCTGCCATCGCCTGAGGATATCGTGCCAGCCTTTCTGGAATTGCTGTCAGATACGTGCAGCTATCACGGCGCTCTGGTCGATGCGCGCGATCTTGCCGGCCTGACCGGATAGGCGCTGACACCTGAAAAGCGTCATTCCGGCAGATCGTCATTCCGGCAGATATCGGGCGGCATGAATGCCGGCCATCTGGTCACGCGCCAGCGGCGTTGGCCTGCCCAAAATTGCGGCTGCCAGCACATCCCCCAGCAGCGGTGCCAGGGTAAATCCGCGCGCACCCAACCCGCCAAGCATCCATATGTCATCTTTCACCCGGCCCATCGCCGGACGCCGGTCTGCAAGGCTGGCGCGATAGCTGGTCCGCAGCCCCAGATTTTCAGCGCTACCAGCATCCAAGTTTGGCAGCAGTCCAGCTGGTAGAAGGTTGACATTATGTGCATGCGCCGCCGCATCATCGATTTCCGCATTCAGGTCTCGTGAAAATGTGGCACCAAGCTCATGCAACCCACCCACAGGCGGCGTCAGATAGCCGCCAAAACTGACACCCATATCAAGCGCCGCACTTAGTGGCGTGGCTGGCACATGACTGACCTGTCCGCGCGTTACCTCAACCGGCATGCCAGCATCAATCTGCTGCAATAGCGGTCCAACCGATGCACCGCCAGAAAGAACAACCGCATCCACCGTCAGATGCCGTCCGTCAGCTGCGCCCAGGGTCAGTCCCTCAGCAGTTCGGGCAATGCTGGTCACCGCAAAATCACCAACAAATTCGGCTGGGCCAGCAAGCATCCCAACCAGAACAGCCGGTTGAATGGCGCGGCCATATTCAAAGAAAATTCCTGCGGCCTCACCATCCATCCCCGGGGGTGCCGGTTGCATTGCAGCGGCATCGCGCAACAGGCTGTCTGGCCATGATTGCTGGCGAAAGATTGCGTGACGTGCGGCCATCCGGTCAGGCGCATCCAGCGCCAAAACACCCGCCGCAATTGTGGCACCGGCGGCATCTGCCGCGCGCGCTGCAAAGGACAGACAGGATGCGGACAGACGGCTCATCGCATTATGATCAACGCTCAGACGCGGGCTCTGCAGCGCAGCCCGGTTTCCCGACGCCGCACTGGCCGGCACACTGGCACTGTCAATCAGCAGAGGTTCTGCGCCGCGACGGGCCAGCCCGGCAGCCACAGACGCCCCGGCGATGCCCGCCCCGATAATGGCAACACGGCCGGGTGGATTGAAGCGGTGTGTATGTGAGGGGTGTGAGGCATCTTGCTTTTTGGAACCTTCAGCAGCAGCAGCACTGCGTCGCATACTGCCTCTGATCATATCCCGCTTGCGACCAAAGCCGGCAGCCTTGTGCACATCAAACCCGGCATCCTGCAGGCCGCGGCGCACATCACCAGCAGCTGTGAAGCTGGCAAAGCTGCCGCCATCAGCGGTCAGCCGGCCGATCTGCGACAGCAGTCCCGGCGTCCATAATGACGGATTCCGGGCCGGGGCAAAGCCGTCCAGAAACCAGCAGTCGGCAGAGATATCCAGCGTTGGCAGTATGTCTCCAGCATCTCCATAATGCAGATGCAGGCTGACGCGCCCGCCTGCCAGTATAACAAGATGATAGCCGGGCCAGCGCGGTGGCAGCGCGGCACGCAGCGCCGATGCCTCATCCCCTACAGCAGGGAAAGCGGCATGCGCTGCTGCCATCATGTCAGCATCCAGCGGCGATGCCTCCAGCGATACATAATCGATCTGCAGATGCGGATGCTGCTTCAGCGCCGCCATCACTGCCAACAGATTGAGACCTGTGCCAAAACCGGTTTCGGCAATCGTCAGATGATCGGCTGCCGCCATACGCGCTGGCAAATCATTGCCATCCAGAAAGACATGCCGCGTCTCGGCAAGCCCGTCATCAGCATTGTAATAGCTGTCATCAAAGTCCCGCGCACGCGGCACCCCGTCAGCCATATCGATCTGCGGTACGGGCAGATCATAATCGGCATTCAGATGCGGGGATAAGCGGGTCATCGGGGCCGAAACTGTCCTTCAGCGGTGCGATCGGGCGGGCAGTGCTCCGGATCGTGAAGCCGGATTAACCCTGTGGGGCTTGCGAAATGCGCGTCATTGAATACCATTAAGGTTATCCGACGTTACAGGGACTTGTCACAGAAATCCGGATTCAAATGTTTTGCAAATGAGCTGATGTGGTAACTGCCATGTTTGATTTGATTGCTTTTACAATTATCCGAACCTTTATCGGCAAAGGTAGTTTGCGTATAAGCCTTGCTGGCCGACCGCCGGTGACGCTGACCGGGGCTGGCCCCGGCCCGCAAGCCAGCATTCATGTCCAGGACCGGCGCACCTTGTGGCGTCTTGTTATGGTTCCCGACCTTGCCTTCGGCGAGGCCTATATGGATGGGCGACTGACCGTGCCTGTCGACGGTCTGGAACCGCTGGTCGATCTGTTGATGACAAACAGTGAAAGCTGGGCACGGCACTGGGCGGGCCGCACGACATTGTCGATTGTCAATTTGCTGGCCTTGTTGCGGCATTGGAACCCGCGCAAGAAGTCGCGGCGCAATGTGGCGCATCATTATGATCTGTCAAACGCGCTGTTCGACACGTTCCTTGATCCGTGGCGGCAATATAGCTGTGCCTATTTTCATGATCCGGACGAATCGCTGCACTCTGCGCAGGTAAACAAGCTGGCGCGTCTTGCAGCAAAGCTGGACCTGCAGGCCGGCGACAATATCCTCGATATCGGATGCGGATGGGGCGGCCTTGGCATGGCTATGGCTGCCTGCGGACAGAATACGAAAGTTACCGGCATTACCTTGTCGCGACATCAGCTGGAATATGCCCGCACCAGCGCTGCCACCGGCGGCTTTGACGATCGTGTCAGCTATCATATGCGCGATTACCGCGACCAGACTGGCATGTTTCAGAAAATTGTCTCGGTCGGTATGCTGGAACATGTTGGGCCTGATAATTTTTCAAGCTATTTCAACAAGGTGAAGTCATTACTGACAGATGATGGTCTGGCCGTAATCCACACGATTGGTGTGCATCATCGCGCGGGCCCGGTGAACCGCTGGATCACAAAATACATCTTTCCGGGTGGCTATCTGCCGTCGGTCGCCCAGATGATCCGCAATACCGAAGAGCGCGGGCTGAAGCTGCTTGATCTGGAGATAATGCGCGGCCATTACGCCGAAACACTGCGGCACTGGCGTTTGAGATTCCTCGCGCACAGGGCAGACATGACCAAGCTGTATGATGCGCGGTTTGTCAGGATGTGGGAGTTCTATCTTGTCGGATGTGAATATTTTTTCCGTCGACAGCATGGTATGGTGATGCAATTGCAACTGGCGAAAGATCAGATGGCCGCCCCGATGAGCCGGCATCATATCTGGAAACGCGAACAGAAATTCAAGGACAGACTGTGGACGCAGCACCCTTCTGGACAACAAAACCCCTCTCCGAAATGAATGACGAGGAATGGGAGTCCCTGTGCGACCGCTGCGGTAAATGTTGTGTTCTGAAGATTGAGGATGCCGACACTGGCGAAATTCATTACACGGATGTCGCTTGCCAGCTGCTGGATTGCGGTAAAGCCACCTGCATGAACTATGCTGAACGAAAACAGACGGTCCCGGACTGTGTTTCCCTGACACCGGAAAACCTGTCATCGCTGCAATGGATGCCAGGCAGTTGTGCCTATCGCCGGCTGTTTGAAGGTAGAGGCCTGCCTGAATGGCACCCGCTGTTAACCAATGATCCGGACAGTACCCGCAAGGCCGGACATTCAGTCGCCGGTCGTGTACTGCCCGAGGGCGCGGTCGAGACAGCCGATATTATCGATCATATTACCGAATGGTAGACGAACAGAAAGGCCCGATATGAGCCGCACATGGTGGATCATGCTGATCCTGCTGACCTTGTTGGCCACGCTTACCATCTTCAACAGCGAGATGGGTGGACCAAAAAAGACGTGGCATCTGTGCAAGGAATCACTGGTAACGCAGGTGTTTACCGGTGCCTGCACCCTACGCTTTGAGGGCGAGACAACCGGGTCATGATGCCGGGGTCATAATGCCGGGGTCATAATGCCGGGTCATAATGCCGACCAAATGCAGTTTAGGCGCCGAAAAGGCGCTTCCATTCCGCGGGACTCAATTCGCGCAGGTCGGCGTTGAATTCTGATCCTGCCTGCATGCCCTTTGCCACCGCCGGGCGGCTGATCATCGTCTTGCGCCAGCGCATGACATTCGGATAATCCTCAATCTCGACATGCTGACGCTGATAGGTACGGGTCCACGGGAAAATGGCGATATCGGCGATCGAGAAATCATCGGCTACAAAGTCTCGGCCTTCCAGCTGGCGGTCCAGAACGCCGTAAAGACGGTTTGCCTCTTTGCTGTATCGCGTCACGGCATAGTCGATTGTCTCAGGCGCATAGTGATTGAAGTGATGCGCCTGACCCAGCATCGGACCAAAGCCGCCCATCTGCCACATCAGCCATTCAAGAACCGTCTTGCGGCCAACCCCGTCAGCGGGCATCAGTTGGCCTGTTTTTTCTGCCAGATAGATAAGAATTGCGCCTGATTCGAATACGCTGGTCGGGTTGCCATCAATCCCGTCACGATCAATGATCGCCGGAATTCGGTTATTCGGGCTAAAACCCAGAAATTCGGGCTTGAACTGGTCACCCACGCCGATATTGATCCGGTGAATTTCATACGGCAGCCCCAGTTCCTCGAGCGCAATCGAGATTTTGTGACCATTGGGGGTCGCGGCGAAATAAAGTTCGATCATCTGAGGATGTCCAGCGGTGCACGGTTTTCGGCCTGATCACGCATGCCCAGTCAAGCCTCACTTGTTATATACGCCGGCCTGCGCCATCTTCCAAGTGAAAGCCCGATCATATACCCGTTCACAAATGCCCGCAGGAAATCGTTCATGTTCTTCAAACCCATGCAGCACAAGGCCGCCGGTCTTCCCCACAACCCGTTAAAGGCCATTGTATCACCGCGTCCGATCGGCTGGATTGCATCGCGCGGCAGTGATGCCAGCATCAACCTCGCCCCCTACAGTTTTTTCAATGCCCTGTCCGAGGACCCGGCCATGGTGATGTTTTCGGTGCAGCTTGATTCGCCCGATCATCAAAAAGACAGCCTTCGCAACGTTGAAGAAACGGGTGAATTTGTCGTCAATATCGTTGGCGAGACGCAATTTGATGCGATGAATATTTCATCCGGCAGCTTTGCCTATGGAGACAATGAATTTATCCATGCGGGCCTCGACATGGTGGATAGCGATACCATTTCTGTGCCGCGCGTTGGCGGGGTTCCGGCGGCGCTGGAATGCGTGCATTACGAAACATTGCCCCTGCCACGAAATGCAGAAGGTAGCGGCTATACGATGGTGATCGGAACGGTGACGGGCATCTATATTGACGATGCCGTGATAAAGGATGGTCTGGTCGATTATCACGCATTCGTGCCGATCAGCCGGCTTGGCTATCGCGATTATGGGCGGACCAGCGATATCTTCATGGCGAGCCGCCCGGGACAGGAATAATTCTGTCAACATATGTGATGGGGTCTGTGGGGCGCGGACGCGAAATGCCTAGCGCATGGTGCAGCTGGACACGCGGCCGCTGACATAGCCATGCAGGTCCGACTTGCTGAACTCCAGATGCAGCACCCAGTCTTCAGCTGGTATCACGGCATCAAACGGCAAGGTGCCACTGGCAACTTTCTGACCATTCAGAAAGGCCATCCGAACGCTGATTGGCAGTTTCGGGTCAAACCATGGAATCTCGCGGGCTGATTTCGTGTCGGGCTCACCTTCGACAAACAGGTTCAGTCCGCCATCAAACAGCGTCAGCTTTGATTCCGGCCCGCCATAGACAGGCGTGGCGACCGCAATCTGGTGGATGCCAAGTTCACGGCAGTTTTTGGGCGCGCCAAGATCCTGAATGGCTTGCATGATTTGTGCAGGGGCAACGCCGCGGGCAATTTTTTTCGTAACGAGGGCTTTCAGATCGGCATCACTGTCCGTGACAAGATCATTGACCTTGTTCTTGGCCTTGGCCTCGGCAAGTTTCAGCTCAAGGCTCTGTACCTCGGTGCTGAGCTCGCTGATCTGCTGGTTATTCTCATACAAGGCACGTTCTGCCTCGGCTTTCAGACTGGCTGTTTCGGCATGACCCCAGACCCAGCCGAGCCATAAAACGCTGCCGACCACTGCCACACGCACCAGAATCGATACATAGCTGCGCATCTCGCGCCGCCGATATCTCTCCCTTGTTTCGAAAAAATCCATGACCCTGCCAGTCGTTCACATTTGCAGGCTGCACCGCAATTTGGCGCGCCCACATCCCGATGAATAAAGGACCCGGCGCAAAAGGCAATGGCCGGAATGTCACATTTGCGCTGGCACCTTGAAGACATACACCATGTTGATGCAGGATGACGAGATGTCAGCACCATCATCCCTTCCCCAAAAAACACGCCAGGCGGCCAGCCGCCGCAAGATCGACACCAACCGTGCCTGGCAGCGCATGTTGAGCGGCAGGCGGCTTGATCTTCTTGATCCCTCGCCGATGGATATCGAAATCATCGACATCGCACACGGGCTGGCGCGGGTCAGCCGCTGGAACGGCCAGACAAAGGGCAATAACCCCATGTCGGTGGCCCAGCATTCGGTGCTGGTCGAAAAAATCCTGACCCTGAATGCGCCAAAGATGGAGCAGCGATGGCGGCTTGCGGCCCTGCTGCATGATTCGCCAGAATATGTCATTGGCGACATGATCTCGCCGTTCAAATATGCGCTTGGTGGTATCTATCGTGACATTGAATCACGGCTCGAGGCGGCGATCCACATCCGATTCGGATTGCCAGCCACCCTGCCGACCCATGTGAAGCGTGCCATCAAGCGGGCCGACGGCATGGCTGCATGGCTTGAAGCAACGCAACTGGCCGGTTTTTCCGATGCTGATGCCACGAAAATCATTGGCAAACCGCCCGGCACACCGACTTCCATGCGCATTCGTCCGAAAAACGCCGACAAGGCAGCTGAAGTCTTTTTGAAACGATTTGCGGTACTGGGCGGCAATTCTGGCAGCTAGCCACAAGGCACACGCATGGTGCCCCTGAAAACGGCTAGTTGACGCTGGTGACGGAGCGAGACAGGTTCGGCTTGCGCTTGCCGGCATCCTTGCTGCTGCGAATATTGTCAAACCCGTTTGGCTCGGGAGACACCGGTTCTTCCTTCACCTCTTCGACATGCACCGAGTTCAGCAACGCACCGGCGCGCTGAATCAGGCTGAGCGCATCATCAAGCACCGCGATGGCGCGGGTTGCATTGACATCTTTCAAATCGCTGTTTCGCTCAAACAGGTCCCAGGTCAGGCTGTTCAAATGATCATTTACCTTGACCAGCTTGCCCTTGCCCCGCTGTCTGAGGGTACGAATTTTTGACGTGCGGCTCTGCGCCATCTGGGTCTCCAATCAAATAAGCTGTAGATAATATCTAGAATTTAATATTTTATCAAAAGGTCCTTCAAGACCCGCTGCGGGAAATCTGGACCGCTGCATTCCGCCGGTTCTGCTTTTTGATCTTCCGCGCCCGCACCATTGCCTTTGCCTGACCGAGGGTCATGCAGTCCGGACACACACATTTTCCGGCGAGATCAAAGCTTTGCCTCATGTTTGGAAGTTCCATGCACCAGCAATGATCCTTGCCGGGCGGTGCCCCGCAATTGAACCTGGTGCCGCATTCATCACAGGTCAGCTTGTCCATGCCCACCTTCCTTGCAGATGTTTCGAAAATGCTGCGTCAAATAACAGTAAATCACAAGCTTGTTTGCTGTTGTTGGCAAAAACAGCAAATCAATAAGGCGAACAGCCTGTCCAAATCTGGTGATGCTGTGCTAATAATCTGCCGGCGCGAGCATGGTGGAATTGGTAGACACACAAGACTTAAAATCTTGAGATCGTATGATCGTGGGGGTTCGAGTCCCCCTGCTCGCACCACCCCGTATCAAAGCCGCCAGCCCCGCCAGAAAATGCCGTGTAACCGGCTTGCCAGCGCGGCCCGTAGTTCTGGCCAACAATCATATTCTTCTTATCTCGGTCGGTGAGTGACATTCACGCCCAGCTGGTCCAAAGCCATGTCAGGCAGCATCATGAACCCGATCATGCTGGAAAACGGCACCGGTGCTGGCGGTGCAACGCGCACATCAAGCCGGCCGCCCGCTTTCAGCAACGCATCCAGCGGTGGCAACAGCCAGCTGGCATTTTGCGGGAAGGTTCCGCGCACTGAATCAGCAAGCAGCAGGCGCGTTGTCGTCCGCATATCTGCTGGCCTCACACCTTGCTCATCAGCCGAAATTTCCATCAGGATATCGCCGATTCCGGTGTCATTCACAACAAGCCCCGCATTGGTCAGCGAGACCGCACTGCTCAGGCTCAAGAATGCCGCCGTGTTTTGATCAGGCGAGTTCAGCAGGGGCAGAATCTGCGCATATAGCGCACTATTGACCCGCATCCCCATATCAAATTGAAACCCGCCAAGTCCCCGCATGTCGGCGGCGATCTGATATGACATCTCCAGATGCGGGCCGACAATGCGCGACACCGCATCAATCTGCATATCAAAGATGATCGCATCCATGCCCCGCGCGCGAAGCTGTTTCATAAAGGCATCATCGCCGCCGCTGCCCGCCACCGGCATGACACTGAGCCCGCTGATCGCCGCACCAGCCTTGGTTATGACCACCGTGCCATCGGCAAGCGCGCCATAGCGCAGGGGCCGCGTCGCAAATTCATCAATGGCGACAAGGAATTCATCGCTTGAAATACTGATATTGCGCATCTGAAGACGCGCACCCTCGCCAAATATCAAGGACACATCGTCGGGTATATTGCCGCTCGATACTGCGCCGGCCGCAAATTCACGAATGACAAGTTCACCAACAAAAATCGATTCTTCAGGAAACTCGACATTCTTTGCCGTCAGGTCGCGGATAAGCCAGTCGGCCTCGCCCAGCGCGCCTTCAGCCAGCAGGTCCACCTGTTCTGCACGCAAGACAACCTCGCCGCCTTCGATCAATATCACATCGATCAGCTGTCCGCTGCCTGTTGCCACATCAACAGACCCGTCCCTGAATTCTATGGTGGAGTTGTCATCAAGGTTCAGCGTCGTTGTCGCATGTGCCGCAGCCAGACAACCAGACAGCATAATTGCGAACGCCGCTATTTTCAGCGCCAATTGGGCACAACTCTGCCTGATACGAGGCGTGGATGGGATCAGCGACAAAGACAAATTTCTACGCTGCTGCATGGCTTTACTCTCCTGCGCAAAGTGCGGGTCTTTTGCCCGCGTCACAATACTGAGCCGGCATACTGTGTCATCATTATGCGTTGCTATACTGCACCGCGATAATGTGAGCCAGAGCCTGTCAGCGACCACTTCCGAAACTTACCCAAAGTAACTATCTGTTGGTAGCGCTATGCGCACTGATCTGCCAGCCATCTGGAACGCACATGTTCTTCTTCCCGCTGTTCGATGATAATCCGTCACAAAGACGGCCATATGTGTCGTGGTTCCTGATTGCGGCATGCCTGCTGGTGTTCATGTGGCAACTGTCACTTGACCCGCAGGCCGAACGATTCGCCTTCTTCACCTACGGCTTTGTGCCATCACATTTCAGCGGCGCTGCTGTCCTGCCACCACAGCTGGTTGTCCTGCCAGCATGGGCGACCGCAATCAGTGCAATGTTTCTGCATGGTGGGGTGATGCATTTTGGCGGCAACATGCTGTATCTGTGGATTTTTGGTGACAATGTCGAAGATTCGATGGGACCGCTGAAATTTCTCATCTTTTATGTGCTGTGCGGCATGGCCGCTGCCGGTGCCCAGTTTGCGATCGATCCGGCATCACGCATCCCGATGATTGGCGCATCAGGTGGCATCGCCGGCATTCTGGGGGCGTATCTTGTCCTGCATCCGAAGGCCGCCATTCGCACATTGCTGGTGATTCTGATCTTTATCCGCTTCATCAATCTGCCAGCCTGGATTGTGCTTGGTGTATGGATTGCCGGGCAATTTGTGGCAGTGCCCAATGCGCTGTCCAATGATGGTGGCGGCGTTGCGTATTTTGCGCATATTGGCGGGTTTTTGGCGGGCATGATGCTGATACCGCTGTTCAAGGACCGCAATGTGCCGCTGTTTGGCGCAGATGACCCACCAAAAGGACGTTGGGATGGGCACCCTGTTGCCTTCTCGACAATCCGCGAACAGGCACGCGACAAATATCGCCAGCGCCGCAACCCGCTGGGGTCACGCGTTGTGCCGCCTGCTGTCCATCAGACAGCTGATGTTGATAGCGACAGGTCTAATCCAGTGCCGCCACCCGGTCCCTGGACGCAGACAGCATCAAGGTCTGGACCAGAACAGGACATGGATTCATCTGACCGTGTTGAGGAACGCCCCCCGGCAAAGCGCGGCGGATCAGTCCCCGGTCACAGACGGGATACAGATGATCGATAGCGCAAAGCTGCCCTTCCCAAGAGGACATCAGGCGCAGGTCGAGGACGTTACTTTCGACTGGCCCGGCTATTCGGAACTGGCTATTCGGAATTGGCTATTCAGATCCGGCAAGTGCCATGACATAGGCATCTGCCCCCATCGCCTGCACACCTTCGGCAAGCGTATTTGCGGCGGCGTGGGTCACATCGGCATCAAGACCACTGACAACCGCGGCGGTGCCGAACTGGCCAGGCTTGAACCACGGATAGCTGCCAATGCTGATCCCCTCATGCGCGGCCTGCACCGACTGCATCAATGTGGCAATCGTCCCCTCGCCAATGCTGCATTGTACGGTCAGGCGGGTCATCGCCACGCCGCCCGGCAGGCTGTCGCGCAACCCCTCGAACATTGCCTGCAGGATTGATGGTACGCCAGCAAAGACATGCACATTCTCAACAATGAAGCCGGGGGCCGCACTCAACGGATTATCAATCAGCGTCGCGCCTTCCGGGATATCCGCCATTTTTTGTCGGGCCGCGTTGAATTCAATGTCCGTATCGGTGTAGTGCGCAATCAGGCGCGCCTCGGCTTCGGGATGCCGGATGACCTTGCGGCCAAAAGCAGCGGCGATGCATTCAGTGGTGATATCATCATGCGTCGGGCCGATGCCGCCGCTGGTAAACACCAGATCAACCGCGTCTGACATGCTTTTCACCGTGTCGATAATCACCTCTCGGATATCTGGAATGACCCGCGCTTCACGCAGTTGAATGCCTTGCATGTTCAATTGTTCAGCCAACCAGCCGATATTCTTGTCCTTGGTCCGCCCTGACAGAATTTCATCGCCAATGATGATAATGGCGGCTGTTGGATTGGACATGGTGGCTCTCTTTCACATTTACCGGCGGACGGCGCAGACTGCCCGCTATACCGGTTCACAATTTTTCGGTTCACAACTACGGAAACTCACATAAAGGCTTTGCCAGAATGATCAAGAGCTATATCTGGCCATCCGGATCAGATTAACCCGATCAGATCATCCAGATCAGACAGACTTGACCAGTCGCGACATCTCGGACCTTGGCAAGATGTTGTTTACAGGATAGTGCTAGGCCAACCATGAAAACCATGGTGGGTTCATAAGCACACCCACCCGACGGGCACGGCAAGACGATATGCGAACAGAACCTGTAATCATCCACAGTGAAGAAGGCTTTGCGGGCATGCGCGCCGCCGGGCATCTTGCAGCTACTGTATTGGATATGATCAGCCAGCACGTCATTGCCGGCATCACAACCGAGGCGCTGGACGATATCTGCCATGATTTCATTCTTGCCCACGGCGCGGTCCCGGCACCCCTGAACTACAAGGGATTTCCAAAATCGACCTGCATTTCGCTGAACCATGTTGTGTGTCACGGCATTCCCGGCCCGAAAACACTGCGCGACGGTGATATCCTGAATATCGATGTGACGGTGATCCTTGATGGCTGGTATGGCGATACCTCGCGGATGTATTTCGTTGGTTCGCCACCCGTAAAGGCGTGCCGCCTGACCGAGGTGACCTATGAATGCCTGATGCAGGCGATTGACGCGGCGCGCCCCGGCAACACGCTTGGCGATATCGGCCATGCCATTCAGACACATGCCGAAGACAATCGCTTTTCCGTTGTGCGTGATTTCACCGGTCACGGGCTGGGACAGACATTCCACTGCGCACCAACGGTCCTGCATTACGGCAGCCCGGGTGCCGGCCTGACGCTGGAGCCGGGCATGATCTTTACCATAGAACCGATGATCAATGCCGGCCGTCATGAAACAAAGATTCTTGGCGATGGCTGGACAGCTGTGACCCGCGACCGGTCACTGTCGGCGCAGTTTGAACATTCCATCGGCATTACCGAGGATGCAGCAGAGATTTTCACCACATCTCCGGCTGGTTACACCGCCCCGCCCTACGGCTGACATCAAGATACTTTGAACAGATTAATCAAAAATTAGCCTTAATCGGCTAACCAGAAGGGTATGTCTGCCGATTCCAACCCTTCTGGCACCGCGCCAGACGCCACAACGGCCCCCAAAGACGCCGATCATATTTCCGGCCACCGGGCCCGTATGCGCGCCAAGGTCATGGACAAGGGTGCGGCGGCCCTCAGCGAGCTGGAGTTGCTGGAGATGATTCTCTATGCCGCCAGTGCGCGGCGGGACACAAAGCCGCTGGCAAAGGACCTGATCCGCCATTTCGGGTCCTTGCCAGGTGTATTGCGCGCACCGAATGACAAGTTGCTGGGGCTGGCTGGTGTTGGCAAGGCCGCAGTGACCGCCATCAGGATTGCCGAGGCGGCTGGTCTGCATCTCAGCCATTCAACGATCAGCAACCGGCAGGTTCTGACAAGCTGGGCCGCTGTTCAGCATTATTGTGTCACACGGCTGGCGCATGAACCGATAGAGCATTTCATGATGCTGTGCCTTGATAACCGGAACCGGCTGATTGCCGAGGAAACGCTGTCGCAAGGCACTGTCGACCAGACGCCTGTCTATGTCCGCGAAGTGATCAATGTCGCGCTGAGGCATCATGCCAAAGCGGTGATCCTTGTTCACAATCACCCGAGCGGCGAGACCGAACCTTCGCGCGCCGATATCGATATGACAGCAGAGCTGAAAAAGGCATTGGGGCTGGTCACCGTAACATTGCATGACCATCTGATCGTCGCCGGCTATGATGTTGTCAGCTTCAAGAGCCTGGGACTGCTATAGCAAACTGGCTCAGCCGTCCGGATCAGACAGGCCCTTGATCTTGTCACCGATCTTGTCGCCGGCCTTGCGCGTCAACTCGCCCGCGCGGCGACTGGCCTTCATCAAACCAGGGCGCGCCTTGTCCACCGCCTTGCCAGCAGCCTCACCCGCTTTGCGCTGCACCTGCGGATTGCGGGCGGCGGCAAAGAGAGCTTTTACAATCAGGCGCCTTATCAGCATGAAATGACCTCGCACTGGCGAAAACTGCATCTGGTGACGGGTAACAGGCTGTATCGGTGAACAGACATGGTGACGCGACAGTCCAAACCCGGTGAATTCATCATAACCGAGGCGAAAAGACCATAAAACCCTGACGATGTCGCACCTCAAGGTCTGGTATTTTGCCCCCCCTGATGCTACAACCTCTGGCGTTCAGTGACAAAGGAAACCACCCGCATGATCCCGCGATATTCCCGGCCGGAGATGACGTCAATCTGGTCCGAGGACAGCAAGTTTCAGATATGGTTTGAGATTGAGGCACATGCCTGTGATGCACAGGCAAAACTGGGCGTCATACCCGCCGAAGCCGCTGCCGCCGTGTGGCAACGTGGTGCGTTCGAAATTGACCGTATCAACGAGATTGAGCGCGAGACAAAGCATGATGTCATCGCCTTTCTGACCAACCTTGCCGAACATGTCGGCGAAGAAGCCCGCTTCGTGCATCAGGGCATGACGTCATCTGATGTTCTGGATACCACCCTTTCCGTGCAGATGGCGCGGGCCAGCGATCTGATGCTGACCGGCATCGACCGGTTGCTTGCCGCCCTGAAACTGCGCGCCGAGGAACATCGCTATACGCCCACCATCGGACGCAGCCATGGCATTCATGCAGAGCCAACAACTTTTGGCCTGAAGCTGGCTACCTTTTACGCCGAATTTGCCCGCTGCCGTTCACGCCTTGAGATGGCGCGCACCGAGATTGCCACCTGCGCCATTTCAGGTGCAGTTGGCACCTTTGCGCATATTGACCCATCGGTAGAAGCGCATGTGGCTGAACAAATGGGGCTGATCCCGGAACCGGTGTCAACGCAGGTAATTCCGCGCGACCGCCACGCCATGTTCTTTGCCACGCTTGGGGTCATCGCCAGCTCGGTTGAACGGCTTGCCACCGAAATCCGCCATCTTCAACGCACCGAACTGCGGGAAGCGGAAGAATTTTTCTCTGCCGGGCAAAAAGGCTCATCCGCCATGCCGCACAAGCGCAATCCGGTGCTGACAGAAAATCTGACTGGCCTTGCCCGTATCGTGCGGGCCGCCGTCACGCCAGCTCTGGAAAATGTGGCGCTTTGGCATGAACGTGACATTTCACATTCATCGGTTGAGCGTGTGTTTGGCCCCGATGCCACCATCGCTCTGGATTTCGCATTGCAGCGTCTTGCCGGTGTTGTTGAGGCGCTGGTGATCTATCCGGAGTCCATGCAGGCCAATCTCGACCAGCTTGGCGGCCTTGTTCACTCGCAGCAGCTTCTTCTGGCGCTGACGCAAGCCGGGGTCAGCCGCGAGGCCGCTTACAGCATGGTACAGCGCAATGCCATGGAAAGCTGGAAAACAGGCGCCAGCTATCGCGATCTGTTGAAGAATGACGCCGAGGTTGTCAGCAATCTTGGCGAAGATGGCATCGATGCGCTGTTCGATCTTGACCAGCATTTCCGCCATGTTGACACGATTTTCGCCCGTGTGTTTGACGACACGCCAAAGGGATGACCGGTATGGAACGCACGGCGCTTTATGAAGGCAAGGCCAAGATCATCTATGAGGGACCAGATGCGGACACGCTCGTCCAGTATTTCAAGGATGATGCAACCGCCTTCAACGCGCAGAAAAAAGACGTCATCTCCGGCAAGGGACTGCTGAACAATCTGATCAGCGAGCATATTATGGGGGCGCTTGCCAAGGCCGGCATCACGACACATTTCATCCGCCGCCTTAATGCGCGCGAGCAGCTCATCCGCCGCCTCGATATCGTGCCTGTTGAGGTGGTTGTAAGGAATGTGGCGGCCGGTTCCATCTGTCCGCGTCTGGGACTGACCGAAGGGGCCGACCTGCCGTCAACGCTGGTCGAGTTCTGCCTGAAGGATGATGCGCTTGGCGACCCGATCATTGCCAAAGAGCATATCCTGACTTTTAGCTGGGCCAGCGCCGCGGAATTTGACCGTATCGTTGCCGAAACGCACAGGATCAACAAACTGCTGCAGGATCTGTTTGCCACCATTGATATTCGCCTGATCGACTTCAAGCTGGAATTTGGCCGGGCCAGCGACGGCAGCGTGATTCTGGCTGACGAAATCAGCCCCGACAATTGCCGCTTGTGGCAGGTCGGGAGCGATGAAAAGATGGACAAGGACAGATTCCGGCGCGATCTGGGCGGCCTGACCGAAGCCTATGCTGAAATTGCGCGGCGACTTGGCATCGATCTGCCGGAGGATATCTCTTCGGGCAGTGCTGAACACACCACTTGATGCCGCACTGGCAACATTCACCAATCTGATTGGGACAGACACATGCAGATTATTGTCAATATTTCTCTCAAGCACGGGGTTCTGGACCCGCAAGGGCGTGCCATAGGACGGTCGCTGACCGATCTGGGGTTTGATGAAGTGTCTGATGTGCGCGTTGGAAAGCGCATCCTGCTGGAGATTGACGAAAGCGACGAGGCGCGGGCCCGCCAGCGGGTGGCCCGCATGTGTGAGACGCTGCTCGCCAACACCGTGATCGAGGATTACGAGATCGAGATCACCGAAGGAGAGAGCGAATGAGCCTGAGCGGTTTGCGTGTGGCCGTAATCGTCTTTCCCGGGTCGAATTGCGATCGCGACATGATGGTGGCTATCGAGCAGTTGGCCGGCCGCCGCCCGTCTCTGGTGTGGCACAAGGAAACAACGCTGGACCCGGTCGATCTGGCGATCATTCCGGGCGGCTTTTCCTATGGTGATTATCTGCGCTGCGGGGCATTGGCAGCGCGGGCCCCCATTATGGAATCAGTGCTGGACCATGCGGCACGCGGCGGCGCTGTGATGGGGATTTGCAACGGCTTTCAAATCCTGCTTGAAACAGGGCTTCTGCCGGGTGTGCTGGTAGAAAATGCCGGTCTGAAATATGTCTGCCGCAACACCTCTGTCGAGGTGGTTGAAGGCACCGCGTCGCCCTTTACCGAGGGGCTGTCGCCCGGCCAGCGCATGATCATTCCGGTGGCACATAATGAGGGCAACTATTTTGCCAGCGATGATGATCTGCAGCGACTGGAGGATAATGGCCAGGTTGCCTTTCGTTACACCGAAAGCGATATCATCGGCCCGGCCAACCCGAACGGCGCGGCACGCAACATCGCCGGCATCCTGTCGGCCAATGGCCGGGTTCTGGGCATGATGCCGCATCCCGAACGCGCCATGTCTCCGGCGCTGGGCAGCGTTGACGGCGCTACCATGCTGAACGCCACGCTGCAGGCACTAGCAGCATGACACAGACTTCAGGCAAGCCAATGAATGATGCTGAGATGGATTTTGAGATGGCCGCCTCCATGGGGTTGTCGCGCGCCGAGTGGGACCTGATCCTTGATCGTCTGCAGCGCGCGCCGAACCTGTGCGAGCTGGGTATCTTTTCGGCAATGTGGTCGGAACATTGTTCTTACAAATCCTCAAAGCGGTGGCTTAAAACCCTGCCGGTGGATGGACCACAGGTGATTGAAGGACCTGGCGAAAATGCCGGTGCAGTGGATATCGGCGATGGCCTTGCGGCCATTTTCAAGATCGAAAGCCACAATCATCCCTCCTTCATTGAACCCTATCAGGGGGCGGCAACCGGCGTCGGCGGCATTCTGCGCGATGTGTTCACCATGGGTGCGCGCCCGGTCGCCTTGCTGAATGCGTTGCGGTTTGGCGCGCCCGATCACGAAAAGACACGCCATCTGCTGGGCGGTGTGGTGTCAGGCATTGGCGGTTACGGCAATTGCATCGGCATTCCCACCATTGGCGGCGAGGTGAATTTCGATCCGTCCTATAACGGCAATATACTGGTCAATGCCATGGCCATCGGCCTTGCCAACAGTGACCGGATTTTCCGGTCTGCCGCCACCGGCCCGGGCAATCCGGTGATTTATGTTGGGGCAAAAACCGGCCGTGACGGCATTCATGGCGCGACCATGGCATCTGCCGAGTTCTCTGACGAGACAGAGTCAAAGCGCCCGACAGTACAGGTCGGTGATCCTTTTACCGGCAAGCTGTTGATGGAGGCCTGTCTTGAACTGATGGCATCGGATTCAGTTCTGGCGATTCAGGATATGGGCGCGGCCGGTCTGACATCTTCCTCGGTCGAAATGGCCTCAAAGGGCGGCCTTGGCATGGAGATGGACCTTGATCTGGTTCCAGCCCGCGAAGAGGCGATGAGCGCTTATGAGCTGATGCTGTCCGAAAGTCAGGAACGCATGCTGATGGTGCTGAAGCCGGAAGCCACCGATATTGCGCGACAGATTTTCGACAAGTGGGATCTCGACTTCATGCCGATCGGCAAGGTGACCGAGACCGGCAGGCTCGTGCTGCTGAAAGATGGCGGCGTGGCCTGCGACATCCCGCTCGACCCGCTGGTTGATGATGCACCGGAATATGACCGCCCCCAGGCAGATGTGCCGTCCCGCCCGATACTGCAAAGCGACAGCATAACCAGCGGCGCCGGCATCGCCCCGATACTGCGCCAGATGCTGGCAAGTGCCGACCTGGGCAGCCGTCGCTGGGTTTATGAGCAATATGACAGCCAGGTGATGGCTGATACCATCGCCGGGCCCGGCGGGGATGCTGGGCTCATTCGCATTCACGGCACGAACCGCGGGCTTGCGGCCAGCACCGACTGCACACCGCGCTATGTCGAGGCTGATCCGCATACTGGCGGGGCACAGGCTGTTGCCGAGGCGTGGCGCAACCTGTCGGCCATTGGCGCGCGCGGTCTTGCGATCACCAACAACCTGAATTTCGGAAACCCAGAAAAGCCCGATATCATGGCGCAGATGGCACAATCTGTCCTTGGCATGGGGGATGCGGCACGGGCGCTTGATACGCCTGTCGTATCAGGCAATGTGTCATTGTATAACGAAACCGATGGCAATGCCATTCTGCCCTGCCCGGTTGTTGGCATGGTCGGTGCCATTGATGACATCGACAAGGCGGTTGGCAATGGTCTGCCGCATGCCGGCCTGTCACTTGTCGTTATCGGGCAGGGTCAAACCTGTGATGATGGCTGGCTGGGTGTCAGCCTCTATGCGCGGATGCTGGCCGATGGACCGGACGCCGCACCGCCGCCTGTCGACCTGGATGCTGAACACCGTCACGGCCTTTTTGTCCAGTCGCTGATTGCCGACGGCCATGTCGTTGCGGCCCATGACATCAGTGATGGCGGACTGGCGGTGGCACTGGCTGAAATGTGTATTGCCGGACGCACCGGTGCCAGCATCACCTCGCCGGCAAGTGGCAACCTGCATGGCTGGGCCTTTGGTGAAGATCAGGGGCGCTATATCCTGGCTGTAAAGGATGGGGATGCCGTAATGGCCGCTGCCGCTGCGCAGGGCCTTCCTGCCAGCCTGATCGGCACAAGTATCGACAGCGGCGAATTGCAATTCGGTGGCAGCGATGTCATATCTGTTGAAGAGATGGAACATCTTGTCGAGACGACCATTCCGGCCCTGATGTCAGGGACGGGTCATACCGAGGGCTGACACCATGCCGATGCAGGCTGCCGATATCGAAACGCTGATCAAGGACGCATTCCCCGATGCCACAGTGGTGATAGAGGATTTGCGCGGTGACGGTGATCATTATGCCTGCCGGGTAGTCTCGTCTGCCTTTGCCGGCAAGAGCCGTGTTCAGCAGCACCAGATGGTTTACAAGGCACTTGGCGGGCGCATGGGCGGTGTATTGCACGCGCTGGCGCTGCAGACATCTGCCCCGCCGGCTGGCTGAAGACTGGCTGGCTGAAGACTGGCTGGGTTCGAATATCACATATGCCGGGCAAGATGCCCGGTGAGACCGATTTTCTGAGGAGATTTGACATGCTTGATGACGCCACCAAGGAACGCATCGAACAGGATATCAAGAGCGAGGATGTAGTCCTCTACATGAAAGGCACACCTGTCTTCCCGCAATGCGGTTTTTCGGCAGCGGTTGTTGGCGTGTTGACGCATCTGAATGTTCCGTTCCGCGGAATCAACGTTCTTGAGGACGACAGCGTGCGTGAAGGAATAAAGTCCTTCTCCGACTGGCCAACCATCCCGCAGCTTTATGTGAAGGGTGAGTTTGTTGGCGGCTGCGACATTGTACGTGAAATGTACGAGACGGGTGAACTGACCGAGATGTTCCAGACACGCGGCATCGACGCGCAACCCGCCTGATCATAATCCGGGCTTACCTGCCACAAACAGCCATGCGTCGCTGGTGCCTGTATGGCGCGCCAGCGCATGACGCATTTGGCCTGACTCACTTGGCCTGACTCACTTGGCCTGACTCACTTGGCGAAGTGGAGGCCGCTTAGTGGTGGCATCATAACGTGGTGCCGTCACTTTACCTTATGGCCACTTTCCTTATCGCCACTATCATCACCGCCGGGATCATGCATGCTTTCATCAAACATGCTGGCATCCGGCTGACTGTCCACCGCCGCACTGGCATCAAATGTACGATGCGCCACCACCTCTGCCACGCGGATGTGGTACCAGCTATAGAATTCCTGCCGTCCCATCTGCTGCGCGGCCAGATGCTCCACATCGATCCGCCATGCGCGGATCGCCGCGCGATCTCGCCAATAGGACACGGTAATACCGATCCCGTCCTCGCCGCGCACTGATTCCAGCCCCAGAAAACCCGGCTGCTGCTGTGCCAGCTCCACCATGCGCTCTGATGTCAGGCTGTACATATCCTCGTCAGACAGGGTGCGCTGTGCGGTAAAGATCACCGAAAAATAGCGCGCGGGCCAGCCTGCCTTGGATGGGGCCTGAATGTCATCATTCTGATCGTCGGTCTTCATGCCACAGTCTTAACGCAGCACAAGCACTTATCTCCACCGAAAAAATGCATCGCACCCGCAGGTACCACATCAGATCGCACCAGTCCCAGCCGGACGCAATGCCGCCGCCAGCGCCAGCAAGCCGGTCATGCAACCAGACAAATGATATCGCCTCAAAACATTACCCGCATCTAGGCTTGATTTTCAGACAATCTGCGTGAGGTGCCTCCAAAAAGGCACCCGGGGGCGACATGGTCAAAAATGACATCACAAAGGGCCTGATTGCCATCAGCATGGCAGCTTTTCTTTTTGGAGCAGCCGGCGCGCTCGCCAAAATTCTCTTCAGAGCCGACATATCCCCCATTGACCTGACAGCAATCCGCGCCATTGTGGCCTGCGCGCTGTTTGCGTTGTTTCTGATGATCACGTCGCGTCAGGCCTTGCGGCTGACCAGAGATGCCATGCCATTGCTTCTGGCCTCGGGCATTGCCTTTACCGCGGTCAATATCAGCTTCTATCTTGCGATCAGCAAGATCAACGTGGCCGCTGCGATCACGCTTGAATACACCGCACCGCTATTTGTCCTGATATTGTCAGTGCTGCTCCACAAACGCAGGTTAAGCTGGCGGGACGTCAGCACGGTCGGGGTCGCGATCATCGGCTGTTTTCTTCTGACCGGCACATCAACATCGGTCTTCAGCCTGTCGTCGGGCGTGTTGTGGGGATTGTTCTGCGGCTTCAGCTTTGGTGTGGCCAACATGATCGGCAATGCATGCAGCGCGCGGGGCATCACGCCGACATGCGTGACATTTTACTCATTCCTTGTCAGCGCACTCATCTGGATGCCAGCGCTGCCCTTCCTGTCGGTGTGGCAGATCCAGACTGATCTTGAGACCCTGTCGCTGATCGGCTTCATCACTGTCGTGGCGACAATAATCCCGTATTGGTTGCTGATGTATGGATTGCGCCATGTCGACGCTCTGCCGGCCACAATTGTTGGCATGCTTGACCCGGTTGCAGCTGGTCTGCTGGCCTTCATCCTGATCGGTGAAACGCTGACAGGCGGGCATATCACCGGCATCGCGCTGATCCTGCTTGCGATCTCGTTTCTGACCAGATCGCAGGGGCAAGAACCATGACATAAAAAAGGCGGCCCGAAGGCCGCCTTTCCGTAGATCGTAATCCGCGTTAGCGCGAATAATATTCGACAACCAGATTTGGTTCCATCTGCACCGGATAGGGCACTTCATCAAGGCCTGGGATGCGGACAAATTTGGCAGAGAACTTGTTGTGATCTGCATCGACATATTCGGGCACATCGCGTTCAACTGATCCTATCGCCTCAAGCACGGCGGGAATGTTTCTGGCTTTTTCTTTCAGCGCAATCTCGTCACCCGGGCGCAACAGAACTGATGCAATATTGCAGCGCTTGCCATTCAGCAGCACATGGCCGTGATTGATGATCTGGCGCGCCGCAAAAACAGTCGGCACCATTTTCGAGCGATAAAGAACCGCATCAAGGCGGGTTTCCAGAATACCGACAAGGTTCTGGCCCGTATCGCCCTTCAGGCGTGTCGCCTTCTGGTAATATTTCTTGAACTGCTTCTCGCCAATATTGCCGTAATAGCCCTTCAGCTTCTGCTTGGCCATCAGCTGCACACCGAAGTCAGTCGGCTTCTTGCGGCGCTGGCCATGCTGGCCTGGACCATATTCACGTGAATTGAGGGGAGATTTCGGACGACCCCACAGGTTTACACCCAGACGGCGGTCAATCTTGTGCTTGGCGGAGTGCCGCTTGTGGTCAGACTTTGCCATAGATGGCTCCTAACATGTCTGCAGATACGCCAAAGGCGTGATCTTTTGTGGCCCGGTAGGGTTCTGGCCTTGCGGCTGAACCGGCATCACACCCCGCTGGTGCAATCCACGTTCCCGGGAATGGGCGGAACCTATGCATCAGCGGCGAGTCTGTCAACCGGATTTGTTGCGATTGCGGGTCTTGGTCAGTGCCTGAATGACCCCGTGCAGGGTGCTGATCTCTTGGCTGGAAGGTGTGGCCCGTGCAAACAGCGCGCGCAAGTTGCGTTTTACCGCAGGCGCCATCTCTGGCGAGATGAAAAAGCCGCCCGCATCCAGCTCCGCCTCAAGACGCTGATGAAACCTGTCACGCTCCTGAATGCTGGCCGGCGCATCTCGGCGAGGCTCACGGGCGGGATCACGGCGGGACGTGCTTGTTGTATCACGGTCAGCATCCTGCCGGGCCAGCCCGTTATCATCTGTCGCAGCCAGCGCGGCCATTCGCCATTCCCAGGCCATCAGCAGCACTGCCTGCGCCAGATTGAGTGATGGATACTCCGGGTTCAGCGGCGCGGTCACAAGGCAGTCTGCAAGCGCGACTTCATCATTATCCAGCCCCGATGCCTCTGGCCCGAACATCAAACCGCTGCGCCCGCCATGACCCAGAATCTCGGAACTTGTCTGGCGCGGGTCGGCATAGCGGACTGGCAGATCACGGCGACGCGCTGACAAAGCTGCCAGAAACCCGATATCATGCGCAGCATCGCCGACACTACTATAGACTGTGGCGTTCTCGATAATATCAGCCCCGCCTGCCGCCATCGGCACAGCAGCCGGATTCGGCCAGCCATCACGCGGGGCCACCAACCGCAAATCATACAGCCCGCAATTCATCATCGCGCGCGCCGCGGCACCGATATTCTCGCCAAGCTGCGGTCGTACAAGAATGATAACCGGAGGGGCCGTATTCGCCATCGCCTCAGGCTGCGACAGGACCGGCAATCCCGTCCCGTTGCAGCTTCCAGATCATGCCGTCACCCAGCGCCACAACCGAGGCATCGATAATATTTGTCGACAGGCCGACAGTACGCCATGTGGTGCCGTCAGGGGTCCGGAATTCAATCATCACGCGGGTGATGGCACCGGTGCCGGACTGGCCATCCCGCGCATCAAGAATACGCACCTTGTAATCAACCAGTTCCACCTCCTCAAGCGAGGGGTAGGCTGTTGAAAGCGACTTTCTGATCGCCGTGTCGACCGCATTGACCGGACCATTGCCGAGCGCCACCTCGTGATAAATCACATTGCCGACAGTAATGGTGGCCGTGGCCTCTGATTCCACAATCAGCTGCCCGCGCGCGTTGAAACGGCGCTCATCCATCACGCGAAACCGCCCGATGGTGAAATATTCCGGCACCTCGCCAAGCGCGCGGCGCGCCAGTAATTCAAAGCTGGCCTCGGCAGAATCAAAGGCCCAGCCCTCAAATTCACGTTCCTTGACCTGCGCAATCAGCTTGTCCAGGCGGCTGTCACTGGCATCAATTTCGATCCCGAATTCGGCAAAGCGCGCCATCATATTGGATTTGCCAGCCTGATCAGACACCAGATACTGGCGCGCATTCCCCACCTTTTCCGGCGGAATATGTTCATAGGTACGCGGGTCCTTTTGCGCGGCTGAGGCATGCAGTCCGCCCTTATGAGCAAAAGCTGCCTCACCAACATAAGGAGCCTGCATGTTTGGTGCCCGGTTCAACCTGTCATCAAGCAACCGGGACAGCGTCATCAGGCGTGGCAGATTTTCTTCGGGGATGTTTGTGACATACCCCATTTTCAGCATCAGTGTCGGGATGATCGAAATCAGATCGGCATTGCCACACCGTTCACCAATGCCATTGACAGTCCCCTGAATCTGGCGCGCGCCCGCTTTTACCGCCGCCAGCGAATTCGCCACCGCCAAACCGGCATCATTATGTGTATGAATGCCAATGTGCGCATCAGGCAGCGCGCTGCGAACAGCGCTGACCGTTTCAAAAACCTCATCCGGCAGAGTGCCGCCATTGGTATCGCACAACACAATCCACGCCGCACCACCTTCATGCGCGGCCCGTGCGCAGGCAATCGCATAGTCCGGATTGTTCTTGTAACCGTCAAAGAAGTGCTCGCAATCGAACATCGATTCACGGCCCCGGTCGCGCGCCGCTGCCACCGACTGGCAGATCATTTCCAGATTTTCATCCAATGACGTCTTCAGCGCCGTTTCAACGTGAAAATCCCATGTTTTGCCAACAAGACATGTGGCGGGCACACGGGCATCCAGAACCGCGCTCAACCCCGGGTCATTGGCGGCACTGCGGCCGCCCCGGCGGGTCATTCCGAAGGCCACCAGACTGGCATTTTTCAGCTGTGGTGGATCACCAAAAAAGGCGTCATCAGTCGGGTTGGCACCTGGCCACCCGCCTTCAACATAATCAATGCCGATATCGTCAAGCGCGTTGGCAATGGCGATCTTGTCCGCGTGCGAGAAATCAACGCCCCGCGTCTGTCCACCATCACGCAGCGTTGTATCAAACAACCAGATTCTGTTGTCTTCGGTCATGGACCACTCCCCCGCCTGCCTGCCTGCTCGTTTGTTAATTTGCCTCAACTACAGCGTCCGTTCGGCAGTGCCTGTTGGCGATGCTACCCTGTTGGCTTAACAAAAATGATGCCAACTGGCTAGCTTCGCCGCCAGATTGTCCCGTCAGGGCCATCCTCCAGCAGAATACCTCTGGCTGCCAGGTCATCCCGAATGGCATCAGCGGTGGCAAAGTCACGCGCCGCCCGGGCCGCATTTCGGGCTTCGATCCGGGCTTCGATCTCCATCTTGGTCTCCAGCTTGATCGCAGCGTCATCATCGCCACCAGCTGCCGTTTCAGCCTCTTCGCCGCGGGCCCATTCATCAGCGCTGCCTTCCAGCAAACCAAGTAAAACGGCACTCGACTTCAGCGCAACAGCCGCCGCATCATCGCCCTTGTTGGCCGCACCGGCCAGCTGATGCAGCCGGGCCATGGCAGCCGGTGTATTCAAATCATCAGACAGGGCATCCAGAAAGACCGCGTCAATAGCATCAACATCTGCTGACACATTGCCGACCGAGCGATACAGCCGATCCAGAACATTGCGGGATTCGGCAAACGCATCCTCACCAAGCGATACAGGGGCCCGGTAATGTGCCGCCAGCAGAGCCGCCCGCACTGTCTCGCCGCGATGTGCGGTGATGGCCTCATGCGCACGGATCATATTGCCCAGCGACTTTGACATTTTCTCATCACCCATGGTCACAAAGCCGTTATGCATCCACACACGCGCCATGATTTCGGTGTCATGGGCGCAGCAAGACTGGGCCATTTCATTTTCATGGTGCGGAAAGACCAGATCCAGCCCGCCAGCATGAATATCAAACGTATCACCAAGGTAATGCTTTGCCATGGCCGAACATTCGATATGCCAGCCCGGACGCCCTTTGCTTCTGTCAAACGGGCTATCCCAGCCCGGCTGGTCATCATTGCTTGGTTTCCACAAGACAAAGTCCGCCGCATCGCGCTTGTACGGGGCCACCTCGACCCGCGCACCGGCAATCATGTCATCCATACTGCGACGCGACAGCTTGCCATAGCTCGGCATGGTGGCGACGCTGAACAGCACATGCCCCTCAGCCACATAGGCATGGCCTTTTTCGATCAGCAGCGTGATCATGGCAATCATCTCGTCAATGAAGGCGGTGGCACGCGGCTCATGGTCAGGCGGCAACGCCCCCAATGCGGCTATATCGCGGTGAAAGCAGGCGATCGTATCGTCACACAGCTTCCCGATATCAATATCGCTCTCAGCAGCACGGGTGATGATCTTGTCATCAACATCGGTGATGTTGCGCACATAGGTCACCTGCGGATAGTGATGACGCAGCAGACGCACCAGCACGTCAAATACGACAATCGGCCGCGCATTGCCGACATGAATGCGGTCATAGACCGTTGGCCCGCAGGCATAGACGCGCACATTCTCTGCATCCAACGGGACAAACGGCTCTTTCTCGCGCGTTAGCGTATTATACAGGGTAATATCAGTCATGCCGTGTTGCCGCGCAGACGTTCGATCACGCGCGCCCGCCCCATGAATGACAGTAATGGTGCGATCTCCGGCCCCTTTTGACGGCCAGTCAGGGCCAGACGCAATGGCATGAACAACCCGCGCCCCTTGACTCCCGTTTGCGCCGCAACGGCACGTGTCCAGTCGCCCCAGATATCAGCTGGCAAGTCACCTTCAGGCAGCAGGTCTGCAGCGGCATTGGTGACAGCTTGTGCCTCTGCCTCGATAACCGGGGTGACCGGCGCGGTGCATACCGACCACCAGTCAGCGGCCTCGGCAACCGTTCCCAGATTGTCACGTACCGCCTGCCAGAACGGCGCACCGCCGCCAACACCGGCAGCCACAAGGTCTGTCTCTACAGCGGCAAAATCCAGCTGCTGAATCACCCGCGCGTTAATCTGCGCCAGTTCCGCCGGATCAAACTTTGCCGTTGCCCGGCCAAAACGGGACAGATCAAATCCGTCGACAATGTCGCCAAGCGCTGGTTGCGGCACAACGGGATCCGCCGTACCGATCCGGGCCAACAGGCTGGCGATGGCAGCTGGCTGCATACCTTCATCACGCAGCTGGCCGATAGACAGGCTGCCAAGGCGTTTTGACAGCCCCTCTCCATCCGCGCCCGCCAACAGCGCCACATGTCCCATTTCCGGCGCGCGCGCGCCCAGCGCTTCAAACAGCTGGATCTGCGCAGCCGAATTGGTGACATGGTCCTCGCCGCGAATGATATGCGTGATGGCATGATCGATATCATCGACCACCGACGCCATGGTGTAGATCACCCGCCCGTCCTCACGAAACAGCACCGGATCAGACAGGCTGGACATGTGATAGGCCACATCGCCGCGCACCATGTCATGCCACGCAACTTCGGCGTCATTCAGCAAAAAGCGAAAATGCGGACGCCGGCCTTCGGCCTCGAAGGCTGCTTTCTGATCATCGCTAAGCTTCAGCGCGGCACGGTCATAGACCGGCGGGCGGCCAGCAGACAATTGCGCCTTGCGCTTCAGGGCGAGTTCCTCTGGTGTTTCGTAGCAGGCATAGGCACGCCCGTCCGTCAGCAAACGCTGCAAGGCTGCATCATACTGGCCAAGGCGTTCCGACTGGCGGTCCTCGCTATCCTGATGCATCCCCATCCATTCCAGATCAGTCCGGATAGAGGCTTCAAAAGCGGCAGTTGACCGTTCGGTATCGGTATCATCGATCCGCAGCATGAAATGCCCACCCTGGCTGCGGGCAAACAGATAGTTCACCAGCGCGGTGCGCAGATTGCCAACATGCAAATTGCCTGTCGGGCTGGGGGCGAAACGTACCTTGACGTTACTCATTCAGGTGTCCTTTCCAGCCAGCTGCAACGGGTCGAAACCCGACGTCAGCGGTAACCGGCGTTCACGGCCAAAGGCCAGCGCGGTGATTTTCGGACCGGGGGCAGCCTGAAACCGCTTATATTCAGCGCGGAACAGCAATTGCGAGGCGCGCGCCACTTCATCCTTGTCAAATCCACGGGCGACAATCGTCTCGACATCCACCATTTCCTCGCACAATGCCTTCATGATTGCATCAAGGCGATCATAGGGCGGCAGCGAATCCGTATCCTTCTGGTCGGGACGCAGTTCTGCAGAAGGTGGCTTGTCGATGATGCGCTGCGGGATCACTTCCCCCTGCGGACCGGCACCGCCACGCGGCATATGGACATTTCGCCAGCGGCACAGATCAAACACCTGAACCTTCCACACATCCTTGATCGGCGCAAATCCGCCACACATGTCCCCATAGAGGGTGGAATAGCCAGCGGCATATTCAGACTTGTTTCCTGTCGCCAGCACCATCGGGCCTTTCTTGTTGGAAATGCCCATCAGGATCATGCCGCGCAGGCGCGACTGGATATTTTCCTCGGCGATACCCGCGTCTGTGCCGGAAAACTGGTCGGCCAGCATGCCGTCCATCGCCTGCATGGCCGGCACAATCGATATCTCGTCAAGACGAATGCCGAGACGATCTGCCAGATCAGCTGCGTCATCCAGGCTTTCACGGCTGGTGTAGGCCGATGGCATCATCACTGCATGCACCGCATCCGCGCCAAGCGCATCAACAGCCAGCGCCGCCACAATTGCCGAATCGATGCCGCCAGAAAGACCAAGCACCACGCCGGGAAACCCGTTCTTGTTCACATAATCGCGCAGACCGAGCGTCAATGCGCGGTAGACCTCGCCCATGCCTTCATCCGGCGGGGTCATCGCACCGGTCAATGACAAAGTGCCAAAGGATTCGGCAAGCTGGATGGTTGTCACAGCCTCGGAAAAACTGGGCAGATGCGCAGCAAGACTGCCATCAGAATTCAGCGCAAAGGACGCGCCATCATACACCACCTCGTCCTGTCCGCCGACCAGCGCAACATAGACCAGCGGCAATCCTGTCTCGGTCACCCGCGCGACAGCGTTGGATATGCGCCTGTCCCGCTTGCCAATCTCAAATGGTGATCCATTGATCGAGATGATCAGCTCGGCACCCGATTCTGCCAGACATTCAGTGACATCGGCTGTCCAGATATCTTCGCAGATTGGCAGCCCGATTCGCCAGCCGCGCACCAGCGCAGGCCCTGGCATCGGTCCGGGGGTGAAATTGCGACCATCATCAAAGACGCTGTATGTGGGCAAGCCTACCTTGTCGCGCCGTGCCATGATCCGGCCTTCATCAATGACGAACACGCTGTTCATCACCTTGCCGTCTTCGGCATGGGGCGCGCCAACAATGATAGCAGGCCCGCCATCGCTCGTCAGCGCGGCAAGGCTGTCCAGGCCCGCAGCCACTTCAGCCATGAAGTCGCTTCGCAACACCAGATCATCACACTGGTAGCCTGACAGATACATTTCCGGCGCCACAATGATCTGCGCACCATCTTTCGCCGCAGCATCACGGGCGGCGACCAAACGTTCCACGTTGGCCGGCACATTTCCCATATGCGGATTCAGTTGTGCAAGTGCTATGGCACTGGCTTTTGACATCATATCCGTTCCCTACTTGCGCAGAAGAAATTCACGGCCAGCCTTAACGCGTGGCGCACCGTCATATGCAATAATATCGGCCGTCGCATAGGTCTCCGACCACTTCTCTGGCAGGTAGGAACCCGTGCCGATCAGATCAACCGGCGCACGGGCAAAGGAAAAGATCCGGCACTTGTCAGGACCAAAGCCGCTGGAGGCCACAATCTTCACCTTGTCAAAGCCATGCGCATCCAGTGTTTCGCGCAGATGCCAGATTGCCGCGACGCTGACACCGGTACCCATCAGATGTTTCAGCTCGGACTCGGTGCGATATCCGCGGGTGGCATAGGCAACATGGCGATCAAGAACCGCATAGGATTCAGGCGTATCCAGCCCCTCGATAAAACGGCCACCATGCGTATCGATGCGCACCGAAAGCCGACCATCAGCCGCCAGATCGGAAAACCGCTCAGCCACGGTCAGCGCGTCGGTAATTTCCTGTCCAAAATAGTCAACAAGGACGGTCAGCGGGGCATCGGGAATCGTCTCATGAAACAATTCGGCAGCGCGCAGCGTCGATCCTGCGTATCCGATCAGCGCATGCGGCATCGTTCCCGATCCGCTGTCCTTTCCGAAGAACGGCGCTGTCGCATCGGTTGACGAGCCCACAAACCCGATCGCCCCTGCCTTGGCCTTGGCCTTTCGTGACCCGACCGAGGCCCCATATGCCATCAGGTCCGCCATGTCAGAGCCGGCACAATGGCGGGCATCCATCGCCAGAAACGCAACCTTCGGCAGCTCCACACACATGTTATAGGCGTTATATGCCGCCACACATGATGCCCCCAGACGTTGCAGGAAAATGGTCTCCATATCGGCAAGTGCAGACAGCGGACCACGCAGATAGCACAATGCCTCACCCGAACCGACCCAGGCCCCTTCCGCATGTGGCTCTTCGACCGTGACATCGGCACTGCGATGCGCGCTCATTGCTTTCAGCCAGTCCACTGCCAGACGCCCGGCATAGGTGACCGGACGACGCATGAAGACGGCATACTCCACCTCGCATTCACCATGCTGCTGCACGATGCGGCGGGTATGCTTGAAATATGTATCTGTCAGGGCGGGTTGCCGGTCTGGCGACGGGCCCAAGCTGTTCGAGTCAGCCATGCTGATATCTTTCCGTTGGCGGGATGACGCCGGGGTGGCAGGGCCAAAAGCAGTGATCAGACTGCTTCTGACAGACCGACACCCCCGTCACGACGCTGTTTCAGAAGATCGGCAATAAGGAATGCCAGTTCCAGTGCCTGCGCACCATTCAGACGCGGGTCACAATGCGTATGGTACCGGTCACCAAGACGCGCTTCGGTGACGTCAACGACACCGCCAACGCATTCGGTCACGTTCTGGCCGGTCATTTCAAAATGCACGCCGCCGGGATAGGTTCCTACCTCGTCATGCGCATCGAAAAAGCCCCGAACTTCGGCCATGACATCATTCACCCGGCGCGTCTTGTATCCGCTGCTGGCCTTGATCGTGTTGCCATGCATCGGATCACAGCACCACACAACCCTGGCACCGCTGTTCTGCACCGCCTTCAAAAGTGGCGGCAATCCGGTATGAACCTTGTCCGCACCCATCCGTGCGATCAGCGTCAGGCGGCCAGCCTCATTTTCAGGGTTCAGCGTCTCGATCAGCCGGACCAGTTCGTCCGGATCAAGACTTGGGCCGCATTTCAGGCCGATCGGGTTGCCGATGCCGCGCATATATTCGACATGCGCACCGTCGGGCTGGCGGGTCCGGTCGCCAATCCACACCATATGGGCAGATGTTGCGTACCAGTCCTTTTCATCGGTGATGGTGTCGCGGCGTGTCAGCGCTTCTTCATAATTCAGCAACAGCGCCTCATGCGAGGTATAAAGTTCAGTTTCTGACAGCGGACGCGCCGTTTCAGGCGTAATGCCGCACGCGCGCATGAAATCAAGGCTTTCGGTGATCCGCCCGGCAAGCTCGGCAAAGCGCTCGGCCTCTGGCGTGCCGTCAAGAAATTCGACAACCCAGCTATGCACTCGTCCCAGACTGGCAAGACCGCCCTGCGCGAAGGCACGGATCAGGTTCAGCGTGGAGGCTGATTGTTCGTAAACACGCAGCAAGCGTTTCGGGTCGGGTATACGTTCGGCTTCGGTAAAGCCCATCGCATTGACCATATCCCCGCGATAGCTTGGCAATTCAATGCCATCAATCACCTCAACCGGCGATGATCGCGGCTTGGCAAACTGGCCGGCCAGACGTCCCACCTTTACCACCGGCATGGATGCACCGAACGTCAGAACCACCGCCATTTGCAGCAGTACCTTGAAGGAATCGCGGATATTATCTGCCGAAAATTCGGTAAAGCTTTCGGCGCAGTCACCGCCCTGCAGCAGAAACGCCTTGCCGTCTGCGACCTCGCCAAGTTTTTGCTTGAGGCTTTGTGCCTCGCCAGCAAAGACCAGCGGCGGCTGTTTGGACAGCCGGTCTTCAACTTTTGCAAGCACGGCCGCATCCGGATATTCAGGCACTTGCCTGATAGGAAGATTGCGCCAGCTGTCGGGCTGCCAAGTCATGGGACACCATCCATGTCGTGCACCGCACTGTTCGGCGGGCATATAGTAAGTCCTGAACAGAACATCATCCTGTCAACGAAGGCGGTTATAATGCGCGAAAATTGATATTTTTCAAGTTTTTTGCAAGCTTTGTGGAATGCCCGGACCAGATTTCTGAAAAGCTGTCCCGGCCACCAAATGTGGCGCCATGTGACCAAATTTGCACCATGCGCCAGGTGAGGCCGTCTTGCGCTGGCGGATATGCAGCTTCAGTCCCGCGGGGTGCGCATCGTCACGAATTCTTCTGCGGCTGTCGGATGAATGCCGATCGTCGCATCAAAATCTGCTTTCGTGGCACCAGCAATGACAGCAACGCCGATACCCTGAATAATCTCGCCCGCATCGGGCCCGACCATATGCGCCGCAACAACCTTGTCACTGGCAGTGTCAACGATCAGCTTCATAAAGGTCTTTTCCGAACGACCCGACAGGTTGTTCTTCATCGCGTTGAATTTGCTGGTATAGACCGTCACATCGCCATGGATGGCGCGTGCCTCTTTCTCACCCGGACCAACCGAACCGATGGGCGGCTGGGTAAAGACAGCTGACGGGACATTGGAATGCGAGACTGTGCGCGGGCGTCCCCCGAAAATGCTGTCTGCAAAGGCATGCCCCTCGGCAATGGCGACAGGCGTCAGATTGATCCGGTCGGTGACATCACCCACGGCAAAGATCGAGGGCACGCTGGTCGCTGAGTCTGCATTCACCGGAATTTCACCGCGCTTGCCAACGGCAATGCCCGCCGCATCAAGCTGCAGTCCACCTGTGTTAGGGGTGCGGCCTGTTGCCACCATGATCTGTTCAGCCTCAATCACGCTACCATTGCTCAGCGAGATTGCGTGGCCAGTGCCAGCATCCGCAACCTTTTCAATCACCGTTCCCGGATGCAGTGTGATGCCGCGCCCTTCCAGTGCTGTTGCTATCTCGCTTCGCACATCTTCATCAAAGCCGCGCAACGGCAGGTCACCGCGATAGACAAGATGGGTATCAACACCAAAGCCGTTAAAGATACTGGCAAATTCAAGCGCGATATAGCCGCCGCCATAAATCACGATGCTGGCTGGCCGTTCAGCAAGGTCCAGCGCCTCGTTTGACGTGATCGCGCGTTCAGCAAGGCCGGGAATTTCGGGAATATGCGGGGCCCCGCCAGCAGCGATCAGAATGCGCTCGGCCGTCAGAACACGATCCCCAACCGATACCGCATTGGGCCCGGCAAGCTGTGCCCAGCCGGCAATCAGTTCAGCACCCGCATTTTCCAGTAGCCACCTGTAAATCGATTCAAGCCGGTCCAGTTCGGCATTTTTTGCGGCAATCAGTTGCGGCCAGTCATGCCCGTCAATGCTGACCTGCCACCCATAGCCTGCCGCGTCGGCGGCATCAGCGGAAAAGGCTGATCCATACATCAGCAGCTTTTTCGGCACGCAGCCGCGGATAACGCACGTCCCGCCCGGGCGATCGCCCTCAATCACCGCGACACGCGCGCCATGCCCTGCAGACATACGGGCCGCGCGCACGCCGCCAGAACCGGCGCCAATGACAATCAGATCATAATCATATTTCATGATGAATGCTTTCCAGGCTGCGAGGCAGATAGGGCGCGGCAGACAGGATAATGCCGCCGATCCTTTGCCTCATGCCTCTAACCTAGTGCACTCACCACATGATGCAAGCGCTTGCGGGTGACGCATGGTCTGTGAAAAGCCGTGTTGGATATGCAGGCACACGTCAGGATGTGCAGAAGATCAGTCCAGAATGTTCAGTTCCGATATCTCATGATCGTCATCGCGCCGTGCCCCGGGCAGGCCGATGCCGCGCCGCGCCAGCAATGCAGCTGCAAAATGCGCGAACTCGGTCAGGGCAAGGCCAATCGTCTCGGCGCTGACACCCTCAAGATTGATGAAACGATAGACGGTCACCGTCGCGTCACCCGAACAAACCCCATGCGCACCCAGATTGATGGCAATTGTGTCCTCAAGCAGAAGCATGGTCGTGAAGGCGGCGCGCAGGGGCCCGCTGCCATCACGCGCTGCCGTTGCATAGATCAGCGCCCGATTGGGCGAATCGAGGCATTCCAGTTGCACAACAGGGCCAGCATCGGTCTCGATCATCCAGCGACGTTTCGACATCGCTGTTACCGGAAACATAAGCGTGGACGGCGCTGCGCTTACAAGATCGTCCATAATGGTGATAATCGGTGCGGGCATGAATGCTCCTGAATGATCGCCTGTCGCGGTGAGTTCACGGCTTTGTTAACACGCATTAACCTTTTGTTTATACGTTATTTTATGGCTATCTACCAGACACTAAAGGATTACTCAAAAGTATCAGATAATTGTGCAAATGACTGAAAACTGACGGGTCTGTGAGTTCCCCCAAACTATTCGAAACAGAAGGCCGGAAGTATGTTGTACCCAACATTTTGGCGGGATAATGTCTGATGGTGGCCCGCGCGGTCTGTCCCGCGCGGTCTGTACTGTACTAAAACCTCATCAACGCACCTGCCGACAGGTTCTATCGAAATCAGGCCGGACATGACCAAAGAACTTTCAAGCGGACATCTACTGTGGACACCCGACGCCAAGGCTGCACAAACAGGCCAGCTGGCGGATTTTGCAGACATGCTGCGGACACGGACCGGGTTCGACTGGGGCGGTGATTTTCAGGCATTGTGGCGCTGGTCCGTCGAGAACGACCTTACCTTTTGGGATATCGTCTGGGACTGGCATGGCGTGATCGGTGACAAGGGCACGCGCATCATCGAAAATGAAGGTGCAATGCCCGGTGCGCGTTTCTTCCCCGATGCGCAGATGAATTACGCCGAAAACATGCTGGCCAATGCGGATGACCGTCTGGCCATTTCCGCCTATCGCGAGGATGGAACGCATGTCAGGCTGACCCGTGCCGAACTGAAGGGCAAGGTGATGCATCTTGCTGGCTGGATGCGTGCTGTCGGCATTGGCCGGGGTGATCGCGTTGCAGCCTATGTCCCGAACACGCCTGAGGCGATTATCGCAATGCTGGCCACTGCTGCCATCGGCGGCATCTTTTCCAGCTGCTCACCCGATTTCGGGATCGGCGGTGCTGCTGACAGGTTTGGACAGATCGAACCAAAACTGCTGATTGCCTGTGATGGCTACAGCTATGCTGGCAAGCCGTTTGACCGGATGGATATTCTGCGCACGCTTGCTGATGCCCTGCCGTCAGTCACGCACACGCTGATCATTCCGTTCCTGAACGCTGCGCCCGACCTGGTCGGGCTGCCGCAACCAGAGATTTTTGACGCAGCGCTGATGGCGGCGGAACCGGTCACAGAGTTCACCCCCGTCAGTTTCAATGATCCGCTATATATTCTTTATTCCAGCGGCACCACGGGCGCGCCCAAATGTATTGTGCATGGTGTTGGCGGCGTGATGATGAAGCACATCACCGAAATGCGCCTTCATGGCGGCATGGGGTCTGAGGACAAGCTGTTCTTCTTCACCACTTGCGGCTGGATGATGTGGAACTGGATGGTATCTGGCCTGATGCTGGAAATGCCGCTGATCTGCTATGAGGGCAATCCGTTTCATCCGGGGCCGGAACGGCTCTGGGACATTGCCGAAGCCGAAAAGCTGACACATCTGGGTGTGTCGGCGAAATATATCGATGCCATTCGCAACGCCGGCTACCGCCCGGCTGACAGCAACGATTTGTCGGCGCTTCGCTGTCTGATGTCGACCGGATCACCACTATCCAGTGAGGGTTTTGACTTTGTCTATGAGGCCATTCGCGATGATGTTCAGCTGTGTTCAATGTCGGGTGGCACCGATATCATGGGCTGTTTTGTGCTTGGCACCACCGTTCAGCCAGTACATGCGGGCGAAATTCAATCGCGCGCACTTGGCCTTGCGGTTGATATTCTTGATGATGACGGCAAGCCGGTTACCGGTGAACAGGGTGAGTTGTGTTGCACAAAGCCGTTTCCGTCCATGCCGGTCAAGTTCTGGAATGATGCGGATGATGGCAAATACAAGGCCGCCTATTTCGAACATTTTCCGGGCATCTGGCGGCATGGTGACTGGGCAACGCTGACATCGCGTGGCGGCACCATCATTCATGGCCGGTCAGATGCCACACTTAACCCGGGCGGTGTGCGGATCGGCACTGCCGAGATTTACCGGCAAGTGGAATCCTTTGATGAAGTTGTCGAAGCGCTGGTCGTCGGCCAGAACTGGGACAATGATGTGCGCGTGATCCTGTTTGTGCGGCTTGCTGACGGGGCCGTGATGACCGATGCGCTGGCGGACGCGATCAGGCAACGGGTGCGCACCGGTGCCACACCGCGCCATGTTCCGCGCCATATCATTGCTGTTCCCGACATCCCGCGCACGCGTTCAGGCAAGATCACCGAACTGGCTGTCCGTGACATTATTCATGGGCGTCAGGTGAAAAATACCGAGGCGCTGGCCAATGCCGAAGCGCTGGATTTCTATCGCGACCTGCCACAGCTTGCCGAATAGAAGATAACGACCAGCTGCTCAGAAAAGCCTGTGAAAAGGCTAGCTGTGTTGGCGGATCAGCGTTTGTACAGCGCTGCTGTTGGCATAACGTTTGCGCTGTTTGCGGTAATGCGGGACCGCTGTGACAAGCTGCGTTGTTTCTGACTGTTTCAGCATGGCTTCATCATCAAAACCGTCAAGCCGCGCGCCGGTGCACACATGCACAACATAGGTGTGTTCAGCGCCAACCCGGTCAGCGATTTTCTGAAAGCCCGCCTTTGATCCCACCGGCCATTTCTCCCGCAGAATGGTGATCACCGTAAAATTGATGCCATTTGGCTGGTCGGCGGGGGCAAGCGCCGCCCCGATGACCGTCATCGCAGATTTGAAGTCAGCCTCGTCCTGCAGATCTTCACCGCGGTCCTGGTCCAGCCAATGACCAAGAAGATTGATCCGGTCGGCATCATCAAGGCCCATCAGTTTTGGATGCGCGTTGCCATCAGCGGTGGCCGGATCGATATCGACAATATCGGTTTCGCCGATCAGGCGGAAAACAGTATTGGCCATGCGGCACCCCTATTCCTTTTATCTTGATGCCTTTTAGGGCAGCCGGGCCAGTATTGGCAAGTGTTGGCAACCTCTTCATACCGCATCGCCGTCAACAAGGTCCCGTCGCTCACGCGCGCGGATGAATTCACGCCAGGCAATGAACACGCAACTGCCAATCACCACCGCCGCCCCGGCAATCTCGATCGGGGCCATCACCTCGTTGAACAGCAGGAATCCGACAAAGGCAGCCAGCGGAATTTGCAAATAGCGCATGGATGAAATGACCACCGCTTCGGCAAACCGGAAGGCAGATGTAATGCAAAGCTGAAGGCCGGCGGCAACGATGCCAAGCATGATCAGGTCGCGCAGAAGATCCTGCGATACGCTAAACAGCGCCTTGTCCGCATGGGCCAGGACCAGAAGGATCAGGATAATGCTGCCGGCAGCATTATACCAGACGGCCACGCTGAACGGATGATCGACCTTGCCAAGACGGCGCAGCAGAATCGACAGGCCAGCACCAGCGATCGCCCCCATCAGCCCAAAGACAACATTGCCGGAAAAGCCGCCGGCAAACGGATTGGTCAGCAAAATGATCCCGCACATGCCGGATACCACCGCGCTCCACCGGAATATACCGATGCGCTCACCCAGCAACAGCGGCGAGAAGATGGTGACAAAGATGACCGAGCTTTGAAGTAATGCGGTTGCCTGTCCCAATGGCAACAGACGGATCGACATGAACCAGCAGGCCATCGCACTGCACCCGAACAGGATTCGGACAAGCAATGTCCATTTTGCGTTGATCTGCAGGAACTGGCGGCCACGTGCTGCCGCCGCAAATGCCACCAGCAATGGCACCGAAAACAGAAACCGATACATCAGCAGCGTGACGAGGGCCGTTTCCGTGCCGATTTTCTTGACGATTAATCCTGTCCCGACACCAAAGCCGATTGTCATCAGGGTCAGAAAAATGCCTGTAAAACTGCGCGGCAAATGCAAGGGATGGCCTTCCGGTAAGAACAGGGTTGATCATCATCCCTTTGCGCCAGCCTAGAGCAGCTTGCCATTGAAAGCCATATGTGACGCCTGAACCAGTCTCTTTACATCGCATCACTTCTTCCCATTTATGGGTGGTGGGCCGAAAGGCGCGGGGGAACAAAACCATCAAGTGGCCCTTGTGGTGACCAATGAGTTTGTGGAGACCAATGAGTTTGTGGAGACCAATGAGTTTGTGGAGACCAATGAGAATGTCAAAGCGATCAATCTTTTCAGCCGTTCTGACGGCAACAATTCTGGGCACGGCCTGCCTGCCTGCCAGCGCCGGCGTTATCGAGGACCGGAAGGCCAATTTCAAGGCCAACAATGCCTCTATGCGGGCCATTGGCGGGGCGCTTGGCGCGGGTGATTTCGCGACAATCACTGCCGAGGCACAGAAGATCGCTGACTGGGCTGCCGTCATGCCCGACTATTTTCCCGAAGGCAGTGACACCGGCGATACCAGTGCGCGGGCTTCCATCTGGGAGAATTTTGAAGGTTTTACAGCCGCGGCCAAGGCCAATCATAATGCCGCGCTGACCCTGCTTGCAGCTGCCGAGGCAGGCGATATCGACGCCGCCAAAGTAGCACTTGGAGAGGTTGGCGGAACCTGCAAGGCCTGCCATCAGCAATTCAAGGGCTGGTAACAACCCGCATCTGTTGCGCCTTAAACCCGAGGGTGGCGCGCATCAATACCAGGCTGGCCGCAACAGCGGCAGCGCGTGCGTTGCCGCCTGCAGGATCGCTATCAACAACAGCCCTGTGACAAGTCTGCTGCCGGTAATTCCGCCATCTGCGCCGGTGACACTGTCACGCGGCTCGCTGGCCCGGCCGGTGACCATTGCCCTGGTCAGGGGCGTTTTCTTCCGGAACTTGTAATACAGGATCGCCGCCAGATGCAGCACCACCAGCGGGATCAGCAGCAGTTTGCCACGATGGTGCCATTCGGCAATCTGGCCTGACATGGCGGGCACCAGATGCGCCAGCGGCCCGTCATACAGGATACCGTCAGTCGACCACGGGCCCGTGCTGGCAAGATAAAGGGTAATCCCCAGCAGACCAAGAACCGACCAGGCCGCCAGCGGGCTGTGCCCTGCCTGTCGCGGTGCCTGTTCATCCGACCCTTTCTGAACAGCCTGGCGGACCCAGGCTATCGTGCGCCGCGGGCCAACAAGAAAATTGGCAAACCGCGCATGATGCCCGCCAAAAAATCCCCAGATGATGCGAAATACAACAAGACCAAGCACCGTCAGACCAGCGCGCTCATGCACATCCATGCGGTCATTCTCAACGCTGACAACGGCAATGATCACCGCAATGGACAGCCCCCAATGGAACAGGCGCAACGGCAGGTCCCAGACGAGCAGATTGCCGCTGTTGTTCGGTTTATCCATTATTTTTGCCGTGCTGCCATCAAGTGTTGTCTAAGCTTGCGTTCCATATCCATACCCTGTTCAGACTGGATTTTGAAGCCACCACGCGGTTCACGTTGCAATGAAGATCGCAGCGTCTGCGGTGTTCAAGCTTGGCTTTGCACGCCGGTACGGCGGCTGATATCGTGAACCGATGACAGATATGCAACACAAGCTGTTTACCGATGCCGGCAGTGGTGAAGGCGGTGCGCTTGCCGCCCTTGGCAAGCTTGACCCGGACATTGCGCGGATTCTGGACAGCCATGGTCCGCCGCCCGACCGGTCTCTGCCCGCCAATTTCGACACACTTGCGCGTGCCATCGTCGGCCAGCAGGTATCGCGCGCCGCTGCCTCTTCGATCTGGCAAAGGATGGAGGATGCCGGATTTATCGATGCTGCGTTCTGCTCTACAGCCACACCGGAATTGCTGATGTCGGCGGGCCTGTCGCGCAGAAAGGCAGAATATCTGAGTGGCATTGCCGATGAAATTGTCAGTGGCAGGCTGGATATAGCGGCACTGGCGCAGATGCCTGGCGAATCTGTGCAAAAACGGCTTGTCGAGATTCGCGGCATTGGTGCATGGACAGCAGATAATTTTCGCCTCTTTGCGCTTGCCGATATGGATGCGTGGCCGGTCAAGGATGTTGCGCTTCAGGAAGCGATGCGGATTCTGAAATCCCTGAATACGCGCCCCGATGCCGATATGATGGAGGCACTTGGGGAAGGCTGGCGGCCCTATCGCGGTGCCGGTGCGCTGATGCTGTGGCATCTCTATGCCATTGAGGTGCGTAACGCCAGTGTTGCGGATATCTAGCCTCAACCGAACAGATCGCCCTGCCCGTCTGGTGATCTGTCTTTGCTTTTGGGCGTGTTGCTATCGCTGGCTGTTGCTGCCTCTGCAGCCAGCGCGGCATCATCCAGCGGTGTGACCAGGCCCGGGTGATCCTCGGCAACACGGCCTACAGCCGGTGCGACCCGGTACCAGTTAAACGCGTCAGCCGGCCGCGCCACACACAATGCCTGCGCAGCCCCGGCATCACCGGTCAGCCAAGTCTGCCAACTTTCCTCAGGAAGCACCAGGGGTTGACGATGATGAATTGACGCCAGATCGCCGTCAGCAGCGCTTGTCATCACAACAAACCTGTCGCCATCAAGACGGGTATTGCTGCCACCACTGCGCAGCATCAGACCGGCAAACCCCATGACACCGCCATCTGCAAGCTGCACATGCCATGGTGTCTTTGGAGCAGACCATTCGTACCAGCCACTGGCCGGAATGATGCATCGGCGCGTTGCAAAGGCATCACGAAAAGTCGGCTTTTCGGTAACAGTTTCCATCCGGGCATTGATCAGCAGACTGCGCCCTTGCCGAACGGGCGGCAAACCCCAGCAGGCGGATACAGCCTCGGCCTGTAATCCGGACTGGCGAATGACCAGTGCCGATTGCGACGGCGCTACATTCCAGCGCGGCTGCAAATTCTCCAGAACCGTTACACCAAACAGGCGCATCAGCTCTTCGGGTGACGCTGTGCTTGAAAAGCGTCCACACATGTTTCCCTGCCCCTCAGCAACCCTGCAGATAAATCATAGCGCCAAACGTCATAGCGCCAAAAATCATAGCTTAAGCATAGCATGATGGGGCATGTTTTCACTTTGTATTGCGATTTGTTTCGCGCTACACCCGCACCGCATCGCAACCAGATACGGCATATCGATAATGCCGGTGGTCAGGACATGAAACACGCAGAATGCCTTGCATTGTCGGATTATACGATTGACCGCGCAGCCGACATTCTGCGCGGCGGCGGGCTTGTGGCGTTTCCCACGGAAACCGTCTATGGGCTTGGCGGCGATGCCTGCAATGGCGATGCGGTCGCTGCCATTTTTGCCGCGAAAGGCCGGCCAGCCTTCAATCCGCTGATCAGCCATGTGGCAACAGTGGATGCGGCGTTTGAACTTGGCATTGAAACAGCAGCGGCGCGCGCGCTTGCTGATGCGTTCTGGCCTGGTCCGATGACGCTGATCCTGCATCGCCAGCCCGATTGTCCGATCGCCCGGTTGACCAGTGCCGGTCTTGACCGGATCGCCCTTCGCGTACCTGCCCATAAAGGTGCCTGTCAGCTTTTGCGGCATTTTGGTGGGCCGGTTGCGGCCCCAAGTGCCAACCCGTCCGGCCGGATCAGCCCCAGCCGCGCCGCGCATGTGATGGCCGGGCTTGGCAATGCAATTGACCTTGTGATTGATGACGGGCCGTGTTCCAGCGGTGTTGAATCAACGGTGATCAATGCCAGCGATGCGTCAGCGACAATCCTGCGCCCGGGCGGGGTGACACGCACCAGTATCGCTGGCTGTCTTGCTGCGGCGGGGCTGCAACTGGCAAACACCGATGACACCGTCACCACGCCTGATGCACCTGTCAGCCCCGGCCAGCTGGCCAGTCATTACGCGCCGGCTGCACAGCTTGTGATGAATGTCACCACCGCCACAAAGGGGATGGAGCTGATTGGTTTCGGGCCGACTGGCGGGCACGGACAGCTGGACCTGACATTAAGCGCTGCAGGTGACGATGTGGAGGCAGCTGCCAATCTGTTTGACATGCTGCATGCCGCCGATGCTGCTGGCGCCAAGGTTATTGGCGTTGCGCCCGTCCCGGATACCGGGCTTGGCGAGGCGATCAACGACAGATTGCGCCGGGCGGCGGCCCCGCGTCCCTGACAGCGGAATGGCCACAGCCAATATTCCGCGATCGCCAGTATGTCATGAACACCAGTATGTCATGAATGGGGCGTTAAATCTGTTTGTGGTGCGGCGATGGCGGCATTGCGGTCTGCCGGGCGGGCGGGCTATTGTCTGAGACTGTTCACACAGGAGGCCTGTGACCATGCCCGAAGCCCTGATAAATCAGCTTGCCGATATTGTTGGCAATGCAGGATTGCGCACCGGCAATGATGATACCGCGTCATTCCTGACTGACTGGCACGGGCAGTATCATGGTCAGGCGCTGGCAGTTGTGATGCCTGAAACCACAGCGCAGGTTGCCAACATCATGGCCTTTGCCGATGCCAACGACATCGTTGTCGTACCGCAGGGTGGCAATACCGGCTTTATGGGCGGGGCCACGCCCGATGCCGATGGCCGGACAATTCTTTTGTCACTGCGCCGGATGAACCGCATCCGCGAGATTGATGCAACAAACATGTCGATGACCGTTGAGGCAGGATGTGTACTGCAATCCCTGCACGAAGAAACTGAAAAACAGGGGCTGTATTTTCCGCTGAACCTCGCGGCAAAAGGCAGCTGTACGATCGGTGGCAATCTGGGCACCAATGCCGGTGGATTGAATGTTGTGCGCTATGGCACCACTCGCGAGCTGACGCTGGGCCTTGAAGTTGTGCTGATGGGCGGGCGGGTGCTGAACATGCTCAGCGGCCTGCGCAAAGACAACACCGGCTATGATCTGCGGAATCTGTTTGTTGGTTCTGAAGGCACGCTTGGGGTGATTACCGCGGCCACGATGAAATTGTTTCCCCAGCCCGCGGCGCGTGCGACCGCCTTTGCAGAAGTGCGCGATGTTGAAGCGGCGGTGGCCCTGCTGCACCGCCTGCAGGCCGCATCTGGCGGCGGGGTTGAGGCGTTCGAGTTGATACCGGCTGATATCCTGCATGTGCTGTTTCATCATTTTCCGAACATTCCCCAGCCGCTGGCAACGCGCGGAAAGATGAATGTATTGATGGAGATTGCCAGCACCAATCCGGCAAGCGGCATTGCCGACGATACTGGCCAGTCACCCTTGCGCACCATCATCGAAGAGACGCTGGGCGCGGCATTGGAAGACGGGCTTGTGCTTGATGCCACCATCGCCGCCAGCGAGGCGCAGCGACAGGCCTTGTGGGATGTCCGGGAGACCGCGCCGGAATCGCACAAGATGTCGGCCGGTGTGGCGCGCTCCGACATTTCATTGCCGCAGTCAGCACTGGCCCCCTTTTACGACGAGATGGTTGCCGGCATTCGCGCCATAGACCCGAATTTATGGATTTGCGGCTACGGTCATATTGGCGATGGCAATCTGCATTTCAATTTGATCGCCGACGAAAAGAGCAATGCGGATTTCGACAGCAAGAAGGTGGATCTCTATGAATTGCTGTATGAAAAAGTCGCGAAATATAACGGGTCAATCAGCGCTGAACACGGCATCGGCCAGACCAAGCGCGCACAGCTTGCCAAGGTAAAATCTCCTGAAATCATGGATGTCATGCGCGCAATCAAGGCGTCAATTGATCCCAAGAATTTGATGAATCCGGGTAAGGTTGTCTAGACCGCGTGTCGTGACGGGGTCGCACCACCACACCATCCGCAAGGGGGACAGCCATGCCAAAACATGCATCGATCGAGGATGTCCTGTCCTTCTGGTTTGAGGAAATCACACCCGAGCACTGGTTCAAGAAGGACGACAGTTTCGATGAGACTATCCGCGCGCGCTTCGAGCCGACGGTTACGGCGGCGCTTGCAGCACAGCTTGATGATTGGGCTGATACAGCCGAAGGATGCCTTGCGCTGATCATCCTTATGGACCAGTTCACCCGCAATATTTACCGCGATACACCCCGCGCCTTTAGTGGCGATGAGATGGCTCTGGCTCTCAGTCTGCGATGTGTTGATCGTGACTTTATCAGGCATGAAGACGGTCATTGGCGGCATTTTATGCTGATGCCGATGATGCATAGCGAAGACATCGGCGTTCAGGACAGATCACTGCCTCTGTTCGAAACGCTGACCAATCCGCGGACCCATGAATATGCAGTCAAGCACCGCGATATCGTTGCGCGCTTTGGCAGATTTCCGCATCGCAACGCAATCCTCGGTCGGCCTTCAAGTGATGAAGAAACTGAATTCCTGACACAGCCAGGATCATCCTTCTGACGGAATCTCCCGTCCAGGAGGGCATTCACTTCGGTCAATGGCGCAGCAGACAGCTTTGCGCTGGACGACTAGAGCTTCAGCAGGGCGGCAAAGGCCTGTGCGGGCGTCACATCGCTGATCGGGGCGGCGCGCACCCACCCTGCCCTCGCGCCAGCTGGTGCCGACATCGCTGGATCGGTATCGCTGCCCATCACCATAAGTGTCGGTGTGCCTGTTCGGGCCGCCAGAAACACCGGCCCCGTATCATTGCCGATGACATACCCGCAACGCGCAAACAAGGCGGCAAGCTGCGGCAGATCCGTCTTGCCGACAAGGTCTGTGCAGTCGGGCGCGCCCTGCAGCACCGCATCCGCAGCATCACGGTCGGCCGATGTGCCAACTATAAACAGGCGATGGCCGTGCTGACGTGCAAGAACGGCAAGAGACGCAAATGCCGCCCCCGGCCAGCGTTTGCTTGGCTTTGCAGGCGAACAGCCGGGGACCAGGACCAGCGCATTCTGCAGATCATCTGAAACGATACCGGGGGGCAGATCGACGTTGGTCAGCCAATCAAGATCAGCTGAGGCACTGGCATCCCCGCCGGCCAGTCCAGCAGCGATGTCCATGCGGCTGGTATTATTGACCCCGGCAAAATCCGGATAAGGATCACTTGCCCCGGCCACATTCCCGAACCAGCGCAGATTTTGCGGTGTCAGAAATTGGTGATAACGCGCCGTACGCCCACTGCATTGCAGATCAATAACCATATCCCAGGACTGGCGCATGATACGCCGCATACGCATCATCTGAAGCAAATTCACAACAACAGCCCGATGATCGGTGATCACGTCATCAAACCACGGCATGGCCGCAAAAAGCCCGGCAAATGGTGGCGTCGTCAAAACAGCAATATACGCGCCCGGGTGACCAGCGCGCAATTTGGCATAGGCATCAATGCCCTGAATGATGTCACCCAGTGCACCATGCTTTATGACGAGAATTCTGCTGGCTGGCACGGTATCTTTGCTCTCTTGCGGGCTTGCCCCTGCGTTGGAATGAACCCGAATTGGAATGAGAAGGGATATCCCGTTGGATATGGATGCTGCTAAGCTGTTGCCTCAAGGCCGTCACACAATAGAATAGCGGATGCCCGACGCCAACCCGCCTGACCAAGAAAGCCTGCATTTCATGACACGCTTATCCAACGGGTCTGTATCACCCCCACGCGCCGACAGCAGGGCGCTGCGGTATGATCTGTTGTTGCCGCACAAGGAAAAATTCTCGGCCACCAACGCCGGTGCCGTTGCCAGTGTGGTGACAGACCTCGTGCGGGCCAGCCAGACCTATGACAGGTTCCGCGTGATCGGCACCCCTGTTGATGCGCCCTTTGATGATATCGAATTCTGTCCGCTGCCTGTGCGGCGGCGCTGGCTACATGGCGGCAATATCGGATTTGCCGAAGCTTATCTCAATATGCTGCGGGGCCAGGCCGCGCCCGATCTTGTTGAGGTGCATGGTCGCTGCCAGGTCGCTGCCCATATCAAGGCAAAAAGGCCGGATCTGCGGGTGGCTCTCTATCTGCACAATGATCCACGCGACATGAAAGGCGGCAACACAGTTGCAGCACGGGCCACCTTGCTGGCCAAGCTGTCGGCAATCATCTGTGTGAGCGATTACATCAAGGATTGTTTTCTGGACGGGCTGGAAAAGCATGGCGCCCTTGCCAGCAAGGTTCACACGGCACGCAACGGTGTCGACCGCACGCTTGCAAAGCCGACCAAAAAAACACCCACGATCCTTTTTGTTGGCCGTATGGTTGCCGAAAAGGGCGTGTTGGAGCTTGCCGAAGCGGCGTCGCGAATTCTGCCACAACATCCCGAATGGCGTATATGTCTTGTTGGTGCCAAGGGTTTTGAGGTGACCGGCAAGAGTTCTTATGAACAGCGTGTGGCAACGGCATTGGAGCCGCTGGGACCACAAGCACAAATGACCGGATTCCTGCCGCTGGCCGACGTCCGCACTCTGCAGGAACAAGCTGCCATTATCGCCTGCCCGTCGCTCTGGCAGGAGCCGCTGGGAAAAACCGGACTGGAGGCATTGGCTGCCGGAAGTGCCCTTCTGACAACACGGCGGGGCGGTATACCCGAGATCGCCGAAGGCCGCGCGCATATTGTTGATGAACCAGATGCTGACACGCTTGCCGGATCGCTCCGGCAATTGATCACCGATGATACCTATCGCCATCAGCTGCAACAAACTGCGTGGAATGACTACCCCTTCACCGCAACAAAGATGGCCGCCGATGCGGCGACTGCCAGAATGACCGCATTAAGTGATGTATCTGATAGTTAGAAACATGGACTTGAAAGCTGAAACAGGCTAGCTGTAGAGGCCTGAAACGTTGCATGAGGGACTGAAAGTTGGTGACTTTGCTGAGAGGTGTTTTGATAGCACTTTCGGGGTTGTTTCTGCTGATCACGCCGGCACTTGCCGAAGCCGAAATCGGGTTCGAGGCTGACGCCGTTACGGTCAATCAGGATGACGGCAGTATGCTGGCAACCGGCAACGTTGTTATGACACAGGCTGCAATGACATTGCGGGCTGACGAAGTGCGTTATAACCGTGAAGATGATGTGGCAGTTGCAACCGGCAATGTTGAATTCATCGATAATGATGGCGCTGTCCATCGCGCCGACATCATGACGCTGGACACCGAGTTCACTCATATTGTTGCCGAGACACTTCGCTCCAGATACCCGGATAATTCCTTTTTCATCGCCGATGAAGGCGATATCGTTTCTGGTGGAACTTCGATATTTGATTCGTCGCGCTTCAGCGCGTGTAACTGTGATTTTGAGAATGGTGAAACGCCGATCTGGGATTTGCGCGCCACATCCACCCGCCATATTGCCGAAACCAAAACGATCGTCCATTCCAATGTCCGCATGCATATTCTGAACGTGCCAATCGGCTATCTGCCCTATCTGGCGCATCCTGACTGGACAGTGCGTCGACGTACCGGATTTCTGGCACCTTCGTTTCTGTTGAGCTCGGATCTCGGATTTTCTACCTCCATTCCATATTTTGTGGTGCTTGGGGATACCAACGACCTTGAATTCACCCCCTACCGCTTTCAACGACGCGGCTTGGCCGTAAAGACACGCTATCGTCAGAAATGGGATAGATCTGATCTGAATGTGGCTCTCTACACCGGTTCGCTGAACACGTTCAAAAAAAACCGCGAAAGCGTTGCCGCACTGGACGGCATCTTTTCGACCACCATCGGGGATGATTGGAACGTCAAAATGCGGGCGCGCAGGTCAAGCCAGGACACCTTCATGCGGCGCTACAAATTCAATAGCGACACATGGTTAAAGTCTTCTGCTGTTGCTGAACGGATCAAGTCTGACAAATATTATTATGTCGAGGTCAGTGATACGCAAAGCCTGTCATCAGGCACTGCAGCCGACCATGAACCGACAATCCTGCCACATGTCTTCTATGAAGATGTCAAACCGGGATTCCGCAGTGGGCAGACTTTAAAGACAGAAATCAGTGCCATTCAACTGGATAATGATGAAGGTCATGATATGTCGCGCTGGGTTGGCAATGTAGAAATTACCGACCGGCTGAGCGATGGCCCCGTGAAAACAGACGCACGTGCAGGGGTGATCGGCAGCTATTATTCAATTCAGAAAAAACCAGCGGCAGCGGCAACAAAGACGGATGATCTGGGACGGATCACGCCCATGGCGTCGGTCAGCGTCCGCTATCCGCTCGCAGTATCCACCAAGCGGGGCACAGCCATTGTTGAACCACAAGTTCAGTTTGCCTATGTCGGTGGCACAGATCGTACAGCAGACATACCCAATCGGGATTCGGCAGATTATCGCATCGACCCGGCCAATTTGTTTCTTCTGAACCGCTATCAAGGATATGATTATCTGCGTCCGGGCAGTCGTCTGGACATGGGTGTTTCGGTGCAAGCCAACACATCAGTTCTGGGACGGGTTTCCGGCTTCATGGGTGTCAGCCAGCGTCTGTCCGGCAAGCCCTCCACTGGTCTGGCGGTTAACGAGAACAGCAGCCTGTCGGACTATGTGGCATCGCTGTCAGCCAAACCGTTCAACAAGGTTTCAGTATCCTGGTCAGGAAGACTTGCACCTGATGATCTGAAACTGAACGAGTCCAAAACATCTTTATCAGGCACTGTTTCAAAGCTGAACTACTCGCTTGAGCATATGCAGCTTGCCAAGCCATATTTTAAATCTGCTTCTTCTGACCTTGAAGAACTTACAGCCTCATTCACCTACAGCCTTGGTGGTGGATGGAAGGTAATAGGCAGGCAGGTCTGGAACCTTTCAAACGGTAAAACCGTACGTGACAGCTCAACCGCCGCTTTCAGCTGGACAGGTGGCCTTCAGGACTGTCTGACAATTGACTTTGGATATGACCGTGATCTTGATGCGGACCGGGATATCAAAGCTGACGATCAGTTCACCTTCACGATGAACTTCAAATATCTTGGCTCAATCTCAAAAGATGTCATTAAGAGTACATTGCTGAGCAACAATTAGCTGTGAAACCTATTGCAGCAAGGCCCAGAGGACGATCCCGATGGTAAGAAGGATCAGTGCGCGTGATAACAGCTGTTGTTGGGGAATGGCACGTTGCATGGCGGCCCCGGCTCCACACCACGCAGTGTGACAGACAAGTTGAACAGCAGCAAAGGTCACCGGAACCAATAACAGCTGCATCCTGGCATCCCCCAGTTCCGGGGCAAACTGAGTCCATGCCAACAGCACCATGACCCACGCTTTCGGGTTGAGCGGATGAACGATTACACCTTGCCTGAAATGAAATTGATGCCGGTCGGCATCACCGCCACCCCTGCTGTTCCAGGACTGCACCGCCAGCCAGATCATGTAGCCGGCACTGGCAAATTTCAGAATCTGCAACAGCAATGGCTGACCAGTCAGAAACAGGCCAAGACCGATACCAAAACCGATATTCAGCACCAGCTTTCCGCCAATCAGCCCAAGAATGAACCCCGCGCATTTGCCAACACCGTGACGCGCGCCCCCGATCATCACAAGCAGGTTTGCGGGCCCGGGGGTACCTACCATCAGGATGACGAAAATCAACAGGTTGAGATAAGCTTCAATCATCCGGTATCAGACGTTTGCCAAGGAAATGCACATTATCAGATGCATAGCCCAGCCTTTCATAGAAGGCCAGCACAGCTGTATTGTCCTTGCGCACACAAAAACTGACCTTGGGACAACCAAGCTCAATCAGATATGCCTCGGCGCGTGCCATGATGTGCGCCCCAAGCCCACTGCCTTGCCAGGCCTCTGCGACCGCCAGATAGTTGATCGACCCGCGATGCCCGTCATACCCGACCATCACAGCCGCAATAATGACGCCAACTGGATCTTCTGCCACCCAGAATGCGCCATTTCGGTCAGTCAGCTTGCGCGTGATGTCCTTCAGAGGGTCGTTCCATGATCGAACAAGTCCGCACCCTGTCCACAAGTCGATAACCCCGTCAGCGTCATCAGGACAGAAATTGCGCAATTCAGGCAGCTTGTCATTCATCTATCGGGCCGACCGGTTGTTTCAGCATTCATGTCATAAGTAATCCAACCAGTGCGCAACGCCAACTGGTCATATAGTCCGCGCGCCCGATAATTGTTGTCCTGCGTAATCCACCGCATGACAGGCCAGCCGCGCGCTGCCGCAATATTGTCGAGATGCCTCAACAGCCGGTCCCCGGCACCTCCACCCCGATAGGCCGGGTCGACGAACAGATCATCCAGAAAACCAACCTCGGCACCGCGCAGGGGTGATGGCATCGCACGGAAATGCGCCAGGCCAACAAGAGCACCCTCTGCCTTTTGTCCATCATCAACTTCGGCGACAAGGCCCTCACACGGATGGGACGCGTCCAGCAGCCATGTAAACAGCGTGTCCAGTTTTGCATCATCGGTATCAACTTTGTAGAACGCCGCATAGCCGCGATAGAGCGACTCCCATTGCGGCCGGTCACTAGATACCAGCCCTCTGATTTTCATAATCCATACCTCCATTCTCTACCTGTTATTCGGCCGGGCAGTCACATAACCGCACCGTATCGGGATTTCAAACATACGGTTTGTTAACCATCCTGCCTGTAGGGTTTTCAGAGCGCGATTCATAGTGGTGCGCGCCAGACAATTGATGAAGTGAAGCGAAGTGAAGCGAAGTAAACAGGACAGACGCTGATGAGTATTGGCTACAGGAAATTGTTGGAGCGGCCATTTCGGCGCTATGCCCGCTTTGATGGCCGTGCGAGGCGTCCGGAGTTCTGGCTGTTCGTGCTTGTTTTTATTCTGGTGACAGAATGCAGCTGGCTGATTGGTTTTGGCGCTGTCTTGCTGGTAACTGGCGGGGCCAACGGTTATGCCAATATTGATGCCAGCAGTCTGACGTCAGGTACGACCATCACCTATAGCAGCACTGCAACAAGCGAGGCGACCGACTCCCTGCCCTTTACCGATGCGGATGAGGCGGGTGATATCGTGCTGAAGCTGCACCGGCATAACGAAAATGAAGGCTGGCACTTCCACGGGCAGTTACACCTAAAGGATGGTGATGCGCAGCCAACCAGCAGACATGATTCCCATGGCAAGCGCCGTGACTGGATGAAGGACCAGCAAGATCAGGCACAGGAGGCAGCTGATATTGTCGAACTGGTTGTCTCAATTGCGTTGCTGATACCGCTTCTTGCAGTCGGTTGTCGCAGGCTGCATGACAGCAACAAGTCAGGATGGTGGCAGCTGTTTCTGCTGATCCCGGTCGCTGGCTGGTTGGTGCTGATCATATTCTTCATCATGCCGGGCGATGCAGATGACAACAGGTTCGGCCCACCGGACGCTGTATAGGCAATTAATTCGATTGACCGTCGCGTGCCAGCTTGCCACCGTTCAGGTCCTGGAATGCCGGTCTCAGCAGTCAGACAGCTCGCCTGAAGCGCACATCTCATCACGCTCACCGATATAATTTCCGTCACCGTCAAAGACCGAATTCGAGTCTTCGAACAAGGCTTCCATCTCGGCATCCACACCTTCAGCCGCTGCGAGCGCCTCTTCCAGCGCAGATTGTGCAGCAACCTGCTCCGATGCTGTCATCGCTGTGGCCAGAGCATTATCAAGATCAACGGACTCTGACGCACTGAGCCCGGCTTCAATGCCGGCCTCGATGCCAGCCAACCGGGATTCCAGCACTTCCTCCAGATTGCCTGCGTCTTCCAGCAGATCCTCGACATCAAGATCGGTGGCGTTGGCAATCACATGCGCCTTGACGATATCCATGCGGGTTTCTTTTGTCTTGCCACTCAGGTCCGACAAGGGAATGAAGACGAGTTCGTCATCCATCACAACGAACAGGTTATTGCCGCGAACACCCGCGTTTTCACCGCCATCAGCTGCATTCTTGATCAGACGCTCGCGCTCGTCAGGCGATGCCCCATCATAGATTTTACCGTCCGAACCCAGCACCTGTCCCTTTTTAAAGGTCAAGGCTGTCGCGGGTGATGTGGCAAGCGCCAGGGCGACAACACCCATAGCCGCCGCTGAAAAAAATTGTTTCATAGTACCCTCCTGATTTCGTGGAGGGACTATATTTAAGTTAAATTAAATATAAAGTTTTTTATTTAATAAAATATCAAAATATCGCTCTACAGATAGAGGTTTGGCTGCCAGTAAAGCAGCAAGATCATGTTTTAACGTATCAATTTAGATCTATGTGGCTGGATTTGACTCTAAATTCAGAAGAACAAATCCAAACGCCCTGGGCAGAATAAACCTTGGTCACGAATAATTCTCTCCCTTTTTCTCTTCCATAATCACTTCCATTTTGGAGAACTTCAGATTGAAGGGGGATTTTTCCGGAACAACGACACTTTTCTTGTGAATTCTTATGCCAGGACCAGTCATGATATCTTTGCTTATAGATTTTTCAGGATCACTCCACCGTAACCGATTTGGCCAGATTGCGGGGCTGGTCAACATCGGTGCCTTTTTCAAAGGCTGTCAGATAGGCCAGTATCTGCACGGGAATTGTTAGCAGCAAGGGTGCCAGAACCGGATCAACATCCGGCACGGTAATCGTGGTATCAGCAAAATCGACCGTATCAGCCGCACATTCTTCGGTGACAAGGATAATCCGTGCACCACGCGCACTGGCCTCTTGAAGATTGCTTGCTGCCTTGCCCATGACCTCGTCTGCAGCCAAAAGCGCGATGACAGGCAGCCCCTTCTCAATCAGGGCAATGGGTCCATGTTTCATTTCGCCTGATGCAAAGCCTTCGGCATGAATATAGCTGAGTTCCTTCAGCTTGAGGGCACCTTCAAGCGCCACCGGAAACAGCACATCACGTCCCAGATACAGCGCTGACCGTGCGCCCATAAGCGAGTGAGCTACTGGCCGAATTTGATCAAACAGCCCCAGCGTCTTGCCGACAAGAGACGGCAACCGCTGAATATGATTGTGCAGTTCATCGCGGCGGGCAGCTGTAATCTCGCTCCGCGCCTCGGCCAGTGCAATTGAAAAGCTGAGAAGCGCCGTCAGCTGCGCGGTGAAGGCCTTGGTGCTGGCGACACCAATTTCTGGCCCGGCGCGCGTGGGCATGACAATATCTGCTTCCCGCGCAATGGTGCTGCCATCAACATTGACCAGACCGATTGTCTGCAGGCCCGCCTCACCGGCATGGCGCATCGCCATCAAGGTATCCAGGCTCTCACCAGACTGTGAAATGGCAATCGCCGTCGTATAGGCACTGGTGACCGGATTTCGGTAACGATATTCCGAGGCCACTTCACACGCCACAGGCACGCGCGCGATTGATTCAATCCAGTAGCGTGCCACCATTGACGCATAGTGGCTGGTTCCGGCTGCCAGCATCACAATACCGTTAATGCCCGCCAGATCATCCCGGCCAATCGGCGTTGTCAGCTTGCCATCAGCCCCCGTCATGGCCGCCAGCGTATGAGCGATTGCCTCGGGTTGCTCGTGAATTTCCTTTTCCATGTAATGGCGATAACCGCCCTTGTCGACGATCCCGGGGCTGGCCGCGACAATCACGATTTCACGATTGACCGGCGTGCCTGTTGCATCAAACACGTCAACACTGTCTGGCCGGATAATGGCGAAATCAAAATCTTTCAGATAGATGATGTTGCGTGTCAGATGCGCAAGTGCCGCAGCGTCTGACCCGACAAAACTGGCCTCTTCACCCAGACCAACTGCAAGCGGAGATGCATTTCGCCCGACAATCATCATATCAGGGTGATCGGCATGCATCGCAGCAAACCCGAAGGTGCCCTCAATCTGTGAAATTACATATACGCCAGCCTCTTGGGGCGACATGCCATTCTCAAAAGCATGGTGGAACAGATGCGCCAGCACTTCGGAGTCGGTTTCGCTGTCAAAGCTGTGTCCATTTGCCTGAAGCTCTTCCCGCAGGCTGGCATGATTTTCGATGATGCCATTATGAACAATGGCAACCTTGCCGGCGGCAATATGTGGATGGGCGTTGCGCTCGGACACGCCGCCATGCGTGGCCCAGCGGGTATGCCCGATACCTGCCGAACCCGGCAGCGGTTGCTGGCGCATCACCTCCTGAAGGTTGACCAGTTTGCCAACCGCCCGGTTCATGATCAGACCACCATCTTGCTGCGTCACGATCCCCGAGCTGTCATAGCCCCGATATTCAAGGCGCTTCAGCGAATCAAGAAGCGTTTCACTGCACCCGGCAAGGCCGACTGCCCCGACAATTCCGCACATGCATCACCTCTTTATTTCCAAATTAGGACGATATGTTCCGCCTGTTGCCCGCCTTATACGAAGGAACAGAACAATAGTCAGCAAAATTGGCGGAAAAAAGAGAATCTGTAACCCGTTCATTCCCATGTCAAAGCGGCGCGCTGGCCGACTGATGGAATAAAGCGATAGCAGCATGTGATGACAACAGGGGTGCAATGGATTGATGCAGCCGACTGTTTCGGCTTATATAGGCGCATGCAGATCACCGCTATCATTCTTGCCGCTGGCAAAGGCACACGTATGAAGTCAGCTTTGCCAAAACCGCTTCATGCGGTTGGCGGACGTCCTATGCTGGCCTGGTCGATCGATGCCGCAAAGGCTGCCGGCGCACAAAAGATCGTCACCGTGCTTGGCCCGGACTCCGATGCCATTCAGTCATGGCTGGATGGTGCGCCATTTGCCATTCAGCACAGCCAGCTTGGCACTGGTGACGCTGTTGCCGCGGCGCGTGACACGCTGGGCAGAAACACCGGCAGCGGCGCGGCTACTGGCAGCGGCGCGGCTACTGGCAGCGGCACGGCATTGGTGATGTTTGCCGACAATCCACTTGTCAGCGCTGCAACATTGCAGGATATGGCAGCGCGCATCGAGGCAGGTGCCGCCATCACTGTGGGTGCCTTCGAAGCCTTGGATCCTGCTGGTTATGGCCGGGTGGTTCGTGCCAATGATGGCACTGTGTCGCGTATCGTCGAACACCGTGATGCCACCCCGGACGAACTGACGATTTCATTATGCAATGGCGGTATTATGGCTGTCCGGCTGCCTTTGCTGTTCGATCTGCTGGACCGTGTAACAAACGACAACGCCAAAGGTGAATTCTACCTGACAGATATCATAGGCCTTGCTGCCGGTGATGGTCACCGGATCGATTGCGCTGTGGTTGAAATGGATGAATTCATTGGTGTGGACAGCCGGCATGGCCAGGCGCGCGCCGAAGCCGCTCTGCAGCAACGTCTTCGCAACGCAGCGCTTGATTCAGGTGTCACCATGCAGGCACCCGAAACCGTGTTTCTGGCAGCCGATGCCGTGATTGAGCGTGACGTGATCATTGAACCGAATGTTGTGATTGGCAGCGGCTGTCACATTGGTGAAGGCAGCATCATCCGGGCCTTTTCCCATCTTGAGGGCGCGCGCCTTGGGGCCTGCTGTATTGTCGGCCCCTATGCCCGGCTGCGCCCCGGCACCGATGCAGGGAACGGCGTCAAAATCGGCAATTTCGTTGAGATCAAAAACACCCGTCTGGATGCCGGTGCCAAGGCCAACCATCTGACCTATCTGGGTGATGCCACGATCGGCAGCGCGGCGAATATCGGGGCTGGCACCATCACCTGCAATTATGACGGATTTGGCAAATACCGCACCTTGATAGGCGAAGGCGCGTTTATCGGGTCGAATTCGGCGCTGGTGGCCCCGGTCAGCATTGGTGCGCGTGCCATCATCGGGGCCGGCAGCACAATCACCAGCGACGTGGCCGAAGACAGCATTGCATTCACCCGCACGTCACTGACCGAAAAGGAACAGGCAGCCGCCGCGTTTCGTGAAAAGCGCATCACGGCGAAAGCTGCCAAAACCAACGCGGCCAAAAAGGAATAGCCGGTGATGGATGCCACCCGTATTGCCGAGTCACTGGTTGCCATGCAGGCGCGTTCGCTGCTTGTCATCGGCGATGTGATGCTGGACCGCTATATTGACGGGCGTGTTACACGCATGTCACCCGAAGCGCCCGTACCAGTTCTGGAAAAAAGCGCCGAGAGCGATATGCCTGGCGGTGCCGCCAATGTGGCCTGCAATCTTGCCGCCCTTGGATGTGATGTCCGCCTTCTTGCGGTAACTGGCGATGATGCGGCTGGCGACCGGCTGGCATCGCTGCTTGGCAGCAACCTTGCCATCGATTTTGCCCGCATTTGCGATCCGGACAGGCCGACCACCCGCAAAACGCGGTTTCGTTCTGACGGGCAGCAGGTTCTGCGCGTTGACGAGGAACTGACCGCATCAGTATCAGATGATGTACAGGCCAGATTGCTGGACAGCGTCAAAAGCCAGCTTGCCACCGTCAATGCTGTCATCCTGTCAGACTATGCCAAGGGGGGGCTGCCCGTCAGCCTGATGCAGCAGATCATCGCGGCGGCCAATGATGCCGGTATACCGGTGATTGCCGACCCGAAGCAGTCCGATTTTGGCAGCTATGCCGGGGCATCCCTGCTGACCCCCAATCTCGCCGAACTGCGCGCGGCAACCGGTCTTGTCGATGATGATCTGGAGGCAATTGCCAATGCCACAAGCACCCTTGCAGCCACGCATTCTATCGATGCTATTCTTGCAACGTTGAGCGCCCGCGGCATGCTGTTATCAGACGCCGCTGGTGACTGGCAGCACGCACCAGCCGAGGCGCGCGAGGTGTTTGATGTGTCCGGAGCGGGCGATACGGTGGTTGCCATGCTGGCAGCCTGTGTTGCCGCCGGTATTGCGCATCAGGACGCGTTGCCACTGGCCAATCTGGCAGCTGGTGTGGTTGTCGGCAAGTCGGGGACTGCGGTTGCCAGCCCCGGTGAGATTATTTCTGCCGGCATGCCGGGCGCAATCAGCACAAGCTGGGCTGATGCCGCTGATGCCTGTGAAACCTGGCGCAAATCTGGTCAGTCAGTGGGCTTTACCAATGGCTGTTTTGACATGCTGCATCCGGGCCATCTTCACCTCCTGGCCAGCGCAGCCGATGCCGCTGACAGGCTGGTGGTAGGCATTAACAGCGATGCCTCGGTGCGCCGCCTGAAAGGGGATGGACGCCCGGTGCAAAGCGCCGAGATACGGGCCGCCGCGCTGGCGCAACTGCCTTTTGTCGGTGCGGTGGCGATCTTCGATGAAGACACGCCGCTTGAACTGATCACCGCCTTGCAGCCTGATCGGGTTTTCAAAGGCGGTGATTACCGCGCCGAAGATGTGGTTGGCGGCGACATTGCGGCTGCCCGCGGCGGGGATGTTGTGATCATCCCCACCCTCGGCAGTCATTCGAGCACGCGCCTGATCAATGCCTAGACTGTGCTGGCCGGATTGTCTGCGGCTTCCGCCTCGCGGATTTGCCGTTCAAATTCACGAAGACGCTTATACACACTCGCCAGTTCCACAATGGTCGGCCACGCCCTGAACAGGAATTGCAGCGAGCCTTCCACCCGTCCGAAGGCCCTGATGATCTGCTGCATGACACCAAGCGTGACCATGCCGCCAACGATTGCCGGTGCCAGGAAAATATAGGCAACCAGCACATTGACCTGAAGATAGGCCAGACGCCCGATATTCAGATAGATGTAACGCAGATAGCTGAGGTAATGGATGCTGCGCACATCATCGAACAATTCCTCCAGCGTCTTTGGACGCACGGACCCGTCATCCTCGGCAATGACCAGCATCTTTCGGTAGGCAGCTTCTTTCTTCTGCAGATCATATTCAATGCCGACAAGGCGCAGGACCCACGCCAGCAGGATCATCAGTATGGTCCCGCCAACAGCCCAGATGAAAGCACCGGTTACCAGCCCGTATTCCCAGTCACCAAACCACATGATGGTGATGCCGGCACCAAGCCCCATCAACAGCGGAAAATATTCGATAAGGATCAGGACACTGGACACCAGTTCTGTTCCCAGCCCTTCAAGAATGCGCGAAAACTTGATCGTGTCTTCCTGCACACGTTGCGCCGCACCTTCGATGGTCCGCGCCCGGTCATAGACCGAATGGTACCATTCCACCATGGAGGCCCGCCAACGAAACAGGAAATGGCTGGTCAGGAAACTGATCGCAAGCCCGAGAACGATCGAAATGGCCGCCAGTTTGGCAAAGCTCAGCAAACCACCGGTGTATTCTTCCATCGTAACCGAATTCGCCTCGCCAAGTGCCTTTTGCACCATGTCGTAGAATTCACCGAACCATTCATTGATCATCACATCGATCTGAACCTGAACCCAGATCGAGGCAAGAATGACGAAAGACCCCAAATACGCCCACCAAGCCCATTTGGAAGTTGTAAAAAATCGAAACACGCGTTGGCTCCCCTGCCCTGATACTGACGCTCATAGTGATACAGATGGCGCCATAATAACCATTCATCCAGTCGGGCATGCTGTCACACCCGCAACCCACTCCCTATTCCGGCGCTGGCCTGTCGTGGATGCAGGCGCTTGTGACCACACCCAGCCCTACAAAAACCGTCAACATCGCCGTTCCGCCATAGGAAATCAGTGGCAGGGGCGCGCCCACTACAGGCAGCAGGCCGGTCACCATGGCCACATTCACAAACACATACAAGAACAGCATCGTTGCGATACCGACCAGCGTCAGCTGTGCAAAACGGCTGCCAACGCGAAAACTGGCGGTAATGATGGCACCGATCATCAACAGATAAATGACAAGAATGAACAGATTGCCGACAAGGCCGAATTCCTCGCCAATCATTGTGAAGACAAAATCTGTCTGCTTTTCCGGCAGGTAATTCAGCTGGCTCTGGCTGCCCATCAGAAAGCCCTTGCCGAAAATGCCGCCTGATCCCAGCGCGATCTTTGACTGGATGATCTGATAACCGGCGCCCAATGCATCGGTATCAGGGTTCAGAAAGGTCATCACACGTTCTTTCTGGTAGGCGCGCAACTGCGACCACAGCACCGGCACTGCCGAAGCCACCCCGATAAAGGCCAGTCCGATATAGCGCCACGGCATGCCGGCAACGAACAGGATCGTCAGCCCGCCCAGTGCCAGCGCCAATGCGGTGCCGAGATCCGGCTGTTCAATCACCAGAACAAAGGGAATGGCGATCATCACCAAAGGCGGCAGATAGGTCAGAATATTGCGCACCCGTTCAGGCTGCAGATCGTTGAAATACTTTGCCAGCGCCAGTATCAGAGCGATTTTTGCCGGCTCGGACGGCTGGAACGTAAAGCCGCCAACGCTGATCCATCGCGCAACACCGTTGCCACTGCCAACAAACAACAAAGCAACCAGAACACCAACCGATGCGATGAACAACGGATAGGCCCATAATCGCAAAATCCGGAAATCGATGAAAGCCAGCGCCAGCATGATCCCGGCGCCAACCCCGCCGCGCACCGCATGTCGCCCTGCCCAGGGTGTCCACGACCCCTCAGATGCGGAATAGAGCGCCAGCGCCCCCACCGTGACAAGAACACCGGCCAGGATCAGCATATGCCACGGAAAGCGCAGCACGATCTTCAGAAAGGTGACCTGATCAGTGTTAACCATGATCGCCGCCGCAAAGCCTCATAACTGGCAAATCTGAAACCATCGATACTGCAGACACCATCGCCGTCATGCCATGTCCCGTGTCTGCAGGACCCGTTGCAGTGTTGCCCTTGCAATGGGAGCGGCCATTGATGATCCGCTGCCACCATGTTCCACAACCACCGAAACGGCATAGCGCGGATTTTTCACCGGCGCATAGCCCACGAACAGCGCATGATCACGTTCCTTCCAGGGCCGTTCGATATTCTTGGTGATGCCGTCCTCACGCTGTTCCTTGGTAATACGTTTGACCTGCACAGTGCCGGTCTTGCCAGCCATGCCGCCAAGTGAAGAGGACAGATTATGCGCCCGCGCCGTGCCAAGGCCGCCATGGGTAACCTGAAACATGCCTTTGCGAATGGTCCGCAATGCAGCTGGTGAAATATCCAGCGGTTCAAACGCCGGCGGGCTGTCCAGAACCTGAAGTGACGGGGTCACGGCCAGTTCTGCATTGGCCAGACGCGCAATCATCACCGCAAGCTGCAATGGTGTTGTCAGCACATATCCCTGACCAATACCCGCATTCACCGTCTCGCCCGGTGTCCACACAACACCATGCGTTGCCAGCTTCCAGTCATGACTGGGAATAATGCCGGGCTTTTCACCCGGAATATCAATCCCGGTGGGGAAACCAAGTCCCAGCCGCAGCGCCATATTCTTGATCCGCTGGATACCGGTTTTAAGAGCCACCTCATAGAAGAACACATCACATGAACGTTCCAGCGCCTTGATCACATTCATTGATCCATGGCCATCTTCAAACCAGCAATGGAACGTGCGATTGCCCAGATCCATGCTGCCATTGCAGAAATGACGCGTCTTCTCGGATATGATGCCGGCCTCAAGGGCGGCCAGCGCCACAACCATCTTAAAGGTCGACCCCGGCGCATAGGCACCCGCTGTCACCCGGTTCAACAGCGGGTTTCGAGGATGTTCCTGAAGCCGCCGCCAGTCGCGCGTCAACAGTCGTTCGGTAAAGATATTCGGATCATATGTCGGCGATGACACCATGGATATGACCTCGCCGGTACGCACATCCATTACCACCACCGCGCCCGATTCCGGCGGCGTAATGCGGCCAAGGCTGTCACGCAGCAACATATTCTCGCCTGACGCAAGGTGCAGCTTGAGGTCACGATCATTGGCGATCGCCCGCTGCACTTCGGCACTGGCCATGTCGACAGGCTCGGAATTTCCCATGCGCAGAATTTCGGTGACAAACTGCTGCACACCGATATCCAGCGCCAGGCGAACATCCTTGCCAGCGCTTGGCTCAAAATCACGGAAGACCCGAATGGGGCGGCCGCGGGCATTCACTTCAACGCGTTCATTTCCCGGCTGGCCACGAAGCGTCGCCTCGCGCGCATACTCGATGCCGATTTTACCCGTCGCAAGATCAGGCAAGTCAGCCAGCGCGCGATTATCTTCGATCTCGCTTTCAGTAACCGGCGATACATAGCCGGTGACATGCGCCGTAAGTGCACCCTGCGGATAGATCCGCCGCAGCGATTTCTCAAACCCTACACCAGGCAGATAGGCTGACCTCACGGCCAGTCGCGCCAATTCGCGCTGGGTCAGGCTTTCGCGGATCAGAATGGGCCGGAATGACGGTTGTTCGGCCGACTTTTGCAGCACCTCGGCAATGACGTCATCATTCAGCTCTACAATGGTGCCAAGCTGGGCCAGCGCAGCCTTCAGATCGCCAGCATATAACGGGGTGATCTGCAACCGGTAGGATTCAGCATTACCAGCAAGCAGTCTGCTCGCCCGGTCAACAAGGCGGCCACGTTTCGGGGCGACAACGCGCTTGTCGAACTGGTTGCGGTCAGACAGACGCTTGTAGCGATTATTCTGCGCCACCTGCAGCTGATACAGCCGCCCGGCCAGAAAGCTGGTGACAACCAGCATACCGGTTCCCAGCACCATCGTTCGTCTCGAGATGATGCGCCGGTTTTCTTTTTGCTGGACCTTCCTGCTCATCACAAAGTCCGTAACCGCTGCAAGGTGTTCGACATGGTTGCCATGATAACATAGCCAATCGGGAACAGAGCCATCGTCAGCCCGATCTGGAACAATACCGGCGTCAATGACGGCAAGGCAAGGTTCAGCGCGCTGAACACCAGAAGCTGAAAGCAGACCACAATGGCCGCCACAACCGAGAATTCTATCCAGATGTCGCGAAAATCACCCTGCAACAGTTTCTGGCGCCGCCAGTCCATCGCAAAAGTGACCGCAATATAGATGGTGGCGCGCCCACCAATCAGATCAGAGAACAGCAGATCACTTGTCAGGCCGATCAGAAACCCGGTGATCAACAACACATATTTTTCATGATGCAGGGCGACCCAGTACAGGAAGATCAGGGACAGCAAAGGGGTAGACCCGTAAAGCGCCGACCACAGGCCAAGGCTGCCCTCAAAGATCGACAGGATCATGCCGATGACGATGATCAGGAAACAGATTGGCCATTTCGGATCGAGCTCGGCCCTCTGGAAAAATCTGCCACGGCCTATCATTGCCGCTCACCCAATGCATTCACCCCTTCAAACAGACGGCTGTCATCATCCCGGGGCAGCGGTGTGTAATATTCGCCAAGTTCCAGATTGTTGGTGTCGATGCCATCGGTGCCACCAACAAGGATCGACACATAGCTGAGGTTGCGCAAATCAACTGCCGGCTTGATCCGTACATAGTCATCCTGCACCAGATCAATCCGACCGACGGGCACACCGGCTGGCAACACCCCGCCATGGCCTGATGTCAGCACCAGTTCACCAACGCGCGGCATGGCTTCTTCAGGCAGATATCGCAGGGCCAGAAACGGACCGTTATTGCCGGTGGTCACCCCGGGCCATGACGATGACGCCAAAATCACCGGTATCTGCGCATTGATATCGCTGATCATCAACACGCGCGAATAGGCTGCACCCACATCAACCACCAGGCCGACCAGCCCGTCTGCAGTCACCACCGGGTTTCCGGCGGCAATACCCTGATCACTGCCATTCGCAACAAGCACTGTATGGGCAAAGGCCCCGCCAGGTGCGGTCACCGCGCGGGCTGTCAGGGCGACACGCCGATCAGGTGATACAGCGCCGGCCACACTGCGCAGCTGACGGTTTTCACTTTCCAGGATTTCGGCACGACGGCGCCAGCGCTTAAGCATCGCATTTTCAGCCTGAAGCCGCACATTTTCAGCCCGCAGCGATGCCACAGTCCGGATGCCCTGAACCATTGTTTCAACACCGCGCACGGGTGCCGACAGCAGATCAACCACAGGCGCAATGAAGTCATTCAACCCCATGCGCGCCGAGCGCAGGGCATTGAAGTCGGCCTTACCGAGAAACATCAGGGAAAAGCTGGCAACAACCAGAAGGGTGTGGCCAATGCGCCTTTGCCTGATCTTGGCCTTGTCAGACGCACGCATTGATCACCTGCCATCAAGCTCCGATAAGCACGTTCCGCAACGTCCGCAGCTCTTCAAGGCAGCGTCCGGTACCAAGCGCCACACATGATAGCGGATCATCTGCAATCGAGATCGGCAGCCCTGTCGCATCACGCAAGACACCATCGATGTCGCGCAGCAGTGCCCCGCCACCGGTCATCACAATGCCCTTTTCGACGATATCTGCGGCCAGTTCAGGCGGTGCCTGTTCCAGCGCCATCTTCACACCGTCAACAATCTGGCGAACCGGGTCGGAAATGGCCTCGGCCACCTGTGCTTCAGTGATGGTGATTTCTTTCGGCACACCATTCACCAGATCACGGCCGCGCACTTCAATCTTGATACCCGAGCTCTTTTCCGGCTTGCGGGCGATGCCGATATTTTTCTTGATCCGTTCGGCACTGGCTTCACCGATCAGCAGATTATGCGTGCGCCGCATATAGGCGATAATCGCCTCGTCAATCTTGTCACCGCCCACACGCACAGAATGCGCAAACACGATATTGCCAAGCGACAGAATGGCAACCTCGGTCGTGCCGCCGCCAATATCCACAACCATCGATCCCGAAGGTTCGGTGACCGGGAGCGATGCGCCAATTGCGGCCGCCATTGGCTCTTCAATCAGAAAGACCCGGCGCGCACCGGCAGCCTCGGCAGATTCCTGAATGGCACGACGCTCCACCGCGGTGGATCCGGACGGCACGCAGATGATGACCTGCGGGCTGGAGAAATTCAGCCTGCCATTCACCTTGCGAATAAAATGTTTGATCATTTCTTCTGCGACTTCAAAATCAGCGATGACGCCGTCTGCCATTGGCCGGATCGCCCGGATATTGCCGGGCGTCTTGCCAAGCATCACTTTCGCCTCTTCACCAACAGCGAGAACCTGTGTGCGGCCCCGCACCTCGGCCATCGCAACAACCGAGGGCTCGTCAAGGACAATACCTTTGCCCTTCACATATACCAGCGTGTTAGCCGTACCGAGATCGATACCGATATCGGCCGTAAACATATCAAGAACTGATCCAAACATTGGTTTCCCCTGCGCCGCAACGCCGGCCCTTTTAATCGCCGAACGGCGACAAGGCACGAGCCCCCGTCGCCGAATTACTTTTTGTAACTGACAAATAAGGCAAAATCTAGCGTTTCACCTTATTTGTCAGAAGGTTCGTTTTTGGACAGCTGAAAGCCGGACTAGTTCTTCGCTTTGTCGACAAGGCGGTTGGCACCAATCCACGGCATCATGCCGCGCAGTTGTTCACCGACTGTTTCAATCGGATGCTCGGCATTGCGCCGACGCGTCGCCTTGAAGCTGGTCTGATGCGCCTTGTTTTCCAGCATCCAGTCACGGGTAAATCGACCAGACTGGATATCCTCAAGAACACGCTTCATCTCTGCCTTCGTCTCGTCAGTGATAATGCGCGGGCCCGTGACATACTCGCCATATTCAGCCGTGTTGGAGATAGAATAATTCATGTTGGCAATGCCGCCCTCATAAATCAGATCAACGATCAGCTTTACCTCGTGAAGACACTCGAAATAGGCCATCTCTGGCGCATAGCCTGCTTCAACCAGCGTTTCGTAGCCCGCCTTGATCAACTCGACAAGACCACCACACAGAACCGCCTGTTCGCCGAACAGATCAGTTTCGCACTCTTCCTGGAATGTCGTCTCGATGATACCGGAACGCCCGCCACCGACAGCCGAAGCATAGGACAGGCCCACATCATGCGCATTGCCCGAGGCATCCTGATGGATGGCCAGCAGACACGGCACACCGCCGCCCCGCACATATTCAGCACGCACGGTATGACCCGGACCCTTTGGGGCAACCATCAGACAGTCGATATCGCTACGCGGCTCAATCAGGTTGAAATGCACGTTCAGACCGTGAGCAAACGCAATGGCAGCGCCTGCGCGGATATTTTCATGGATATCATCACGATAGATGTCTGCCTGCAATTCGTCAGGCGTCAGCATCATGATCAGGTCACCCCATGCAGCGGCCTCGGCCACATCCATGACCTTGAACCCTGCATCTGCTGCCTTTGGACGGCTGGATGAATCAGCGCGAAGGGCAACAGCCACCTCGGCAACACCACTGTCTTTCAGGTTTGCAGCGTGGGCATGGCCCTGGCTGCCATAGCCGACGATGACCACTTTCTTCTTCTTGATCAGGCCGACATCAGCATCTCGATCGTAATAGACTCGCATGGAATTTGTTCTCCTTAATGGGGGGCGGCGCACGGGGTGCCGACCCGAATGACAGCTTCTCGCAATCTGGCCTCTTACAGCGCCGGTCGCCTATTTGGCTTCCAGATCAATGTTGTTGCCGCGAGAAATGGCGGAAACGCCTGTACGGGCCACCTCTATCTCACCGAGCGAGCGCATCAGATCGACGAACGCAGCGACCTTGGAAGAATTTCCTGTGACTTCGAATACAAAACTATTCAGCGTGCTGTCCAGTGTTCTTGCACGGAAGGTATCAGCAAGCCGCAGAGCCTCTATACGCTCTTCACCAGAATTGATGATTTTCACCAGCGCCAGTTCACGCTCGATGGCCACATCATTCTCGGTAAGGTCACGCACTGAATGGATCGGCACAAGGCGTGCAAGCTGGGCCTTGATCTGCTCGATCACCATCGGTGTTCCCGATGTGACGATGGAGATACGCGACAGGGCACGCCCCTGATCGGTTTCGGCAACGGTCAGACTTTCAATATTGTAGCCGCGCCCTGAAAAGAGCCCGATCACCCGAGCGAGAACGCCCGGTTCATTATCTACAAGAACGGAAATGATATGCCGTTCGATTGGTGCGGGTTCGGACATGCGTCTACCTTATTGTCTTTCTGGACTTATTTCGGGGTTGTCTTTCAGTGTTGCCTTATGAGGAATCTGCGCGCTTTTCACAAATCATGTTTTGCGGCCCTGCGGACCAGACAGCCACACAAGGTGCCTGCCCGCAAATGCCTGCCCGCAAATGCCTGCCCGCAGTCAGCCAGTGCCAGTCGATCAGACCAGCACCATGCCTTCCTCGGATACCGGCTTTTCAGCCTGATCTTCCGGACCCAGCAGCATGTCGTTATGCGCCGCACCAGACGGGATCATCGGGAAGCAGTTTTCCTCTTTTGCCACCCGAATATCGGCAATCACCGGCCCGGGTGTCTCCAGCATACGGGTAATCACATCATCCAGATCATCGGCCTTTTGTGCGACCAGACCGGTCATACCGAATGTATCCGCAAGCTTGACAAAATCAGGCAGGGACTCGCTGTAGGATTCAGAATAGCGGCCACCATGGATCAGTTCCTGCCACTGGCGGACCATCCCCATCCATTCATTATTGATGATAAACATCTTCACGGGCAGATTGTATTGCGACAGCGTTGACAGCTCCTGCATGTTCATCATGAAGGAAGCTTCGCCGGCGATATCGATCACGGTGGCCCCCGGATGTGCGACCTGCACCCCGGCCGCAGCCGGCAACCCGTATCCCATCGTGCCAAGACCACCCGATGTCATCCAGCGGTTAGGAAGATGAAAATCGAAATACTGCGCAGCCCACATCTGATGCTGGCCAACTTCGGTGGTCACATACACGTCATGATCTGCCGTCATTTCGCACAGACGCTTGATGGCATGCTGCGGCTTGATGATGCTGCCTGTCTGGCTGAAAGCAAGGCAATCACGCTGACGCCATTTGTTGATCTGCGCCCACCATTTTTCCAGTGACGGGGCGTTCGGCTGGAACCGGCGCTTCTTCATCTCGGCCAGCAATGCCTTCAGAATTTCACCGGCATCACCGATGACAGCCAGATCAACCTGCACGTTCTTGTTCACCGAAGAGGGATCAATGTCACAATGGATTTTCTGTGAATTGGGCGAAAATCCGCTGATCAAACCGGTCACACGGTCGTCAAAACGGGCACCGATATTCAGCATCAGATCACAACCATGCATGACAAGATTGGCTTCATATGTGCCATGCATGCCAAGCATGCCCAGAAAATGCTTGTCCGACGCTGGCAATGCGCCGAGGCCCATCAGCGTCAGCGTTGTCGGCCAGCCGGTCAGATGAGTCAGCTCAGTCAGTAATTCCGATGCATGCGGTCCGGCATTGATCAGCCCGCCACCGCCGTAGATCACTGGCCGTTCAGCGCGCATCATCATATCTACAGCCGCGGAAATCGCCGCTGGATCCGGCTGGGTAGCCGGCTGATAACGCGCTGTGGCCACTTTGCGGATCGCCTCATCCCGGTAGAGGGCTTCCTTCATCAGGATATCTTTTGGAAGATCGATCAGAACCGGCCCCGGACGACCTGAACTGGCAACATGGAATGCCTCGATCACCGTCTTCTGCAGCATGTCACCATCCTTCACCAGATAGTTATGCTTGGTGCAGGCGCGGGTGATACCGGTTGTGTCAGCTTCCTGAAAGGCATCATTGCCGATCAGATGTGTTGGCACCTGGCCAGTCAGACAGACAACGGGCACAGAATCCATCAGCGCATCGGTCAGGCCGGTTACAGCATTGGTCGCGCCCGGACCGGATGTCACAAGCACGACGCCGGTTTTGCCAGTGGACCGCGCATAGCCCTCGGCTGCGTGCACAGCAGCCTGCTCGTGGCGCACAAGGATATGCCTGATATTGTTGTTCTTGAACAAGGCGTCATAGATCGGCAGCACAGCACCGCCCGGATAGCCGAACACCACCTCGACGCCCTCATCTTCAAGCGCCTTCAGCAGCACTTCAGCGCCTGGCATGGTCAACTGGTCCTTGCCGGTCTCATCAATGCCGGTCTCATCAATGCCGGTCTCATCAATCTGGTTATCTGCCGTCGTTACGGATTTCGGCATCTCTCTGTCCTCTGTCACCCGTGGCGGGCCATCCATGCCCGACCATCTGTTTATCTATAACACCACCCGCCTTGTACATCTGCATCACAAAAGCGCCGTCTCGCATGCGAGTGGCGCCCCTCAGCAGCCTATATTACTGCCGAATCCCTGTTATGTTGATGCCGATCAGCTTATTTGACTGATCTCAGGGCTTTTATAGGCCGCATTTTGACATCAGGTCAAGGCGCTAATGACAGATATGAAAAGATTTCTTCGACATTTCTTTCTGATAGTTGCGAATCGAAAGAACAATTCGCATTATAATTATTTCTTAGCCAGGTAAGTTGACGCTTCGCATAATGTCGGCTGTCACGACTGGCATATTCGATGGCGTGCGCCCGGTCCAGCTCGCCCTTCTGCATGGCGATGACTTCGCGCACCCCGATCGCTTTCATCACTGGCAGTCCCGGGTCCAGGTTGCGCGCGGCAAGCGCCTCTACCTCGGCAATGGCGCCGCTGTCCATCATGTTGGCAAAACGGGTGTTGATGGCCTGATAGATTTGCTCACGCGGCGGCAGCACAGCAATTTTCAGGGCTGTCCCGTCAAACGCGCCCTGATGCGGGTCCTGTTGCCAGGCGCTGATCGGCCGGCCAGTGGCGCGCACCACTCCCATCGCACGCACCAGACGCTGGCTGTCACCGTCAAACAGCCGCTCTGCCGTCACCGGATCCAGCCTGGCAAGCGCCACACGAAAGGCGCTGCCTCCGATCTGGGCCAATTCATCGATACAGGCGGTGTGAATATCGTCAGGCACGGCTGGTATGACGGCAATCCCGTCAAGTGCCGCCTGCAGATACATGCCTGTACCACCGATGATGATCGGCATTTTGCCAGTCTTTCGCGCCGCTGTAACTGCGACAGCCGCAAGATCAAGCCAGCGCGCCACCGATGCCCGTTCCGCTGCATCCAGCACCCCGTAGAGCCGGTGCGGGATCCGCGCTTCATCCTGCGCATCCGGGCGGGCTGTCAAAATGCGCAGATCACGATACAGCTGCATGGAATCAGCATTGATGATCACCCCGTCAAGGCGCGTCGCAAGCGTCATGGCAAGTGCAGATTTGCCAGCAGCCGTCGGCCCGGCAATCATCACATAGCGGCCGGCGGCAATGGCGTTTTGCAAGTGGTCAGTCATCAGCTTTTGTGCTTTATCCTGTGGGTAACGGGCAATCACAACGCGGCAGGGCACTATGCAACAGCTGGCTGTTTTTTCAACCTCGGACGCTGGCGGCATCGATGAGTTGACCCTGTCAGGGCTGATCAGGGCGGCAGATGTCACCAGCATAGGCGGTGTGCGGCTGGATGATGATGCCATTACATGCCTCACTGATGGCGTTGCCGGTGGCCTTGCCTATGAAGTTGCCATTCATCCGGATGCGGACCAAAACTCTGAAAGCAGCACTGATGCCTTGCTTTCGGTGTTGCGCCCGCTCGCCGATACAGCTGGCATAGACGTGAATATCATACCGGCTGACGGGCGGCGTAAAAGGCTGCTGATTGCTGATATGGACAGCACAATCATCACCAGCGAATCACTTGACGACATGGCGGTGATGGCTGGCCTTGATGACAAAGTCCTGCCGGTCACACGCCGAGCAATGAATGGCGAGCTGGATTTCACCGCCGCGCTGGATGAACGGATTGCCCTGTTTGCCGGTCAACCGGCCAGCCTGATGAGCGATGCGCTGGCCGAATCCAGCCTGTCTGCCGGTGCGCAGACGCTGGTCCGCACGATGAAAGCCAACGGCGCGCGCTGTTATCTGATTTCCGGCGGCTTTACCGCCATAACCGGGCCCATTGCCGCCGCCTGCGGGTTTGACGGGCATCATGCCAATGTGCTGGATGTGGCAGATGACAGGCTGACAGGCACGGTGGCGCGCCCGATCCTCGACGGTGATGCAAAATTGCAGTTCATGAACCGCTATTGCGCAGAACTGGGGCTGGATCACAGCGAAGTCGCAGCTGTTGGTGACGGATCAAACGATCTTGCGATGCTGTCACATGCCGGCCTCGGGGTCGCCTTTCATGGCAAGCCGACACTGCGCCAGACAATAGGCATACAGTTGAACCACACCGATCTGACCGGCTTGCTGTATCTTCAGGGCTATCGGCAGCAGGATTTTGTTACCGGCTGACAGCCCGCACAGAAAAGGCGGCACCCGCGTGTGGCACCGCCTTTATCGGTTCGGCATGAATGTTTCGTTCAGCCGGACCCTATTTTTCGGCGAAACCGATCTGGACAAACCGTTCGCGGCCATCCCGTTCAATCAGCAACAGCACGCCCGAACGGCCAGCATCCAGCGTTTCGGCAACAGATGCGGCAAGATCGGCCGCGCTGTCCACACGGCGCTGGCCAAACCTGCGGATGATATCGCCAGGCTCCACACCTTTTTCCATCGCCGGGCTGTCAGCCGCAACTTCGGTCACAACAACGCCGGTCAATGTGTCATCGAGACCAAGCTCTGCCGCCAGTTCACCGTCCAGATCGTCAACCGTGAAGCCAAGCCGGTCCAGTGTTTGCGCATCACCTTCTGGCTGTTCGCCAACAAGGCCGACCAGTTCGGCTTTTTCAAGCTCGCCAAGGGTGACCTCTACGGTGCTGAGACGGCCACCACGGAAGATTTCCACCACCACAGTTGTGCCGATATCAGTCTCCGCAACGATTCGCGGCAGGTCACGCATCCGCTCAATCTTCTTGCCATCAAAGCTGAGGATGACATCACCCGGCTCAAGACCGGCAATGTCGGCCGGGCTGTTCTCGTTCACTGAACTGACCAGCGCGCCACCAGATCCCTCAAGACCAAGGGTCTCGGCAATATCGGATGTGACCTCCTGGATAAAGACACCAAGCCAGCCACGGCGTGTTGTGCCAAACTCGACAAGCTGTTTGGTCACCCGCTTGGCAAGATTTGACGAAATCGCAAACCCGATACCGACCGACCCACCAGACTGCGAGAAAATCGCTGTGTTGATGCCAATCACCTCACCGTCCGTATTGAACAGCGGGCCACCGGAATTACCTCGGTTAATCGACGCATCGGTCTGGATGAAATCATCATAGGGACCATTACCGATATCCCGTCCGCGCGCCGAAACAATACCCGCCGTCACTGTGCCGCCAAGGCCAAACGGGTTGCCAATGGCCAGAACCCAGTCACCAACCCGCAAACTGTCCGAATCGCCGAACGGGACAGCGGTCAGTGCCGTATCGCCCGGATCAATCTTCAGAACGGCAATATCAGTCTTCTGATCCTGTCCCAAAACCTTGGCGGTAAAGCTGGTCTCATCAGACAGGGTTACGGTTATCTCTTCGGCATTTTCGATCACGTGGAAATTGGTGACCACTATGCCTTCGGCATCAATGATGAAGCCAGACCCGAGCGATGATGCGCGGCGCTGCCGGTTTTCATCACCGAAATTCTTGAAAAATTCCTCGAAGGGAGAGCCTGGCGGAAATTGCGGCATATCCATGCCGGGCCCTTCACTGACAATGGTGGTTGTCGAGATATTCACCACCGCCGGTGACAGCTGTTCAACCTGATCAGCAAAGCTGTCAGGCCGGTCGGCTGCCGCGCCGCCAACTGCGCTGAAGGTGATCATAATGCTGGCAACAGCCGGCACGGCAATTCGTCGCGTCGGGTTAATCAGCGGCCGCAGAATGGTCATCAACATTGGTTCAGGTCTCCTGTAAGCATTACATCAAACGCAGGCGGGAGCGGCCAACCGCTCCCGCCGACTGCCTGCATCAAAGATCGAATCCATGACCAAAAAAAGGCAGAGGTTTGTTTATTTCTAATCGGTACCGTTCTTGTCCTTGAAGAAGCGGAAAAAGCTGCTGTCAGGCGACAGTACAAGCGATGTGTCATTATTGTTCATCGATTTGCGATACGCTTCCATCGACCGGTAGAAGGCGAAGAAATCGGCATCCTGACCAAAGCTGTCAGCATAGATTTCGATCGCTTTACCGTCACCGGCACCTCGTGTCTCCTGTGCTTCACGCTGTGCCTCGGAAATGATGACGGTACGGGTCTTTTCGGCATCAGCGCGAATTTTCTGCGCCTCTTCCTCACCCGTAGCGCGGAATTCCTTGGCTTCACGCTCACGCTCTGACTTCATCCGGTTAAAGATGTTCTGACTGGTAGCGGCAGGATAATCCGCGCGCCGCAACCGTACATCGATAATCTTGATGCCCAGCGATGATACCGAGGCATTCACCTCTTCCCCGATTGAACGGGTGATATCATTCCGCTGGCCGGTCAGGATCGACGCCAGTGTTTCACGACCAAGAGCCCGGCGAACCGATGAGTCGATGATCGCCTCAAGACGGCCACGCGCACCAAGTTCGTTTCGCACTGTCTGATAGAACAGCAGTGGGTCTTCGATCTGGTAGCGCGCATAGGCGTCCACCTGAAGACGTTTCTGGTCCGAGAGGATCACCTCTTCCGCATCCTGCGGGATAAGGCTCAGCACCCGCTTTTCATAATAGGTGACGTCCTGAATGAACGGCAGCTTGAAAGCGAGGCCCGGTTCCTGAATGGTTCGTTTTGGTTCACCGAACTGCAGCACCAGCGCCTGCTGGGTCTGATTGACGGTGAAAAGACTACCCGACACGCCGGCAAGAAGCAGCGCGGCGACGGCAAGAGTTACCAGACGTCCGATACCCATCTCAGTTTCCTCCCGCTGACTTGGTCAATTCACGAAGCGGGAGATACGGAATAACGCCGCCGCCCCCGTCCGGCTCGTCGATGATGATTTTGTCGACATTCGAGAAAATCTCTTCGACGGTTTCAATGTAGATACGTTCACGCGTGACAGCCGGATTGTTGCGATAGGCCTGAAAGACCTGATCAAAGCGCGACGCGTCACCGGCCGCACGGTTCACGACCTCGGCCTCATAGGCTTGTGCCTCGGCAATCAGCTTGGCGGCTGCACCACGGGCCCGTGGCACCACATCGTTACGGAATGCCTCTGCCTCGTTTTTCAGCCTGTCACGGTCCTGTCGTGCCCGCTGCACCTCGTTGAAGGCGTCGATCACGTCTGCCGGCGGATCAACAGCCAACAGCTGGACATCGCGCACCCGCACACCGGCCACATATTCGTCGAGCAAATCCTGGAGTTGGGCTCGCGCCTGAATCTGAATATCCTGACGTCCTTCGGTCAGCGCGGTCTGAATCGGCGTACGGCCAATGATTTCACGCATGACAGCTTCGGCAGCCACCTTGATAGTCTGGTCAGGCTCGGCAAGGTTGAACAAATACTGCCCTGCATCCGAAATCCGCCAGAACACAACAAAGTCGATATCGACGATGTTCTCGTCGCCGGTGATCATCTGACTCTCGTCAGCAATGTCGCGGCGAGAGGAACTGTTGCCACTGATGTCACGAAACCCGATCTCGATCCGGTTATCGCGTGTCACCTCTGGGGTCACGACGCTCTCAACCGGATAAGGGATGTGATAATGCAGCCCGGGTGCAGTGGTTCGCACCCATTCACCAAAGCGCAGAACGACGCCCTGCTGCTGCGGATTGACACGGTAAAAACCGGTCATCGCCCATATGGCGATTGCGATGATGACCAGAAGAGAGATTGATCTGCCACCGCTCGGCAGAAATCTGCCCATCGCCTCGCGTCCCTGTCTGACGACCTGGTCAAAGTCCTGCGGCGGCCTGCCGCCACCACCTGACCCCCAAGGGCTGCCACCGTTACCGTTGCCGCCGCCACCGCCGCGACCGCCGCCACCACCGGAACCCCACGGGCCTCCCTGGTCGCCGCCACCTTGATTATTCCATGGCATGATATGCCTACTCCGTTGCGCTATGGTTTCCATCCAGCGCCCCGATCCCGCCCCATAAAAGCAGGGCAATCACTGGCACCTTCACAGCCAAGGGCCTCCGTCGCTTGCCACCGCATGTTGCAAAACGGTGGTGGACGGTTTATCTCACCCCTAGCCACCCACATATTTGCACGGAAACACAGTATTTCAAGCATGCCCAGAGATTTGACAGAACAAAGCATCCGTGAGGCCCTGTCGGGTGTCACTACCCCCGGCAGGCCGGACAATCTTGTTGCTGCTGGGCAGGTGTCAGGCATTGTCATCAAGGACGGCCATATCGGCTTCACCATTGAACTTGAACCGGCCGAAAAAGACTCTGCCAATACCGTGCGCATTGCGGCCGAAAAGTCTGTCCGGGCACTGGACGGCGTATTGACAGCGACAGCGATCATGACCGCACATGAGGCAGGCCCGCAAACACCAGCCGAAGCTGCGGGCCAATCTGCGCAACCTGCACCCCAGCGCGCACCATTGCAACCTGCCACGCATCTTGTTGCTGTGGCCTCGGGCAAGGGAGGTGTCGGCAAATCAACAACAGCAATCAATCTGGCGCTGGCCGTCGCGGCAACCGGACGTTCGGTCGGCATTCTGGATGCTGATATCTATGGCCCGTCCCTGCCCCGCCTGATCGGCCAGAACCAGAAGCCGCAAACCAGCAACAACAAGATTGTTCCCATTCCCGCCTGGGGTTTGCAGACCATGTCCATCGGCTATCTGGTTGCCGAGGAATCACCAACCATCTGGCGCGGCCCGATGGTGATGAGCGCGCTGGAACAGATGCTGCGCGACGTGGCGTGGGACAATCTGGACATGCTGATCATCGACATGCCGCCCGGCACCGGAGATGCCCAGCTGACACTGTCGCAGCGCGCCGCGCTTTCGGGCGCGGTGATTGTGTCCACCCCGCAGGATCTGGCGCTGATTGACGCGCGAAAAGGCCTGAACATGTTCCGCAAGGTGAATGTACCGGTACTGGGCATCATCGAGAATATGAGCCATTTCATCTGCCCTGATTGCGGCAGCCAGCACAATGTGTTCGGCCATGGCGGTGCCGCCGCCGAGGCAGCGCGGATCGGTGCACCATTCCTGGGTGAAATCCCGCTGGAGATGAAAATCAGGGAAACATCGGATGCCGGCACGCCGATTGTGGCCAGTGATCCGAACAGCCCGCATGCCGCGTGTTATCGCGCCATCGCCGACAATATGCTGGCCCAGCTTGATGCCGCGCAGGCCGCCACCCCGAAAATCGTCATCGATTGAACGGGGATCCGCCCGGGTTATACCTGAACCGCTGTTTTGCGTGTCAGGCGTTCATAGCGGTAGGCGGGCACATCGCCGTCTGCCGCAACATCTTCCAGAATGTTACGTGTCCAGTCGGCTGATCTCAGTTCGGGGAACAGGGCTGCCTGCGGACCACCATCGGGGGCCAGATCGATCACTGTTGCCTCAATCCGGTTGGTACGGGCCAGACCTGCCATGTAAATCTGCCCGCCACCAAACAAAATAATCTCGTTACGTGCATCGGGTGTGGCGGCAATCCAGTCATGCGCTCTGGCGATAGCGGTGTCCAGATCGGCGGCGCGCACAGCGCCCTCTGCGGCCCAGCTTTCATCACGGGTCATCACGATACTGGCGCGGCCCGGCAGGGGCCTGCCAATCGAATCCCATGTCTTGCGGCCCATGATCAACGGGCATCCCATGGTCAGCGACCTGACGCGTTTCAGATCGGCTGGCAAATGCCAGATCAGGCCGCTACCATCACCAATCACGCGGTTTTTCGCCATGGCGACAACCGCCACCATCTCGGTAGTTGCGGGCATCAAACAGCAATCGGGGCCGCTATGTGCGGCTGCGCCTGATAATCGACAATTTCGAAATCGGCAAAATAGAAATCATCAATGCTGTCTGGTACGCGGTTGATACGCAGGTGCGGCGGCGGACCTGGTGTGCGGGTCAGTTGTTCGCGTGCCTGATCAAAATGGTTGGCATAAAGATGCGCATCACCCAATGTATGCACGAATTCACCCGGCTGCAGCTTGCAGACAGCGGCCATCATATGCGTCAGCAATGCGTAGGAGGCGATGTTGAACGGCACGCCCAGAAAGACATCGGCACTGCGCTGATAGAGCTGGCAGGACAGACGCCCGTCAGCCACAAAAAACTGGAACAGGCAATGACAGGGCGGCAGCGCCATGTTCGGAATATCCGCCGGATTCCAGGCAGACAGCATTAACCGGCGCGATTCAGGCGCATTGCGAATCATCTCGACCAGATCGACAAGCTGATCAATCTCGGCACCGTCAGGCGTCTTCCATCGCCGCCATTGCTGACCATAGACCGGTCCCAGATCACCATTCGCATCTGCCCAGTCATCCCAGATCGAAACACCGTTTTCCTGCAGATAGCGGATGTTGGTGTCCCCTTTGATGAACCACAGCAATTCATGAATGATTGAGCGCGTATGCAGCTTTTTCGTGGTCAGCAACGGAAAGCCCGCTTCAAGGTCAAAGCGCATCTGATGCCCGAAAACAGCCCGCGTGCCGGTACCGGTGCGATCTCCACGATCGACCCCGTCTTCAAGAACGCGTGACAGAAGATCAAGATATTGCTGCATCGCCTGACACCCGTGCTTTCGACATGAACGAGGCCGATAATCTCGCATGCTGTAATGGCCCGATCAAGCCGCAATCAGCCCGTTTCGGTACACGTCTGCGTGACCAGTGAAAATCTTCCTTTAAATACTGTACCTCCGGTCGTATATTGTGTTTGCCGGTTCGCCGGCTATGGCGATAAACGTGCTGTGAAATAAGCAGAGCGGACCCGGGGGCGGTACCCGGCGCCTCCACCATTTTAGCTGTAGGCTTACCCGGAATTGACAGACGGATATCTCCGATCTGTTGGACAGCTGAAAGACTGGGGGCGAAACAGGATCGACGCATGTGGTAAAGGCAGTATTTTCGCTCGGTATGGTACCCGCCGTTATCGGGCCATGTAGTAGTTGCAAATGACAACACTGCTCCGGTCGCAATCGCAGCCTAACGGCAGCGGGAGTAACCGATCTTAAGCCCAGTCCGATTGAGCTCGGGTTGGCGGGGTTCGGAACGCACCTGGCAACAGAAGCGTTCCACTTTCGCACCTGAAAGTTATGAAGGCCGTGTGAATGACTGATTATACCGATGGCTCGAACGGGCTGAACTACGAACGTCTGGTTGAGAACTCCTTGCGCCTGGTCGTTCGTGAAGCACTGCGCATTGCCCAGAAAGACGGGCTGTCCGGCGAGACACATTTCTATATTGCTTTTGACACCCGCATGCCGGGTGTCGTCATGGACGATGATCTGCGCAGCAAGCATCCAGATGGCATCACCATTGTCATCCAGCATCAATATGCCGATCTTGCGGTCGAGGACGAACAGTTCAGCATCACCCTGTTCTTTGGTGGCAAACCGTCAGCTATGACAGTGCCGTTTGCTGCTGTTACCAGCTTTAACGACCCTTCGGTCGGTTTCGGGCTGCAGTTCGAGGTTGACGAGGTTGATCCTGACAGTGATCTCAATCCCTTCGCGGATGTGCCAGTTGGTTCTGCTGGACTGGAGCATGATGATGCGGATGGGGAGGCATCGTCGGCAGAGGTATTGTCGCTCGACAGCTTCAGAAAACCGTCCTGACCTTTTCATGATACGGAAACCGGCCGGAATTCAATCCGGGCCATGCGCGCGAGACATACAAACATGACAGAGTCTCAAATATGACAGATTTTGCCTATAGCCCGATGTTTCCTCTGGCGGCGGACGATACCGAGTACGAACTGGTATCAAATGAACATGTCACGCTTGCCGAACTGGACGGCGAGACCTTTCTGAAAATTGATCCGGAAGCGCTGCGCCTGCTGGCGGCACGCGCCTTTACCGATATCTCGCATCTGTTGCGCAGCAGTCATCTGGCACAGTTGCGTGCCATTCTTGATGATCCGGAAGCCACCAGAAATGACCGGTTTGTCGCACTGGAAATGCTGAAAAACGCGGTCGTTGCGGCCGATGGGCTGCTACCGATGTGTCAGGATACCGGCACCGCCATCATTTCGGGCTATCGCGGCGATCATGTTCTGGTTGGCGGCGATGAGGGTGAGGCTCTGTCGCGCGGTGTCTTTGACACCTATCAGAGCAACAATCTGCGCTATTCGCAGCTGACAGCGACAAGCATGTTCGAAGAGGTGAACACCGCCACCAACCTGCCGGCGCAGATCGAGCTTTATGCCGGCAAGGGCCTTGAATATAAATTCGCCTTTATCCAAAAGGGCGGCGGATCTGCCAACAAGACGTTTCTGCACCAGAAAACAAAGGCTGTTCTTAACCCGGAAGGCCTGCGTGAGTTTATCCGCAGCGCCATTCTTGATCTGGGTACATCGGCCTGCCCGCCCTATCACCTTGCCATCGTGATTGGTGGCACCTCGGCAGAGTTCAACCTGAAGACCGTCAAGCAGGCCTCGATCAGGTCGCTGGACGGCCTGCCAACCGAGGGCAACAGCATCGGCCATGCCTGGCGCGATGTTGAATGGGAAGCTGAAATCCTGCAGATCACGCGCGATCTGGGAATCGGCGCCCAGTTTGGCGGCAAATATTACTGTCATGACGTGCGGGTGATCCGGTTGCCACGCCACGGCGCGTCATGCCCGATCGGTATTGGTGTTTCCTGTTCTGCTGACCGGCAGGCATTGGCCAAAATCACGCCTGACGGCATCTTCATCGAAAAGCTGGAACGTGATCCGGCCCGTTTCCTTCCCGATGCTGGCAGCACTGACAGCGATGCAGATGATACCGCTGTCGTAGAAATCGATCTGAACCAGCCCATGGCGCAGATCCTTGAAACATTGAGCCAGCATCCGGTTGAAACACGCCTGTCGCTGACCGGTCCGTTGATCGTGGCGCGTGACATCGCGCATGCCAAGCTGCTCGAACGGCTGGAAGCCGAAGGGGCGTTGCCAGATTATTTCAAGGATCACCCGGTATATTATGCCGGCCCTGCCAAAACCCCTGACGGCATGGCCTCCGGTTCGTTCGGACCGACAACTGCCGGCCGGATGGATTCATATGTACCCACATTTCAGGCAGCTGGTGGATCGATGGTCATGCTGGCCAAGGGCAACCGGTCACGACAGGTCCGCGAAAGCTGCAAGACAAATGGTGGGTTCTATCTTGGCAGTATCGGCGGTGTAGCGGCAAAACTGGCACTGGAATCAATCCGCAAGGTTGAGGTGCTGGAATATCCCGAACTTGGCATGGAAGCTGTCTGGAAGATCGAGGTCGAGAACTTTCCGGCATTCATCATCACCGATGACAAGGGCAACGACTTTTTCGATATTGGCTGATGCTTGGCTAACAGATTGCGGCGTTCAGACAGCATCATCGGGCGGCGGCCCACCGCTGGCCCAATCGATAAACCGGATTGTATGACGAACGGGCAGCGCATCGCCAAGCTGTTGAATACATCCGATATTGCCAGCAGCTATCCACGGCGCGCCAGCCTTTCCCAGATTTTCCAGCTTTCGTGCCTTCAACTTGTCAGCCATCTCTGGCTGCAAGATGTTGTAAACGCCGGCCGACCCGCAACACAGATGCGGTTCAAGCGGTTGGCGCACCTCAAACCCGGCAAGCCGCAGCAATTGCATCGGCAGATCGTGGACAGACTGGCCATGCTGCAGAGAACAGGCAGAGTGATACGTCACCGGACCGCGCCCGCCTTTGGTCTGCTGAATAATTGTTTCCAGCGGCAACTCACCCAGATACTCGGTTATATCGCGGGTCATGGCTGATATCGTTGCGGCGATATCGGCCAGTTCCGGGTCCCCTGCAGCCAGATGACCGTAATCCTTGACCATGGTGCCGCATCCAGACGCATTGGTGATGATGGCATCAATGTCGCCAGCTTCGATTTCCTCACGCCATGCCAGCAGATTTGCGCGCATTGCCTCATGCGCGGCATCGCCCTCGCCGATATGGTGGGCCAGTGCACCGCAGCAATAGGATTCGCTGCGGACCGTGACATCCACCCCCAGCTTGCCAAGAACGCGCACAGTGCTGGCGTTGATGCCGGGGTCAAGCGCACGCTGCGCACAGCCAGCCAGCAGGATCACCCGCCGCCGGGATTGCGTGCGGGCAGCAAATGTAACCGTTTTGCTGCCAATCTTGTCCAGACGCCCGACACGTACCGGCATCTTTTTCAGCGCCGCTTTCATCGAGGCCGGCAAGACCGGCGCAAACAGGCGCGCGACGCCGCCAAGCCGCATCATCAGGTGAAAGCGTTCGGCATGCGGGATCACGATCGCCAGCAGACGGCGCATCAGACGGTCAGCCACCGAACGCTTGCTGACGGCATCCATCCGTTCACGTCCGATATCCAGCAAATGCGCATAATCAACACCGGACGGACAAGTTGTCATGCAGGACTGACAACCAAGACAGCGATCAAGATGAAAGCCGGTGTCGGCGCTGACAGTTTCGGGCGATTCCAGCAATTCACGCATCAACCAGATCCGGCCGCGCGGGCTGTCCCTTTCATCGCCAGTCAGCACATAGGTTGGACAGGTAGCGGTACAAAAGCCGCAATGCACGCATTTACGAAGGATGGCATCCGCCTCGCGGGTTTGCGGGTCTTCAAGCTGCGCCTCGGTAAAATGGGTTTGCATCGATCTCTCTCAGATACCGCTATGCATGCGCCCGTAATTCAGCACACCACGTGGATCAAATGACGCTTTGACACGCTTGTGAAGCTCGAACAGCGGTGCTGGCAACGGCTGGAACGGGGCTATCTCATCACGTGTTACCGCCACATCACGCACCAGCATTGCAAACCCGCTATCCAGTTCCGCAACGACCGCGCGAAGCCGGTTGCCAAGATCACGGGACCGGCTGGCCCCGAACCACAGCAAGCCGCCAGCCCAGTCGGCCATGAAACGAACACCCATCGCCGAATCAAGGGACTCCACAAGGCGCGGCGCATCGGACGGTGCACAAGACACTTTCCACAGATCATGCGGCTTTTCGGCCAATGGCTGCACATCACGAATACGCTGCCACAAGGTTTCACTGGCCGGTTTGGCAATGGTCTCGCCGCCTGTCATTGCCTGCAGATTGGCAATACGGTCGTATACCGACGCCTCAATCCCCTCAAGCCGGATGATAGCGGTAAAGGCACCGCCAGTATCAACCGCTTCCTCGGCAGCAATGCTTTGCGGCAGTATTGCTGCGGCACCCGGTTCATGCGGAGTTGCGAATATCTGGGCGATGGTTTTTGTGGCAGCCGCAAAGTCTGCACATGCAACCAGCAACGACTGACTGGTTTCCGGTGCAGGCAACGTTTTCAGGGTAATTTCATCCATCACTGCCAGCGTGCCAAATGACCCGCACATCAGCTTAGACAAATCATAGCCTGTTACATTCTTCATCACCCGGCCGCCTGATTTGAACAGCTCACCTCGCCCCGAAATGGCTTCGAAACCCAGCAGGTAATCGCGCGTTGCGCCAGCGGTCAGCCGTCGGGGGCCGGACAGGTTTGCTGCCACAATGCCACCGATTGTACCCTGCAATTCGCTGCGTGGTCCGCCCGAAATCCGCCCCATGCGCGGCGGCTCGAACGCCAGCATCTGGCGGGCATCTGCCAATGCAGCCTCAACCTCATCCATTGGCGTGCCCGCGCGCAGCGTCATGACCAGCTCTTCAGGCTGGTAATCAACAATGCCAGCCATTTTAGAGACATCCAGCGCCGCATCGGCATTGCATTCGCGGCCAAGGTTGCTCTTGGAACCAGTGCCGCGCACCTCCAGTCGATGCCCGGCCGCAATCGCGCTTTCGACAGCGTCTTTCACGTCGGCAAGACTGGTGGCAATGACGTCTGTCATAGGAATACCCGCAGTTGGTGTTGGTTGTGTGGCAAGACTCTGGTCAGAACCTTGGCAGATCGGGATGCGGCATCTTGCCTTTATGGACATGCAGCCTGCCCAGTTCGGCACAGCGATGCAGATGCGGAAATACCTTGCCGGGATTCAAAAGATGTCCGGGATCAAAAGCACATTTCAGCCGCTGCTGCTGTTTCAGATCATCCTCGGTGAACTGGATGGTCATCAGGTCACGCTTTTCAACACCAACGCCATGCTCACCGGTCAGCACACCGCCCATTTCAACGCAGCTTTTCAGTATATCGGCGCCAAAATCCTCGGCGCGTTCCAGCTCACCCGGTATGTTGGCATCAAACAGGATCAACGGATGCAAATTGCCGTCGCCCGCATGAAACACGTTTGCCACCCGCAAGCCGTATTGCTGGCTGAGCGAAGCCATCCGCCGCATCATATCAGGTAGCCTGCGGCGCGGAATTGTACCATCCATACACAGATAATCGGGCGAAATGCGCCCGACCGCCGGAAAAGCTGACTTCCGCCCGGCCCAGAACAGATTGCGCTCTTCCTCGGACTGGCTGACACGAACCGACGAGGCACCAGCGGTGCGCAAAATGGCTTCAACACGTTCGATCAGCGCATCCACCTCAACTTCCGGCCCGTCCAGTTCGATAATCAGCAATGCAGCGGCCTCACGCGGATATCCGGCATTGGCAAAATCCTCTGCCGCATTGATCGCCAGCCCGTCCATCATCTCCATACCTGCCGGGATGATGCCAGCAGCAATCACATCGCCAACAGCCGTACCCGCCGAATCCGTATCATCAAAGCCAACAAGCAAGGCACGCGCGGTGGCCGGCTTTTGCAGAATGCGCAACGTCACCTCGCTGACAACACCCAGCAGGCCTTCTGATCCGGTCATGATGCCCATCAGGTCATAATCCCCGGCATCGAGATGCTTGCCACCAAAGCGCAAAATCTCGCCTTCCATCGTCACAATCTCGACACCCAGCAGATTGTTGGTTGTCAAACCGTATTTCAGGCAGTGGACCCCGCCAGAATTCTCGGCAACATTACCGCCAACCGAACAGGCGATCTGACTGGACGGGTCCGGCGCATAATAGAACCCGTCAGCCTGCACAGCATGGGTGATAGCCAGATTGGTTACACCGGGCTGGGCCACCACACATCGGTTATCATAATCAATTTCATGAATGCGATTGAACTTGCCGAGCCCCAGCAGCACGGCATCAGCCAGTGGCAACGCCCCGCCCGACAGTGAGGTGCCGGCCCCGCGCGGTACCAGCTTGATCTCGTTCTGGTGGCACCATTTCATCACAGCGGCAATCTGGTCGACCGTTTCAGGCAGCACAACAGCCAGAGGCAGCTGGCGATAAGCCGACAATCCGTCGGCATCAAAAGCACGCATGCTTTCGGTCGAATCAACAACGCACGCTGCCGGCACCAGTTTGCGCAACGCGCGGCAGATATCATCACGCCGGTCAATGACCTGCTGGTCTGGTTCGGGCATCAACATCTTTTGTCTCCGCAGGCCTCTTGCCTCAGCACGTAATACTAGCGCAGGGCGCTCGATCATAGCAAAACGGAATACCGATCATCCAGACGCACGGCCGATATGCCGCAGGGCATATGGCATTACAAAACCGGTCTCCAGGACAGACAAATAGTGACACTGGTTGGCAAAAGGAACCCTACAAACAAAAACGGCCGGCAAAGCCGACCGTCTGGTAACGCATGAACAGGCCAGATTGCCCTGATCATGTTTAGCCCTGGCGTGCCTTCAGGCGCGGGTTGCGCTTGTTGATCACATAGAGGCGACCACGACGGCGAACAACCTGACAGTTGCGGTCACGCGTTTTCAGTGTTTTCAGTGAACTTACGACTTTCATGTCGGGCTCCGTAACCAGAAGGTCAATTCAATTGAGCGCGGAACCTAACACTGGCCCCGCGCCGCGTCAACGGCGAAATAAGAGATGATTCGGCCGTTGCTGGCGACGCCGGTCAGGCAGTGATACAGGCGACGCCCGTGCCTTTCAGCCCGCAATACCCATTCGGCACCTTGTGCAGATATTGCTGGTGGTAATCCTCGGCGTAGTAGTAATTTCCGGCCGCTTCGATCTCGGTACTTACCTGTCCGCGACCAGCCTCACCAAGTGCGCGGCCATAAGCCTTTGCCGTCGCGCGCGCCGTCTGCAACGCTTCATCATTGTCGCAATAGATCACCGAGCGATATTGCGTGCCGATATCATTCCCCTGACGATAGCCTTGTGTCGGGTCATGCTCTTCAAAAAAGACCTTCAGCACCTGTTGCAGCGAAATTACTGCCGGGTCATAGACCACAAGCACAACCTCTGAATGACCTGTACGCCCTGAACAGACCTCTTCATATGTGGGGTTCGGGGTATGTCCACCAGCATAGCCGACTGCAGTCGTGTAAACGCCCTTCAGTTTCCAGAACAGGCGCTCTGCCCCCCAAAAACAGCCAAGGCCAAGCTGTACGGTTTCCAGATGGTCAGGAAAGGGGCCAGTGGTCGGTGTACCAAGCACACAATGCGCCCCACCATCGAAAATCGGGGCGCTGCGGCCGGGAAGTGCCTCTGCCTTCAATGGCAGGCGGGCTTTGAACGGGTTTGAAAACAGCATGTCTGTCATCCTTGTTTAGGAGCCTGCATTATCGCTGCTGCACCCCCCGATCATCAAGGGGGTCTAGGCGCGGCGAAGTGCCTCTACCCCGGGCAGGGTGCGCCCTTCCAGCCATTCCAGAAATGCACCACCGGCGGTCGATATGTAGGATATGTCGTCACTGACACCCGCATTGGCAAGTGCGGCCAGCGTATCACCACCGCCGGCAACCGACATCACCCCGTCATTCTTGCTACGCGCGGCAACTGCCTGTGCAAGCGCGTTCGTCGCAGCGTCAAAAGGCGAAAATTCGAACGCGCCCATCGGCCCGTTCCAGACAATTGTACGGCAGTCAGACAGGGCGGCGATGGCCGTGGCAGCAGATTCCGGTCCGGCATCAAGGATCATATCATCAACCCTGACATCACCCGTCTTCGCGATACGGGTGTCAACATCGCTTGCCAGCGCCTTGGCCACACAGAAATCATGCGGCAGGATCAGGCGGCACCCGTGATCATTGGCCGTTCTGACGATCCCGGATGCGGTTTCCGTCATGTCAGCCTCTACCAGCGAGGCCCCGATATCATGCCCGTCAGCCAGCAGAAAGGTGTTGGCCATGCCGCCGCCAAGCACCAGCACATCCACCCGTTTGACCAGGTTTTCCAGCACCGACAGCTTGGTCGACACCTTTGCCCCGCCCACAACCGCACCAAGGGGACGTTCCGGTGCGGCCAGTGCCCGGTGCAAGGCAGACAACTCATCCCCCAATGCGCGGCCAGCCGCCACAATCGGCATCATGCGGGGCAATGCCTCAACCGACGCATGCGCCCGGTGCGTGCAGGAAAAGGCATCACCAACATAGACATCACCAAGTGCTGCCAGCGTGGCAGCAAATGCGACGTCATTCGCCTCTTCACCCGCATGGAAGCGCAAATTCTCCACCATCAGAACGTCACCATCCTGCATCCCGGCAACGGCATCCACTGCCTGCTGGCCGGTGATATCACTCACCACCGGCACCGGCCGGCCGATCAGCGATGCCAGCCTGTCAGCAACCGGCGTCACCGACATCTCGGACACATGTCGGCCCTTTGGCCGTCCCAGATGGGTCATAATGATCACACGCGCACCAGCGCTGCACAGCGCTTCCAGGCCCGGCAGAACGCGCCGGATACGTGTATCGTCACCAACAACACCGTCGACAAGCGGCACATTCAGATCCAGCCGCACGAGACAGCGTTTGCCTGCAGTTTCAATATCGTCAACGAACAGAAACGGGGAATCCATCGCGGCACATCACTTTGCTGTCAGTAGGCGGTGTCATCGGATAGCTGAAGGCAGAGATAAATTCAAGCTGGCCCGCATTACAGCTTGGCCCACGCACCGGTTTGCCGACCGGTTCAGCAGTCAGCCTGTCCACTGTACTTCACCATTGGTGCATGATAGGCAGCTTTACACCTTCCACTTGATTTGCAGACCGCCATGTCGCCGACGCCCTCTCATCCATCACGCCAACAGGAATTCTGGTCGGGCGTACGTCAGGAACTGCCCCTGCAGCTTGGCGTGGCACCGTTCGGGCTGGTATTTGGCGTTCTGGGACTGGCCGCCGGATTAACCCCGCTGCAAACGATCCTGATGTCATCAATTGTGTTTGGCGGTGCCAGCCAGGTGGTGCTGGTGCAATTGTGGGGCAGCGTGCCGGGGCCGGTTGTCGGGGCATCGGTATCGATGATCAATCTGCGGCATGCGCTGTACAGCGCGTCAGTTGCCCCCTATCTGCGCGCATTGCCACTGCGCTGGCGCCTGCCTCTTGCCTATCTGCTGACCGATGAAGCCTATGCTGTCACCATCAACAGGCTGCGCAACGAGACCCCCGGCCCGTTCCAGCATTATCATCTTCTGGGCACAGGCACGCTGTTGTGGGTGTGCTGGCAGATCACAACCATCACCGGTGTGGTGTTCGGTGCCACCATTCCGCCTGAATGGTCGCTTGAATTTGCCATCCCGCTGACCTTTATCGCTGTTGTCGTGCCAATCCTGAAGCGGCGCGCGGACTTCATTGCCTGCGGCACGGCCGCGGTCATTTCGGTCATCGGTCAGCCACTGCCATGGAACAGCTGGATCATTCTTGCAGGTATGGGCGGCATTATGGCGGGCTGGTTGTCCCTTCGCATAATGGCAGGCAGGGGCGACGCATGATCTGGTGGGTGATGATTTTTTGCGGCGTGGTGACCTTTTTCACCCGTTTCGTGATGTTTTCCGATATGGCACCGAAAAAGCTGCCGGACTGGAGCGAGGACGTGCTGAGCTTTGTGCCGGTGGCGGTACTCACAGCGATCATCGTGCCAAGCGTGCTGATCGGCGCAGACAATGCCGTAGAGATTACGGATAATGCGCGCCTGCCAGCAGCCATTCTGGCCGTTCTGGTGGCCTGGCTTACTCGCTCGGTGCTGGCAACCATTGGCAGCGGTCTTGCCGCGCTGTGGTGCCTGAACTGGCTGATTTTCTGACAGACAGATGACCTGCCGGCTGGTGTCCAATTCCGGGTTTCAGCTGCCCGCGAGACGGTCACATGAAGTGGCAAGCCGCATATCCAGATCAGTGATCCCGCCAGCTGAATGCGTTGTCCAGCGTATCTGCACACGGTTGTAGATATTGGACCAATCAGGGTGATGGTTGGCCCGCTCTGCCGCCATCGCAACGCGGGTCATAAAGCCAAAGGCGGCATTGAATCCCTTGAAGGTGAACTCTTTTTCGATGGCGAGGCCATCATCGCACAAAGACCAACCCGGCCTGTCGGCAAGCGCGGCGCTTATGGCTGATGCATCAAGCCTTGTTGATTCCGGGGCCCCTGATGTGCCGGTTCCCGATCCCGATATGTTGGCCATGCCTGCCTCCTGCCCCTTGCGGATATTTCCGGTTTCGGCAAAGTATAGGCATCAAGAAAGGCTGCGGTCATGCCAAAATCCCTGCTCATCATCGCTCATGCGCCGTCGGTGAACACATCCGCGCTGGCAGATGCCGCACTGGCCGGGGCCACGCACCCTGATGCCGGGCAGATAGCTGGTGTTCTGAAGTCACCCTTCGATGTGGCGGCGGATGATCTGCGTGCCTGCGATGGTGTGATCATCGGCACGACTGAAAATATCGGCTATATGGCTGGCGCGACCAAGGACATGTTTGACCGGTGCTATGATGACTGGCTGGACAGGCATGAAGCCATGCCGGTGGGCATCTATATCCGGGCTGGCCGTGATGGCACTGCAACCCGGCGCGCCCTCGAATCGATCATAGGCGCTTTGCGCTGGCGACTGGTGGCAGCGCCATTGATCCTGCATGGTGATTGGCAGGATGCCTACCGCGATCAGGTTTCAGAGCTGGCCATGGGAATGGCCGCTGGGATGGATGCCGGCATCTTCTAGCGCTGCATCAGCGAATATTTGCGAGCCGCGCTCATCCTAGTTGTCGTGCTTCTTGTCATGCTTGTGCGCATCGTCACTGCTGTGAATGTCAGCCGGTCGGCGCACCACGCCCATTACGCGCGCCACCGCGCCTGATGCAAATTCCAGCGTAACAGCATGCATGTCACCCGGCGCGAGGGTGGATGTCAGCCCCATGAACATCAGATGCAGGCCGCCCGGTTTCAGCGTGACAGTCTGGCCAGCACCAATCGGCAAACCACCCTCCAGCGCACGCATTTTCATCACGCCATCATCATTGATCATGTTGTGGATGTCGGCCATGGCGGCGAAAGACGCCTTTACACCAATCAGACGGTCAGCTTTGTCAGACATGTTGGTTATCGCCACATAACCGCCCGTAGCGGTCATGCCAGGCGCTGTGGCGCGAATGTGCACATCGCTGATTTCAAGGTTTTGGGAACTGGCTGCATTGGCCAATGCAGCAGGCAGAGACAGCAAAACTGCCAGCCCGATCAAGACACGCATAAACACGATACGCTTCATAAAGCCAACCCTTCCCCCAATGGCCAAAATCTGTCCTCGCAGCTTTCTTCCGCGGCAGTCTATCCTTGCGACAGTCTATCCTCGCGGCAGCCTATCCGCGGCGACTGATCTCGATCTCACGCAAACCGGCCAGGGATTCGACACCAAGCTGCGCCATCACATCACGCATTTCTTCCAGAAGGACAGCGGCTGCATGTTCACCGCCATCCTTGCCAAGCGCGGCAACGGCATACATAAACGCGCGCCCGATCATCACAAAATCGGCACCGCATGCCAGCGCCTTGACGATATCCAGACCGGACTGAATGCCGCTATCAACGACAAGAGGAAGCTTTCTGCCAACGACCGCGCGGATTGCGCCGATGCGCTCCAGCGGGTGCGGCGCGGCATCCAGCTGGCGACCACCATGGTTGGAGATGACAAGCCCGTCAACGCCCACCCGAACCGCACGCTCGGCATCCTGACCGTCCAGAACACCTTTCAGCAACATCTTGCCGGGCCAGGCGGCACGAATGTCCTCAAGATAGTCCCAGTCCAACGTGCCATTCAGCTGCTGTCCGATGAATGAGGTAATTGGCAGATGACCATGCGTTTCGCGATAGGGTTCCATATTACGGAACTTCGGACCGCCCATCGCCATCATCCGCATGGCCCAGCCCGGATGCATGGCCGTTTGCCAGATCACGCGCGGGGTAAAGGTCGAATTGCCACGGCTGCCAAGCGGCGCGCCGGCAACGCGCATACGCTCACGCCGGCTTGGCGCGGGCACATCGGCTGTTACCACCAGCGTTTCGATGCCGCAGTCACGCGCCCGCCGCAGCAAGTCAAACGTGATATGCCGGTCCTTGGTGGCATAAAGCTGGAACCAGGTGTTCGCCCCGCCCGCCTTCGCCACATTTTCAATGGAGTCACCGGCCACCGTGCTGAGCGTGTAGGGAAATCCGTGATTGGCAGCCGCAGATGCCAGTATTTTCTCGGCCCCCGGCCAGATCATGGATGACAGGCCAATCGGCGCCACACCAAATGGCGCCTCGAAACGCTGGCCCAGAATCGATGTCGACAGATCTGCATCAATCCGGCCGCGCAGAAAGCGCGGGGTCAAGGTAATCGCGTCATAGTAATCGCGGTTGGCCTGCCGCACGACATCATGGCCTGTTCCTGAATCAAGATAGGCAAAAACGAACGGGGGGATGCGTCGGCGCGCCGGCATTTCAAGATCACGCAGGCGGGGATATTTCATCATATGGTCCAAGACAAACCCCGCTGGCTGCCAGCCGCTGCAATCAAGGCTGGGCCTTCAGATAAGCGATGACATTTGCAATATCGGCGTCTTTTTTCAACCCGGCGAATGCCATCTTCGTGCCTTTGACGTATTTCTTCGGGGCACGCAGATAGGCAGTCAGCGTTTCTTCGTCCCAGATAATTCCGGACGCCTTCATCGCTTTGGAATATTTATAACCCTCGATCGATCCGGCTTCACGACCCATCAGATTTACCAGATGAGGACCAGTCTTGTTCTTTTCCTTGGCGGCGTAATGGCACGCCTTGCATTTCTTGAAGACTTTTTTGCCCGCCTCGGCATCGCCGGCAAGAACCGGTGAAGACGTCAGGGCAGCAAGACCAAGAATGGCCGCGCCTAGCAGGGTTGAAAGTCGCTTCGAAGATCGGTTCAGCATAGGTATGGTTTCCGTATCGACATCGGGTATGCGCGGCATCAGCACCGCTGCGTTTCAGATAGAGCAGTGGAGACCAGCTTGCAAGCGGCAGCCGGTAAAAAATAACCGGATTTCCGATACATCTGGTCACAGATGCAGGCATACAAAGCCGCATGTGGTGCCAGCTACATGTGGTCACAGATGCAGCATGCCGCTTGCGCTGTCGACCAGCGCAGGGTAAGCACCGGCAACAGCGTATCGGAGACGTCGCATGACACCAAAACAGCAAAGGCTTGCCGCGGTCATCGCCATCGCCGCCCTTCTGGGTCTGGCTGTCTGGCTGGTGCTGACAGCGCTACGCGAGAATATCGTGTTTTTCTATACCCCGTCTGAAATTCCGGCAGGCATGGAAGATCGCGCCATTCGGCTTGGTGGGCTGGTGAAAGAAGGCAGCGTTGATATTGACGGTCTCGCATCACAGTTTGTGGTCACCGACGGCGTTGGCGAGATTGCTGTCAGCTTTGATGGCGCGCTGCCAAGCCTGTTCCGAGAAGGACAGGGTGTTGTCGCCGAAGGCCGGATCAATGACGGCCGCCTGACCGCCAGCAATGTGCTGGCCAAGCATGATGAAACCTATATGCCGCGAGAAGTCGCAGAATCCCTCAAGGAAAAAGGCGTGTGGCAAGGGTCTGACGAATGATGCCAGTCTGTTTGGACCAGTCTGTTTGGACCAGTTTGATTGGGCCAGTCTGATTGGGCCAGTCTGATTGGGCCAAACTATCGAGGTTGATCCTGACCACTGTCATCGCCGGATGCGTCATGCCCCGGCATATCCTGTTCAGGCGGATGCGCGGCTGCGGTTGACGCCGGCATGGGCGTATCGCTCATCACCGTGGTGTTCTGCTGGCGTTCGCGATAGACAGTGTACAGACCGCCCACCAGAATCAGGCCCATCCCTGCCCATGCCAGCATATCCGGCCAGTCTTGCCAGATCAGAATGCCCCAAATAACGGCAAACGGGATGGCAGCATATTCAAATGGCGCAATGAATGATGCCTCGACCGCACGATAGGCGTTCGATGACACCCATGACAAAAACAAAACCATCACCGCGCAGGCCGCAATAAACAGCCAGTCGATCAGCCCCGGCATGGTCGGCGCGCGCAGCATGAAATCAAGCGTGGCACTGCCAGAAGGCGGCAGGGGCGCAAGAAAATTATAGATCAGGGCCGGCGTGGCAGCGGCAACATAGGCCACATGCTGGACTGTCACCATGGCTTCCAGATTGCCAACTGACTTCAGGCGGCGGGTCCAGATCTGAAAAAGCGCATAGGAAAGCGCTGCCCCGAAAACCAGCAGGGTTTCGGGTTGAAACGCATCCGTGCCGGGCTTGATGATCAACAACACGCCACCCATGCCGGCAAGCACCGAAAGACTGCGATGAATGCCGATCCGTTCACCCAGAAACGGAACTGATAACAGCGTGATCAACAAGGGCGAGATGAAGAAGATGGCAACGCATGTTGGCAACGGCAAACTGCCAAGCGCAACGAAAAACAGAACCATCGCCACGACAAGGCACAGCCCGCGCGCAAAGAACTGCCAGAATTCAGCCGCCGACAAGCTTGCCATGGCCCGAAATCCGTTGCTGACGACCGCCAGAATGACCATCGTCATCAATCCGCGCACAAAGGTGATTTCAGCAAGGGGCAGACGCGCGCTCATCAGTTTGAAAAGCGCGTCGTTCAAGGGAATGAAGGCCATGCCAGCAGCCAACATCAGCAGCGCAACAACCGGACGTTGCATCCATTCCGTCATCATCGCGCCTCATTTGATCTAGATGTGTTCCTGTTCGCACTTATCAGCAAATCACTGCGGGAAAAAGCGCAAAATCTTGCCTTTGCGCATTTGCTGCGCGACGCTTGTGCAGAAACCGGACGAACCAAGACATAAAACGGGGGGATTAGATGCAAACAGGGTCATGCCATTGCGGCACTGTGCGCTTTGAAGTCGATAGCGGGATTGAGGAATATCGCCGCTGCAACTGCTCTATCTGCCGCCGCAAGGGTGCGGTGATGGTAACGGCCAAGAAGGAAGATTTCAGGATTGTCGCGGGTGAGGCCAACCTGTCGCTGTATCAGTGGAACACCAATACGGCGCGCCATTACTTCTGCAAGACATGCGGGATCTATACTCATCACTGGCGGCGCAGCGCGCCACAATATGGCTATAATCTGGGGTGTATCGACGGCATAGATATTGAGGATTACACCGAAATTCCGATGCGCAATGGCCAGTCAATGAGCCTTGTCAGCGATGATGAATGACACCAGACCCCCAACCGCATCGGGGATGTGCCTGACCCGCAAAACTATCCCACGGTAAATTGCAGGACAAAGGCGGTATCGCCCGAATGGTCGGCATCGCGCCCGTCAAAAATCTGAACCTCGTTCAGCTGCGGCGATGAAATACGCCCCTTATCATGCAGATTGGTCAGCACAGCCTCGAAACCTTCGGCTTCAAAATGCTGACGATTGACACCGATGATCGCCATCGCGCCGGGCAGGCACTGTTCCAGCAGCGGTGAAAGTGGTTCCGGGCCCAGATGACCGAGGGTGAATGTCCCTGCACTGACCAGCGCTGCGTAGCCGCCAGCAAGGTAGCTGATATCAGCTGTCAGATCAGCTTCGAACAGGGCGTCGTAATGCCCCTTGCCGCGCGCCTTGTCCAGCATGTCTGGCGACAGATCGACACCGTGAATGACCAGGTCCGGTCGTAGCTTGTGGATCGCCTCGGCCACAAGACCGGTGCCGCACCCGACATCCAGAACAGGCCCGTCCGCCAAACGCGCCGCACCAATGGCATCGGCGATGGCCACCGGATAGATATAGCCCAGCGCACCAGCAAAGCTTCGGTCATAATGGGCAGCAAATTCGCGGTAGAAATCCCGGTGGTCATCCGGCTTGTCCAGCGCATAGGCACCTTTCAGCAGTTCTGTCCCGCGGTCTGTCTCATCACCCGTCATGCTGCCCCTCCAAGACCCTGCGACGCTGACTTTCCGATCTTCCGACCTTCACTCTGCCAAGCTTGCCAGTCAGCAACCGCGCCGACATTGTGCTCATCGGCGGTTTCGAGAATGATGCAAGCGATGGTCGTGGAGGGTTGCGTCAACCCGCCTCAACAATGCCGCTGACAGTCTTCACCTCAAGAAACTCTTCGATGCCGAATGCACCGCCCTCGCGGCCAACTCCTGATTGTTTGTAACCGCCAAAAGGCATCCCCGACGCGCGATGCGCCCCGTTCACCTGAATCATGCCGGCGCGCAACTTTGATGCCACCCGGCGCGCCCGATCAGCGCTGCCCGTCTGGATATAGGCAGCAAGGCCATAAGGCGTGTCATTCGCCAGCGCAATCGCCTCATCCTCGGTATCAAACGGCATCATCGCCAATACGGGACCAAAGATTTCCTCACGCATGATGGTCATGTCGGGTGTCGCATCGGCAAAGACGGTTGGCCTTGCAAACCACCCGCGGTTCAGCCCTTCGGGTCGGCCTGTGCCACCGGCGACGAGCCGCGCACCCTCATCGATACCGGTCTGGATCAGCTTTTGAACCTTGTCGAACTGTGCTTGCGACACAAGCGGCCCGATGTGATTGCCCGGCTTGTCAGGCATGTCAACGCTGGTCGCCTCGGCAGTAGCCTTTGCCACTTCCACTGCACGTTCATAGGCGCTGCGTTCAACCAACATGCGCGTTGCCGCGTTGCAGGACTGTCCGGTATTGGCGAAACAGAAGCTGGTGCCGCGCGCAACCGCTGCATCAAGATCACTGTCGGCAAAGACCAGATTCGGTGACTTGCCGCCAAGTTCCAGCGACACCGTCTTTACCGTATCGGCAGCGGCCTTGCTGATCAGAATGCCGGCACGCGTCGATCCGGTGAATGACACCACGTCAATCTGCGGATGCGCTGACAGAATGCTGCCAACGCCCACACCATCGCCATTGACCATGTTGAAGACGCCGGCAGGGACATCGGCTTCATCCATGATTTCGGCAAAGACAATGCTGGACATCGGGGCAATTTCGGACGGTTTCAACACCATGGTGCAACCGGCCGCCAGCGCCGCACCCACCTTCAGAACAACCTGATTCATCGGCCAGTTCCAGGGGGTAATCAGCGCAGCCACACCGGCAGCTTCATGCACCAGGTCCTGGCCTTCGATGCCGGGACGGTTCGGACGCGTCCATTCAAACGCATCAAGCGCGCGGATGAACGCCTTCAGATGCCCGCGGCCTGATGCAGCCTGATCCGCTATCGACATATCGATCGGCGCACCCATTTCGGTAGAGATGGCTTTGGCCATGTCTTCGGTGCGTGCTTCATAGGCAGCAAGGATCCGCTTCAGCACATCACCGCGCATTTCGGGTGTTGTGGCCGACCAGGCCGGGAAAGCCGCGCGCGCCGCCATGATGGCAGCTTCGGTATCAGCTTCACTGCCAAGCGAGATCGTGGCGAACGGCTCTTCGGTTGCCGGATTGAAAACCGGAAAATCTGCGCCGCCCTGCGCGGCCACCCACGCACCGTTGATATAGTGATTGCGCTTGTCGATCATCGTCATTCTGCCTTCATTCGTATTTTAGATATCGGTTAGTATCCGCTGTGTTCACTCATCCCGGCTTGTGCTTTTCCGCCAGATAAATGCCTCCCAGCACCATAGCCATTGACAGGCCATGGTAAAGATAAAGTGTCTCGGAAAGAAAAAATACCGCCATCAGGGCTGAAAATACCGGGATCAGGTTCAAATAGAACCCGGACCGGTTGGCCCCGGCAAGTTCAACACCGCGCATAAAGAAGATCTGTGCCAGCATCGACGGGAAAATGGCGCAATAGGCAACGATTGCCAGCCCTTTTGCCCCTGGCAGGATCATCGTACCGCGCCAGAATTCCACACCCATGAGCACCGCGAACACCATCGTCGCCGGAATGGCAAAAAAGCTGAGCATGAGCGCTGGTGACATCTCGATCCGCTTGCCAAGCCCGACGGTGTAACCGGCATAACAGACACACGCCACCAGCATCAGGACATCACCGGGATTGAAGGTCAGTCCGCGCAACGCCTGCCATGACCCGCCAGTGACCAGCACTGTAACCCCGACAAGCGACACAGCCAGTCCGATGATCTGGATCTTGCCAATGCGCGTGCCGAAGACAGCAAGGCTCATCAGCATGACAATGGCCGGCACCGCGCTTTGTGTAATCCCCAGATTGACAGCTGTCGTGTGCTGCGCGGCAAGAATAAAGAAAAAGGTAAATCCGGCCATGCCGAACCCGCCCATCATCAAAACCCAGCCGATGCGGGCGCGGACCTGCGGCCATACTGCCACCATCTGGCGCCGAAAAATGAAAATCAGGATCAGCAGACAGGACATCCAGCGCAGTCCCATCATCGTCATCGGCGACATTTCGCCAACCGACAGACGCGCCGCAATCGTGTGACCCGCCCACATCCACATTGCCATTGTCAGGGTAAAATGCGGGCTGTTCCAGAGACGTGTCACGACGGGGTAACACCTCGCAGGCGTTCAGACCGCCGACGCAGCAATTCAATCACTGTCAGAAGGATGATCGAAAGCAGCACAAGAAGCGTGGCCACAGCCAGAATGGTCGGGCTGATCTGCTCACGTATACCAGACCACATCTGGCGCGGAATCGTGCGCTGTTCGGGACTGGCCAGGAACAGCACCGCCACAACCTCGTCAAAAGAGGTGATGAAGGCGAACAGCCCCCCTGAAATCACCCCCGGAATGATCAGTGGCATCTGGATCTTGAAAAAGGTCTGGATCGGCCCGGCCCCCAGCGAGTTCGCTGCCCGCACCAGAGATTTGTCAAACCCGACAAGCGTTGCTGTTACGGTAATGATTACAAACGGGGTGCCAAGAATGGCATGCGCCATGATCACGCCCAAATAGGTCTGGCTGAGCTGAATCTTCGAATAGAAGAAAAACATGCCGGCCGCAGTGATCACCAGCGGCACAATCATTGGCGAAATCAGGATCGACATGATCAGCCGCCGATAGGGCATTTCTGACCGGCTGAGGCCAATGGCGGCGAGCGTGCCAAGTGCTGTCGACAACAACGTGGCGCAGATGCCGATGAAAAAGCTGTTGCGGATGGCGCGCATCCATTGCGCGTTGTTCCAGGTATCGGCAAACCAGGCAAGACTGAGCGGGGCATCAGGTGCCGCCATGCCATTGCGGAAGATGTCCTTGTACCAGCGCAGTGAATAGGCCTCGGGATCAAACGCCAGCATTCCGGGTGTAAAGCTGAAATAGGGCTCTACATTGAAGGACAGCGGCAGAACGATCAGCACCGGCAGGATCAGGAACAGAAAGATCAGGCCGCAAATGACCCGAAAGCTGTAATGCCAGACCCGTTCACCGGTCGTTGTATAGGGTGGTAGCTGTGCCATGTCCTATCCCAGCTTCATGTTGTCGATGCCGATGATACGGTCATACGCCCAGTACAGGATCAGAACACCACCAAGCAGAATGCCGCCAAGCGCCGCCGCAAGCGACCAGTTCAGCGATTTCTGCATATGATAGGCAATCATGTTTGAGATCAGCTGCCCATCCTGACCACCAACAAGCGCCGGAGTGATGTAGTAACCGATCGCCAGAATGAACACCAGCAGCCCGCCAGCCCCCATGCCCGGGATCGTCTGCGGCATATACACCTTGATGAAGGCGCGTGTCGGCGTTGCGCCCAGCGAACGCGCGGCCCGCATATAGGATGGCGGAATTGTTTTCATCACCGAATACAGTGGCAGGATCATGAAGGGCAGCAGAATATGCGTCATCGCGATGATCGTACCGGTCATGTTGTAGATCAGCGAAAATCGGCTGTCGTCGGCGGCGATGCCCACCCAGACAAGGATGTCATTGACCACCCCCTGTGACTGCAGAATGGCGATCCATGCCGTTGTCCGCACCAGAAGCGATGTCCAGAACGGCAGCAGCACCATGATCATCAGCAGATTGGAATATTTCAGCGGCAGCGTCGCCAGAAGATAGGCCACCGGATAGCCAAGCAGCAGACACAGCAGCATGACCGACCCGGAGATCATCAGTGTGCGGATAAACAGTTTGGTATAAATCTGCCGCTTTTCCTCTTTCATGATGAAGCCCTGATCAACGGTGTAGACAGCGTCAAGCGAGGTTGCGTAAAAACCGGGCGTCAGGCTCTGGTTGGTCAGCTTCATTGCCTGCCAGACCTTGATCTCGCCCCATTTTTTCTTGGTCTTGATCAGAGCATCCCTATATGGCGGCTCCAGTTTTGCGGCCTTGCGCGCGGTCGAGGTGAACAGCGAGCGCGTGCCCGCCAGTTCCTGATTCACACGCGATGCAACCCGGCCAATGGTCTTGTCGGCACGGTTCTGGCGCAGATCGGCTACCAGCAGCGTATACATCTCCTCGGTGGGTTCGCTGAGCCCGTCCCAGACCCGCAATTCTTCAGTCAAATTGGGCATCAGCCGTTCAAACGTATTATTGTGAACGCCTTGCCACATTAGGGCAAAGATCGGAAAGATGAAGCTGGCCAGCACAAATGCCAGAAGCGGTGCCACCAGCCCGGCGGCACGAAGCTTGCTGCGAAACATCGCTTGCGCGAGTTTCTTCTTTAGTGGCGTGCCGTCCGCCGCAGTGATGGGCTGCGTTGCGTTCATCTATGCCTCAGAAAACGGGAACATCTTATGGACAAAACAGAAACGGCCACCCCGCAAGCAGGGTGACCGATTGATTTTATTGTGCCAGCCAAGCGTTGAAACGCTCGTTCAGGTCGTCCTGATTGTCGGCCCAGAACTCAAAGTCGTTCTGCAGCGCGTTGGCAAAGTTGCCAGGTGCTGTCGGCATGTGGTCGGCCATCTTGATCGCCGAATTGTCGTGATAGGTGCCGATCAACGGAACCGATGATGCACGTGCCGGACCATAGGAAATCCACGAGGCCTGATTGGCAAGCTGCTCGGTCGCTGTCGAGAAACGAACGAAATCAAGTGCCGCCTCAACATTCTTCGAGCCCTTCGGGATCACCCACAGGTCAAGGTCATAGATCTGACCGTCCCATACCATTTCAAAGCTTTGGTCTTCAGCGGCCACAGCGTTGAAGACACGGCCATTCCATGCGGTGGTGAAGATCACCTCGCCATCAGCCAGAAGCTGTGGCGGCTGGGCGCCAGCTTCCCACCAGATCACGTCATCCTTGATAGTATCAAGCTTGGCAAATGCGCGCTCAATGCCTTCTTCCGTGCCCAGCACATCATAGACTTCACTGACCGGAACGCCATCGGCGATCAAGGCGAATTCCATGGTGACTTTCGGTGACTTACGCATACCGCGCTTGCCGGGATATGCGTTGGTATCGAAGAAGTCGCCCATGGTCTTTGGCACGTTCCAGTTACGAACCTTGCTGGTATCGTAGACATAGACCGACGACCACACGATATTCGCGACAGCGCAGTCATGAAGTGTCCCGGGAAGGAAATCATCAGCTGCAGGCGTGCCATCCGGCGCGGGCGGCAGCGTGCTGTGGTCGATTTCTTCCAGAAGGCCTTCATCACAGGCGCGGATAGCGTCCGACAATTCAACGTCAACGACGTCCCATGTCACGTTACCCGAATCCACCTGCGCCTTGATCTCGGCAATACCTCCTCCATAGTCTTCGGAGATGATGGTGTGGCCGGTCTGAGCCATCCACGGCTTGTGATAGGCCTCGACCTGCGATTTGGTGTATGCACCGCCCCATGACACAACCGTGAGTTCGGCTGCGACGGCATTGCCCGCAACGAATGCAGACAAGCCCGCGAGAGCAACAAATTTCTTTGTCAATCCAGACATGTTGTCTTTCTCCCTACTCTTGTTTTGCGCCAGAAGACGCTCCTTGCAGGGTACCGCCACGTGCAGCACCCGATTTGGCCATCTTGCCAAATTCAGTTGTCGGCTCCTCTCCCGCGGACCCAATCATCCCAAAGGACAAAAATTATCCGCACGGAAAATGGTCACGCATCCTTTACGTCAAGGGCGCGGCAGTCATCTGTCTGCCAGCCAACGTAAGATTCGGCGCCGATTTGCAGACCAAGCTGGTCGGCCGTGTTCGGCACTTTCACAATAAACTCGTCATTCCCTGCAACTGTCATACGGCAACGGATATGATCGCCAAGATAAATCAGTTCCTCGATCCGCCCCTTCAATGAGCTGAGACCGGCCTTTTTCTTTGGTGTGACGACACAGCGTTCCGGACGGACCGACAACTGTGTGGCACTGCCCTTGCCATCGGTGTTGATCGCCAGCGCCTTGACCGCATCGCCCGAATCAAGCGTTACCGAGGCCACGCCGCCAGACAGGCTGGTCACGGTGCCGGCAAGGGTGTTGTTCTCACCAATAAACTGGGCAACGAAGGCGTTTTCAGGCTTTTCATACAGGGTCACCGGATCGGCAAGCTGCTGGATTATGCCATCATCGAACACGGCAATGCGATTCGACATGGTCAGCGCTTCCGACTGGTCGTGGGTCACATAGACAACGGTAACACCGAGATTTTCGTGGATATGCTTGATCTCGTACTGCATGTGCTCGCGGAGCTGTTTATCAAGCGCGCCAAGCGGCTCGTCCATCAGCACCAGTTCAGGCTCAAACACCAGTGCGCGGGCGAGGGCAATCCGCTGTTGCTGACCACCGGACAATTGCGCCGGCTTGCGATCGGCAAAGTTACGCATCTGCACCATGTCCAGCGCGCGGCCGACTTTCTCGTCGATCTCGCCGGATGACATGCCGCGCACTTTCAATGGAAAGGTCAGGTTTTCCGCCACCGTCATATGCGGGAACAGCGCGTAGTTCTGAAAGACCATGCCGATGCCGCGCTTGTGCGGCGGGATATTGTTGATCGGCTTGCCGCCAAGTTCAATTTCACCATGCGTCGCTGTCTCAAAGCCGGCCAGCATCATAAGACAGGTCGTCTTGCCCGAGCCGGACGGCCCGAGCATGGTCACAAATTCGCCAGACTCGATTTCGAGGTTCAGGTCTTTGACGACAAGTGTTTCGCCGTCATAGCTTTTTTGCACATTGCGGAAACGTACAAAAGGGTCGGAGCCATCCAACATTCTGTATCCATCCAGCCCATGGGGCATAGTCAAGGATTGTTCGCGAAGGTAAGCACGATGGCCTATGGCATGGCAAGAAACTTATGCTCACTGCCCTGCCCATTTTTCTGCATCATCATAGCAACATAGACGAAACGGGGGCGGGTATGGTTGACGGCGGCGGCAAAAGGCATTATCCGGCTGGAATGTACGCAATACCTGCTTGCAGGTTGATATATGAGGCCCCTTACCGGCTGCGGTGCGGGTCTGCCGCAAGACCCGATCAGGGGCGGTATATCAACCCGCACACAAAACTGGCGTCAGGGCCGACGGATTGAAGGAAAGTAAATCATGGCTGCAGACAAATTGATCCACGTCACCCGCTGGCACAATGGCGAGAAGACGTTTTCACCCTTTTCCGATGGCGAAATGGCGCGCCGTCGTGACGCCATGCAGGCGCGTATGGACGCAGCCGGCATCGATGCCTGCCTGTTCACCTCCTATCACAACATCTGTTATTTTTCCGGCTTCATGTATTGCAAGTTCGGGCGGCGGTATGGCGCGGTGCTGAACCGCGACGGCGTCACCACCGTGTCGGCCGGCATTGATGGCGGCCAGCCCTGGCGGCGGTCTGTCGGTGACAATGTCACCTATAGTGACTGGCGGCGTGACAGCTATTTCACCGCGCTGAAGGACCTCATCGGTGATGTAAAGCGGCTTGGCGTCGAATTTGACGAGGTCAGCCTTGATCTGAGGGCATTGCTGGAGGCGCATTTTCCCGGAGTGGAACTGGTTGATTGCGCGGCATCTGCCATGGCGCTGCGCACCATCAAGAGCGCAGAGGAACATGTTCTGATCCGCAAGGGCGCCGATATGTGTGCTGTTGGCGGGCGGGCGCTGATGGCGGCGGTGAAAGCCGGTGTGCCAGAGCATGAGATCGCGCTTGCCTCGACATCCGCCATGGTACGCGGCATTGCTGACAGCTTTCCGTTTGTTGAACTGATGGATACATGGACCTGGTTCCAGTCCGGCATCAACACCGACGGCGCGCACAATCCGGTGACCAACAAGATTGTCGAGGATGGCGATATCCTGTCGCTCAACACATTTCCGATGATGTTCGGCTATTACACCGCACTGGAACGCACGCTGTTCTGCGGCCATGCCTCGAACGCGCATTATGATCTGTGGCAGAAGAACTGCGAGGTGCATGTGCGCGGTATGGAACTGCTGCAGCCGGGCGCGCGGTGCTGTGATATCGCAACGGAACTGAACAAGATGTATGCGGGCTGGGACCTGCTGAAATACCGGTCATTCGGCTATGGCCACAGCTTTGGCGTGCTGTGTCATTATTACGGGCGCGAGGCGTCGGTGGAACTGCGCGAGGATGTGACCACGGTTCTGGAGCCCGGCATGGTGGTGTCGATGGAGCCGATGATCATGCTGCCCGAGGGCGCGCCCGGCGCCGGCGGCTATCGCGAGCACGATATCCTGATCATCACCGAGGACGGGGCGGAAAACATCACCAACTTCCCGTTCGGCACCGATGAAATGATCGTGGGGAAGTAGGGGGTACGACTCACCCGTTTTCTGCAATGCGGCCGATCAGGTTGAGCAGCAGCTGTGCTGCCAGCGTGGTGGTACTGCCTGACAGATCATAGTCCGGTGCCACTTCAACCAGGTCCACGCCGACGATGCTGCCGCGTTTTGTCAGCCCGTCGAGGAATTCCAGCACCTCGTAATACAGGAAACCACCATGTGACGGGGTGCCGGTACCCGCGGCAATCGACGGGTCGAACCCGTCAATATCGATGGTCACGTAATAGCGCGTTGCAGGCGGGATACGGTCCAGCATCGCATCAACGCCCATCTTGCGGAACTGGCGCACCGACACAATGTCCGATCCCATGGCGCGCGCATCCTCATACCCGTCGCGCGCGGTCGAGGAAACATTGCGGATGCCAACCTGCGACAGGCCGGTGACATAGGGCTTTTCGGCGGCACGGCGCATCGGGTTGCCATGGCCGTAACGCACACCATGGCGTTCATCGACAAAATCCAGATGCGCATCGATCTGCACCAGATGAAACGGGTCCTGATCGGCAAAGGCGTTGATGCAGGGGATGTTCACCGAATGATCCCCGCCAAGCACAATCGGCACCGCACCGGCAGCCAGAATGGCGCGCACACCTTCCTCGATGTTCGCATGGCTTTTCATGGTGTCGGTGTGGATAATGTCGGCATCACCGATATCGACAATGCGCACCTTGTCATTTTCCAGATAGGTGACGTCATCCTCATGGTCATAGGCACCGGCATGGCCGAATGAAAACAGGGTCGAGGCCTCGCGAATGCCGCGCGGACCAAAGCGCGCACCGGCACGGAACTGTGTGCCGAAATCAAACGGCGCACCCAGAATGGCAAAATCGGCGTCGATGGCGGTCCAGTCCGGCTGGTAGGGATATTTGCCAAAGCTGCACAAGCCGACAAAAGGCAGGTTCAGCCGTCCGCTTTCATAGCCATGTCCCGTCATCATGCTGCTCCCTTGTTCGCTGTGTGCCTTTACGCTAGTCGAAAACAGCGCCGCCGCAAAGGCTTTGCCAGCATGCCCCGATAGAGCTAGATTCGGCTAACGAAGCAGGATCAATGTGTCATGACCAAAAGATTAACCACAGCCCAGCAGCAGGCCTATGAACGTGATGGATTTGTCGCGCCGGTCGATATCTTTTCAGAAGATGAAATGGCAGATATTCGGGCCGAGATCGAAGCGGCAGAGGCGCGCTGGCCCGATGCGCTGGACGGGCCCGGCCGGAACAATGCGCATCTGGCACTGCCGGTGCTGGACCGGATCACTCATGACAGCCGCCTTCTGGACGCTGTCGAGGATGTCATCGGCGGGGATATTCTGGCCGCCGGGACCACGCTGTTCATCAAGGAGCCGGACAGCAGCGGGTTCATCAGCTGGCATCAGGATGCGCGCTATATCGGCATGGAACCGCATGACTGGGTGACTGGCTGGCTGGCCATCAGCGACGTGACTGAGGAAAATGGCTGCATGCAGATGATCCCGGGGTCACACACAGCGCCGCTGAAGGACCATATCGACACCTATGGCGAGGACAATCTGCTGACCCGCGGACAAACTGTGCCGGATGTCGATGAAAGCAAGGCGGTGCCGGTGCCGCTGAAGCCCGGGCAATTATCATTGCACCACCCGCGTATCATCCACGGATCAGGGCCCAACCGGTCTGCTGAACGGCGTATCGGCTTTGCGCTGCAAAGCTATATCGCGCCATCAGTCAGACAGGTGCTGGGCGAGATGTATGTACAGCAGGCACGCGGTACTGATAGGTACAAACATCATATCGAGGCGCCGCGCGTCACCGCCGCAATGAGCGCAGAGGCAGTCGCGCTTCGGGCAGATGCCAACAAGAAACTGTCCGATATTTTCTATGCCGGTTCAGACCGGATCGGCAAATACTGACAGACCACCGCATTGACAGGCCACCGCATTGACAGGCCATTGAAAGGCAGAAAATCATGGACCATTACCTTGCGCAGGCAGCGCAGGCAGGCGGCTTTGCCTGCAGCCACAATCCGGCACATGAGGCTGCGCCCTTCCCGGACAGGCAAGGCGCGCTGGATGCAGCTGTGATGGCAGAGGCAAAAGCCGAGATCAGCAGCTGGGACAGCTATGCGCCGACCGCGTTGATTGACCTGCCTGATATCGCAGCGCATCTGGGTGTTCGGCGCGTTGTCTTCAAGGATGAATCAACGCGCTTTGGCCTTGGTTCTTTCAAGGCGCTTGGCGGGGCCTATGCCGTACAGCAGCTGGTCGCCCGCACCCGGGCAGAGGGCGGCACCGCAGCCGATCTGGTTGTCGCGACTGCGACCGATGGCAATCATGGCCGGTCGGTATCCTGGGGCGCACAGCGCGCTGGCTGCACCGCCAAAATCTATATTCATGAGAATGTCAGCCTGGCCCGGGAGGAAGCAATGACCGCCTTCGGTGCGGATGTCATTCGTGTGCCGGGAAATTACGAAGCGTCGCTGGCCGTCTGCAAGGCTGATGCTGCTGCAAACGGGTGGCATCTGGTCTCCGATACGTCATGGGAAGGCTATCACGATCTGCCGATCCGCATCATGGCGGGCTATACAGTCATGGGCGCAGAGGCGATTGAACAGATGGGGGCAGATCGCCCGACACATGCGCTGCTGCCGGTTGGTGTTGGCGGGTTGGCGGCTGGTGTGATTGCCCCGCTATGGCACGCCATGGGCCGTGATCTTGGCCGGATGATTGCCATCGAATCCTCGCTGTCGGCCTGTATGCATGACAGCATCGTGGCGGGCGAGCCAACGGTGATCAACACCACCGAGGAAACGCTGATGGCCGGTCTTTCCTGCGGCGAGGTATCCGATGTTGCATGGCAAATCCTGAAGCCGACTCTCAGCCATTGCATCACCATCAGTGATGATGCTGTGCGGCCGCTGATGCGCTGGTTCCATCACCGCACACCCTCGATCGAGGCTGGGGAATGTTCCACATCGGGGCTTGCTGCCCTGTTGCAGGCGCATAACGACGGCGCGGCCTGGGAGGCAATGGGTTTTGATGCGGAGTCTGTTATCCTGCTGATCGGCACCGAAGGGGCGACCGATCCCGCATTTTTTGCCGAAACGGTGGCTGCTGAATGACCGCAACACCGCAACGTGGCTTCCCGGAAGAGGAATTTGCTTCCCGCTGTGCCGCGGCCCAGGCGGCCATGGCGCGGCGCGGTGTGGATGCCATGTTGTTCGCCTCGGAACCTGAAATCCGCTATTTCACCGGCTTTATGACGCCGTTCTGGCAAAGCCCGACGCGCCCCTGGTTTCTGGTTCTGCCCCTGATGGGCCAGCCGATAGCCATCATCCCCACCATCGGCGTTCCGCTGATGTCAGAATGCTATGTCGGCAAGGTTGTCAGGTGGGCATCACCGGCACCAGAAGATGACGGCATCTCGCTGCTGGCAGGACAAATCCGCGAGGCCATAGGACCAAGCGGCACCCTTGGCGTGATGATGGGGCGCGAAACATCACTCCGCGCACCGCTGGCAGATGTAATGGCATTGCGCGCGATGCTGGACGGGATCAGCTGGACCGACATAACCGGAGACATCCAGTCCATCCGCATGGTGAAGTCGCCGCGTGAAATTGAAAAGATCAGGCATGTCTGCAGCCTTGCCGATGATGCCTTTGCCGCCGTTCCTGACTGGGTGCAGGCCGGCCTGCCGCTTGATCAGCTGTTCCGCGAATTCAAGCGTGATGCGCTGCAGCGCGGAGTCGATGATGTCAGCTATCTGGTCGGCTCGGCTGGTGCGGGCGGCTACCGCGATATCATTGCCCCGCCAAACGACCGCCCGCTGGCAAATGGCGATATCCTGATGCTGGACACTGGCTGCGTATGGGATGGTTATTTCTGTGACTTCGACCGCAATTTTGCGATTGGCACGCCGGGCGAGACGGCAAAGCTGGCGCATAGCCGTCTTTATGATGCCACCGAGGCTGCGCTGATCGCGCTTCGCCCGGGGATTACCCCGCAGGATCTGTTTGTGATCATGGACCAGATATTGCGCCCGAACAGCACGCCCGGTTCCGGCGGTGATGATGTCGGGCGCTATGGGCACGGGCTCGGCATCCAGCTGACCGAACCACCTTCGCACACCGCATGGGATGAAACCGAGATTTCTGCCGGCATGGTGCTGACCATTGAACCGTCGGTGATTTATGATGATGACCGGTTGATGGTGGCCGAAGAAAACGTACTGGTGACCGCCGACGGGGCAGAACTGCTGACCCGCCGCGCGCCGCGTGACCTGCCAATTATCAGCTGACCCGGACGATCATCCGGATCACGTGCTATCCGCTTTTGGGCAACAGGATATCGCTATCAACCTCGCCAAGCGCACGCCGGCCGCAAAAGGCCATGGTCAGATCCAGCTCTTTCTGGATGATTTGCAGGACCTGCTGCACCCCCGTCTTGCCGCCAGCAGCAAGCCCGTAAAGAAACGCCCGCCCGATCATCGTGCCATCCGCGCCGAGTGCCAGCGCCCGCAACACGTCCTGACCCGAACGGATACCGCCATCCATCCACACCTCGCAGCGCCCGCCAACCATATCGACAATCTGGGGCAGCGCGGCGATTGATGATGGCGCGCCATCCAGCTGGCGTCCGCCATGATTGGATACGATAATGGCATCAGCCCCGACATCCATCGCCTTGGCTGCATCTTCGGCATCCATGACACCCTTGATGATGACCTTGCCATCCCACAGGCGGCGCAGCTCGCGCACATCATCCCATGACAGCGTTGGATCAAACTGGCCGGCTGTCCATTGTGCGAGTGACGACATATCCTCGATACCGTCGACATGCCCAACGACATTGCCGAAATAGCGCCGTCTTGTGCCCAGCATCTTCAGGCACCAGCCAGGCTTGGTTGCCAGATTGACAAGATTGGCAACGGTGGGTTTTGGCGGTGCTGACAACCCATTTTTCACATCGCGGTGGCGCTGACCCATGATTTGCAGATCAACCGTGATGACAAGTGCTGAACAGCCAGCCGCACGGGCACGTTCAATCAGGCGATGCACAAATTTCCGGTCACGCATCACGTAAAGCTGGAACCAGAACGGCTTTGTCGTGTTTTCGGCCACATCCTCGATCGAGCATATGGACATTGTGGACAGCGTGAAGGGCACCCCGAATTCCTCGGCCGCCTGCGCCGCCAGAATCTCACCATCTGCATGCTGCATACCCGTCAGACCTGTCGGGGCCAGCGCAACCGGCATTGTGACATCATCGCCAAGCATTTTCGCTGATGTGCTGCGCTCATCAACATCAATTGCCACACGCTGGCGAAATTTTATGGCCTGAAGATCAGCCTCATTGGCATGCAGGGTCGACTCGCTCCAGGAACCGCTTTCGCAGTAATCAAAAAACATGCGCGGCGTCCGCTTTCTGGCGATATCCCGCAGATCATCAACACAGGTGATAGCAGTCATGAACCCTCCGAGGCTGCGCCGCCTGCCAGCATATTGCCGCAGACTGCCCATCAACGCCAATAAACCATGCTGGCCGTGACAGTGTCTAGTCCGTGCGCCGCAACATCCTGTTCATCAGGATCACCGGCAGCAATCCGGCAATGACGATCATCAGGGCAGGAAGTGCTGCTTCTTCCAGCATTTCATCCTTTGCGAACTGATAGGTATAGGTGGCAAGCGTCTCAAAATCGAACGGACGCAACAGCAGCGTCATCGGCAGTTCTTTCATTACATCCACGAAGACCAGCAATCCACCAGCCACCATCGAACCGCTGAGAAGCGGCAAAATCACCCGCCGCAGGCTGGAGGTAAAACCGTTACCAAGAACCCGGCTCGCCCCCATCATATTGTCAGGCAGACGTCTGATACCCGACAAGACAGCACCATAACCAACCGCCTGAAAACGAACCAGATAAGCAAGGATCAATATGCCGACACCGCCCAGCAGCAGGCTGGCCCGGCCATCACCCGTCACCGCAGCAAAGCTGCGATCAACAGAGCCGGCAAAAATCAGCACCCCGATGGCAAGCATCGTGCCCGGCACGGCATATCCGGTGGAAGCCACCATCGCCATCCGGCGCAGCGCAGCACCACCACGATAGGTCGCGGCCAAAACGATAAAGGTTGATACCAGCGTGATCAGCAGGGCGGCCATACCGGCCACAAGAACGGACCCGCCCAGCACCTCGGCAATGGCCAGTGCGTTGCCGACCAGCCCGCCAGTCAGCACAAATTTCAGCAGGACACCAACCGGAATGACAAAGCCGAACAACAGGGGAATACAGCAAACAAGGATACAAGCCGTCTGGCCGCGCAGATCAAGATGCAGCGGGCGCAGCGCGTGCGTGGCGCGGCTTGTACTGGCGAACCGCTGGCGGGAGCGGGCATACAGCTCCAGCCCGAGCAGACTGAGAATAAACACAAACCCGACAAGCGATATCTGCGCCGCCGCAACAATGTTGTTCATCCCCAGCCAGACATTGAAGATACCCAGCGTCAGCGTTTCAACAGCGAAATATTCCACCGTTCCGAAATCGGACACCACCTCCATCAACACCAGCGCCAGCCCGGCTGTTATAGCCGGACGGGCCAGCGGCAGACCAACCGCCCAGAACTGTGATTTGCGATGAACCAGAGCAATTTCGAACAGGCTTGCCGGGGTCAGACGGAAGGCAATGCGCGTCACCATGTAGATATAGGGATACAGCACCGATGCCATGACAAGCGTCGCCCCGCCCAGCGAACGAATTTCGGGAAACCAGTAATCGGATGGCCGCGTCCAGCCGAACAACATCCGAAGCTGACTCTGCACCGGGCCAGCATATTCAAAGAAATCGGTATAGGTGTAAGCCACGATATAGGCCGGAATTGCAGCCGGCAGCAGCAGCATCCATTCAAACAGGATACGGCCCGGAAATTCATAGCGGGTGATCACCCACGCCGTCGCCACGCCAAACAGGCAGGCAAGAATGCCAACCCCCACCATCAACACAAGCGTATTGCTGATATAGCGCAGCAACACCGTATCAAGAAGATGTCCCCACAAGCCGCCACTGTCACCGAGTGCTTTCAGGATCAGTGCCACCACCGGGCCAAGCAGCAACAGGCACAGCGACAACGCACCGATGGACCAGCCATCGGCACGCCGGCTGCGCACATGCGCCCAGGATGACAGGAACGTTGCTACCATCCGATACGATCAATAATCATTTGTGCCGATGGCGCGAGTTCGGACAGCTTTTCAATATTCAGCTCATCACGGTTGAATGAACCCCAGGACTGCAGAACACCGCCCGGTTCCACCGACGGGTTTGCCGGATATTCAAAATTGATTTCGCCATAAAGCTGCTGCGCCGTGGTCTGGGTCAGGAATTCCAGAAACTGCACGGCAGCATCGCGGTTCGGGCTGTGCTTTGCGACCCCGCCACCCGAAATGTTCACATGCGCACCGCGATTGTCCTGATTGGTAAAGACAAGGCGAATGGCATTTGCCCAGTCGCGCTGTTCCGGCTTGTCACCAAACATCATTTTGCCGAAATAATAATGGTTCATGATGCCGATATCGCACTGGCCTTCAAAGATGGCCTTTGCCTGTGCGCGATCATTACCCTGCGGACGGCGCGCCAGATTGGCGACAAGCGCATTGCCCCATTCGGTAGCCGCCGCCTCACCATGTGCAGCGATGATCGATGCCATCAGCGCACGGTTATAGACATGGCTTCCCTTGCGGGTACAGATACGGCCCTGCCATTGCGGGTCGGCCAGATCCTCAAAATCCTTGATCGCGCCATCAGCGACACGCTCTTTGGAAGTGACAACAATGCGGGCACGCGTCGAAAACGCAAACCAGCGCCCGTCCGTTGCCCGCAGATGTGCCGGAATATTGGCATTCAGAATATCAGAAGACACGGGTGCCAGCAGATCAAGATCGGCATATTCACCAAGGCGCGCAATATCGACAGTCAGGATCACATCGGCAGGGCTGGCCTCGCCTTCGGCCTGCAGCCGCTGGGCCAGACCCTTCGAGGCGTAGACAACATTGGTCTTGATACCCGTCTCGGCGGTGAAGGCATCAAGGAAGGGTTGCAGCAGGAATTGCTGACGATGCGAATAGATATTCACCTCGGATGCATGTACCGACTGGACGATCCCGCCGAGCATTAACAGGGACAACAGGGTGACAGGCAGCGCCCGCAAACCATCGCGAAGCGTACGAAAAATACAGGAACTCAACATTTGGACTTTCCCTCCCAACAGGCGTGACAATACAAGTTATGCGAATGATTATCAAACTCATTCGCACGTAACAAGATAATAATTGAGAATGATTATCAAAATCATTATCAATTATTATCTATTTTATTTCTGATGGTTAGAGGGTTTATGCGTTCAAAACCGTCCGCAAATGATGTTGGCCTTTTTTGTCGCAGCTAAAGGAAATGGCATGTAAACCGAAAATCTGAGTTTGAAGGTTGCGCCGTCCGGTCGCGCTGGCTATATCAGCCATCGGGCACGCTGCCCGCCAAGGGGAGAGAAGAACGGATGTTGGACGAAGCGCTGATTGTAGCCATTCTCCAGATCATTGCGATCGACATCATCCTTGGCGGTGACAACGCCATTATCATCGCACTCGCCTGTCGCAACCTGCCAAAGCGTCAAAAAAGGCTTGGCATTCTGTGGGGCACGGCCGGGGCGATCATTCTGCGCTGCGTTCTTGTATTTTTTGCATCAACCTTGTTGACCATCCCGTCGCTGAAACTGATCGGCGGCCTTTTGCTGCTGTGGATTGGCATCAAGCTGCTGGCCGATGAGGATGATTTTGACGAAGGCACTGTAAAGCAGTCAGCAAGCCTTTATGATGCCATTCGCACAATCATCATTGCCGATTTTGTGATGAGCCTGGACAATTCGGTGGCCATTGCCGCCGCTGCAAAAGGCAATATGGCGCTGGTGATTTTTGGTCTCGCGCTCAGCGTGCCGATCATCATCGGAGGCAGTGCCATCATTCTGAATCTGATGACACGCTTTCCGATTATCATCATGCTTGGTGGCGCCCTGCTGGGGTGGCTGGCCGGCGATCTGATCGTGCATGATCCGCTATTGGCCGATTATGTGAAGACGCTGCCCGAAATGACATCAACCTATGCCGCCGCAGGCTGTGCGCTGATGGTGGTGGTTGCCGGACGGATTATCGCGTCGCGCAGAACGGCCAGGGCATCCGACACCGAATAGCCCCGACATACCTGTTGCGATCTGTGAGGCCCTGTTGCGATCTGTGAGGCCTTCAATCGGCCCAGTAAAGCCGCATGGGATTATCGACGAGCAGTGCCTGTTGCAAGGCAGGCGTTGGCGCAATACGCGCGATATGGTCGGTCAGCAACCCGTCATCCGGCTTGTGTGACTTCATGTTTGGATGCGGCCAGTCCGTGCCCCACAGCACACGGTCGCTAAACTGTTCGACGAGATAGCGCTGGAACGGCACCACATCATCATACGGCGGTCCGGCCACCGTCAGCCGTTCAGGACAGCTGACCTTCGTCCACAGGTTCGGCATCTCTGCCATCAATCCGGCAAAGGCCTGAAAGTCAGACCCGTCGACAGGTTTGGTGACATCAGGTCGTCCCATATGATCCACCACGACAATGCCGGGAAGCTGTTTCAGAAATGGTTTCAGGTCGGCAAGATCGGGTGCCTCGAAATACACGACGATATGCCAGCCAAGCCGCTGCACACGGTCAGCGGTGCGCATGAACACCTCACGCGGGGTGGCATCAACCAGCCGTTTGACGAAATTGAACCGTACACCGCGCACACCCGCCGCATGCATGGCGTCCAGCGCGTCATCATCAATGTCATGCGCCACAACAGCAACACCGCGCGCCAGCCCGTCTGAGGCGTGCAGCGCGTCAACCATCGCGGTGTTGTCCTTGCCATGACAGCTTGCCTGAACGATGACGTTGCGGGCGAACCCCAGATGATCACGCAGGGCAAACAGCTGGTCCTTTCCGGCATCGCCGGGGGTGTATTTGCGTTCGGGCGCAAACGGGAATTCACCAGCCGGACCAAACACATGACAATGCGCATCCACCGCGCCTGCGGGTGGCACAAAATCCGGCTTTTTGGGGTTCGGGTGCCACGTAACTTCACCGCCTGTTACAGGGTCAATATCGGTCATGCCAAAAAACTCCTCTAGAATACCACGCCGTCAAACAATTTGCGGGTGGTACGCAGCATACCTGCGCGTGCTACATTTCCGGCGTCATCAAGTTCGAGAACGCATCCCGTGGCCCCGCCCGGATGTTCAACCGCCAATGTCTTGCGATCACCATCGGGAAGACGCGCAAGTCCGGCGACAGGGCTGCCTGCAATCAGGGCCGCCGTGGCGGCTGACACCGCCGCAAAGACACCGATCGTGTCATGGCATTTGTGCGGAATGAAACTGCGCGTCATAAAGGCACCGCCATTCTGCGCCGGGGCGACCATCGTCATTTTCGGCACGGATTTCTGGCGCACATCACCCAGCCCCATCAAATGACCGCAAGCAAGACGCAGCGCCTCCAGCCTTGATTTCAACGCATCATCATTGTCCAGTTCCGAGGGCGGCTCATACCCGGTGATGCCCATATCCTCAGCCCGCAGCACGACAATGGGCATACCATTGTCGATCATCGTCACCTCGATATGTTCAACCACGTCCACCGCATTGCCGGTTGGCAGCAGCGCGCCGCACATCGATCCGGCAATATCATCAAACACCAGCGGCACCGGTGCGGCTGTTCCCGGCACCCCGTCAATACTGTCATCACCGTCATAGCGCACAATGCCGTTCGGTGTGGTGATGCTGGCAGTAGCCACCTGACCCGTATTGCGCATGAAAATACGTATGTCGGTGATTCCGTCATCGGCGCTGACAAGCCCGCGTTCAATCGCAAAAGCACCGACACCGGCAAGGATATTGCCGCAGTTCTGTGCATCCGACACCAGCGCCTTGTCGACAAACACCTGCAGGAACAGATAGTCCAGATCAGCATCTGGCCGCGTTGAAGCAGAAATGACAGCCACTTTTGATGTCAGCGGATTCGCCCCGCCCATGCCGTCAATCTGGCGCGGGTCGGGCGATCCCATGATGCGCAGCAACAAGGCATCACGCGCGGCCTTATCGCGTGGCAGATCATCAGCAAGGAAATATGCGCCTTTCGAGGTGCCACCCCGCATCCACATGCACGGTGTTCCCGGCATTGCCCTCAATGTCATCCGTTGGCCCATATCTGATATGAATTGCAAATATCCTGCGCAGTATCATAGCGGCATCGCGCGACATCACACCATAAAAGCTTGCAATCGCCGCATGCCGAATTTCTATCCCGCTGGCAATGGCGCGATGCGGCAGGGTTTGCTATCTCTTGAAGGATGCAGTCAAACACACCCCAGATCGCCCTGATCGGCTTTGGTGAAGCGGGCACAACAATTGCCGCCACACTTGGCCTTGGCAAGGTGAAGGTGCATGACATCAAGCTGACTGACAGTGATCCGGCAGTTGCCGCTGACATGCGCCGCCGGATTGAAGCTGCCGGGCTGGTCGCCTGCGACACGCCAGCAGACGCCGTTGCCGGTGCTGATATTGTGTTTTGTGTTGTCACCGCTGATCAGGCGGCAAAGGCGGCAGCGCTTTCAGCACGGCATCTGGCCGCTGGCGCGCTGTGGCTGGACATGAACAGTTGCGCCCCTACCACAAAGCAGATCGCGGCCAAGCCGGTTGAAAGCGCCGGTGCCATCTATGTCGATGTGGCGATTATGGCCCCCATTCAGCCACGCGGGCATGCAACGCCGATGCTGGCGGCGGCGGCTGATCCTGACACAGCGCTCGCGCGCCTGGCTGTGGCTGGCCTGAACCCCACATTTATCGGCACAGAGATCGGCCGCGCCTCCACCATAAAGATGCTGCGTTCGGTAATGATCAAAGGTATGGAGGCGCTGAGCGCCGAGTGTTTTCGGGCCGCGGTTCGCGCCGGTGTTCATGAAGATGTTGCTGCCTCGCTTGATGCATCGGAGGGTGGTACCAGCTGGGCCACCCGCGCCAGCTATAATATGGAACGTATGGCAGCACATGGTGTGCGCCGCGCTGCCGAAATGCGCGAGGTTGCCAAAACATTGCGTGATCTGGGAATCTCGCCGATGATGACGACTGGCACGATCGCCTGGGAACAGCAAATGGGTGATTTGGGCCAAAGCATAACCCTTGATGCAGACACCCCGATTGCCGACCAGATGGCGCGGATCGAATCCGCGCTGGAAGACCTGTCCTCATAAAAGACTGACCTGCGGAGAACCCTGTCATGAAAATCTGTCTTGCCGGTGGCGGCGCCTTTGGAAAGAAACATCTTGATGCGCTGGCGCTGATTGATGGTGTTGAAATTGCGTCGGTCATTGGCAGACGGCTGGAGCCAACGCAGGAACTGGCTGCCAAATATGGCGCGGCACATGCTGGTACCAACCTCGATGATGCGCTGGCAATGCCGGATATCGATGCGGTTATTCTGGCAACGCCGACCGGCATGCACGCCGAACAGGGCCTTGCCGCAATGAATGCCGGCAAACATGTGCTGATCGAAATACCGATGGCTGACAGCCTTGCCGATTCCGAGGCGCTTGTCGCCAAGCAGAAAGAAACCGGGCTTGTGGCAATGGCCGGGCATGTCCGCCGGTTCAACCCGTCACACCAGTATGTTCACAACCAGATCATCGCCGGTGACCTGAATATTCAGCAGATGGATGTGCAGACATATTTCTTCCGCCGCAAGAATATCAGCGCCGATGGCAGCCCGCGCAGCTGGACCGACCACCTGCTGTGGCACCATGCCTGTCATACCATCGATCTGTTCATGTATCAGACCGGCGAAATGGTGACCGAGGTGCATGGCGTGCAAGGCCCGATTCATCCCGATCTGGGCATTGCAATGGACATGTCGATCATCATGAAAACACCAAGCGGCAAGATCTGCACCCTGTCGCTATCCTTCAACAATGACGGGCCTCTTGGCACCTTCTTCCGCTATATCTGCGATAACAAAACATACATCGCGCGCTATGATGATCTGTTCGACGGCCGGGACGAGCAGATCGATGTCAGCACTGTTGATGTGTCGACAAACGGGATCGAGCTGATCGATCGTGAATTCATCGCCGCCATCCGCGAGGGGCGCGAGCCAAATTCCAGCCTTGCGCAATGTTTGCCCGCCATGCAGGTGATGGACATTATTGAAAAGCAGTTCACAAGCTGACCCGCCTACCGGAGACAGACAGATGATTATTGATTGCCACGGCCATTACACCACCACCCCGCCCGGCGTTGCTGCCTGGCGCGATGCCCAGAAAGAGGCGGTTGCCGCCAACCCTGACCATATCAGCGAAAAAGGCATGATGACGGTCACCGACGATGAAATTCGCGAGAGCATCGAGGGCAACCAGCTGCGTGTTCAGCAGGAACGCGGCACCGATGTAACGGTATTTTCGCCGCGCGCCAGCTGGATGGGCCATCATGTCGGCAACGCCAGCACATCACAGGCCTGGACCGAACATTGCAATGATCTGATCCGCCGCGTCTGCAATCTGTTCCCGAATAATTTCGTGCCCGTCTGCCAGTTACCCCAAAGCCCGCAGACGCCGATTGAAACCAGCATCGCCGAACTGCGCCGCTGTGTTGAGGAGATGGAATTTATCGGCTGCAACCTGAACCCTGACCCGTCCGGCGGCTACTGGAAGGATGTGCCCCTTGGCGATAAATACTGGTATCCGCTTTATGAGCTGATGTGCGAGCTGGATGTGCCAGCGATGATCCATGTCAGCGGCGCGTGCCATCCGGCAATGCACACCACCAGCTCATACTATCTGGGGGCAGACACCACTGCCTTTGTACATTTCATGATGTCGGATGTGTTCACCGATTTCCCGTCGATCAAATTCATCATTCCGCATGGCGGCGGGGCCGTTCCCTATCACTGGGGCCGCTTTCGGGGTATGGCGCAGGATATGGGACTTGGCGATCTGAATGAGCGCGTTCTGGGCAATATCTTCTTTGATACCTGCGTTTATCACCAGGACGGCATCGACATGCTGACGAAGGTCATTCCGGTGGAGAATATTCTGTTCGCCTCGGAAATGATCGGGGCTGTGCGCGGCATCGACCCGAAGAGTGGGCATTATTACGATGATACCAAGCGCTATATCGACGCCACGCCAAATCTGGATGACGCTGCCCGCAAATTGATTTTTGAAGGCAACTCACGGCGCGTTTTCTCGCGTTTTCCGCTTTAGTCGAAACTGTCCAGAAGGTCGGCAAGCCGTTCGAGGCCGGCCTGCAGATTGGCAGCGCGGCCGCCGCCGACACCAAGGCGAATATGCTGCGCCAGGCCATAACTGCTGCCGGAAATCAGGAACGTCTTGTATTCAGGCTGCAATGCCCGCGCCGCCAAAACATCGCCGGTCAGAATTTTACCATGCAACCGGACAAGCCCGATCAGCCCCCCTTGCGGCGGACACCAGGACAGCTTTGGATGGGCCTCGATAAACCCGCCAAGCAGCGTCAGATTGGCATGGCTGTCAGCCCTGATACGCGCCAGCATGTCGGCCCGTCGCTGTGGCCGCAGGGCAATCTCGGCAATCGCCTCGCCAAGATGATTGCTGATCTGCGAGCTGTATTCACGCAACACCAGCGCATCCCTGATCAGTCCGGCATCGCGGCAGATCATCCAGCCAAGCCGCAACCCCTGCAAGCCATAGGCCTTCGACACGCTGCCTGTTGAAATACCGCGCTCATAAAGGCCGGCTATCGCTGGCATGCGTGGATGGTCCCATTCAAGGCCCGCATAAACCTCGTCAACCAGCACCCACGCCCCGACGCGCGCCGCAATCGCCGCAATCTGGCCAAGCATGTCCGCATCCAGAAGCTGTCCTGTCGGATTGTTCGGGTTGGTGAGGAAAATCATCCTTGTGCGCGGCGTAACCAGTTCTTCCAGCGCATCCAGCGACAAAGACCAGCCACTTGCCTCGTCACGCCACCATTCGCGCATCACAGCACCGTTGGATGTGGCCAGCACATCTGCCTGCGGCCAACCGGGCCGCTCGACAATAATCTCGTCACCCGGCTCCAGAAGCTGGCGCAATGCCAGATAGTTGGCTTCGGCGGCGCCGGCCGTAATCAGCACATCATCAGGGTCGCACACACCCTCAAGCCCGGCCTGCGCAATGGCATGGCCGCGCAGCGCCGGCAGCCCCTGAAATGAGACCCCGTTCCAGTCGAGCGACATCTGCGGGTCAAGGTCCGCAAGAAAATCGCCAAGTGTGGGGGCTTCGGCCTGACTGAAGCCAAGAAAGGACTCAGGCTCCGCCTCAACCGACTTCAGCAGATTTTCAAAGAATGACTGTATCCTGACTTTTTCCATCCGCGGGCTCCTTGCACGGACATGCTGCCAGCATCGACAGCTTGCCCCGCTTTCCGATAGGGTAGCAGCAAGACTAGCGACTATCGGGCGGAATGGGGAAGCAGTGATGACAAAAATAGCTGTGGTGACGGGCGCTGCCGGTGGCATGGGCAAGGCCATCTGCGCCCGCCTTCTTGATGACGGTTTCCATGTTGTGGGCGTTGATATTGCGCATCATACAGATGGCGACAAGAATGACGCCACTGCACATCCCCGCTTCAGCGCCGAGACAACCGATCTGACCGATGATGCCGCGGTTTCGGCACTGTTCGGGCGCATCGCTGCGGCGCATGGCGGTGTCGATGTTCTGGTCAACAATGCCGGCACCTGCTTTATGTCAGACTTTCCGGACATACCTGCCACCGAACTGAAAGCGCAGATGGCAGTCAATTTCGAATCTGCTTTCTATTGCTGTCAGGCTGCGTTGCCCTTGATGCTGGGGCGAGTCGGTATACGTAAAATCATCAATATTTCATCGAACGGTGCATATAACTTCAACGTCTTCGATCCAGTGCATTACCGCACCAGCAAGGCTGCTATGGATACGCTGACCAAGGATCTGGCACGCCGCTATGCGACACAGAAAATTTCCGTCAACTCGCTGGCTCCGGCAATGACCGAAACGCCGTTGTTTGGAGTGCTGTCCGAGGAAACACTTGCGAAAGCGATTGCCGAAATGCCGCATGGCGTAGCGATGCAACCCGCGCAGATTGCCAGCTGGGTCGGGTTTCTGGCTGGTGATGGCGGTGATATCTCATCTGGCAATGTGATTGTTCTGAATCAGGGGCGCGACGTACGCTGAAAACGCCGGCCCAACAACACCGGGCCAACAACACCGGGCCAGGCACGACAATTCAGCATCAGCTCCCATACCGAATAAATGCCAATATCAGTGTCAGCTATAGGTATGCGGTGCCTTTTTGATCTCGTCCCATTGCTGCGGGTCATGGCCATAAATGACGAAGGCATTTTCGGCTTCTGCAATTGCCATCAGGCGTGCAGCACTTTTGACAGCCGCTTCTTCATCCATTGAACCGGCAAATTTCTCATCGATCTCCGCTGGCCGTGATATGGCATCGCTGGTCAGCAGCACGGGCCCTGTTTCCGGCAGTCGCAGCAGCATCGCAAGCTGTCCCGGCGCATGACCGGGGACCAGCATGACGCTGAAATCCGGACCAATGTCACAGTCTTCCTGAAGCTGAATATAGCGCCTGTCGGGCCATTCAACCGGTTGAACATCACCCCAATAAAGTGGCCGTGGTAACGCCCGCTCAATCGCTGAAATCAGCATCGGCGCCTGTTTGAAATCGGCTATGCCGCCAATATGGTCGATATGCGTGTGTGTCTGAACCACCAGATTGATCGCCTCCGGCACAACATCACAGCGCGCAAGCTGGGCAGCGGGCAAGTTGTCAGGTCCGCAGACCAGAACCTCGCCAAATTCATAGAGGCGATCCTCGTCACTGGCGGCGCGGAAATCCTCGGTGTATTTGCTGGGAAAGCCGGTGTCGATCAGCACATGTTCATCAACGCTGGTGCGCACAAGATACCCGCAGATACCGATGACGCGGCCATTGCTGTTCACTCTGAACAAGCCGTAGTCAAGAACAGCCAGCGAAACCGGGTGACCCTTCAATAGTGGCATCATAGTCACAATCGGCTGCCCTTCTTCTGAAAAATGTCCTCGAAGGCTAGCAAAGCTGCCCGCACTGGGCAAATTCACACCAGCGCAAACAATCTCGGAAGCGAACTGCAATCATCATGCGAGGTCTGTGGGCGGAACGGCCGCGCGGCCGCGCGACTCATCGGCGGTAGCAACGATCACACCGGCTCCCAGGATAACCCCGACGCCAATCCATTGCATGATTGTCAGCACCTCACCCAGCAGCACCATGGCGGTGATCACGGCGACCAGAACTTCAGACAGCATCAGAATGCCAACCAGCCCGGGTGACATATATTGCGTAACCCTGATGATCACGAGGAAAGACGGCATCAGGATCAGACCACTGAAGAACAGCCCCATCAGCGCCGCCTTGCTGCTGGTCAATGTATCGGGCGGTGCAACGCCAAGGACGGCAATGGCAACAACGGTGATCACCGTGCCGCACAGATACTGCGACAGCGTTGCGATCTTGAAGTCAACATTCGGATAGCGACCCAGGATCACCATGCCAACTGCCCAGAAAATGCTGGACAAGAAGCCCAGCAAATCCAGCTTTTCAAACTGCATCGACACCGGGTTCAGCTGCATCACAAAGCAACATCCAACAAGGGCAAGTCCGATCGCCCCCCATCGCCGCAGACCGGCGCGCTCGCCCAGAAACACACTGCCCAGAAGCGTTGACCAAATAGGCGTCAGATAGAACAGGGTTGTCGTCTTGCTGACCGACGCCAGAAGAAGACCAAGGGAATACAGCGTAAAGGCCGTGCCCACACACATGCCTGCTGCCAGATATATGGCCCAGTTCTGGCGCTCGCTCTTGATCGCTTTCAGACAGAAATAGCCAAGCGGCAGGGCTGGCATGGCAACAAACCAGAAATGCACCCAGATCGGCGGCACGCCCATGGCTTCGGTCAGGCGCATCGGGATCCAGAGCATCCCCCACATGGACGAGCCGAGAAAGACGATAATCGACGCCGTTCTCTGGTTATGCTCTTTGAAGATGAAATGGATCATGCGCGTACTGCACCCCTCAGGCTCCCTTCGTGCCAGAGACACCGCCACGCCGTCAATCACTGTTAGACAAGACAGCAGCAACAGGGCAAGCCGGCATTGCCTGCGGGCCATCGCTCGGCTAGTGTGGCGACACTTGTTTTTCCGCCCGATCCAACAAAGGACAGCTTCATGACCGCGTATCTTTTTGAACCAACCGCCCCGTCAACAATTCCCGTTTTCGGATCGGACAAGCTGTTTCCGGTAAACCGGATTTTCTGCGTAGGCCGCAATTACGAGGCGCATGCCGCCGAGATGGGAACCGTTATTGATCGTGAAGCCCCGTTCTACTTCACCAAAAGCCCGACAACCCTGATCATGGCCGAGGGCGAGATTGCCTATGCGCCGCGCACTGACAATTATCATTATGAAATGGAACTGGTCTTTGCGCTGAACAGCGGCGGCACGAATATCACCGAAGCAGATGCGCTGTCCCATATTTTTGGCGCTGCCGCCGGCATCGACATGACCCGCCGTGACATGCAGAACAAGGCCAAGGAAACGCGCCGTCCGTGGGACACATCCAAGGATGTTGAACAATCCGCTGTGGTCACGCCATTGCGCCAGATGGCAGAGGTACCATCACTTGGCACCGGCCGCATCCATCTTGAACAGAATGGCGAGACAAAGCAGGATGCAGACCTGTCGCAAATGGTCTGGTCAGTGCCAGAAATCATCGCCGATCTTTCGACCATGTATACGCTGCAGCAGGGTGATCTGATTTATATGGGAACACCGGCCGGTGTCGGTGCGGTTCAGCGCGGTGATGTGCTGACCGGCGGTGTTGACGGCATTGCCGACTTCACCGTAAAAATTGCCTGATCAGCCGGTACCAGCCTATTGAAGGTCTGAAAACGCCTCGGTGACGCGGTCCATCGCGTCATCAAACATCGCATGACGGCAGGCAATATTGAGCCGGATATAGTCTTCACCACCGATACCAAAGGTGCCGCCAACACTTGGCACAACACCCTTTTCATACAGGCGTTTCAGCACCTCGTCGGCAGACATGCCGGTGCCTGAACAATCAACCCAGCCAAGATAGGTGGATTCCAGATCCATCACCGACAGGCCGGGGATACTTGCAATTGTCGCGTTCAGCTGGCGGCGATTACGGTCCAGATAGACCATCAGATCATCCAGCCATTGATCCCCGCCGCGATAGGCAGCCTCGGCCATCGTCATGCCAAACCGGTTTGGTGATATCGCCATGGCATTGTAGACAGGCATAATGCGTTCGCGCAGCTTGCGATCGGAAATGAACATGCTGCCAGTTTCGATGCCGGCAATATTGAAGGTCTTGCTGGTGGCAGCCATCGTGATCAGCCGGTCTTCCACATCGGGCGCAACCTTGGCCATCAGATGATGCTTGTGACCCGGCATGACCAGATCATGGTGAATTTCATCGCTGCAGATGATGATGTCATTGCGCACACAGAAATCCGCCAGCGCACGCAATTCTTCCGGCGTCCAGATGCACCCGCCCGGATTATGCGGAGAACACAGAAGCAGGATTTTTTCATCACCTGTCAGCTGCTGCTGCAGCGCATCAAGGTCCATATGATAGCGGTTGTCCTGCACCACCAGTTCAGATGCAACCAGCCGCCGGTTGTTCTTTCGGATCAATTCCATGAACTGGTAATAGACCGGCGAGAACACAATCACACCGTCACCTGGCGCTGACAAAGCCTGCAACAACACCGCAATACCGTTCAGCAACCCGTGCGAGACAAGGCTCCACTCCGCCTGTATGTCCCAGTCATGGCGGCGTTTCATCCAGCCGGCCTGCGCCTCGTAAAAGGAATCTCTGGCACCGTAATAACCGAATACGCCATGGTCGACAGCCTCACGCAGCATGTCCGTTACGGCCTGCGGAGCCCGAAAATCCATATCTGCCACCCAAAGCGGGATCGGGTCTGGATGCGCAACGCCGCACCGGCTTTCAATGTCATCCCACTTGGTGGAATGCGTGTTACGGCGATCGATAATGGCGTCAAAATCTGTAGTCACGTCTTCTGTTTCCTTGCTTTTGGCATCGGTGGGGTAGTCGCGGCAATTGTCAAAGAAAACAATCAAGAGAATGCGCGAGGCACTATATGGGCCGGACCGCAGGATACGGATGCGGGCTGGCAGATACCAGCCCTATTTTAAGGGCCAGTTCGATCACCGCCATGTGGATAACATCATGACGCGCACCGGCACAACCGACGCATCCAGCACGGTCCCATATCCAGGCAACCGGCTTATAGAGCCGTATCCAGCGCAGTCATAAGCTTTTCCACCTCGGCATCATTGGTGTAATGCACAAAGCTGAGACGCAGCACGCCCGCGTCTGTATTACAGCCCATCGCACCAATCGTTCGCATCGCATAAAAGTCACCTGCACCCGCCATGACCCCATGGCTTGCCAGGCTCTCGGCGACAGCTTTCGCCGCTTTCTTGGTATCAAGGGCGACTGTCGGCACACGCCGCCCGTCATTGCCAATGCCGGGGTGGCCAAGAACACGCACATCATCCCTGCCAGCCAGAAAATCCAGCAGCGGGGCCAATGTTTCAGTTTCATGGCGGCGCTTCATCGCGGTGACCGCTGCGGTGCGTTCGGCCGGACTGGCATCGCCATCGAAATGATGTGCATACAGATCGTCGACATAATCTGCCATGCCGGCACAGGCTGCAATTTGCGCATGATCAGGGCCCGCCGGGGTCAGTCTTTTCGTGCGCGCACCGGCATTGAAGAAATGCGCCTGATTGGCCAGCCTGTCGGCAAGAGCGCGCCTTACCACCATAACGCCCTGATGCGGGCCATAGGTTTTATAGGTGGAAAAGAGATAGATATCTGTGCCAAGCGCGCCAACATCAGCAAAGCCGTGCGGCGCCATGCTGACACCATCAACACATGTGACAGCGCCAACGGCATGCGCCATTGCAACAATCTCGGGCACAGGATTTTCCTGCCCGATGATGTTTGAACAATGCGGGAAGCAGACCAATTTTACCTTTTCATCCAGAAGACCGGCCAGCGTTTCTGTCTCCAGCTGGCCTGTCTCATCATTGATCTGCCACTCACGAACTTCCATGCCGCGCGCTTCCAGACGCCGCCACGCACCGCTATTGGCCTCATGGTCCTGATCGGTGACGATAACCACATCGCCCGGTGACAGCGTTTCGGCAAAGGCATGCGCCAGCACATAGGTGTTCTGGCTTGTCGACGGACCAAAACTCAACTCGTCCGTTTCAACATTCATCATCGCAGCAAGACGGGTCCGCGCTTCGTCCATTTCAGCGCCACCAAGCTGCGAGACAGCATAGCTGCCATAGGGCTGAACCTTTCGCTGGGTATAAAACCGGTGAAGCCTGTCGATCACCTGACCACAGGTATAGGACCCACCGGCATTTTCAAAAAACGCCTGACCATCGAGGCTCGGCTCGGCAAAGGCCGGAAACTGTGCGCGAACAAAATTCACATCAAGCGCTGTCATGGACAAATACTCCTCGCGAAATCAGATGGTTCAATCAGATGATTTATGGTGAACAGAGTGACCCGCCAGCACAAACTTGTCACGCGCAAAAGCCGCTCCAAAACAATCGGGCAGCGCCGGAATCGTGTCCCGGGGGCGCATCAGATCGCCACACATCCGATTTTCCCCTCGGCATGCACATTGATCATTCTAAGGTGTTGTCTCCCGGGAATTCACCTCTGGGACATTCATCTCCGGGGAACTTATCGTCTCCGCAGGTGTCTTTTCCGGATCGGGATGCACCGGATGACCGGTCATGTTGCCGCTTCTCGCAGGGCGCTGATCGTGGTGCGCGGGGCAATCGCCTCAGTATCGATCACGATCTCGACAATGGCGCCAGTCGCCGCATCCAGTGCCCGTTCAAACGCGGCGGCGAAATCATCGGTACGAGTGACGCGTTCGCCGTGAAACCCATAGGCACCAGCCAGCGCAACATAGTCAGGATTGACGATCTCGGTCCCCGATATGCGGGCCGGATAGGCGCGTTCCTGATGCATCCGGATGGTGCCGTAGCTGCTGTTGTTCAGGATCAGAATGACCGGATGCAGCCCTGCCTGCAGGGCTGTGCCAAGTTCGGCACCATTCATCTGAAAATCACCATCACCAGCGAAACACAGCACAAATCGGCCGCTGTCATGCGCCTTGGCCGCCAGCGCTGCGGGCAGCCCGAACCCCATCGACCCGCTTTGCGGACCCAGCAACCGCTGGTCGCGGCCATATTGCATGAATTTGTTGGCCCAGATCGAGAAGTTGCCAGCCCCGTGGGTGATGATGGCATCAGCTGGCAAGCGCGCCTGAATCTGCGCTGTTATGATGCCCATATCCACATCACCGGGCTGGGGCGGCGGCACCAGTGATTCAAGATAGGCAGTGCGCGCGTCGGCATACCATCCGGCTCGGCCGGCTGGGCGGTCCGCCACCAAATTGTCAAGCGCCGCAGCCATACGGTTAGGGCCGGCATGCAGCGGCAGATCAGCCACATAGATCTTGCCAATCTCATCGTCCGAGGCATGACTGTGAACGAGTTTTGCTGCCATTTTCGGCGCATCAAACAGCGTATAGCCATCTGTGGTGGCTTCGCCAAAGCGGATATTCACTGCGATAATCAGATCAGCATCACGCAGCAGCGTTTTCATTGATGCATTCATCCCGACACCCGCGTCACCGGCATAGGCCGGACAGTGATTGTCGATGATGTCGTGAAAGCGAAAAGCCGCAACAACCGGAATTTCGTTCGCCATTGCAAAGCGTTCAATCGCCCGCGCACTGTCTTTCTGCCAGCGGGTACCACCCACAATCACGACAGGACGAGCCGCGCCTGCCAGCACATCCTGAAGCGCGCTGATGTCGGCGGCCGCCGGGGCAGGTTCTGGAATGGTAACTGCATGGCACGGTTCGGCTGTGCTGGTCGCCACCAGCATATCTTCCGGCAGCGCGACAACCACAGGACCCGGCCTGCCGCTCAACGCCACTGTCCAGGCACGGCTTACAATTTCAGGCACGCGGTCAGCATGATCGATCTGCACCGCCCATTTGGCCAAGGGTCCGAAGAAGGCCGGATAATCAACCTCCTGAAACGCCTCGCGCCCTATCACGTCGGTGCCAACCTGCCCGACAAACAGGATCATCGGCAGCGAATCCTGCATCGCGGTGTGAATACCGACAGCCGCGTTCGTTGCGCCCGGACCACGGGTAACGAAACACAGGCCGGGCTGTCCTGTCAGCTTGGCCCACCCCGCCGCCATATAGGCAGCACCGCCCTCTTGCCGGCACAGCACAAGATCAAAGCTGTTGGCATGATCGACCATGGCATCAAGAACAGCGAGATAGGATTCGCCAGGAACGCCAAACGCCTTGCTGGCACCAAGTCCGACAAGGCTGTCCATCAGCAGCTGTCCGCCAGTCCTGATACGACTATCCGTCATCTGGTGACCATTATACTGATGGCCTCAACCAGCCAGAACGGCAGCAACGGCATTGGCAAACGGTTCATGCCGGCCGCCAGACAGCCCGGCAATATTGATCCGGCTGTCACCTACCACATACATGCCATGATCGGTGCGCAGTGCCTCAACCTCTGGCGTGGCAAGCCCCAGACGGGAAAACATGCCGCGATGTTCAGCAATGAAGTCGAACCTGTCGGAATTGCACTGACGGCGCAGCGCATCAGCAAGGTCCTGCCGAATTGTCATCATGGTTGCGCGCATGTCGTTCAACTCGCTCTCCCACTCGGCGCGCAATGCGGTATCACCAAGGATGATCGCCACACATGCCGCCCCGTGATCGGGCGCAAAGGAATAGTTCAGACGGTTCAGCACCGCCAGATTGCGGCTGACGACAGCATGCTGTTCAGCACTGCTGCATACCGCCATAGCGCATCCGACACGATCCCGGTACAGGCCGAAATTTTTTGAACAGGAGGCAGCGATCAACATTTCAGGAACGCGCGCTGCCATCATCCGCAGGTTGGCTGCGTCCTCGGCCAGCCCGTCACCAAACCCCTGATAGGCAATATCAACAAACGGCGTGACATTCTTTTCCAGCACGAAATCGGTCAATGCCTGCCAGTCATCAGAACCAAGATTGGCTCCGGTCGGGTTATGGCAGCAGCCATGCAGCAACAGCACGTCACCCGGCTGCATTGCCTGGATATCTTCCATCATCGCGGCCGTATCAACATTGCTGGTTGCCGCATCGAAATACCGGTATTTTGCCAGCTTCAGGCCCATATGCTTGGCCATGCCGACATGTGATGGCCAGGTCGGGTCACTGACCCACAGCGTGGCATCAATGTTGATCATCTTCAGCGTTTCATAAAGCTGCCTGATGGCGCCCGTACCGCCCGGCGTCTGGATCGTTGCCACGCGATCAGTCGGCACCGCATCGCCAAGCACAAGCTGGCGCATTTCATCGCGAAACGCCTCATCACCGGCAAGACCCTTATAGGCCTTGGTCGTCTGCTGGTCATGCAGAACGACCTCTGCCTTGCGCACCGCTGTCATGATCGGTGTATTGCCGGCGGCATCTTTGAAGACCCCGACACCCAGATCGATCTTGTCATCACGCGGGTCGGCAGCATAGAGCTGGCCGAGCCCCAGGATGGGGTCAGGCGGGACAGGCTGGAAACGTTCAAGCATCGAATGACCTTTCAGTATCGTTGACGCGCCGTCTGCCGCAAACCGCAGCAGACAGTCAGCTACAATGCGGCTTGGCAACCGTTTTCGGCAACAGGCAGCGGGCAAAAAGACAGGCTGACAGGAACGCCGCACCGCCTTTATACCCCGTTCTTCTGTTTAAGGCATCAGGCAGCGGGCTGGCAATCCCCTTGGGCCGCTTCAGCGTTTGACTTCGGGGATCAGTCCGCGCGGGGCAAAGCGCAGGACAAGCAGCAACAGCAATCCCATCGTCAGCAGACGCATATAGGCTGCGCTGTCCAGCAGATGCGCACGCAGCGGGCTGTTCTGGGCCATGCCAGATGTAATCAGCTCAATCAGCCACAGCCCCACCGGTTCCGCCTCGATCCAAAAGAACCAGATCACAAAGCCGCCAAGGACAGCACCCAGATTATTGCCGGACCCGCCAATAATCACCATCACCCAGATCAGAAAGGTAAAGCGCAGCGGCTGATAGCTGGTCGGGGTGAACTGCCCGTCAAGCGTCGTCAGCATGGCGCCGGCAATGCCAACCACGGCAGACCCCAGGATAAAGACCTGAAGATGGCGCGCCGTCACGTTCTTGCCCATCGCGGCAGCGGCTGTTTCATTGTCGCGGATCGCCCGCATCATCCGTCCCCACGGAGAGCGCAGCGCAACCTCGGACAGATACAGCACCAGAACAAGAACCGCTGAAAACAATCCGGCATAACACAGCTTGACGATAATCGATGCCGCTGCAATGGCGTTGGTGCCAATCGCAGTCGCAAAGCCCTGAAAAGCTGGCGATGCAATCATATCGACTTCATAAGGCACAGGACGCGGCAGTCCGGTGACGTTCTTCACCCCGCGCGTCAGCCAGTTTTCAAACTTCAGGATGAAGATGATGATCTCGGAAATACCAAGCGTGGCAATCGCCAGATAATCAGCGCGCAGACCAAGCGATACCTTGCCGACCACCCACGCCGCAGCTGCTGCAAAGATGCCGCCGACAGCCCATGAGAGAAGGATAGGAAGACCCATGCCGCCAAGATATCCGGCAGCAGCCGGGTCAATTTTTTCAATGGCTGTAATGGCCGGGCCCATCAGGCTGCGCATGATGATAAATCCGGCCAGCACGATCACGCCGGTGATCCAATAGCGCCAGCGACCAAGATGCGCCAGACGCCGCCAGACAAATATCCCCAGCACAATGGTGATCAATGCAGACAGCAATCCGCCGATGACACCCAGTCCGCCTGCCTGCCATGCGCCCGGCACCGGCTTGGCTGAAATGATCACGCCGGCAAGACCGCCAAGCGCAGCAAACCCCATGGACCCGATGCTGAACAGCCCGGCATAGCCCCACTGGATGTTCACCCCCAGCGCCATAATGGCTGAAATGATGCACATATTCACCAGCAGCAACGCCACATCCCACCCCTGGCCAATACCGACAAGGGCCAGCAGGGTTGCCATGCCAACGAACAACATAATGGTGCGCTGTGACTGGATCATGTGGTCCTCTGGGCAAACAGGCCGGTTGGTTTGATCAGCAATACAATCACCAGAATGGTAAAGGACACGGCGATCTTGTAATCGGTGGACAACAGCTGGACAAGGCCTGCCGGTTCCAGCGACTCTGGCAGCAGATAGGCAACAACCCGCTTATAGGCGAAAGTCACGACAAGTTCGGAAAAGGCGATGACAAACCCGCCCGCAATCGCCCCCAGCGGGTTGCCGAAACCGCCAACAATCGCGGCAGCAAAAATGGGAAGCAACAGCTGCATATAAACAAAGGGTTGAAAACTCTTGTCAATGCCATAAAGGGTGCCGGCGACAGTCGCCAGCGCCGCCGCAAGCAGCCAGGTGATCAGCACCACGCGTTCCGGATTGATGCCGGACAGCAGGGCCAGATCCTCGTTATTTGAATAGGCGCGCATGGATTTGCCGGTGCGCGTCCGGTTCAGGAACCAGAACAGCATCGCCACCGCAATGACCGCGCAAACAACTGACACCGCCTGCGATGTCTTGATGGCAAGACCTTCATCGAGGCCGGTAGCGGTCTTGAAGTCTTTCGCCTTCATGATAAAGCGCTGGCCATCCACCATCACCCGGTCAGCCGGACCAACAATGAACCGCACCAACCCGTTATAGATGAACATCACCCCGACCGAGACGATGATATAGATCACCGGACTGGCCTTGACCCGCCGGTAATAACGATAGACGGCGCGGTCAGTGATCAGACACAGGCACATCGATGCCGCGATGCCGAACGGCAGTGCCAGAAGTGCTGTCGGCAACGGGCCAAGCCCTATCCCCATGGATTGAAGCCACCACGAAATCAGCATGGTGAACATCGCGCCAAGCGCCATCGTTTCGCCATGCGCGATGTTGGAGAAACGAAGCACACCGAACACCAGCGTGACACCAAGCGCACCAAGCGCCAGCTGGCTGCCATAGGCAAAACCAGGGACGATGATGAAATTGGCGATCAGGACCAGCGCATTCAGTACATCTGCCATCTCAGCCCCCCAGAAATGCGCGGCGCACTTCAGGGTCAGCCAACAGCGCGGCACCGGTGTCGGTATAGGCGTTACGCCCCTGCACCAGCACAAACCCCTTGTCAGCGATATTCAGTGCCTGTTTGGCATTTTGTTCCACCATCAGAATGGCGATGCCTGTCTGCGCCACCTGAATGATCCGGTCAAACAGCTCGTCCATCACAATTGGCGATACACCGGCGGTGGGTTCATCCAGCATCAGGATGCGCGGCTGGGTCATCAAGGCCCGCCCCACGGCAACTTGCTGGCGCTGCCCGCCGGACAGCTCTCCTGCAGGCTGGCGGCGCTTGTCCTTCAAAACGGGAAACAGATCGAACACCTGCGCCATCGTTCCCGATATATCATCACGCCGGATGAACGCACCCATTTCGAGATTTTCTTCCACCGTCATGCTGGTGAAGACATTGTTGTTCTGCGGCACAAACCCCATGCCGTGCAGCACGCGTTCCTGCGGCTTCAGCTGACTGATATCCGTGCCGTCCAGCATGACCCGCCCTTCGCCAAGGTGCAGCATGCCGAACATCGCCTTCATCGCCGTGGATTTGCCAGCGCCGTTCGGACCGACGACAACCGCAATTTCGCCCGGGTCAACGCCAACGCTACAGCTATGCAGGATATCTGCACCGCCATAACCGCAGGTCATATTCTCGCCGATCAGGAAGCTCATGCCCCTGCCCCCGCAGCCTTGTTCTTCAGGCCCGTACCAAGATATGCCTCGATTACCGCCTCATTCGCGCGCACCTCATCAGCACTGCCTGTCGCCAGCACCGCGCCCTCTGCCATCACAATCACCGGATCGCACAGACGTGAAATAAACTCCATGTCATGTTCAATCATGCAGAAGGTATAGCCACGCTCGCGGTTCAGCCTTTCGATCGCATCGCCAATCGTTTTCAGCAGCGTGCGATTGACCCCCGCGCCCACCTCGTCAAGAAACACAATCTTTGCATCGACCATCATCGTGCGACCAAGTTCAAGCAGCTTTTTCTGGCCACCTGACAGGTTGCCCGCCAGCTCGTCAGCCACCTGACCAAGTTGCAGAAAATCAATGACATCATCGGCGCGTTCACGGAGCAAGGCTTCCTCGGCGCGGATTTTGCCAGGCCTGAACCAGGCATCGATCAGACTTTCGCCCGACTGGCCCGCCGGCACCGTCATCAGGTTTTCCCGCACGGTCAGGGTGGAAAATTCATGGGCAATCTGGAAAGTGCGCAGCAGCCCTTTTTCAAACAGCTGGTGCGGCGCAAGGCCCGTAATATCCTCACCATCAAGCATGACGCTGCCCGCTGTTGGCTGATAGACGCCTGCAATCACGTTGAAAAGGGTGGTCTTGCCGGCTCCGTTCGGGCCAATCAGCCCCGTGATCGACCCGGTTTCGATGTTAAGGGAGACATCATTGACAGCGCGGATGCCACCAAAATTCTTCGAGATATTCTCAACAGTGATCATTCTTACAATACACAAAGCAAAACGGCCCAGGCGGGATGCCTGGGCCGTGTATTCAGTTTTGGTCTAGCGATAGCCAACGGTTGTGTTCTTGGCACCGTCCACCAGGATTTCCCGGTAGCTGCCAGCAGATTCGCCCTGACCGATCAGCTCAACAGCAGATGCACCGACATAATCGACATCACCGCCATCGGCGAGGATCTTCAGCGCCTTGGCAAGCTCACCCGGGTAGATTTTCTCACCCGGTGCGTTGGCAACATCCATCACCTTGCCAGCAAAATCAGCACTGCTGGTTGAACCGGCAGCCTGCATGGCCAGCATGATCAGGGCCGCTGCGTCGTATGATTCACCGGTAAACGGACCAAGCTCGCCACCAAGGATTTCGCTCATCATCTTGGCACCCGGGCTGTCTGTTCCGGCAACAACACCGAAGGAACCATCAAGGTCTGCGCCAATGGCCGCCGGCAGGGAATCGCCGATCATGCCACCCGGCAGGAAGAAGGTCTCGAACGAACCGGCATCCAGTGATCCCTGAATGATCATCTTGCCGCCCTTGTCGAGGTAACCGGCAACAACCAGCAGATCGCCGCCAGCCTGTGCCAGCGCACCAACTTCAGCACTGTAGTCGCCTTTGCCTTCTTCATGTGCGGTCACGATGGTGATCGAACCGCCCTTGGCTTCGTAGTTGGACTGAATGGCGTCAGCAAGGCCTTTGCCATAGTCATTGTTAGTGTAGGTCAGGGCAACTGACTTGTAGCCCTTTTCCATCAGCATCTCGGCAACAACCTGGCCTTCACGCGCATCCGACGGGGCGGTGCGGTAGAACAGACCGTTATCTTCCATTGTCGACAGGGCTGGCGACGTCGCCGATGGCGAGATCATCAAGACACCCTTTGGCATCGCTACATTCTGCAGCGTGGCAATTGTGACACCGGAACAATCGGCGCCAACAATGGCGCTGATGCCATCAGATGTGATCAGACGCTCAACCGCAGCGGTTGCCGCAGCATTGTCCACACAGGTTGAATCAGCACGTACAGACGTGACAGCTGTACCGCCAAGGAACGCACCTGACTCAGTAACCTCGCTCATGGCCAGCTCAGCTGCTTCTGCCATAGGCGGGGTCAGAGATTCGATGGGACCAGTGAAACCAAAAACGATGCCAAGCTTGACATCTTTCTGGCCTGCAGGACCTTTGTCCTGCTGCGAGACAACAAGGAATCCGATGATGGCAATCGCAGCCACCGCGAGGATCATGTATAGGGGTTTGTTCTGGCTCATTTTAGCCTCTCCACGTTTTTTCTTGTTCAACAATAGGCAATTTTTTCTTCAAAATATAGAATCATATATTCCAGACACGCCTTTTAGTCTGTTGGCTTCGGATATCCAAGTGTCTTTAGTGCGGTTGCCACTTCCTCCAGGATAACCGGATCATCGATGGTAGCTGGCATCGACCATGCCTCACCGTCGGCAATCTTGGCCATCGTGGCGCGCAACACCTTGCCGGAACGGGTCTTTGGCAACCGGTCGATCGTGGCAACAAGATTGAAAGCTGACACCCGGCCGACGCGTGTTTTCACCAGATCGATTGCCTCGGCACACACCTGTTCCACCGGCTTGGTGCTTTTGGGATACAGGCAGATCAGTCCCAGCGGCAATTGCCCCTTCAACTGGTCTGCCACCCCGATGACCGCGCATTCCGCAACATCGGGATGTTCGGCCAGAACCTCTTCCAGCTGGCCGGTGGACAAGCGGTGTCCGGCCACGTTGATCACATCATCGGTGCGCGCCATGATATAAAGATATCCGTCGGCATCCTTATATCCGGCATCGCCCGTCTCGTAATAGCCGGGGAAGGTTGTCAGATACTTTTCAACAAAGGCGGCATCTGCCCCCCACACAGTGGGCAAGCAGGCTGGCGGCATCGGCAGCCTGACAGCAATGCTGCCCAGCTCATCCGGTGCTTTTACCGACCCGTCTTCGCCCAGAATATCGATCTCATAGCCCGGCATTGGCACTGACGGCGAGCCAAGCTTGATCGGCAATTGCTCTATACCAACCGGGTTGGCGCACATCGGCCAGCCGGTTTCGGTCTGCCACCAATGGTCGATGACCGGCACATTCAACTTGTCCTGCGCCCAGATAATGGTGTCAGGGTCAGCGCGCTCGCCCGCCAGAAACAGATATTCCAGCGATGATGTATCATAGTTCTCAAGGAAATCGGCATCCGGGTCGGCGCGTTTTATGGCGCGAAACGCTGTTGGTGCGGTGAACAGCACCTTGACCTTGTGTTCGCTGATAATTCGCCAGAACACGCCGGCATCGGGTGTGCCGACGGGCTTGCCTTCGAACAGCACGGTGGTACAGCCAGCAAGCAGCGGCGCATAAACGATATAGGAATGCCCGACCACCCAGCCGATATCCGAGGCCGCCCAATACACATCACCCGGCCCGGTGGCATAGATATTCGGCATCGACCATGCCAGCGCAACAGCATGGCCGCCATTGTCACGAACGACACCTTTCGGCTGACCTGTCGTACCGGACGTATACAAAACATACAGAGGATCAGTCGCCTTGACCGTGACCGGCGGCAATTCAGGTGCGTTCTCGTGCGCCGCATGCCATTCAAGATCACGGCCGGCGACCAGATCAGCCGCCAGCGCCTCACGCTGATAGATGACACAGTGATCCGGCTTGTGCGCAGCGATTTCAATCGCCTCATCAAGCAATGGTTTATAGGCAACGATCCGGCCTGGCTCATGGCCGCAAGACGCGCTGATAATCGCTTTTGGTTTGGCATCGTCGATACGTGTGGCAAGTTCGGCCGCTGCAAACCCGCCAAAAACAACTGAATGCACAGCGCCAAGTCGCGCACAACCCAGCATGGCAACAATCGATTCAATGATCATCGGCATGTAAATGATCACCCGGTCGCCCTTTTCGACACCCAGCGACTGCAGCATGCCGGCAAAGCGGGCGGTTGCCGTCTGCAGCGCGCCATATGTCATTTTCGATGCATTGCCGGTGATCGGCGAGTCATAGATGATTGCAACCTGATCGCCGCGCCCGGCATCCACATGCCGGTCAACCGCGTTAAAGCAAGTGTTCAGCGTGCCATCAGCAAACCAGCGATAGAAGGGCGGGTTGGAGTCGTCCAGCGCCGTTTGTGGCGGGGTGACCCAGTCAATGCCGTTGGCAGCTTCCAGCCAGAAGCCGGTTGCATCACTCTGTGCGCCTTCATAGACATCCTGATACGTTCCCATGGTGCAGTCCTTCACAGCGGATGGTCAATGTTCGAACGCGTCATACTAGACACAAAAAGCGGCGATGCGGAAGACCCGCACACCCGTTCAGATGAACCAGTTGCAATCCGAAATTTCACGAAACCGTGATATCACCGGAAATTCCCGGCCCCCCTATTGTCGCTGCCGGTTTCGCGGGGGTAACGTCCATTCCGCTATCCCTTTTCGCGGAGAATGATAGATGCCCCTCACCCATCATGTCAGCGATCTTGTGCTTTTGGCACGCAGCCAGATTACAGACAAGCGTGCAAAAGGCCTTTCGGATGCAGGAATAGGGCGAGGCACGCCTGATTGATATTCGCGATGTTGGTGAGCTGAAACAGAATGGCACTGTGACCGGATCATATCATGCGCCGCGCAGCATGCTGGAATTCTGGGTCGACCCGCATAGCCCCTACCACAAGATCGTTTTCAGCACCGACCGCAAGCTTATCCTGTTCTGCGCCTCAGGCATGCTGTCCGCATTGGCCACCAAGACGCTGATGGATATGGGCATGAAGAATGTCATGGATATGGAAGGCGGCTTTACCGAATGGCGCATGCAGCAGCTGCCGATTGATCGACCTACCTGAGATTTTTTGGCTGCGCCCAAGCCGAATGCTTTGTCAGAGATCCAACCCAAACTAGGCAAATGACCGGCAAACCGCGTGGAAGGCTGCATGCACCGCCGGCCCGGCATCGACATCAACCGGCAGATCATTCGATGCCATTCTGATGATCGTCACTTCACGCACCGGATTGACCCATATCCATTGGCCATGAATGCCGATTGCGGCAAATTCGTCATCTGGCAGCCCGGTGCGGTACCATTTTGACCGGTAGGCGCCATCGGGAAAATGCCGCGGACCATCTTGCTGGCGCTGCCAGGGCGCGCTGTCATCAAACCCGCGGAAATCAGCAATCCATGATTCTGGCACGATCTGTTTGCCACCCACAGCGCCGAAATTGCGCACCATTTCGGCAATGCGCAGAAGATCATGCGGTGCCACACAAATGCCCCCCGCCACACGTGGCGCACCGAAACTGTCCAGCGTCACATACCCGTCACGGGCAGCACCAACCGGTTGCATCACCAGTTCTGAAAACAGCGTGTTGAAAGCCGTGCCGCTGGCGCGTTCAATAATCCATCCCAACAGGTCGGTATGCGGCGAGCAGTAATGATGCCGGTGGCCATGGTTGCCGTCTGATGCCGGCAGGCCAGCCAGAAAGGCGCGCAGACCATCCGTTGTCTGGCCAGATTCGACCGGATTCCAGGCTGACGCACGGCGATAGGCCATGAAAACACCGGTGGTATCAAGGTAATCTTCGGTAAAACCGGAGGCGACGGTCATATCCAGAACATGACGCAGCAGCGCATTTTCGTAGGCACTTCCCGCGACCTCGGGCAGATAGTCGCGAACAGCACGTTGCGGGTCCAGAATGCCGGTCTTGCACAGAATGCCTGCCAGCAACGCGGTCAGTGATTTTGAAACTGAGAAAATGATGTGCTGACGGTCAGCCGCGCCCCAGCCACCAAACCATTCAAAGACAAGCTTGCCCCGATGCATCACCAGAAAGGCATCAGTCTGGCTGGTCTCCAGCCACCCGCCCAGGGTCATGGGGTCTGTCCCAGTGCTGACATCAAGCGCTGCCAAATCCTGTATCGCCTGCTGCATATCCGAAGGCTGATCAGGGGTGGGGATCGGCGCGGTCGGCATGATCTGGCGAACATGTGAAAACGCCCATCGCGACAATGTCGGCTCACGCCAGTTGGCCAGCGTGACCTGCATCTCGGGTGCAGCCGGATAGCTCTGCATGATCTGTTCTACATCGATGGTACTGGTCGTCATCTCAAACCCTGTTTGCTGCGCTTACTTGGCGTATAGCGCAGACTAGCCTGATTCGATCGCCAAGACGAAAGAATCCGTTGGCAACAGAAACGCGTTCTGCCTGACCGGTCTGTCGCTGATCATGCGCTATGGTTTCAGATTCGGATGATACCGTCATCTGCAAACATGGCATCGGCAGCATCATGACTGACCAGCAATGCCGGGATGCGCCGCTCGGCAATCTGCGTGCGGACAAATCCTCCAAAGGCATGCCGCAATTCCGGATCCAGCGCGGAAAATGCCTCATCCATCAGCAAAGCTTCAGGCTCTGCAAGCAGGGTGCGCATCAAGGCAACGCGCGCCGCCTGCCCGCCGGACAAGGTGGCTGGATCGCGGCCTTCAAATCCGGCAAGGCCAGCCAGTTCCAGGGCATCGGACACGCGCGCCTTGCGGTCATGGCGATGGTGGGCGGCAAGGGCAATTGCCAGATTGTCGCCAATCGACATATGCGGAAACAACAACGGGTCCTGAAACATCAACCCGATGCGCCTGTCCTCTGCATCAAGGCCGCTAACCACCCGCCCGTTCAGCAGCACATCACCCGTGGCATGCACATTCCTGTCCGCTGTTCCGCAGATGACGGACAGCAATGTCGATTTCCCGCTGCCACTTGCACCCTGGATCAGGCGCAAACTGCCGGGTTCGATATCAACGCTCAAACCGCTGATCAGCGGCATCTCATCGGCGATGGATATCGTTATGTCGCGAAGACTTAGCATGATCTGACTTGAAGACCTGTGTACTGGGACGGCAAACTATATAGCCTTGGTTTATTTATCCGTGCTAGTGGAAGTAGTCACAGAAACTCCTGCAAGGAGCCCGTTATGCCTTGCCGATTTCACCCTTTCAGTTTTGCGATTTTGGCCAGCACATGCATGTCTTTGTGCGTGGCACTCGTCATGCTTGTCGCACCGGCACCCAGTACAGCGTCTGAACACAGTGTCGCGTCTGGGCATGATTTTAGTTCCGTCATCAATGCGGCCACTGGCCAGACGGTCTATTTCAATGCCTGGGGCGGTGATGACAAGATCAACGCCTATATCGAATGGGCAAGTGCAGAGGTATCCGAACGCTTTGACATCACCCTTGTTCATGTAAAGCTTGGTGATACGGGCGCGGCGGTATCACGCATACTGGCCGAAAAGGCAGCCGGGCGGGACACGAATGGCAGCGTTGATCTGCTGTGGGTCAATGGTGCCAATTTTGCAGCCCTGAAACAGCACAGCCTGTTGCAGCCTGCCCCATGGGTTGAAGACTTGCCAAACTGGCAGTTTACCGATGCTGCCGCGCTGCCAGCCCTGAAGCTGGACTTTGCCGAGCCAACCGGCGGGCTTGAATCGCCATGGGGGCGGGCGCAGCTGGTATTTTCACATGACACCGCCATTACCCCGCTACCGCCAAAAAATGCTATGACACTGGCGTCCTACATCAAAGAGCATCCGGGCCGGTTTACCTATCCGCTGCCACCTGACTTCATCGGCCTGTCATTTCTGAAACAGCTGATATTGGAGTTGAGCATCGATCCGTCACCGCTTTATGCCCCGGTATCACAGGCAGATTTCGATGCTGTGACAGCGCCTTTGTGGATATGGCTTGAGGACGTTACCCCCTATCTGTGGCGCGGCGGCAAAAGCTATCCGGCGAACTATCCGGCACTGCGTCAACTTCTTGCCGATGCCGAGATTGATATCGCTATGGCTTTCAATCCGGCAGACGCATCTGCCGCCATTGCACGCGGTGAACTGCAACCAACCGTGCGCACCTACATTCATGATGGCGGCACATTGGCCAATGTGCATTTTCTGGCCATCCCGTTCAATGCCAGCGCCGCGGATGCGGCCAAGGTTGTTGCCAATTTCCTGCTGTCCCCTGCCGCACAGATCAGAAAGGCAGACCCGCGCATCTGGGGTGATCCAACCGTACTGGCACGGCATCGGCTCGATCCCGCTGACAAGGCGGCGCTTGATGCGCTGCCACGCGGCGTGGCAACGCTTGGCGAGGCTGATCTGACACGCACACTTGCCGAACCGCACCCCTCATGGATGCCGGCAATCGAAGCTGAATGGAAACGGCGGTATGGCAGCGGCAACTGACCGGCTGATATTCATCGCCGGGCTGGCCCTCGGACTGGTCGTTGCGCTGCCGCTGGCAGCCGGGATTTGCGGCACGATACTGCCAGCTCTCGGATGGTTCCCGGCATTGGGCGCGCGCGATGTATCTGCCGCTCCGCTGCAGATGTTCCTGGCAACCCCTGGTGTTGCTGGTGCCATCATGCTGTCATTGGGCACCGGTCTGGTTGCAACCTTCCTGTCATTCATCGCCAGTTTCATCCTTGTGGTCACCTTGTCGTCTTTCGCGCCAATGCACCGCCTGCGCAGCATCATGGGGCCGTTGATTGCGGTACCGCACAGCACCATCGCCATCGGCATCCTGTTTCTGCTGGCCCCGTCAGGCTGGCTGATCCGGCTTGTCTCGCCGGAATTGACAGGTTTTGTGCGCCCACCGGCAACCGGTCTTCTGCCAGATCTTGAACAGCACGGCCTGATAATCGCCCTGCTGGCAAAGGAAATCCCGTTTCTGTGTCTTGTCAGTCTGGCCGCACTATCCACGCAACCAGCCAGACAGATAACCGCAATCGGTCGCAGCCTTGGATACTCAAAAGACGCCGCGATGTGGCTGCTGGTGATGCCTGATATCTATCGGCTGATCAGGCTTCCACTTGCCGCAGTTCTGGTGTTCAGCGTGTCCGTGGTGGATATGTCACTGGTGCTGGGTCCGGGGCTGCCCCCACCGCTGGCTGTCATGGTGGTGCACGGATTTGAGGACCCGGACCTGCTGGCCCGTCTGCCCGCTTCGGCCGGTGCATTGTTGCAGGGCGGCCTGGCGGTGTTGGCGCTGGCAATCTGGCGTGCTGGTGAAGTTCTGATATCAGCGATTTTGACAGGCTGGCGGCGGCGTGGACACCGCACAAGGCTGCCAAGCATGGCACGCCATATCCTGTCTGGCTTTGCAGTGCTGCCGATGCTGGCCGGTCTGCTTGGCCTGATCGCCGCCTTGCTGTGGTCATTCACGACAAGCTGGTTCTTCCCCGACGCATTGCCGGGCAGCATCAGCCTTGCAGGATGGGCACGTGCGACCGGCCTGCTGTCCGCGCTTGGCAGCAGCTTTCTTGCGGGCGGCGCTGCAACGATTCTTGCCACAGGCCTGTGTCTGCTTGTCCTGCAATCCGGGATTGCGGCACGCCTTGGGCCAACCCTTCACTGGATGATCTGTATTCCGCTGTTGCTGCCGCAGATCAGCATTGTCACCGGCCTGCAGATGATGCTGCTATGGACCCGTCTTGATGGCAGCTGGTTGGCCATGATCTGGATACATCTGTTGTTCATCCTTCCCTATACATGGTTGATAATGGCGCCGGCGCATGCCGGACTCGATCACCGTTATGGCCGGGTGGCAGCAACGATTGGCATGCGGCGGTGGCGACGGTTTCGGGTGATAACACTGCCACTGCTGGCACCGGCACTGATCACCGTGCTGTTTCTGGGCATGTCGGTATCGGTCGCCCTTTATCTGCCCAGCCTGTTTGCCGGGGGCGGCAGGATCGCCACCATCACGACCGAGGCTGTTGCGCTGGCCGCTGGCGGCAGCCGGCAAGCGGCAGGCATGGCTGCGATGTTGCAGCTTGTGATCCCGCTTGTCACTTTCATCTGCCTGCAAGGCTGGTTTCGCTGGCGGTTCGAGAAATTTGCCGGCATGCGCGGCGGCAGCTTGCATTAGCGGCTTGCATTAAAGGGGCATCATGCGCAGTCTCGTTTTGTGCAGAACCACAACCAGTCTGCACGCAGCATACACGCCGGGTAGCAGATTCCTTTTGCAATCAGCAGGTCACTTTCATCGTGTCTATTCGCATTCTCATCTATGGCGATTCAAACAGCTGGGGCTATCTTGATGACGGGCTGGGCACCCGGTTTGAAGGCCGCTGGCCGGTCAGCATGGCCGCACAGCTGCTTGCTGATGGTCATGATATCGAGCTGATTGAGGAATGCTTGCCGGGCCGCACGACGAATCTGGACGACCCGCAGGAAGGCGCACATTTCAACGGAGCGACGCCGCTGCGAGCCATTCTGCTGTCGCAGCAACCCCTTGATCATGTGTTGATCATGCTTGGCACCAATGATCTGAAAACACGGTTTGCGCGCAATGCCGCCGATATTGTGGACGCGCAGATTTCGCTTGCTGCAACTGTCGCCGCACTGCCCTGCGGACCAGGCGGCTGGGCTGATGCCGCGCCACCTGCTGTGACGCTGATTTGCCCGCCGCGCCTTGGCGAACGTGCTGATGATCCAGACTGGGACCGCGCCGCCGAATGGCAGAATGGACGGGCAACATCGGCATTGTTGCCAGACCTGCTTGCAGCCGCAGCCCAGAAGGCCGGCACCGGATATATCGACGGCAACGACCATGCTGTCTCCTCTGCGCTGGACCCGATCCACTGGACAAGGGATACGCATATCGCCTTTGGCACTGCGATTGCCGCATACCTTGCGGCGCGGCTGTAGACGCATGCTGTTCCGGGTATTTCTTCCCCTGATTTTTGTAGGGTTGTGGTCTTCGGCTTTCGTCACCGCCAAGGTCGGTGTTGTCTATGCAACACCTTTTGCCATGTTGCTGGTCCGCTTTACGCTGGTCAGCCTGTTGTTTCTGGTGATGCTACTGGCGGCACGGTGGTGGCAGCGTCGACGCAGCGCCCACAATCAGCACGACAGTGCAGACACGACGCCGTCCGTTATTCTGCTGACCGCGCTGGTCGGGGTACTGCTGCATGGCATCTATCTTGGCAGCGTGTTCTTTGCACTGTCAGTCGGGCTTTCAGCCGGAATTTCAGCGTTGATCGTATCCCTGCAGCCCATTCTGGCTTCGGTGCTGGCCATTTCACTGTTTTCCGAACGGTTGCGCATGCAACAGATTGCCGGCATCGCCATCGGCCTGTTGGGCGTTGTTCTGGTGTTATGGCCCAAGCTCGGCGGCAGCATGCCGGTGCTGGGCCTGATTTCGGTCACCATCGGGCTGGCAGCCGTAACCGGCGGTACCTTGCTGCAGAAAAAGATCGGCAAACAGATCGGTCTGTTGCCCGGCAATATCATCCAGACCGTTGCCGCCAGCCTGTTCTTTATCGTTATCTGCAGCACTGTAGAGACACCCCGCATCAGCTGGGAGATACCGTTTATCATCGCGCTTGCATGGCAGATCGTGCTGGTGTCGGCCGGGGCCTATCTGATCTTGATGGTGCTGATCCAGCGCGACAGCATGGCCGCCACATCATCGCTGATGTTTCTTGTGCCGCCAGTCACTGCGGTGATTGCGGCGATCGGCTTTAATGAACCTTTGACGCTGTTCAGCCTGACGGGTTTCGCAGTGACCAGCGCCGGTGTCTATCTGGTCACGCGCTATAAATCAGCCTGATACCGTAAACCCGATGATCAGTCTGACTGGCGGTCACAAGGATCGTTGTCACAAAGGCGGCGCGCCAGATACTGGGTGAATTCGTGGTTGGCGCGTTCCAGCCAGCTCAACGGACCACTACTGCCAAGTGGTGACTGCGCCCCCCGATACATGCCTTCGACAACATGCTTGTCCTCTATCTGCACCTGATCAAGGAAAGCCTTTGTATCGGCAATAAAACCGTCCCGATCATTCTGGGCTGCCAGCATCTCGGGGGCGATGGCGGCACCGTAACGGATACGCGTGCGCCCCACACCATCTGGCTGCAGTGCCAGATACCATAAATGATCCGGGGCCAGCACATACATGTGCGAGGGAAAAACTGTCGGCATCACCGATGTATTGCGCCACCGCCCTTTCAGGCGCGTGTTGTTCGGATGGGCGCATCCGACCGGTGTTGTGTCACGCTTGGTAAACAGCTGATATGTGTAGGCATCATGGGCGCCAGCCGGATCAAAGCTTGTCTGATCGGTGTTCTGATGCGCCCCAACCGTTGCCTTGTGCGCAACAGGCAGGTGATAGCTTTCCATGAAGTTTTCCGTCAGGCACTTCCAGTTGGTGTCCCAGACATGGTCTTCAGCAAAGATGGTGACGTAGTCTTCCTGCGCGTAATCCGCCATGATCGGGGTCAGATCGGCCAGCGCATCTGCGACCGGCTCGGCGTTCGGGTCCAGTGACAGATAAATCCAGCCCTGATAGATCTCGCATCGCACCGGATGCAGACCAAGATCGGCCTTGTTGAAACACTCTGTTTTATCCATGAACGGCGCGGCCACCAGCTGGCCATCCAGATCATAGGTCCAGGCATGATAGGGACAGGTGAATTTGCGGGCATTGCCGCGCCCGTCAACCAGCCGCATCATCCGGTGACGACAGACATTCGCATGGGCTTGTATCGTGCCGTCGCCCCCGCGGAAGATGATCACCGGCTGACGGCCATGCTCAAACGTCATGTAATCGCCAACGTCAAGCAGCTCGTCGGCACGCCCCGCACACAGCCAGCCAGCCGCAAAGATGCGTTCTTCTTCCTTGGCAAGAATTTCGGGCAGTACATACATCGCCTTGGGCATGGCCGTTGCGCGCGGCATCGGACATTTGGCAATCGCCTGTAACTGCGCCAACGTTGTGTTCAACGCCAGTGACATTGGCTGGTCTTTCCCCCTGTGGCCCCGGTCAGCTCGTCACATCACCAATCAGCTAAAATACCGGGTGATTGCAGCATCTTCTTGAGACATCATCATGTTGTCTCAACTTCGGGCACCACCGGAAATTCTGCCCGCGCCGTCTCCAGATAGGCGGTGCGCAGCGCAGCGGTAATCGGTCCGGTCGTGCCGTCACCAATTATATGGTCATCAATCCGCCCGACGGGAAGAACATAAATCGACGCGGCTGTAATAAAAGCCTCATCGGCGCGCAACGCCTCATCCAGCGTGTAGGTTGTTTCGCGAATCTTAAGCTGGAATTGTTCGGCCACCCGCAGCATGGTCTGGCGGGTTATGCCGTGCAAAATCTCGTTGCTGACCGGACGAACGAACAATTCCCGATCCTTGATAAAGAAAAAGCTGGATGATCCGGCCTCGGTGATATCGCCATCCGGTGCGATCATCAGCGCTTCCTGTGCGCCGGCAAGATGCGCCGCCTGTTTTGCCATCACCTGACCAAGCAGGTTGGTTGTCTTGATATCACGACGGGCCCAGCGGATGTCCGGCACTGTTGCCAGCGCCACCGGGTCCGGGTTGCTGTCGGCCTTGAATTTTTCACCCTGTGTGAAGGCGAAAATATTCGGGGTGTAGCTGTCATCATACAGATAGCTGCGGTCACCGTTACCGCGCGTAATCTGCAGATACAGAAACCCTTCTTTGGCATCATTCGCCGCAATCAGCTTCATCATCGCTGACAGCAGATCATCGCGGGTCATTGGCGATGGCATATTCAGTTCACCGAGCGAGCGGTCCAGCCTATTCATGTGATATTCAAAGTCGGTGATCTGTGAATCCAGAATGCCAAAGCCTTCATAAACAGAATCAGCAAACAGCAATCCGCGGTCAAAAATAGGAATACGTGCCTCGCTTTCGGGCATGAAATCACCGTTGAGAAAAACCGTGCGTTCCATTTTTTTCATTCCATTCAGATTGCGTTTCGGTGTGTGCAAACTAGCTGTTTTTGTCAGGCTTTGGAATGCCGGAAATCACGGGGCAAGGCTTGAAATCATTGGGCAAGACTGGAAATCAGGTGGCAAGTTCAGGCCAGCGGGCATGAAATCGGGCCCAGTCCGCTTCTTCCATCGACACCTCGAGGCACATATCACCAGCATCCGACATTTCAGACTGGCGGACCTGTCCGCGATCGAACAGCCAGGCGCGCGCCGCGCCATCAGCCGGACCAATGATGATCTTTGCACTGCGTCGACCCGCCCCCAGATGCCGGTCGATATCAGCCAGCAAATCATCGGTCCCGTTGCCTGTCAGCGCCGATACCCGCGCTGCGCCCGGCACAAGATTATCCAGGATATCGCTTTGTTCATCATCATCATCCAGAAGATCAGACTTGTTCAGCACCGACAGCAGTCGCTGTTCCTGTGCCTCTTCATCCAGTCCCAGATCACCAAGAACGTCATGCACATCGCCTGCCTCTTCGGCGACCAGCGGCGAGGCTGAATCATGCACATGCAGCAGCAAATCCGCCTGCACCACCTCTTCAAGTGTACTCTTGAAGGCCTCAACCAGTTCGGTCGGCAGCTGGCTGATAAAACCAACCGTATCGGCCAGAACCGCTTCACGCCCCGATGGCAGGGTGATGGCCCGCATGGTCGGGTCAAGCGTTGCAAACAGCATGTCCTTGCTCAATACCCCGGCACCGGTCAACCGGTTGAACAGCGTCGACTTGCCAGCGTTGGTGTAACCGATCAACGCGATAGTCGGCACCTCACCGCGCTGCCGGTTGCCGCGCTGGATATGGCGCGTGCGCTCAACCTCTTTCAGTTCCTTCTTGATACGGACAACGCGGTCCATCAGCATCCGGCGATCAAGTTCGATCTGGCGCTCGCCCGGGCCGCCAAGGAACCCGCCGCCGCCGCGCTGGCGTTCAAGGTGGGTCCAGCTGCGCACCAACCGGCTACGCTGAAAGGTCAGCGCCGCCAGTTCAACCTGCAGACGGCCCGCATGCGTCTGCGCCCGCGCACCAAAAATTTCCAGAATCAGGGCAGTGCGGTCGATCACCTTGCATTTCATGCGTGTTTCAAGGTTGCGTTGCTGCACTGGCGTCAGCGCGGCGTTGATCACAATGATCGGGTCATCATGCTCTTCGGCTGTGTCCGCAATCCTGTCAACATAACCGGTACCAAGAAAGGTTGGTGCGCGCGGTTTATGCAGACTGACACTTTCGGCATGCACCACCTCAAGACTGATTGCCCCAACGAGCTGCACCGCCTCGGCCAGCATGGCGTCGGGACCGCGCGGCAGGGGCATGCTGCGAATATCAGGATGAATGACGAATGCAGGCGTTGCGCCCAATACGGCCTCTTTCAGAAGTCTGAGTGATGTTGGTTCAAAGCAGGTGACAGCTAGACAGGTAGAGCGGCAGCGTGATGATTGCAACCGCCCTTGCAGATGGACGCCCGCCTGATGCAGCGTTAAGGTGCCTTCACAGCAGAGGTTTGGCATGCAGAAATCAATCATTATCACCGGTGCTGGTCGCGGTATCGGGGCGGCCACCGCCAAGACATTCCTTGAAGCCGGCTATCGTGTGGGGCTGATCGGGCGCAACGAAGATACGCTGAAAGCCGCAGCCGGCGATCATCCGGATTCGATGGTGCTTGTTTGTGATGTTGGTGATCCGGCCAGCGTCGATCAGGCCTTTGGCACGGCGATGCACGCCTGGGGGCGGCTGGATGTGCTGTTTAATAATGCTGGCCGCGGCAGCCCGCCGAAAACCGCCGATGAGACCGATATCGATACCTGGATGGATGTGGTGCGCGTCAATCTGACAGGATCTTTTTTGTGCGCACGCGCTGCCTTTGCCATTATGCGCAGCCAGTCACCACAAGGCGGGCGCATCATCAATAACGGATCGGTTTCGGCGCATGCACCGCGCCCCGGTTCAGCCCCCTATACATCGACCAAGCATGCGATCACCGGACTTACCAAAAGCCTGTCTCTGGACGGGCGGCGCTATGACATTGCCTGCGGGCAGATCGACATCGGCAACGCGTTGACCGAGATGGTTGAACCGATGAAAACTGGCATGCCGCAGGCCGATGGATCAATTCGCCCGGAAGCCACCATGGATGTCGCGCATGTCGCAAATTCGGTGTTTCATATGGCCGAAATGCCGCTGGATGCGAATGTGCAATTCATGACGGTGATGGCGCCCAAAATGCCCTTCATCGGGCGTGGATAATTCAGCCACAAATAGTTCAGCCACAAATAGTTCAGGGCATCCTGAACCCGGCGCAGGCAATAAAAGCACCGTTCCGATATTCAGGCTTGCCATAAATAAAGGGCGTTCCATCAGGGCAGATCACCATGCCGCCCGACGCCCGCAAGACGGCCTCACCAGCCGCAGTATCCCATTCCATTGTCGGGCCAAAGCGCGGATAGACATCAGCCTCACCCGCCGCCAGCAAGCCGAATTTCAGACTTGATCCTGTGGCAAGCGTCTCGGTAATGCCATTGGCCGCAAGCCAGTCATTTGTCTGATCATCGCGATGTGAACGGCTGGCCATGGCCACCGCACCGCGTAGAGGAACTGGCCGCACCTCAAGCTTTCGCGACCTGCCGCCTGAATGCTCAATTGCACCCAGCCCGACCACACCGTGAAACAGGCGATCCAGCGCTGGTGCAAAAACAATCCCCATGACCGGTGCACCGTGCTGGATCAATCCGATATTCACCGTAAAGGCCCCGTTACCATCGGGCCGCAGGAATTCGCGGGTACCGTCCAGCGGATCAACCAGAAAAAACTCGTCCGACGGGGCCAGACTGTGGCTGTCGGCATTTTCCTCTGAAATGACCGGAATATCAGGTGCCAGATCAGCCAGCGCCTGCAGAAGAATAGCCTCGGCAGCTTCATCTGCCTCGGACACGGGTGATCCATCCGGCTTTTTGCGCGCCACAACTCCGCGCGCATGAATCTCCATGATCTTGTCGCCGGCATGCCGGACGGGATCTACAAGGGCCGTCAGCAGCTGCTGACATTCAGTGTCTGAAAGCATTGTGAATATGTGCCCTTTCCGGCTACGGGGTCACATGATAGGGCGATCAGAAATCAAGTTCCATCTGATTTGATGGCCGTTGCCTTGATGACCGCTGCCTTGATGACAGGTCTTTTGATTGCGGGGCACCGCGCGCATGTGACGCTACTCCGTTCCGGTCCGAGGTGAACCCCCGCCAGTTGCGGCTGCCATGACGTTCGACCACATCGCGTGCATCGCGCCGGTGACGCGATGATTTGCGGAATCCGAACATTGCATCTGCCGCGGCCTTGCGGGCTGTTTTTTCATCCACAACCGGCGGCGGATAGTCAGGCGCCATAGCCGGTTTCAGCCATGGTGTATGGATCAGAGTCGTCGGCATCGCTGTCAGTTCGGGCACCCATTGCCGGATGAAGACTCCGTCCGGGTCCTGCTCAAGGCTCTGTTTCAGGGGGTTATAGATGCGCAGCGTGTTAATGCCCGTCATGCCCGACTGCATCTGGCACTGGCTGTAATGGATGCCCGGCTCATAATCGGTAAACTTGCGGGCAAGATGCAGCGCCGGCGCCCGCCAGTCGAGCCACAGATGATAGGCGGCAAAGCTCATCACCATGGCGCGCATGCGAAAGGTCAGCCAGCCACCAGCATCCAGATAGCGCATGCAGGCATCCACCAGCGGATAGCCGGTCTGCCCGCTTTGCCATGCCGCAAGCCGTGCCGCCGCATCGCTGCCCCCTTTCTCCAGCGCATGATAGGCGGGATGGAACGGGCGAAACTCCACCGCCGGTTCATCTTCCAGTTTCTGAATGAAATGGCAGTGCCAGTGAAGACGGCTTTCAAAACTTTTGATCTGCGTTGCCCAGCCATGCCTGCCACGGGCGCGCTGCGCCTGACTTTCCTGCCAGACCTCGCGCACTGACAGACAACCGAATGCCAGATAGGCGGAAAGCCGTGAACAGCTGTCGCCAGCCTTGACCGGCGTGGCCATCGCCGCGCGGTAATCACGGCCTCGTGTCTCAAAGAAACTGGACATCAGGTGAAGACCTGCCTGCCGTCCACCTCTCTGGCGGTGCGGGCATGGATCATCGGCAATGCCGATATCACGCGGGGCGGGCCAGGATGCACTGACTACATCGCTGGAAACATCACTCGCTGGCAGGTGGTTTGGTGCCGGCAGCATGGGCTGTCCCATCAGCTGGTCCCATCTTGATGCCCAGCCACGCCGCGATGTCATGCGGCGATGCACGCCAAATTGCTGATATTCCAGAAATTCAATACCAGCACTGCACGCCCACCCCATAACGCGCCTGTCGCGCGCATAGGTCCAGCCATTCCATGTTTCCTGATGGGCATGAATGCGCTGAACGCCATGCGCAGCGCATAATTCGGCCAGAACTGAGGCCGCATCGCCGATGCGGATGACCAGCGGCTGGCCGCGCGCCGCCAGATCACGTGCCAATTCATCAACGCATTCTTTCAGAAAATCGAACTGTCGCCCTGACATGTCAGGCTGCTGCCACAATTCCGGTTCCAAAATATATAGCGGCAGGACAGGCCCGTTCGCCAGCGCCGCCGTCAGCGGGGCATGGTCATACAAGCGCAGATCACGTTTGAACCAGACAATGTCCACAGCTGTTCCCTGTTTGTTTCAGCTGCAGAATAAGGATTGCGGCGATGAATCCAAGTCACAAGCACACCGCCGGACCAAATGCCGCACAAACAACTGGCCCGGGTGATGCCGTTGATCAGCGGCAGGCCGCTGCCGTGCTGCGCAACGCCTTTGCAAGGGTCAGGGAATCAATGGCAACCGCCACAAAATCCACCCCCTGATCAAGATAGGATTTTGCCGCCACCGGATCCAGCGACATGATCCCCGACGCCTTGCCGGCAGCCTTGATCCGCTGCAATGAATCGGTGATAGCGGCCTGCACTTCGGGCGCGCCGGGATTACCGATATGCCCCAGATTGGCGCTGAAATCAGACGGCCCGATAAACACCGCATCCACACCTTCAACAGCCAGTATTTCGTCCAGTGCGTAATAGCCGGCGCGGCTTTCAAGCTGAACCACAAGACACATCTCGTCATTCGCTGTGGTCAGGTAGTCCGCATGGCTGGAAAATCCGGTTGCGCGCGCACCAGCACCGCCAACACCGCGGATTCCATCGGGTGGATAGCGCATGGCGCGCACCAGCATCTCAGCTTGTTCACCGCTTTCAACCATCGGCACGATCAGCGTCTGGCAGCCAATATCCAATAGCTGCTTGATGATCACAGGCTCACCAACTGGCGGGCGCACTAGGGCTGCCGCTGAATATCCGGCTATAACCTGCAGCTGCGTGATGATCGACGGAATATCATTTGGCGAATGTTCGGCATCCACCAGCAGCCAGTCGAAATCCGCCGTCGCGGCTATTTCCGCTGCAATGCCGGTGCCCTGGGTCAGCCAGCACCCGATGGTCTGTTTGCCTGCCTTCAGATCGGCCTTGAACCTGTTTACCGGTGCCGCCATGTCCTGTCCTCTGCTCTCAAAATATCTATCAGTTCCGTGCACCTGGAACCAATTTTTTCAGGTGAAGTTCTTTATACGAAATCAATCACCACACTGCCAAACGGACCATAATCCGCAAGGAAGTGATCGCCATGCCGTGCCTCAATCGGCCGCACAAAACTGCCCGACAAAACAACATCGCCAGCGCGCAGCCCCTCACCATAGCTGGCAAGCCTGTGCACCAGCCAGGCCATGCTCAACGCCGGATCATCCAGCACGCCAGCCCCGAGACCTGTTTCCTCAACCTCGTCATTGCGGCGCACAATGGCACCGACACGGCGCAGATCGAACGCATCGACCTTATGCCGCATATCGCCCATCACAACCCCGGCATTGGCAGCATTATCGGAAATGGTGTCCAGCACAGTGCGTGTCGCGCCACTTTCAGGGTCGGCGCGATAGATACGCGTATCCAGAATTTCCAGCGCCGGTGCCACTGCCTCGGTCGCTGAAATCACATCACCGCGCGTTACATCCGCACCGGCCAGATCATGTTTCATGATGAAGGCGATTTCCGCCTCGATGCGCGGTTCGATAAAGCGGTCATCGGGAACAGTGCCACCATGATCGAAAAACATGTCCTCAAACAGGAGGCCACTGTCTGGAATATCAATCCCAAGCGCATATTGCATGGCCTTTGATGTCAATCCGATCTTCCAGCCGGTGATGCGCCCGCCAGCGGCAAGTTTGCGCTGCACAAACGCATCCTGAATGGCGTAGGCGTCGTCCATATCCATGCCCGGATGATCTGCCGTCATCATGCGAATCTGGGTGCGCGTGGCCTCGGCTTCGAACAGCGCGGCACCGCAGGCCGCAGCATCGGTTTTGCTCAACATCGGCATGCCAGCCCCCTATTCATCCCGTACACCGTTGCGCAACGTCCCCAGCCCGTCGGCACTTACCTCTATCACATCGCCAGGCTGCAACCATTTTGGCGGGTCAAACCGCGCGCCGGCCCCTGTTGGCGTGCCGCAGACCAGAATATCGCCTGGCACCAATGTGATAAAGGTCGAGACATAGTTGATGATATGCGTGAAGTCGAAAATCATCCGGCTGGTCCGGTCCTGCTGGCGAATGTCACCATTCACACGGGTGGTCAGCTCTATATCTGCCAGCATATCTGGGCCTGTAAAGCGCAGCAGGCCGGGGCCCATTGCACCAGATTTTTCCCAGTTCTTGCCCTGCGTGACATTGAATTTCGCATGCCGCAGCCAGTCACGAATGGTGCCCTCATTACACAAGGTCACAGCCGCGATATGCCCCCAGGAATCTGCCTTGCTGATACGGCGGCCAGCGCGGCCAATGACAATGGCGATCTCGCCCTCATAATCCAGCTGTTCGGATTCAGGCGGGCGGACAAGATCATCACCATGCCCGACAATGGTCTGCGGAAAACGGATGAACAGTGACGGGTTGGCTGGTGCGGTCTGGCCATCCTTGTACTCGGCATTCCGGTCAGGAAAGTTCACCCCGACGCAGATGATCTTGCCGGGTGCTGTCAACGGGGCCTGCAATATCACATCATCCAGCGCCACCTTCGACGCACCGCCAGCTTCAAACAATGTGTCCAGCGCACCGGCATTCGCCGCATCGCTGAGTGTGCCAAAACTGCCCGTAAAATCATCGGTCAGGTCGGTGACAACATCGCCATCCATCTGGCCAAAGCGCAGCGCGCCATCGGTGTGATCATTGCGGGTAAAGGTGACAAGGCTTTTCATTGGACGGGTCTCCTGCAGGCCGTGCGGTCAGGGGGCAACAATCGGCTGGGCTTTCAGATCGGCCTCACGCGGGGTGGTGCCAGCAAATACCGTTCCCTGCTCGAACCATGACCGCGGGGCCGGCGCACCCCACAGCGTCTGGCGCTGCGGGTCTTTCAGGTCCCAGTGAACAGGCTCATGATCCGGATCAACCGTCTGATAGTCAGAGCAATAGATCTCGGTCCGGTGGCCGTCAGGATCGAGAATATAAAGGAAAAAGGCGTTGGCAATACCGTGCCGCCCGGGACCGCGTTCAATATTGCCGACATAGCCGGTGGTCGACATGACATCCAGCAGATCGATGATATTCATCGGTGTCGGCACCCAGAAGGCGATGTGATGCAATCGCGGACCGGTACCGTTGGTAAAGGCGATGTCATGAACACCGCCCTTGCGATGCATCCAGGCAGCCCACAGATGGCCCGTTTCAGCGTCTTCGGTATATTCGGTCGTGCGAAAACCCATATCATTATAGAAGGCCACACTGGCATCGACATTCGGCGAAAAGCAGTTGAAATGATCAATGCGCAGCGGCTTCACACCCTTATAGAGGGCGTATTTCTGGTGCATTGTTGGCAGTCGCGTCATCTCAAAATAAAATTCCAGCGGAATGCCATGCGGGTCCAGCACACGCAGGGTGCGCCCCTGAAACGGACGGTCAACCCATTCGGTAGCCATCCCCTTGCCGCTGAAATGCGCCGCTGCCTTGTCAACATCATCTTCGGAATAGACGCGGAAGGCCAGATAGCTGCAGCATGGATCATTGCCCTTGCGAAGGATCAGGCAATGATGGCCGCGTTCTTCCATCGCACGAAGACAGATCATCTCGCTGTCCTCTGCACTAACCTGAAGGCCAAGCGTATCAACATAAAAGGCACGGCTGGCCGCAAGATCGGTGACCACCAGTTCGGTGTGCGATACACGAATGACATTGAAGTCAGGATACAGGTTGAAGGCCGGAACTGGCATGGGAGTCCCCCTAAAGGCCGAGCTTTGGAACTGCGCGCGGTGCTGAGGCAAAGGCCACATTGCGCGTTTCCATATAGAAATCGAACGACCAGTCACCGCCATCACGCCCGATACCCGAATCCTTTACCCCGCCAAACGGCGTTGGCAAATGACGTACATTTTCCGAGTTCACCCAGATCATGCCGGCCTCCATCGCATCACTGAACCGCATGGCACGCATCGAATCATTCGTCCACAGATATCCGGCAAGACCGTAATCGACATCATTGGCAAGGGCCAGCGCATCAGCCTCATCGGCAAAGGGAATGGCTGTCAGAACCGGTCCAAAAATCTCTTCACGAGCGATCCGCATGTCCTGACGTGCGCCGGTGAACAGCGTTGGCGCAACATAGCATCCAGCAGCAAGTCCGCCCTCTGTCAGCTTTTGCCCGCCAGCCGCAATCGTTACACCCTCATCCCGCGCCACATCGAAATAGGACAGGACTTTTGCTTCATGATCGGGATGGATCAGGGGGCCGACAATCGTATCAGGATCCAGCGGATGCCCGACCTTAAGCCTCTTCGCCTTGTCGGCCAGAATCGCGACGAAATCATCATGCACCAACTGTTCGACAAGTACCCGGCTGGAGGATGTGCATCGCTCACCATTCAGGGAATAGATCATGAAGGCGGCCGCGTCGGCGGCGCGGTCCAGATCGGCATCAGCAAACACCACCACCGGGTTCTTGCCGCCAAGTTCGAAATGCACCCGCTTCAGCGTGTTTGCCCCCTGCCGCATGATCATCTTACCAGTCGCACTTTCACCAACAAAGGCAATGGCCTTGATCATGGGATGTTCAGTCAGTGCGCGGCCTGCTTCCTCGCCAATGCCGTTGACCAGATTCCAGACACCGGCAGGCAAACCCGCTTCTTCAGCAATATCCATCAGCAGGCGGGCAGTGACCGGCGATAATTCAGCCGGTTTATGAACAATTGTGCAACCGGCCGCCAGCGCGGGCGCGATCTTCCAGCTGGACAGCATAAAGGGCGTGTTCCACGGGGTGATGATCCCGACCGGGCCAATGGGCCGGCGCGAGGTCACATTCATCTGGTTGGCGGCAAACAGGCTTTTCCCGTCGCGGGCGGTTGGGGCCATATCGGCAAAGAACCGAAAATTCTCGGCCGCGCGCAGAGCAGCCTTCGACATAAAGCGCAATGCCTGTCCGGTATCCATACATTCCAGCAGGGCAATGTCTTCAGCCCGTGCCACAATGCCATCGGCAATGCGATGAAGAATGGCCTTGCGCTTGGCCCCGTCCACGTCACGCCATGCCGCAAAGGCATCATGCGCAGCCTTGGCAGCGCGATCAATGTCAGCGGCATCACCACGCGCAACGTCGGCAATCCTGCGCATATCGACCGGGGATACCGTCTCGAACGTCTTGCCCGAAGCAGCAGGCACGGCAACGCCGCCAATATGGTTCAGAATCGGCGCGGTGCCGATCTCTTTCAAAAGCGCCTCGGCGCGCGATAGGTTTTCAGCCAGGGTCATTCTTGCCATCTCATTGACTTTTCAGTCAGCTATGATTTAATTCACATGTTAAGTATTTCACACATTCTGTCAACAAGTGTTGGAAAGCCCGATGGCGCATCTCAGCTTTGAATATTCTGCCAATCTGGAGCAGGCGATGAATTTGCAGGCTTTTTGCGATGCCATGCGCGATATAATGCGCGACAGCGACATATTTCCACTTGGCGGTGTGCGGGTCCGCGGGACGCGTGTTGACGTGTGCACCGTGGCCGATGGTCACCCGGACCTTGGCTTCATCGACATGACCGTCCGCATGGGACAGGGGCGCGACGCGGATACCCGCCGCCAGGTCACGCAGACAATATATGCCGGTGCCGAAGCGTGGTTGAAAGCCGCCCTTGATGAGCGCCCCTTCGCATTATCGCTGGAGGTAATGGAAATCAATGCCCGCTTTGCAGAAAAGCGTTTCAACACCCTGCACGCGCATCTGGCAAATCAGGACAATACCAGTGGCTGAGGCCCCGCAATATGATGATTCGCTGACCATTGCGTTACTGCGCGCCCGCGATGCGGTGACCGCCCCCTTTCGTGAACATGTCACAGAGGCAGGCCTGACGCTGCAGCAATGGCGGGTGATCCGCGCGTTGGCTGGCGGGTTTGAACTGGACACCACCACCCTGTCGCGCCGTTGTGTGATTCTGCCACCATCATTGACCCGCATTTTGCGCTTTCTGGCAGAACAGGGGCTTGTCGAACAGGTGCCAGCTTCCGACAGGCGGCAACGCGTGGTACGGTTGACCGATCAGGGTCAGCAGCTGTTTGACCGGATGTGGGTGACCTCGCAGGAAAAATACGCGGCCATTGAAGCGGCATTCGGGGCCGATGAAACACGCCAGCTTGTTGATACGCTGAACCGGTTTCGGGCCTGCCTTGAATCACAGGATCACGCCTGATCGTTGCGCCCGTAATAGCTGATATACCAATCAACGAAACGTGCCACCCCGTCGCGCACATCAGTATTCGGGGCAAACCCGACCCACGCTTTCAACTCGGTCGTATCTGAACTGGTGGCAGGCACATCACCCGGCTGCATTGGCATCATGTTCTTTTCTGCCTTCATGCCAAGCGCATCTTCCAGCGCGCCGATATAGTTCATCAGCGGCGTTGGGTTGCCATTGCCGATGTTAAACACGCGGTACGGGGCCTTTGAACTGCCGGGATCCGGATTCAGCGGATCAAAGTCCGGATTTGGTGTCGCTGTCTTGTCGAGAACGCGGATGACCCCTTCGACGATATCATCGATATAGGTGAAATCACGGACCATCGCACCCTTGTTGTAGACATCAATCGGCACCCCCTTGCGAATAGCATTTGTGAACAGAAACAATGCCATGTCAGGGCGACCCCATGGGCCATAGACGGTGAAAAAGCGCAGTCCCGTTGTTGGCAGGTCATAGAGATGGCTGTAGGTGTGTGCCATCAGCTCATTTGCCTTCTTTGTTGCTGCATAAAGCGAGACCGGATGATCAACGCTGTGATGCTCGCTGAAGGGCATCAGCTCGTTGCCGCCATAGACCGACGACGAACTCGCATAGACAAGATGCGCCACATCATTATGGCGGCACCCTTCAAGGATGTTTATGAACCCCTGCAAATTGGCATCGATATAGGCGTGCGGGTTTTCCAGCGAATATCGCACCCCGGCCTGCGCGGCGAGGTGAATGACACGATCCGGCTTTTCATCAGCGAAAATGCCTGCCATCGCGTCTTTGTCTTCAACCGCAACACAGTGAAAGTGAAACGCCTCATGCCCGGCGATGCGGGCAAGCCGCGCATCCTTCAGCGTGACGTCATAATAGTCGTTGAGATTGTCAACCCCGACGACATCATCGCCGCGCTCAAGCAAGCGCTCGACACAATGCATGCCGATGAAGCCGGCGCTACCTGTAACCAGAACTTTCATTTATGGGCTTTCTGTTACCGCCTGTGGGGCCTTATGAACGGTCTAGACCTTGCCACCCGGTTTTCCACCATGCCAATAGGGAATGACCGATATATTACGTCCAATCTGTATCGTCATCAAATCTTCGGCGACAAGAACAGTCCCGTCATATTCCTGCGACAGCTCCTGCAGAACTTCGTCTATTGATACCGGATCAGGTTTCAGCAACACAAGATGCGTCAACATGGCCAGCTTTGGTTTTGTCTGTGCAAAGACACGGCCAACATCGCGCGGCTTGGCATGGTGATCGATTGCCACCTTCACCGCCGGATGCGTTGCCAGTATTTCGGGGCGGGCTGCCGCCACCTCATGCACAAATACATCGGCACCCTGCGCCTGGGCGATCAGGTTTTCGTTATAACGGGTATCATGACTATGCACGAACACACGCCCGGCATATTCAACGCGGAACGCATAGGCAGGGCGGATGAATTCACCATGGTCAACTTCGATGGCACGGATCACAAGACCATCCTTGTCATGGACAACACCTTCTGAATACTCATGCGGAACAATTCGCATATGTTCAGGGTCGATCTCGTTATCGGCTACACGAATGGCGCGGTCCGGCGCAGTGGCTTGCCACGCCCCTTCAGCAATATCTGCAATCCCGGGCGGGCCATGGACATGCAATGGTCCCGCCCGGCCACCAAATTTTTGCGGTATCGATCCGGTCATCGCCATGTCGAACAGGCCGGAAAAGTGATCGGAGTGATAATGCGAGATGAAGATCGTATCCACGCACCCGACGCCCAGACCAACCTGTGACAGGCGAATGGCAGCACCCCTGCCGCAATCGATCAGCACTTTCTGGTCACCTGCCTCGATCAATGTCGATGTGCCAAAGGCATTGATCTGCGGGTTCGGAATGCCGGTTCCAAGAAGCGTGACTTTCAGAACATCGCTGCTGGTAGTGCTGTCTGTCATATGTAGGGTCCTGAATTCATAAGAAGCCGCATGCGGGCGCGGCATTGGCTCCAAAACAGCATGCCAATGATGACGGCGCAAGCAAAGAAAACGCACCCGCAACGAACCCGTCTTTTTTTCTTGGCCATCGGGCAGCCGCACCGCATAGACTGGCTCGTACGTAATCCTTTTGACCGGGGCCCAAAGCGATGAGTGATGTCTTTATCTGTGATGCCACACGAACACCAATCGGACGGTTTGGCGGTGCCCTGTCCGCTGTCCGCGCCGATGATCTGGCTGCACATCCGCTAAAAGTGTTGAAAGCGCGCCTGCCGGATATGGACTGGGCCGCCGTGGAGGAAGTGTTCTACGGGGCCGCCAATCAGGCTGGTGAGGACAACCGCAATATCGCCCGCATGGCCCTGCTGCTTGCCGGACTGCCGAAGAGCGTACCGGGGATTACGGTCAACCGGCTTTGTGCATCGGGCATGGAAGCCGTCAGTGCCGCGGCCCGTATGGTAAAGACTGGTGAAGCATCGCTGGTCATTGCCGGCGGTTCGGAAAGCATGTCGCGCGCGCCCTTTGTCATGCCAAAGGCCGATGCCGCCTTTTCGCGCAAGGCAGAAATCTACGACACAACAATCGGCTGGCGTTTTGTGAACCGTCAGATGAAAGCCATGTACGGCACTGATTCCATGCCTGAAACGGGTGAAAATGTGGCTGAACGCTGGAACATCAGCCGTGAGGACCAGGACCTGTTTGCGCAGCGTTCACAGCAGAAAGCTGGCGCCGCCACGGAGAACGGCCGTCTAGCCCTTGAGATAGCACCAGTTGAAATTCCCCAACGCAAAGGTGATCCGGTGATAGTCGATACTGACGAGCACCCGAGGCCTGCAACAACGCTGGAACAGCTTGCCAAATTGCCAGCCCCGTTTCGTGAAGGTGGCAGCGTCACCGCCGGCAATGCCAGCGGGGTGAATGACGGGGCAGCAGCGATGATTATCGCCAGCGCTGATGCTGTTAAGACGCATGGTCTGACACCCCGCGCGCGGATCGTTGCTGGCGCAGCGGCCGGTGTTGAACCAGCCGTCATGGGCATTGGACCGGTTCCGGCCAGTCAGAAGGCATTGCGCCTGGCCAGTCTGTCGCTTGGTGACATGGATGTGATCGAAATCAACGAGGCATTCGCCGCGCAAGGGCTGGCCTCAATGCGCGATCTGGGCATGCAGGATGATGACCCGCGCGTCAATCGAAATGGTGGGGCAATCGCACTGGGGCATCCGCTGGGCATGAGCGGTGCCCGCCTGGTCATGACCGCTGTTGAGGAATTGCAGCAGACCGATACTGCGCGCCATGCGCTGTGTACGATGTGTGTCGGCGTGGGACAGGGCAGCGCCATCATCCTTGAGAAGGTTTAGCAGCAACAACCCGCAGGAAACGGGCGTCTGGCGCTCGTCTGGAAATTCGTTGTCTGGATTTTGGTTTGCGGGGATAGTGGCATAACAGCACGCGTCTGGCCGAAGCAGGTTTTCTGGAGATCAAAAAGATGGTGGCGATCAAAACGAACGACTTTCAGCATATCGAGGCACGGCCGTTCGCGCCAAACCTTGGTGCGGACATTTATGGTGTTGATCTGTCCAAGCCGGTTCCCGACGACCAGTTTGCCGAAATCCGTCAGGCCTTCCTTGATTATCAGGTCCTGTTCTTCAAGCAGCAGTCAGAAATTCCGCCAGACCTGCATGTCACCTTCGGCAAGCGCTTCGGGCCGCTTCACGCACATCCTGCAGCACCGACAATGGATGGCCATCCGGAGATTTTTGAAATTCATGCCACAAAGGATTCGAAGATCGCCAATGGTGAATTCTGGCATTCAGATGTGTCCTGCGATGACGAACCACCGCTTGGCACGATGTTGCAGATCCATATTGCCCCGCCCTGCGGCGGCGATACGATGTTCAGCGACATGTACGGTGCCTATGATGCGCTGTCAGAGCCGGTAAAGCGCATGCTGCACGGGCTGACAGCAACGCATGAATCCGAACATATCTATCGCGGACGTTATGCCGACCGCGGACGCAATGACATGGATATCGACTGTCCGTCAGCCGTGCACCCGGTGGTGCGCACCCACCCTGATACCGGTCGCAAGGCGCTGTTCGTCAACCGAACCTTCACCACCCGCATCAACGAGTTGTCAGCCGCAGAAAGCGACGCTGTCCTGACGATGCTGTTTGAACAGGCCGAACATATCAATCACCAGATACGCTTTCGCTGGACGTTGAATGATATGGCGTTCTGGGACAATCGCTGCTGCATGCACCGGGCTATCTGGGATTACTGGCCGGAAGAGCGCAAGGGCCGGCGCGTCACCATCAAAGGCGACCGACCCCGCTAAACCGACCAAGCCGGCCTAATTAGCAGCTCGATTGATGGCGGAACTGCGCTTTCGAAAAGCGGAACGAACCAAAACAAACATCACGCCAACAACGCCGCCAATGATCAGTGACATAGCAAATAGCAATCGTTTGGGAGTGCTTGTAATAACGGGTTCCATCGGCCTTGAAATGAGCAGCAATTCCGCGCCATCCGAGATGTTCTCAAGGTAGTCTTCAAGCGCCATAGCCCGGTCAAATATTGTCAACTCTTCAGCCAAAATCCGCGTTGAAGAGTTGATATCGGGAAGCTGGTCCAGCATGGCACGTTGCTTTGTTGCCTGCGCTTGGTAAACATCTGAAATCTTGGCAGCAACAAACTTCAGATAGCTGGCCACTTCAAGAACCAGCCCTGCATTGTCCGTCCTGACCAGAACACTCTTAGGCGAAACAAAGATGAACTTGTTTTCAACTTCGCGCTCAAACGCAAACTCGTCAATCACCTTCGGGTCATTGATCAGCTTGAAATTCAGTGCTGAATTTGGTTTACTCTCTTTCCACAAGGAAAAAATATCTTCATCAAAAAATTTTCTGTTTATGTCCGTATGAACCCGTTCCCCCGTTCGAAAGGGGGGGGCGGTATCAATATCATAGTCCAGTCTGATTTCGTATTCCACCTTGGAAACTAAGATATACAAACCACCCAGCAAAGTGGCTATGACCAGAAAAACCGTAATAACGATCTTCTCGGACCAAAGCGTTGTGACCAATGCAACAAGGTCAATTTCGTCTTCGTGTGGATGCACAGGGAGATTCATAACAACCGCATGCTTTTGGAGTTTCGAGAAGCACAACGCAATGCCAAGATCAATGGTGCCAAAATAAGTTCAGTTAACCTGAACAAGCAAGGGAACGGTGTTTGACACGGTCACAAACCATCATGATTTACATGACAGTGTCTTTTTCAAACTTGTATGGTTTTTGATCTCAATAGAAAACGACTGACAGTTTTAGCCGTGTCAATAATTGGCAGTCTTGGTGATCTGGCCGCAAAAAATCCTTGTGAGTCCTATAATTAATGCCTGATACCCTTGCCAGAAAAAACATCAATGAA
>ERZ802822.2-NODE-2-length-209363-cov-13.441945_pt1 | contig 209363 bp, 198 predicted proteins | sample MGYA00345649_ERZ802822 | MGnify/ENA primary metagenome ERZ802822 (study PRJEB30503, sample SAMEA104212359) | marine metagenome | biome: Westerlies Biome; feature: [SRF] surface water layer (ENVO:00010504) within the epipelagic zone...; material: water... | reverse complement strand
TCCTAAGGTAGCGAAATTCCTTGTCGGGTAAGTTCCGACCTGCACGAATGGCGTAACGACTTCCCCGCTGTCTCCAATGTAGACTCAGCGAAATTGAATTGCCTGTCAAGATGCAGGCTTCCCGCGGTTAGACGGAAAGACCCCGTGCACCTTTACTACAGCTTCGCACTGGCATCAGAATTGTGATGTGCAGGATAGGTGGTGGGCTTTGAAACCGGAACGCCAGTTTCGGTGGAGCCTCCCTTGAGATACCACCCTTCGCACTTTTGATGTCTAACCGCGGTCCGTTATCCGGATCCGGGACCCTGCGTGGCGGGTAGTTTGACTGGGGCGGTCGCCTCCTAAAGAGTAACGGAGGCGCGCGAAGGTTGGCTCAGAGCGGTCGGAAATCGCTCGTTGAGTGCAATGGCAGAAGCCAGCCTGACTGCGAGACTGACAAGTCGAGCAGAGTCGAAAGACGGCCATAGTGATCCGGTGGTCCCGAGTGGAAGGGCCATCGCTCAACGGATAAAAGGTACGCCGGGGATAACAGGCTGATACTGCCCAAGAGTCCATATCGACGGCAGTGTTTGGCACCTCGATGTCGGCTCATCTCATCCTGGGGCTGGAGCAGGTCCCAAGGGTACGGCTGTTCGCCGTTTAAAGAGGTACGTGAGCTGGGTTTAGAACGTCGTGAGACAGTTCGGTCCCTATCTGCCGTGGGTGTAGGATACTTGAGAGGAGTTGCCCCTAGTACGAGAGGACCGGGGTGAACGATCCACTGGTGGACCTGTTGTTGCGCCAGCAGCAGTGCAGGGTAGCTATGATCGGACAGGATAACCGCTGAAGGCATCTAAGCGGGAAGCCCCCCTCAAAACAAGGTATCCCTGAGGGCCGTGGAAGACCACCACGTCGATAGGCCGGAGATGTAAGCATGGTAACATGTTCAGTTGACCGGTACTAATTGCCCGATAGGCTTGATTTGATTCAGAAATAGTCAGATTTTAATTTGTATCTCTCAATCACGTACAATTGGTGTACGTTGCATTTTATTCGGTTTGGTGGCCATAGCACAAGTGAAACACCCGGTCCCTTCCCGAACCCGGCCGTTAAGCACTGTTGCGCTGATGGTACTGCATCTTAAGGTGTGGGAGAGTAAGTCACCGCCAAACCTAATAAAATGCAATGTATACGACCTCTGTCGCGGGGTGGAGCAGCCAGGTAGCTCGTCAGGCTCATAACCTGAAGGTCAGAGGTTCAAATCCTCTCCCCGCAACCAACTTTCTACATTATTAATTTTTTGGGTTGGAAAACCGTTTTCGTAGTTCATTTTTCTGCACTTTACCCATAGTGTTTCTAGGTAGAGCTTCAAGCACTACGTATTCTTTAGGTTTTTTGTAGCGAGCTAATTTATCGTTCACAAAACTTTCAGTTTGGCTTTGATTAAAATCTTCTTTATCGGCCATCACGATAGCTGCAATTACACGTTCGCCAAAATCCTTATCTGAGACACCAAAAACTGCAGATTCTTCTATTTCAACTAGTTCGTTCAGTACATCTTCAACTTCTTTTGGATACACGTTATAGCCACCACTGATAATCAAATCTTTTTCTCTCCCTACAATGGACAGGTATCCATCTGAGCAGAATTTGCCCAAGTCGCCTGTAATAAAATATCCATTTTCTCTTAATTCCAACTCAGTTTTATCGGGCATATTCCAGTAACCCTTAAAGACATTTGGCCCACGTACTTCTATTCCGCCAATCTCTCCAGTGGCTTTTTTCTGGCCAGTCTCTGGATCAATTATTGTGATTTCAACGTCTGCTAGGGCAGTGCCAACTGTGCCTGGTCTCCTTTCACCGTTCAATGGGTTAGAAGTAATCATACTTGTTTCAGTCATTCCATAACGCTCTAGAATATGATGGCCAGTACGACGTGTAAACTCTTCATGGGTTTCTGCCAGAAGTGGTGCGCTACCTGAAATAAATAGACGCATTTTTTTGGTTTGGTTCGCTGTGAGTCGGCGATCCGCTAACAACCGTGTGTAGAATGTTGGGACACCCATTAGTAGTGTTGAGGAATGCATTGCTCGAATAACTTCGTCTATATCAAATTTAAATAAAAAATTTACCTGGCACCCAGAAAGTAAAGCGGTATTCAAAGCAACAAAGAGTCCATGCGTGTGAAAGATTGGAAGTGCGTGGATAAGTATATCATTTTCGCTGACTTCCCATAAGTCTGTCAAAGTTTTTGCGTTTGATAGCAAATTATTTTGCGTTAACATTGCTCCTTTAGATCTACCAGTTGTGCCGGAAGTGTATAACAAAGCGGCCAAATCATCTGAATTTCTATGCACTGTTTTAAATATTTTTGACATCATACTAGCCTCAGATGTCAAGCTTCCTCTACCAAATTTATCCAAAGTCAAGACTTTGGGGCCAGTTTGAATTATAATGTCCTTAAAATTTTGAAGCTTTTCAGGATCACAAATAAAGACCTTTGGTTTGGAGTCTTCTAAAAAATACGAGACTTCATCTTTTTTGTAATCTGTATTCAGTGAAAGAAAAACCCCACCGGCTTGGATTGTCGCTCCATATAAAACGACCATTTCAATAGTTTTGGCTGCTTGCACAGCAACCCGATCACCGGGTTGAAGGCCATATTTTGTGAGTAAATTCGCATACTGACACGTTAGTTTTGAAAATTCACGATAGCTTATAACTTCTCGGCCGATTTGATTAAGAAAGCAGGCATCATTATCGGAATGCTTGGAGATCAAATTATCATATAAGGGATTTGCCATCTACTAAAACTTCTATCTGTATCATTAATACTCAGCATTTACTTACAGTTTGGGTCAACCGAATTCAGGGTGATTTCTACTTTATTTTATAAAAAGGTTCAGATCACTAATATTAGTTCTGTGCAATGTATTCGCATCAAAGTATAAGAAATTTCAATTTTTAGCTATTTTACTTTACGTTATTTTAAACAAACGTAGAAAATGAGATTTTTGCTTGCTAATTTAGGCGCAACTTTTGGAGGGACAAAAATGGATCAGAACTTAAGATCATCAATTCAATCAAGTACATTCTATTATTTTATGATCGTATTAGTACTCACGACAATCTCGCAGTTATCAACAATGATGGTTATAGTATTTGCTGAAATTGATGGAAAAGAAAATGTAGTTGCCGCGTCAGTTATTGGACCTTGTCTTTTAGGTGCTTTTGGCATCATCCGCTTACTTACAAATATGACACATATAGTTAGTGACATGGATGAAGAGATGAAAAGTTCGAATTATGGAAGTACTATGCAGTCAATTCCTTTTCCAATTTTAAAGATACTTTTTGCAGTTATCTTTGTTGTTATAGCAATAATCCAATTGAGCGCTATTTATTAGTTATGGTTGTGCCGGCATTTGACTGGTGGTTTGTCATATTACTTGACGTGTAGGGTTTGTGAAAATGATTCGTGACTATAGTTTGTTGGGGCCATCAGCTAAAGATGCTGAGGAAAAAGGATTAGCTGCTGCAAAATGGTATCACAGTGATGTCTCCAGAGAAGACATGAAGGAACTTATGCAGCGAAAAGATTTTCCTGCGATAAGGGATACCTTGGTCTATTACTTTTTGCTGCTATTCACAGCAAGTTTTGGAATTTTTCTTTGGGGCAGCGTGTATTCCATTCCGTTCTGGTTAATATATTCACTGCTCTACACAGCAGGTGCAGATAGCCGGTGGCATGAGGCTGGGCATCGAACTGCATTTAAAACCCAATGGATGAACAATTTGGTTTACCAAATTGCATGTTTTATGCTTTTTCGAAATCCAGTGCTTTGGCGTTGGAGCCACTCTAGGCACCACACGGATACTATTATTGTTGGTCGAGACGCGGAGATAGTAACAATGCGGCCACCAGATCTTATGAAGGTTGCCATGTTGTTTTTCGGCATGCATACGTTTGAGGGTTTGAAAGCAACTTTTAGAATTGCGGTTCAGGGATTGAACGAGCAAGAGCGCGATTTTACGCCACCACAGTATGTTGACCAGGCACAAAAGATAGCGCGATCCTGGGTTCTAATTGTTATCTTTGTGTTATTAACAGCAATCCTCACACAATCTATCTTGCCTTTGATGCTGATAGGTTTTGGTCCAGCTGTATTGGGCTCTTGGCATCTAATAATGACAGGTTTGCTTCAGCATACTGGTTTGGCTGATAATGTACTTGACCACAGGTTGAACACGCGAACAGTTTACATGAACCCCTTCAGTAGATTTATATACTGGAATATGAATTATCATGTTGAACATCACATGTTTCCTATGGTCCCCTATCATAATTTGCCAAGATTACATGAGTTGATTAAGCATGATTTGCCAGAACCGAACCGTGGGTTTGTAGAAGGTTTGAAAGAAGTATCATTTGCTTTAAAACGGCAGCTGAGTGATCCAGAGTACCGTATTAATAAAAAACTTCCTCCCACAGCCAAGCCATACAATCATCATTTGTCAGATGCTGTTTGACCTAATTATAACAAGCTAGCTTCAGTAAAAAAATTTTGGTACTTATTTAATGAGTGCCAAAATTTCATTTCTTGAGGGCATCGATGGTGCTGTTCCTGGTCGAGTTACAGATATGCTTGCTGTTGCACAGGCAAAACGTAGTACTTTATCAATTGGCATTCCTTCAGCTACGGCTACGGCAAGTCCACCATTAAAAGCATCGCCTGCACCTGTCGTTTCTACTACTGGCCCGGCCTGATATGCAGGTTGATGAATTATTTGATTGCTATCTTTAAATAAAGCACCTTGTTCTCCAAGTGTAATTACAGCAGCATTAGCACCTTTTTCAATTAATTTTCCTGCTGCTATCTCCGCATCGTTCAATGATTTTACAGATATACCGGTAATCTGTTCTGCCTCTATTTCGTTTGGAGTAACAAAATCACAGAGCTTTAAGATATTTTCATTTAAGGGCTGCGCAGGCGCCGGATTTAAAATAGTGATTGCTCCTCCATCTTTTGCAAAAGAAAGTGCGGTACTTGCGGCATCAAGTGATTGCTCAAGTTGGGTCATAAAAACCCGTGATCCCGAGATTAATTCTTTATTTGCTAGGATATCTTCGTCATTTATTTCTGCAGCTGCTCCGGGACTAACAATAATAGCATTATTTCCGGTGCTTTCTTCGATAAAAATGTATGCTGCTCCAGTGTAGCTGTTGGCGTGATGCGTCACGTGTGTAGTGATACCGGAATTTTTCCAAAGACTAATGGCCATCTTTGCAAAATCGTCTTCGCCCAGGCGTGAAATAAAGTGTACGTCCCCCCCCGCCAATGCCGCTGCGACTGCTTGGTTTGATCCCTTTCCGCCTGGTCCCAAAGAAAATTCATTTCCAATTAGTGTCTCACCTATCTGCGGCTGGCGTGAGGCACGGTATGCGGTATCAGCGACAAATACTCCAAGAATTACTATATTTTTATTTGACATTTTCGGTCACTTCTCTGGTGGTACGACACCTTTTCTTAACATAAAGCATCCATAAAACCGCCTCTCTCCTGTTTGTATGACAGCGTAGCTAGTTTTTGCAAAGTCATAAAAGGCAAAGCGTTCAATTGAGATCATAGGCCGTTTTTTCTCATCATTTTGTATAATTAAACTTTGCACCTCTTCCTGGACAGGGGGTAGGGTATTGGGTTCACCAACAATTTCCATTCGCCCGGCAAAGTCATCAACGAATGTATCCAATGGCATTACAGATAGAACCGCGTCTATTGCTTGTGCGGCGGTCAAATTTTCCATTCTTAATAGGTCGCCGTAAACTGTAGAGCGTGATATTGAGTCTGAGGGAAAATTTGTATCGGCTATTATGAGGACGTCTCCGTGCCCCATTAATCGGAGTGCATGAAGCACTTCCGCGTTTAATCTATTATCTATTCCTTTTAGCATTAGCGCTCTCCTAAAATAAAAGCTTCAAGTTATACTTTGTCCTTTTTCCGAGTCGAATATATGCATATTTTCGGGTTTCACTGTTAAATGCAGTATTTCTCCCACTGTAAAGTTTCGCCTTTCTCTTGAAACTAATGTAATTTCTGCGCCTTCGGCGTCACGAAGTACAACATGCGTTTCGGGGCCAGTCGGCTCTATTACAGATGTTGTTGCCGAGATTCCGGATTCTGTTATCGTTAAATTCTCTGGACGGATGCCAATTTTTATTTTCTGACCAGCTGAAATATTCTTTGTTGGTTTTAATGGAAGCATGCCAGTTTTTAAGCGTGCAACCAGTTTATCTGACTTTACTTCGACATCTGCAGTAAAAAAATTCATTGCAGGTGACCCAATGAACCCAGCTACAAACTGATTTGCAGGGTTATCATATAGGTCTAGTGGAGAACCAATTTGTTCAATAAAACCATTCTGTAAAACAACGATTTTATCCGCCATAGTCATTGCTTCAATTTGGTCATGAGTGACATATATAGTTGTTGTTTTTAGACGTTGATGGAGCTCTCGAATTTCAGTTCGCATCTGCACCCGAAGTTTTGCATCTAAGTTAGAGAGGGGTTCATCAAAAAGAAAAACTTGTGGATCTCTTACAATCGCACGGCCCATGGCTACCCGCTGACGCTGGCCTCCTGATAATGCGCGTGGGTATCGATCTAAGTAAGGAATTAACCCTAAAATCTCGGCCGCCTTTTGTACTTTATCTTTTATATCATTCTTTGATAAGCCCTTCATTCGGAGAGAAAAAGAAATATTACCTCGTACGGTTTTATGCGGGTAAAGCGCATAGTTTTGAAAAACCATTGCAATATCGCGTTGTGCTGGAGGAAGGTTATTCACTAAGCGCTCGTTAATATGGATCGTCCCGCCACTAATACTTTCTAAACCTGCAATCATTCTCAGCAAGGTTGATTTTCCGCATCCAGATGGCCCAACAAGCACCACGAATTCACCGTCGTTTATGTCAATGTCTAAGCCATGCAGAACTTGAAGTTCATCGTAGGATTTCTTTAAATTGCGGACTGTTACCTCTGCCATACTACCAAAGCCTTACTCTAAATTTATTTTCACCACTAATATTAATTTTCACATCTGTCTATTACTTTAGTATACTAACATGTTAGAAGCTTGACTTGTTAAGCGGTCACTGAGAGACTGCTAGCATGAATGTTTGAGAGAATCTCTTAGAGACGACTTTGAACTTTTTACTAAATTACTAATTAGAGCTAAATGGGAGGTAGATCTGTGAAAGTAGACTTATACAATGCGATAGTTTCTGCGCAAATGAGCCGGCGCAAAATGCTAAAAGGTTCAGCAAGCTTAGGTGCCGTCGCTGCAATGGGTGGCTTGGGCGGAGCCGCTAGTGCTGCCGCGCATGGAGGTGTTCGAGCTGAAATTATGAAAATTCCTGGTGTCGGGATGGGTTCACCCGGTGATCCTGAGTGGCAAAAAGTTGGTGAACTGTGCATGGGACCGGTCAAGGAACGTGTCGCAGAGGGAGAGTTCAAGGGGGTTGAGCTTACCTTTATGGGGTTGAACAACCAGAACTTACACAATTTCCTATTTAGAGGTTTCTTGAAGCCTTGGGAGGCTTATACTGGTGCGAAAATTAATTGGATAGATCTTGCTCAGGCTGATTATAATCCAAGGTTGCAACAGTCGATTGCTACAAAAACTGTTGACTTTGATATTATTGAAATGGGTGCACCTTTCGAGGGTGATACTGCGGGTCAGGGTCTATTAAATGAGATGCCTGGGTGGGTTAAAGACCAGATCGAATATGACGATCTAGTCGGTTACCTTCAGCCGCCAGTAGGAACTTGGGATGGAAAAGCATACAGAATTAATATTGATGGTGACTGCCATACATTCTGTTATCGTAAAGACTACTTTGGCGCAGGTTCAATAACTGGAAGAATGAACCCACCGAATACCTGGCAAGAAGTGAACCAGATATCTAAAGATGTGGCTGGTAAGACTGATCCATTGACTGGTCTCCCTGCGCACGGATTTTTAGATCCTCTTAAAGGATGGGGTGGATTTGGAATGTATTTCTTGACTGATAGAGCCGGGCCCTATGTGAAGCATCCTGATGATCCAGCCTTCTTGTTTGATATTGATACTATGAAGCCTCGTATAAATAATCCAGGCTGGGTACAGGCGATACAAGATGTTATGGATCTGATTAAGATTGAAGGAGCATATCCTGCTGATCAAATAAATGCTGATCCTGGTACTACTGGGTTCCAACAATTTCTGGCAGGAACTGGATCAATGCTTACTTGGTGGGGTGATATCGGGTCAAATGCTCGAACATCTGATACTTCGGTTATTGGAGATGTGGTTGGCTTCAGTGCTATTCCAGGTTCTGACCGTGTATATAATCATGGCAAAGGCGCCTGGGAAAATAATTACAATGAGGCCCCGAATAATGCTTACCTCGGCTGGGGCGTTTATGTAACTAATCGTGTAGAAGGTGATGCCAAAAAGAGAAAAGCAGCATGGTCAGCCGCTGCTCATATTGGTGGTAAGGATATTTCTCTTTGGACGTCAGCTTATCCTTCTGGTTTTCAGCCGTACAGAAACTCACATTTTAATTATGATGAGTGGGAGGCAGCTGGCTACGATAGAGCGTTTGTGGAAGATTATCTTGGTTCAAATCTTGATACTTATAATCATCCAAATTCCTTAAATGAGCCTCGCATTCCTGGCATCTTCCAATACTACTCTGTGGCTGAGGATGAGCTTGCCAAAGGTTATGCTGGACTGTACGGATCTGCACAGGAAACTGCTGATGCAATAGCCGTGGCATGGGAAAAAATTACGGACCAAATTGGTCGTGAAAGCCAAGTAAAACTTTATAAAGCTGCATTAGGGCTTTAAATAAAATTTTGCGAGGCCGATATTTTCATATTGGCCTCAGCAACTAATACTATTTTACAGGAAAATAGTTCATGAGCATAGAAGAAGGTGATAAGCTTCACGTCGTAACTGCTGATGATATTTCGGACAATAAAAAACGATTAGGTAAATTTCTCGTTTGGGGTTCAGCCCTTATTCTTGCTTTAATACTCTTTATTCAGACGTTAGATACAAACGCCTATCTAAGCCTTGGGCTTGAGACATGGCGTCCATCACTTTACGCCTACGGGCTTTGGGCTTTTTGTCTTTGTGCGTCGCAGGTTTTAACGCGAGGAGAGCACGGAAAACGTGTTTTATTTGTACTACCTGCCGCACTATTTGTTATCTCTATGGTCGTTTTCCCACTGCTATTTGGATTAGTAATAGCATTTTCAGACTGGAATCTTTCATCACCTGACGGACGAACATTTAATGGTCTGGATAATGTAAGACAAATGTGGGGTGACCCTTTTTATTGGAACGCCCTAAAGAATATGGTTTGGTATACCCTGGTTATTATAATCGAATATGTAATAGCATTTGGTCTAGCCATATTATTAAATAGTCATATTCGGGCTCGTAAATTCTTCAGAGTAGCCTTTCTTTTGCCATTGATGCTTTCCCCTGTTGCAGTAAGCTGGATGATTGGTAAGTCAATGTTGGAAATAAGATTTGGCCCAATATCCCGTTTTTTACGCTGGTTGGCTTCTGAACCATCAGCGGACCTTCCTGCGATCTTATTTTACCCTGGGATGTATATCTCTGAAATTGCTCAATGGTTTGGCTGGGCTAGTCCCTCATTTTTTGGTTCAGCTGGTATCGCTCGGGCAATGATCATGGCGATGGATGCATGGACTTTCATACCATTCATGATGATTATGATTCTGGCGGGGCTACAAGCAATTCCGCGCGAGCTGTATGAAGCATCCGAAGTTGACGGCGCATCTAGGTGGCGTCAGTTTCTCGAGATTACATTTCCGCTTATGTTGCCAGTGAGTATTACAGCAGTATTGATACGGATTATCTTCAAGTTAAAACTCGCTGACATTATAATTAATATTACATCAGGAGGGCCGGGAGGTGCGACAGATAGTGTTACAAGCTTTATTTTCCGCGAATATAGAGACCGATCGAACGTAGGTTACGGTACTTTATTAGCAATAGTGTATTTGGTCATTATCGTTATAGCGATGACCATTCTTATTAAACTTGCCGATAAATGGATGAAGCCAAGGTATTAGCATGAGTAATCAAATTTTCAGAGATAGTGAGAGCGATCGGCAATTTTCGGCATCTTGGTTTACGGGTCGCGTGTTTATTTATTCTATCCTTTTGCTATGGGCGTTTATATGCCTTTTTCCTATTTATTGGACAATTACGACTTCATTTAAAATGGCTCCAGATGTAATGAAAGGTAATATAACCCCTTGGGTTGATTTTACTCCCAAGTGGCTTGGCTGGCGGTCTTTAGGTCTGTCACCAGAGACAATTGGAATTGAGTCTACCGTAAGAGAAGAGTTTCTTAAACGTTTCTGGAACTCCACCATAGTTTCGGTTTGCTCCTCAATACTTGCGGTTGGCTTGGGTAGTTGTGCTGCGTATGGGTTATCCCGCTTTAATTATCGATTTGGTTTTATGAGGAATTCTGACATTTCATTTTTCTTCTTGAGCCAGCTTATATTGCCACCAGTTGTGCTAGCGCTGCCTTTTTTGGTTTTATATAAATCTCTAAACCTTTTAGACACGCGCATTGGGTTAATTCTACTATATACGCTGACGGTTTTACCCATAGTGATATGGATTATGCGAGATCAATTCAGTTCAATACCTACTGAGCTTGAAGAAGCGGCATTAGTTGACGGTTTGTCGATTTGGGGTGCATTTACGACAATTATAATGCCCATAGCACTGCCAGGTATGGTCGCAGCATTCATCTTATCTCTAGTTCTTACATGGAATGAGTATTTTTTTGCTGCATTATTAACATCTTCTCATGCAAAAACGTTACCCGTTATGGTGGCTAGCCAGACCGGTTCACAGGGTATTTCATGGTGGTCTATGGCTGCGTTATCATTTGCAGCTATTCTTCCTTTAATTGTAATTGCCATCATACTTGAGAGATATATTATCAAAGGTATGGCTGCTGGTGCAGTTAAATAAACTTCAAATATATCCAAGTTACGTGGAGTCAGCAACGGCGTGTGCAATCTCTTTAGAGCTTTCATAAAGCTGCCTGAAAAGTTTGTTTTTTTCAGCATGCAATGTCGAGTGCTGTGTTTTTATTTTGGATAGTGGAGGGTTCCATCTTGTTATGTCGCGTTGAGAAACTGCACCCACCGCAAGCGCTGCCAAAAAGGCGTTTCCGTAGCTGGCTCCAGTGCTTTTTTCAGATACAACTTGATCAATCTTACTGAAATCAGAGGTTGCTTGCATCCAGATATTATTTTTGGTCCCGCCTCCCACAGCCATGATCTTTTTAGGGTTTTGTCCAATAGCTTCGTACGTTTCAAACACTTGTGCAGTTCCCATGGCAATACCTTCTAGAAATGCTCTAAAAATATCTCCCCTATTATGGGTTAAGTCCAAACCAAAAATTGTACCTCTCGCTTTCGGATCATGAATTGGAGTTCGTTCTCCTGAGAAGTAAGGTAAGACAATCAGGCCCTTTGAGCCAGGCGGTGACTGCGCTGCCTCGGCCGCTAGTATTTCAAAAGCTTTGTCTTTGGGTATCTCTTTTGCAAAATTATCTCTAAACCAATGCGTGAGTGTACCCGAAGTTGCTAAGCCAGCCATGGAGCCATGTAAGTCTTTGAAAAGCCAAGGTGCGTACCACAGGCGCCCATCTATAATTTTTTCATTGGTAACTTGAATTGTAAAAATTGTGGATCCGTACATCATCATCATGTCACCAGCACTACAAACGCCGACGCTAATTGCTTCTGCAGCAGCATCAATTGTGCCAACTGTTACGGGTATTCCCGTTGCGAGGCCGGTTTCTTTTGATGCTGCTTTTGAGACATAGCCAGCAATTTCAGTTGTCCACATAAGTTTTGGGAGACGTTCAATCTCAATTATATTTTTAGTTAGAGCATCGGTCCATTTGAGATTTTTTATATCATATAAAGGGGTAAAATTGGCTGCAGTATAATGGTCTATAACGCCTTCGCCGGTTAGTTTCTGGACGAGAAATGATGTAGAAGATAAAATTTTACCAGCTCTTTTGAAAATCTCAGGGCAATTTTTTTTAAGCCAGAGTATTTTAGGGCCAACAGATTGCGAGGTTAGGGCATTTCCACAGTTTTGCAGAATCTTTTCCTCTCCCACCTCTTCATTCAGCTCTCTAATCTCGTTTTCGGCTCTTGTATCTACGCCATACAAAACCGCATTCATTAAGGGATCACCTTCATAAGAAACTGGGAGCATACAAGGACCAATTGCAGAAGTGGCAATGCATGAAATATCACTGGGATTTATTTTTGAGGCTTTAAGTATCTTTTTTGTAATTTTAACAAAATCGTTCCACCAATCTTCTTCAGGTCTATGTTCTGCCCATCCGGGTTGTGGCAACAACATTTTATGAGGGTGAGTTGCACTCGCAATTATATTTCCCTCTTTGTCAGTCAAAACTCCTTTTGACTCATAAGTTCCAATATCAATACCTAAAAAATATTGCATAGGTGCATTTTAACTCCGAATTAGCGAGAACTCTTTAGTGATATTTGATAGAGCGGTTTCCAACAAAACCTCTAATGAAACGAGATCATTTACGTTACACATTTCTAGACTTGAATGGCTATTACGCATAGGAAAGCCTATATCTATCGATGCAACGCCGTTTCCCAACTGCTGGATATATGATAGATCAGTCAGAACTCCTACCTGAGCACTTCGCTGTAACTTTATTTCTTTTTGCTCTGCACTTAATTCCATCAGGTTTACGAGACTTGGATGAGGTATGACCCCATTTAATGTGCCTCTACCGTGAAAAGAAAATAATGACATGCCAGGGCCTTCCCCAAGAATCATATCACCGTATTCGGTTGTTTCCGGAGTATCAGTAGCAAGCATCAAATCAAGTTGAATTGCAATATCTGGTCTGACCTGGTGGGCTGCGCTCATTGCGCCCCGAAGGTTAAACTCTTCCTGAACTGAAAATACAATGTGAACTGTTGGGCCACTTTTTCTTTTTTTAAGGTGCCTGGCTAACTCTAAAAGAACAGCGCAGCCTGCTCGGTCATCTACTGATGTCCCGGCTATGCAGTCATTTTTCATTTCAACAGATTGCGGTTTATATACTACAGGTGAGCCAATTTTTATACCGTGCTCTTCTACCTCGAGTTTGCTTTTTAATCCTGTATCAATGCTGATTTCAGATGCTTTTGGAACATAATACTTCTCATCAGGCTCGGTAATATGATGACTTTTGTTATAGATGATACCTTCAAGGTAAGGCTTTTGTTTGGAATACAATAGGACCGCTTGTGATAATAGGGCGCGCTCTGGAACTCCTCCCATTCTCACCACATTGATAATACCATCATCGTTAATTTTTCGGACGACAAATCCTAATTGATCCATGTGGGCAAATACCATCACAGATGGACCTACATCCCCTTTGAAAGTTGAAATTAGGTTTCCAAGGCGATCTGATGAGCTCTGTATTCCTTCAGATTCAAGCTTTGTTCTAATTTCAGCACGAATAAGCTCTTCATGGCCGGATAACCCAGGTACCATCATTAATTCCAATAAATCTGATTTTATGCGAGCTTTCATCTTATTTTGTTTACCAATTCCATAAATGATTTGGCACGATCTGGGTCAACTGGATTCCATGTATTGCCATCAACTTTCAAAGCTGATCCAATTATGCATCCATCTGCAATGTTAAAAACTTTTTCCACCGTATTGTGCGTTACGCCGGTGTTGGCCAACACGGGTGTTTGAGGAAGGGCCTTCTTCACGCTTTCTAAATCCTCTAATTTAGCAGCCTCGCCTGTAATTGCACCAGATACCAAAACAGCATCAGGTATTGATGAAAAAACCGCACTTCTTGCTCTGTCTGCTAAGGGTCTATGGTCCAGGCTATCCGCAAATTCAGCTGACACATTAAAAAGCGTGATCACATTATCTATCCCGAGGTGTTTTCTGTACCTCAATGCTTTGCCAGCATTAGGAGCCCAAAAACCCATATCTGAAGCATAGGTGCCTGTGAATATTTCGCGGACAAAAGCAGCTCCGGTAGCGGCTGCCAGTGCCATTGTCGCGATTGGATCCCATAAGACATTAACGCCAAAGGGTATTTTGATATCATCTTTGAGACATCCTATTACATAGGCCATTGACGCCGTTGATGCGGTGTCTACGTCAAACTCATAAGGTCGGTCATTTTCATTGCCAAACATTACAGCATCAACTCCAGCATCCTGTAGTGCGATCAAGTCTTTACGTGCGTTTTTTACAATTCCGTCTAGTCCTCCATCTTCATCATAAAGTGGTGTGCCAGGAAGAGCACCAAGATGAACCATTGCGATCACAGGTTTTTCTTCTCTGAAAATACTTTTAAAATTGTTCAACTTTGACCCCTGATTTTTAATGTTTGGAACAGCTTACAGTTAATTAAATCTCTAACCAAGGATAAGTTATGGAATTAGACAATAAAATAATTATGATGATCTAAAGACTTTTAGATTAGTAAAAAATTATATTTTGAAGTGGAAGAGTAAATGAAAATTGATGCTCATCAACATTTCTGGAATCCAGCTAGGGGAGATTATGGCTGGATGCCTGCGGATAATAAAATTCTCTACAGAAGTTATTTACCACATGATTTGGAACCATATTTAAAAAAACTTGAAATAGATAAGACAATATTGGTTCAGGCAGCGCCAAGTATTGAAGAAACCGAGTATCTTTTGGGGTTAGCGGATTCCTCATCTTTTGTTGCTGGGGTGGTAGGCTGGATAAATTTTGAAAATCCAAATGACTATGCCCAGTTGGAGCGTTTGTCGAAGCATCCAAAATTTGTTGGGGTACGTCCAATGGTGCAGGATATTTCGGATAGAAATTGGGTTCTGCGGAAAGATATTACATGGGCATTTGACGCTATTGAAGAGCTGGATTTAACGTTTGACGCTTTAGGGTTTCCCCAACATCTGGAGAACTTTCAAAAATGTTTGTTAAAGCATAAAGAAATGAGAACAGTTATTGATCACTTTATGAAGCCTCAAATAGTCGATCATTCTGAAGATAATTTTAAGTTCTGGGCAGATGGTATTTCGGCATTAGCTGAAGATACATCTGCATATATAAAGTTCTCAGGTTTAATCACAGAAGCATCTGAAGAGTGGACTATTGATGCTTTGCAGCCATACGTAGAGCATATTTTACGTAAATTTGGAGCAAGTAGAATGTTGTGGGGTTCAGATTGGCCAGTATGCCGATTGCGTGCAGAATATGATGTGTGGCATGGAGCAGCCTCTGAATTAACTGCTCATTTATCAAGTGATGATAAAGCTCATGTATTTGGACAAAATGCTATTACGGCATACAAACTACTGGTTTAATAAAAACATATTTTCTATATCAACTTGTTTAATTTTCTCCCGTTGATCGATTGGTGTTTGTACATGTAGCGCTGATGATGCTCGTGCGTATTGTGCTGCAACACTAATGTGCTCACCTTTACAAATAAATGCTGCAAGTGTTCCAACGAAGCAGTCTCCTGCACCATGTGTCGATAGTACGTCCACCTTTATGCCAGGTTTCGAAAAAACCTCTCCATCTCTAGAAATACCTGCATAGCCATCAGCGCCTAAAGTTATAATTACCTCTTTTGGGCCTAAATTTTGTAACTTTTTAAGAGCGTCCAAATCATCAAATATACCGGATTCTTTGCTCAGCAGCATTTTAGCTTCCAATTGATTGACAATTAGTAAGTCTATTCGCTCAAAAAAATCTTTGTTAGGGGTTAACGCCGGAGCGGCATTAAAGATCACATATGTAGATTTTGGGACTTTTTTTACAACTTCAAAATTTGCATCAGAGTTTATTTCATTTTGCAAAACAAGGACGGATAAATCATTCGGGATAGGGATATCCGATAAATCAATTGTTTGGTTTACACCTGATACTACTACTGCTGAGTATATTCCATCAGAACCAATTAATGCAACGCTCATGCCGCTAGGTTCATCCACCATTTTTAGTCGGTCTAAATTTATATTCTGATTTGTAAGAGTATCGTAGATTTGTTTGCCAAAGTTGTCTTTCCCAATGCGCCCTGCCATTAAAACTTGAACACTTATTTTGGCGGCTGCTAACGCCTGATTACCACCTTTGCCTCCAAATCTATATGATACTTTATCACCAATTAACGTTTCATCTGGTTGTGGAAGTCTTGATGAGTTAACAATCACATCTAGATGCAGAGATCCTACCACAAGTATTTTGCCGGCCATTTAATTTTTGTTTCCATATAGTTCTTGAGCGATTAACCGTTGAGATATTGTGGCGTCTTGCCTTTCTATTGCACGATTTAATTCAGAGTTTTGGTATAGATTATCGGCTATTTTTTTTAGTCTGTTAACAATTAAGATATTTGTATTGGACTCCTCGATTGGATTTAACCCTGAATGATCTGGAAACGTATCAAAGTAAATAACACCCTCGTAATTTAGTTTTTTCAATTGAATAAAAAGTTCAACTGTAGCGACTGGGTTGATCGTTCCGGCCATTAAGCCATCATCCCGCTTTCCATATCCATCATTCAAATGAATTCCAAATATTTTTGAATAACGATTTGCTAAAAATGCTGAGAAAGCAGGCATTTCACCTGCGTATAATATATGGGCAAAGTCTATAGTGACACCGATATTGTCTGCTCCAACCTCTTTAATTGCAAGTAAAGTTGTAGCCATATTAGGAAGAAGAGCATTAGCTCTAGGTTCATTTGGTTTATATTCTATAGCAACTTTGCAATTCGGATCATGAGCACAGACCTGATCAAGTGCATATACTGTATTATCCCAAATCGAGGAGTAGTCGGCTTGCATTGGGTAGTCAAACCCATCCTGACCCATCCATAAAGTCATAACATTTCCGCCCATTCGTTGTAGCGTATCAATTCCTCTTTTGGTTAAGTCTATCGCTTTTTGCCGTATTAATTTGTCTGGGTTTGTAAACGCGCCAAGAGCAAAAGCAGGCTCAGAGTAATAACGCATTGCCAATCCGTTTAATTTTAGCCCGTTATCATTAAGTGCTTTTATAATGTTTTTTTCTTCATTTGACGAAATATGGTCTGGGAAATTTAAGTCTGCTGCATCCATCCCGTTAACAAGACCGGCAGCTTCGATCATTCCCAATATGCCCCGATTGTTTGCTAATGACTTAAAAGCGTTAAGTCTTGCAGCATATTTGGGATGTGTATTGTGATGTTTCACTATAGTGCCTCAACTGTTTTCAAAAAGATGTGGATGTTCTTTTTCAAGTGGTGTTAGAATTAAGATAAGTTGGTTTAGGTGGATTTTCATTTTTTTTCTAGCAAGTTTAACATCATGTTTTTCCAAAGCTTGTATTAAAGCCTGATGTTCCTGAAATGCTTTTTTTTGCCTACCGTCGATCGGTAACAATAGCTGACGTGCTCTGTCGACTTGGACCCAGCCAGTTTTTGTAACTTTTGCCAAATTTTTATAACCTGTAAAATCCATAATCATTTCATGCATTTCGGCATCCAACTTATAAAAACCTTGGTAATCATCGGTATCAGCTAGGACTTTTTGCAATTTTAAGTTTCTATTTAGTTCTTTAAGTTGTTGCTCTGTAATTTTGGAGGCAAGAATTTCGATACATGCTAATTCTATAGCTTCCCTTAAGAAGGCACCCTCTCTAATGTCCTGTAGTGAAAATTTTGAAACAAATGTTCCTGATTGAGGAACGACTTCTACCAAACTCTCATTCCTAAGCTTTGCCAATGCCTCAGAGACAGGTGAGCGTGATACTCCCAGTACATTGCAGATATATTGTTTGCGAATTATTTCTCCAGGCAAAAAATTGAGTTCCATTATTGCTTCGCGAACGGCCAGGAATGTTCTGTCTGTAAGTGATCCTTGAAAATTATCTAAGGTACGTATTTTCGGTTTTGGGGTCATAAATTTAATACTTAAGTCTTGCATTCATCAAAGGATAGCCGATAATACTAACATGTTAGTATAACTCTTATCTAACTGGCAACAGCTACCACAGTCACAGACGAAAGTATCGGAAATGCATCAAGCGCATTCAATAATTGTTTTAGGTGATAAAGATAATGTCGCAATCGCATTAAAGGCGATTTTAAAAGACGACTCGATAGGTGAATTAGGTTTGAACGCTAGGACAGATATTCCGAAAGGACATAAAGTTGCTAGACGGGCGATACCTAGTGGGGAGGCTGTTTTCAAGTACGGTCAAATAATAGGTAAAGCAACAATAGATATCTCTGCCGGAGAGCATGTTCATTCACATAATATTGAATTCACAGATCACAAATCAGGATATGAATTCGCTACTGAGATTCAGAATAAGTTAAGTGTAGGGGATAATGCTGAGTTTTTAGGCTACCAGCGTGACGATGGAACAGTTGGCACTCGCAATTACATTGGGATTTTGACTTCTGTGAATTGCTCCGGGAGTGTGGCTAAATTTGTTGCAGAGGAGGCCGAAAAAAGTGGGCTACTAAAGCGATATAAAAATGTGGATGGGGTCGTTCCAATCGTTCATGGTAGCGGGTGTGGAATGGCTAATTCTGGTGAAGGCTACGATTTATTATTTCGAACCCTTTCAGGTTACGCAAGGAATCCCAACTTTGCGGCCATTTTACTAATTGGGCTTGGCTGTGAGGTAATGCAGATTGCTGATTTAGTTGGAAAAAATAGATTACAGAATGAAGAAAGTTTTCGTTACATGACAATCCAAAGTGAGGGTGGTACTTCGAAAACAATTGAAAGGGGCATGAGCACTTTAACGGAATTGCTTGAATATGCAGATCAATCTAAACGACAGCCGTCATCAGTTTCAAAGCTTACAGTTGGTTTACAATGCGGGGGATCTGATGGTTATTCGGGAATAACTGCTAATCCGGCTTTAGGTGTTGCCTCTGATATTCTTGTTCAAAATGGCGGTATTTCTATATTGTCTGAAACTCCTGAAATTTATGGTGCTGAGCATCTTCTGACTCGCAGAGCATTAACTGAAGAAATTGGAAAAAAACTATTAGATAGGATCAGTTGGTGGGAAAACTACACGGCTAGAAATGGGGGGGAAATGAATAATAATCCTTCACCAGGAAATAAACGTGGCGGCTTAACTACGATCCTTGAAAAGTCGCTTGGTGCAGTTGCCAAAGGTGGTGTTTCGCCATTAGCAGGTGTTTTTGAATATGGGGAAAAAATTGATACTCATGGATTTGTATATATGGACAGTCCTGGATATGATCCTTGTTCAGTCACTGGGCAGATAGCATCAGGGGCAAATATAATTGTGTTCACGACCGGACGAGGGTCAGTTTCAGGCTACAAACCGTCGCCATGTATAAAGTTATCAACAAATACAAGTATGTATCGCAGAATGTCTGGTGATATCGATTTAGATTGTGGGGATATAATCGAGAATGGCGTTACCCTTGAAGAAAAGGGAAAACAAATTTTTGAGCAAATAGTTAGGGTTGCGTCTGGTCAGAAAACCAAGAGTGAAGAGCTTGGGTTTGGTGGTTCGGAATTCGTACCCTGGCAAATTGGTGCGGTTATGTAATGTTTTATTAGCTGGGAGTAATTTATGAGGCTTAAGGGAAAAACAGCTGTTGTTACTGCAGCGGGAGCCGGTATCGGCAAAGCAACTGCGGTAGCTTTTGCGGAACAGGGGGCTCACGTCATCGCCACCGATATAAGTAATGAATCTTTCGCAGAATTAGAGCATCTAGGAATAGAAACTTATCAGCTAGATGTTTTAGATGCGCACTCTGTTAAAGGCTTTGCTGAAAAATGTACTGAAGTTGATATTTTGTTTAACTGTGCGGGCTATGTGCATCACGGATCTATAATAGATTGTGATGAGGCGGCTTTTGATTTCTCAATGAGCTTAAATGTAAAGGGGAACTATCAAGTTTCAAAGGCCTTTTTGCCAAACATGCTCAAACGTGAAAATGCTAGTATAATATTTGTTGCTTCTGCTGTTTCCTCACTCATTGCAGCACCAAATCGTTTTATTTATGGTGTTTCCAAAGCAGCAGTTATTGGAATGATGAAATCAATAGCAGCAGATTTCATAACACAGGGCGTTAGAGCCAATGCAATATGTCCGGGTACAGTTGAGTCTCCTAGTTGGCATCAGAGAGTAAAATCTCAAGCTGCAAATGAACAAGATTTAGAAAGTGTGCGAAAAGCTTTTGTTGATCGGCAGCCAATGGGCAGAATTGGTCAGCCAAATGAAATTGCAGAGTTAGCAGTTTATCTCGCATCAGATGAAAGTTCTTTCGTAACTGGGCAAGCAATTTCGATTGATGGGGGTTGGACTAATACATGACTTTACGAAAATTTTAAGAGTGTAATGATAAAAAATATTCCCAAAAGAAAGATTGGTCAGACCAGCATTCAAGTAAGCGAGTTGGGGCTTGGTTGTGCCCCACTCGGTGGCAATTTGGCTGACTTAAGTCGCCAAGAAGCAGCCGCACTCATTAGGGCCGCTATTGAAAATGGTATAGAATATTTTGACACTGCTCCTTGGTATGGTTTTGGCAGATCAGAGCGTGTTGTTGGCGACTGTATAAGGAGCTTTAATTATATTTTATCTGATAAAGTTGGACGATTACTTGCGCCCGGTGCTGTAAGCGATCCCGCAATTTATGGGATGGTTGATCCACTTCCGTTCAATGTAAAATATGACTATAGTTATGATGGAATTATCAGGGCTTATGAGGATAATCTTCAAAGGCTTGGGCTTGACAGAATTGATGTCCTACTGGTTCACGATATTGGCACTTTTCAACATGGCAAAGATAATGAAAGCTATCTGCGCGATTTGGCTCAAACAGGATATAGGGCTTTAATCGAGCTGAAAGATGCGGGTCTTGTTTCTGCTATTGGGCTAGGAGTAAATGAGAATAAGATTTGTTTAGATGTTATGGACATTGGTCTTTGGGATGTATTTTTATTGGCTGGTAGGTATACCTTATTGGAACAAACTGCTTTGGCTGAACTATTTCCGATGTGCGCCAAGCAAGGAACGAGTATAATTTGCGGTGGGCCGTTCAACTCTGGAATTTTGGTTGGTAGGGAAACCTGGAATTACTCAAAAGCACCGGAAAAAGTAATTGAAAAAGCAAGGCAACTAAACAAACTTGCTCAAGAACATTCAATCCCACTTGGCGCAGCTGCAATCCAATTCCCACTTGCAAATAGTATCATATCGTCAGTAATTCCTGGTCCTAGGACAAAACGTGAATTACTACAGATTTTGGACTGGTATCATACAAAAATTCCTAATGAGTTTTGGTCTGCCGTAAAAAATAGTGGGTTACTCCACGAACAAGCCCCAGTCCCAAATCTGGTTTGAAATTTAGTATTATTCGAATTTAACTTTTTGAGTTTGCTGGCCAAGCCCTTCTACGTGAAGTGTCATTACATCTTCATCTTTTAAAAAAATAGGGTTTGGTTTCATACCCATACCAACACCTGGTGGTGTTCCAGTGGAGATAATATCACCGGGGTAAAGTGTGAAAAGTTGAGAAAGGTGGGAGACAATTTGTTTTACATTAAAAATCATTGTTTTTGTATTGCCGGTTTGCATCCGTTGTCCGTTAACATCTAGCCACATATCTAAATTTTGAGGATCACGAATTTCATCTTTCGTAACCAACCACGGACCAATGGGGCCAAATGTGTCGCATGATTTTCCTTTGGTCCATTGTCCTGAAAGTTTGCTTTGAAATTTACGTTCTGTAACGTCATTGACCAAACAGTAACCTGCAACATAATCTAAAGCTTTATTCTCATCTACGTATTTAGCGGCTTTGCCAATTACAACGCCCAATTCAACTTCCCAATCGGTATATTTTGAACCTCTAGGCGGTATTATATCATCGTTTGGACCATTAATTGCGGAATTAGCCTTCATAAATAAGATAGGGTGTTCCGGAATGTCTGCACCGGTTTCCTCTGCATGATCAGCGTAGTTCAGGCCAATACACATCAACTTTCCTACTTTGCCAACACAAGGTCCCAGCCTCGTATCAGAGCTAACGAGTGGTAGCGTTGTTGGATCAAGCCCCTTTAATTCAGAAAGCTTTCCATCCTCCAATATTTCGCCCGTAATGTCCCCGACGACTGAAGACAAATCCCTGATATCACCGTTATTATCCATAAGGCCAGGTTTTTCATAGCCTGTTTCACCGTATCTCAAAAGTTTCATGTCATCCTCAAAAGTTAAGTAAAAATTTTCTCACAGCCTTATACATCAAACATAAAATACGAAAGGAGATATTTATGATTTTAGATTTTTGTTGAGAATTTATCGCTGAATATTGCACTAGCCAGGTTTGTATTGGCGAGCGGCCTCCACATCATGTGTGGAATAAGGTAGTTGATTAATTTCTTCCCATGCCTCATTTGGAATGATAAATTTTGATAAATTAATTGTCTCGCTAACCCTTTTGGGTTTTGTAACTCCAACAAGAGTAGAGCTAATCCTTTTGTCATTCAGTGAAAACTGTAGCGCCGCAGCTGGTAAAGGCACACTGTATTTGTCGCAAATTTTTTCTAATTCTTTTACAGGTTCAAGTTCCTGGTCAGTAGCTTCTGAATATGCGATTAGTCGGCTTTTCTCAGTTCCTTTCGCCAAAACACCACTAGCATAGGGTGCTGCATTGATGATGCTAATGTTATTTGAGTAAGCATAGCTGTACAGTTCATCAGCATTTCGATTTAGAAGGGTGAAACGGTTGTGATTAATAATTGCATCAAAGGGCCATTCTTTTATTATTTCAAGCATCAACTCCGTCTCGCCCATTGCTAACCCAACCGTTTCGGCCAAGCCTTCTTCTTTCATCTTGAATAGCTCAGCTAAAGAGCCATTTGGTCTAGTGATTTCAGTAATGTCTTTGCAGTGTTCTGGATCGTGAAGGTGTAACAAACCGATCCTATCTACTTTCAATGCTTCGAGGCTCTCTTCAATGGATTTACGTGCTCTCGCTGCATCAAATTTTTGTGTCTTCATGTTGCGATCTAATTTTGTCGAGATTACAAAGTCATCTGGCAAACCTCCCCGCTCTTGAATTACCTGTCCGATTCTTTGTTCGGCAATTCCGAAACCATAGTTTCTAGAGGTGTCAATTAAGTTGCACTCACTGTCAAAAATAGCATTTATAGTTTCTCGCGCTCGTCCCTCATTTACGCTATATCCATAGGTATCTGGCATATCGCCCAAAGCAGAGGTCCCAAAAGATAATTTAGAAATCTGTATCTTCGAATTCTTTATCCTACTTTTTTCCATATAATTTCCTTTGATAATTATTAAATAGCTACAGATTCGATGTGACTAATTTAATTTTAACCCTCTAAATTTTCATAGCATTCTGGTAAAAAACGGGGCGTGCATAAGCAGAAGAATTCAAGATCCTCATCGCCAATATTTGAAATCTTTTGAGACGCGCCGGCTGGAATTATAATTGCATCACCTAGCTGTAACTCGGACTTTTCACCATCTATTTCTAATACTCCGTCACCTCTTTTAATAATATATGTTTCCTCAGTACCATTAAGTCGATGCAGTTGTGTTGTCACTCCTGGCGGAACACGAGCGACTGCAAGTGAGCTGTTAGGATGCGACGAGTCATTTAAAATTTCTTGGATAAAACAACGTTCTGGTGTCCAAAACTCCGAAATGTTTTTGTTAAAAATTTTTTCTGGCATAATGAACTCCAATTGTTGGTTTTTAATTACCAGCCTGAAACACTACTAATGCCTCCATCTACCGTGATGCATGCTCCTGTAATGAAACTTGATGCTTCACTAACAAGGAACAAGGTAGCATTGGCTATGTCATCGCCCGTACACAATCTGCCAAGCGGCACGTGATTTAACCAACTTTTAACACCCTCAGGCCAATCGCGTTCAAGTCCCGGACGTTCTGTTAAGCCAGGACAGATGCTATTCACTCTTATATTTTTTTTACCCAATTCTAATGCCGAAGACATTGTTAGATTTAGTAAACCGGCTTTTGTGGACGCATAATGGCTATGGTTTATTGCAGGGCGAATGGCTTCTATTGAACTTATGTTAACAACTGCTCCATTTTCAATTTTTTGGTTAGCAAAAGCCTTTATTAAAAGTAATGGAGTTGCTAAATTTATTGTGAGCATTTCGGATACATCTTTTTCAGAGATATTTTCTAGAGACGCCGTTGATTGAATTGCTGCATTATTTATGAGTATGTCCAAATGAGGAACTTGTTCTAAAGAATGACGCATTATTTCACTGTAAATTTCAGGTTTCCTTAAATCCCCTGTGACATATTTTGGTTTTTTTTTGTTTAATTGGCTCAATTCGTCAATCAAAGTATGCAATTCGGGACGATCATCTCTGCAGTGTAAGATAACTTCAGCGCCTGCTTGTGTCAGGCGGTGGGCAATACTTCTACCTATGCCTTGTGTTGCTCCGGTAATCAGAGCATGACGTCCGGTTAAGTTAAATAAATTTTCAAAAGCTGGTATATTCATAATATACTGATCTATTTGCACCAATCTTCTATTAGCTCAGGAAGAATTTTGAGTATTTTCTGACCTGCAGTATTTGCGTTTATAAGCACGTCTTCAATAGTATCTGGTCTCTGGTCAGGTCCTCCATCAGCTTTGTTTGTAATAGCTGAAAGTCCAATAATTTGGAAACCAACTTGTTTGGCTGCAATGACCTCCATTACAGTTGACATGCCCACGGCATCACCACCACACTGTGCCAGAAACCTTCTTTCAGCAGATGTTTCTAATGATGGGCCCGTTATACCGATGTAAATACCCTCAGAAATTTTAATATCATATTTCGTAAATAGCTTTCTCACTATATCTTGCAGATTTTTATCATATGGATCGGACATATCAGGAAATCGTAAGCCCAATCGATCATCATGCGGACCAATTAATGGATTTGAGCCGGTCATATTAATATGATCTTGAATTATCATTACGTCACCAGGGTTAAATTCCTCTCTAAGGCCCCCTGCAGCATTTGTAACAAGAAACCGGGTTGCTCCGAGTTTTTTTATCACTCGGATGGGTGCCGCTATTTGAGAAGGTGTCCAACCTTCATAAAGGTGAAAGCGCCCCTGCATAATAGCAACGCGTTTTGTACCTATTTTTCCTATAAGTAAATTCCCCTCATGAGTTGGGGCAGTTGATACTGGGAAACCAGGGATTTCCTCATATGGGAATCGGAATTCTAATTCAATTTTGTCTGCGATGGATCCAAGTCCGGTCCCAAGCATTAACAAGCATTCTACTGGGCCATCTATTTCTGACAGTATCTGATCAGAAGCAAGCTCTATGGTTTTAATCATTTCCTCTATATTATTAAACATTCCTTACCTCAAACTAGCAGCAATTTTTGGCGATAGTTTGCGTACATCTTCAAGAATATCTTTTATCTCCAACGTACTAATCACGCCATTCTTAACTACTTGTTTTCCTCCAATAAACACATCGCTAATATCTGACTTGCACGCAGAATAAACTAGGTGGGTAATAGGGTCAAAAACTGGCACAGCATGAATTTTATCCATATCAACGAATATGAAATCGGCTATTTTACCAACTTCTAAACTTCCTAGTTTGTCTTCTTTGCCCAATGCTTTTGCTCCATTAAGTGTCGCCATATGCAATACTGTTTTGGCGTTCATAACTTTAGGGTCTAATGTGTTCCCCTTTGGGAGACTTGCCGCTAAACGCATTGTAAGCCACATATCAAGATCATTTCCGCTGATTGCTCCATCGGTTCCAAGTGTTAGGGTAACCCCAGCTTCAAACATCTTATCAATCGGTGCTATTCCTGAGCCTAATTTTAAATTTGACATTGGATTATGTACGACAATGCTCTCATTGTCAGCAATTAATTGGATCTCTGCATCGTCCAAATGTACGCAATGAGCAAGAACAGTTTTCTGATCTAATAATCCATTAGAGTGCAAATGCCTTATGACAGACTGTCCGTATCGGTCCCTTATATCAGACTGTTCCGCAAGGGTTTCGGCTGCATGTATATGATATAAACCATTGTGTCTTTCTGCTATTTTCTTCGCTTCCTTGAGGTGTTCGGGAGAGACTGTATATGTGCCGTGAGGCATGACTCCGGGGAAAACAGCTTCGTTGCTATTATAATCTTCAAAGAACCTCTCAGCTTCCTGTAGAAAATTTTCATGAGATCTGTTCCCAATACCTGGGTAATCAAAAAAGATACCCCCAGTAGAAATTCGCATTCCTAGGTCATTAGCGGCTTTTACTGCTTCGTTTGGATACCAGAACATATCCATTACACTTGTGACGCCAGACAATAAATTCTCTGCCAACCCAAGCACGGAGCCGGTGTAGGTAGTTTTTGGAGTCAGAATAGATCTTTCGGCAATCCATACTTTTTGAAGCCAGGCCTCCAAGGATAATTCTTCTACTAAACCCCTAAATAAACTATCTGCTGCATGGCAATGCATATTAATCAAACCGGGCATGACTATCTTATTTCGTGCATCTATTTTTTGTGATGCAGCGAAGTATTGAGAGTTTTTTTCACTACCGCTTTCTATAACTTGGATCCTGCCATCAGCTATGACCATTGAAGCGTTCCAAATAATGTTATGATTTTTGTCACAAGTAACTAAATTTGCATTTTCAATTATAAGATCATACATTTCTGATCCCTTGAGTATTAGTTTCAAATTTTGTTTTCTCTAACTGGTAGAGACTAGGGCAAGAAGTGAAGCAAAGTAACGCATCATTTCCGTAATATTTCTTGAGATTTGGTTGAGATTTAAGTGAAGGGAATTTTGATCTAAAAGTCAAATTTTTTTGCCAACGATATTAGTTATTTTGCTGCTCTTTAGCCTTAACTAAATAGTAGTTCCATCATACAGCACAAATTAGTTGAAACTTAGGCAGAAGAAATACATGTTTAAATTATCTAAATATCAAAATTTGCTGATTAAATACTATTGAAAATACACTTGGGTTAGATAGAAAATTTAAGTAAAAAGAGGTTTTTTTGGAAGTAAAGTTAACGGATTGTTATACATTGAGTGACGGCAAGGCTCTTATGTCTGGCACTGAGGCTTTGGTAAGATTACTTCTTGAGCAATCTAGAATTGATCGTTTAAACGGGCTTAGAACTAAAGGGTTGGTAAGTGGCTATCCTGGGTCTCCATTAGGTGGTTTGGACATTGCACTGGGTAAAGCAAAAGCTTTTTTGGATGAGGAGGGAATTCATTTCCAACCTGCGGTTAACGAAGAACTTGCTGCAACTGCTCTATGGGGAAGTCAACATATAAATTTATACGACAATCCTGACATCCAAGGTGTCTTTTCAATGTGGTATGGTAAGGGGCCAGGTTTGGATAGGGCAATGGATGCGTTACGACATGCCAACCAAGGAGGGGTAGCCCCGCATGGTGGCATGGTTATAGCTGTGGGTGATGATCCAACTGGTAAATCATCGACACTGGCTTACCAATCGGATCAAAATTTTCATTCTCTAGGGATTCCGTATTTTTTCCCAAAAAATGTTTCTGACATTATTCCTATGGGTCTGGAAGCTTTTGCACTGTCTCGTTATTCTGGATGTTGTGTTGGTTTGAAAATCGTCGTTGATACCGCTGACAGTAATGCAGTCGTAGACATGTCAAAGTTGCGCCCAAGTTTACCAATATTAAAGCCGAACAGCCTCGTTCATGTTACTAAGCATGACCCAGCTAGTGTCCGGGAAAGCAAACTGCATGACGTTAGACTGCCAGCTGTTCAAACTTGGTGCGAAAATAGTGAAAATGTTGCACAGGTTTACCTACCTGCAAAAAAGGGGGAAACGCGACTAGGCATAATTGGTGTGGGGAAAATAGCTAATGAGGTTAATGAAGCATTGGCTGGCCTTCTGCCGGATAGGGGTAAAAAAAATACAGTAGCATTTACAGCAATAAATATGCCTTGGCCCTTACCAGAGAAAAAAATATCTACCATGCTGTCCGTTGTTGAGGAAGTGTTAGTAATTGAAGAAAAACGCTCTTTTGTTGAGGAGCAAATTGCTAAAATTTGCTTAAAACAAGACCGCCGTATTTTACTTTCAGGGAAAACTAACCCTGATGGTACAAATTTATTACCATCATATGGCGAGCTATCACTGGAGAATATTTTAAATGTAATCGCGGCTCGAGCTTCTCATCATTCTATAGCACTTAATCCGATCGAAAAAGCTCCCATAGTGAGCCCATTGAGTGAGATACCAATTCGGCAGCCTTATTATTGCGCTGGTTGCCCACACAACAGCAGTACTAAAGTTTCTGATGATGAAATTGTTGGCATGGGTATTGGTTGCCATTCAATATCTGGTTTCATTAACCCTGATACCATTACTAATTTTACGCAGATGGGGGGTGAGGGAGCATTTTGGATAGGTCGAGCACCATTTTCAGACCGATCTCATTCTTTTCAAAATATGGGTGATGGCACTTATGCTCACTCTGGATACTTAGGTGTAAGAGCAGCAGTGGCTGCAGGAGTGAATATTACATTCAAAATGTTAGTTAATGATGCCGTGGCTATGACAGGTGGGCAAAGTGCGCAAGGAGGATCGGGCCCTTTGTCGATGAGCGAACAATTATTAGCTGAAGGAGTGAAAAAAGTAGTGATTGTCTCTGATCAGCCAGATCAAATTCGTTTGAATGGTTCATGGCCTACTAGCGTAGATTTCTTTCACAGGGATAAAATACTAAGAGTTCAGGATGATTTATCTCAAATAAAAGGAGTCTCTGCATTATTACATGTACAAACCTGCGCTACTGAACTTCGACGTCGCCGAAAGCGCAAAACTATAGCATCGCGGACGGAGCGTATTTATATTAATCCAGCCGTCTGCGAAGGCTGCGGTGATTGTGCACAAAGTTCAAATTGCGTTGCGCTTAAGCCTAAATTTGATGGTGAAGCAGATAAACGAGTAATTGATCACTCAGTTTGCAATGATGATTATTCTTGTTTGGACGGTTTCTGTCCAAGTTTTGTGGCAGTGGTTCCTAAACCAGGAAATGATAGACAAGAAATTGAATTACCAGAATACGATAAAGTTCCAGATCCGGTCATTATAGATAAAGAAATTACAAATATATATTTAGCAGGGATTGGGGGTACAGGTGTTTCTACGCTGTCTGCAGTGTTAGTAATGGCTGCGCGTCTTGATGACATTTGCGCACAAGCTGTCAGTCAAACAGGCCTGTCCCAAAAAAATGGTGCTGTTACTAGTCAAATAAGAATTACAAGATCTGAAGATCTCAGCTTACGTATGTCCCGAATTCCAGACGGTGAGGCAGACTTGTTATTAGCATGTGATGCAGTTGTCGGAGTAGCTGATAATTCTCTAAAAGTTTTGAATAAGCGTAAATCGCAGGCAATAATGAATATTGATATCGATCCCGTTGGCGTAGTTGGTTTCGGAAATGGCGAAACTGTCTCAGAAAAAACGATATTTTTGAGATTGCATAAATTTTTAGATATTAAAAACTGCGCAACTTACAATATTCAGCAAATTTGTGAGACTTTGATGGGAAATAAGATCACTGCGAATGTTATGATGCTGGGTATTGCATTACAGAAGGGCATGATACCTATTTCCGTGAGATCAGTAGAAAAGGCATTAATCTTAAACGGAACGTCGGTTAAAGAAAATTTAAAAGCTCTACAGTGGGGAAGATGGCTGGCATATGATCCGCAATATGTTTTAAGCGTATCTGGATATGGTAAAAATCGCTTTACGGAGTGTAGACCAGAAGATGCTGAACTGGACCACCTAATAAGCATCTTTTCAGAAAAGTTAACTTCCTATCAAAATAAAAATTATGCAGAAAGTTACAAGAAAATTATGGATGCTGTTAAGGCTCAATTTGGCGACACTACCATCTCTAAAAAAACTGCAAAGGCATTATTTAGGGGAATGGCCATTAAAGATGAATACGAAGTTGCACGCCTTATGCTTTCTACAACTTTTAAGGAAAGTCTGATCTCAAAATTTGGCACTGCTCGCCCATCTGGCTATTATTTAGCGCCTCCCTTTTTAAGTTTTTTAAAAGATGTGAATGGTCTGCCCAGAAAAATCCGATTTGGATCATGGGTGCGTTTTATATTTGTGGCGCTGACCAAATTGAAAAGTTTGCGTGGAACTAGTCTTGATCCTTTTTCTTACAGCCAGGAAAGAAAGTTAGAAGTTAAATTTAAAAACATATTAATTTCAAAGCTCTCAGACCCAAAAAAACTTAAACAGAGTCCAGAAAAATTTGAAGCTCAATTGGACAGTGCTCTTAAAGTAAAAGGATACGGTCACATTAAGCGCGAAACTCTTAAAGCCGCAATTTTAGCACTTCAATAAATGGTCCTCACATCTACTTATTCTGCTGCTTCAGCATAATTGGACATAGGTGGGCAGATACAAATAAGATTACGATCGCCGTGGGCGTTGTCTACTCGGTTAACTGGTGGCCAATATTTATCTACGCGGAATGCACCAGGTGGAAAACATCCTTGGTCTCTTGAATATGGACGGTTCCAGTCTCCAACTAAATCCTCAACGGTGTGTGGAGCGTTTTTCAAAGGATTGTTCTCTCGATCCATTTTATTATGCTCTATTTGTCGTATTTCTGCGCGTATTGCGAGCATTGCATCGCAAAATCTATCCAGCTCTGCTTTTGTTTCAGATTCAGTTGGCTCCACCATAAGGGTCCCTGCTACAGGCCAACTCATCGTTGGAGCATGAAAGCCACAATCAATTAATCGTTTTGCTATATCTTCAACGGAAATATCTGCTGTTTCTGCGAATGGTCGAACATCTAAAATACATTCGTGCGCAACTTTGCCAAATTCACCTCTATATAGAACATCAAAGTTACCTTCTAAACGTTTTGCAATGTAGTTTGCGTTCAAAATAGCGACTTTTGTTGCTTGAGTAAGTCCTTCTCCACCCATCATAAGGCAATATGCCCAACTGATGGGAAGTAATGAAGGGGAACCGAATGGCGCGGCAGAAACTGGGCCAGCACTGCCTTTAAATTGTAAATTATTAGGAAGGTGTGGTTTTAGATGTTTTTTTACTCCAATTGGACCCATTCCAGGACCACCACCACCATGCGGTATACAAAAAGTCTTATGCAAATTTAAATGGCTTACATCGCCACCTATGTCTCCAGGCTTAGATAAACCAACCATGGCATTCATGTTAGCACCGTCAATGTAGACTTGCCCGCCATAGGAGTGGGTTATATCGCAAACAGCATGTACAGTCTTTTCAAAAACCCCATGTGTTGAAGGATAAGTAATCATGCATCCCGCAAGCTCTTTGCTATAGTATTCTGCTTTCGACTTGAAATCGTCAATATCGATATCTCCATTATCTGCAGAATTCACCGGTACTACTTTCCATCCAACCATTTGCGCGCTGGCTGGGTTGGTGCCATGTGCTGATGTTGGAATAAGACAAACATTTCGGTGTCCATCTCCACGGGAATGATGATAGTCAGCAATGGTCAATAGACCCGCGTACTCTCCTTGAGCTCCAGAGTTGGGTTGCATTGAAATGGCATCATAACCAGTTATTGTGCACAGTTTGCCAGAAAGATCATTTATTATTTCCTCGTAACCTTTTGCTTGTTCTTTGGGGGCAAAAGGATGTAGCAAGGAAAACTCTCTCCAGCTTACGGGCATCATCTCTGCTGCCGAATTTAGTTTCATTGTACATGAGCCAAGAGGGATCATAGCACGATCAAGTGCTAAATCTCTATCAGACAGCCGTCTCATATAACGCATCATTTCTGTCTCGGCCCGGTTCATATGGAATACATCGTGTTCTAAATACTTGCTTTGACGTAATAGGTTATTTGGTATTCTATAGCTCGGCTCTAAATCGTCGTCTTTCATAGTTAAGCCGAAGGCTCTCCAGACAGCCTCTGTGGTATCGCGTCTAGTCGTTTCGTCATAAGATATGGCGATTTTATTTTTGCCTATTGCTCGCAAATTTATTCCCTCTTTTACAGCTGCGCTCATCACACCTTTTTGGAACAAACCTACATCAACTGTTATTGTATCGAAGAAAGCATCTAGCTCGACTTCAAAACCAGCTTTTTCAAGGCCTTTTGCAAGCCTTACAGTCTTTCTGTGAATACGCTGAGCAATTGCTTTGAGACCTTCCGGTCCATGGAACACCGCATAGAATGATGCCATAACAGCGAGCAGTGCTTGAGCTGTGCATACATTCGATGTTGCCTTTTCTCGCCTAATATGCTGCTCACGGGTTTGGAGAGCTAATCGATACGCCTTGTTTCCGTGAGCATCAATAGAAATGCCAACAATCCTTCCCGGCATAGACCTTTTATAAGTATCTTTTGTTGCCATGTAAGCAGCATGAGGACCACCGTATCCAACTGGTACTCCAAACCTTTGAGTTGTACCCACTGCTATATCTGCACCCATCGCTCCCGGTTCTTTAAGACATGTCAGCGCTAATGGGTCTGCTGAAACCACACCTATCGCCTTAGCTTCATGTAATTTTTCTATTTCCTTCGTTAAATCACGGATACTCCCATTTGTTCCAGGATACTGGAAAATAGCCCCAAATACTTTATGAGCATCGAGGTTGTCGATATTATCAATTATCAAAGAGATGCCTAATGGCTTTGCACGAGTCTTTAAAACAGAAATATTCTGTGGGTGGCAGTTCTCATCTACAAAGAATGCTGTGTTTTTTGAGTGGGAAATACGTTGGGCCATTGTCATAGCTTCAGCGCAGGCAGTTGCCTCATCTAAAAGGGAAGCATTTGCGATTTCTAATCCAGTAAGATCAGAAATCATGGTTTGAAAATTAAGTAGTGCTTCTAAACGGCCTTGGCTTATTTCTGGCTGATAGGGTGTATAAGCGGTGTACCAGGCTGGGTTTTCAAGTATGTTTCTTTGAATAACTGGTGGGGTTACAGTTCCATAATAACCTTGGCCTATCAGACTTGTGAGAATTTTATTCTTTGAAGAAGTAATTCGCATATGTCTTAAAAGCTCTCTCTCGGACATCGGTTTACCAAAGTTCAGTGGCTCTTTCTGACGAATGCTTTCTGGGACTGTTTCATTTATGAGTTGATCAATAGACTCGACTTCTAACACTTTGAACATTTCTTCCATTTCCAATGGAGATGGGCCTATGTGCCTGCGATTTGCAAAATCATAGGGAAGATAATCAGTTGGTGTGAACGGCATTTTGGACCTCTAAAATTTTAAGTGTTAGTAAGGTGTAAACTGAACGATTAGCCAATTAATTTTGTATAAGCTGCTTCATCCATATACTCCTCTATTTGATTGGTATTACTTGGCTTAACTTTAAAGAACCAAGCATCTCCCATCGGATCATCATTTACTTTGCTTGGCTCATCCACCAGCATCTCGTTGATTTCAACAATTTCCCCATCAAGAGGGGAAAGGATATCAGAAGCTGCTTTCACGCTCTCGATTACAACAATTTCATCGTCTTTTGATACTGTTGTCCCTTCTTCAGGCAACTCTATGAATACGATATCGCCTAGCTGAGAGCTGGCATGTTCAGTTATACCGACCACTACCAACTCGCCTTCTACTCTTAACCATTCGTGTTCTTCTGTAAATTTCATATATTTCTCCAAAAGTTAATTTTTTTTAAAGTTTTTCTTAACAAAAGGTAACGAAGTTACTTCTATTTCTAGCAACTTACCTCGAACTTGTGCATTCACTCTGTTTCCTAGATGTGAGAACTCACTTTTAATATATCCCACTGCAATTGGATGTTTTTGTGTGGGGCTGAATAACCCTGATGTTATCCGTCCTATCGGAACAGAAGAAGTGCCGTTATCAAAAAGCTTGGTATCTGTTCTTATGGGGGCTTTCCCAAGAGGCACAAATCCCGCTAATTTATATTCAGAACCATTTTTTATTTCGGATAATATTGTATTAGCTCCAGGAAAGCTGCCTTCCTTTTTTCCTTTGCTTAATCTTGATTTATGCATGGCCCATTTTAACCCTGCAGCAACTGGGGAGGTTGTAGCATCAATATCCTGCCCATACAGACAAAGCCCGGCTTCAAGTCGCAAAGAGTCTCGAGCACCAAGTCCGACAAGTTCTACAGATTTGTGTTTCAATAAAGTTTCGGTGATATTTTCTGCGGCCTTGTTTGGAATTGAAATTTCAAACCCATCTTCACCAGTATATCCTGATCTTGATATCCAACATTCTGCTCCTGCTATCGGTATTGTGGAGACGTCCATAAAGTGCATATTAGAAATCTTTGGGTAATGCTCTGAAATTACTTTCTCGGAGGCTGGTCCTTGAAGAGCAATTAAGGCTCTATTTTCCAAGTTTTTGACACTGATCCCTAGCGGTTCTAAATATTTACGTAGGTGTTTAATATCGTCTTCTTTCCGAGAAGCGTTGACGACCATGTAAATGTGGTCGCCTCGATTAGAAAACATAAAATCATCGAGTATCCCGCCGGTACTGTTTGTGAAAAATCCATATCTTTGGCGATCGACTTTTAATGTTTTAACCTCCATTGGGATTAAGGTTTCCAGTGCTTCTGCTACTTGATTGAAGTCATTACCTCGTAAAACTATCTGTCCCATATGGCTTACATCAAAAAGTCCAGCTTGGCTTCGTGTGTGAAGATGTTCGCTCATAATACCGTTTTCATATTGAAGTGGCATATTGTAACCAGCAAAAGCTGTCATCCTTGCATTATTATTTTGGTGCAATTTATTTAAGGGCGTATGCATGAGCTTATCCGACATCAACTTTCCTACACTACTAGCCAGTTTTATAAAAAGTCTGGCATCAATGGACTACGGCGTATGCCGTAATATGATGCCCCTTTCTGTCCATTTGCCTGAGATCGTTATCCCTTCGGCGGATGCTGACGCATCTCTCTCCAGATTTTATAAAACAGTGGTCCATTTGCCTGAGAGTTTCCGGGGCGGTTGCTCCTTCGGCACTGATCGTCCAGTTCTCCCACCATTTCATTAAACGATAGACACTAGCGTAGTTCTTTTCAAGGCAAATGTCATTTGACAGTACCAATTTTTTTATGCACATCAAAAGCATGAGAAATCAATTTTTCTTTGGCTATGGTAGTTTGGTAAATACTTCGTCTCATGACTTCCATGATATATCTAACGCACGTTTAGTTGGATGGCGCAGAGTATGGCAACGAACAAATTTACGAAATTTCTCATTTTTGAGTGTGCATAGATCTGATAATTTTAGCATTGAAGGCGTTATTGCAATTGTACCTGATGGTAACTGGAGAAAGCTAGATGAACGAGAGGCTGGTTATGACCGAATGATTGGATCGGAAATGATTAAACACACATCCTCAAAGGCTGATAGTATTTCTTTTTATCGGATACCAGATCATAACTTTTGTAGTGTTGAAAAATGTCCGATTTTATTAAGTTATCTTGACGTGGTTTTGATGGGATTTTTACAAAGGTTTGGAAAACAAGGGTTTTCAAATTTTTTTGAAACTACTGATGGATGGGATTGTGGTGTATTCAATGATAGAAACAATCCTAGGTACCCTCGTGCTCAAGAATACGAAAACGATTTTTATTCTTCTGTAGATAATGCGATTACCGATCGCGAAATTAAGTTGTACCGGTAACTAAATAGCAGTCTTCATGCTTTCATCTATATATATTTTTCGTAATCTCTGAGTCATAGGCCCAGGGGATCCATGCGAAATATTTTGGCCGTCAATGTTAACAACTGGAGTAACAAAAGAGGAAGCGGAAGTTATAAAAGCCTCATCTGCATTTATTGCCTCATTGATTGAAAAATTTCTCTCTTCTATCTCCATTTCAGCTTCTTCAGCAAAGCGTATTATGGCCGAACGTGTTATCCCATGCAGAATGTCGTATGATTTGGCGCGCGTAATTATTTTGCCATCTTTAATTATATAGGCGTTGTTTGATGTTCCCTCGGTAACATATCCGTCCTCAACCATCCAAGCATCATCTGCATTTAGTTTTTGGGCCATCATTTTGCCAATTGAGGGATAAAGAAGCTGGGTTGTTTTGATGTCACGACGTCCCCATCTCTGATCCTCAATTGATATAACTTTGATACCTGAAACAGCTGAAGGGTTATCTACAAGATTTTCTTTATTTTGACTGAACATAACCACGGTTTGAGTTGTTGTCTCTGGGTCAGGGAAGATAAAATCTCTGTCACCTGCTGACCCACGTGTTATTTGTAAATAAATTAGACCTTGGCTTACGTTGTTTTTATCAATTATGTTCCTATGAGCCGACAATAGAGCGTCATAGTTCAGTGGAGTTGCCATGTCTAGTTCGGATAGTGACCTTTGTAATCGGGAAAAGTGTCCAGCAAAATCAATTAGTTTTCTATTAACTACTGAAGTTACTTCATAAACACTGTCTGACATTAAAAAGCCTCGGTCAAAAATTGATATTTTGGCTTCATTTTCAGGAATAAAGCTTCCATTCAAATAAACGGTTCTCATAGTTTGGAACTCCTACATTTAATTTAGGATTTAGTCTTATTGTTATGAAAGTGCAATTATAATAGAATATGGTTTATTCAGTAAGTTTTATACTACGAAAAAGGTAGAAAAAGACGGTTTATAAAATAATTTTTGGTAAGGGCGATAGATTAACTTTTGAAAAATCATTTTCTTTTAACATTTTATCACTTAAAGGAACCCACAGTGCAAAGCGTTGCGTATTATTTATCAAAATTTAGGAGCATTTTTTGAGACATTATCTAGATTTTGAAAAACCTTTGGCAGAAATAGAGGGAAAAGCAGAGGAGCTAAGAGTTTTAGCCCGCCAGAATGATGAGATGGATGTTGACGCTGAAGCAGAGGCCTTAGACAAAAAAGCAGAAAAAATGCTAAACGATCTTTACCAGAACCTCACGCCTTGGAGAAAATGTCAGGTGGCACGGCATCCTGAAAGACCTCATTGTATCGAATATATAAATGAGCTTTTCTCAGAATTCACCCCTTTAGCAGGTGATAGAAATTTTGCAGATGACCACGCAGTCGTGGGAGGCATAGCGCGTTTCAGTGATATCCCTGTAATGGTTATTGGAAACGAGAAAGGTAACGATACAAAGACCCGTATAGAGCGAAATTTTGGCATGGCGCGTCCAGAAGGCTACAGAAAAGCGATCCGTTTGATGAGCTTAGCAGATAAATTTGGATTGCCGGTGATAACTTTGGTTGATACTCCGGGGGCATATCCTGGAAAAGGTGCAGAGGAGCGTGGACAGTCAGAAGCGATAGCCCGATCTACCGAAAAATGTCTGCAGATAGGTGTGCCCATTATTTCCCTAATAATTGGGGAAGGTGGATCTGGCGGAGCAGTTGCTTTTGCAACAGCAAATAAGGTCATAATGTTAGAGCATTCTGTCTATTCAGTTATAAGTCCAGAAGGTTGTGCTTCAATTTTATGGAAAGACTCTGAGAAGATGCGGGAGGCGGCAGAAGCATTGAGGCTTACAGCACAAGATCTGACAAAACTAGGTGTGAATGATGTTATAATTGAAGAGCCTACGGGTGGAGCTCATAGAGATAAAAAAATAGTTTTCATGGAAGTTAAAAATGCTCTTGATAAAGCCTTGTCAGATTTAGCCAAAAAGAAGCCGAAAGATTTAATAAAGCACCGTAGAGATAAATTTCTCTCTCTTGGACAGCAGGGCTTAGCCTCTTAACTTAGCTTGTTAACATTCTTAAGCCCTGAGTAACGTCAGACCGAACGGCAATTCGCAAGCTGGGCTCATCTCCAGCACTTAATGCGGAGAGAATTACTTTATGAAAATGGGGTGGCTCTTTCCGTCGCAGTTTGCCGTATAGTGCCCTCATCGTTGGACCTAATTGTAGCCATACTGTTTCAGCAGTTGCTAACATTGCGGGCGCCTGAGCCCTTAAATAAAGTGTTCTATGAAATTCTAAATTTGTTTTTATATAAGTCACGGCATCGTGATCGTCGATTGCTTGTGCAACGCGAGCATTTATTGCTTGAAGCCTGTCGATTAGAGCCAAGTGCGCTCGGGGCAATGCCCTGCTCGATAGTTCAACTTCTATTAATGCTCTCAGTGCTGCAAGCTCTTCTATCCGCTCGTTACTTAATTCTGGTGTGAGAACTCTTCCTGATGAAGTCATTGCAAGGGCACCTTCTGCTACCAATCGTCGTACTGCTTCTCTCGATGGAGTCATTGAAACATTATAGCTTTTACCAATCCCCCTAAGAGTTAAAGATTGGCCTGGTTTGATTTCACCGCACATAATCTTCATTCGCAGTGCTTTATAGACCCGGTCATGAGCTAAGGAATTCTTGTCAAAACTACTTTTTATTTCTTCCATAATTATTTGTGATCACAAAAATTTTATTGGTCAACCCTAAAATTATAAAAATGAAGATTTGCACCTTCATTGCGTAACCATTTCCGCTCATTTTGATATGGTCCGAATAGATAATATACCTCTGACCAAAAATCTTTTGAATGATTAAAATGTTTCAGGTGGGATACTTCATGAGCAACTAAGTATTTAATTACATTTTTGGGTGCCATAATTAGTCTCCAAGAAAACATTAAATTAGAAGTGCTTGAGCAAGATCCCCAGCGTGATCTTGTATCCCGTAATTTAAGTGAGCAGTATGATACTCCTAACTTAGAGCAGTAATAATCGGCAAGCTCTGTAAGCTCTTCCCGAGCTAATTTTTTTAGGTAATTTTCGATGGCCAGACCATGGTTAGCCACTTTTGATGGCACGAGCAAACTCTTGCTAATACTTTTCACACTTGAAGCGTTTGAGCAAAGTTTTACTTCCGCTTTATTACCCATGATGGGAATAAAACTGCCTGTGCTCACTTCTATTTTTTTACTTGAAACCCTTTGTATTTTGTCCCGTATCCAAGCTTCTTTACTTTTTAAAAAATTCAATAAAACATCATGCTGTGTATTTGCTGGGGCTGTAAGCGTTACCCTTTCACTAATTGACGAAACCCTTAGTGATAATCTTTGAGAACTCCGAACCGTCCTGACTATTACTTTTATTTGAGGTTCTTTTGTAAAATATATCGATTTTGACATGAAAATTCATAATCTCGCTAAAATTTTATTAATTTGACCAGATAATGCTTTGACATATTGCTCATCTTGTGCGACATGGCGATTTTTAAGTATGTACAACATTTAAAGGGAATTTCCTATGCCCAAAGAAGAATGGGGTGTTAAGCGCGTGTGTCCTACGACTGGCAAGCGCTTTTATGACCTAAATCGCAACCCGATAGTAAGTCCTTACACAGGTGAAGAGGTTAAGTTAGACGACACTAAATCTCGCTTAATCCAAGCTGATGGAGAGGACCTGTCCGTGCGGAGGTCGACTGCAAGCGAAAATGCGGATGAAGATGTTGTACTGGAAGACGACGATATGGACGCTGAAATTGATGATGATCTTTTGGAAGAAGATGAAGATGATAATGTTTCTTTGGATGAAATAGCGGATGTTCCTTCAGAAGAAGAAGAAAGTTGAAATGATAGTGCGGGTTCTGAGACTTGTTTTCACGTAACATTATCTAAGTAGAGTTTGTAGGAATTTGGTGTTATTTAGGGGCCTTAGCTCAGCTGGGAGAGCGCTACAATGGCATTGTAGAGGTCAGGGGTTCGATCCCCCTAGGCTCCACCAAATATCAACATAAATTTTAAGAAGTTATCTTTTAGAAATTTTGGTTCCGTCTCTTAAGTAGCGCCCAAACTAATAACAAAATTTGAATCATGAGAACTGTTACTATGTACATGTATTCAGCTTTGAGATTGTTGGGAATAACTCCGTAGATCACCCAGATAAAAAGTGATAGCACCGCAAAATTGAGCCAAATCTTTTTCAGAGCTCTTTTTTTTTCTTGAGCAATAAGCTGTAACTCTTCTTGCGCTCGCTCGTACTCCCTTCTTTTACGCTGTCTTTCTTCAGACTCGTTCATTATCTTCAAACTTCCATAGTGCGGACAATTTGCATTGTTAGTGCCAGGATGAATTTCCTTATAACTATGCTTTTTGTGTTAATTTATTTTAATATTGAAAGTAATTCATGTGTTAAGCATCTGTACCCAAATATAATCTTCATGCTTTTGTACGCTAATAGTGTTTAAAGGTTTACATTCACCTTCATACTCTTCAGGTCTTTTCCCAACCCATTTTTTGACTTCGCCCGATTTAAAGCAAAACTCACTCTTATGATAAGGGCATAGAATTGTAGCTTTATCAGTTATTTGTCCAATATCTAATGGTAAATCCATGTGAGGGCACAGGTTTTCAATAGCATAAACCTCTCCCTCGTTGATTAGCAGTATTTCTTTTTCGTTTAGTATATACTTTTTCTTTTCGCCTAAATTCAACTCCACGATAGGCAAGGTCCGAAACCATACCTTTCCCTCGATGGTCCTTTCAACTTCAGTAACGTTTAGGTCTAATGCACCAATATTTATGTCGCTTACTTCGTGCAAAGTAATCAAATTACTAGTCCCCCGAAGCTTCAACCGGAGGTAATTCCGAACGGAGATCTTGTCCTTAACCTGATCATAAACTGTTTCAGAAATTAGCAGCCGTGTACCTGCTTCTTTGTTTATGGCCTCAATTCTGCTTGCAATATTAACAGCATCTCCAATAACCGTAAGTTTTCTATCATCACCAGAGCCAACAGATCCGGAAATAACCTCTCCATAATGTACACCAACTCTTATATCAAAATCTCTTCCGTACGCCTTTTTAAGATATGACTTGAATTGATCCATTTCTTTAAGCATTTCAACACTAGCACTTACAGCTCTTAAAGATTGTTGCCTGGATTCTTTTAGACCAAAGATGGCCATAACTGCATCGCCAATATAATTATTTACTTCGCCTCCATGGCGAATAATGACTTCCCGCATTATTGAAAAATATCTGTTCAGTATGAAAATTACATCATAAGCAGATAAAGACTCCGAAAAGGGTGTAAATCCCTTAATGTCACAAAAAAGTATCGTTAAATTACGTATTGTCCCAACGGATTCTAATTTTTGTTCAGTTATTTGATTGTTTAAGTCAGCATCTCTTTTATCTAAAAGTAACCTGCGGAATGATATGTTGCCTGTTAACTTTGTTTGACAACCCAACCTAATGTTAGAGGGAAATGAAAGTTTTTGGGCAAGTCTTTCCTCCAATTCGCCTCTTGGGTGACAATTTTCTAATCCATCTAAAATTTCAATACGACAAGTCGAGCATTTTCCTGTACCGCCACAAGCGCTCAAGTGAGATATATTATTTCTTAAAGAAGCGATCAAAATTGACTCTTCTTCGGTAATATCAATTTCTCGATTGTCAGGTTGGACCAATGCGGAAAAGATTTTTTCCTCTACTGGTAGTTTTACATTGTTATGACTGCCGTCGCAAAATGGACTGTTTGAAGTTTTCTTACATCCACACAGATAAGCTGTCTCCGTCTTAACTGCAGTGAATTTTTTGGGGCTGAAATCAGACCCCTTATGACTACCGTCGCAAAAAGGTTGATTTTTACTTTTCCCACAGCTGCACCAGTAGTAATCAGAACCTTTTTCAAGATCAATGGGAAACGGTGTATCAGTCGTCATTTAATCAGCCTTATCACACTAATGATTATGATTATAATAGTTCTATTCTTCGGCATAGTAAGTTTCGTAAATAATCTGGTCAGTATTTAGATAATTAGATTAAGAAATTTAGAGAAATATTGTATTACTGGGAACGCAAAAATTTAGCGGGGGTTACTTTAAGAGATTGTGTGGCAAAATATAATCCTGCCAATAGATTTACTAACAATCCACCCATTACAACCATAATGGCGGTAGACCAAATTATTTTAAAGGGAAGTTCTAGAACAAAAGTTGTTATACTCCAAGCACCACATATTGCAAAAAATATTGCTACAAAACCTGCTGTAGCTCCCAGTAAAGAAAAGCGAATTATATAGCTAATAATTAGGTTTTTTCGCGTAGCTCCCAAAGTCTTCAAGATGGATGCATCGTACGATCTAGCATTTTGTCCAGCAGACGCTGATCCGAGAAGTACTAAAAAACCGGTTACCAATGTTGTGAATGCACCATAAGAACTTGCGGTGGCTATTGAGCCTAATAGTTCGCCAACACGTTCTATAACATTTCTTACCTTTATGAGCGTAATATTTGGGAATTTACGTGATAAAGCATTGAAAACTGCATCCTCAGACTCAGCTCTTGCATAAATAGTAGTAATGAAACTGTGAGGTGCAGTTTCAAGTGCAGTTGGATTCATGGCCAGAACAAAACCAATTCCTGCAGTTGAGAAATCTACGTTACGGAGACTTGTAATTTCTCCAGTAATTTTTCTTCCCATTATATTCACTGTTAAACTATCACCAATCCCAATCCCAAGTTCTTCAGCTTGTTCGGCACCGAAACTAATTTGAGTTTTTCCTGTATAATTTTTCGGCCATATCTGACCTTCGGTAAGTGTAAATCTTTCTGGTAATTCCTCGAAGTATGTAATGCCTCTGTCGCCTCTTATAACCCAGTGATCTCCGGCGACTTCAGATGCCAGACTGTTATTTATTTTTGTGATTATGCCACGAAGCATAGGAGCTTCATCAAAAGAAGTAACGCCCTTGTAAGAATTCAAAATCTGTCGAACTTCCTCAATTTGAGACTTTTGAATGTCAATCACAAAGTAAGATGGAGCCACCTCTGGTAGATCGTTATTGATTGAAGTTCTAAGGTTGCCATCAATTTGAGCGATCGTCGCTAGCACTGCCAATCCTAGTCCTATTGCCAGTAGTGAGTTGGATGTTCCTTCTTGTGTACCGCTCATTGCGGCAAGAGCCCAACGGGTTGATGGGTGACCTTTAATAACACGGGTTAATTTTTTAATAAAATAGATCAAGAGACGCGCTGACAGAAATAAAGTTAATGTGGCGACGGCAAAACCAAGTGAAAACCAGCATGTAAGTTGCGGATTCTGATTAAATAGGGCGGAGGCCGCTAGAAGAGAAACTAATAGACCAAAGCTCCAAACCAAGTATTTAAAACGTGGCAATCCATCGCTTTGTAAACTCATTGCGCGAAATAGAGCAACGGCTTGTATATTTTCACACTTTGATAGCGGCCATAGCGTGAATAAGGTTGAAATAAGGGCTCCATAAACAGCCGCCTCCAATATGGGTTTAAAAGAGAAAACTATCTTAATTGGGAGTGGAATAACGATATTAAGAAGAGGTGCAAAAAGATGTGGTGTAATAGCGCCGATCAATAAACCTAAACATATTCCGATTAACGAAATTATAGCCAATTGGATAAAGTATGTCATAAAAATTTGGGAATTTGTAGCTCCCAAACTCCTTAAGACAGCTATCGTAGATATTTTCTGATTGAGGTAGCTTTTCACTGCAGACCCGATTCCAACGCCACCTACTACTAGCCCTGCTAGACCCACCATAATGAAAAAAGCAGATAACCTAGTCACAATTTCAGATATACCTGGCGCACCATTTCTGGAGTCTCTCCAACGCATTCCAGTCTCTTCAAATTTCATTTTTGCGATAGACCCTAGCGCTTCCAAGTTTTTACTTGGATCGATTTGCAACCTATATTTTGCTGTAAAAAGTGTTCCGGGTGCAAGTAATCCAGATGATTTCAGTTCCTTGGTTTTTACAATCGTTCGGGGTCCTAATCCAAAATTAGCTCCGGCGTCGTCCGGTGATGCTATAATGATATCTCTGAGAATAAAATCAGCAAGTCCAAGGCTGAAGGTGTCGCCCAAAGAAATGCTTAATCTTGATGCAAGGTCGCGTTCCATTATCGCACTTTTGGGTTTGATCAACACTTCTCTAAGAGATCGACCACTTTCAAGTTGAACCTCTCCAATTAGTGGGTAACGATCGTCTATAGCTTTTATCTGAGTAAGTGCTCGTTCATTTTTCCCATCGCTTTCAATAATGGCCATCGATCTAAATTCTAGGATCTCTGACATATCTTGGGATATCGATTTCAGCCAATGAAGTTCTGTATCATTTGCCGAGCGATAAGTGAATTCTGCCTCTGCATTACCTCCTAGTAATTCAGATCCTTTTTCACCAATCGTATATTCTATGCCACTTTTTATAGTTCCAACTGCAGTAATAGTTCCAACGCCGAGCACTAAGCAGGTGAGAAAGATACGGAATCCAGATATACCTGATCGCAATTCTCGAATTGCCATTAGTATCGAAAATCTGAAATTCCCAGTTCTGATCACAGAAGTTTTCCATCTCGTATTTTAATGACTCTGTCACATCTGGTTGAGAGTGCGTTGGAATGCGTGACTAGAAAAAGGGTGGTGTTATGCTCATTTTTCAGCTCAAAAAGCAAATCAATTATAGCTTTCGTATTTTCCTCATCCAAATTTCCAGTGGGCTCATCTGCCAAAAGGATCTGAGGGTTCGAAACGTATGCTCGTGCCAATGCTACACGTTGCTGCTCACCACCTGATAGTTGAGAGGGGTAATGATCAGCACGATGGGATAATCCTACTCTATCGAGTGCCACCATGGCATGTTTGATTGGATTTTTAGATGAAGAAATTTCTAGGGGAGTTGCCACGTTTTCACCGGCAGTAAGTGTTTGTATTAGGTGGAAGGATTGAAATACCACGCCAACATTACCTCTACGTAGCTTAGAAAGGTTATCCTCAGACATCCCAGTTATCACTTGACCAAAAATTTTTATTTTTCCACTTGTAGCTTGCTCCAGTCCACCAGCCAGCATCAATAAAGAAGACTTTCCTGACCCAGATGGGCCGATTAATCCAATGCTCTCACCCTCATGAAGGTCTAGCGAAACATTTTTAATAATGTTTACATTGCCCGCGTTGCCTTTCAGCGTCAAAGATACATTTTGTAAAGAAATTACCGGTTCTCGCATGAAAGCTCGCTTATGATTGTAATTAATATATTAAAATATGGTCTATTTTTAGTCTTCAGCAAGACGATCATCTTACTATTTGTATTTTCGTCATTTGCAAACGCAGATAATCAAATAAAAATACTGATGCTAGGTGATAGTTTAACCCAAGGATATGGTTTGACGGAAAAAAATGGATTGGTCCCGGCACTACAACGCTGGCTATCAATCAATAATGTAGAAGTCTTGCTTATTAACGGTGGAGTATCGGGCAATACGACCCTTGGGGGGGCCGAGCAGCTGGATTGGTTGCTGTCCCCTGATATAAATGGCGTAGTCGTTGCATTAGGTGGAAATGATTTATTGCGCGGTTTTGATCCAGAATTTACAAAAAATAATTTAGAGAAAATATTTAGGAATTTAAAATCTAATGGTATAACGAGTACACTTGTCGGTACTATTTCTCCCTTAAATTATGGTCCCCAATTCAAGAGAGAGTTCGATGAAATTTATCCTACTTTGGCAAAGAAATATAATCTTTATTACATAGACAGTTTTTTCTCTCCTTTAATAGATAAAAAAACAAGAAAAATTTCAGTTAATTTGCTACAAGCTGATGGTATTCACCCAAACGAAGAAGGCATTGAGACGATTGTTAACTATATAGGCCCTGTAATTAAAAATTTTTCGCAATCACTTTCCCAGTAACTTAGTATTACAATCTAAAGGTATTTTTCAAACTACCTGAGTCATTTATTAAAAGTAACATGTAAATAAGATGCCAAGATGTCACAAAGAACATTAGCCAGAAAATGAATGCTTGAATTTGTCTGATAAACAAGACTACACACTGGTTTTATAAAGCGCGGTTTTGCTACTGCTTTCGTTTATTTTAGGAGATAAAATGGCCAAAGAAGAATTACTCGAATTCCCAGGGGTTGTAAAAGAATTACTCCCTAATGCTACATTCCGAGTTGAACTTGAAAACGGTCACGAAATAATAGCGCATACGGCAGGTAAAATGAGAAAAAATAGAATTCGTGTTCTTGCTGGTGACCGTGTTCAGGTAGAAATGACACCCTATGATTTGACTAAGGGGCGTATAAATTATCGCCACAAGTAGCACTTGAAGCTTGTTCTTGGATCAAGTAGCCCGCGTAGGCTAGCGTTGTTATCACAGATAGGTGTATTCCCTGATGAAATTCGAACGCCCGATATTGATGAAAAATGTATAAAGGGAGAGTTACCTCGTACCTACTGTAATAGAATAACCTTGGCCAAGCTGAACGCACTGCCTTGTAAAGTAGATGAAGTTATTCTTTGTGGGGACACTACCGTTGCTTTGGGTAGGCGCATACTTGGTAAACCAAAAGACAAACAACAAGCAATTGAGTATCTAATTTCGCTTTCAGGTAGAAGACATAGGGTGATTACAGCAATAGCTGTGCGAAGTAATAATAAAACTTGGACAAAAGATGTTGTAAATACTGTAAAATTTAAGGTTCTTTCAAAAAAAGAAATTGAAGATTATATATCTACTGGTGATTGGAATGGAAAAGCTGGAGCCTATGGGATCCAAGGTTCTGCTGGTAAATTCATTCCTTGGATAGCAGGCTCTTTTTCAGCCATAGTTGGCCTACCTCTTTTTGAAACAGATAACTTGCTTAGCGAAGCGGGTTACACAATACGAAAAGTCAAAGAATGAAAGGTAAGATAGCTTTACTTGATAACTTTGAGGGTAAAGAGGCAGCTGCATTGCTAATCGATGGTAAATTGCACGATTTTTTCACAGAACCAGGTATGAAGGCACCTGGCGCTATTTTTAGGGTCAAGGTTAAGCATCAATTAAAGGGCTCTGGAGGGGTGTTTGTCGAAAGTCCAGATGGTGATTTTTTTTTACATCAAACAAGTAGTATTACTCCAGGTAAATTTATATTAGTTCAAGTTACTAGCTATGGTGATAGCGAAAAATTGCCGCGAGTCTCAACAAAAATACTTTTTAAAAGTAGATATGTGATTGTGACACCATTCGCTGATGGCTTAAATATAGCGAAAAGCATCCAAGATATTGATAGAAAAAGTCAGCTAAAGCAACTTGTCACAGAGGAGTTTGAGCATATTCCTTACGGTATGATCCTGCGATCCGCTTGTGCTCTCGCTAGTGATAATGAAATTATTGATGATTGTAGAAACATGATTAGTGCAGCTCAGAATGTATTATCAGATGAACATAACCAGATAGGTTTAGTATATCGAGCTCAATCACCGCATCAAATGGCATGGAGGGAATGGAGCGATATACCTAGTGTAGACAAAAGAAATGGTGCGTTTTCTGATTATGGGGTTTTAGAATTAATTGATGAACTTAAAGATCCAAAAGTAATTATAAATAATAGTAACTATTATATTGAATCTACCAAGGCCTTTGTAGCTATCGATGTTAATACTGGTGGAGATATGTCATTTGCTGCAGGACTCAAAGCTAATTTAGCTATGGCTAAAGATCTACCACGTCAATTGCGTTTAAGAGGTCTGGGTGGGCAAGTAGTTATAGATCCCGCACCTATGTCGAGGCAGAATCGTAATACTTTAGAAAATGCGATTAAGTCTTCGCTCCGTAGAGACACCATCGAAACCAATTTTGTCGGATGGACGTCAATGGGTTTGATAGAGCTACAGCGAGCAAGAATTCGTCCCAATTGGTTAACTCTTTAAAGGAACTCAATTTAATTATCAATTACACTGGGTTTAAACTGCAGTATCTTTATAATTAATTTCTTTTTTATCTTCACCCAGCCTGCCACGTCGAATGTGTAGTCTATTTAGAGCATTTAAATATGCTTTAGCTGATGCAACTACAGTATCTGTGTCTGAAGACTGCCCCGTAGAAATATTTCCATTGTCATCCATTCGAACGGTCACTGTAGCTTGTGCATCTGTACCCTCAGTTACCGCATGCACTTGATAAAGCTGTAATCGTGCACTGTGAGGGTATAACGCTTTAACTGCATTAAAGGTTGCGTCGACAGGTCCATCTCCTTTGGCAATGGTAGATACTTCGTTGCCATCGATAACCAAGTTCATTTCAGCACTTTGCGGTCCGTGCGTACCGCATTTAACCTCCAAAGACATCAGAATTATATGATCATTTTCTGCATCTTCTCCAGCACGCATAAGCGCTATAAGATCTTCGTCATAAATTTCCTTTTTTCTATCTGCTAATTCTTTGAACCGAAAAAATACATCTTTCAATTGATTATCAGCCAGCTGATAGCCCAAATCTTCAAGTTTAGCTCTTAGTGCTGCCCTACCGGAGTGTTTACCTAAAACCAGATTTGTTTCTGACAATCCTATATCTTCAGGGCGCATTATTTCAAAAGTTTCAGAATTTTTCAGCATACCATCTTGGTGTATACCACTTTCATGGGCAAATGCATTTTTGCCAACAATTGCCTTATTAAATTGCACTGGAAAGCCAGAAACAGTTGCAACTCTCCTAGATAGGTTCATTAATTTAGTTGTGTCTATAACTGTATGGTAGGGCATTATGTCAGCTCTAACTTTAAGGGCCATCACAACTTCCTCGAGAGCTGTATTACCAGCGCGCTCTCCCAGTCCATTAATTGTGCACTCTATTTGTCTAGCGCCTCCTTCGACGGCTGCGAGAGCATTTGCTGTCGCCATACCTAAATCATTGTGACAATGAGTTGCAAATACCACCTGATCTGCTCCTGGAACATTCTCTATTAGCACTCGAATTAATTCTGCAGACTCCATTGGCGCAGTGTAACCGACTGTGTCTGGAATGTTTATTGTCGATGCACCAGCCTTAATTGCTATTTCTACCACACGCATTAAGTACTCGTGTTCTGTGCGGGTGGCATCCATTGGGGACCATTGGACATTGTCACATAAGTTTCGAGCGTGCGTTACTGTATCATGAATCAGTTCGGCCATCTGGTCTTTATTTAAATTTGGAATAGCTCGGTGTAATGGAGATGTTCCAATAAACGTATGTATTCGAGGCGCATTAGAATTTTTTACAGCATCCCAGCACCGATCAATGTCCTTATAATTTGCCCGCGCTAATCCGCATATAGTTGCATTTTTTGATCGCAGAGCAATTTCACTAACTGCTTTAAAGTCTCCTTCAGAAGCAATAGGGAAACCGGCTTCGATAATATCTACACCCATGTCATCTAAAAGCTCGGCAATTTCGAGTTTTTCTTCATGGGTCATAGTTGCACCCGGTGACTGTTCACCGTCTCGAAGGGTTGTATCGAAAATTACTACCCTGTTATTATAGTTATCATTTGTCATTTAGGATCTCTATGTTTGGTATTTTTACTTAAGTTCGATGCGATCACAGCCTCCTCTGAGCGGACGCACCTTTAAGGCACGCTCAGAGGCTGCCTAGTAAAAGATTTTGCTTTTGCGTTTGTGCCATATTAATTTTAGACATTGAACTCATTTACACCAAGCCACTTATTAGCTGAGATGTTATACAGGCATTGGTTTAAAAGAAAACAATAAAATAATTATTGATCATAACGATTGCACTGTAGACACATTATTCTCTGAGTTATATTTCATTGTAGTGTTAGTATTTTGCAAGGTTAATGATTTTGAATGAACAAACAGAAAAAAATATAGAGAAAATTGAAGCAGTGATTTCTGAATTAATCCGAAATAATGAAGATTTATCCGATGTTGTTGCCGCTCAAAATAAAGAAATTTCAAAAATAAGAGATAGATTGCAATGGCTTTTAGAGCGAGAGTTTGAGCGCCAAAATATTGAAAGTGCAGTAATGGCTGACAAACCACCACCACATTGGTAGGTACGAAAGCAATTGTCATTTTACTGAAGCTAAAGTAGGCTTTAGAAATTAATAAATTAAGCACAAATAGGCATACTATGAAATTTTTGGTTAAGTTTTTTCTATCTGCATTTTTGGTGTTTTCAGTTCCATTGGATGTTAGTGCTCAAGAAGATGTTGTAGTCACAAAGCAATATGATGACGGTGGTATGTATGAAGGCACATTCAAAAATGGATTGCAGCATGGAATAGGGACGTATCGGCTGCCGAATGGGTACGAATATAGTGGTGAATGGGTTGATGGGCAGATTTTGGGAGTTGGTGTTGCAAAATTCCCAAATGGCTCCGTTTACGAAGGGAATTTTATAAAAGGTAAGCCAGAAGGCTCTGGCAAAATTGTTTTTGCAGATGGGGGTACCTACGAAGGAACTTGGTTAGATGGGAAAATAACAGGACAGGGTGTGGCTGTCTATGCAAACGGCTCTAGGTTTGAGGGTGGTTTTCTGGAAGCAATGCATCATGGTCAGGGTATTATGACCAACTCGGATGGTTATGTTTACAATGGGGATTGGGTAAACGGAGTTAAGGAAGGTTCGGCAAAAATTACTTACCCAGACGGCTCAGTATACAACGGAAGTGTGATACGAGGCGCGCGAGAAGGCAAGGGCACTTTAGAGATGCCAGAAGGATTAATATTTGAGGGTTTTTGGAAAAACGGTGAGATTAACGGGTTGGGAAAATTAATACAGCCAAACGGAGATGTTTATAAGGGCGAACTTTCTAACGGTAAGAGAAATGGTAACGGCATCGTAGAATATGCAAACGGTGACGTATATGATGGAGAATTTACAGAAGATCAAAGAGCTGGTCAGGGCACTTTTTTAGGTTCTGACGGTTACAAATACGTGGGGGAGTGGGCCGAAGGGCAAATCCAAGGTAAAGGTGAAGTTACTTATCCTGATGGGTCATTCTATGCAGGAAACTTTGTAAATGGTTTGGCTAGTGGCAATGGTAAAATTCAGTATCCAGACGGTTCCGTTTATGATGGTGAGTGGAAGGCTGGTGTGATCGAAGGTATAGGCCGCGCTCAGTATTCAAACGGCGTAGTATATGATGGTGGATTTAAAAATGCTCGTAACCATGGTTTTGGAATAATGGATTATGGAAATGGATATATTTATGAGGGCGATTGGATGGATGGCAATCGTCACGGGAAGGGTTTATCAAAATTTGCTGATGGTATGGTCTATGAGGGTGACTATTTAAACGGAAAACGCCACGGTATTGGTAAAATAACACTGGCGGATGGGTTCAGATATGAGGGTGAATGGTTGGCTGGTGAAATAACCGGTGAAGGGATAGCAACGTACTCTAATGGCGATATTTATAAAGGCACTTTTGTTAATGGACGCCGTCAAGGGGAAGGTATAATCAAATTCGCAAATGGACGATCGGCTAAAGGTAAGTGGCAAGATGGTGCTCTGATAGATGCCGAGACTGCAATTACTGACACCGATATTGAGGCTTCCACTGGCAACGAATGAATACAGGTGTAATCAAATCGCACCGTTTTGTGATATTGCAGCAAGAGTTTTTTTGGCCTTAGCTAAGGTGGAAGTTTTCATGTTTTCGTCTTGTCTTTCCCAATTTCGATACATTTGTGCCATGCGTGGATTTGAAGAAAATTTTTCCTTATGTCGGATAAGGAAGTCCCAGTATAGTGCATTAAATGGGCACGCCCGGTCGCCTAATTTATCTTTAACGTCATAATGGCAGCTCTTGCAATAATTGGACATTCTATTTATGTATGCGCCACTGCTGATGTATGGTTTTGATGCAACCAATCCTCCATCAGAAAATTGGCTCATTCCTAAAGTGTTGGGGGCTTCAACCCATTCAAAAGCATCGATGTAAACAGAAAGATACCACTGATGAACTTCTTTTGGGTCTACATCTGCTAGAAGAGCAAAATTACCAGTGACCATTAGGCGCTGTATATGGTGAGCGTAAGAGTGGTTCTTAGTTTGTAAAACCGCTTGAGATACACAACGCATCTTCGTGTCGCCACTCCAATAAAAACTCGGAAGTTTTCTCTTCGCTTTCAAATAGTTTTGATCTGTATATCCTGGCCCTTTTAGAAAGTATATTCCTCTTATGTACTCACGCCAACCAATTATTTGCCGTATGAAACCTTCCACAGCGTTTAATGGTGCGTCGCCATTAATAAAGGCCTCTTCTACTTTTCTACAGGTTTCTAGCGGATCGAGTAGACCAGTGTTAAGATACAAAGAAATAAGGGCGTGATAAAGAAATGGCTCATCGAGCATCATTGCATCTTGGTAATCCCCAAAAAAAGGTAGAGAATGCTGTATAAATTTATCAAGAATGATGTTAGCATCTTCTGGCGTAACAGCATAATCGAAGGGGTATATTTCACCAAAGTGCGAACTATAGCGTTCATTAACGAGAGCTAACACATCTTTTGTTATTTCATCGTTCTTAAATATTGTAGGTTCCGTAGTTATGATTTCTTTAGGTGGTGATTTTCGGTTTTCTTGGTCAAAATTCCACTTTCCACCAGTGGGTTTATCCCCATCCATCAACAAACCAGTTTTTCTTCTCATCTCGCGATAAAAAAATTCCATTCGCAATGCTTTTTTATCATGTGCCCAATTTTCAAATTCTGCGTGTGATGCAATAAAGCGATCATCTTCGATTATTGAGACCTTAAGAGGTGTATTTTCAAGTAATTCTATTAGACGCCATTCACCGGGCTTTGTGACAAATAGTTCATTTGCCTCTACTTTTTCTGCGTAACGGAGAACTTCGCCAATGATATTATGGGAATTCTGTGGATCGTCTATTTTACTATATAAAACTCTCCAACCTGACGCCTTAAGGGTGTCTGCAAAATGCCTCATAGCAGAAAAAATAAATGCGATTTTCTTTGGGTGATGCTTTACATATTCAGCTTCTGCATCCACTTCAGCCATTATTATTACATCTTTTGATTTGTTTGCTCGCCTAATTGCGGCGAGGTCCAAAGTCAATTGATCTCCCAACACTAGGATTAAATTTGGTTTTACCAAGGGATTTCCTTATCTGCCCAATCAAAAAATCTGCCGGTATGAGATGAGTCCTTATTTAAAGTTACATCTAAGATATTTTTTGCTGCCACTGCAGGAGTTTGAGTTGGATGCTTGCTAGCATATTTGTAGGTAAGATTTGTATCAACGGTTCCGGGATGAATTGCAAGCACACAGGCATTCGGGTGAGTCCTGGATAATTCAATAGAAAAACTTTTAATAATCTGGTTCAATGCTGCCTTAGCTGCTCGGTAAGAATACCATCCTCCCAATTTATTATCTTCAATAGATCCTACCCTAGCCGATAATACTGAAACGATTGGCGATGACTTTTTGTCTAAAAATGATCTTAAATGCTTCAAAATAAGAGCTGGACCGATAGCATTGGTAGTAAACTGGTCAATCATATTATTTTCTAAGAGGTGGCTTACTGTTTTTTCTGGGGAGCTGTTAATTTCCAAAGCTCCTGTCGCAATTAATGTGAAGTCAAATGGCCCTTTCACAGAGGTGAAAGCGGCCATCACGCTATCTTCATTTGTGATATCGATTTGATCTACGGATCGGGAAAGACATGTTACATCCCAATGTTGTTCCCGTAAAATTTTTACTACCGCGCCTCCTATTCCACCAGACGCGCCTAATATTAAAGCTCTTTTCATTAACTTGGACATAGAAGCAAGCAAGGAACATTCAAGAAGATTTCTTGCTCATTTGCTTACTCTGTAATAAATCATGCCGAGAAAATATGATGTGGGGTCCATTTGAAATGGCTAAGGACAAAAAACAATCGCGACCAAAGGCCGAAACTCCAAAAGGTTTTCGTGACTATTTTGATCAAGAAGTTTCTGAAAGAAATGAAATGTTACGTAAGGTTGCGGGTGTTTATCATCACTACGGGTTTGATGCATTAGAAACATCAGCTGTTGAAAATGTTGATGCGTTGGGTAAATTTTTACCAGATGTTGATAGGCCAAATGATGGAGTATTTGCATGGCAGGAAGATGATAATTCGTGGCTTGCATTACGATATGACTTAACTGCACCGCTTGCTCGTGTTTATGCACAGTACAGAAACGAATTGCCGAATCCGTATCGTCGATACGCTATGGGGCCAGTTTGGCGAAATGAAAAACCTGGTCCAGGCCGTTTTAGACAATTTTATCAATGCGACGCTGATACAATTGGGGCTTCAAATGTGTCTGCTGATGCTGAAGTTTGTGCAATGTTAGCAGATGCTTTGGAGGAGGTTGGGATACCTTCTGGCGATTATATGGTGCGGATAAATAATCGAAAAATTCTTAATGGTGTATTGGAAATGATAGGACTGGAAAACCAGTCTGTACGCCTTTCGGTCTTAAGGGTCATCGACAAATTTGATAAGGTTGGTGCTGAGGGGGTAGCAGAACTGTTAAGTGCTGGTAGACTGGATGCTTCTGGGGCATACATTGATGGGGTAGGGCTATCAAAAGAGCAAGCAGCGCCTGTTCTTGCATTTCTTACTGCAAAGGGCGACACAAATGAGAAAACGCTCTTGAACTTACGTGAAGTTGTTGGAAACTCGACTACTGGATCCGAGGGTATATCAGAGTTGGATATGATGGCCGAACTCTTAACTGTGGGTAATTATTCCTCTACGCGGGTTCAGCTAGACCCGTCAGTTGTAAGAGGTCTAGAGTATTATACCGGTCCTGTATTTGAAGCAGAATTGACATTCGAGATACATGATAAAAAGGGAAGGAAAAGACAGTTTGGCTCTGTTGCAGGTGGAGGTCGCTACGATGACTTAGTGAAACGCTTCACGGGTCAAGGTATTCCAGCCACAGGTGTTTCAATTGGCGTAGACAGACTTATGGCTGCATTGAGAGAGAAAGATGGATCTAGAAAGGATACTATTGGGCCAGTTGTGGTAACAGTTATGGATCGAGAAAGGCTCAATGATTACCTTAGTATCGTGTCTGAATTACGATCCTCTGGTATTCGTGCAGAAATCTATTTGGGAAATCCAAAGAATTTTGGCAATCAATTAAAGTATGCGGATAAACGGCGTTCACCAGTAGCCATAATAGAAGGCAGTGAGGAAAGAGATAAAGGCCTCATCCAAATTAAAGACTTAATATTAGGTGCGCGACTTGCCGAAAGTGCCTCCTTGGATGAGTGGAAGGAAAGACCAAGTCAATTTACTGTGCCAAAAAATGAAATGGTCTCTAAGGTGCAAGAGATACTGAGAGCTTTGAAAAAGTGAATGAGCAAAAAGAGATAGAATTTGAAGCTGACCGAATTCTGCGGTTGTTTTCGAACTCAGGAGCAAAAATAGTGCAACCTGCTATTTTGCAGCAGGCAGATACTTTGCTGGACTTATATGGTGAAGATATTCGAGCGCGTGCCTATGTTACCAGTGATCCGTTTAATGGTGAGATGATGCTAAGGCCTGATTTTACTGTGCCGATTGTAAAAAAACATATGAATGATTTAATGGGGGACGAAACTGCCCGTTATGCTTATTGCGGTAAGGTGTTTCGGCGTCAGGAGAGAAACTCAGATCGAGCGAGTGAATATTTACAGGTAGGGTATGAGATCTTTGATCGCGCAGACGTAGTTAAGTCTGACACAGATGCTTTTTGTATAATAAAAAAGGCTTTGGGTGACTTGCCACTAAGAATTGTTACTGGCGATATTGGTATCCTCATGGCTGCCGTATCGGGTTTAAAAACGACTGATAGACGCAAAAAAGCTCTGTTGCGCCATATATGGCGGCCCAAAAGGTTTATTACTACCTTAGAAAATTTTACTAACGACCTAAGCTTATCAACTGAGAGATTTGATGGCTTTGACGAAGAGACTAGTTTTGGTAAGCATGCTAAAGAAATTGGCTTAAGGAGTAAGTCTGAGATTACTAAGCGTATTGAAAATTTACTACTAGATGGTAAGGCAGCCCCAATTTCAACAAAAGAACGGGGTGTTATAAATTCATTGCTTAACATTGGTGACAAATGTCCCCAAGCATTAATTCAGCTAAAAGCTCTTTTACCTGATATGCCTGCTCTTAAGATTGCTATTGAAAAATTTGAAAGGCGATTGGCAGCCTTAGATAAAGCGAATGTTGATCTATCCGTAATTGATTTTGAGATTAGCTATGGCAGGACTTCTATGGAATATTACGATGGGTTTGTTTTTGGTTTTTACTCTGAGAACAACATTAATTTACCCCCCATAGCCACTGGTGGAAGATACGATGCTCTAACTAAGCATATCGGTAAAGGGCGAGAGATCCCTGCTGTTGGTGGTGTAGTCCGACCAGATTTAATACTTCAATCAAAAGGTTTTGAAGATAATGATTAAGCTTGGTGTGCCCTCAAAGGGACGATTAATGGAGGAGACCTTCTCTTGGTTTGCATCGCGTAGTGTGCATCTTGAACGCACTGGATCTGAAAGGGAATATTCAGGATATGTCAAAGGCATACAAGGCGTAGAACTTGTACTTCTTTCCGCGAATGAAATACCTAACGAGCTAAATGAAGGACGGATTCATTTTGGTGTTACTGGGTCAGATTTAGTTTGTGAAAAATTACCCACTTGGGATCAGAATTTAGTTTCTATTAAATCTTTGGGCTTTGGCTTTGCTAATCTTGTATTGTCTGTGCCCAAGTTTTGGATAGATGTTGATACGCTTGATGATTTTGACTCAGCAGCAGAAGCTTTTCGTGATAAACATGGGTTTCGTTTGCGTATTGCTACTAAGTACCACTACCTTGTTCGAGAGTTTTTAAAGTCAGCAGGTGTGGCTGATTATCAACTTGTTGATAGCCAGGGAGCTACTGAGGGTACTGTTAAAAACGAGACCGCTGAAGCTATAGCAGACATAACTTCTACTGGCGAAACGCTGAAAGCAAACCACTTGAAAATTTTAGATGATGGCTTGATACACAGCTCAGAAGCTACATTATTCAAGTCTATGTCTGCGTTTCGCGGTGAGAAAAAAAATGCTGCTGAAAGTACCTTTTTGGCTCGTATTTTAAGCGATTAGATAACGCCGATTTTTGCTAGTTCTCCAGCTAATTCAGGTGGCAATTCATCATCTGAGCTGCGGTGTAGTCCCAAATCAGGTGGGGTCTTGTCGATTTTGAGGTATCGCCATCCCTGAAATGGTCTTTTTAATACTGGGCTTGTTCTGGTGTACTGAGGTTCAAGCACTATTGCACATCTTCTAATACCATCTTTCCTGACTACTTCATCAAAGCGTAAAATTTTCTGACGGCATTGAATAACTCCTTTGATAACCCAATAAATTGATCCCCCTGCAAGTAATTCTTTCTCGCGCTTCGGCCACATTCTGGTGACATGGCGCGGAAGGCCGTCTTTGCCTTGAGCTACCTTTGTCGATTGCCAATTTTGTAAATCGCCAATGCTTGCTGTTCCTACGCTCAATTTTACCAGGTGTATAGTTGCAGTCATGGTTGTGCCCTAGTTATCTCCTACATCTCTTCAATTTTTGCTGTGTTGACGCAAATCTAGTTAACAGCTAAATTATCATACTCTAGTTTTCGTATCTAAGAAACTAGTGCTGCAAAAAGGATTTCAAATGTCAGATTTTCCAATGCCAATTTCTCAGCAGATTTGGGATATGAAATACAGACTAAAGGATCAAAATGGCGCATTTCTTGAGCATACAGTTGAGGATACTTGGCGTCGCATCGCGGTAGCTTTATCAAAAGCAGAAGCTAATCCAAAAAAATGGGAAAGTATTTTTTATGATTCTTTGACTGATTTTAAATTCTTGCCTGCTGGTAGAATAATAGCAGGGTCGGGAACAGCGCGAAATGTGACATTGTTCAATTGCTTCGTGATGGGAGTGATACCCGATAGTATGAGTGGCATTTTTGATATGCTGAAAGAAGCAGCCTTAACGATGCAGCAGGGTGGGGGAATAGGGTATGACTTTAGTACCATTAGGCCGAAAGGTTCAATCGTAAAAGGTATTGCAGCCGATGCATCTGGGCCAGTGTCATTTATGGATGTTTGGGACTCTATGTGCAGGACTATTATGTCTGCGGGCTCACGGCGCGGCGCCATGATGGCGACTATGAGGTGTGACCATCCAGATATTGAAGAATTTATTGCAGCAAAGTCTGATTCTAAAAAGCTTAGAATGTTTAACTTATCTGTATTGGTATCTGATGCATTTATGGAAGCTTTGAAAAAAGGTGAAGATTGGCGACTTACCTTTAATGATAAAATATACAAAGTTATAAAAGCAGCTGACCTTTGGGATAAAATTATGCGTGCAACGTATAACTATGCAGAGCCGGGCGTGATTTTTATTGATCGAATAAACGAGGCAAATAATTTACGCTATTGTGAAACCATAACGGCGACGAACCCTTGTGGTGAACAGCCTTTGCCGCCCTATGGGGCATGTCTGTTGGGATCCATAAATTTGGCCAGATTAGTTGAGAATCCATTTGGTGAAAATGCGCATTTGGATGTTCCTCAGGTGGAAAATTTAGTAGCTACAGCAGTGCGTATGATGGATAATGTTATTGAAGTATCCCAATTCCCGCTTGAAGTGCAAAAGCTCGAGGCACTAAACAAGCGTCGCATAGGGTTGGGTGTGACGGGTCTTGCAGATGCTTTGTTGATGGTTGGTTTGCGTTATGGCTCTGATGAAGCAGTTGAGAAAACTGAAGAGTGGATGAAATTAATAGCACGCGCTTCTTACAAGGCGTCAATAAATTTGGCGAAGGAAAAGGGTGCCTTCTCACTTTTTGATCCTGAACAGTTAATTGCGTCAGGCAATATGAAACAAATGGACGATGATATTAAACAAGCAGTCCGCAAATTTGGGATCAGAAATGCTCTTTTAACATCAATTGCACCAACCGGTACTATTTCTTTATATGCGGGGAATGTCAGCTCTGGTATCGAACCGGTTTTTGCATACAGCTACACGCGAAAAGTTTTGCAAAATGATGGTTCTCATATTGAGGAAGAAGTCGTAGATTATGCAGTTCAAATGTGGAGGGATAAATTTGGTGATGCGCAATTACCAGACTATTTTGTCAGCGCTCAAAATCTAACCCCATCAGATCATGTTAAAATGCAGGCTGCTGCCCAAAAGTGGGTTGATAGCTCAATATCAAAAACTATAAATTGCCCAGAAGACATAAGTTTTGATGACTTTAAAGAAGTATACATGCAGGCTTATGATACTGGTTGTAAGGGCTGCACGACCTACAGACCAAATGAGGTAACAGGATCAGTTTTGTCAGTTGCATCCGAAGAAAAATCTAAATCTGAAAAAGAGATAGATGGTGAAGTTATCTATATGTCAGAGCCCCTTGAACGACCTAATACTCTTGATGGAAATACCTATAAGTTAAGGTGGCCAGATAGCGAGCATGCTATTTACGTAACCATCAATGATATAATCGTTAATGATCAAAGGCGCCCATTTGAGGTTTTTATAAATTCTAAAAATATGGAGCATTTTGCTTGGACAGTTGGTTTAACACGAATGATTTCCGCAGTATTCCGCCGGGGTGGTGATGTTTCTTTTGTTGTTGACGAACTCAAAGCCGTGTTTGACCCTAGAGGGGGCGCTTGGGTAAATGGAAAATATATTCCGTCGATCTTGGCAGCAATTGGTGGTGTTCTTGAAGAACACATGGTGAAGATTGGGTTCATAATAAATTCTGATGAAATGCTTAGTCATCAAAAAGATGACCTTTCGAAGGTAGAAAAGCTGAAAAGTCTTAAACAGAAATCTTGTACTTCGTGTGGTCAGTTCGATCTTCAAATGATCGAGGGGTGTATGACTTGTCGGAGCTGTGGTTACTCAAAGTGTGGGTAGCATTTAAAGGTAATTAAAATTTTATATGACTAGAAAATTGACCAAACTGGATAGGCTAAAAGAGTTGGCTGATGGCTCGGGCCATGATGAAAAATCAATATTTTGCTTTTATGAGGCACTAATTGATACTGAATTATATTTATTACTTGAAAAAGAACTTGAAGGCGGTGTGGTTTGTCCAAAGTTAATTGAAACATCGGATGATAAATACGCAATAGTTTTTGATACCATCTCCAGATTAGTTGAATTCACTGGATATAGCTCTCCTTATCTAGCCCTTACGGGACGAATGGCACTGCCTATGTTAAAAGAGCAAAAGCTTGGTCTGGGATTAAATTTAAATTTAGCAGTGCCGTCAGAGATACTGCTGAGCAGTAGTGATATTGATTGGTTGCAAAATATTGTTGAGCAATTCCCAGAAAAATTAAATGAGAAAATAACGAAGTTTAGTGAGCCAAGCATTCCAGTTTCAGTAAGAGATTTATTACATAAGAAATTGAAATATTTATCTGAATTTGTCGCAGAGGTATGGAGTACTGAAGCCGTTTATGAAAGTGGTCATAAGTCACAAATTATTGCATTTGTGGATGTAAATGCGCAGATGCATGGTGCAATAGCTAAAGCAGTAAATGAAGCACTCACTTTTATATCCCAAGAGAGTAGCTCAATTGATGTTATTTTTCTGAAAAGTGAGAGCCTGGATATAAAGAAAATTAGAAAGGTTGGTGTCTCTTTTAATTTTCAAAAAGATATAAAAGAACAAATCACTCTTAGTGATACAGTTATAACGCCCAGACAAAACCTCAAACCACCGAGACTTAGGTGACTTTTTAAATTAAACGGACATCCTAAGTTAGGCTTTTGTGCGCTTGCTGAGTGGGTCGTATAGGGGTTTTAAAGAAGCTTTGGCTGCACAAATAGTACCTGAAACATCTATTTCAAATTTTGATGAAAGAAGTTCTTCTGGGCTTTCACCTTCACATGGTATGTATCCCATACCGATTGCTCCGCCTAATTTATGACCATAATTACCTGAGCTAATGTAACCTACAATTTCACTATCTCTTATTATTGGTTCATTATGATATAATAACGGTTCAGGTTCTGTAAGTTGGAATTGTACCAACCTCTTTTCTAGGCCCACTTCTCTTTTATCGATTACAGCTTTTTTGCCTATAAAATCAGGTTTATCAGTATCTACTGCAAAGCCTAACCCGGCTTCAAGCACGTGGTCCTCGCACGTAATATCATGCCCAAAATGTCGGTAAGCTTTTTCTATTCTGCAACTGTCCATCATATGCATTCCACATAATTTTAAATCATGATCTGAACCAGCATCAATTATTGTCTCGAATATATGAGCGCATTGATCACTGCTAATGTATAGTTCCCATCCAAGCTCACCCACATAAGAAACCCTATGCGCTCGGGCAAGTCCCATTCCTATTTCAATCACTTGCGCAGTTCCAAAAGGGTTTATTTCATTGTCAAAATTATTTGGCGAAACACTGCTTAATAGAGCTCTTGAATTTGGCCCCATTAATGCAAGAACGCCCTCTGCTGCAGTAATGTCTGTAATAACTACATTATAGTCCTTTTGGTTCCGCCGTAGCCAAGTCTCGTCAGCCAGCCGAGTAGCGGCAGGTGTTACGATCAAATATATGGTTTCACTTAGTCTGGTTACGGTAACATCTGCTTCTATACCGCCCTTTGAGTTCAAAAATTGGGTATATACTATTTTTCCTATATCGACAGATAGGTTGGCACCGCACAAATAGTTTAGAAAACGTTCAGCATCTTCACCTTCTACTCGTATTTTACCAAAAGTAGACATATCATAAAGGCCAACATTCTCTCTTACAGCCATGTGTTCTTTTGCTGAATTTTCAAACCAATTCTGGCGTTTCCAACTATAAACATATTCATCATGTTGCCCGTCAAAAGAGAACCAATTTGCACGCTCCCAACCAGCTACTTCTCCAAACACAGCTCCTTTTGACTTGAGATGTTCATGGAAAGGTGTTCTTCTGACCCCTCTGGCACTTTCCTTTTGTCTAAAAGGGAAGTGATCAGCATAAAGCAGACCAAGTGTTTCTTTTGAGCGTTCAAATAAATACTTTTTATTTCCCTGAAAAGGTTGCATGCGACTTATATCAACATCCCCTAGGTCGAATGGTTTTTCCTTATCTTGCATCCATTGTGCAAGTGCCATTCCTGCGCCGCCGGCGGATTGTATACCTATTGAATTAAAGCCTGCTGCTACCCAAACATTTTCCATTTCAGGGGTACGGCCGAGGTGATAGGCGTCATCTGGGGTGAAACTCTCTGGCCCATTAAAAAAAGTATGAATTCCAGCTTTCTCAAGCATTGGAAGTCTGTTTATAGCCATTTTTAAAATTGGTTCAAAATGCTCAAAGTCTTCAGGAAGTTGGTCAAATTCAAAATCATCGGATATTCCAGACATACCCCAGGGCTTTGCATTAGGCTCAAACGCACCAAGTAACATTTTGCCCGCATCTTCTTTGTAATAGGCACATTCATCAGGAACTCTAAGCACAGGTAGCTGGGCTAATTCTGCTATGGGCTCAGTAACTATGTAAAAATGTTCACATGCGTGAAGGGGAATATTTGCACCTAACATTTTGCCGACACTGTGCCCCCACATTCCGGCACAGTTAACTATTTCTTCGCAGGCTATATGTCCACGGCCACCATTTTGATCAATCCACTCCAAGCCAGTTACTTTATTTTGATTTTTAAATACTTTTTTTACAGTAACTCTTTCGTGAATTTTGGCACCGAGCTGTCGTGCACCTTTTGCAAGGGCCAGAGCAATATTTGCTGGATCTCCTTGCCCGTCTTTGCCGAGAAATACTCCGCCTACTACCCTTTCTAGATTTATATGAGGGTACCTTTTTTGAATTTCACGAGGAGAAATTTCTTCCACATCAACTCCAAAAGCCCTAGCCATAGCTGCGGAGCGTTTTAATTCTTCCATTCTCTCATTAGTAAGAGCAACACTTATTGAACCAACTCTCTTAAAACCTGTTGATACACCAGTTTCTTTTTCTAGATCGAAGTATAGTTCTTGTGTATATTTTGCCAATTTTGTCATATTAGCACTGGCTCTTAGTTGGCCGATTAATCCTGCTGCGTGCCAAGTTGTTCCAGAAGTCAGCTGTTTGCGCTCGAGCAAAACGACATCACTCCATCCCAATTTACTTAAATGATAGGCCACAGAGCATCCAATGACTCCTCCACCTATAATAACAACTTTTGCTTTATCTTGTATTATCGTCATCTAATATCCTTATAATGTTTTGTAACCTAATTTATGGATTTTTTGAGAGATTTTTGAGATATGTGTAGGGCCAATTTCACAGCATCCACCAACGATACTGGCTCCATTTCTAATCCAATTAGTGACAAAATTACTATATTCTTCAGGTCCCAGATCATTTCGAGCCGTCAAAGCATCAACCGTCGGTCTCGTTTTCAGAAATTCTGACGATATTTTAGAAAATCCATTCGCATATGCCCCAAAAGCTTTGCCCATCTTGGAAAGTATAGATAGAGCGTTATCCACTACTTCAGGTGGTGAACAGTTGATGAGAACTGCCTCAACCAAATGATTATTGATAACAGCTTCTACATCTTCTAGTTTTTCGCCAGAGCGAAGCTTTGTGCCATCTACATCATCGACACTAAAAGATATCCAAACGGGTTTATTGCTTTTATCTGTTGCTGCCAAGACCCCTTTGGCTTGTTTCAAAGAGCATACCGTTTCAACCAATAATAAATCTACCTTCGGGGCGATACTTTCGACTTTCTCTTCATATATTTTTGATGCTTGTTCTACCGGGGGACAAATATCGGGTCTGTATGATGCTATTAAAGGGCCAATTGAACCCGCAACACGACCAGTTCCAAATTTATCACGGGCTTTACAGGCGGCAGCAACTGAAGAATTCCATAAATTATGTACTTCATGCTCAAGTTTAAAGTGCTTTAAACGGTCCCTGAGGATTGTGTAGCTGTTAGTTGTCGCAACAGTTGCCCCAGCCTCAAAGTAAGCGCTATGAATATTTGAAACCATATTTGGGTCTCTTAACATTACTTCTGTTGACCAGAGTGGAGTAGGTTTTTTGCCATATTGTTTAACCAATTCTTGCCCAACAGATCCATCAAGAAGGGTGATTGCTTTTTTCATGCACGCAATCTTTCGTTAAGCGGATCCCAAATCGATCCATTAGCTTGAACGACAGCGTTGTGGCGGTCTCCGAAAATTTCAACTTCAATTTCTGTTCCTGCCGAAGCCAAATCACTTCTGATCATTCCCAGGGCTATTGAAGAATTTGTACGATATCCCCAAGCGCCAGATGTTGTTTCTCCGACGATTTGACCATTTTTCCACAGAGTAGACATATATGGCGCATCACATTCTCCGGCACTTACGATTAGTGTTACAAACTGTTTTTTAATTCCGTGCTGTCTTTCTATCTCCAATGCGGCTTTTCCCAGAAAATTTTCCTCTTTGTCAAATTGAATAAATCTCGATAAACCAGCTTCCTGTAGGCTATAATCTGTTGATAAATCGCCCTTCCAGGCTCTATACCCTTTTTCGATTCGAAGAGAATTTAAAGCCCACATTCCAAATGGCTTTGCGCCTGCTTCAGTAATTTCTTTGTAGAGTTTGGATATATTTTCAACTTTAGTATGAATTTCCCAACCTAGTTCGCCTGCAAAGCTAACGCGCATCAAATGACAGGGCTGGCCACATACTTTTGCTTTTTGATGGCTCAGCCAGGGAAGGTATAGATCCGCATTGGTGCCGATTTTTTCAAGTAAATCGCGAGACTTTGGTCCCGTAACTATCAAAGTACTGATGCTGTTTGTATTGTCTGTCACAGATATATTTTTAGAAGATGCTTTATTAACAATATCCCAGTCATGCCATTGAGCAGAGGCGGCTGTTATCAGAGTAAATTTTTCTTCAGAGTGCCGTATTACCGACATCTCACTAAGCGTGCGGCCTCTTTTATCTGCAAAATAAGCCAAATTAAGACGTCCAATTTTCGGTAAGGATCCTGCTATCCTTTCTTTAAGCCATGCTGCAGTACCTGTGCCTTCAATGTGAAAGCGGCTGAAGCCGGGTAAGTCTAATACGCCTACTTCATCTCGCACGGCATAACATTCTTCTTTAATTCGTTGTTCCCAAGGCCCTGAACGCTTCCAGGTTTGCGTTGCTTTCTCTGTAATGTCATCAGTAGTATGGGCAAACCAGTTTGCGCGTTCCCAACCATTGTAAGCGCCCATTTGACCACCTTTTTTTGTTATTTGATCATGTGCGGGGGAAAGTTTTTTATTTCTGCCGGCAGGCCACTCATGCCATGGGAAGTGCATAGCATATTCATGCCCATAAATCTCCATACCCTTGGCCACACAATAGTCATGATCTGTATAATCTGTGTAACGTCGCGGATCACACGACCACATATCCCATTCTGTTTCGCCTTCAATTATCCATTCTGACAAAACTTTTCCAGCACCACCGCCTTGAGCAATCCCAAAGGTAAATACACATGCCTCAAATGCGTTAGGTACCCCAGGCATTGGGCCTATCAATGGTAGCCCATCTGGTGCATAAGGAATGGGTCCGTTAATGACTTTACTAACGCCCGCTTCACCTAATAGCGGTACTCTCGCAAGTGCATCTTCAATGTACCATTCCAATCGATCTAGATCATCGGGATATAGCTGAAAACTAAAATCCTCTGGCATTGGGTCTTCGGGCTTTACCCAATGAGCCCTACAATTTCGCTCATATGGTCCAAGATTGAAACCAAACTTTTCTTGGCGAAGGTAATAACTACTATCAACATCGCGGAGCAGTGGAAGTTTTGGTTGCTCTTTAGAAGACCAATCTTTTACGGCATCGACTTCCTCAAATAATAAATACTGATGGCTCATAACCATCATAGGGACAGTTCTTCCGCCGTAGGGTATGAACCATTCTCCAACCCTTTGTGCATAATAACCAGCAGCATTGACGACATATTCGCATCGAATGTCCCCCTTTGTGGTGTGAATAATCCATTCTTTGTTTTTTCTACTCACGCCGCTTGCTGAGCAAAAGCGGATAATTTCTGCACCCAAATCTCTGGCACCCTTAGCCAGTGCTTGCGTTAGCTGCGCTGGGTCAATATCCCCGTCACTTGGATCGTAAAGAGCGCCGGAAAGGTCATGAGTTTCTATAAAGGGATATATATTTTTGATCTCGTCTAATCCAAGAATATTAATATCCATGCCCTGATATTGACCCATGCCTTTAGCACGTTCAAACTCCTGCATGCGTTCTTTGGAATGAGCTAGCCTTATAGAACCGGTCATATGATAATTCATAGGGTACTCAACTTCTTGTGCTAACCCACTATACAATTCAGTTGAGTAACGCTGCATATTCATTATTGACCAACTTGTGGAAAATGTTGGAACGTTTCCTGCCGCATGCCACGTAGAACCAGCTGTCAGTTCATTTTTTTCAATAAGTATGCAGTCGGTCCATCCTGCTTTAGCAAGATGAAAAAGTGCTGAGGTCCCTACGACCCCGCCTCCTATTATTACGACCCTTGCAGTTTTTGGAAATTCAGACATTTTTATCTCCCTAGATACTTATTTAAAGCATATTTACATGTTTAATAAATTGGTGGGGCAATTACCCAAATTATATTGCAGGGTTTTGAGAAAGGGTTCGCCCACCTATGTGCTTCCCCTTTTATTCTAAAACTATCGCCCTCACTTACTGTGAATTCTCTATCGTTTATATTCAAAATAAGACTTCCGCTTATTACGTACCCAACTTCTTGTGTTTGTCGCTTTTGTGTTCTTGCTAATTTTGAATTTGGTTCAAATGTTGAGTGTAACACTTCGAAATCATCAGTAAGATCAGGAGAAAGCAACTCCTCTTTAAGACCAGATGAATTTGAACCTATGACTCGGCGTGTTGATTTTCTGACAATGTATCCTTCTTCCTCTGAGCCTGAACATGATTTTCCAAATAATATTGATAGAGGAACGTTAAGAACACGAGCCAAGTCCCTTAAGTCATCAATTGATGGTTGAGACTTATCTCTTTCTATTTGACTGATCCATCCCAGTGATTTTTCTGTAGCCTCAGATAATTCTTTAATCGTCATTTTTCGAGACTTCCGAAGTGATCGAAGATCAGCGCCCAAGGTTGATGAAGCATTTGGATCAAAATTATGCATGAGTATTCCACAAACAAACTACAAATACGGTGCTAGCAGCTTATGAAAAAATCAAGTAAAATTTCATGGCTATAGACTTTTTTTATTTTCTTGTTTAGGCGAAGTATAGATATGGAATATAATCCTCCGACTGATCCACTTGATATTCTCCACGAAGATTCGCACATTTTAGTAGTGAATAAACCGGCAGGCTTACTTTCTGTTCCTGGCAAGGGAATTGAACTAGCGGATTGTCTTCTAAATAGATTGAAGGTTGCTTTTCCTAACACGCTATTGGTGCACCGGCTTGATAGGGATACTTCGGGTGTTATGATTTTTGCTCAAACCGAATACGCCCAGAGATCGCTGTCCATGCGATTCGAAAAGCGTCAGGTTAAGAAAGTATATGTAGCGCGTGTTTTCGGAGTAGTGACGCAAAGAATTGGACTAATTAATTTACCCTTGATTGTTGACTGGGAAAATAGACCTCGTCAGATGGTTTGTCACGAAACTGGTAAGGTGGCAGTAACCGAATGGTACAAACTAAGTTCCAATGAAAATGAAAGTAGATTGCGCTTGGTTCCCAAAACTGGGCGTTCGCACCAGTTGAGGGTACACTGCATGGCGTTGGGCCATCCAATTTTAGGAGATCCTATATATGGAAAAGCGTCCTCACATTGTAGAATGATGTTACATTCGGAGGAACTCAGAGTGAACCATCCGGAAAGTGGATTTGGTTTGAGATTTAGGTCAAAAGCGCCTTTTTAGTTATCAATACTTTGATATGATGGTGTTAAAATATCCCTTAACAGAGATAGGGGGTGAGCTCGCAATGAGAATTTCGTAGCAGTATAGTCTTGAACAATAGCCTCTCCAAGGCTCATGTTGGGTAATGCGGGAAATGCTTCTTTTACAATTTCACCATCAATGTCCTGATCAAATAAGGGTAATTTTTTATTACTGATAATGGCACTTGCTTGCCAAATTGCTTCGCGTTGGTTCATTCCAATTGAGATAAATGCATCAGCTTCGGCTAAGCGATTTAGTGTAACAGACTTAATGCCGGCACGTCGCCATATATCCTCTATGGTACTATAACCATTTCCACGCGCAGCAGCAATCCATGATGCGTCCTCTTTGGTTAATCCAATTACTTGCCTAAAACCCAATCTTAACGCTAACTTTCCATCTTTGTCTGTTTCTAAAGTATTATCCCAATAGCTATTGTTAATACAAATTGGGTAAATAGTAACATCATGAGAACGTGCATCACTCAGTATTTGGGCTGGAGCATAAAACCCCATTGGCTGAGAATTCAATAGAGCGCATGCAAAAACAGCTGGGTGCTGACATTTTATCCAAGCACTAGCATATACTAATAATGCAAAGCTAGCTGCATGGCTTTCAGGAAAACCATAAGACCCAAAACCTTCAATTTGGGAGAAACACCTCTCTGAAAAATCTTTGCCATAGCCGTTCTGGCGCATTCCCCTTAAAAATCGGGTTTTTAACTCACTTACTGAACCGTGTTTCTTGAAGGTTGCTAAGGCTCTACGCAATTTGTCTGCTTCTTCAGGAGTGAAGCCTGCTCCAACAATAGCAATTTGCATAGCTTGCTCTTGGAACAGTGGTACTCCCAGTGTCTTACTCAATACACCTCCAAGTGCGTCCGACGGGAATTCAACTTGTTCCTCTCCATTGCGTCGGCGAATATAAGGATGAACCATATCGCCTTGAATGGGACCTGGCCTTACTATTGCAACTTCTATGACAAGATCATAGAAACAACGTGGTCTCATTCTAGGAAGGAAGTTCATTTGTGCGCGACTTTCAACTTGAAACACCCCAATACTGTCAGCGCGGCATAACATATCGTAGACTTGAGGTTCTTCAGTAGGAAGAGTGGAAAGATCAAAATTCTGGCCAAGATGCTGGTAAATCAAATCAAATGACTTGCGTAGGCAAGTGAGCATGCCTAGGGACAAAATATCGATTTTTAAAATTCCTAAGGAATCAATATCGTCCTTATCCCAGCAAATTACAGTTCGGCCTTCCATACTTGCATTTTCAATTGGAACAAGTTCATCTAAACGGCCTTCTGTGATGATAAATCCACCTACATGCTGAGAAAGGTGGCGAGGAAAGCCTATTATTTCATGAACTAATAATAGTGTTTTTTGCAGATTGATATCATTTGGATCTAGGCCAATTTCTTTTAACCACTTATCACTAATTTTTCCATTACTAGAGAACCCCCAAAGCTGTGAGGAAAGTGCACTAATAGTATCTTTTGTTAATCCCATAGCTGTGCCGACTTCACGTACAGCACGCTTACCACGGTAGTGAATTACTGTTGCACATAATCCAGCATGATAGCGTCCATACTTTTCGTATATATGCTGAATTACTTCTTCACGGCGCTCATGCTCAAAATCAACATCTATATCAGGTGGTTCCTTTCTTGCTTCTGAAACAAAACGCTCGAAAACCATTGTGCCTATTTCAGGGCTTACCGACGTTATGCCTAGGCAATAACATAAGATAGAATTTGCAGCAGATCCTCTTCCCTGACAAAGAATATTACGTGAGCGAGCGAACTGGACTATGTCATTTACAGTAAGAAAGTATGGTTCGTATTCTAATTTTTTTATAAGCTTTAATTCATGATTTAAAATTTGTTTCACTCGTTCTGGTGCTCCCTTAGGGTAGCGCCACTTTAAACCTTCCATCGCTAACTCACTCAATCGTTCTGATGGTGTTTTCCCACTAATACTCTCTTTAGGATAATCATATTTTAGCTGATCAAGTGTAAACGCACAGCTCGCAGAAATTTTATTTGCATTTTTTATGGCAATTGGAAATTTAGAGAATAACTTATTTATCTCTTGGGGGCTTCGTAAACGTTGCTCGGCATTTACTAAGGCACTTTTTCCCAACTGTTCAATCTTTTTGCCTTGATTGATTGCGCATAATATATCTGCCAATCGTCGCCGTTTGCCATGATGCATTAAAGGAAAGCCACTCGCTACAACTGGTAGTGAAAAGCTTTTAGATAGCTGGTATAATCTATCAAACCGAGTTTTGTCTAATCCGTCATAGTATGGCGACATTACTAAATATAAACGGCCTTTGTATTTGCTTGCTAAATGTCTTACCTCACTCCACCAAGTATCATTTTTTTTGGGCAAAGTTTGAGGAACATGTAGTAACAAAATTATTCCAGAAAGGTTTTTAGGTATATCTGATATTCTTAGTTCACACTCACCTTTTTTGCTTCTTAAACGGCCTTTTGAGATTAACTTACAAAGTGTTTTCCAACCTTTATGGGTCTGAATAATTGAAGTAACACTAATTCCTTCTTTAAAAATTAAGCGTGCAGCTGGTATTAAACGAGGTATATTTTCAACATGTATCGAACTATATTCTTTTAGGTGCTTCGGGCAGGGAGGTCCAAATGGTTCTATACGTTGGCGTTCTGAAACAGTTTGTTTAATTTTTTGTCCATGTGTATGCGCACGTACGATTCCAGCCACAGAATTAACATCTGCAATTGCAATTGCCTTTAGGCCTAAAAAAGCTCCACGTTCCATATACTCTTCGGGATGTGATGCTCCCTGGAGGAAGCTAAAGTTTGATGTAATAGACAGTTCAGAAAACATAGACATATAAATATGTTCTTCTTTTGTTCTTTTCCAGTTTAAAAGATAAAATATTTAAAAAATTATATTAAAAATAAAAATTTGTTACTTAAAAAATTTGCAAATCAATTTAGCGATAAAAATCTTACAAATTTGTCCACTAATTAATTAATCAACTAACTTAATTAGTTTTCGTTCTAAAATACCTAAAACAGACTTCAGGTCGTGTCCACGCTTTAGAATTTGCCCATCTATGCCAACTACTGCATATTCACCTTGTCTATTTCGCAGTTTAGGTCTTTTTTCAATTTTATAGATTGGGTTTTCTGCTGTACGCCTAAAAATTGAGAATATTGCAACTTCTTTAAGTGAGGAAATGCCATAATCGCGCCATTCACCCGCCGCTACCATACGCCCATATAATGATAAAATAATAGTAAGCTCAGGTTTTTGAAAACTAACTAGATTGCTATGGAAATTTGTAATGGGTACAAAACTATTCATAACTTAATGTACAAAGATTCACGACGAAATCAATACAACAAAAAACGCCCTGAATCTCAGGGCGTTTCTTAAAAGATTTATTTGAAAATTTATTCTTCTGGTAAGATTTGATTTAAAATAATAGCCAGAAATGCTGTGGGTGCAACAGCTGACGTTGCCAAGGTTTTCCAAATTCCCGGTAAATATTGCACTGCCGAAGGTACCAAATTAAAACCTAAACCAATCGATAGTGACAATGCTATAATGATCATATTTCTGCGAGACATTTTTACTTCGCTCAATACATTAAGACCTGCAGAGGCAACCATACCAAACATTACAATTACGCCACCGCCTAAAACTGGAAGGGGCATAGAGGCAATGATTGCTCCTATTTTTGGTATCAAACCGCATAAAACCATAATTGCGCCTGCTATCGTAACAACATGTCTGCTCATAATACCTGTCATGCCGACAATGCCCACATTTTGACTGAAAGAAGTGTTTGGTAAACCGCCAAAAACACCTGCCACAGCAGTTCCAAGGCCATCGGCGTAAGTCGCACCAGATATTTCTCCATCTGTTGCTTCACGTCCTGCTCCGGCTTTAGCGGTAGCTGAAGTGTCGCCAACGGTTTCGACTGCTGAAACAATTGAAACTAAGGTTACGCCTATTACTGCTCCTAGGTTGAACTCAAATCCGTATGGCAGAGTTTGAAGGCTAGTTACCCAACTTGCTTTACCGACGGATGAAAAATTAACCATACCAAACATAAACGCTACCAAATAACCTGCGATTAAGCCAAATAATATTGCAGCATTTGATAACATGCCCTTCGTCATGAACTTAAATCCAAGAGCTACCACAATGACTGTAAGTGCAACCGTCCAATGCATTAGAGAGCCAAAGCTTTCTGCTGCCATTTGAAAATCTGCTGCTCCGCCTGCTGCATACTTTATGCCCACTGGTACTAGATAAAGCCCGATCGCAAGAATAACTAATCCCGTGACAAGAGGTGGGAAAAGATATCGAATATTTGCAATTACTGAACCTAAGGCAAAATGTATTAAGCCACCAATAATACAGGAAGTTAAGGCGACACCTAAGCCTTGTGTTGCTGCAATACCTGCTAAAACACCAACAAATGCGAAGCTTGTACCTTGCATTATTGGCAACCTGGCACCTATTGGCCCAAAACCGACAGTTTGAAATAGCGTGGCTATACCTGCGAAAAGCATTGCCATTTGAATTAAATATACTTGCTCCGCACCACCAAATTGTAGCCCCGCAGCTCCTGCAACAATTACAGACGGAGTTACGTTTGATGCAAACATTGCCAAGACATGCTGTAATCCCAGTGGAACGGCTTGACCCATTGGGGGTGTAATATTGGGATCGCTGTAAGAACCCATAGCATTGTCACTCATTTTAGTCTCCCTATTTGACTATTAAACTTTGCTTTCTGCCCTTTTTTAAGGCAGCTGCGCTATAATGCATCAACTATATATGGTACGTCAAAGAAAAATTCCTCTAGATTTTGAGTTTTTCCAATTCTATCTATGACTGCGAAGAGACCAGAGTCGCCTAAAGGAGTTAAAACGCCATGCCAGGTACCCTTAAAAAAGTTTACGGCTTGCCCAGGCGCTGTTATGAATGCTTTGGGAAAATCGGGTCTATTATTCTTGTCATTTGCAACAATTATTAGAAATTTGTTGGTAGACATAGGAATAAAGGCTTGGCTTCCCTCTGGATGCCGCTCCATCATATCCAGTTTTATTGGCAGTGAACGTATTTCCGCATTAAATAAACTTAAACCCACTTTTCCATCGAATCCGACATCTATTTTAGCTCTATCATGGTATCTTTCACATAAACCTTGATTGATTAACTTATCTGGATCACCGTCTGTATCGATTATATTTCCAAAATCTTGAAAATTTGTTTTGGTTAGGCGCTCAATAACAATTTTGTGTGCCATTAAATTATATCCATCAATCTAAGTTCTGCTATCCGTTCCACTTGAGCACAGGCTTCATTAAATTCCTTTTCTTGTGTATTTTTAATACGAGAAATGAATGTATCTAAAATTTCAAACTTGTTGTAGTCTTTCACCGCAATAATGAATGGAAAACCATATTTCTCCATGTAAGATCTATTTAATTCTGAAAATTTCTCGAATTCGTCTGATGTTAAATTGTCCAGACCTGCACTAGCCTGTTCTTGCTGGCTCTCTTTTGTGAGATGCTCAATTTTAGAAAGTTTTACAGCCAAGTCTGGGTGAGCTTTTAATACCGCTAGGCGAATTTCTTTTTCTTCTGCTCTGAAGATACGACAAAATGCGTTATGTAGACCTTTGACTGTATCATGAGCTGGCCCCAACTCAGAATTCCAAGTTTTTTCTGCAACCCAAGGTGATTTTTCAAAAATGCCCCCAAAAGTCTGAACAAACTTTTGATGCGACATCTTTGATGGTTTTTCAAACTGTTTGGGTGGATGGTGCTTTTGCCAATGTTTTGCAACTTCAATTCGTCTAGCGAACCAAACGCCCTTGAATGAGGCTGCATGTTCAATAAATTGCTTAATCGCCGTAATCCGTCCAGGTCTGCCAATCAGTCTGCAATGCAAACCAATTGACATCATCTTTGGAGATCCTTCCACTCCCTCAGAATACAGGGTGTCAAAGGTATCTCTTAAATAATCAAAAAACTGCCCTGACGTTGAAAACCCCTGTGCCGTCGCAAATCTCATATCGTTTGTGTCTAAGTTATAAGGAATAATTAATTGGTCATGGCCATCAACATCTAACCAATATGGTAAATCGTCGGCGTAACTGTCAGAAATATAATCAAAGCCGCCTTCATTTGATACTAGCCTTACGGTGTTTTCTGAACATCTTCCTGTATACCAGCCGTATGGTCGCTCACCTGTTATCTGCTGATGCAAATTTATAGCTTCTTGAATCTGAGCTTTCTCAACCTCTGGTGGCATATCTTTATGTTCTATCCACTTCAAACCATGGCTGGCTATTTCCCATTCTGCATCTTGCATAGCTTTTACTTGCTCAGGACTTCTTGCCAGCGCTGATGCAACACCATACACTGTTACTGGTATTTCCATTTTAGTAAATAATCTGTGAAGGCGCCAAAATCCGGATCTTGCGCCGTATTCATAGATGCTTTCCATATTCCAATGTCTTTGATTTGGCCAAGGCGCTGCTCCAATTATCTCAGATAAAAAAGCTTCTGATGCGCCATCTCCGTGTAGAATGCAGTTTTCCCCACCTTCTTCATAATTAATGACAAATTGAACTGCAATTTTTGCTTCATTAGGCCAGTTCGCTTTTGGTACGTTTTTACCATAACCAATCATATCTCGTTCATAACGATCCACCTGGTACTCCAATTTTATTAACTTACTCCAGTATACTCTAAATTTTGTTTTGAAACATATATTTTTATGAACTAGTGTGCAGAAAACAGTCACTGTGTTTAATTGAAAAAGCTAATCTTTTTGGAGCTAAAGAATGGGCGGGTTCTTAACAACTCATGCGTTAGATACTAGCCGCGGCACGCCTGCGGCTAATTTAAAGATTGATTTTTTTGAATATATTAATGGCCGTTCTAATGTAATCTGTTCTTTAGTGACAAACGCTGATGGGCGAACAGATAAACCTGTTTTGACCGAAACAGATTTTAGATTTGGGTCATTTGAGCTTATCTTTCATGTCGGTGATTATTTCAGGCAGTTTGAACATCGTCATGGTGAGCATATGTTTCTAGATTTAGTTCCGGTACGTTTTGGAATGAGTGAAAATAAGCACTACCACGTCCCACTCCTAGTATCGCCCTTCGGATATTCCACTTACCGGGGAAGCTAATTCGGTTCAGAATGAGTAATATTTAACTTTATCAAGGTATGTAATTTGGCTGAAATAGTGGTAATTTGGGATTGGTTGGAATTCGCTCTTCGTTGGCTACATGTCATAACTGCGATCGCGTGGATAGGTTCATCATTTTATTTTATTGCGTTAGATCTTGGCCTCCAAAAAAATGATAAATTACCATCTGGAGTGCAGGGTGAGGAATGGCAAGTTCATGGCGGTGGGTTTTATCATATTCGCAAGTACTTAGTAGCGCCAAGCGAAGTGCCTAACCACTTAACCTGGTTTAAATGGGAAAGCTACTCAACTTGGTTATCCGGTTTTGCGCTAATGGTTGTTATTTACTGGGTTGGGGGCGAACTCTACCTCATCGACAGTACTAAGTCGGATCTTGAACTATGGCAGGGGATTGTTATTTCAGCTGCTTCTCTTGTTCTCGGTTGGCTGTTTTATGATTTTTTATGTAAGTCCTGGTTTAAAAACAAACCTACTTTATTAATGGCGATCCTATTTTTAATCCTAGTTCTAATAGGATGGTCTTATAATCAAATATTTACTGGTAGAGCTGTTTTTTTACACCTAGGCGCATTTACTGCAACAATTATGACCGCAAATGTATTTCTGATTATAATCCCAAATCAAAAAATTGTCGTAGATGATTTATTTGCAAAACGTATTCCCAATCCAGAATTTGGTAAAATTGCAAAATTACGATCAACGCATAATAACTATCTGACCTTGCCGGTAATTTTTTTGATGCTTTCAAACCACTATCCTCTTGCTTTTGCTTCAGAATGGAATTGGATTATCGCTGCGCTCGTATTTCTAATGGGGGTCACAATCAGGCACTATTTTAACACTATTCATGCTCGAGCAGGTAACCCAATATGGACTTGGCCAATTACAATAACAATTTTTATTGTGATTATGTGGTTATCCATGGCACCCGCAATAAACTCAGAAAAGGAGGAAGTCGCTCTTATGAGTGAGAAGCAAATCGCTTTCGAAAGGGCAGAAGAATTCCCTGAAACTATGGAGATCGTGTTAGGTAGGTGCTCTATGTGCCATGCGAGAGAGCCAGTATGGGAGGGCGTTAATTGGGCACCCGGCAAGGTCTACTTAGAAACATCAAACGACATAACAAAAAATGCTAAATTAATTTACATGCATTCAGCTATCACTCATGCAATGCCACCTGCCAATGTGACCTATATGGAAGATCACGAGAGAGCCATCCTAAGGAGATGGTTTAAAAATACGGTTAATGAAATGAGCTTTGCCGACGCAATTAAATAGCCATTTTAATAGAATTTATGAGTCATTATTTTATAGATACTGAAATGAACTACGCTAAACCTGCGCTTTGAATAGCAGATTTAATCAGCATTTTAGTATTTTCGGTTACTGGAATTAATGGTAGTCTTACTTCTTCTGAACATAACCCTAAAAGAGCCATCGCGTATTTGACGCCAACAAGTCCTGGCTCAGTAAAAATTGCATGATGCAAAGGCATGAGCTTATCTTGCAATTCAAGGGCTTTGTCATAATCGCCGGCTAATGTCGCGGTTTGTAATTGGGCAGATAATTTTGGAGCCACATTTGCTGTAACAGAAATACACCCAACCCCTCCTTGTGCATTAAACCCGTGAGCCGTTGCGTCTTCACCGGAAATTTGCAAAAAATCAGGGCCGCACGCAATGCGCTGTGAGCAAACCCTAGCTAAATCACCTGTTGCATCTTTAACACCGATAATTCTTGGTAGTTTAGCCAAAAGCCCCATTGTCTCTTGGGTCATATCAATTGATGATCTTCCTGGAATATTATAAATTACAATAGGAAGATCACATTGATCATGCAGTTCAGTAAAATGTCTTATTAGACCACCCTGCGTGGGTTTATTGTAATAAGGAGTAACAACTAATGCGGCGTCCGCTCCAACAGTTTTCGCATGCTGCATAAAATGTAGTGCCTCTAATGTGTTGTTAGAGCCCGCACCTGCAATAACTGGAATTCTCCCATTTACTTTCTGTACAACTGTTGAGACCACAATTTCATGTTCTTCGTGGCTTAAGGTTGGGCTCTCGCCAGTTGTGCCAACTGGTACCAAGCCATGGCTCCCTTGTTCGATATGCCAATCTACTAAACTTTCAAGTGTTGGAAGATCGAGTTTTCCGTCCTTAAACGGTGTAACCAATGCTGGCATCGAACCTTTCAGCATATTTATCTCCTCTTAAAAAACTATTTCAAATTTTTTTAACAAAAAAGTTTATGATCAATTCACAACGTGGTTTAACCCTGATTAAAGCTCAAGTAAACTTATTAAAAGACAACTACCTGAACTGAAAACGAAGATTGTTATTAGACGTATGAAGAAACTATATTTTTTGATTTCTATCTTACTAGCGTTTAGCACTAGCATATCTGCACAAGGGACGATCAAACGCCCTTTGGAGAAAGCATTTGATGCGATGCGCTCCGGATACTGGTATGAAGCAAAACAGTTTGCTGAAGCAGATGGTCAAGTGGCAAGAGATATCATTCTGTGGCACGAGTTTAGAGCTGGGCGAGGAAATCCCGTTGAATTGAGAGAATTTTTGCAACGCAACACAGACTGGCCAGGCTTGCCTTATATGAAAGAAAAAGGTGAGCAAGCCTTTTTTGAAACTGGCCGAGATGAGATTTTAGGCTGGTTTGATAAGTACCCACCCAAGTCAGAGCGTGCAGCAATCATTTATGCTGATGCTCTTCTCGAAACAGGGAATAAAGAAAAAGCCGAGTTAATTGTGCAGGATAAGTGGATATCTGAGATAATGGACTCAGATATGCGTACTTTGTACCTTAACAAATATAATAAAGCTCTATCTCATCTTCATGATGAAAGATCGATTGAGTTATTGTGGAGAGATGCCTTCCAAGCCCTAGAAGAGCTCACCCCCTTATTATCAGACGATTACAAAAAGCTCGTAAAAGCGGTTGTAGCTCTTAGGAAGTATCAGAAAGATGGTGTGAATCTTCTAATTAATAGAGTGCCAGAAACATTGCGCAATCACCCCGTTTTAAACTTCGCTAGGTTCAAGTGGCGCTTGAAATTTGGATATGACGATCGTGCTTACCAGCTTTTATTTGAAGTAAGCGGAACAAAGGAATACTTAGGAAGGCCGGAGGTCTGGGCAGAGAACCGCGAAAGGTTGGCTAGAAAACTGCTTTGGGACGGTGACTACAAAAACGCTTATAATATTTTGAGTGGTCACATCGTAGAAGACACTCGATTGCGTGCGAGGCTAGAATGGTTGGCGGGTTTCATAGCATTAAGGAAACTAAAGGATCCAAACTCAGCCCTAGACCATTTTCAAAGCTTTCTAGAGATCGTTGAGAGTCCTATTTCGGTAGGTCGTGGCTTCTATTGGTTGGGGCGTACCCATGAGGCTCTGAATAACCTTGATAGTGCCAGACGTTCATATGATAGAGCCTCAGAAAACTATACAACTTACTATGGTCAGTTGGCTTTGGAAAAGCTTGGAAGAAATTTACCATACGATATCATGAGACGGAATGTTACACTTCAGTGGAGAAACGCGGAGTTTATTCAATCAACCGTCTTTCAGGCTGCAATATTAATGCTGGCCGCCAACGAAAAAAGCCTTGCGGAACGATTTCTGACCCACTTGTCTGAGGGTTTATCGGAGCAGAACCTCCTTAAACTGGAGAGTTTTTTAATTGAACTAGATGATCCACACATTCAAATTAGATTCGGGAAGCGTCAGGCAGGTACGGGAATTATAATGTTCAATTCGTATTTCGCCCTACATCCTATGGTAGACTATCAATGGGTAGTTCCTTCAGATTTGTTATTGTCCATCGCTCGGCGTGAAAGCGAGTTTGATCAAAATGCTAAGTCATCTGCTGGTGCAATGGGATTAATGCAAGTGATGCCGGGTACAGCTAAAGATATGGCAAAGGTTTTGCAGATTCCATTCGAGGAAGAGTCTCTACTGACAAGTTGGAAATACAATGTTTTACTTGGAGCAACTTATCTGCAAGAATTATCATACAAATATAGGGGTAACCCTATTCTAATTGCAGCGGCCTACAATGCTGGACCCACAAATGCTGACAAATGGATTGAAAATTTAGGAAACCCACTGGACCAAACAACTGACCTCATCGATTGGGTGGAAATGATCCCATTTCGAGAAACCCGTAATTATGTGATGCGAATTACTGAAAGTCTTACACTTTACAAAGCCTTAATAGAAGAAAATGAAATAGATCATAATTTTTCTGAATTTTTGGGTAGTTCAGCTTATTTTTCGTTCACGCCAAAGAGTGAATAAACCTGCAGCTACAATAATACATGCGCCAATTACAACGTTTGTAGTTATTTGCTCTCCAAAAATGATTACGCCAATAATGGACGCCCAAATTAACTGCAAGTAAGCAAAAGGTTGAACAGCGCTTGCCTCGGCAACTTCATAGCACTTAATTAATAAATAATGGCCAAGGACTCCTGATGCAGACAGAAGTAGCATTATACTCCAGTCTGCTTTTGACACTGGATCCCAAAAATTGAATCCAATTACCGTCATTGCAATGCATCCAATTACACCAGTCCAGAAGAAAGATGTACTTGAATTATCATACTGACCGGCATAACGGGTTAATAAGCCATATAAAGCAAAAAGAATGGCTCCCCCTAATGGAACCAAAGCATAGGGGCTGAAGATATCGCTTCCTGGATTAAGAATTATCAGAATTCCAATAAAACCAAAAAAAATGGCTAGCCACCTACGCCACCCCACATATTCCCTCAAGATGGGGCCGGATAGCATGGCAATAATTAATGGATATGAGGCAAAAATAGCATGGGTTTCTGCTAACCCTAAAAGTGTAAATGCGAGGATCGTAACACACATTTCAGCGACCAAAACAAGACTTCGTAATATTTGCAATAGTGGTGACTTAGTTTTCGCAACTCGTCTTATCCCACCGCTTTTTTGGCTAGATATAGAAATAACAAAGGCAGCAAAGAACCAATATCTTATCATTACAACCATATAAACATTATATTCGGTCGCTAGGTATTTTGATAATCCGTCCTGGCTCGCAAAAACAACGGTCGTGATTATCATTAATAATATTCCAAAGCGTTCATTTTGCTTAGTCATTTCAGAGTCTTGTCCCCTGAATCATATGCTTTTTTTTAAAAAATCCCTTTTTTCGAGTCACGTTAAAGCCAACATGTTGCAGTGTACGCCTAACATGGCCAGCTGCCGTGTAAGTAGAGAAGCTTCCGCCAGCTTTTGTTCTCAAAGCAACCATTTTAAGAATATCTTCTGTCCACATTTCGGGGTTTTTATTAGGGGCGAAGCCATCAAGATACCAGCAATCGACTTTTGAATTAAATGTTCTTAAGGTTTTCGAAATATCCCCAATGAATACCTTGAGATTTGCAAAGCCGAAATCCACAGGAATACCCGCCATAATTTCTCCCCATTTATTTTGAAGAATGTGTGAATACTCTGCTAGCTCTGGAAAAGGCAAATGAGCTTTTTGGAGATCTAAAGGGCTCATTGGATACCCTTCGAAACTAACAAAATTAAATTTCCCAGTTCTTGAGGTTTTATTCCAGGCTGCGCATGAAGCCAAAAAATTTAATCCAGTCCCAAATCCTAGTTCTGCTATTTGAAAGCCGTGATTGAGCCGCTCATGAAGCCTATTTCCGTCGATAAAAACATAATTTGTCTCAAGCAACCCATTTTCTGAAGAATAATAAGCGTCATGAAATTTATCAGAAATTGGTACTGTATTTTCTTTCCATGAAATCTTTACGTATTTTTTTGACATGGTTACCTTGTTATAAGAGGATTTGAGCAATAAATATAATGCATCTAATTGGAACTAAATAGCAATGGTAGATCTAGTTGTTTATGGGGCTGGTGTTTTAGGATTAACAGTAGCCTGGGAAGCAACCAAACGAGGTTTAAAGGTCTGCATATCTGACCCAAATGGTATAGCAGGCATGGCAAGTGGAGGAATAGTTGGTGCTCTTGCCCCACATGTTCCCGAGAATTGGAACTCGAAAAAACAGTTTCAATTTCAAAGTTTGATCAATGCAGAGAGATTTTGGAACGAGGTGGATTTAGAGTCTGGGCTAGACTCTGGCTATTCAAGATTAGGACGACTGCAGCCAATTGATGATGAAAAGGCATTACTACTTGCGAGAAATAGAATGGAAAGTTCGAAGCAATTGTGGTGCGGATTAGCAAAATGGCAAATTGTCGACAATAGTGGGGCATGGTCATTGACTTCAAGAACAAAAAAATGGGTATTTGATAACTTGTCTGCACGTATCAACCCGATCGAGGCATGTTTTAGCTTGGCTTGTGCAATTGAAAAGCGGGGTGGTTTATTTGAGATGGGTTCAAAAAAATATGAAAATGTAAAGACTGTTTGGGCTACTGGAGTGCATGATTTAGACCGAATTTCTAAATTTAATGATGTAAAGTTTAGAACAGCTGTAAAAGGTCAAGCAGCGCTATTTAATTTTAAGTGTATGGATTACCCTCAACTGTTTGCTAATTCTATCCATTTTGTGCCGCACTCTAACGGAACCTTAGCCATAGGATCTACATCAGAAAATGAATTTAGCTCCCCAAATGCAACAGATGATCGTTTGGATAGTCTTATCGAAAACTCGAGAAAGGTGATACCTGAATTAAGACAACTTGAGCCAATTAAACGTTGGGCAGATGTTCGACCAAGGAGTGAAACGCGAGCACCAATTGTCGGTAACCACCCAGTTATAGAGGGAGATTACATTATAAATGGAGGCTTCAAAATAGGATTTGGTATGGCCCCAGAATTAGCAAGAGTCCTAATTGGTTTGATTTTCGACGGTACCGATGAAGTGCCTGACGCTTTCAAACCCAATATGGAAAGAGAGACTATTAGACCAAAAACCCTTCCATAAATAGCACTTCATTAAAAACTACTCCATGAGCCTTCTGGTAATAACCTGAGCCTGTATTTCTGCCGCACCCTCAAAAATATTTAGTATTCTGGCATCGCAAAGCACACGGCTTATTTGATATTCTAGTGCAAAACCATTACCGCCGTGGATTTGAAGACCGTTGTCAGCGGCTGCCCAAGCAACTCTAGCTCCAAGTAACTTAGCCATTCCTGCTTCTAAATCACACCTACGGTCATTGTCTTTCTCAAAGGCGGAGTAATAGGTTAGTTGGCGTGCTATTGTCGTTTCCACAGCCATCATTGCCAGCTTGCTTGCAACACGTGGAAATTTAATCAAGGCTTTTCCAAATTGTTTTCTATCTATCGCATATTGAAATGAGAGATCAATAGCTTGCTGCGCAACGCCGACTGCACGCGCTGCTGTTTGAATTCTTGCACTTTCAAAAGTTTTCATCAACTGACGGAACCCTTTACCCTCTTCTCCTCCAAGCAAATTGTCTTTTTTAACTTGGAAGTTATCGAAGGCTATTTCGTATTCTTTCATACCGCGGTACCCTAGAACCTCAATCTCTCCACCAGACATGCCTTCCGTAGGAAAAGGTTTCTCGTCATCGCCAGGAATTTTTTCCGCTAAAAACATTGATAACCCACGATGATCGGTACTATCTGGGTCAGTCCTAGCTAGCAAAGTCATGACGTGTGTTCTGGAAGCATGAGTAATCCAAGTTTTATTACCGGTTACCTTATAGTCCCCATTTATATCTTTTACCGCTCTGGTACGAAGGCTCCCTAAATCTGAACCTGTATTAGGCTCAGTGAAAACTGCAGTTGGTAGTATCTCAGCCATTGCAATTTTAGGAAGCCACTTTTGTTTTTGCTCCTCCGTGCCACCGCACTCAATTAGCTCAGCTGCAATTTCCGAACGCGTTCCTAACGAACCTACGCCGATGTAGCCGCGAGATAATTCTTCAGATACTACCGCCATTGATGCCTTTGAGAGCCCAAAGCCACCATATTCCTCAGGAATAGTAAGTCCAAAAACACCAAGTTCTGCAAGCTGCTCGATGATTTCCATTGGGATTAAATCATCGTTCAAATGCCACTCATGCGCATGAGGTAGAACTTTATCGATAGAAAATTTCCTAAACTGCTCTCGGATCATTTCAAGTTCGTCATCAAGACCAGATTTACCAATGATAATATCTGCAGAATGATCCTGCATCAGTTGAACCAAGCGTACTCTAGCGCTCTGATTGTTACCTCTGCTTGACAACTCTAAAACATCTTTCGTTCTATACTTGTCTATAGCTGGCTTCAAAAGACCGATATCACCAAGACGTATTATTTCGCCCTGTGACATTGGAATTCCACCAAGAACTTGGGCATGGTACTCACCACATCCAATTTGATGTAACAGCTGCTCAATTTCACCAAACTCACCGTCTGCCTCTAGTTTTTCCGCCCATGATTGCATCTGGTGCATCGCTGTCGAATATGTTGCTAGCCAAGCCAATCCATGCGCTGCATCTTGGTTATCTTCCAACAATTTGCCAGAAGTTTTGCCATCAACCACTAACTCACTTTTCATTTGCTCCCTTGCGGTCTCAAAAAGTACTTTTAGCGCCGCTGATGCTCCACGAGTTTTTTCTAATAAATCAACAATCGTTGCAGAGTTTTCCAGTTGAAACGCCAAGTCTTGTCCGTCATGTGCCATGAATCAGTCCTTTCAGATTTCAGCTTTGCATATACATTTTGCAGTTGCAGCGCAATATAAATACCAAGAAGTGTGGCAATTTGTTCATAAATTACTGGGCGAAATATTGCGCCGCAGCATATTGTACGAAATATTAATACTTAATGATAAACGTGATTCTCCAATTTGAAACGTCAACTATTTTGTTTTTTGTAGCAGTGTGTTTTGTTGCGGGCTTAGTTAAAGGCATTCTGGGGTTTGCTATGCCAATGATTATTTTGTCGGGATCAGCGGCAATTGGGCAACCATCATTAGGATTAGCAGTTTTAATTTTACCTACCTTATTTACAAATATATATCAAAGCAGTTTGTTTGGGCGAAGGGAACTGATTGTTAGTATCGGTGAATTTAGGTTTTTTTTGTTTGCCTGCTTGTTTGGTTTAATTGTAGGTGCAAATTTGTTCGTTGCAGCTAATCTCAATATGTTGGTAGGCGGAATTGGTGCCGTCGTTTTGATACTATCATTTCTCCAACTAATTCAGATAAGGACACCAAAAAGAAATAATAGTTCTTTGCTATCGATTGTTTTTGGTGCTGTCACAGGTTTGCTTGGGGGCGGTACTGGAATCTGGGGACCAACAACTGTCTTATACTTAACATCGATTGGAACCCCAAAGCAAAAACAGATCTTAGTACAGGGTTTAACATTTGCCTTCAGCTCAATATTTCTATTATTTGCCCATCTCTACACTGGTATCTTTAACAATGAGACAGGTATCTTGTCAGCCTTCATGGTTTTACCAGCAATGATAGGGATGCTATTTGGGGGTAATATCCAAAGATATTTAAATCAGGATAGATTTCGGCTAGTTACTTTATTATCATTATGTATCGGAGGTATTTACTTGGTGTATCGCTCGCTCAATATACTTTGAGATACTTAAGAAATGAATGAACAGTCCTACAACGGTGTCTCCATTTTATTATCCCTTTTAAAATGCCAAATCTTGAGCTATAGAAATTTCGAAGTTTCCCTACATGGCGACACAATGTAAGCTCAATTATGGGTTTTTTAAAGGAGTAAGAGACGATGGCAAAACCCCTTATGGCACGTGCTACAGCTGTATGGCTGGTCGATAACACAACTTTATCATTCAAACAAATAGGTGAATTTGTTAGTATGCATGAGCTTGAAATCCAAGGAATCGCAGATGGTGATGTAGCATTGGGTGTTAAAGGTTTTGATCCTGTTGCAAATAGCCAACTGGAATTAGATGAGATTAAAAAAGGTGAGCAAGATCCTCTATACAGTCTAAAACTAAAATTTAATCCAGCTGCTATTGGTGAAGAAAAGCGCCGTGGACCAAGGTACACTCCCCTTTCAAAGCGCCAGGACAGGCCAGCATCAATATATTGGCTTGTTAAATTTCATCCAGAACTAACTGATGGACAAATCAGCAAGTTGATTGGAACTACAAAGCCCACTATCCAAGCTATTCGAACTCGTACTCATTGGAATATTTCGAGTCTTCAACCGATCGATCCTGTCGCCCTCGGCTTGTGTAAACAATCTGAACTAGATGCAGCAGTAAAAAAAGCAGCAGATAAAAAAGTTGCTGCTGGTGACGTCATGAACGATGATGAGCGTAGAAAGTTGGTGAGCACTGAGCAATCTCTCGAAATTAACGTAGAAGATAAAGTACCTAGCTCATTATCTGATGTGGAAAATTTTGCAAATAGGGATGAACAAGACGAGGATAAATCGGGTGAAAGTCAAGATTATCGTGATGCAGATAGTTTCTTTAACTTACCCGACGGAGAAGCTGCGCCAGAAAAAGATAGCTAAAGCTTTTTACTGAAATGATCAGGATCATACTCGGCCTCTTGCATTTAAAGCTGCCGAGATAGTTCCTTCATCTAAATAATCTAACTCACCTCCCATCGGAACTCCTCTTGCTAGTGAGGTTACTGAAACGTTATTTTCTATTTGTTCAGCAATATAATGTGCAGTGGTTTGTCCCTCTAGCGTAGCGTTTAAAGCTAAAATAACTTCATGAACTTCTTCGGTAGCAAGGCGTTCTACTAATTTTGGTATTTTTAATTCACTGGGACCAACACCATCTAATGCGGATAAGGTACCTCCAAGTACGTGATATCGACCTTTAAAAACTGATGTTCTTTCCATTGCCCACAGATCCGAAACGTCCTCTACAACGCAAATTTGGCCATTCTTACGCTTTGGGCTTTCGCAAATCTCGCATAGTTCAGAGGTTCCAATGTTACCACAATTGAGGCATTCACGCGCTTGTTCGACAACTTTAATCATTTGTTTCGATAGTGGGACAAACAAAGTACTTTTTTTGCGTATTAAATGCAAAACTGCTCGTCTGGCGGAACGAGGCCCTAGTCCTGGCAGCTTGGCAACAAGATCTATGAGAATCTCAATTTCTTTTGTTTTAGAATTGGTCAATGGATCTCTTCGATTAAAATCTGAAATTTAATTTGCTTTAAAAGGGTAATTTCATTCCTGCAGGAAGGCCTAAAGATTCAGTTATTTTCTCTAATTCTTTTTTTGATCGATCGGACGCTCTTGTTTGTGCTTCCTTTATGGCGGCCAAAATAAGGTCTTCCACAATTTCTTTGTCTTCACCATTAAAAATAGAAGGATCAATTTCTAAGCCAGTTAATTCACCCTTTGCGGTCGCTGTCGCCTTCACTAACCCTGCGCCCGACTCTCCAACTACTTCAATAAGAGCTAAATCTTCCTGCATACGGGCCATTTTTTCTTGCGTTTCCTGGGCAGCTTTCATCATTTTACCCATGTCCCCAAGTCCACCTAATCCTTTAAACATTTTTACACCTTTCAATAAATTTACACTTAATTTTTTTCAAATGGGTCCCATTCTTCCTCAACCTCTTCAAGTGCTTTAATAGCTGCCTCCTGCTCCAACTTTTCCTTAGAAACTACCTTTATGATCCGGGCAGTAGGAAACTGAACTAAAGCTTCTTTAACAAATGGATGAGCGTAGGCATCTTTTTCCAGGTCTTTGGCATTTTTTTCCTTTCTTTCAACAATTGTTTGGGCTTCACCATTCTGGACAACGCTTATGGCCCAACGAAGTCCTGTCCATTCCTTAAGTCTGTTACTTAATCTTTGAGCTAAATCTGCAGGAGCAAAGTCGGTGGGAGTAAATTCTATATGCCCTGGGCGGTAAAATACTAAACGTAATCCATTTTCGATATCGATTAGTAATTTAACATCTCTTTTTTGTTTTATTAGCTCCAGCACGTCGTCGAATTTAATGTAACTATCTATTTCGATTTCTTTGGAAGCCATCGGAGCAATTTTCAAATTGGATGAGCCGTTTTGTTTTGATAGAGACAACTCTTCAGATGTTGAGCTTTTATTCATAGATTTTGATTGTGTTTCTATGCTTTTATTACTGCTGCTCCGTTTTAAGGTCTTTTCGATTTTTTTAATTAAATCATCTGTCGGTGGTAAGTCAGCCGCATGCGTTAATCTAATAATTATCATTTCAGCAGCCATTATTGGGCTTGGGGCTATGTTAATTTCATCGAGGGATTTTATAAGCATCTGCCACATACGTGTGAGAACGCGCATAGATAAAATTTGTGAAAATTCTGTACCTCTATTTCGTTCATCAGGAGTTATGGTTGGATCTTCATTTATATTTGGTGTAATTTTAGCAACAGATATCCAGTGCGTAATCTCTGCTAGATCCTTGAGAATAACAATTGGATCTGCCCCGTCAGAATATTGTGAACCCAGCTCAGTTAGAGCAGATGCGGTATCGCCTCTCATTATCATTTCGAATAAATCTAATACTCTTCCACGGTCAGCAATCCCGAGCATGGCTCGTACATGCTGAGCATTGCTGCTGCCGCCTCCATGGCTTATCGCCTGATCGAGGAGGGAGGTTGCATCTCTTGCGGAACCTTCTGCCGCTCTTGTTATCAATCGGATAGCATCTTCGGAGACGTTTACTCCTTCACATATTGTAATTTTTTGAAGAAGTTTAATCATCTCTTCAGGTTCGATTCTTCTTAAGTCAAATCGTTGACATCGGGACAGAACTGTTACTGGTACCTTACGGATCTCAGTGGTCGCGAAGATAAATTTTACATGCTCTGGTGGCTCTTCAAGAGTTTTAAGCAGTGCATTGAAAGCATTATTAGACAGCATATGAACTTCATCAATTATGTATACTTTAAAGCGGCCAGTAGATGCTTTGTAATAAATACTTTCGATTATTTCTCTGATATCATCAACGCCAGTTCTACTAGCAGCGTCCATTTCAATAACGTCAACATGGCTCCCATCAATTATAGCAGTACAATTCGAGCATTTCCCACAAGGCTCAACAGTAGGTTCCCCTTTTTGGTCTATTCCTATGCAATTTAAGCCTTTTGCGATAATTCTGGCAGTTGTCGTTTTTCCTGTACCTCTTATACCGGTCAGAATGAATGACTGGGCAATTCTGTTAGCATCAAATGCGTTTTTAAGTGTTTTTACCATCGCCTCTTGACCGACCAAATCTTTAAATGTCTCTGGACGGTATTTTCGAGCGAGAATTTTGTATGAGTTCATTTGGTTAGCATTATTCATCAATAGATCTCTAGTGGACATACAACAGTTTTACTAGTGTAAGTATATTACTATATTTATTATTGATAATGCCAAATTAAAACAGGATTATTTATTTAGTGTTCCAGGTGGTTAAAATTAAAATAGGCTCCGGTTTTGTTGGCTTGTGCCCGATGCCAGGAAAGTTTTCTTCGTTTCATGAAGATTTTTCTCAGCTGGTGAGTTCTGGGCCAAAAGTTGTAGTCACATGCGCGACAACAGTTGAAATGATCGATTGCTCAGCAAATCCCTTACCCCAAAAATTGCAAAATTTAGAAATAAAATGGTTCCAATTAGCTGTCGATGATTTTCAAGTACCAGATGAAAATAATGAAGAAAAATGGAAGTATTTGCTGCCAACTTTCAAAAATACTGTTTTAAGTGGTGGTGGTGTAATCTTCAACTGCTTAGGAGGCTGTGGCAGGTCTGGAATGTTTTCGATGCGGCTATTGCGAGAGATGGGTTGGAGCGCTGAGCACGCGTTAGAGCGCTTAAGAAGCTTTCGCCCTTGTGCAATTGAAACTGAAGATCAAATGTCTTGGGCTTTAAAAGTTGACTAAAGACCTATTGAATTTAACCATATAGCAAACGGATAAGGGTGAGAGATTGATAACGACCCGAATAAAACTCGTTGCGGCTGCTTCCTTCCGGACCTGACCGGGTTGGCGAGACATACGCCCGCATCAACCCCTCAGCAGTTGTTTAAATGCTTTGAGACATAGTTGCAAGTTGACTCTACCAAATTTGATTTTTAGGGATAGAGATATTATTTGTCTTTAGGATGAAGAAATTTGAAAAATGCCGAAATGGTCACTTTTGCGGGTTCTTGCTTAAACCGCGCAAGTTCACTTCGTGGATCTGACGAAGCTAGGCCTCGTGAGGGGGATTTATTTCTAGTCCACTGGCGTGGCAAATTTGCAGTAGATACGAAAAATGCGTGTGAAATTGCTCTTTTGCGATATCCCCACAAGCTCATTTCACATGAAAAGATACTTTTTCTCGGAAAAAATGAAAATGCTTCGTTCTTTGCTGTCGACATATCTGAATGGGAACCTGCTTACCAGGAAGAGCCGAGCGACTCATTTTTTGACAGAAGTCAGCAGGTCCATGAACTTCTTGGTGATGATTTGCCGTTTTGGGAACTTAGAAGTTTTATGCATTTAATGTCCCGAGAGGCGGCCGAGATGGCTTCGACGGCAAAATCTCTATTCCATTGGCATAGTATCTCGAACTTCTGCCCTAAATGTGGTCAGAGAGTTTCACTTGTTGCGTCTGGCTGGCAAATCGATTGTAAAAATTGTGGCAGCTCATCTTTCCCACGCATTGATCCAGTGGTTATAATGCTTATTACCAGCGGACCCTTTGTGTTGTTAGGGAGGTCCATTGGATGGCCAGATGGAATGTATTCTTTGCTTGCAGGATTTATGGAGCCTGGGGAAACAATAGAAGCATCTGTTCGTCGCGAGACATTGGAAGAATCAGGTATTGAGGTAGGTAAGGTCAAATATCTCGCGTCGCAACCATGGGCCTTTCCAAATTCTTTGATGTTTGGGTGTTATGGGAACGCGAAGTCTGAAGAAATCACGATAGATCGCTCTGAGATGGAGGATATTAAATGGTTCAATAAACGTGATCTTCATATGGCTATGGCTGGTTTGAACGACCGCTTCACACCTGCAAGGCCTGGTTCAATTGCTCATTTTCTTTTGTTAAATTGGCTAGCTGATACATTGGAAGAATATTAATTCATTAATGGCAATTCAAACTTTAATTTCAGTTGCAATAATTCAACAGAAACTTACACTCGTTTAGAACTAGCCGGATAAACTCCCAGAATACTTATCGATTGGGTGAAATAAGCGAGCTCATCCATGGCAAGTTTGACATTGCTATCGTCTGGATGACCCTCGATATCAGCATAAAATTGCGTTGCAGAAAATGACCCACCTACCATGTAACTTTCTAATTTAGTCATATTTACCCCATTAGTGGCAAAACCACCCATCGCTTTATACAAAGCCGCAGGAATATTTCTTACCTGAAAAACAAATGTTGTCATCATCTTTGTATCACCACGCATTGTGTGATCAGGATTAGGGGACATCAAAAGAAACCTTGTGGTATTATGCTTTGTGTCTTCGATATTTTCAGCAAGAACTTTGAGGCCATAAATCTCTGCAGCTAATTTACTCGCCAAGACGCCAGTATTTTTGGCTTTTGAGACCTTTAGTGCTGCCGCCGCGCCCGCACTATCCACCGCTCTTACCCCGCGTATTTCATTTTTTTCTAAAAATTTAGCAGCCTGTGGCAACAGAACCAGGTGAGCTTCTGCTAATTTAATATCCTGAAGCTTTTGCTCGGGCAAGCCTAATAAACTTATTCGCACTCTTGTGAAAATTTCATCAATGATGTGGAGGCCTGAACCGGGGAGTAGTCGGTGTATATCAGCAACTCTGCCATAAGTGGTGTTCTCTACTGGAAGCATAGCTAAATCCGCAATATTATTGTTTACCGCGCTTATAACTTCTTCAAAAGATTTACACGGTAGTGCCTGACAATTCGGTCGCGCTGACATGCACGCTTCGTGAGAATAAGCTCCAAGCTCTCCTTGAAATGCTATGGTTATCATATTTCACACCAAAAATTTGCCTCAAAAGGCGTTTCGTCGCGGATCAACATCTTGCATAACCTGTATCTATGAGGATAGAAAGCATCAAACTTTCTTAATTGGACCGTGTGATATGCTTGATACAATGACCTTCACCAAAATAATTGGTAGCTTTTGCGGCGCCCTTTTGATTTATTTACTCGGAAATTGGGCAGCAGAAAGCTTTTATCATGTGGGCCATCACGGGCATGGAGAAAAGCATGCTTACGGTTATTTGATAGAAGTTGAGGAAGAAGAAATTATCGATGAGCCTGAAGATGAGATAGATTTTGCCAGCCTAATGGAAGTTGCCGACGTGACTAAAGGCGAAAAAGTATGGGGTAAATGCAAAGCTTGTCATAAACTTGAGGATGGGGTAAACGCAACTGGACCTCATCTTTATTCTGTTGTTAATCGGGAAGTATCCTCCGTCAGTGGTTACAACTATTCCGGTGCTTTAATAAAAGTTGCTGATGTTTGGAGTGTCGATAATTTGAATGGCTTCCTAGAGAACCCAAAATCATATGCTTCAGGTACAAAAATGGGCTTTGCGGGACTAAAGAAACCAAATGATCGTGCAAATTTGATTGCCTATTTAGATAGTATTGGCGAATAAAACCTAACAAACTGGTTATCTAGGCGGCGCTGAACAATCATTCGCCCTGTAAAATAAAAAAATTCTTGAGTATGGTCAAAGACAGCCTCAATGTTACATATAACATATTGAGGGGGCTTTGTGATGAAATCATTAAAAAAATATTTATTACTTAAAAATGTACTAAAAGCGATCGCTTGGTTTTATTTGGTCTCTAGCGTTTCATTGATAGCTAGCGGTGCCGTTTTAAATGCAAGACAGGAAACCGTAAAAACCCACGGGTTTAACTTTTTTGGCGAGCTGAAGTATCCTGCTGATTTCGAACATTTAGAATATGTAAATCCAAATGCTCCAAAGGGTGGTGAGGTATCAATATGGGGGTTTGGCACTTTCGATTCTATGAATCCCTACTCAAGGAAAGGTCGGGCGGCATCTCTATCATCGGTGCCTTTTGAATCATTACTCTTAGAGACCGGGGATGAAATAGGCTCCTCATATGGGTTACTTGCCAAAAGTATCGAATATCCAACGGACCAAAAATGGGTAATTTTTGAACTTCGCAAAGAAGCTAAGTTTTCTGATGGAACTTCGCTCACTGCAAATGATGTGGCGTTTACCTTCAATTTGTTTCTGGAGCAAGGTTTGCCAAGCTACCGGGCCGTCCTTGCTGAAATAGTTCAAGAGGTTGAAGTTCTCGGACCACACACTGTTAAATACACATTTACAGAAAAAGCATCCAAAAGAGACGCAATACCAATTGTTGGCGGACTACCAGTAAAATCTCAAGCTTGGTTTGATAAATCTCAGGCTAGGCTTGATGAATCTCGAATGGAGCCCGCAGTCGGATCTGGGCCATATTTATTGGAAAGTTTTGAAATTAATCGGTGGGTAAAATATCGCAGAAACCCAGAGTATTGGGGTAACGATCTGCCAATCAATAAAGGTCGCGCCAATTTTGATGAGATTAAAATTGAGTATTTCGCTGATACGAATGCTGCTTTTGAAGCGTTCAAATCTGGCGCGTATACAATGCGAGTTGAGAATTCATCGAAGAGTTGGGCCACAGCTTATAATTTCCCAGCATTAAACGATGGGCATGTAGTGAAAAAGTTGATGCCAGATGGTGGTATTGCAAATGGACAAAGTTTTGTAATGAATCTGCGTCGAGATAAATTTTCTGACATTCGGGTTAGAAAAGCTTTATCCTATTTATTCAATTTTGAATGGTCCCGAGAATCTCTCTTCTATGGGCAATACGCAAGAATTAATTCCTTTTGGGAAAATTCGGATCTAGCAGCTGTAGGTCTACCTTCTGAAGAAGAGTTAAAGCTTTTATCGCCATTAAAAAGTGATTTGCCAAGCGATGTTCTGACGGAGAATGCATTGATGGCTCCGGTGTCTGGAACACGGCCAATGGATCGGGCTAATTTGCGTAAAGCAAATGCAATGTTGGATAGTGCTGGTTGGATTGTTGGTGATGATGGTTTGCGAAGGAATGCTGATGGCGACACATTAAAAATTGAAGTAATTGAGGATAGCGCAGCATTCGACAGGATAGTACTTCCATTTGTTGAGAACATGAAAGCAGCGGGAATTGATGCCAAATATAACAGAATAGATCCCGCTCAGTATACAGATAGAACTCGCAACTATGATTTTGATATTATTACTGACCAATTCCCAATGTCATACGAACCGTCGTCTGGTCTAAAGCAATATTTTGGATCTGAAACAGCTGATGATTCTGTATTTAATTCAATGGGCCTGAAATCGAAGGCAGTCGATAAACTCATAGAACATGTGGTGGCTGCAGAGAATAAACGTGATTTGAAAATTGCAGTCAAAGCGCTTGATCGTACACTTAGAGCTTATAATTTCTGGATCCCTCAATGGTATAACGATCAGCATCGAGTGGCGTACTGGGATATGTATGAGCACCCAGAAAAAATTGCTCCCTACGACTTGGGATACTTGGATTACTGGTGGTATAATGAAGATAAGGCTAGGGCATTGAAAGATGCTGGTTTCCTAAGCCAATAATACTCGATGACCCCATATATTTTTCGTCGCTTATTGCTAGTAATCCCCACCTTGTTTGGGATTATGGTAATCAATTTCGCTCTTACACAATTTGTACCAGGAGGCCCGATCGAGCAAATAATCGCTAATTTCGAAGGAAACGGCGATGTCTTTGAAGGTATAGCTGGCGGTAGTAAAGAAGTTGCCCAAAACTTTGAACAAAATGATAGATATACTGGGGCGAGGGGCTTACCGCCAGAGTTTATAGCAGAACTAGAAAAAGAATTTGGTTTTGATAAGCCACCCTTAAGCAGGTTTTTATTTATGATGTGGAATTACCTTCGGCTTGACTTTGGGGAAAGCTATTTCAGATCTATTTCAGTGATCGACTTGGTTATCGAAAAAATGCCTGTATCAATTTCATTAGGTCTATGGTCCACTCTGATAGCGTATATCATTTCGATTCCTTTAGGGATCAGAAAAGCCGTTCACGATGGTTCAAAATTTGATACTTGGACCAGCGTGCTTATTGTACTTGCGTACGCAATCCCAGGGTTCTTGTTCGCAATTTTGTTACTAGTTGTATTCGCTGGTGGGTCCTACTTTCAGATTTTCCCGTTGAGAGGTCTTACTTCTGAAAACTTTTCAGAACTTGGACTATTTTCAAAAATTTTAGATTATCTTTGGCATATTTCTCTCCCAGTTTTGGCATCTTCAATTTCAGCCTTTGCAACCCTCACCTTATTAACCAAGAATAGCTTTTTGGATGAAATTCAAAAGAACTATGTAATAACAGCAAGGTCTAAAGGAGCCAGTGACGCACGAGTACTTTATGGGCATGTTTTCCGCAATGCTATGTTAATAATTATTGCTGGTTTTCCTGCAGTTTTTATTGGAGTTTTTTTTACAGGATCTCTAATAATTGAAACTATTTTCTCTCTTGATGGTCTTGGACGGATGGGCTTTGAAGCTGCCATTGCTCGTGACTATCCAGTAATATTTGGAACCCTTTTTATTTTTGGGCTGATGGGTTTAGTGGTGGGTATAATTTCTGACTTAATGTATGTCTTCATTGACCCTCGCATTGATTTTGAAATCAGAGAGGGCTAACGATTGCTAAGGACACCAATTGCCAGAAGGAGATGGCGTAATTTTAGGGCTAATAGTAGAGCTTTTTGGTCCCTGATAATTTTCACTTTTATTTTTACACTGTCTCTTTTTGCTGAGTTAATTGCCAACGATAAGCCCATATTTGTCAAATATAGAGGTGAGCTACATATGCCCATCTTTAAATTTTATCCTGAGACTAAATTTGGTGGTGATTTTAAAACGGAAGCCGCTTACAAAGAGATAGAAGTTGAATGTTTAATTATTTCTGGTGGACTATTTGAATGCCTTGAGACACCTACGGATATAGTTGAAGCAATAAAATCAGAGCAGTTTCAGCACCAACAATTTAACCGTGGTTGGATATTGTGGCCTATCATACCATACTCCTTTGATACATCAGTTGATATACCTGGAGCGGCGCCACTTCCGCCAAGCAAATTTAACCTCTTGGGGACAGATGACGTAAAGCGAGATGTGCTTGCTCGGGTCATATATGGTTTTAGGATTTCGATACTGTTTACTTTAATAGTGACCATCGCATCAAGTATTTTGGGTATTTTTGCAGGTGCTATTCAAGGATATTTTGGAGGAAGAATAGATTTAATTTTCCAACGATTTATAGAGATTTGGGGTGCAGTTCCCTCACTTTACGTAATAATAATATTGTTTGCTATTTTAGGTAGGAGTTTTTGGCTACTTGTGTTGTTGACAGTCCTCTTCGGCTGGATGGGTCTTGTAGGTGTTGTAAGAGCTGAATTTTTAAGGGCTAGAAATCTCGAGTATGTAACCGCGGCAAAAGCTTTGGGCGTGAGTAATTGGGTCATAATGTTTCGACATATGCTCCCAAATGCTATGGTGGCCACCCTTACTTTAATGCCTTTTATTGTTACTGGAACAATCGCAACCCTTGCTTCGTTGGATTTTTTAGGTTTTGGATTACCGGCTTCAGCGCCTTCTTTGGGCGAGCTAACTCTGCAAGCAAAGCAGAACCTGCAGGCGCCATGGCTGGGTTTTACCGCCTTCTTTACATTTTCGATAATGTTGGCACTGCTTGTTTTTATATTCGAGGGCATACGCGATGCTTTTGATCCGAGGAAGACTTTTAAATGACTGCTCTTTTATCTGTAAAAAAGCTTAAGGTTAAATTCCAAAGTGATGCTTCTGAGATTATTGCTGTTGATGGAATTAATTTTGAAATTAATAAGGGAGAAGTATTGGCTCTAGTCGGGGAGAGTGGATCTGGCAAGTCTGTTTCCGCCCTTTCAATACTCTCGTTGCTGCCCAAGAATGCTAAGATCTCAGGCTCAGTTAAGCTTCAAGGTAACGAGTTGGTAGGTAGTAGCCAGAAAGAGCTCAGACGTGTAAGCGGCAGTCAAGTCAGTTATATTTTTCAAGAGCCTATGACATCGCTGAACCCGCTTCATACTATTGAAAAGCAATTGCGTGAAGCGGTTGAACTGCATAGTGCTACGCTTTCTAATAATGTTAAAGATTATATTGTCGAGTTGTTAGTTCGGGTTGGGATTGATAACCCGAGGCAAAGATTAAATGCCTACCCTCATCAATTATCTGGTGGCCAGCGGCAGCGTGTCATGATTGCAATGGCTCTTGCAAATAACCCGAAAATATTGATTGCTGATGAACCAACAACCGCGCTAGACGTTACCATTGAGTCACAAATATTGGACTTACTTGTTGAATTAAAAAACGAAAATGCAATGGGAATTCTCTTCATAACGCATGATCTTGGCTTGGTAAAAAGATTAGCCGATAGAGTTTGTGTTATGAAAAATGGAAAAATTGTTGAGCATGGTTTGGTATCTGAAGTTTTTCAAAAGCCAAGCCATGATTATACTAAAAAACTTCTGTTTGCTAATACTTCGGTGAGTCCCGATCCGATAAGTACAAAAGCCTCTGTAGTCGCAGAAGTATCTTCTTTAAGGGTTTGGTTTCCAATCCAGAGAGGCCTGCTCAAACGTACAGTAGATTTTGTTAAAGCTGTTAACGAAGCCAACTTAACCGTCAGAGAAGGAGAGACAGTCGGTGTTGTGGGAGAAAGCGGTTCTGGAAAATCTACGCTTGCTTTAGCGATGATGCGTCTCATCAAATACGATGGCGAAGTCTTTTTTGATAAGCAAAATTTAAATGAGCTTTCCTTGAAGGAACTAAGGAAACTCCGAAAAGATATACAAATAGTTTTTCAAGATCCATATGGATCATTGTCTCCTCGCATGAACTGTGAGCAAATAATATTGGAGGGTATGAAAGTACATTTCCCATACTCTTCCCGTGACATGGAAGATTTAGTTTGTGATATGATGACTGAAGTTGGATTAGATCCAAACACAAGGCATCGCTATCCTCATGAGTTCTCTGGAGGTCAAAGACAACGCATAGCAATCGCTCGCGCGATGGTATTAAAGCCAAAATTAGTAGTTTTGGATGAGCCTACGTCTGCCTTAGATCGAACAGTTCAGGTTCAAATTGTCGATTTGCTTAAATCGTTACAAAAAAAACATAAAATTGCATATATTTTCATAAGTCACGATCTGAAAGTAATTAGATCAATGTCACACTATATTATTGTTATGAAAAATGGAAATATTATCGAAGCGGGTGAAGCAGAGAAAGTTTATAACGATCCCAAAAGCTCCTATACGAAAAGCCTCTTAAAATCAATTTATTAAGAGCTTTCTTCATCTTTCTAGTCGGTACAACTTATTGGTTGAATACTGACTTATCCAGTGGGATCAATGATATTGCACGATATTCGTCGGTCGATTAGCTTACGACAAGCTTGTTCAGCAGTTACCTGGGAAACTCCGTAAAAATTTGCTTCAAATCCAAGTCTTGTTTTGACGACTTTTCGAAGCGAATGTCCTAATGTCGGCATTTCTGCAAGTGCCGTTTTTATAAGCATTTTTTCTGCTGCATATCGAGTACCAAACCGACCAACATTAACACCCCAAACTCCATTTTTGTCTGCTGAAGCATGACTCAATAAACGTGTTTGTTTGGTCATGTTTTCTTTTTTTTGATCACTATTGGAAATGGTATCAAATGAATTAGTAGACTCTAGCTTAGCAAGGTGAACTACTGATTTTTTCTCTTTTGCAGCTTGTAGTGAAGATAAATTTAGCATTCTTAGCGTTTTTTCTATCTCATTTGATAGACTGGTGGAAGCTACAATTGACAGATTTGAACCAGGGCGTGGTCGAGGAAATAAGCTTTTTCTGACTGCTCCAGAAGGTCTAATAATTTTTTTGGAACCTAAATCAATTGCCGAATAATTGGGTAGACTCGGTTTTTTTAGTGCGATATTACTTGGCGCCTTATTGAAACCTAGATCCATTAATTTTGCTACTTCTTTATTCCTCGTAGCGGTGCTTCTACCACCAAACACAGTGGTAATTATTCTTTCACTTCCTCTTTCGGCTGATGCAGTCAGATTGAAACCTGCTGCACGGGTGTATCCTGTTTTGATACCATCGGCTCCCCTGTAATTCGCTAAAAATCGACTGTTTGTGTGACTTACTTTTTTTCTTCCAGCATCTGCTGTACGTCTAGAGAACAAATTATAATAGTCAGGGTAATCGTAGAAAACATGACGCCCAAGTATTGTCATGTCTCTAGCAGTAGAGAGATGCCCTTGTTGGGTAAGGCCGTGGGCGTTTTTAAAGACTGTCCGCTTCATACCGAGCGCTTTTGCAGTTCGATTCATGCGACGTGCAAACGCTGCTTCACTACCTTCAATTGCTTCCCCAATAGCTGTAGCTGCGTCATTAGCAGATTTGACAGCGGCCGCTCTGATTAAATATCGCAGCTTTATGGTCTGCCCTGCCCTTAGTCCTAGCTTGGAAGGCGGTTCAGATGCAGCTTTCGTTGATATTTTAACTTTCGTATCAAGACTTATTTCGCCATTCTCAACTGCTTCGAATGCAACGTATAATGTCATCATTTTTGTAAGTGAAGCGGGATGTAATCTTTGATCTGCATTCTCAGCATGCAAAATTCTGCCATCTCGAGCATCCATAACCATTGCGGCGTACGTTGCTGCAATTCCTGAATTTGGCAGAATTAGGATTTTTGCACAGATTATAGCAATTAAAACGCCCGTCCAAGCGGGCTTCAAAAGCCGTTTCGTTAGATTAACTACCAATTTGCTGCCTCATACTGCCAGTTTTCTGGTCAGTTTATTTTTCTTGAATCAACAATATTACAGGAACTTTGTCAAATAAACTCTTAATATTACTTATTTTTTATTTTTTTATAAAAGGGATACACAACATATAGCGTTGATTTTTCAGTTTAATACAAAATGTACTGGCTGCAGCAAGCTTTACATTTAATTAACGGGTGTTTTGCTTGCTATTTTTATTTATTTCTTTGGTCGCTCTTAAAGGTCTTTTCAAGTCATGCTGACACATTATATAAACTTCAGGTAATCAAAATAAAACGTTGGATAAAAATGCCGGTTGTGCCGCCTCAAATGTCAGATGAATTTGATCAGGATAGTGAACAAGGGGTAGCGCTGGAAACACGCCCCAAGACTAAGCGCCCGCCACTTTATAAAGTTCTCATATTAAACGATGACTACACTCCAATGGAATTTGTGGTGGTAGTTTTGGAACGTTTTTTTGGTAAGAACCATACACAGGCTTTCGAGATTATGTTGACAGTACATAAAAAAGGTATGGCCGTCGTAGGCGTTTTTAGTCATGAAATAGCCGAAACAAAAGTTGCCCAAGTAATGGACTTTTCTAGACGGCATCAACATCCTTTACAGTGTACAATGGAAAAGGAATGATTTCTTCGCTGTACTTAAATAAGAAATTAGTATGTTTGATAAGCGTTTATCCGTTTTAAAAGAAAATTTTCCAGGCTTGTTTATCGGTAATAAATCGGTTTGCTTTATTAATCCGCGTGATTTAACTGATTTGGATCATTTTAACATCCACAACACAGTCGTTTTCACAGACGATATAAGAATATATTCCCAACTTTCGGTATTCGGTTATAATTGTGAGCCGGAAGCTAACCTTGATGTAGATATTTCGATTGTTCTTTTACCAAAATCAAAAGAACTTGCCCGAGAATTGGTCTTCATGGGTTTTATGACCTCTCCAGAAGGGTTTGTTGTCATCGATGGGGATAAAAAAGACGGAATTATCTCTATTATCAAAGAACTTGAAAAAGAAATCTGTTACGAGGTAAAACTTTCTAAGGCACACGGGAAGATTGCAGTCTTTCGACCCGCCAATGGAAATTTGCCATCAAATTGGAAAGCTAATCAATCAAACAAAGTGAATAACGAGTTTATTACGGTTCCAGGTGTTTTTTCCGCAGATCATGTTGATCCAGCATCGGAGTTGTTAAAGAAATATTTGCCGAATAATTTAAAGGGCTCTGGTGCAGATTTTGGTGTTGGATGGGGCTTTCTTACAAAATATTTGGAAAATTTAGATACAATCGATAATATTTACGCAATTGATGTTTCCAAAAGAGCGTTAGCATGTGCAGCAAAAAATTGTGTTACATCAAAAGTGCAATTCATTTGGAACGATGTGTTGAAATGGAAATCGCCCAAACTGCTGGACTTCATTGTTATGAACCCACCTTTTCACACACATGGTAAGATAGATATTGCATTAGGTGAAAAGTTCATAATTTCTGCGGCTAATAATTTAGTTAAGAATGGTTCATTACACATGGTTTCAAACAGGCACCTTCCTTATGAAAACATAATCTCCAAACATTTTAAAGAATGGAAAGAAATTGGCGGTAACAATAAATTTAAAGTAATTTTGGCTGAAAAACCTCTCGCAGTATCAAAAAAAAACCCTTAAGCTTGTCTAACTTATAAGGGAGAAAAAATGTCTTTTTCTATAGAGGGCAAAACAACAATAGTAACGGGAGCTGCCAATGGGATTGGTTTAGCTATAGCAAAGCACTTCGCTGGTGAAGGCGCAAATGTAATGTTTGCGGATATGGATGATGAAAGTCTCAAAAAAGAACTAGGTCCAGAATGTGAAAGCGGTAATGTCCGTTACTTCTCGGGAGATTTGCGTGAGAGATTGACGATAGCCAATCTTCTTTCTGCAACAATTGATGCTTTTGAACGCGTAGATATTTTAATAAACGCTTCAAGGCAAGTTATGCTTACGGATCCACTTGACTTGGAAGATGAAACAATTGCTTTGATGTGGCAGCAGAACGTTTTGAATAGTTTTAGATTATCCCAACATGTGGCAAAAAGAATGATCAAGCAATCAGATGAGGAGGTAGAAGCTGAAGGGATTATTGGCACTATCGTAAACTTATCATCAATTGCTTCAACTCTGGCTCAGCCTAAACTTTTGGGATACTCAATAGCAACTGCGGCAATGGATCAGATGACTCGGTCTCTTGCGGTTTCACTGGCTTCAAATCGGATAAGAGTTAATTCACTGGCAATTGGCTCAATTATGTCTGCAAGTTTGCAGAACAGTCTTAAGGAAGCTGATCAACTACGGCAGGATATAGAAGCACATACTCCATTGGGTCGGATTGCACCCGCTTCTGAAATAGTTGAAACTGTGCAGTATTTGGCCGCACCCGCCTCAGGATTTGTAACGGGCCAAATAATTACAGTTGATGGAGGCCGATGCCTTTTAGACCCTGTATCTTCACCTTTTCATTAAACTAGATACCAACAGAATTAGAGCAAAGATGACAGAAATTACTGACGTTGAGAAAAATGAAGCTAGTGAATGGTTTTTAAGTTTGAGAAACGATATCGTATCTGCATTCGAGAAGATAGAACAATCACATTTCGAGGGTCCATTTTCGGATAATGCCCCTGGTAAATTTGAAGTCAAAGAAACAAAACGTGACGATGAGTCCGGAAGCGATGCTGGTGGTGGATTAATGAGTGTAATGCGTGATGGCCGTATATTCGAAAAAGTGGGAGTAAACGTTTCAACCGTATATGGAAATTTAAATAAAGTTGCACAAAAGTCTATGGCTGATCGCTTAGGTATTCCTGAAATGCGAGAGGATCCAAAATTTTGGGCAAGCGGCATAAGTTTAGTTGCTCATGTTAATAATCCAAATTGTCCAGCGGTCCATATGAATACTCGCATGTTTTGGACACCATATGCTTGGTGGTTCGGTGGTGGTTCCGATTTAAATCCGTGCATAGAGTATGAGGAAGATACGCATCATTTTCATTCTACACTTAAAACATACTTAGATAGGCATAGCTCTGAACTTTATCCAAAGTTGAAAAAATGGGCTGACGAATATTTTTTTATCCCGCACCGTAAGAAAGCTCGGGGAGTTGGAGGGATTTTTATGGACGATCGTAATAGTGGTGACTGGGCGGCAGATTTTGCTCTTACAAAGGATATCGGTAAAGCCTTCTTACCGGCTTACATACCGTTGGTTGAAAAAAGAATGGTCGATGAATTTAATGAAAGTGATAAAGAAACTCAGTTGCAACACAGAGGTCTGTATGCTGAATATAACCTTGTATACGATCGTGGTACAAAGTTTGGGCTAGCTACTGGTCATGATGCTAATGCTGTTTTGATGAGTTTACCACCTGTTGCTAAGTGGCATTAAAAATCTATTGCAAGACCCTTACGTTCCCAATCACCAAACCTCACTGGCTCCGGTCCATCCCTTCCGCCAAACTCTTTTTTTGGATTTGGGCGATCCTTGAGTAAGTTACGACGCTCTTCAGCTTCTTTTAGTGCGCGTACTGCCGCGGGAGGTATTTCGTTCTTCTTAACCATCAACTCTTTCCTCTGATAAATCCCAGGTATATAAAATGATTTTAAATTGCAAGGAATTCACTTAATGATTGAAAAAAAAATGCTATCAGCTCGGTCTCAAGCGAGTTTTTTGATGGATATGATATTAGGTGAACAGCGGCTATTGTCAGAAATAAATCTAAGTTCTGTCACGAAAAACCTTAGTACTTCTGATCGCGCGCGCTCTCAGCGATTACTGCTTAACGCATTGAGATCTTTGGAGCGTGCCGACGCATTACTGCTTCCGCTGTTAAAGAAAAGACCGAATTTAAAAATTTTCAATATCCTCAGGTTAGCAACTGTAGAAATTATGGACAATGGTGATGCCCATGGCATTGTGAATGAGTACGTTTCTATTGTCGGAATGCAGAAACGACTTCAAAATTACAAAGGGTTAGTCAATGCAGTTTTGAGAAAAGTAGCTGCTTCTGAACAGAGCACTTGGAACAATATGAAAATTCCCCAATTACCAAAATGGCTCAGAAGGATGCTTTTAAAGTCATATGGAATTTCAATTGTAGAAAAGATTGAAAAGCAACATCTAGAGCGCCCTCCCGTTGATATAACTCTCAAAAACCGGGCACTACTTAAATATTTTTGTAATGAATTAAAAGGTACTGAGATATTTAAGCATAGTTTGAGATTAAAAAATGCTGGGCAGCTTTCAAAGCTTGCAGGTTTTAACGAAGGGGACTGGTGGGTTCAGGATCTTTCCGCCAGCATCCCGGTGCTTCTTGTTGAAGAAATCAAAGGGAAATCTGCGCTTGATTTATGTGCCGCTCCTGGCGGAAAAACCATGCAAATGGCAGCGGCTGGAGCTCATGTGACTGCAGTAGATATTTCGGAAATGCGTAGTTCAAAACTAAAAGAAAATTTAACTAGAACATCTTTGGAAGCGAAAATTGTTATTTCTGATCTATTTGAAATAAAAAACTTCTTTGACGTTATTATATTAGACGCTCCATGTAGTGCAACTGGAACGATTAGGCGACACCCAGATTTACCATATGCAAAATCCGGTGTGGGTTTGAATAAATTGTTTAATATGCAATATAAGATGCTTCAGCACGCTGTGAGTTTGATGAAGCCGAATAGTCAACTTATTTACTGTACTTGTTCATTACTTCCACAAGAGGGCGAGCATCAGGTTCATAAGCTATTGAGTAATTTCAGGGAGTTAAGAGTAGATAAATATTTACCCAAAGATTTAGTTTTTTTGGAGGAATACAGGACACACGAGGGCGGATTGCGATTGCTTCCAAATCATTTTGCTGAGACGGGCGGCACCGATGGTTTCTATATCGCAAAGCTTGTAAAAGTTTAATCTTAACTATTAAACTAGCTTCATATAACATTCGCTCTATCCACAATGATAATGCAAGGTGTCAAGTTTCAGAACTTAAGTTTGATGGGATTATTTCTAATGATCTTTACAAGAGTTTTACGAAATTACTTTTTCAAGATTGGGCACTTAGTGAATGCTCGAATGGCGAGAGATTTCGTAAAATCTGAGTGGTTCATTGCAAAACCTGGTCCTCGGTCCATTGGAAATACATTAATTGCCGATAAAATTTGTGAAGGGAATTTTTTTATTTCTGGAAATATAATTGAGATCGGAAATAGCGTTATTTGGGACCATCCGCATATTAATATTGAAAATTCTGAGGAATTACATGGATTTTCTTGGTTGGATGATCTTGCTGCTAGGGGAGATAATCTAGCTAAAAAAATCATCCAGAGATGGGTATTAGGTTGGATAGAGAAATATGGATCAGGTTCAGGTCCGGGTTGGACGCCCACGCTGACTGGAAGACGCTTAATAAAATTGATCCATCATGAAGAGATAATCTTAGATGGCTTATCAGAGCAAAATATAAGCATTTATTTTAAATCTATTTATAAGCAAGCAAATTTCATATCAAAAAGGTTCACCAAAACCAGCAAAGAAAACACAAATTTTGAGGCGATTGTAGGCTTGATATATTGTGGATTATATGTTGATGGATTTGATAGTTTTATCACGGTTGCCACTGAGTATCTTTCCAGAGAGTGCAGAGATAAAATAGATGAGGATGGTGGTATTTTATCTAGAAATCCACAAGAGTTACTCGAAATCTTTATGTGTTTGGTTTGGGTGGCTCATGGATTGCATGACGCTGACTGGATGCCTAGTCAAGCGCATGTAGATGCTATAAATCGCATTGCTCCTGTCCTACGCCATTTACGTCATGCAGATGGAAATTTATGCCGTTTTAACGGTAGTTGGGGTAAATACTTAGGAGAATTAAACCGTTATTTATTTTTATCAGGAAACAAAAGTAAAACGACAAAAACTTTACAAATGGGTTACACGCGCATTGAAGGAGGACGCACTAGTGTAATACAGGATGCCGGTTGTTTGCCCCATCCTTTACATTCAAATTTAGCACATGCCTCTATTTTAGGATTTGAACTTACACACGGTAGACAACCGCTTATCGTTAACTGTGGTTCTGGTGCTAATTTTGGTAAGGATTGGTGTAAAGCAGGGAGAGCCACGCAGTCACACTCAATATTCTGTGTTAAAGGAAAATCGTCTGCAAAATTAGTGAAAAACATATCTTATTCCTCCGCACTTGAGCATGTTTTAACTCATGGTCCAACAGAAGTTATTGCAGATAAGGTAAAAGTAGCTGGCGGGACTAAGCTTACTGTTTCTCACAATGCGTATGCTAGTAAATTTGGGGTTAACTTGGAACGAAAGTTAGAATTATCAAATAATGGAAAGGTGTTGAACGGTGAGGATCAAATCACTCTAGTCTCAAATTTGGGGAAATCCTATTTAATTTCTCATGATGCTTTAGAATATGAGGTGAGGTTTCAATTCCATCCTGAAATAACGGTGCAAATTTTGGATAATGACATCGTAAAGTTAAATTCAAAAAATGCAGGGAGTTGGACTTTAGAAGCGTTAAATTTAACTCCAAGTATTCACCCGAGTTATTACTTCAGTGAAGGGCACTCCTCTCCACTGCTTACACAACAGGTCATTCTTTCGACTGAATTGAATGGTTTTTTAAAACAGGTCAGGTGGTCTTTCACAAAATCATATGATAACGAAAATTAAAAATTTATAATATAAATTCCCATCAGCTTCTTTAATACGAAAATAGGTATTTCTATTGGGCAAACAAATAAAAATTAGGCGAGCACTAATCTCTGTATCTAATAAAACAGGCATCATAAAACTTGCGAAACATCTCCATGAAAGAAATGTTGAAATCGTTTCAACCGGAGGTAGCGCATCCATTTTGCGTGATGCCGGTTGTAATGTGACAGAAGTCTCGGAATTAACAGGGTTTCCAGAAATGATGGATGGCCGTGTGAAGACGCTTCATCCAAGCGTTCATGGCGGCTTGCTGGCCATAAGAGATGAAAAATCACATTTAGAAGCAATGCAGGAGAATAAAATAAAGGAAATAGATTTATTAGTAGTAAATTTATATCCATTTGCAGAAACAGTGAAGAGTGGTGCTGATTATGAGCATTGTCTTGAGAATATAGATATTGGTGGCCCTGCAATGATTAGAGCGGCTGCAAAAAACTTCATGTATGTTACTACATTGGTCGATGTTCAAGACTATGATGGTTTAATCCAGGAATTAGAGGTGAATGATGGTTGTACCACTTACTCCTTTAGGCAAAAATTGTCTCAGAATGCTTTTGCGTTAACGGCCCATTACGATGCTATGGTTTCCAATTGGATGCTAGAGCATGTCGAAAATGTTAAACCTCGCCGTTTCTCAATATCGGGGGCGCTATCTCAGAATTTAAGATATGGTGAAAATCCACATCAGGCTGCATCTTTTTATATAGATGAAAGTTTATTTAGTGGTGTCGGCGCCGCGCACCAAATCCAGGGAAAGGAATTGTCATATAATAATATAAATGACACGGATGCTGCCCTTGAATTATTAAATGAGTTTGTAGAACATGATGGAGCTGCAGCTGTTATTATAAAGCATGCTAACCCCTGTGGAGTTGGAGCAGCAAATAATTTGGTGGATGCTTATCAATCCGCTCTTAATTGTGATGCCACTTCTGCTTTTGGAGGGATTGTTGCCGTAAATCAAATTATCGATGAGGCGTCGGCCAGAGAAATAATTAAAGTCTTTACCGAAGTTGTCATTGCTCCAGGCTTTACTGAAGGTGCGCGTAAAATCTTCTCATCAAAAAGTAATCTAAGATTATTAACAACCGAAAGGGTTACCAATTCCGTTCATTCATCAAAAGTCATTAGACATGTAACTGGTGGTTATCTGTTACAAGATAAAGATATGGAGCCTGCGTCACAAAATAATTTTCGTGTTGTTACAAAAAGAAGTCCTACAGATAATGAATTCAAAGATATGCTTTTTGCTTGGAAGGTTGCCAAGCACGTAAAATCAAATGCTATAGTATATGCTAGGAATCGTTCTACAGTCGGGATTGGAGCTGGGCAAATGAGCCGAGTAGATAGTTGTCGAATTGCAGCTAAGAAGTCTGAGGATATGGCTAAAAGTCAAGGTCTGGATGAGCTTCCAACACGCGGATCTGCACTAGCTTCAGACGCCTTTTTCCCGTTTGCAGATGGACTTGAGGCAGCAATTAAAGCAGGCGCATCATCAGTGATTCAGCCAGGTGGGTCAATCAGAGATGATGAAGTAATTAAAGCTGCTGATGATGCTGGGATTGCGATGGTTTTCACTGGAGTAAGGCATTTTAAACACTAGAGGTTATATGTATAAAATTCTTCAAATCTCAATAATATCTCTATTTTGCGACCAGCTTTCCAAGCTCACGATGTTGTACGTTTTAGATTTGCCATTGGTGGGAAAAATTGATGTTTTCCCACCTTATTTTCAATTTACTATGGCGTGGAATTATGGAGTAAATTTTGGCTTGTTTGCAAACAGTACGGAGATTATGCGCTGGGTACTAATCATAATCGCTTTTTTAATTTGTTTTGTTGTGGTCAGATGGTCAGTTTCAGAAAAATTTGGCCCATTGGGGTTGGTCGCCTGTGGTTTTCTTGTTGGGGGTGCTGCTGGAAATGCAATTGACCGTCTTTTTCATGGTGCGGTTGTCGATTTTTTAAATGTTTCTTGTTGCGGCATAAACAACCCTTTTGCATTCAATGTAGCAGATATCTTTATATTTTTTGGTGCTATTGGGTTAGTTTTGTTTTCAGGCAAACAGAATGAGAGTGACTGAAGCAACTTCAGCCGTTATTATTTAAATTAAGTTATAGGATGACATTTTATGATCTTTAGAATTTTAGGTGTCTTTGTCACTTTATTTTTAATAGCTGCTTGTAGCAGTGACGATGCAAGACTGCGGGATCTCTATGATGTTGGAACTGGTCCCGAAGAATTTGCAGTATTACCGAGCAAACCACTAATAATACCTAGTAATTTAAGAGAATTGCCGGTTCCTGACGAAACAGTGGGAAATTTAGCAGATCCAACACCAAAGCGTGATCTGATAGAAAAGCTGGGTGGTAGCCTTGACGAGACAAAAATCGTACCAAAAAAAGATAAAGGCCTTTTAAATTATGTATCAAGAGCTGGAGTAAATTCCAATATCCGTGAAGAGCTTGCAGTGGAAGATCGGAAATTTTTGCGAAGGATGGGAGTGTTAACAAGTGTTAAACTTTTTCGGGTTGATAGGTATAATCAAATATATCGTAATATGACCTTGAGTGCACCGAAAGAGTTGGAGCGATGGCGTTCCTTGGGCGTTCGTACACCTTTGATGTCAAATAGATGACTTTTTTATGTCAAATTATTTTATAGTAATATTAGCCTATTATCGGTTATTACTGTAACAATTTTTGCAGTTTTGTGATACATACTTTTAAATATAGAAAAAACAGGTTTTCGAATACGGGTAATGATTAGTTAGAAGAAAATTATATGAAAAAAAACACATATTTTTCTCCAGACGGCGGTCTTCCACCACAGTCAAAATTACTTACCGACAGGGCAGTATTTAAAAGTACTTATGCGGTAATTCCACGTGGTTGCTTTACGGATATTGTTACCAGCTTACTTCCTTTTTGGAAGCATATGAGGATGTGGGTTGTTGCCCGGCCAATGACGGGTTTTGCAGAAACATTTAGTCAATATGTGGTGCAACTGGAGTCAAATGGGGGAAGTGATAATCCTGAATCGAATTCAGATGTTCAATCAGTACTTTTTTTGACCTCTGGTTCAGCTAAGTTGACGATCGATAATGAGCACCATTTTGTTAAAAGTGGCGACTATGCGTATATCCCTGCTGGTTCTAATTGGAGTATTTGGAGTAACACGAATGAAGTAACTAACTTTCATTGGTTTCGTAAATTATATAAAGTGCTAGAGGGCATCGATCGTCCGGTTTCTTTTGTCAAAAATGAAAGTGAATGCGAAGATCGAGAAATGCCAAACTCTAATGGCGCATGGCTGACCAAGCGCTTTGTCGATCCTGAAGATCTTCGCCATGATATGCATGTTAATATTGTGACTTTTCAACCTGGTGGTGTGATTCCTTTTGCAGAAACACACGTTATGGAACATGGGATATTTATTCTTGAAGGAAAAGCTGTTTATCATCTCAATCAAGATTGGGTTGAAGTTGAAGCGGGAGACTTTTTATGGCTCCGAGCTTTTTGTCCTCAGGCATGCTATGCTGGAGGACCAGGACAATTCAGATATTTACTCTATAAGGACGTAAACAGGCATATGCCTTTCTTTTGATTTTTTGTTGATCGTTCGCTTCTGATATCACTAATAGTACTCTGATTTTGTTCCTTTATCCAAATTGTCCGTGGCAAAACCAGCCTCCTGGTAGTTGGCCCCCATGCGCATAAAATAGCCATAAGAATTGACCATTATTACAGCGTACCCGCCAATAATCACGTACTCCACTTCGCCAATTATTATCGTCTATCCACCATTCTGGTGCAATGCGCTCCGGTCCTAATTTAGTTTTCACATGGAATAATTTTTTCCGCCAAATAAAATAATCTTCTAGTCCTGAATACTTTGGCGCCTCTAATGCTTCTGGTGTCCATAAAAATGCAGGCCTATCACTATTTGAAGTTGGCCAGTTTTCCATATTATAATTTGACCAAGCCGCATTTAAAACCTGCCATGATTTCTCAGGTATATGGCTCTCAGCTGGCACGTGTCTGATAATTCCATCCAATCCAACTTTTGTTCCCAGACGTGCTATTAGGTTTTTAAGTACGTTATTTTGATTTTTTATTACCTTTTCATGAGTTTCTAAATTATTGATGGATTGAGATTGCGCAATAGGGCCTGTATTGATTGCTTCCACTCGAATAATATCAATGCCAAAATTCGGTTTAATTTCATCTAATTTGAGCATTAAAACAGAGAGGATTCGATTTGGCTCATTGGTAAAAAGTGCCAAGCTTACTAAGAGTGATTGTACTTCATTATTATTAAAAATCAGATCAATTTTTAATTTTTGTAATCCTAAAACAGCAGTTTTTAGTTTATTACATAAACGGGTAAGTAATTTTTCTATACTATTTTTAATATCTTCAATAAGTCCAATGGGCTCTGGAAAACTTATTCTCACACCAAAATGTTTGCTATCAGTGATTGGTGAAATTGATTCTGGAACATGTCCTAGTGCTTGATCTAATCTAGTAATCAACATAGGGCCAAAGCGTCTGGCAAGAGGTGCTCTTGGTTGTTTTAACAGGTCATTTATAGATTTAAGGCCAAGCTGGTTTAATTTAGCAACTATTTCGGGTGCAATACGTAGTGATGCAATTGGAAGTTTAGCCAATGAATCGTAAGTATATCCCGCTGGTGAAATACGCATTGTGTGGTTTTTCAATAATTGTGTCACTTGCTGTTTTGTAGTGTCTGTTCGCATTTTTTTTGTAGCACGACTACGGGTTGCGCGAGCTTCTTGATCGATAGAATTACTTGTAAGGTGTTGTTCTGTTGCGTTTTCAGTAAAACGAGCCAGTGCCCAAGCAGCTCCAACAGTATCAGCCATCCCACTAGTTACAGTTAAACCTAATGTTTCAGTACGAGATATAATTGAATCCAACATTTTTTCCTCACCACCAAATAAATGTGCGCAACCTTTAATGTTGAGGATAATTCCGTCATATTTATCAGTCGCAACCCAAGGTGTAAATTGAGTATACCAACGACATAAGGCGTGCAGAAAAGTTAATTCACATTTTATTGATCGGATACGAGTGACTAATTGTGGACATACAGCTTTTGCATCGTTTAATGGCTGACCTATATTTAATCCTGAATTATATGCACCAAAAGATATTGAAGATAATTTCTGTGTATTGCCACTATTTTCAACTATCGCAAGTTCATATCTTTTTTCGAATTTTAAAATCCGCTGTATTCGTTCGGCACCAAAATATGGAAACCATAAGGAAATGTATCTAGGGTTTGACATTCTAATTCCAATGTTCTTGTTTTGTTCTATTTTATTGGCGTACAAGCTGTCCAGTACTAATAATCAAAATTGATACTTTTTTTTTACATTCGCTGAGCTACTTTCTCTTGTGGAGGTGTTTTAATGAAAATTAAAATTTTAAGTATAGTATCGATCATATTTCTCACAATTCCAGCTTTGGCGCATGAAAATGTAAAGAACGATACTGTAAAACAACGAATGCAATTGATGACTGTTATCAAAGACACTATGGCAACTATTGGTAAGATGGCACGAGGAGTGGATCCATTTACTGAAGAAAGTGCTGAAAAGGCCAAGCAGACTTTACTAAATGCGGCAGCAGATATAGAGAACAAATTTAAATTAAATGAAACAGACCCACTTTCAGAGAGCTCGCCTGCTATTTGGGAAAATTGGGAAGATTTTGTTGATAAAGCTGACGATTTTTCATTCATGATAGAAGGTCTTGAAACCGCTTCTGCTGAAAGTCTTTCGGCGGGACTTGGAAATATCGGACAGTCCTGTGGTTCATGTCATAAGTCCTTCAGACTAAAGAAATAGAAAATTAATAAAACTAATATATGTGTCTTGAAGGTATTATTATAGGTTTTGAATTGATACATGCCAGAGAAAGCATAGGATGTGTTGTGTGTACTAGAAATAAGCTTAGCTATTTCCATACTTAGCCAAAAATATTTGAACTACCCCTTTAGCAACACGATCAATTTCAGCGTCTGTAAATTTCTTTTGAATGCCAAATAGTGCTTTTGAGTAAAGGTCTGCTTTACATAATTCGGTAAATTGATCAGCTGCCAAATGAAGATCTGTTATCTTCAAATAGCCTTGCTGTTCAGCATATATAAAATATTCTACTAATTTAGCTTGTCCCATCATAGGACCGTTTTCATAAAAACTTTTCCCTAAAATTGGAAACCGTTCAATCTCGGAAACGCAAATTCTGAATATTTGTTGTGCTATATCTGAAACCAAGAAATTTATTGTATAAGCTGCTGCCTGATACAGCACCTTGTCAATACTTTGAGTTTGGTCAATTATTTTTAACGCGTTATCAGCTTGATTTTCACATTCTGACTTAGCGACTTGGATAAATAGACTTTGTTTGTCAGGAAAATAACTATAAAGAGTGGCTTTGCTTACTTTTGCTGTTTGAGCAATTACATCCATATTCGCAGCTTCAAAACCTTCGCTTAAAAAAATAGCTCTAGCTCCTATAATAACTTGTTGGTATTTTCGTCCTTTATTTATTTTTTCAGTTTCCATTGCCGAAGCCTATCATTTTGCAATTTTTTGTAAACTTACTTGGATAATATTTCTGAGCTACACAAAAAAAATTATAGTATCCAACGTACAAGGTTTAAGTCACAAGCGAGTTATTCTAATTTTAGTTGACCCCTTTTAATTACCTGCTATCGCTTCTTTATGATCAGTACATTCATACAGACGTTACCCTTTTTTTTGATTGTGGGCATTGGCTATTTGTCTGGAAAGTACAAGTTTCTTGGTAGGCGTGGGATAGACGCAATAACAAAATTTGTCTTTTACTTTGCTCTTTCTGCTATGCTTTTCAGATTTTCATCACAGCTTGAGATAAACGAGATCTTTGATTTGCAGTTTGTTGGGTGTTATGCGCTTGCTACTTTAATTCTGTATATTGTTGTAATCTTTATAAGTAGCCTTTCAGGAAACAAGTTTGAGACTTCTGTTTTTGATGCACAAATAGCGACAATTGGAAATACTGGATTTTTGGGGATCCCATTATTGGCTACCTTAGTCGGCCCTCAGTCAGTTGGCTACGTTATGATGATCTTGGCAACAGATTTTGTGATTTTTGGCATACTTATTGTAATTCTGATAATGGTTTCACGTGATCGCAAATGGGGTTTTGGGTTATTAAAGCCCATTGCGACAGGCTTGTTTCAAAATCCAATGATTTTATCTTTTTTCCTAGGTATTCTTTGGAAATATTTAGACTTTCAAACGCCAAGTTTCATGAAGGAATTTCTGTTAATTCTTGGGCAGGCTGCTACTCCAGGTGCATTATTTGCAATTGGCGCATCACTTTCTTTTCGCAAAATTGATAACCCAATCTCAGCATTTTGGCTAAGTTTTCTAAAATTGTTAGGGCATCCATTTTTGGTGGGCATCATGGCGTTCTATCTATTCTATATTGAACCGTACGCCGCAGCAGTGATGGTAATAACAGCGTCGCTACCAGTGGCGGGTAACACGTTTATGTTAGCTCAACATTACAAAATAAATCCTGAAAGAATCTCTGCTGCGATATTACTATCGACTTTTTTCAGTGCATTTACTGTCACCTTTACGATAGCTTTAATGTTTTAAATCTAAAGTAGCGAAAACGAAAAACTGAAATATAAACTTTCATTTTCTGCAAAAATATGTCTCGGTGGGAAAAGATTGGTAATGGAACCGCACTCTCAGAAAATTCAAATTAGCATGATTGGTAGCAGCAATGGATATTGAGTACATTACGTATGATGAGGGTAATGCCTTATTAAATTGGTTTGAACTTGCCAAAGCTATACAAATTGGTCACCAAAGGTCAAAAGCGCAAGTTGAAGATACATTTATTTACAGAAAAGAGGACACGCTATTATCGAGATCTGCATGGATTGATGGATTAGGACTAGCAGTAAAGTCTGCTACAATTTTCCCGCATAATTCAATTGTTTCAATTCCAAAAATAAATGGTGCAGTAAGCCTTTTCTCTGACAAAACTGGAGTTTTAGAGGCGATACTTGATTTTCACCTTGTGACAAAATGGAAAACAGCCGGTGATAGCATCACAGCAGCACTTCGCCTGGCACGACCTGATAGCAAAAATATTTTGATAGTTGGAGCAGGAACCGTAGGGCATAGCCTTTACGATGCTTATTCTTCAACCTTTCCAAATGCTATTTTCCAGGTTTGGAATCGTACTCACGAAAAAGCGATTTCTATGGCACAAGGTAAAAGTAATGTATCAGCTACTGATAATTTGGAAACTGCCGTTAGAAATGCTGATATCATTTCGTGTGCAACAATGTGTAAAGAACCAATCATTAATGGTGATTGGCTTATGCCCGGCCAGCATATTGATCTAATTGGAGCATATCGCCCTGATATGCGAGAGGTAGATGATTTATCTCTACGCCGAAGTAGTATATTTGTTGATAGTTACGACACCACTCTTGAACACATTGGTGAATTGAAAATTCCATTAGACCAAAAAGTTATTTCTGAAGCAGATATTCTGGCAGATTTCTATCAAATAAATAACTTCAAACGCTCATCAGATAGTGAAATCACAATGTTTAAAAACGGCGGAGGCGCACATTTAGATCTCATGGTTGCGCGATATATCCTGGATGTGTGGAAAAGAAATAAAAACTCTGAAACTTGAAGAGCTTGTTTCATAAAGGTTTTCTATGCCTAAACCCACGTTTTTTGCTGCTCTTTTATTGGTAAATGTACAAGAGCACTGAATGCACCGACTGCTATACCAATCCACCATACGAGATTATAATTCCCATACATATCATACAATCTGCCTCCAAGCCAAATTCCTATAAAACCGCCAAGTTGATGGGAAAAAAACACAATGCCATAAAGCGTGCCCATATAGCGCAGCCCATAAAGTTGAGCAATCAGTCCACTTGTAAGTGGAACAGTAGCAAGCCAGAGAGAACCCATTAGAACTGAAAATAATACTACAGATAAAGGTGTGATGGGTGCTAATATAAAAACTATACAAATCATGGTGCGACCCAGGTATATCGAAGATAAAAGATATTTTTTTGAGTACGTTTTCCCGAGATATCCTGCGCCTAAAGTACCTGCTATGTTTGCGAGACCAATTAAAGAAATTGAAATTGCACCCAATATAGAAGTAGATGTTATTCCTAAATTATAAATTCCGGTTGTAGGTAGTATTGGACTGCACATTTCTGTAACAAAAGCGGGAAAATGTGCAGTCAGAAAGCCTAATTGATATCCACAACTAAAAAACCCCAAAAAGATCATTGAGTAGCTTGGGTCAGCAACCGCTTTTCCCACCATAGCCCTCATGTTGTGGTTTATGGTTTTTGGGGTCTCCCCAACAGAAACTCTCATGAAAGGAAGCAAAAGTAGAGTGAACAGAATGCTAATAGAAAATATTATAAAGACCGTTTGCCATGGCATGTAACTTAAAAGAAATTCTCCCATAGGTGCGCCAATTACCTGCCCAACACTCCCAGAGGCGGTTGCGATTGCGAGTGACATTGATCTATTTTTTTCTGAACTAGCGCGTCCAACAACTGCAAGAATGACACCAAATCCAGTTCCGGCAACACCAAAGCCAACTAGAATTTCGTAGAGCTGGTGAGCCTCAGGAGTAACTGCTTTTGATGATAAAAGAAGTCCGCTTGCATATGTAAAAGCCCCTAAAATGATCGCACGACGATCGCCAATTTTTTCCGCTATTGCGCTAAAGATTGGTTGACCGATACCCCAAGCAAGGTTCTGAAGAGCTATAGCCATCGAAAACTCTGACCTTAACCAATTGAATTCTTCAGCAATAGGGATTTGGAATACGCCAAAAGAGGAGCGGATTGCGAAACTAACTAAGATTATCACACAACCAACAATTAATACTGGCGTAAAGATTGAATTTTTCATTACCATATTAAATGCCCTCGAAGTATTCTTTAAAATAAATAGTTTAAAATTATAATTTGTCCCTTGTGCTAATTCCTAGCTGAAGTAAACCCAGATCATGCAAACACTCGTTGATACATACAACCAGCACGTTAGCTCTGGAAAAATCCAAAGAGAGGAAGAGCAAGAAAGGCTTCTAACTAAGCTTGATGCTTTAAGAGTGATAGTTGAACAAAAACAAAGAAAATTTTTATTTTCTAAGCCCTCAATTGCCCCAAGAGGAGTCTATGTATGGGGAGGCGTAGGTTGCGGTAAGTCGATGATAATGGATATGTTTGTAGACACTCTCACTGTTGGTGTAAGGCGGGTACATTTTCATTCCTTCATGCAAGAGGTTCAATCTTCTTTAAATGAAGCCCGCCAAGGTAGGGTAAAAGACGCATTGAGTCCGGTGGTAAAACAAATAAGTAATGAAGTAAAAGTTTTAGCTTTCGATGAATTGCAAATCAAAGATATCGCGGATGCTATGATCGTTGGAAGATTGTTTGAAGCGCTCATGGAAAAAGGTTTGACCCTAGTAGTCACGTCTAACAGAGCCCCAATCGATTTATACAAAAATGGATTGAATAGAGATTTATTTGTACCATTTATCGAGCTTATTAACGAGAGGTTTGATGTTGTTGAAGTTTCTGATGTTAAAGATTATCGACAGAACCTTATATCTGGTGAAGAAATCTATTTCTCTCCCCTCAATCTTAATAGTGTAGAACGCATGAATACTCTTTGGTCTACTCTCACTGGAAATTCTTCGGCTGGCTTCACTCTCTCATTTAAAGGGCGTGAGATAATATTTCCGTTTTATAAGGACGGTGTCGGCAGGTTTGATTTTTTTGAAATTTGTGGGCAGATGTTTGGCCCAGGAGATTATTTGGCAATTGTTGAAACTGTTAGAGTTCTCATGGTTGATAACATTCCACAGCTTAGTAGGGCAAACTTTAATGAGGCAAAGCGCTTTGTGACACTTATTGATGCTGCCTATGAAGCAAAAATAAGGTTTATCTGCTCGGCAGCTGCTAAACCTGAAATGCTGTATACTGAAGGTGAAGGTTCTTTTGAATTTCGACGAACAGCTAGTCGTTTGAGAGAGATGCAGTCAAAAAACTGGATGCTGATTTGAATTACTCCCCCAATATAATTTGCCTGTATGATACCTACGTCTTGGGGGAGTAATTTTTATAAAATGGATTTGGTCCCTTTGTTTTTGCCAGTAGTATTCCTGGTTCGGGTAATTAATCTTAAACCCATGCGAATCATTAAACATTAAGTCTGCGAATCAGTCAAGGTATCTGATTCGTTCATTTTATTTCGTATTCGTGAAGTTTGAGTACATGACCAGCTAAATATAGCGATCCACATATAATTATTCTTGGATTTTTGGCTTCATTTTTTATAATTTTTAATGCTGCCTCGACGCTATTGGAAATACTAGACTCGATACCCACGCAGTTTGCTTCTTTTGATGTTTCTTTGCCGGAAAGGGTATTGGTTTCGTCAGGAATTGATATACCAAACAACTTATCAATTTGGGCTTCCAAAGGTGTCAGAAAACCTTTTACATCTTTTGTGTTTAGCATCCCACATATTGCGTAGGTAGGGCGAGGCGAAAGTTTGGATAAATGAGCAGCTATCGCTTCTCCTGCCGCAGGGTTATGTCCTCCGTCAAGCCAGATTTCTGCTGAAGGTAAATATTTGTTTAGTACTCCATCCTTCAGTTTTTGCATTCGTGCGGGCCAGTGTACTTTACCCATGACTTCTTCAAAGTTTTTTAATTTGCCATTTTCTAACAGTCTCAACGCTTGGAGGGCGCAACCGGCGTTAATTATCTGATGATCGCCTTTCAAGCTTGGATACGGTATATCTAGTAACCCTCTGTCATCTTGATATACTAATCTACCTCTTTCTTCCCACGCCAGCCATTGGTTTCCATGGGCATAAATCGGAGCACTTAATGCCCGCGCTTTTTTTTCTATAACTTCAAAGGCCTTTTCATTTTGTGAGCTAACAACAACTGGTGTATTTTTTTTAATTATTCCAGCCTTTTCCAAAGAGATTTTTTCAATTGAATTACCGAGGAATTGCTCATGATCAAGCGATATTGGTGTAATGACTGCTAATTCAGGTCGCTCAACCACGTTAGTTGCATCTAAACGTCCTCCAAGTCCTACTTCCAAAAGTGTGTAGTTGGCCTCTTGCCTGCTCATGGCAAGAATTGCGGCACATGTAGTAATTTCAAAATAAGTAATTTCTTCGCCCGAGTTTGCTTCATAACATTCGTCCAAAAGAGATGACAACTCATCTTCCGTAATTAATTTACCAGCTAATCTGATCCGTTCGTTAAACCGAATTAAATGTGGCGAGGTGTAAGTATGAACAGATTTGCCGGCACTTTCTAACCCTGAGCGTATCATTGATAGGGTACTACCTTTGCCATTTGTTCCTGCTATGTGAATGACGGGAGGTAGTTTTTTGTGTGGGTTATTAAGAGCATCAAGTAACTTGAGAACTCTATCTAAGGTTAAATCGATAACCTTTGGGTGAAGATCCATCATCCTTTTTAAGATCTTGTCAGAACTTTTAGATGTCATTCAGAGTTTTCTTTGAATTCTTTCGATGAACTATCTTGTGGGGGTTTCGGTAAGTCCCCAACTACTACTGGACCAAGTCCAAGAAGCATTCTTATTATTTTTATTAACTCATTTCTTATTTCGGTTCTTGGTGTAACAAGGTCTAGCATACCGTGGTCAAGCAGATATTCGGCTCTCTGAAAGCCTTCTGGTAGTTTTTCTCGAATTGTTTGTTCTATTACTCTGGGGCCTGCAAAGCAAATGAGAGCGTTTGGCTCAGAAATCTGTACGTCACCTAACATCGCGTAAGATGCAGTTACACCCCCGGTTGTTGGATGAGTAAGGATCACGACGTAGGGTAAATTGGCCTCTTTCAATAATTGAATTGCAACAGTTGTTCGGGGCATCTGCATGAGGCTTAATATTCCTTCTTGCATTCTGGCCCCGCCTGCTGCTGAGAAAAGTATCAATGGACGGTTTAACTCAACGGCTCGTTTAGCAGCAGTAATTATTGCGTTTCCCACATACATGCCCATTGACCCTCCCATAAAAGAAAAATCCTGGGCAGCCGCCACGATTGGAGTTCTACCAATTTCACCTTCTACAACTAGCATGGCCTCTTTTTCGGAGCTCTTCTTTTGAGCAGCCTTCATTCTATCTGGATATTTTTTTTGGTCTTTAAATTGTAGTGGATCGTTTATGGGTTTTGGAACATCAATCTCAACAAAAACACCTCCATCAAATAAATTTTTAAAGCGTTCGCGTGGCGAAATTGGCATATGATGGCCACATTCAATACAAACATTCAAATTATCCTGAAGTTCTCTGTGAAAAAGCATTGTGCCACATTTATCGCATTTTGCCCAAAGATTTTCGGGTACTTCTCGACGAGAAAAGATAGAGTTTATGCGGGGTCGGACATAATTTGATATCCAATTCATTTCATATTCCTAAACACATTGTATTCATACTATGTAATAAAATGGTGGATCTTAAAATGCAATCAGTTCAATTCCTTGAAGGGTAAATAAACAAGTATGCCTTACTTTTTTTAGATATCAATTCAAATGTAATAAAAGGATTGATAAAATATGTTAGTTAGAACAAATTATCCATCTGTTTATAAAATAAATAGATATACGAAAGTTGAGGCAACGGCAAATAATGACAATGAAAACGACTATCTACAAAATCCAACTTGTTACAGCTTTGTTGTGTTTAGCCTCTTGCAGTCAATTTAGTTCATTTGTCCCAAAATCTGTAGATTTACCCTATAAAAAAAATGAGATGAAGCTAGAAAATGGTGTATTTGCTCTTGCGCCTGAAGGTTATTGCATTGGTCCGTCCACAAATAATTCTGTAACCGGAAATGTGATTTACACCGCATGTCAAATGACCAAGGGTCATGGCATTGTTAGCATAAGTTTTGCACCAGTGGAAGCTGGTGAGACTGGTAGTATCACGCGGTCGTATTTAGCAAACAATCAAAAAATAATTAAAACTTATTATTTAAGCGGTTATGATCTGATAAAGGTTGATAATAGCAGTTTCTCTAACAAATTGGTCAATAGTACTGTTTGGCGAGCAGCAAAAGTGCAAAACGGCTATATGGTTTTAGGACAGTATTTCTCGTCTAGAGAAAAAAATGTATCTGACATGCATCAGATGGAGGTTCTAAGCGCGTCAGTAAATAATTTCAGTCCTCCTAGTAATTTGTTAAGTAGTCAATTATCCAATGTAAGTCCTGCTAATCGAAATAAAAAAGCAAAAATTTTAGTTCGGCCAAAAAAGAGACTGTTAAAATCAATCTTGAAATCTTATCAAGTGAAAATACGCCCTAAGATAAGGCCGTAAACTTTTAGCTTAACGTTGCGTAGCCAATGACAACCTGCCTCTCGTAAGTTTACCATAGATTTAAAGGAGTTGTGATGAGCAATAAATATCCAAATATGTTTAGGCCCCTCGATTTCGGTTTTCTGAAACTCAATAATAGAGTGATCATGGGTTCAATGCATACTAATTTGGAGGAAACAAAGAATTGGAGTAGGATAGCCAATTTTTATTCAGAAAGAGCAAAAGGTGGCGTTGGACTGATTGTGACTGGGGGCATCGCGCCAAATGAAGAGGGCGCTGTATTCAAAGGAGCAGCAGCAATGTTAAGCCAGACGGACGCAGATAATCACAGAATTGTTACGGATGCTGTTCATAAAAATGGTGGTAAAATAGCTATGCAAATTTTGCATGCTGGAAGATATGCCTACAGTCCTGATTGTGTTGCTCCATCCGCTGTTAAGTCTCCCATTTCACCATTCGTACCGATTGCCCTGGATGATGAAGGCATAAATAAACAAATAGACGATTTTGTTAACTGTGCTCAGTTAGCTAAGTCTGCTGGTTACGATGGCATTGAAATTATGGGTTCCGAGGGATATTTTATAAATCAGTTTTTGGTCGAGCACACAAATAAACGGGAAGACACTTGGGGCGGTTCATATAAAAATAGAATGCGCTTGCCTGTTACAATTGTAGATAAAATTAGGTCCGCATTGGGAGAAAATTTTCTTCTAATATTTCGTCTTTCGATGATCGATTTAATTCCGAATGGGTCATCGCATGACGAAGTTGTGATTTTGGCCAAGAAACTTGAAGCGGCAGGAATAAATATCATAAACACAGGCATAGGGTGGCATGAAGCTAGAATCCCAACCATTGCCACATCTGTACCCCCAGCAGCATTTTCATGGGTTACAAAAAAATTAATGGGAAAAATTACAATACCATTGATTACATCCAATAGGATAAACACCCCAGAAAAGGTTGAGGAAGTTTTGAATTCAAAGTGCGCTGATTTGGTTAGCATGGCTAGACCATTTTTAGCTGATCCAGATTTCGTGAATAAAGCAAGCCAAGATAAGAGTGAATTAATCGCACCCTGCATAGCGTGTAATCAAGCTTGTCTTGATCACACTTTTAAAGGAAAAATTAGTTCTTGTCTGGTTAATCCGAGAGCATGTTATGAGGATGAATTAGAGTTAAAGTTAGTTTCTAATCCAAAAAAAATTGCTATAGTTGGTGCTGGCCCAGCGGGTTTGTCAGCTGCTATAACAGCTGCTCAAGTTGGCCATCAGGTTACACTCTTTGAGAAAGAACAAGAATTAGGTGGGCAACTTAATTTGGCAAAAAAGGTCCCCGGTAAAGAAGAATTTTGGGGCTTAGTGAGTTGGTATGAAAATATGATTAAAATACTTCCCGCTATAGAAATTAAACTTAACCATACTGCTGAAAAGAAAGAATTAGTAAATTTTGATAAAGTAATAATTGCTACTGGTGTAAATCCACGGGAACCTTTCATTGATGGAGTAAATAAAAAGCATGTTCACTATTACAAGGACATTTTGAATGGGCAGGTTAATGTAGGTTCTAAAGTAGCGGTTATAGGAGCGGGGGGGATTGGATTCGACGTCGCTGAGTTTTTGGTAACTGGAAATTATAGAGATGGAAATTTTCAACCCTTACCAGAATGGATGACTGAATGGGGTATTGGTGATCCTGAGCTATTCAGGGGTGGTCTTTTAGCTAATGGTAGTTCCCCAAAGCAAGCCAAAAGGAAAGTTTACCTTCTACAAAGAAAAGCACAAAAAATGGGTAAAAATCTCGGTAAAACAACAGGTTGGATACATCGCACCGCTTTAAAAAAGAGAGGAGTTCAAATGATTTCTGGAGTTACATATCATAGTATATGTGACCATGGAATTTATATCTCACGAGATGATGAGAAAGAAACCCCAGAACTATTAGAGGTTGATAACGTTGTGTTGTGTGCGGGGCAAATCTCTAATTCAGATCTTTACAACGATCTCAAAAGCTCTGGTTTTGATTGTCATTTAATCGGTGGTGCAAAACATGCCGACGAATTAGATGCAAAACGTGCAATAGATCAAGGAACCAGACTAGCTTTATCAATTTAAAATATAATTTTTTAGGTTTTTATTAGTCTATAATGGTATTTGCTAATTACTTGCATTCCAAGACTTTTATAGAGAATATTGGCTGAATAATTTTTCTCTGTACATAAAGCAACCACGATATCGGCACCCATTTGATAAGCCCACGAGCCTACCTTTTGCATGACGAATTTTCCCATACCTTGCCGTCTGCACTTTTGATCTACAACTAAGGCGTGCACCATAGCAACTTTGTTACTAACGGCTACAAATGCAGACGCTGCTGGTCTTGCATTTATACGCCCAAATATTGTGGTTTTATTTGTTTTTACTCGATCCATTATTTCAATTCTTGAGGATGAAATATTGTTTGCCCTCCATAGTTCTCTCTGAATAGCCAATGGTGGAAATATGGTAAAAGCTGTCACTGGTGGAGTTTTTTCAATTGACAAAGTTTTTGAAGAAATACTCCAAATATTTGTTGGATCAATCGCACGATAACCACTTTCGCTCAGTGCCTCATCAAGAATAATCTCATTCTTTTTTATCATAAATAGTTTGTCTTGATGCCACTGCGCCATTTTATTCTCAGCAAGTTTAATATCTGAGAAATCAGTTGGTCCAATTGCAGTAGCTGCCGACACACGTTTGCCTCCATTTGCACTTCTTCGTAACCTCCATTTTGGGATTTCAAGGAACTTCTCAGCGGGCCATGTTACATCAATTGCCTCAAAAATGTAGGAGTCATTTTCTAACGTCATAGTAGTGTTGACATCAATATCTTTGCTACGACGTCTAATTCGTCGCTATTGGTCCCCCTTACTACGATATTCGTGCCAAATTTTCCCTGATTATTGTAAGGATACGATCCAATTGACACATTTTTATGGTTAGATGCAATTTTTTTTAGATTGGCTGCAATTTCACCTTCACCGCGGGGTATTTTTACAGATTTGCTTAAAAGTGGTTTGCCACTTTTTAGTGAGGGAAGAATACTTTGCACCATGGATTGGAATATATTAGGAACGCCGGCCATAACAAAAACGTTTTCTAGCTGAAAGCCAGGCGCAACTGAGATTGGGTTCTCGATAAGTTTAGCATCATTAGGTATTCGAGCCATTCTTTGCCTAGAGTTATTGAAATCAATATTTTGACTCAAATAATACTTTTGTAAAAGCTTGAATGCGTCTTCTCGAACATTTATCTCCGCTCCAAAAGCTTCCGCAATACAATCGGCTGTAATATCGTCATGTGTTGGTCCAATTCCGCCTGATGTGAAAAGGTAATCATATTTAGAACTTAACCATTTTACGGCATCAACAATTTCTGCAGCTTTGTCTTGGACCAGTCGAGCTTCTTGTAAATATATACCAATTTTTGTTAACTCACAAGAAAGGTAGTGTAAGTTAGAATCGCGTGTCCTCCCGGAAAGTATTTCGTCTCCGATAACCAAGATCGCGGCAGATGGATTTGACATGATTAGCCCTTTGCAGTTTAGAGTTTGTATAGTTTAAAAAAATGCAGTTTCAATCAAATTTAGTTTCTGGACGTCTAGTAAAAAGATACAAACGCTTCTTGGCTGACGTAGAGCTATCAAGCGGCCAAATCGTTACAGCCCACTGTGCAAATACTGGCAAAATGCACGGCCTCGTGAGCTGCGGAATGAAAGTTTGGTTAGAACCGAATGAGGACCCCAAAAAAAAACTCAAATATAGTTGGAAATTAGTTGATCATGAAAATGGCCATTACACCGGCGTAGATACGACCTTTGCAAATAAAATTGTAAATGAGGCTTTAGAGCAAGGAAAAATTCTGGAACTAGAGGAGTATGATACAATCTTACGAGAGCAAAATTATGGCGAAAACTCTCGAATAGATTTTCTCTTAAAAAGAGGATCAAAGAGTTGTTTCTTGGAGGTCAAAAGTGTAACACTATGCAGGCAGGGTAATATTGCAGAATTTCCAGATACGGTTACGTTGAGAGGCGCTAAGCACCTAAAAGAAATAGCAAAAACTATTAATGGTAATACCAGAGCGATTGTCCTGTATCTAGTACAGAGATCAGATTGTAGCAATTTTAAAATTGCGAATGACTTGGATCCCAATTATGCTCAAGCAACCATATTTTCTCAAAATAGTGGAGTAGAATTTGTTTGCTATGGAGTAAACTTTCTTCCTAATGGGATCGAACTGGGATATAAGATGGACTTGGAAAATGACTTTTCGTTTCTCAGCTGATAGCTTTCAGCACTACAAGGGGTAAATATGTGAATTTGCTTAAAGGACAGCCCAAGTCAAAGGATGGAATTGATTTATATTCCAAGAAAGATTTTGAAGGAATGCACGCTGCCGGCCGCATAGCTGCCGAAATTCTAGATGAAATTGTGACTTCTGTTTTTCCTGGACAAACTACAGGAAAAATTGATGCAATTATTGAGCAAATGATAAAAGATAAAGGTGTCGAGTCAGCTACAGTTGGATACAGAGGTTATCAACATGCTAGCTGCATAAGCGTGAACCATGTCGTTTGTCACGGTATTCCGAGTGACAAGATTCTCAAGGAAGGTGATATTTTAAATATAGATGTTACGGTTATAAAAGATGGTTGGTTTGGTGATACATCTAGGATGTATGTCTCGGGTCAGCTTTCCCGAAAAGCGGAAAGATTAATTCAGGTTACACATGAGGCGCTGTTCAAGGGTATAGACGCTGTCAAGCCAGGTAAAACGTTCGGTGATGTTGGCCATGCTATTCAGGCATACGTTGAAGCAAACAGAATGTCGGTTGTACGAGATTTTTGCGGCCATGGACTAGGAAGAGTCTTCCACGCGCCTCCAAACGTTTTGCATTATGGAAGGGCAGGAACTGGCCCCGTTATAGAAGAAGGTATGTTCTTTACAATTGAGCCTATGGTAAATTGGGGTCGGCCTGAGACTAAAGTTCTCAACGATGAATGGACCGCAGTTACAAGGGACAAATCTTTATCAGCGCAATTTGAACATTCCATTGGTGTAACCCAAGATGGAGTAGAAATTTTCACTTTATCACCTGGAAATAAGTTTCATCCTACCTATGGCTAGTCCGGCACTTTCCGGAAAAAATGTAATATGGTGTCACCATATTTTCTTACATCTTCCAAACTAAAGCCTTCCAGGTAATTTTTTTTCTCTCCTTCCTCTAAAACTACCAGTGCTTTATCGCTCAGCCAATTTGAAGCAAGTGCGGATCTTATAGCTGATTCACCAAGTGATCTTCGGTAGGGAGGATCTAAAAAAACTAGATTGAAAGCTTCATCAGAATTCAGAGGCATCTCAGTAGCGTCAAGTATCTTTATACTTGTTTGGTCTTTGATATTACAGCTACTGATATTTGCATTTAACATTTTTAAACATGATTTGTTTTTTTCTACAAATGTGCAAGATTTACCGCCACGAGAAATTGCTTCAATTCCTAAAGCTCCAGTGCCCGCAAAAATATCTAAAATTCGGGCTTGCTCTATTTTAATTTCAAACTTTCCTCCAAGAAGTATATTAAATAAGTTCTCTTTTACACGGTCACTAGTTGGTCGAAGATTGATCATATTATCTTCAGCCTTAATTGAACTTAATCGTCTGCCTTTTAAAGTACCGCCGATGACTCTCATTAAAATAAAAAGTCTTTCAGATCTAGATTTAGGTTTGGTAAGTAAGAATCAATAAGTGATTTCTCTACTTTTTCGCATGCTTGGCCTATGCCCGGAATAACAACTTTTGACATGGAGTTCCTTTTCCTCGTAATAGGTCACTTTTGAATTATATGTCTAATGGAAACTATAAACTAAACAGGGTGAATTATGTCAATCAAGATAGGTCAAAAGCTGCCAGATTGTACGCTGTATAAACTTGGTAAAAGTGGACCAGAAACAACAAAGCTCTCATCACTCTATACGAATCGGAAACTTGCGATCTTTGCTCTACCAGGTGCTTTTACACCAACTTGTTCGCAGTCTCATTTGCCAACTATCATAGAGGCAGCCGCTGGACTTTATAAGAAGGGTATAGATGAGATACTTTGTGTGAGTGTTAATGATCCACACGTGGTCGCCGCTTGGGGTGAAATCAGCGGATCAACGGCTGCTGGAATAACTATGCTGGGCGATCCAACTAGTGAATTTACAAAATCTATTGGCATGGAGTTCGACGCACCTGCGGTTGGTTTCTTTGCCCGGTCAAAACGTTATGCTATGTTTGCAAATAACGGGGTAGTTAAAATCTTTCTACCTGAAACGGCTAGATCTACATGCGAAATTAGCAGTGGGAGGGCCTTGTTGGATAACATCTAAGAGGCTTCGTCATCCATTTTTTCAGCTAATTCCAAATCTAAGTTGCTTAAACCTTTTACGTCATGTGTGGTTAAGACCACTTTTACTGTGCGGTATACATTAAACCACTCAGGGTGATGGTTTATTTTTTCAGCCCAGAAAGCAACTTTTGTCATCCATGAAAATGCTTCTATGAAATTTTTAAACTGGAACTCTTTGTTAATTGCATCCCTACTTTCATCTAGTTTCCATCCATTTTCAAAAAAAGCTTTTAATTTAGTTTGCCTGTCATTAGCGGTAAGCTTGTTCATTTTTTTTCCTCTATATTTAAATCTTTAAAAGGACCGTAGTCACTTAATATTTCCATCTCTTGACCAACAGCTTTTCGTTCCTCATCCAAGTATTGCGCAACAGCTGTAGAGAAGTTTCTGTTGTTGATCCAGTGAAGCGAGTATGTATGGTTAGGCATATACCCTCTGGCTAACTTATGTTCTCCTTGCGCGCCAGCTTCAACCCGAGATAGACTGTTTTCAATTGCGTATTCAATTGCCTGGTAATAACAAATTTCAAAATGCAAATTAGAATAGCTTTCTGTACATCCCCAATACCTACCGAATAATGCGTCCTGTCCAATGAAATTCAAGGCTCCTGCAATTGGATTTCCATCAACTTCAGCCAAGATCATAAGCAGTTCTTTGCCAAGCTTTTTACCAGCTATTTCAAAAAAATTTCTAGTTAAGTAGGGTTGCCCCCACTTTCTATTTCCTGTGTCCAGATAAAAATCCCAGAATGCATCCCAATGCTTTTCAGTAATTTCTGTACCTGTATAACGTACGATCTTTCCTCCGAAACTTTTAGCCCGGTCGCGTTCTTTTCGTATATTTTTTCTCTTCCGCGATGAGAGAGCGTCAAGAAAATCTTGGAAATTCTTATAATTGTCATTTTTCCAGTGAAATTGACTACTTGTGCGTTTGAGTAGACCTAGACCTCCACCTCTTTCGAACTCTTCAAGACTGCAAAAAGTTATGTGAACCGAGGAAAGATTATTTTTTGCAACGAAGGATTTTATGCCTTCAATAAGTATTGGAAATACCAGTTCTTGATTTTCTTTTTTTGCTAACAGACGTTTACCGGGTACCGGTGTAAAGGGAACGGCTACCTGAACTTTAGGATAATATCTACCGCCAGCTCTTTCATAGGCATTCGCCCATGCATGATCAAAAATGTATTCACCTTGTGAATGCGTTTTGACGTACATTGGAGCGCAGCCTAATAGATCATTTCCACGAAGAGCAAGTATGTAATAAGGGTGCCAACCAGTCGACTTTCCAACAGAACCACTTTCCTCCAATGTCCGTAAAAATCTATAAGTTGTGAAAGGATCAAACGGACGCTTGCCATCGGCCTCTTCTGGTGCTGCGCATGCATCCCAATCTGTTTCGTTTATCGAAAGAAGTGTCTCCACTATCTTAATCTTAATTTCGGGTTTTGACATTAATTAGCTGATTTTGTTGAAAAGAATTTTGCTTTCTTAAACAAATATGGCGTTATAATGAACTGACAATAGAGATGGAACATTTACTGTTACTCATAGGTCAATTTATTTCAAAAATTCCCTCGATTTCGACTGCTACCCCGAGTGGTAAAGATGCCGCTGAAACAGCCGAGCGCGAGTGTTTTCCAGATTCTCCAAGTATTTCTACAAGAATATTTGATGCCCCGTTAACGACTTGGGGCTGCTCCGTGAACTCTCCAACAGAATTAACAAACCCAGTTAATTTAATCACTCTTACCAACCGATCGAGGTCACCCTTGCAAGCGGCTTTAACCTGAGCAAGCAAAGAGAGAGCACAGTATTTAGCCGCATTTGCACCCTCTTCAACACTCAGATCCTCGCCTAGCTTTCCTGTGATTAAACCATTTTTATCTTGTGAAATTTGTCCAGAAACATACAATAATTTTCCTACTATCACATATGGCACGTAGTTTGCCGCCGGGCTCGGAGCAGTTGGTAGCTCTATTCCAAGTTTTTGTAGATTTTTTTCAACTTTTTGCGCCATAACGTTTGCTCCTATAGTCCTATATTAGGTTATAATATTTACTGATAAACGACAATGGTGACATTTTAATAAAAAGAAAAATAAGCATGCACTGACTATTAAGTCCAACAAGCTGATTTATCTTTTATAAATAAATTTCAAATTTTTCTCGAATGCTATTTGATGTTTGCAGGCTCTAGACTATGCTTATCAATACTACTTTTGGCTTAGTAACATCTGATTAGGGAATCGTACTGTTGTGAGGAATTTTCTGCTAATATTGCTGGTTTTGGGTTTAGCCGCATGTAGTGCCCCTCTAGAACATGGAATATCGGATCCTTTCGAAGCTTCTAACAGAAAAGCTCATCAAATTAATAAGTCATTAGATAAAAAGGTGGTGCGGCCTATTGCTATATTATATGGAGACAGCACTCCGTTAAAAGTGCAGTCAGTCGTAAATAATATTTCTATGAATTTTTCGTTACCAGGCCATACCATTAACCATATTTTACAGGGTAAATTAAAAAGTGCTTCAAAGTCATCTTTGAAATTTGTTGTGAACTCTACGCTGGGAGTTGGAGGTATTTACGACGCTAGCTCAGGGTTAGCGCTCGAAACTCAAAAAACAGATTTTGGGGAGACCATGGCTAGATGGGGTGTTGGAGAGGGACCTTATTTGGATATAATCGTTTTAGGGCCATCCAACCAGCGGGATGGTGTCGGTCGAATAGTTGATATAATTTTTGATCCAATCGGTCTCATTGGTGCTGGACCTAAAAGCGTAGCAACTTTGACTTCTATAGGTCTCGGTTTGTCTGCCCGTTCGCAATTCAGGGAAAGTATTGACAGTATGCTGTACGAGAGTACCGACAGTTATGCCCAGTCGCGGTTGTTTTTTCTTCAAAATAGACGATACGTACTTGGAACTGCCCAAGCTGAACCCTATATTGACCCCTATAATTAGTTATGTGAGTGGATAAATGACTGCCCTTAACAGTCGCCGACTTTTTTTAACGGCATCAATTTGTGCGTTGTGCAGGCCTGAAGTTGCAATTTCTTCGCAGCAGGACGCTGCAGTTAAAGTAGTTGATAAAGCTGTCTTGGATATTAACCAAATAATAAATTCAGGTGATACTGAAAGAAACATGTTGCGATCTTTTGAGAAGGTTTTCAATGCATATGCTGATGTTCCTACAATTGCAAAATACGCTTTGGGCCGAGATGCCAGAACTGCTTCTGAAGTTCAAATTAAAGATTATACCGAAGCTTTTTCAAGTTACTTTGCCACAAAATATGGGAAGCGGTTCAGAGAATTCATTGGAGGTAGAATAGAAATCGTCAATGTTGAAAAGGGAAAGAAGTATTATATGGTGAATACAATTGCTCACATGCCTGCGTATGAGCCTTTTGATGTTGATTTTCTAGTGTCTGATCAAAAAGGTAGGCCTCTCATCTTCAATCTGATTATTGAAGGAGTAAATATGTTGTTGGCTGAACGACAGGAAATTGGTGCGCTTCTAGATAGAAACTCGGGAAAGATTGATGCATTGATTGGGGACCTCAAAAGTCAATAAGAACTATTTCTCTCCAAAAATGGTCAATATCAGTTTATCAATTAGGCTAGCTCCACCGAGCTTTTGTTTGGGTTCGTAACCTGAGTCTACCATATTTGGGAAAAAGGCTAATTTTTTCTTTGTCATGGGTAAGACTTCTGGTTTTATATCTTTATGAATTTCATCCATAATTAGTGACCATATTTCTGCTGGAAGACTTCCACCATTAACACCAGTAAGTGGCTGATTGTTGTCATATCCAATCCAGACTCCTGCTATGTACTGAGATGTAAATCCTATGAACCATGCATCTCTGGAATCTTGAGTAGTTCCTGTCTTCCCAGCAGCTTCCCAATGTAGAAAAGATGCGTTTTTGCCAGTGCCCTCTGATACTGCTTTTTCAAGCATATAAATTATGTTATGAGCTGTTTCTGAACTCAAAACGCGTTCTTTTTCTGATCGCACGTGTTTATTTGAAAAACTAACACCGGTGTCTAAACTAAGTTTTTTCAAACCATACGGCTGCACCTTAATTCCGTGATTTAAAATTATTGCATATGCATTTGTAAGATCTAAAAGGGTAGTCTCATCAACTCCGAGTGCGACGGCGGGGTTTGTTGAAAATTTATTATTTATCCCCAAAGCTACTGAAATTTGGCCCACAGTATCCAACCCAATCCGTTGGGATAATTTAATAGCAGGTATGTTTAATGATTGCGCTAGAGCATCCGTTAAGGAGACAACGCCGTTAAATTGTTTCTTATAGTTTTGAGGTGACCAGGTGCCTGAGCCCGGTATTTCGATTACAAAAGGTTCGTCCCGAATTAAATCATTAGGCCTGTAGCCCTGCTCAAGGGCTGCAGCATATACAATTGGCTTAAATGCTGAACCTGGCTGACGAAGCGCTTGGGTGGATCTATTGAAGGCTCCTAAAGCTTGTAGTTGCCGCCCACCAACCATTGCCCTAACAGCTCCGTTTGGTGACATAATTACAATAGCAGCTTGCGCTTTAGATTTAGGATCGACTTTCTTTTTAAAAATATACTCCAGCGATTTTTCGGCAGCTTTTTGTACTTTTGGATCAAAGGTTGTCTCAATTATTACATCTTCAGTAGTTTTTCTTGTAAAAAAGTAAGGTGCCGATTGCATTACCCAATCTGCGAAATGGCCACCAGCTTTTTGTGAGGCCTTGATCGAAAGTTTGGCTGGGTTATTTTTGTAGTATCTTGTTAAGTCAGAGCTTAGGAGACCTTGCTGTTCCATTAAATGCAAGATGATACTAGCCCTATTTTGGGACTTTGATAAGTTATTAGTTGGCGCATAACGGCTAGGTGCTACCAAAAGACCAGCAAGCATTGCTGCTTCTGCTGGATTTAGATGTGAGGCTGACTTATTAAAATACCTTTGTGATGCAGCTTGAAATCCTCTAGAGCCTGCCCCCAAGAACGCCCTATTTAAATAGAGAGTCATTATTTCATCTTTGGTAAATTCTAATTCTAACGCAATAGCGAAAAGAGCTTCTTTGATTTTGCGCCACAGTGAGCTTTGCCTACAATTTGCTTCGTATTGTGATTCTGATTTCCAATCTTTGGCTTTATATGGCTTACCAAGGCACAATAATTTAGCGGTCTGCTGAGTTATTGTTGAGCCACCGTGACCTGAAAGGGCTCCACGCCCTTCACTTAAATTAATTCTTATAGCTCCGGCTATTCCTCTCGGGCTTACTCCAAAATGTCCGTAAAATCGCTTATCTTCCACTGCGAGTATAGCGTTTTTCAAATGTATAGAAATGTTATCAGCCTTAGCGATTGCTCCAAACTGCTCTCCTCGCCATGCAAAAATGTCCTTATTTTTGTCAAGCAGTAAAACAGAGCCCTTAGCGCGTGCGTCAAGCATATCACTTAGTGCCGGTAAATTAACTTTGTAATAAAACACGGTGCCTGCAAGAATTATAATTATTACGACCCCACCTCTAAAGGCCCAGCCAATAAAAAAACGAAATATTAATTTTAGTAAGATCTTTATAAATCCACTAACGGACATCAGGGCGCCTAACAGCAAACTATTTTTTATTTGCCGCCGAGACCTTATATTCTTTGAGCCTGGTATTGTTTTTTTGGTATTCCCTCGCTTTGATTTTAAAGGTGGGTTTCTACTGTCTCGTGCCATGCAACATCTTTTTTTAGAATCTACTCTGCCTGAGTTAGCTTTTATTGGATACAAAAGTTATTTCACAGTTAAATTTTGCACAAAAAATAGACTTATGTTACAAATCGCGCATTTTTTGTGCACAAAAGAGGATTTTTTCTGAAAATAAACTGTTGTCTTCATTCAAAACCCATGGCGGTTGGTGTTTCTTCGAATCCAGGCGTGTATGCCTACGATTACGAAAGGAAAATCAATGAAACTAGTCATTGCAACCATTAAACCTTTCAAGCTTGAAGAAGTCCGCGTGGCGTTAACTGAGCTCGGAGTGAAAGGTATGATGGTTACTGAGATAAAGGGATTTGGAGCGCAGTCGGGCCACACTGAAATATACCGTGGTGCAGAATATGCAGTAAATTTCGTTCCAAAAGTAAAATTAGAGTTGGTCGTTGATGATGGAATGGCTGACAATGTTGTAGAAACAATCACGGATACGGCCAAGACAGGCAAAATTGGTGATGGAAAAATATTTGTATTGGATGTGGGTCAGGCTGTGCGAGTGCGCACAGGCGAGACTGGACTTGATGCAATATAAGAGGACAATTCAATGAACATAAAATATCTTAAATGGATCGCCACTTCGTTACTTGTAGGCTTCCTTCCTACTTTAGCCGCGGCAGAAGGTGAACCGATACTTGTAGCGACAGACACAGTTTTCATACTTAACTCATTGCTTTTCTTGGTAGGAGGTTTTCTAGTTTTTTGGATGGCTGCCGGTTTTTCAATGTTGGAAGCCGGTTTGGTACGTTCAAAAAACGTGACCATGCAGCTAACAAAAAATATTGCTTTATTTTCTTTAGCCACAGTTTTTTATTATTTAATCGGTTATAACCTTATGTATCCCTTGGGTACCTGGGCAACAGAAGGTGTTTTGTCGGGGGTTTGGGGAGTAGCAATTCTAGAAGCTGTAGGTGTCGGACGTGATGGAGCCGATGATTACGGGTATGCATCTACTGGGTCAGACTTTTTCTTCCAGTTAATGTTTTGCGCAGCTACTGCTTCGATTGTTTCCGGAGCTCTCGCAGAGCGTATTAAACTATGGCCTTTCCTTATATTTACTATTTTGTTGACGTCAGTAATTTACCCAATTCAAGCAAGTTGGAAATGGGGCGGCGGTTTCTTGGATGCAATGGGTTTTCAAGACTTTGCAGGTTCGACGGTAGTTCACTCAGTAGGTGGCTGGGCAGCACTAACAGGTGCTATCATTCTTGGACCACGAATTGGGAAATACGCCAAAGATGGTAAGGTAATCCCTATACCGGGATCAAATTTAGCGCTGGCTACGCTCGGTGTGTTTATTCTTTGGCTAGGTTGGTTTGGGTTTAATGGTGGCTCACAGCTGGCGATGGGTAGTATTGGCGACGTTGCTGACGTATCGCGCATCTTCTCGAATACCAATGCTGCCGCTGCTGGTGGAGCAATTGCAGCCCTTATTCTGACGCAACTATTATACAAGAAGCCTGATTTAACCATGATCTTAAATGGAGCGCTGGCAGGTCTCGTATCGATTACTGCTGAGCCGTTGGCACCAACCCTTGGTCAAGCGACTGTGATTGGCGCAATTGGGGGACTTATAGTTGTTGTTTCGGTACCAATTCTTGATAAATTCAAAATAGACGATGTTGTGGGTGCCATACCAGTCCATTTAATTGCTGGTATCTGGGGAACCTTAATCGTACCACTAACAAATAGCGATGCTTCATTTGGCACGCAACTTTACAGCCTTATTATTGTTGGAATTTTTGTGGTCATCACCTCAGGCATCGTATGGTATGTGTTAAAAGCTCTTTTTGGTATCAGGGTCGATGAGGAGGCTGAAATCAATGGTTTAGATATCTCTGAACTGGGGATGGAGGCGTATCCAGAATTTTCGAAAGGGTAAAATTCTGAAATAATAATAACGGAGGGCTCGATTAGGTTTAATTGGGCCCTTTTATTTTTGAAAATCATGGCCTGATATAATCTGGTTTAATCAGTAAATTTGAATAAACCGTCGTATATCGGTTCTAAAGTTTCAGTTTCAAATAAGGATGAAACTGATGTCCCAGACCAAATATTAAGTATAGCCTGCGCAAACATGGGCGCTGATGGCACAATCCTAATATTTTTAGCTTCTTTTACGGCTTTTGTCGCTTCTATAGAATCTGAAATAACAAGTGATTTCATTACAGAAGTGGTAATGCGCTCTACAGCGGGGCCCGATAATACGCCATGTGTAATGTAAGAATGAACCTCGCGCGCGCCGTTATCAATTAAAATTTCGGCTGCTTTGCAAAGTGTGCCTGCCGTATCGCATATATCATCAACAATAATACACTTTTTCCCAGATACGTCCCCAATCACCGTCATGTCAGCCACTTCACCTGGTCTCTCTCTTCTTTTGTCTACTATTGACAGAGGAGCGTTAATTCTTTTTGCTAGTTCTCTTGCTCTGGCCACCCCACCTACGTCGGGAGAGACGATCATAACCTCATCAGCTATATTCTGGAATTGACTTTTGATGTCTAAAGCAAAGACTGGTGAAGAGTATAAGTTATCTACTGGTATATCAAAGAAACCCTGAATCTGTGCAGCGTGTAAATCCATCGTCAAAACACGCTCGATACCTGCTTCTACCAGCATATTAGCAACAAGTTTTGCGCTGATAGGAGTTCGTGCTTTGGAGCGTCTATCTTGTCTCGCGTATCCAAAATAGGGAATTACTGCTGTAATTCTAGAGGCGGATGACCGTTTGAGTGCATCTGCCATAATTAAAAGTTCCATCAAATTATCATTCGCCGGGTTCGAAGTAGACTGCAGAATAAACATATCTTCTCCACGGACATTTTCATAAACTTCAATGAAAATTTCTTGATCGTTAAATCTCTCAATTCGAGCTTCTACGACTTCCAGCAACTTCCCTCGGTGCATAGACATTCTGCGCGTTATTGCAGATGCAAGGGTCATATTCGAATTTCCGGCTATAATTTTAGGTTCAGTCAAAGTTTGCATGAAATTTCCAAGTTACTTATGTTGCTGTTTTTACGATAAATAGCATTATGTAAAGCCATTAAAAAGTTCTGAATCGTAAGTCTAAATTCCTCTAATTAAATTTACCTTATCCTCTTATTTCAAAATAACATTAATGCTTGGTTCAGTTCCATTAAGAATGCGGTAAATATTTGTTTTATGTGTCCAAAAAATCAAAAAGGTTAGTGCTATCGAGATGCCAAGATAGCTAGAGTCTAGCATAAAATAAATAAGGATCGGCCCAAATGTAGCAGAAATCAATGCCGACAGAGATGACATGCGTGACATTGTGGCGGATAATAGCCAAATCATACAAGTTATTAATCCGAATAATAAATTAATAGAACTAACAATACCTATGTATGTCGCTACGCCTTTCCCCCCCTTAAATTTTAACCAAATTGGAAAACAGTGCCCAATGAAAACAAATAGGCAGACTGCCTGAACAGTTAATTCTTGGGTAAATATTTCTGCAAGAAAAACAGCAACAAAACCTTTTCCGGCGTCGCAAATCAGGGTCAAGAAAGCAGCAATCTTATTACCTGTCCTGAGGACATTTGTTGCACCTATATTACCCGACCCAATATTTTTTAAGCTTCCCAATTTGAAAAATTTTGCCCAAATTATACCAGATGGAATACTACCTATTAAATAAGCAAATGTGACTGAAACTGTAAGTGTTTCTAAATTTCCAGAAAAGGTAGGCAAAAAGCTCATAAGGAAAAAACCTCTCTTCCCTGTACATACGTCTTAAGTACCCGTCCTTGAAGTTTTTGGCCGTCGAATGGAGTATTTTTTACTTTTGAGTGAAGTCTTTCTCGTTCCAGAATTAAGGGTTTGTCAGCATCAAAGATTACTAAGTCTGCAGGTTCATTATGACTAAGTGAACCCCCCGAAATACCAAGCCTTTTGGCAGGATTTAGAGAAATAGCAGTAAAAATTTGATCCATTTGTAATTGATTTGAGTGGTAAAGACGCAGCATTGCAGTCAAAATAGTCTCAAGGCCAATTGCACCTGAGGCTGCTTCTTCAAAGGGTAACCTTTTGCTTTCTTCGTCCTGTGGGGTGTGCATTGAGGAGACTATATCAATAGTACCATCTCGAACCGCTTCTATAGTAGCTAATCTGTCTGTCTCGGAACGCAAAGGGGGCTTGAGCTTAAAAAATGTCTTGTAATCGCTGATATCTAGCTCATTGAAACTCAAATGATGTATCGATGTTCCGGCGGATATATCTAAATTACTATTTTTTGCTCGCCTCAATGTTTCAATAGAGTGTATGTTTGTAATTTGATCCAAGTGATATTTAGCCTTTGTCATCTCAACTAATGCTAGGTCTCGCTCTAGTCCAATGCGTTCAGCTAATGGCGATACTGATGGAAGGCCCCTTAGCGTTGAAAATTTTCCACTTGTTGATACAGCTCCATGTGACAATGTTTTATCTTGAGGATGTCCGATAACTAAAGCATCAAGTGTGGACGAATAAGTTAAGGCTCTCGATAAAATCTTGTTGTCTTGAATAACACTATCGCAATCTGAAAATGCAATAGCTCCTGCATCTAATAACATGCCAATTTCACAAATTTCCTGGCCCTTTCTTTCTTTTGTTAAGGCTGCAATATGAAAAACGTTTACGATGCAATCTTCATCTGCCTTCTTACTTATAAAATCAAAATTTTCAGGAGTATCTATCGGATTCTTGGTGTCCGGCCGTGTTATAATCGTGGTTACGCCCCCAGCTGCAGCCGCTTTCCCAGCACTTTCATAACTTTCTTTATGTCTTTCTCCGGGCTCGCAAACTTTTACGCCTAGGTCAATTATTCCCGGGGCAACAAATTTACCATCACAATCGAATTCAGTGTCAGCAATAAGGTTTTTTCGGTCAATTAGTCCATTTCTAATTACCAAATTACCTTTTGCTACTTTTCTTAAGTTTGGCTCAACCAGCAGAGCATTTTTTACTAGAAGGCTCATGTTAGTAACTTTGTATGATTAATTTTCATGTTTCTCGCCAGTAAGTCCATAATTGCCATCCGAACAGCTACACCCATTTCGACTTGCTCTTGAATCACACTTCGAGTGACATCATCGGCGATATCTCCATCTATTTCTATACCTCTGTTCATGGGGCCAGGATGCATAACGATTGCATCGTCCTTTGCATAGGATAATTTATTAAAATCTAAACCATACCGCTGAAAGTATTCCCTTTCTGAGGGGATGAAGCCCCCATCCATTCGTTCTTTTTGGAGGCGCAGCATCATAACAACATCAACATCCTTAAGTCCTTCAAGCATATCATGATATACCTCTACCCCAAATTCACCTATATGAGATGGTATTAATGTCGAAGGTCCGACGAGTCGAATTCTATTCTCCATTTTTCCAAGAAGAAGCATGTTTGATCTTGCTACTCTGCTATGTGAAATATCCCCGCAAATCGCGATATTGAGCCTGTGTAGGCGTCCTTTAGCTCTCCTAATTGTAAGCGCATCTAGTAGGGCTTGAGTTGGATGTTCATGTTGTCCGTCGCCTGCATTGATTACGGAGCAATTTACTTTTTGGGAAAGTAAATCAACTGCTCCTGATTGAGGATGCCGGACTACCAACAGATCTGGACGCATAGCATTGAGTGTTAACGCAGTATCTACTAAGGTTTCGCCTTTTTTAATCGAGCTACCCTGTAAAGCCATGTTCATTACATCGGCACCTAGTCGCTTACCCGCTAGTTCGAAAGATGCCTGGGTTCGTGTGGAATTTTCAAAAAACATATTTATCTGTGTTAGACCAGACAAGACGTCAACACGCTTTTTAGTTTTTTGATTTAAGTCTGCATATTCTTCCGCCTTATCCAAAATTTCTCGGATAGCTGACTGTTCAAGCCCCTCGATACCAAGTAGGTGATTTTGGATAAAGCTCATTGAGTTCTCTAACAGGTTTTAGATTGTATTAATAATATGATAAGATTAGTACAAGGCTTAAACCACTTCCCAAATGATTAGATTACTTTTCATCCAGTCTATTTAAGATTAAATCTAAGTTATGGATTCGGATCTTGACTTAATAAGTGCCAAAGCGATGCTAGAATGGGTAGACGAACTCGGAATTTCAGAGGCTATTTCTGAAAAACCAATTAATCGTTTTAATACAAAGGCAGACGAAAATGCTAAGATAAGAGTCCCTAGAAGTATTGAGCGTCTACCGACTTTGAATGCTGATGTTCCAATGGAAGAAGCAGGTATCGTATCCGCCAAGGCTGAAAATTTACAAGATCTAAAAACTGCAATCGAGGAATTTCCTCATTGCGACTTGAAACACGGTGCTAGAAATGCAGTCTTTTCGGCGGGTTCTCCGTCTGCGAAAATTATGATTATTGGTGAGGCTCCAGGTAGAGATGAGGATTATCAGGGCGTTCCGTTCGTTGGACGTGCTGGGCAACTTTTAGATAAAATGTTATTATCAATCGGATTTAATCGAAACGAAAGTGATATTGAGAAATCTGTGTATATCACCAATGTAATTCCATGGCGTCCACCGGAAAATCGTGAGCCATCTAGTGAAGAAATAGACATGATGATGCCTTTTTTAAGGAGGCACATAGAATTAGTTAATCCGATGGTGGTCGTGGCGATGGGAAATGTCAGTTGTCAGTGTCTGTTGGGGCGGCGAGGGATTACCAAGCTTCGGGGCATTTGGGATGAAGCCTTCGGGATTCCTGTATTGCCTATGTTGCATCCTGCTTATTTGTTGCGCAACCCGGTGGCCAAACGGGAAGCTTGGTTCGATTTATTAACTTTAAAGGAAATGGTTTTAAGTTGATGTCACAGATAGATATGGATCGACAATTTGTACCTGTAAATTTTGCGATTCTAACGGTTTCAGATACTAGATCGATAAATGACGATCTATCAGGAAATTTGCTAGCTGAAAAAATTCAAACTGCGGGTCACTTTGTTATATCACGAGATATAACTACCGACGACGAGAGAAAAATAGTCTTGCGTCTGAAAAAATTAGTGGAGCGTGAAGATGTAGATGTGATTTTGTCAACTGGCGGGACTGGGTTAACAGGAAGAGATGTTACAGTTGAAGCCCACAAAAAAATCTATGAAAAAGAGATAGACGCTTTCGGTACACTTTTTACATTAATAAGCTTTGAAAAAATTGGTACATCAGCGATACAGTCTCGTGCTACGGCAGGTGTGGCTGGTGGCAAATATCTTTTCGCACTTCCTGGAAGTCCAAGTGCTTGTAAAGATGCATGGTATGGTATCATTGAAAAGCAGTTTGATTACAGGCATCGGCCGTGTAATTTTGTTGAAATCATGCCAAGATTGGACGAGCACATGAGGCGGAAGTGATCCATTGGCTAATTGGTTCCGTATTCTAAATACCCAATAACTGAGTAGGACTTATAATGAAGTTCTTAGGCAGAGGGCTGGTTGGCCTTCTTTTATTTTCATTAACTTTAGGCCTGCTAGGCCTAGCAGGAAACACACTAAAGGTCGCTGTTCAAGATCGTATTAACAAAGAACCTAGGGTTCAAAAAACGCGAGAAAGGACGTTTGCTGTTAAAGTCATTCCTGCTGAAATCACTAGTATTAATCCTACTTTGTATGCGTTTGGTGAAATTCAAAGCCGTAAGACACTAGATTTGAGAGTGGCAGCGGGTGGTCAAATACAGGAGCTATCAAGTAATTTTGTCGAAGGTGGAAGCGTAGAGGCAGGTGAATTATTAATCCGCCTGGATGATGCAAATTATCAAACAGCAGTCGATTTGGCAGAAAACGATTTAATAGACGCTCGGAATGAAATGTTAGAATCTGCTAGGAGTCTCTCGTTTGCACGAGAAGAACTAGTTGCAGCAAGGGAGCAACAAAATTTACGTCAGCGAGCTCTTAAAAGACAAAAAGATCTTGTTTCGCGTGGTGTTGGAACGGCAGCAACATTAGAAAATTCAGAATTAGCTGCATCGGCAGCTACCCAGGCAACCCTTTCAAGAAGGTCGGCCGTCGATCAAGCAAAAAATAGAGGTGCGCAAGCTGAGACCAGGTTAGTTCGAGCAGAGATCGCTCTTGACGATGCGAAGAGAAAGTTGGAGGACACTGTGTTGTACGCAGAGTTTTCAGGATTGTTGAGCGGTGTATCGCTTGTAAAAGGCGGTATTGTTTCAGCGAATGAACGCTTAGGACAACTAATTGATCCCAAGGTCCTAGAAGTTTCTTTCAAGGTAAGTACGAAACAATATACTAGATTATTGGGCGATAATGGTGAGCTCTTAAAGGCTCCTATCTCAATTGGTTTGACTAATACGGATAAGGGTCTGAAGGCTGATGGCGTGATTACCCGTGACAGTGCATCAGTAGCCAAAGGTCAAACAGGCCGTCAAGTATATGCTAAATTAACCGAAACCGTGGGTTTTAAACCTGGAGACTTTGTGTCGGTCAAAATTGAAGAACCCGAGCTAAATTATGTGGTAAAATTGCCTGCCACCGCGGTTGATGCGAGCGGTAATGTTTTGATTCTTGGAGACGGAGAACGTCTAGAAGAAGTTCAAGTCAAATTAATGCGACGACAGGATAATGAGGTTATAGTTCGTAGCCGAGATCTAAGCGGTAAGGAAGTTATTGCTCAGCGAACTCCGGTATTAGGAGCTGGAATTAAAGTCAAGCCAATACGCTTGGGTGAAGAAAATAAAGTAGCCGAGGTAGAAATGTTGGAACTAACTGAAGAGAGACGGGCTAAGTTGATTTCGGCAATAGAATCGAATGGATATATACCAAAATCAGCTAAAGAAAGAATAATTGGACAGCTTACTCAACCCAAAGTGCCAGCTGATGTCGTTGCGCGTATTGAAAGTAGAATGGGAGGCTAGGAGTACATTATGGTTCGTGATTTACCAATCGGTGCTGGCGGTATTCTTTCATATTTTACGCGACACAAAACAGCGGCAAACCTACTTCTGGTGCTCTTAGTAGTTTCAGGATTACTTACGCTGCCCAACATGCGAGCACAATTTTTTCCAGACGTAGTTGTAGATGATATTTCTATCGGCGTGAGATGGAATGGTGCAGGTGCAGAAGATGTAGATGCCGCTATTGTTCAGTTGCTTGAGCCCGTGCTTCTTGGAGTAGAAGGCGTGACAGATGCAGCAAGTTTGTCCAGAGAAGGTTCAGCGAAAATTAAGCTAGAATTTGAGCCAGGTTGGGATATGGCAAGGGCTGAGGCAGATGTTGAAGCAGCAATTGATCAAGTTTCAGCGCTTCCTTCAGATTCTGATGATCCTACAATTATCCGGGGGAATTGGCGTGATAGGGTTGCAAATGTTGTAATTACAGGACCTATTGCAGTTGAGCAGCTGGGTTTGTTTGCAGATGAGCTTACGTCTCGGTTATTCGATGAGGGCGTTACTAAAACAACAATTCAAGGTTCCATAGCTCCAGAGGTTCTGGTAGAAGTACCTTCCTCAAATCTCATATTTTACAATACATCTATGAGGGAGATCGCACTCGCAATTTCGCAAGAAGTAGATACGAACCCTGCTGGAGATGTGACAGGTGCTAATGCAAGAGTTCGGACAGGTGTTGAAAAACGCAATGCGACTGAGATTGGTAATATAGTTCTTAGGTTAAATTCGGATGGCTCAACCTTACTTTTATCCGACGTGGCCGAAGTTAAGATGAGTGGTATTGACAGGGAAAGATCCTACTTCGTGGGTACCAATCCTGCTATAGGTATTCGTATTGATCGCTCCCAACAAGGAGATGCAATTGATATACAACATTCCGTAGAGACAGTTTCTGACAAATTTCAGGAAACCTTGCCTTTAGGGACGACAGTAGATCTAGTTAGAACGCGTGCTGACTATATCACTGGCCGCCTTAAAATGCTCCTGGAAAATGGGCTGACTGGTTTAGGGCTAGTAGTATTATTACTGTTCTTGTTTTTAAACGCCCGGACCGCGTTCTGGGTGGCTGCAGGTATCCCCACAGCTATGCTAGCAGCAATTACCGTCATGTATTTTGCTGGTATTACGATTAACATGATTTCACTTTTTGCGTTAATTATTACTCTAGGTATCGTAGTAGATGATGCGATAGTAGTTGGAGAACACGCCGATCACAGAGCTCGCATGGGATTAGAGCCGTACGAAGCGGCTGAAAGTGCTGCAAAACGAATGGCATTGCCGGTTTTTGCTGCAACTTTGACAACTATTATTGCGTTCTTTGGTTTGGTGGTTATTGGCGGAAGGTTTGGCGACTTAATCGCAGATATTCCGTTCACTGTTGTCGCCGTACTGGCCGCCTCCCTTGTAGAATGTTTTTTGATCTTACCAAATCATATGGCTCACTCACTAAAGCATGTCGGTAATTCGTATTGGTATGACTGGCCGTCGCGCGTTGTAAATTATGGCTTTGCCTGGTTTCGAGAAAAGATTTTTGGACCATTCACGCTATTAGTAATTTCTTCGCGTTATGTCGTATTGGCAGGTGCGATTGCTATTTTAGCATCCCAGGTTACGATGGTTATTTCAGGCAAAGTAAACTGGCGCTTTTTCAATGCCCCTGAGCAATCATCCGTAACCGGTAATTTTGCAATGGTGGATACTGCGACACGCGCAGACACATTAGCAATGATGAAAACGTTACAAAATACTGTAGAAGAGCTTGGGAAAGAGTATGAAGAAAAGCATGGTAAAAATCCGGTAAAATATCTTTTAGCGGAAGTAGGTGGAAACTCTGGGCGTGGTTTATCCGGTACTGAAAATAAATCAAACGACTTACTTGGAGGGATCGGTATTGAGCTGATCGATGCGGATCTAAGGCCTTATTCTAGTTTTGCTTTTGTTGGAGAGTTGCGTGAACGTGTTCCCCGGACCGCCCTTCTAGAGCAAATATCTTTTAGAGGGTGGAGAGCTGGCCCGGGAGGTGATGCTCTAGATATTCAATTATTTGGTTCTTCTTCGAAGGTTTTAAAGGAAGCTTCTGAAGAGTTAAAAGATAAACTTGGCAGCTATTCCATTGTATCAGCCCTAGAAGATAATTTAGCCTATGATAAAGATGATCTCATTCTTCAATTGACTCCCCAGGGTCAAGCTATTGGCTTTACGATTGATGGTTTAGGCGCAATTCTCAGGAATCGCTTGAACGGCATTGAGGCTGCCACTTTTCCTATTGGGCCACGCAGTGCCTCGATTAGCGTGAAGTTACCGGAAGGGGAATTGACCTCTGATTTCTTGGATAGAATGCTCCTTAGAGCGCCTGATGGCTCATACGTCCCTCTGGCTGACTTGGTTAGTGTAGATCGGCAAGCAGGGTTTTCGACTGTGCGGCGTGAAAATGGAATTAGGCTTGTTTCTGTAACAGGCGATATTTCTGAAGATGATCCAAAAGCCGCTCAACAGGTAATAGATACTTTAAAGTTAGAAATTTTACCCAATTTAGCCTCAAAACATCAAGTTGAGTGGCAACTTGCTGGTCTTTCTGAACAGGAGGATAGATTTCTAAATGAAGCGCGCATTGGTTTTATTACATGTCTGATTGGTATTTATCTGGTTTTGACTTGGGTTTTCGCGAGTTGGACACGCCCTATGGTGGTCATGGCGGTAATACCATTTGGTTTAGTAGGTGCAATTTGGGGTCACTATATATGGGAAGTCCCACTTTCAATGTTCTCTGTTGTTGGTTTCCTTGGTATGACAGGAATAATTATCAATGACTCAATTGTTTTAATTACGAGCATTGATGAATATGCTCGTGATCGTGGAATAGTTCCCTCTATTGTTGATGCAGTAAAAGATCGGCTGAGACCGGTAATCCTAACCACTCTAACTACTGTACTTGGCCTAACCCCACTGCTTTATGAGAATTCATCACAAGCTCAGTTCTTGAGGCCCACGGTGATCACTTTAGTGTATGGTTTAGGATTTGGTATGTTACTAGTGTTGTTGGTCGTGCCTTCATTAATTGCGATGCAGGGCGATATGAAAAGGTTTTCTACTGCCCTACATCGTGGGCTGAAATTTCGAAATTTTCGCATTCGCGTCGGGTTCTATATTGCGGCCTTCTTTATAGTCGCTTGGCTAAGCATGACAGTTGTATCACAAATTTTAATTGGGAAATCATTAGTGAGTTTTCCATTATTAGGGTTTTCAATATTGAATGGCATTAATATGTCTTCTGCCTTTCTCCTTTATTTAATAGGTGTTCTGGTAATTCTTTTGATTTTTTACGCGGTGACTGCTGTTAACCTCATGAGGTCTCCAAGACAACGGCTTTAACTTGAGCATCCGAAGAATTCGAGTGATTGATTTGGTCCAATAATTGTCGTCCTTATTTTATCTCTTGAGATAACCGTGGGCAGTTCAGAATCTATTCCTTTTGCCGTTGAGACAAAAATATGATCATCAAGAATGCGTGACCTTTTTGAGTTTACGAAAAATACAGAATTACCAACTTCTATGACAAAAAGACTTATATTCCTTAGCCCACTATCAAGATCCTTTTTGTCAAGTTTCACGGTTAGTTCGCCGTTATTGATTATACACTGGGGGAGTTTGAAACTTAGTTCATTAGAGTCAATTGGCGACGATAATATAGCAGCCATAATCTTCTGATTTTTTTTGTTTTGACTAGGTGTTGCAGAATAAGAAATGTCTAATGTTTGAAGTATACAAACGTCATTACAGATCCCAATATCAGCTTCTACTGTTAGCTTTACAGGTTTTGAAATATCGATGGGTGTTACTTTGATTGGAAGTAATACATTGTCCGTATAACCAATAGACCATAAATCCGCCTCACCAAAAATAATAGGTGTGGGCCACATAATTTCAGCAGCAAGAATATTTTCAGAGCTATTAAAATTGAATGTAGGTCTTAATCCAGTTTTGCCTGGCAAGCGCCAATAGGTTTTCCAGTCTTTTTCCAAATTAATTTGCAAACCAAAAATAAGTTCCTGATCTCTTTTTATCCAGCCATCTGTTATCTTTGCGCTTACGAGACCGCTAGAATGAGAGACCAGGGAGCCGCAAATTATAATGCTTAAAAACAGTGTTATAAATCTTAAAGAATTCATAAACTTGAGCTACATTATTTATATCTCTAAATGAAGCTTAAATATATACCACGTCATTTAAAATTACCTTGGGCAACTAGCTACTCTTTTAAAGATGCTCTCCTTAAACGGTCGTTTATAGCTAATCCTATTCCCTCATTTGGAATTGGGCTCACGGAAATTGTTATGGGATCAGAACTGTCTAAAAGGTGGAGGAAGTTAAAGAGGTTCTGAGCTGCTTCAGTTAAACTTTTGTCTTTGGACAGATTTAAATCACAGTTCACGTTGCCAAACCCCAACTTTTTCTCTCCCTGTTTCCAGTCTATTGCATTAAGACGCAACTTAGCATTTGGCGCATAGTGGGACTTCGATTGACCTGGTGCAATAATCGGTCCTTTCTTGTCGTAATGGTGAATTTTTGAACCTATTTCATTCGAAATAGCTTTAGGTGTAATAGCGCCCGCTCGTAAAATTGTAGGCTGAGGTTGAAACGTTACAATTGTACTTTCAACTCCAACTGATGAACTTCCCCCATCAATGATTGCATCTATTTTTTTATTCAAGTTTTTCAAAACATGATCTGCTGAAGTTGAGCTTATTTTACCAGATATGTTTGCCGATGGTGCTGCTAAGGGTCTATCCAATTGGTCTAAAATATTTAAGGCTACTGGATGATTTGGCATTCTTACTGCTATAGATGGAAGACTTGCGCGAGCTGTTTTTGCAATTTTAGAATTTATTCTAGATGGCAAAACAATTGTCAGAGGCCCAGGCCAAAATTTCTCCGCAAGAGTTTGAGCTACATCATTCCATTGGGTATATTCTTCTGCCATTCTCGTATTCTTAACGTGAATGATTAAAGGATTATAAGCCGGTCGTCCCTTAGCTTTAAATATTTTTAAGACTGCATTTTCATTGGTAGCGTCTGCTGCAAGACCATAGACCGTTTCAGTAGGCATCGCCACCAGTCCACCCAGCCTTAGAATTGATACGGCTGCATCTATATCTTCCAAATTAGTTCCCAGATTTTTCGTTTTCACGAACTGCTCCCTTTTGACGTTGCGTCTTGCTTGATCCATTTATAGAATTCTTACACTTATCTTTGTAACCTTTTGTACCTTAAAAGTATGGAATAATCACGAGGATCTATATGCCAACGCGAGCTCCTGTTTCTGAATTCGAATTTATTTTGAACGAAATTATTGATTATGAACAAATCATTAAAACATCAAGGTTCAAAGACACAAGTTCGGAATTGGTATCTCAAATTCTGAGTGAGGCTGCGCGCATGTGCGATGATGTTTTGTCTCCTTTAAACAGGGTAGGCGATTTGCACCCAGCAATTATAAGCAATGGTGTTGTTAAAACCTCGCCTGGTTTTGGTGATGGATATCATGCTGTAGCTGAAGGTGGGTGGATCTCTACGTCAGCATCTCCAGAGTTTGGTGGTATGGGATTGCCGCAAACGGTGACTGCTTGCGTAAACGAGATGATGGCTGCGGCTTGCCTTTCCCTGCAGTTAAACCCCTTGATGACACAAGGACAGATTGAAGCAATTGAAAACCACGCTGATGATGAGATTAAGTCGTTATACTTGCCAAAACTTATTTCAGGTGAGTGGTGTGGTACTATGAATTTAACAGAACCACATGCAGGTTCTGATGTAGGGGCCTTGTCCACAAAAGCAGAGCCAAACGGAGATGGTTCCTATGCGATAACTGGCCAGAAGATATACATTTCTTGGGCGGACAATGATTTTACAGAAAACGTAATCCACCTTGTTTTAGCAAGGCTTCCTCACTCAATTCCTGGTCCGAAAGGCATATCACTTTTTCTTGTTCCCAAAAAGCTTCCAGATATCAATGGTAAAGCTGGGGTCTCCAATAAATTAAAAGTTGTTAGCCTGGAACACAAGATGGGGCTCCATGGAAGCCCAACTGCGGTCATGCAGTATGAAGGTGCTACTGGCTGGCTTATTGGACAGCCAAACGATGGATTGCGTGCAATGTTTACTATGATGAACAACGCAAGGTTGGGTGTTGGGGGTCAGGGTATTGGCGTTGCTGAAGCAGCTTTTCAGCACGCCACAGATTATGCATTGAACCGAAAGCAAGGTAAGGCAACCGTTCCCAATGCGCATGGCACAATTATTGATCACGCGGATGTTCGGCGCATGTTAATTTCAATGCGTGCGGATATTTTTGCTTCTCGATCACTTGAATTAGACAATGCAAAAGCAATCGATATGGCAACCGCAACGGGAGAAACAGAGTGGGTCAACCGGGCGGCCTTTTTAACTCCGATCACCAAAGTTTTTGGTACTGAGATTGGTGTTAATATATCTTATCTCGGAGTTCAGATTCATGGTGGTATGGGCTTCATTGAAGAAACTGGCGCAGCACAATTCAGCCGAGATGTCAGAGTAACTGCTATTTATGAAGGAACAAATGGGATCCAAGCTATGGATTTGGTTGGCAGGAAAATGATGGATAACGGTGAAACAGCATATGCAATTATTAACCAAATAAAAGAATACATCGATAATTTATCAATAATGAAAAAAGACTTAGCTGAACTTGTCGCTATAGCCAATGAAACACTTCGTGAAACCGTCGACTACTTTATATCGAGGAAAGATGTATCGGACCGTTTAGGTGGAGCTATGCCTTTTCTAATGGGATATGCTAGGGTTTTAGGTGGGTTTTATCATCTAAAAGCCGCAGTTGCGGAGGGAGGCACTGGGTCTCGGACTAAATTAGCTGAATTCTATATTCGTAGAATACTGCCAGAGGCAATGTCTTTTCTGGCTGCTGCAAGAAGTAATTCTGAAGAAATTTATAATCTTTCTATAGATGAGTTAGTTGGGTCATGAAGTGACTGTTCACTATCCTTGGGAAGCTGCTCCTGAATTTGCTCAACCTTTAAAAGTCGCTGATGGAATTTTCTGGTTTCGGGTGCCTCTGCCGATGCCCCTCGATCACGTGAACGTATACGTGCTTGAAGATAAAAATGGATGGACCGTTGTTGATACAGGTCTGTCAACAAAAAAAACAAAAGAAATGTGGCAAAGAATTTTTTCTGGTCCGTTGGCCGGTAAAGAAGTTCATAGATTAATTGTCACGCATCATCATCCAGATCATGTGGGTTTGGCTGGGTGGTTTCAAAAAGAATATGATGTAGCGCTATGGATGACGCGCACAGCATGGCTGACCGCCCGTATGCTATGTTTAGATGAGCAAAAGATACCCCCACCTGAAACGTTAGAGTTCTGGCGTAAAGCAGGGATGCGCTCGGATATTATCGAGGAGCGCCAGGGTGGAAAACCGTTTAACTTTGCTGATGCCGTATCTGCTTTACCACTTGGGTTTCGGCGTATTTTGGATAATGAAGAGATAAAGATAGGAGATAGGATTTGGAAGGTGAGGGTTGGAAATGGTCATGCGCCCGAGCATGCCACCTTTTGGTCCAAATCTGATGATATCGTAATTGCTGGGGATCAAATTATTTCATCTATAAGTCCTAATTTAGGCGTTTATGCAACAGAACCCAACGCTAATCCCGTAAAGGAGTGGATTGACAGCTGTCATAAGTTGAGTGCGTTTGCCACGGACGATCACCTTACTTTGTCTGGTCATAAGCTGCCATTTACTGGGTTAAAATTCCGCTTAAATCAAATGGTTGAAAATCATGAACTTGCACTTGATCGCCTCATTAATTTCTTAGAAAAGCCACATACTGCTGAAGAGTGCTTTAGTGTTTTATTTGGCAAAAGCATTCAAAAGTCGGAATATGGTTTGGCGTTAGTGGAGGCAGTTGCACATGTTAATTGCCTTCACTTAGAAGGGAAGATAACTAGACTCGTAGACAAAAACGGTGCCTACAGATACCAAAGATTATGATTAACTGGGGCAATTTTTATCTAACTTACGGGTGACAACTAGTTTAAAATTCGTTAAAAATAATTTCGTATTGGAAGGGAAGTAAAATGGCTCAAGAACACAAACATGGCGCAATGGACACTGAAGTGCAGGAAAAAACATTTGCTGGGTTCATAAATTGGACCACTAAGACAGTGATTATATGCATTTTAGCCCTTGTTTTTATAGCTTTAGTTAATGGATAGAAATTTAAGCTTCTCTTACCACAGGAAATAAGTACTCTTGCTACGAATTATGGTGGTTTCGGTTTTATCTATCGTCGTCTAACTGCGTATACACAAAATCGATTTTATTGTGAGTTATAAAAAATATGCTCATAATAAAAAAACATCATAACCTAGTTTATAAACAGAGTTTTGATCAACTGGACAATTTGGTTTGACAAAAAAAGATTTACTCCAAGGATATATAATCGCGCCTAATCCAGATGGTGTGAATTTAACTAAAACCGTTGAAGGTTTAGATCATTTTGGAAATACCGTTGTTAGTCAGGTTATTGAGGAAAAGCCACTAACAATTTATCTAAATAGCCAAGAAATTGTAACGGCGATGACAATAGGCGATTACCCTGAGTACTTGGCAGTGGGGTTTCTAAGAAACCAAGGAATGCTCGACGGATTAAACACTGTATCATCTGTGGATTATGACGAGGACCTATCCGTGGTTGTTGTCCGAACCAAAACAGAAACTAGTTTTGAGGACAAGTTAAAGAAAAAAACGAGAACCAGTGGTTGTGCTGTAGGAACAGTCTTTGGCGATATGATGGAAGGTTTGGAAGGTCTGGAACTTCCCGCAAGCCCTCTTCGTATTTCTTGGCTTTACGATTTGTCAAATAAAATAAATCAGACGCCGTCTCTTTATCTGGCGGCTGGTGCAATACATGGCACCGTTTTGTGCAAGCAAAATCAAGCCTTAGTCTATATGGAGGATGTTGGTAGGCACAACGCCGTTGATAAAATTGCGGGATGGATGGTGTCCAATGATGTTAGTGGTAGTGATAAGATACTTTATACAACTGGAAGATTAACATCGGAGATGGTGATTAAAACTGCACAAATGGGCATACCAATCTTAGTATCTCGCTCAGGATTTACGGCATGGGGTGTGGAAATTGCAGATAAGGTTGGTTTGACACTAATTGGTCGAATGAGAGGTCAAAGATTTACTTGTTTGGCGGGATCTAATCGCCTTATTTGGGATGTTGGTGACGAGAACGGTGATGACAAATAGGCCGCCTTCAGTCATTTTAGCTGGCGGCCTCGCACGTCGTATGGGTGGGGGACATAAGTCGATGCTAAAGATCGACGGGGTGCCGATGCTAGATCATGTGATCCAGCGGTTAAAGCCACAAGTTTCTCAAATTGCGCTCAATGTCAATGGCGATGCTTCTAAGTTTTCAGGCTATAATCTGCCTACTTTTGCAGATACCATACCAGGCTTCCTAGGCCCTTTAGCTGGTATTTTGTCTGGGTTGCGCTGGGCTCAGAATTTAAAAGCAGATTGTTTAATTTCAGTAGCAGCTGACACTCCCTTTTTCCCTAAAAACTTAGTTGAAAAGTTAGCAAATAATACTGCCGATATGAATGAGCCCCTCGCTTTGGCTTTTACAAGAGATGACAAAGGAAAAGTCCTTAGACACCCTACTTTTGGTATTTGGCCGGTATCACTTGCTGATAACCTAGAGAATGCTCTTCTAAAAGGGTTGAGAAAAATTGTCCTTTGGGTTGATCAAAATGATGGTAGAGGTGTTGAATTTGATCAATGTCTCTTTGATCCATTCTTCAATGTCAATTCGCCTGACGATTTAGCAAAAGCAGAGCGACTTATTGGGATGGCAAAATGAAAATCTTTGGCGTAACAGGTTGGAAAAATTCTGGGAAAACAGGACTTGTCGAGAGACTGGTAGCTGAGTTTATACATCGAGGGTTGAGTGTCTCGACTGTGAAGCATGCACATCATACTTTTGATGTTGATCATCCTGGAAGAGATAGTTACCGCCATAGGGTCGCTGGAGCAAAAGAAGTGCTACTTGTCTCCAAAAATAGATGGGCAATCATGCATGAATTGAGGGATGAAGATGAACCAAATCTAGCAGAAATATTAACAAAAATTGAGAAAGTTGATTTGGTTATAATTGAGGGGTTTAAACGAGACCGGCATCCAAAAATAGAAGCATTTCGAGAAGAAACAAAGACTCCTGTTATTGCATTGCAAGACGATACTATCGTTGCAGTAGCAGCTAGTTCATCCCTGACTGATCTCAGCATACCCGTGTTTGATTTAGATAGCACTTCGGAGATAGCAGATTTCATTTCAAACTTTTTAGATTTAAATGTTTGATCATGTGTTTGCTATAGACTGGTCAGCAAGCTCTCGGCCAAGTCCCAAAAAGCCATCTCCAGATTCCATTTTTATTGCTCAAAAAGACTTTGAAAATACAATATATCATCCAAAATATTTTAGGACCCGTATGTCGGCTTATGAGTATTTGAGGGGTCAGCTTGAAGAAAATATTGCACAAGGCAAGCGCCAGTTAGTGGGGTTTGACTTCTCATTTGGTTTCCCAACAGGGTTTTTATCAAACTTAGTAGGAGCGCAGAATATGCGATTTCTTTGGAAGTGGTTCTTTCACGAGATACTAGATGATCATGAAAATTCAAATAATAGATTTTTAGTAGCAGACAAAATAAATTCACTATGTAAAGGCATCGGCCCATTCTGGGGTTGTCCTGTAAACCTAAAGCTGCCAAATCTGCCGGCCAAAGGAACAGAATGTAAAGAGCACGATTTTCCAAAATTTCGATTGTGCGAGCAATTCACCGCGGCGCAACCAGTCTGGAAGCTCTATACTACCGGGGCGGTAGGCTCGCAGACTTTACTAGGTTTGCCATACTTACATCGTTTAGCAGTAGAATTTGGTAAGGAAATAGCTTTCTGGCCATTTGATAATGAAGCATTGTTGGCGAACAATAAAATTGTTGTCTGTGAGATTTATCCAAGTATGTTCTTTGACAGTCATGCGCAAAAAAAATTAATCAATTTGTATCCAGATCAACAATATAAAATAAAGGACGCTTCTCAAGTGCAAGTAATGGCTGATGTATTATTACATTCACCTAAAATGCCTTGGTTTGAAGAATACTTAGACCTTAGGAATTATTCTGAGAAAATAAGAGAAGAGGGCTGGATTTTTGGTCAAATAATGGAGGGTGGTTTATGAAGAAACCACCGCCACTGACGAACGATTGCTTCGCGTTGCCTCAAGGAACCAATTGGACCCCAGTAGATGAAGCCCTAAAACATTTAAAATCAGCTTCAAAGTGTTTGGTTGGGACGCAGCAGTTGTCCGTGTTAGATGCCATAGGGAGAGTTTTGGCCACTAATATTCATGCTGGTTCCAGCAGCCCTCCTTATTCAAATTCTGCCGTTGATGGTTACGCAGTTAAGTCAAGAGATTTAAAAAAAAGTGGCCTAATAAGCCTTGCAATTGTGCCCGGAAGAGCCGCTGCTGGGCATCCATATTCTGGGGAAATTAAAGAGGGTGAGGCTCTTCCAATATATACTGGCGCCAAAATGCCCACTGGAGCTGATACAGTTGTTATAAAAGAAGACACTGTTTCTGAAAACAATACGGTTAATTTTTATGGCCCAATTAAGGCTGGATCGAATACTCGAGATCTGGGAGAGGATGTTGAGGAAGATGCATTTATACTCCAAAAAGGGAAAAGGGTTACACCAGGTGATATTGCTTTGATGGTTTCCACGGGTGTTTCTTCTATCACTGTATATTCAAAGCTGAAGATTGGAATATTTTCGACTGGTGATGAAGTGATCAATTCAGGTATCAGCCCTTCTGATGGGCAAGTATTTGACTCTAACCGTCCACTTTTACACTCACTATTAGTAGAGTGGGGTTTTGATGTAATTGATTTTGGTATTCTCAGAGACAACAGGAAAGATATTGAGAGTACTTTAGAACAAGCAAGTAAAAATGTAGATGTAATTATAACTTCAGGTGGCGCGTCAGCAGGGCAGGAAGATTACATGTCCCCCATACTAACACAAAATGATAGCCTTTCGGTTTGGCGCATTGCAGTGAAACCGGGTCGGCCGCTGATATTAGCTGTTTATAACGGTAAGCCAGTTTTTGGGTTGCCTGGTAACCCAGTGGCAGCAGGAACATGTGCTATGGTTTTTGCTAAGCCAGCATTAAACGTTTTTTCAGGTAGGAATTGGTTGGAGCCGCTATCATTTGAATTGCCGGCTAACTTTGCTAAATCCAAGAAGGCCGGTCGCCGTGAATTCCTAAGAGCGAGAGTTCGGAATGGGAAAGTAGATATTTTTAAATCGGAGGGATCTGGACGAATAAGTGGTCTCTCGTGGGCAGAGGGTTTTGTGGATCTGCCAGAGCATGAATTGTCTGTAACACCTGGTGAAAATGTGAAATTTATCCCATTTTCGTCCTATATGGTTTAGTTTTTCCGCCAGTGTTTTTTGCTAGCTATAAATTTTTTATGTGTATGGGCTTTGAAAGCTGGACAATTTTTATCGCATATGAAAAACGATGCGGATTAGGAGACTCCAAATGACAACAACACGTTTTGCACCTTCTCCCACCGGATATTTGCATATTGGGAACTTACGTGCGGCATTAATGAATTTTTTAATAGCCAGAAAGTCTCAGGGGGAGTTTATTTTAAGAATAGATGATACTGACGCAGAACGATCGAAGCAGGAGTTCATCGATTCAATATTGTTTGATTTGGAATGGCTTGGATTACATTGGGATAGAATTGAATATCAGTCAAAAAGGCTGGAAAGGTATTTACGCACTGCTGAAGATCTAAGGAAGATCGGCAGATTTTACGAATGTTTTGAAACACCTACTGAACTAGATTTAAAAAGAAAAAAACTGCTCAATATGGGGAAACCGCCTGTTTATGACAGAGCTTCTTTAAATCAGAGCGAAGATGAAAAACTTGCACTTAGGGCGAACCGTGGCTCAGGGCATTGGAGGTTTCTATTAGATCACGAAAGAGTTACATGGAACGATGGTATACTTGGTGACATCTCAATCGATGCTGCATCAGTCTCTGATCCAGTTCTAATTAGAGGTGACGGTCAATTTTTGTATACTTTGGCTTCGGTAGTAGACGATATAGAAATGGGTGTTACAGATATTGTGCGTGGGGCTGATCATGTTACAAACACCGCCACGCAGATCCAAATAATGAAAGTACTAGGAGCCTCAGCTCCAAACTTTGCACATCACTCGTTGCTTATTGGATCACAGGGAGAGTCTTTGTCAAAAAGGTTTGGAACGATGGCGCTGAAGGATTTGCGGGCTTCTGGATTAGAGCCATTTTCAATAATATCTTTAATTGCAAGGCTTGGGTCGAGCCAGCCTGTGGAATTATATTCTGATTTTGAAGAAGTGGCAGCAGGATTTGATTTATCAAACTTTGGCTCTGCACCCACAAAGTTTGATCTAAATGATCTGAAACCTTTAACACAACGCTATGTTCAAAAACTGCCATTCGAAGCAATAGAAGATGATCTAATAAGTGCTGGTGTACCTCCTACCTTAGCAAAACCTTTTTGGGATGTTGTCCGAGAAAACCTTAGGAAGCGCTCTGATTTAGCTGCGTGGTGGATAATTTGCAAAGAGGGTGCAGAACCGCTTATTGATGACGAAGATAAAGAATTCGTCAAAGAAGCTCTGACCTTACTGCCCTCACAGCCATTTACATCAGAGACATGGGGTCAATGGACTGAATCAGTTAAAGAGAAAACGGGTAGAAAAGGTAAAAATTTGTTTATGCCCCTTAGAAAAGCCTTAACAGGAAAGGAGCATGGCCCGGATATGTCGGCGCTTTTACCCTTTTTAAAAGTAATCAAAGCGAAGGAATAATTTTAAACTAAAGACCAATAAATCCCCCAAAGCTAAATTTTCTCTAGATCATGGGTTTAGAGATTTTTTTGAGGGGAAGTTTGATAGTTACTTTTCCATTCTTGCATTGTCATTCCGTAGAATAGTTCCCTAGCTTCTTCTTTATCCATAGATATTCCCCGATCGACGGCTGCCTCTTGATACCATCTTGCGAGACAGTTTCGACAGAAGCCTGCTAAATCCATTAAATCAATATTTTGAACATCAGTACGTTTGTCCATTAAATGTTTTTTTAACGAGCGAAATGCAGCCGCTTCTAATTCAAGTCTAATTTGATCGTCCATTAATATCTCCAGCGCGATAGATAGTTTCCACTTTATCTCTAAATGGTTTTTAAATTAAAGCATCAAAGATATTGCTATACAATGATTAGTAGAAACCATGAATATTCTTTTAGTGAATAGTAGAGTTTTTTGGGAATTTTTAACTTGGCGATTTTTATTTCCCAAATTGTAAAAAGTTTCTAGAAATATCTTATGCATATCCATGTTGCGCCCATAACTAAAATAGTTCATACAAAATTATGTTATCGCTAACAATTTTCTGTGGTTCTCATGGTATAAAGGAAAGTTAATGAGACGTCATCGCAATGTAAAAATCGTTGCAACACTTGGTCCGGCTTCAGATGATTACGAAACTATTAAAGAGTTACATTTGGCTGGCGCTGATGTATTTCGCCTAAATATGAGCCATGGATCGCACGACGATATAGCGCAGCGTCATCAAATTATAAGAAAAATTGAGGAAGAATTAAATAGTCCAATAGGTATACTTGCTGATTTACAGGGACCAAAATTACGTGTTGGAGAGTTCGATAATGGCTCTGAAAATCTGATTGAGGGACAAGATTTTTGTCTTGATTTAAGGCCTGCTAAGGGAACTTCGAAAAGAGTTAGTCTGCCACACCCTGAGATTTTCGCCGCTCTTTCTGCTGGATCAGTTCTATTGGTAAATGATGGCAAGATTAAATTAGAAGTAAAATCATGTGGTGAGGATTTTGCTGATTGTATTGTCAAAGCCGGTGGTGCGATTTCAAATCGCAAAGGAGTAAACGTCCCTGATGTAATTCTTCCGCTGGCTGCATTGTCTGATAAAGATAGAACAGATTTAGAATTTGCCTGTGGTCTTGGTATTGATTGGCTGGCGCTTTCTTTTGTGCAACGCCCTGAAGATGTTATGGAGGCCCGTGAATTAGCAAAAGGGCGAGCTGCCATCTTATCAAAAATCGAAAAGCCGGCCGCACTTTCGAGATTTGATGATATTCTCAAATGTTCGGACGGTATAATGGTAGCTCGTGGTGATTTAGGTGTTGAATTGCCAGTACAGAATGTCCCTCCGGTTCAAAAAAGATTAGTTCGGGCATGCCGTGCAGCCGCCAAGCCAGTAATAGTTGCAACACAGATGTTGGAAAGTATGATTGAAAGTCCTATGCCGACCCGCGCAGAGGTGTCAGATGTGGCTACAGCGATATATGAGGGTTCTGACGCTATAATGCTATCTGCGGAGTCTGCGGCCGGTCTATATCCAATAGACGCAGTCCGAACTATGGATAATGTTGCAATTGAGGTTGAAAGTGATCCAACATATCGAGAAATCATAGAAGCATCTCGGAACGCACGTCGTAACTCTGTGGCAGATGGAATTGTTTCAGCTGCGAGAGAGATCGCTGAAACAACTGACATCAAAGCTATCAGTTGTTACACTAAATCTGGTACTACAGCTTTGCTTATAGCCAGGGAGAAACCTCGGGTTCCAATTATTGCCATGACCTCGGAAATAGAAACCGCACGAAGGTTATCACTGACATGGGGTACAAATACTTTAATGTCAGGAGCGAAGCAACGTTTTAAGGAAGCGGTCGTAAGTGCAGTTAGAGGCGCACTGTCAGAAGGTTATGCTGCTGAAAATGATCAAATAGTAATAACGGCAGGTGTTCCATTTAACATTCCTGGAACGACAAATATTTTGCGGGTGGCCCCATGTAACGAACGAATGATCTATTCAATGGATCCAGAGTAGAGAACGTTATAGGAAATTATAAGTATCTTAACGTTCAGAGAAGCCCTAAAAATAATGAAGATTGTACTTGCACACGGTAATAACAGCAGGTATGCCACCCACGCGGGGCCGGCGAATGGCATGCCGAGTCTCGTTTGAACTTTTTCCTAAGGAGAACCAAATGCCTAAGATGAAGACTAAATCGAGCTGTAAAAAGCGATTTAAAGTGACCGCCACTGGTAGAGTAAAAACTGGTCAGGCAGGAAAGCGGCACGGAATGATCAAGCGATCAACTAAATTTATTCGTACAGCACGAGGCACTACAACGCTTAGCGCCCCTGACGAAAAAATCGTTAAGGGCATGATGCCCTACGCGCGATAAGGAGAGTTAACATGTCTCGAGTAAAAGGTGGCACAGTAACACACGCCCGACACAAAAAAATTGTTGATCAGGCAAAAGGCTATTACGGTCGGCGTAAAAATACTTTCAAGGTGGCTGCGCAAGCAGTTGATAAGGCCAATCAATACGCGACCCGCGATCGTCACAATAAAAAGCGAAACTTTAGAGCATTGTGGATCCAAAGAATAAACGCTGCTGTTCGTGCCCATGATGACGGGCTTTCGTACAGTAAGTTTATAAATGGATTAACGAGAGCTGGGATAGAGGTAGACCGCAAGGTGCTTGCTGATCTTGCTGTACATGAACCAACGGCTTTTAGCACAATAGTGGATCAAGCTAAAGCCGCACTAGCAGCATAGCTTCAAAAAAAAATTGCATACAAAGCCGTGCAGAAAGCGCGGCTTTTTTGTTGGACTGAGTACGAAAAACTTGTCAATCTATCTAAATATGATAGCACAATACTGTTTAGGCAGTGGGGTAAAATGGACGAGCTAAGAGTAAAGTATATTAAAGCCATTGCTGACGCAAAAGATGAAATTGCGCTTGAAGAAGTTCGTCTTGCAGCTCTTGGTAAAAAAGGTGAGGTCAGTTTGCAAATGCGTGAACTTGGCAAAATGACACCAGAAGAGCGTCAAGTGTCTGGTCCCTTGCTAAACGCCCTAAAAGATGAAATTAATTCAGCGCTTAATGCGAAAAAGAATGCCCTGGCAGATGCTGTATTGAATGCACGCCTTGAAACTGAATGGTTGGATGTAACCTTACCATCAAGGGCAATACATACTGGATCTGTTCATCCAATTTCTCAGGTAACGGAAGAGGTTATAGCGATTTTTGCAGATATGGGGTTTTCGGTTGCTGAAGGACCAAGGATTGAAACAGATTGGTATAATTTTGATGCACTTAATATACCTGGCCATCATCCAGCAAGAGCCGAAATGGACACTTTCTACATGAAACGAAACTCAGATGATAAGCGGCCGCCCCACGTCTTAAGAACACATACCAGCCCCGTACAGGTACGCACAATGGAAAAGAGTGGCGCGCCAATTCGTGTAATATGTCCTGGTGGAGTATACCGAGCTGACTATGACCAGACCCATACGCCAATGTTTCATCAGGTTGAGGGATTGGCTGTAGATAAAGATTTATCAATGGCAAACTTAAAATGGGTGCTTGAGCAATTTGTGAAGGTCTTTTTCTCAGTAGATGATGTTGAGTTACGGTTTAGAGCATCGCATTTCCCTTTTACAGAACCATCTGCCGAAGTGGATATAAGATGTTCGTGGGATGATGGGCAATTAAAAATAGGCGAAGGTGATGACTGGTTGGAAATACTTGGGTCTGGGATGGTGCATCCTAAAGTGTTGAGTGCAGGGGGCATTGATCCCAATATTTGGCAAGGGTTTGCCTTTGGTATGGGAATAGACCGGATCGCAATGCTAAAATATGGAATTCCTGATTTAAGATCATTTTTTGACAGTGACCTAAGATGGTTGCGCCATTATGGTTTTGCATCTTTGGATCAACCGAATTTACACGCTGGACTAAATCGCTAAGTGAAAAAATGTTTTTAAATCTAATAATATTAACAAAGCATCCAATAATTTTTTATAATCTTTAAGAGACAGTCACCCAAAATAATTACGGACAGGCATAATGAAATTTACATTTTCTTGGTTAAAAGAGCATCTGGATACCACCGCTTCATTAGACGAAGTTGTATATGCTTTGACTGACCTGGGCCTAGAGGTGGAAGAAGTAAGTGATCCAATAAAAAAACTAAACCATTTTACAATAGGAAAGGTTCTCAAGGCCAAGAAGCATGACGATGCGGACAAATTACGAGTTTGTATAGTTCATACTGATAATGGTGAGGCACAAATAATTTGTGGTGCACCGAATGCTAGAGAAGGTATCCTTGTTGTTGTAGCAAAGCCAGGCGTATACGTGCCTGGAATTGATACGACAATCGGCGTGGGTAAAATCCGAGGAATAGAGAGCCATGGAATGATGTGCTCTGAACGAGAAATGGAGCTGTCAGACGAGCACGATGGTATAATCGAACTTCCCTCGGGCGATATAGGTGAACCTTATGGTGACTGGCTATTACAAAACGAGCCTGAGAAAGTTGATGCAGTTGTTGAAATCGCCATAACGCCTAACAGGCCAGATGCATTGGGCGTTCACGGTATTGCCCGTGATTTGGCGGCTAGAGGCTTAGGTGCTTTGAGACCAATGGAGATACAGCCCATTCCTGGCAAATTTAAATGTCCAATATCTGTGTCCATTGAACCTGAAACTCTAATCAATGCGCCAGTTTTCTACGGTAGATTGATACGAGGGGTAAAGAACGGCCCATCACCACAGTGGTTACAGAATAAATTACGTGCGATTGGTTTGCGACCTATTTCCGCTTTGGTAGATATTACGAATTTTTTTACCTATGATAATAATCGACCGCTACATGTTTTTGATGCAGATAAGTTAAATGGAAATTCTATTAGAGTGCATGCTTCCCAAGGAGGGGAAAAATTTAACGCATTAGATGATAAAGAGTACGTCTTATCAGAAGGTATGACAGTAATTTCTGACAATGTAGGGGTAGAAAGTTTAGCAGGCATAATGGGAGGCATTGGTTCTGGTTGTACTGATAATACAGAGAATGTTTTTATTGAGGCTGCATACTTTAATCCAATAACGACAGCTTACACCGGACGAGAATTAAAAATAAATTCAGATGCTCGATATCGCTTTGAGAGAGGGATAGATCCAGAGTGGACGGCCTTTGGTATTGAGGCGGCAACAAAAATGATAATTGAATTATGTGGCGGTGAACCATCTGAGGTTGTCCAAGCCGGAGAAATCCCTAAACATAGTAGAGCATACAAAGTAGATACTGCAAGAATTGAGTCCTTAGTTGGCATGGCAATTCCAGCAGATGACCAATTGAAAATTTTGGAGAACTTAGGCTTTGTTATCAATGAAGATAATGCCAAAGTGCCAAGCTGGCGGCCAGATGTTCAGGGTGAAGCTGACCTTGTCGAAGAGGTGGCGCGCGTAGTATCTCTTACAAAACTACAGGGTAAACCGCTTCCTAGGGTTAGTAACTCTGTCCCAAAACCTGTCTTAAGTGCAACGCAGCTAAGAGAACAATCTTCGCGGCGAGCTGCAGCGGGAATGGGATATAACGAATGTGTGACATATAGTTTTATTGATGAGAAAAGCGCCAAGTTATTTGGCGGTGGGGATCCTGCCACCCAGCTAGAAAATCCAATTTCGAGCGAAATGAGCCATATGCGTCCAGATTTACTGCCGGGCTTGTTACAAGCTGCTTCAAGAAACCAAGCTCGAGGTTTTTTTAATATGGCGCTATTTGAATTAGGACCTGTTTTCACCGGAGGTGATCCCGGTTATCAGCAAATGAACCTTAGTGGTGTTTTGATTGGGCAAACTACTTCAAAAGATGTGCACGGGCAGGAGAGGGAAGTAGATGTTTTTGACGTTAAGTCCCATATAGAAAATATATTATCTTCAACTGGAGCACCAGCTAAATTTCAAATTTTACGTGGTGCAGAATCCTATTGGCATCCGGGACGGCACGGACGCATTTGTCTTGGCCCAAAGAAAACTCTTGGGGTTTTTGGTGAGCTACATCCCAAAATTCTAAGTTTTTTTGATTTAAAAGGACCGATAGTTGGCTTTACTATTTTGCTGGATAATATTCCTCTACCTCGAAATTCAAAAACTACTCGTCCACCATTAAGAGCAAGATCTTTGCAGGCAGTCGAGCGGGACTTTGCTTTTGTTGTTGGCGAAAAGGTAGAAGCTTTAGCAATAACCACTGCAGCAATGGGGTCTAAAAAGGATATCATTGAAGATGTTAAAGTTTTTGATGAGTTTATTGGAGGTGATTTAGTTTATGGAAAGAAGTCAGTTGCAATTACAGTAAGACTGCAACCCACTGAAAATACTCTTACTGAAACTGAGATCGAACAAGTAAGCAAAAGTATTATAGATAGAGTAGAATCTGCTACAGGTGGAATTTTGCGCAGCTAATTAAGCCATGATTTCAAATTTTCTGAATTAAATGAACGGCAAATTTGAAGTTTCATTTCAACAGGTAAAAGGAGAATTAAATGCTATGTGTCTATTTAGCAGGTGAAATTCACACTAATTGGCGAGAACAAATAGCGGAAGGTGCTGAAAATCTTAATGTCATGTTTACAGCTCCTGTAACTGATCATGAGGCTAGTGATGATTGTGGTGTCAAAATAATGGGGTCTGAGGAATTGAAGTTCTGGCACGATCACAAAGGTGCAAAACTTAATGCAATTAGGACAAGAAAATTTATAGAGGAAGCTGATATTGTCGTAGTACGTTTTGGTGAAAAATATAAGCAGTGGAATGCAGCGTTTGAGGCTGGTTACGCAGCAGCACTCGGTAAGTCAATTATTGTCATGCATGGGACGGACCATCAGCATGCATTAAAAGAGGTAGACGCTGCAGCGTTGGCAGTAGTAGAAACTTCTAATCAGGTTGTAGAAATATTAGAGTACATCGCAAAAGGAACCTTGCCAGCTTAGCCACCAAAGTTGGTTAACGGGATATTAATCTAATTTTGTTTAATGTTTATTGCTCAAAGTTTTAAGATCAGGTTTAACAGTTTCTAGCCCAAGTGCTTCACCGACTGCTGCGTATGTTAATTTTCCATCGTGTACATTGAGCCCATTAAATAAATGTGGGTCATCCAAACAAGCCTTTATCCATCCTTTATCTGCAAGTGAAATAATAAAAGGGAGTGTGGAATTTCCTAACGCCAAAGTTGAACTGCGCGGAACTGCTCCAGGCATGTTTGCAACGCAATAATGCATTATGCCATCTATTTCGTAAACTGGGTCACTATGGGTTGTGGCGCGTGATGTTTCGAAACATCCGCCTTGATCGATTGCAACGTCAACTAATGCGGCTCCAGATTGTAGGGTAGACAGTTGCTCCTTACTGATTAATTTTGGAGCTTCTGCGCCTGCTACTAGAACGGCACCAATGATTAAATCTGCCTGTAACGCGAGTTCAGAAGTTATCTTTTGTGATGCATATCCATTTTTAAAAAGGTCACCAAAAACATCATCAATATAACGTAGACGCGCTAATGATTTATCTAAGACGGTGACATCGGCACCCATCCCAGCTGCGACCCTTGCTGCATTGGTACCAACCATACCGCCACCGAGAACCAAAACTTTTGCAGGTGCTACTCCAGGAACTCCTCCTAAAAGAACGCCTCTACCGCCATTTGCCCTCTGTAAAGCCCAAGCTCCCATCTGGGGTGCAAGACGACCTGCGACCTCCGACATTGGTGCCAATAGCGGCAAGCCGCCATTTAAATCCGTTACCGTTTCGTAAGCGATTGCCGTACATCCACTTTTGATAAGGTCATGAGTTTGTTCAGGGTCTGGTGCGAGATGGAGATAGGTAAATAAAAGTTGTCCGCTTTTAAGCATTTTTCGTTCGATTGCCTGGGGTTCTTTAACCTTAACGATCATTTCAGCTGTATCAAAAACCTCTTTTGCAGTTCCAACGATATTTGCACCCTCTTGTACATAATCACTATCACCAAATCCTGATCCTAGTCCGGCATCTGTCTCTATGGTTACCTTATGACCGCGCCCGACCAATTCTCTCACAGCAACTGGTGTCAGACCTACTCGAAATTCTTGTGGTTTTATTTCTTTTGGGCAACCAACTTTCATAAACTAATCTCCTAATTAATTTAAGAGAATAATACGTTGATTGTACTAACATTTTGTGGCATTTATTGCTCAATTTAGGTCAAAAATCGCAATTAAATTCTAATTTTGGTAAAAACTTTGAAATGAAATTCGATAAAAATAAATTGGATAGCACAGATTTACGAATCCTAAAGACTCTACAGATTAAGGGTAGAATTTCAAACGTGGAGCTGGCCGATGAGATCAATTTATCTCCTTCAGCATGTCACAGAAGGATCCAAAGAATTGAAGAGGGGGGATTTATTAAAGATTATGTAGCATTATTAGATCCAAGAAAAGTTGGGGTGCCAACGACTGTCTTTGTAGAGATTACATTGACAGCTCAAGCCGATGATATCCTTGATGCTTTTGAGCAAGCTGTTTCTAAAATACCTGATGTGCTAGAGTGTCATTTGATGGCCGGCTCTGCTGATTATATTCTGAAGGTAGTGGCGGAAGATACAGATGATTACTCAAGGATCCACAGACAACATCTAACGCGACTACCCGGAGTTGCACAAATGCAAAGTTCGTTTGCGCTTCGTACTGTATTTAAAACTACATCACTACCAATTTAAAGTACCGTGAGTATGTATAACCCAAAAATAATAATCATGGAATTTTCTAGAGTTTTCTCTAACATTCTGAGACAATAGTTATTAACTTTGATTGCCCAGAGTTCTTGTTAGTTTTAGTATCTCAAATAATTTAAATTAAGCCGAGACAAGTAGACAAAGTGAAAAATGAAAAATAACCAAAGGGACAAATTTAGTTGGCTAGAGGCTGAACTAAATGAAACATACGATGAAATGTTTGAGGCTGAGTTTTCTGAGCCAATGCTCCCAGATGAATTTTGGAAAATATATAAAGGTGAGCGTCCTGACACTCTAGAAAAAAGAACCTATTTTCGCAATTTATTAAGGCTTCAAATGGAGTTGATAAAATTACAGGACTGGGTGGAAAATACTGGATCGAAAGTGCTGATAATTTGTGAAGGTCGTGATGGGGCGGGTAAAGGAGGTGTGATCAAGAGGATCACTCAACGTTTAAATCCTAGGGTTGCACGCGTAGTTGCTCTACCCAAACCCACTGAGCGCGAAATGACACAATGGTATTTTCAGCGTTATGTACCGCATCTACCTGCAGGTGGTGAGATCGTATTATTTGACAGATCTTATTACAACCGAGCTGGGGTGGAACGTGTTATGGGTTTTGCGTCTGAAGAGCAAGTAGAGCAGTTTTTTAGAGATGTGCCTGAGTTTGAGAGGATGCTGGTTCGATCTGGAATAATCGTTTTAAAATATTGGTTTTCAATTTCAGATGAAGAACAGCAGTTACGTTTTATGATGAGAATTCATGACCCAATGCGACAATGGAAGCTTTCTCCGATGGATCTCGAAAGTAGGGTAAGGTGGGAAGATTATACAAAGGCTAAGGAGGAAATGTTTTCTAGAACAAACATTTCCGAAGCTCCTTGGTACATTGTCGAGGGAAACGACAAAAAAAGAGAACGATTAAATTGTATTGAGCATATATTGAGTCAAATTCCATATTCGGAAGTTGATAATTCAAAAATAGAACTACCCAATAGGGTCTTTAACCCTGACTATGAAAGACGCGTGCTTCCCGATGAACTTTATGTTCCTAAGGTATATTAAGTTTATAAATAATAAATAAAAACCCCCAACACTGGTGGGGGTTTGATAGAAATACTTTAAAGCATACCTTCGCGTTGTGCTTTCTTACGTGCCAATTTTCGAGCCCGCCTTATTGCTTCAGCCTTTTCACGAGCTTTTTTTTCAGACGGTTTCTCAAAATGCTGCTTCAGCTTCATTTCACGAAACACACCTTCTCGCTGTAGTTTCTTTTTTAAAGCACGAAGAGCTTGGTCTACGTTATTATCTCTTACACTTACCTGCATGTGGTAGTCACCACCTTTCAAATTTTGAGTTGCGCTTTATCGCAGGAAATGTTTGGTTATCAAGAAATTAAAATTTTGTCCATAGTATAAAATTGAGAATAAAAGATAGTTATGTCAGAGCAAGAACGCACATTAGAGAAGCTACTGTCGGCCGCGAAACTACACGTCCCTTTTGATGGCTGGGGAGATGAAACTTTTAACGCATGTTGCCATGATGCTGGTTTGGACCCACAGATAGCGCGTCTTTATTGTCCACGTGCTGGCTTGGACCTTGCAATTTACTATCATCGATCGATTGACAAATACTTAATTGAGAAAAATGAATTACAAGAGCTGGGTGACATCAAATTAAGGGATAAAGTAGCTAAGCTGATACAGAATCGTCTGGAACTTGTTGAGGACAAAGAACTCGTTCGACGCGCTACTACTTTATTCGCTTTGCCTCATAATAATCTGACTGGTTTGAAATTAATCTGGGAAACTTCGGATACTGTATGGAAGATAGTCGGTGATACTTCTAACGATATCAACTGGTATACCAAAAGAATGACACTTTCTGCAGTATATGGGGCGGTGGTTTTATTCTGGCTCGGGGATAATTCATCCGAAAATGAAAAAACGTGGGATTTTTTGGATAGACGGCTATCAGATGTAATGGGGTTTGAGAAATTCAAAAGTTCGGTTCGAGTGAACCCTGTTCTAAAGCCATTGAGTGATTTTATTATCAAATCTGCTGCTGGCATTAAAGCTCCCGTCAACCATCCAGCGTCCAAACCAGGTAATTTCCACTGAGTTCCCACCGTAAAAGTTAACTTGTTAGGGTATCAATGAAGGTAATTGAAATAACAAAACCGGGTGGCCCAGAGGTCTTAAAAGTATCAACAAGATCATGTCCAGAACCTGAAAGCGGACAAGTTTTAATAAAGGTTGCTTTTGCTGGCGTTAATAGACCGGATGCATTGCAGAGAGCAGGGCTTTACAAACCGCCGAGGGACGCTTCAGATTTGCCTGGTCTAGAAGCCGCAGGCGAAGTTGTGAAAATTGGCAAGGCTGTAAGTGGTGTTTCTGTTGGTGACAATGTATGTGCCTTGCTTCCTGGCGGAGGATATGCTGAATACGCAACCACACAAGCAGCCCATTGCTTGCCCATTCCCGATGGTTTTTCTTTGAAACAAGCTGCTTGTTTGCCTGAAACTTTTTTCACTGTTTGGTCAAACGTAATGTTGCGTGGTGGATTAAAAGCAGGTGAGAGTTTTTTAGTTCATGGGGGTTCCTCGGGTATTGGAACCACGGCAATACAACTTGCAAACAAAGTGGGAGCGAGAGTTTTCGCTACTGCCGGTAGTAATGAGAAATTGTCGGCGTGTATCAGATTAGGAGCTGAAGTTGGTATAAACTACAAAGAAAAAGATTTTGTTGAGGAAATAAAAAAAATAGGTGGTGTGGATGTAATTCTGGATATGGTAGGAGGTGATTACATTTCTAAAAATTTGAAGTGTTTAAATGATGACGGAAGATTAGTCCAAATAGCTTTTCTGCAGGGGTCTAAAGTGGAAGTAAATTTTGCCCAATTAATGATGCGTCGGCTGACATTCACTGGGAGTACATTGAGACCCCAGTCCAATTTTCAGAAAGCTCAAATAGCAAATGATCTGGCAGAAAAAGTTTGGCCATTACTGCGAAATGGAAGTATCGAGCCCGAGATCGATAGTGAATTTCCTCTTTCTGATGCATCAGAGGCTCATCGACGAATGGAGAGCTCAGCTCACATTGGGAAAATAGTGCTTAAAGTTGGATAATAATTGGTCCGAAATTATTGGTAATCTATACTTAGAACTTCATAAGACTTTTCACCGCCGGGTGTTCTGACTTCCACGCTATCTCCTACATCTTTCCCTATTAGTGCTCTTGCTATTGGTGATTTTACGTTTAACAGCCCTTTTTCAATATTAGCTTCATGCTCACCAACAATTTTCCAAGTTTTTTCTTCGTCAGTTTCTTCGTCAGCAACAGTAACCGTCGCTCCAAACTTTATTGATCCTGACAAAGATTTTGGGTCAATTACATCCACGAGAGATAGAATGGCTTCCAGTTCTTTAACTCGTCCTTCAATGAAACTTTGTTTTTCTCTGGCTGAATGGTATTCAGCATTTTCAGATAGATCGCCATGCTCTCGGGCTTCCGCAATGGCTCTGATTATTGCCGGACGCTCCTCCGATTTCAAAATCTTTAGCTCTGCTTCCAGCGCTTTGTGCCCAATGGGTGTAATGGGTATTTTTTCCATTCACGTCTTCTTTCGTCACCATTAATGTTTTATTAGTCTACTTCATTGTAAAATAATATCTCAACGCATAATTAGATCGTACCAAGACATATAATAATCTTTCAACTAATATTCATAATATTTCCCAAATTCAAAACAATTTCTTCACATTTTTGGGCTACAATGACGCAAAAGTTATTTTTAGAGGTAAGAACAATTGACGTGCAAAGAATAAGCACCATAAATACTTAAAGAAAGCTAAATCAAAAGTGGGGTCTGAGACGTGACAGTCGTTGAACGCGAAATGATGGAATGCGATGTTGTTATCGTTGGAGCGGGGCCAGCGGGCCTATCAGCAGCAATAAGACTAAAGCATTTGGATAAAGACTTAAACGTTATTGTTTTAGAAAAAGGTTCCGAGGTTGGTGCTCACATATTATCGGGAGCCGTTCTTGATCCGTCCGGTCTGGATAGACTTATGCCAGATTGGCGGGATCGTAATGCTCCCATAACTGTGCCAGTTAAAAAAGATAATTTTTATATTTTGGGACAAGCTGGACAAATTCGGCTGCCAAATTTCTTAATGCCACCACTAATGAACAATCATGGTAACTACATTGTATCTATGGGCAACGTTTGTAGATGGATGGCGGAACAGGCAGAAGCATTAGGCGTCGAAATCTTTCCTGGCATGGCATGCTCAGATTTGGTTTTTGGTGAAAATGATGAACTTAAGGGTGTCGTTGCAGGAGAATTCGGACTTGGTCAAGATGGAGAGCCAACTGATGCATACGAACCGGGAATGGAGTTACACGGTAAATATGTTTTTTTATCGGAAGGAGTGCGTGGTTCATTATCAAAAAAGCTAATAGAAAAATATTCTTTGGACGCTGAGAGTGATGCCCCTAAATTTGGGTTGGGAATGAAAGAAATATGGGAAGTGCTTCCGGAAAATCATAGTGAAGGCGAAGTTACTCATACAATGGGGTGGCCACTTGGATTTAAGAATTCAGGAGGATCTTTTGTCTACCATTTGGACAATAACCAAGTCTACGTGGGCTATATTGTCGATCTTAATTATAAAAACCCTTATTTGTTCCCATACATGGAATTTCAAAAATTCAAGCATCACCCCAAAATAGCGAATATGCTAAAAGGAGGAAAACGGGTGGCTTATGGAGCGAGAGCGGTCACCAAAGGCGGTGTTCAATCAATTCCAAAGGTTGCGTTTCCAGGAGGAGCCCTTCTTGGATGTTCTGCAGGACTAGTAAACTTGCCGCGAATTAAAGGGAATCACAATGCTATGCATTCAGGAATTGACGCAGCCGAGGCAGCATTCAAGGCTATCAACGCAGGTAGGTCAGGTGATATTCTGCATGATTATTCAGAATCGATTGGAAACGGCCCTATTGGCAGGGACCTGAAAAAGGTTCGCAACGTAGCCCCCCTGAACGGCCGGTTTGGTCCTCTAGCTGGATTAGTGATTGGTGGTTTTGATATGTGGTTCCAATCTATCTTCCGATTTTCAATTCTTGGCACGTTAAAACATGGTAAGTCAGATGCACAGAGTACGGAAGAAGCCAAAGACCATAAAGAAATTTTATATCCAAAGCCAGATGGAGTCCTAAGTTTTGATAGGCTTACCAATGTATCCTTCAGTATGACAAATCATGAAGAAGCCCAACCACCTCATCTCAGGCTATCGGATAATAAGGTTCCATTAAGTTTCAATTTGCCAAAATATTCGGAGCCAGCTCAACGGTACTGTCCAGCTGGCGTATATGAAATTGTGAAAGAGGACGATGAGAGCCGATTTGTGATTAACTTCCAGAATTGTGTTCATTGTAAAACTTGTGATATCAAAGATCCTAGTGAAAATATTACTTGGGCAACTCCTCAAGGAGGCGATGGACCTAATTATCCTAATATGTAGCATTGCGCACGTAAGGGACGTAAAGCAAATACAGCGCCAATTTTACTAATTTCTATGAGATAAAAAGTGTTATTATTTTTCTAAACGGTTGCCAGAAAATGCAAAATTTGAAATTTTTCTATTCTTTCACTCATATCCTGATGTTATCACTGATTGCCGGAGTAGTTAATGCAGAAGTAAGCTTTGGAGGTTACTTGGCTGGGCGGCAGGCACTTTCTACGAGAGATTTTGATTCGGCTTCAACATATTTATTGCGAGCTTTAAAGAGTGATTTAGAAAACCCAGAGCTTTTGAATGGTTTAATAAGCGTACAGATATCTTTGGGTAACATAGGTGAGGCCAGCAAGTCAGCAGATAAATTAGATTTACTAGGCGTTCAGACCCAACTATCAAATATGGTGAAAGTTGCTACCCATTTGCGCAATCGGGAATTTGGTAGAGCAAGAGATCAGATTGATAATGATCAAGGAATTAACCCGCTATTAGACAAAATTATTACTGGCTGGGCGGTTGCTGAAGAGGGTAATATTGAAGATGCAAAACTGATCTTTGACAAGATTGGAAATGGCACATCACTTGCGCAATTTTCACAAACGCAAAAAGCGTCAATGTTAGCTGCCTTTGGCCAATATGAAAGTGCTTTGAATACTATTGAGATTTTAGAAGAAGATTTTAACAGACTGTCCATCGACGCTAGAGTAATGAAGGTCCAATTGCTTCTAAAGCTCGATAGACAAGAGAAAGCTGCTGAATATTTTTCAAAAAATTTCGTTGATGCAATAAGTTCTGATGCTGATAAATTAAAGTTACAAATTGAAAATCACCCTAATGCATTATCTTTAGGCACAAATCTCTCGCTTGAATCAGGGATCGCATATGCCTTTTATGCAATTGGTGATATCTTAAAAGATGAAGCAGATCCAAATACCGCTCTCTTATACGTGCGCCTTGCCCAATACCTCTACCAAAATAGTGAAAAGGCTATTTTGTTGGCGGCTGATTTGCTGGAGGAAATGGCACAATATGATTTGGCAGAAGCAGAGTATGCAAAAATATCTTCCTCAAGTTCATATTTTCTGACTTCAGAACTTGGTCGTGTAGGAGCACTTCGCGACGACGGTAGGATAGAAGCTGCTCTGGAGGTGTTGTATTTTTTATCGAGAGAGTATTCAGATATTGGCATTGTACATAATTCGTTAGGTGATTTTTTACGACGTGAAAAACGTTACAGCGAAGCGAAAACTGCATATGATAGGGCTATAGATATATACAGAGAAAAAAATAATATTACTTGGGTAGTCCTATATGCGCGAGGCATAACAAACGAGAGATTAGACGAATGGGATAAAGCAGAGGTGGATTTTCGCAATGCTTTAACAATAAAGCCAGATCAGGCTAATATTTTAAACTACTTGGGTTATTCTTTAATTGATCGCGGTGAAAAGTTAGATGAAGCGATGGCAATGATTCAGAAAGCAGTAAGCTTGCAGCCTGAGAGTGGTTATATTGTGGATAGTTTGGCATGGGGGCTTTTTAAATTAGGTAAGTACGAAGCAGCGATCCCTCATATGGAAAAAGCTGCTGAGTTGATGCCGGTCGACCCAATTGTAATGGATCATCTTGGTGATTTATATTGGGCAGTCGGCCGACAATTAGAGGCTAAATTTCAGTGGAGGCGGGCTTTATCCTTTGACCCTGAACCTAAGGATGCGACCAGAATACGAGAAAAGTTAAGGGTTGGTCTTGATAGAGTTCTCGTGAGTGAAGGTTCAAAGCCAACATCTGAACTATACGCTAATGATAACTGAATTTGCTCCAGCAAAGGTTAATCTATCGCTTCACCTTACAGGACAGAAAGCAGATGGTTATCACGTTCTAGATAGTATAGTTTGTTACGTCGACATCGGTGATAACGTAAGCATCACACCAGGGAGGCCTGGCGAGTTGAAAGTTAATGGTCCCTTTGCAACGGATTTACCTAGCGCTAATCAAAATTTAGTAATAAAAGCGGCCAATTTATTTGGTGATATTGAGCTTTCTCAAATCATCTTAGAAAAAAACATCCCAGTAACATCAGGAATTGGTGGTGGATCAGCAGATGCAGCTGCTACAATCCGTCTGCTTTCTAAAGTCTATAATAAACCAGAACCTTCTATTAAAAAATTAATTTCCTTGGGCGCTGATGTGCCGGTTTGTATGCATAAAGGGATTGTTAGAATGATGGGAGTAGGCGAAGAAATTATTAGTTTAACCCCAGCTCCAAAAGTTGGAATCCTTTTAGTTAACCCAATGCAAGCACTATCTACAGCTGATGTATTTAATACTGTAAAAAAGAAAAAGAACTCTGGAATAAGTATGCACGGTTACCTCGAAAAAAAACTTTCGTCATGGTTTGAGTGGATCGGTTCAATGAGAAACGATCTTACTTCCTCTGCAATAGATTTTGTACCAGAAATAAAGTTGATAATTGATAAACTTATGGCTTGTGATGGCGCCAAGGTTGTTCGAATGTCTGGATCAGGCGCTACTTGCTTTGCTTTATTTGATGACTTTGATCTTTTGGTTTCAGCGCAAAATAAAGTCTCTAAAGACTGCCCTTCTTTTTGGTGTAAAGCAGGTCGACTTATTTGACACGTTGTACGACGTAGTCCGCTAAATCAAAAAGTATAGTCTTTATGCTATGATCTGGAACATCGTCCAGAGCTTCCTGTGCTATCTTTGCCCATTTCATGGCATCTAATCGAGTTCTTTCTATCGAATCGTATTTTTTCATTAATCCTAGGGCAATATTAAAGTCCTCTGCTGTTTGATCCCCTTTTTCAATAGTTCGTTTCCAGAAATCTTTTTCTGTAAGCTCGCATGACGAAATAGTTTTTATAAAAGGTAAAGTAAGTTTCCGTTCTCGAAAATCATCACCATTATTTTTACCTATTATTTTACTATCACCAACGACATCTAAAAGATCATCGACTATCTGAAATGCAATCCCAAGTGCATCACCATAGTGAAAGAGGGCATCGATTATTTTTGTCTCAGCTTCAGAAATTACCGCCCCAACCTGTGTTGCAGCGGAAAAAAGAGCAGCAGTTTTCCCTCGTACAACTTTTAGGTAGGTTTCTTCGTTTGTGCTAATGTCTCTAGAAACGGTCAACTGTAATACTTCACCTTCTGCTATTGTGGCAGAAGCGTTCGCCAAGATATCAAGAACCCGCAGTGAGCCGGTTTCAACCATCAGCTGAAAAGATCTTGAAAACAAGTAATCTCCAACAAGAACCGAAGACTTATTATCCCACAGGAGGTTTGCAGAAGGCTTACCGCGTCTTTGATCACTTTCATCAACTACGTCATCATGAAGAAGGGTGGCAGTATGAATAAACTCTACGATTGCAGCCAAATAGATATGATATGATCCTTGATATCCGCACATCTTTGCCGTGGCCAGGGTCAAAAGTGGTCTTAACTTTTTACCTCCAGCGTCTATTAAGTGCGACGCTATCTCAGGTATTCGAGGCGCATACTCTGATGTCATTCGCTCATGAATTAATTGATTTACAGCCTTTAACTCCTCCTTCAGGAGATCAGAAAGTATATCATGTGGCTTTTCCTTATTTTGGTCCAACGCCATTTTATCCCTACTAAACCTCGACTTAACTTAATTTTATTTCTACTATTGTCCAATGAAAGAGCTAATTCGAACTCAGGATCCGACGGTCATGCTATATGCCAAGACAGTATTAGATGGTGTTGGTATAACTAGCTTTGAGGCGGACGTAAATATGAGCAATTTATATGGCGTTCTGCCTCGCCGACTTCTGGTAATCGACCAGGATTTCGACAAGGCACTAGATGCTCTTATGTCTAATGGCGTGGATGCAGATTTTTCTAATGGTTATTGATTTCTCCATCGATGAATTTTTAGGTGGCAAGCTCAAAATAAAGCAACCAAAGAAAGGTTATAGAGCTGGAATAGATCCTGTACTACTCGCCGCATCAGTAAATGCTAGTAAAGGCGATAATATCCTTGAGCTTGGTTGCGGGGTAGGTGTTGCTAGCTTGTGTCTCGCTAAAAGAGTTGCTGGACTTAATATCTATGGGGTAGAAATTCAGAGCGATTATGCGGCGTTGGCAACTGAGAACTCTCAATTAAACTCGATGGATTTAAATGTAGTGAGTGCTGACATAGGAAGACTGCCGGATAGTATAAAACAGTTACAATTTGACCATGTAATGGCGAACCCGCCTTATTTTGAAAGATTGGCCTCCACAATGTCATTTAATCGGGGCCGTGATGCTTCTCGAATACTAAAAACGCCTTTATCAGATTGGGTATCTGTTATTGCGCAGCGATTAAAGCAAAGGGGTTGGGCCCATTTAATTTATCGCATTGACCGGTTTGATAAGTTATTTCCTCTATTGACTGCTCGTTTTGGGAGCTTCGTGTTGACACCTATCGTTCCTAGGAAAGATCGAGAGGCGGAATTAATAATGATTCATATGAGAAAGTCTGGCAAAGCAGCTATGCGCCTGGAGTCACCCCTCCGTTTGCACAAGGGTTATTCGCATACCTCAGATGCTAGTGATTATACAGAAAAGGTCGAAAGTATTTTAAGGGGCCGGGGGCAATTAACTTCTTGGATAAAAAAATGAAACAGTTCACTCAGAAGATTATGAAAAATTTGCCATTTAACGTAAGTTCGAACGTGACACGCAGACATTTATGTGCTCAACTTTAGGAGTAAGTTTTACAGGAGATTATAGATGACAGTTTCTTCCCACGTCCTTACCCTTCGTAAAAAGCACCAAGAACTATCAGAAGAAATAGAACAGGCTCAAAAAGCCTTAGCTTCAGATGATTTGAATGTTACAGCGATGAAAAAACGAAAATTAAAAATTAAAGAAGAAATTTCACGGCTACAGGCCTAGTATATATAAAATAGTAGTTGAAGTGAATTTTTTGTTAGTCAGTATTGAGGGGGCGCACTGTTTCACCTCGATTAAAATTTGGCTCTAACTCAATAATTTGGCTGGCAGATGCGTGGGAATTAGTAAGTCTTGATGCAATAATTTCAGCAGATTTTCTTCCAATTTCATACCTACACGCATCCATTGTGGCTAGCTTCATGGGTAAACCTTCTAACAATTCTACTCCATTAAAGCCTGCCAAACCAATGTCGCTAGGGATATTTCGATTGCAAGCTAGTAAATGAAGTAATCCACCAGCACCAATCATGTCATTAGAGTAATAAATGAAGTCTAAATCAGGGTGTTTTTCAAGAATCAATTCGGTTAAATGGCGTCCTTTTGCAAGCGCTGAGCCACCCGAATAAAACTCGGTACCTACTATTTCCATATCTGCAAACTTGAGCTCATCTGATAAACCTTCAAAGCGCTTTTGTGCTCTGTGGTCTAATGGCATTTTTGTACCTAAAAACCCAATCTTCTTATAGCCAGATGCAATTATTTCTTGTGCCATCAGTTTGCCGGCTCGCCGGTGCGATATCCCGACCATGCCATCAATTGGGTCTCCGTCTACATCCATAATTTCAACGACAGGGATCCCTGAGTTTTTCAGCATTAATCTGGCTGAATCGGAGTGTTCTAAACCAGCTATAATAATACCAGCTGGCCTCCATGATAACATCTGATATAGGACTTTCTCTTCTTTTTCTGGCAAGTAATCTGTAATACCGACAACAGGTTGCAGATCCGTGGTTTCCAGAACAGAATTTATTCCCATCATTACTTCTGGAAAAACCATGTTAGACATACTCGGAATGATAACAGCGACCAAATTAACACGCTGGCTTGCAAGTGCACCGGCTATTTTATTTGGTACGTAGCCCAAGTCCCTTGCTGCTTTAAGAACCCGATCTCGCGTAGTTTGTGAAACGTCCCCTCGTCCTCTCAGTACGCGACTTACGGTCATTTCGGAAACACCCGATGCTTCAGAAACATCTCTTAGTGTCAGGGGGCGTTTGACCGTTGATGTCAAGTTTTATCCTCTTCTCTACAAACGATACTCTATAAGGCTTAGTTGTAGAGCAATTAGATTAAACATTTCAAGCCTAACTAAATAGGTGGCTCCAATAATATCAAAACCAGTGAGACGATTACTATTGTGACTAAAGCCTGTTTTATTTATAGTTTTTTTACGGCCCCGTGGCTCAACTGGATAGAGCGGCCCCCTCCTAAGGGGCAGGTTATAGGTTCGAATCCTATCGGGGTCACCAGCATTTAGAGCCTTAGTTTTTAGTCGTTTACCTGTTGAATACTGCGTACATAATAAAATTTTTTAGCGAATTGTAGACATGGCACCAAATTTCCTAATGGAGCAAAAATTAATTAGCGAAGGACACTCAATCGTCGCAGGTGTGGACGAGGTTGGTCGAGGGCCACTGGCGGGCCCTGTAACTGCTGCTGCCGTTATTTTAGACCCACTGAATATTCCTAACAACCTTAATGACTCAAAAGTACTAAGTTTGAAAAAAAGAGAAAAATTATATGACGAGTTGATGTCTAGCTCGATTTTTGCGGTTGTGCATGTATCACCAAAAAAAATTGATAAAATTAATATTCTGCAGGCTTCATTATTAGCCATGGTAAATGCTGTATCTAAGTTAAAAGTTGTACCAAATCACATATTAATTGATGGAAACAAAGTTCCTGAGAAGCTTGCTGATAGTGCTACAGCAATTATTAAGGGTGATGCTAAGGTTTTATCTATCGCGGCGGCTTCTATCATAGCTAAAGTTACACGGGACAGACTGATGCGTGATCTAAGTGTAGAGTTTCCTGCTTATGGTTGGGCTAAAAATGCTGGGTACCCAACAAAGTGTCACATGAATGCAATACTTAAATATGGCATTTCTCCTCACCATAGACGTTCATTTAGACCAATACACAAGATATTGTGTGATGAAAACAATCGGAGATTTAAGTCAAAAACGAATTGACGGATTCGTAGAGATGAATCATTTTAGTGGCAACTAAAGAGCGCATAAGCGCCGGTAAATGAGGCAGTAAAATGAATAAATCCTTCGAGCGGACGGCTAAAAGCCGTCCAACAGAACGTATATTGGTCGGTGACTGTATAGAGTCAATGAATTCTCTTCCAGAGTGCTCTGTGGACCTAATCTTTGCAGATCCGCCTTATAATTTGCAGCTTAAAAATGAGTTACATCGGCCAGACAACTCACGCGTTGATGCTGTAAATGACCATTGGGATCAATTTGAAAGCTTTCGAGCCTATGATGAATTCACAAACGCTTGGTTGGCGGCTGCAAGGAGAATTTTGAAAAAGGATGGAGCTATTTGGGTAATAGGTTCCTACCATAATATTTTTAGAGTTGGTTCTACAATGCAGAACCAGGGCTTTTGGATTCTAAACGATGTGGTCTGGCACAAGTCTAATCCTATGCCTAATTTTCGAGGTATGCGGTTTACCAATGCACACGAGACCTTAATTTGGGCGTCTAAAAATGAAAAATCAAAATATACGTTCAATTATGACGCACTGAAGGCTCTGAATGAAGGCACCCAGATGAGAAGTGACTGGACGCTTCCTATATGCACTGGTCATGAGCGGTTGAAAAACGAAAAAGGTGAAAAAGCCCATCCTACGCAGAAACCGGAGGGCCTGTTGTATCGTGTTTTGCTTGGCACAACAAACATTGGTGACGTAGTTTTAGATCCTTTTTTTGGCACAGGTACGACTGGTGCAGTTTGCAAGATGCTAGGCCGTGGCTTCATTGGAATCGAACGTGAGGAATTTTATGCAAAAGTAGCCACGAAGCGAATAAAAAATGTACGGCCCCTAGATAGCGTTTCTTTGCAAGTTTCAGCAGGGAAACGTGCAGAACCACGAATACCGTTTGGCCAGCTCTTAGAGCGAGGAATGTTGCGTGCTGGAGAACAGTTAATGTCCAATAATGGTCGCTTTACTGCTAAAGTAAGGGCTGATGGAACCTTGGCAGGTGATAGTGTTGTTGGTTCAATTCATCAGGTAGGGGCAAAGTTGGAGGGAGCTCCAAGCTGTAATGGCTGGACCTATTGGTGTTTCAAGCGTGACGGAAAGAGGGTCTTAATTGATCAGTTACGTCAGCAAATTCGTGACGAAATAGAAACGATTTAAATTCAAAAGTGATTTAAACTGTAAAGGTTGATTTACCTAATGATTGGAAGGGTTTTAGCAAAAATAATAGTCTCACTTCTTACTATCTATTGCATTAGCGTTATCGTTGCATATTTTTATAATATCTCGATCACATTTCCTTTTTTTCTTTCTGAGGGAACCCATGTCCCGCAGCATCGTTTAAAAGCTATCCGATTATCACTGTTTGCGACTTTCACATTTTTCGCTTTTCATTATTTATTTTATGGCTCAAAAAAATTCTATCCAGTCCAAGTTATGGCAGTAATGATCTTTAGTTTAACGATATTTGGCACACTAAGTTTTTCCATTGAAGAAGCAGAGGCAGTAGAGTTTCTTCAACTTCTTGTTTGGGTTCCAGTATCTCTAATTTTATACAAGGTCACAAAGCCTGATTTTAAAAATATTTTTAAAAAATAAGCTAAACAGAAAGAATACGATAAAGAGTAGAAGCAAACTTGGATAACTTCTCTTTAATTGTGAATTCAAATTATTTAAATGGATTTTCCAGTTTATAAGCTTTTTGAAATAGTGTTGGTAACGAGCTCAAATCAAACTCATTTTCCCCTATGAAAAACCCTTGTTTTGGTTTGCAACTAACCGGAACGTTTGCAAATTTAACAATTACATCCAAGTGAAAATGTGTAAACGTATGCCTAATGTGACTATCGGTCATTTGCCAATTTGCATCAACGGGCGGTATATCGTTTGGATCTGCGGACCATTCTGAAGTTGGCCATCCAAGCATACCGCCCAATAAGCCTTTAGCGGGTCGTCTTTCCAAAAGGAATGCCTGGTCTACCCTTTTTACGATATAAATGAAGCCTTTTCGTGTAGGCTTTTTCTTTTTTTTAAGTTTGAAAGGAACCAAATTAGCTGACCCATTTTTATTGGCTAAACATTGTGTCTCTAGAGGGCAAACTAAACATTTGGGTGCTACAGGAGTGCAAACAGTTGCCCCTAAATCCATCACAGCCTGTACATAGTCACCCGGTCTCACCTCGGGCGTTAGGCCCCTAGCAATTTCTGTTATTTCGCCCTTAGAGTTTGGTAATGGTGTTTGAATATTGAATAATCTTGAAACCACCCTTTCTACGTTACCATCAACGACCACCTCGTTTTTATCATAGGCAATAGCTGCGATTGCTCCAGCAGTGTATGGGCCGACACCTGGCAGTGTTATGAGTGTGTTGTAATCCGTTGGAAACTTACCATCATACTCAGATTTCACAATTTTTGCACATCTCAGTAAATTTCGAGCTCTCGCATAATATCCCAGTCCCGCCCATGCTCCTGTGATTTCATTTTCATCAGCTTGGGCCAGTTTTTCTAGTGTTGGCCATTTTTTTACAAATTTGATGAAATAGCTTTTGACTGTAGCAACAGTAGTTTGTTGTAACATGATCTCAGACAACCAAACATGATAGGGATTAGGTAAAATACCTGCCATCCTATCTGTTGGCCCAATCCGCCATGGCATTGTCCGTGCATTTTGATCATACCAATTTAGAAGTATTGAGGGTTTTACTTTTGATTTCATTTTCTTATTATTTAAGTCGATAAAGCGTTTGAGTGTCTTAGGTTATATGTAAAGCAGGAAAGTAGAAATGCAAAACCCTGGAAAGAGATCTGGTGGATTTAAGAGAACATCTGAGCTACTCAAGCGGCGGATAAATAAAGCGAGTGAGGGAAGAGGTTTTGCAGAGTCTAGATTACTTACTCATTGGAGCAGTTTTGTGGGTGTCGGTCTTGCAGAAAAAACATATCCGGTAAAAATTAGTTTTGCCTCCGGAGGATTAGGTGCCACGCTAACTATATTAACTAGTGGACCTTATGCCCTGGAAGTTGAAATGCTAAAACATCAAATCAGGGAAAAAGTAAACGCAGCATACGGGTATAATGCCATAGCAAGAATAAAGATTACACAAACCGCTGAAACGGGCTTTGAGAATGGGAATTTCAGTGAAACCGGCAAAGACCAATATCTAAACACAAATTTGCCCAATACCAATATGAAGATAAAATTAAGTAAACAGATAGAAGACGTGAAAGATAAAGAGTTGAGAGCAGCTCTTGCAGATCTGGAAGAAAAAGTATTAACAAAATCTACAAAAATCAAATAATCTAGAAGGCAGTAAAATGGGATTTAAACTTATAAGAAATACAGTAGTTATTTTTTTCGCCATCGGAATCGCCTTTTGGCTAAATCAACCAAATGCAACAAACAGCGCAAGTAAGAATAAAAATTATTCCTCATTTATTGCTTTTGCTGATGAAAACCCTGAAATGCTTGTTACCGATATGGTAATAGGCAACGAAAATGCAAAGATAGATATTGTAGAATACGCATCTTATACTTGCTCACATTGCGCAACTTTTCATACCAATGTTTATCCAAAGCTAAAACAGGATTATATTGAAACTGGTAAAGTTCGCTTTACTTACCGCGAAGTTTACTTTGATAAATACGGCTTATGGGCTTCGATGATAGCTCGCTGTGCTGGTCCAGAGAAATTCTTTGGCTTAACTGACCTTATATACAAATCTCAAGACAAATGGGCTCGTGCGGGTGAGGATACAGCAATTGTGTCCGAGCTATCAAAATTGGCAAAAGTAGCTGGTCTTAATGATGAGAGAATTAAAAATTGTCTTGAAGATACCGAAAAATTACGTGCTCTAGTCGAATGGTTCAAAAAGAACGCCTCAAATGATGAGGTTAAGTCAACACCATCTTTTTTGATTAATGGAGAAAAATTTTCAAATATGAGCTACGAGCAATTTTCAGCGATTATTGATAGTAAAATTGCGCAATAATGGCTGCTCCACTTAAAGGAATAAAAGTTGTTGAATTAGCTCGGATTTTGGCAGGCCCCTGGGCAGGACAATTACTCGGGGATCTGGGAGCTGAAGTCATCAAAGTTGAGTCAGAGCAAGGTGATGATACGCGCGCATGGGGTCCTCCTTTTATTGAAAGAGATAATGACGTTTCAGCTGCTTATTTCCATGGGTGCAATCGAGGTAAGAAAAGTATAACTGTCGATTTAAGTACCTCCAAAGGTCAAGAACGCATCAAGAAATTAGTGAAAGAGTCGGACATTTTAATAGAGAACTTCAAGGTTGGTGGTCTAAAAAAATACGGCCTAGATTATGAAAGCCTGAAGACCAATAATAAAGCACTTATATACTGTTCTATAACTGGATTTGGTCAGGATGGTCCATATGCCACTAGAGCTGGGTATGATTATATTATACAGGGGATGTCTGGGCTGATGTCGATAACTGGTGAGCCAGGTGGGCCGCCATTGAAGACGGGCGTCGCCGTAACAGATATTTTTACTGGAATATACGCCTCTACCGCCATTCTGGCGGCTTTGCATCAACGTAAGGAAACTGGCCTAGGTCAGCACATTGATATGTCACTTTTAGATTCTGCGGTCGCTATTTTAGCAAATCAGGGCATGAACTATCTATCGACGGGAAATTCCCCAGGTAGAATGGGCAATTTCCATCCAAACCTCAGTCCTTATCAGGTTTTTGAGTGTTCTGATGGTCATATTATTATTGCAACAGGAAATGACCAACAATACCAACGGTTCTGTGATATTCTTCAATGCCCAGAACTTGGTAAAAACCCCAAATTTGTGTCTAACGCGAAGCGGGTTGAAAACCGGCATGAGCTAGACGAGGTTCTAAGTCGCAAAACAAGAAATTGGAAAAAGGCAAAACTCTTAAAGCGATGTGAGGTTACCAGTATTCCAGCTGGACCAATTAATTCATTAGATGAAGTTTTTTCAGACAAACAAATAATCCATCGGGGCATGAAACTAAGTTTAGACGGTATACCCAGTATTCGTAGTCCAATTAGATTTAGTGAAAGTGAATTAAATTTAGACAAACCATCTCCTAAACTGGGAGAACACAATTCTGTTATTTTTCCAGATAATTGAAAATGGGATTAAAAATTTTTTTCCAGGTCAAATCTTCACTTAATTTTAGTCTAACTGGCAATGTAATTATCTCATTTCTGAATTGTTTAGGCAATCGTACGTAATCTTTTTCTGTGGTAACAAGTTGAGCATCCTCTGCTCGGGCGTTCTCAATTAATCGTTTAATTAGTGTTGATGAAAGATTTTGATGATCACCAAGTGCGTGGCACTCAATTAGTTCAGCACCCTGTAATCGGAGAGTATTGAAAAAATTTTCAGGATGAGCAATTCCGGCAAATGCTATAACTTTAGCATTTTTCCAAGATATTCCTGTATTTAGCACTTCGAGGCTTGCTCTACCAAGAGGTAGATTAATATCACTTTTGTGTAGTTTAATAAACTGCTCTTGTGAGGCATCGGCTCCAATTGAGATCAAAAAATCTGCCCTTTTCAACCCGCTGCTTAGCTTTTCCCTCAACGGACCGGAGGGAATACATCGTTTATTTCCAAAACCTTTGTTAGCATTAACCGTCAAAATAGATAAATCTTTATAAACACTTGGATCTTGAAAACCGTCATCTAGTAAAATGATTTGAGCGCCATCAATAATTGCCATTTTGATTGCAGCTGACCGTTCCTTTGCTACCCAAGTAGGAGCAAATGCAGACAGCAGTAGTGGCTCATCGCCAACTTCACTTGCAGAATGTTGTTCAGCATTTACTAACATTGGCCCGTTCGTTGTGCCCCCGTAGCCACTTGATATTAAATGTACATTGTATCCACTTTCAATTAGAAATTGGGCTGCCGCTATAGTTGTTGGAGTTTTCCCCGTTCCGCCTGCATTCAAATTGCCGATACAAACTACCGGAATTTCGAAACGTTGTTGAAAAGACTTGAGGAACCGTAATTTGGTTAGAAGAGAATAAATATAGCCTACCGGGATGAGTGTTAAGCTTATAACATTTATCTTATTATTTTTTGGATACCAAAACTTTGGAGTTAGCATTTTAGAAGTCTTTGAAATCAATTAATAGCATAATATTTTTCAAAATAGTCTAACACAAATAAAAAAGGCCGCCAATTGGCGGCCTACCAAGAGATCACAACTAAAATCCCAATCCTTCATATTTTTTCTTAAATTTCGACACTCGTCCGCCCTGGTCCATTAACCTCGTATTACCGCCGTTCCAAGCTGGGTGTGAACTTGGATCAATATCCAACGAAAGTGTATCTCCCTCTTTACCCCAGGTAGACCGCATTTTAACAATCGTACCATCTGTAAGCTTTACATCGATAGAGTGATATTCTGGATGTATATCTTTCCTCATAAAACTACTCCTTAAGCCTGTTTATCAGCTGGTTTATAATTTGAGTCTTCAGAGATTCTTGCAGATTTACCACGGCGTGACCTAAGGTAGTATAACTTAGCTCTACGAACTCTACCGCGTCTAACTACAGTAATGCTCTCAATATTTGTAGAATGCAGTGGAAAAACACGTTCTACGCCCTCTCCAAAGGAAATTTTTCTTACAGTAAACGAGCCAGCTATCCCTTTGCCGTTTTTACGACTAATGCAGACGCCTTCGTAATTTTGCACTCGTGACCTTGTACCTTCGGTGACTTTATACCCAACGCGTATTGTATCACCGGCTTTAAAGTCCGGAATTTGTTTTCCGAGTGCCGCGACCTGTTCGGCCTCTAGTGTAGCAATAAGATCCATCTTGATCTCCTATGAAACTCGCGGTTTATCCACGACGTTAAATTGTTTAAGAGCTCTTTGTCTTCACTCGGATCCCAACAATAAGCTAGTCCGCAAGAGATAAAACAACCATTATAAGTTCAAAGCAATGTGCAACATAATCGCCGAAGAAAAGCATGCTGCTGATTGCATCCAAAATCGTTTCATAGTGAAACTTAAGCGGATAAAGCAGCGTATATTAGCAGCAAAAAGAAATTTCAAGTACTTAATAGAGTTCCGACGATTGTTTGACGTTTAAACTTTAGTCATTACTCTTTTCTGGTCTAACTTTTCTCCACATATCTGCTCGATACCGTTTAGTGTTTGATTTTGATTGATTTTCTCGCCAATCTTCTATTTTCATATGGTGCCCGGAAGTAAGAATTTCTGGTACTTTTTGTCCCTTCCAATCATCTGGGCGAGTGAACTGATCATGTTCCAAAAGTCCATTGCTATGGCTTTCACTCTTTAAGCTGTCTTGATTCCCTAATACGCCTGGTAATAATCTGATAGTAGCGTCAATCATAGCTTGAGCTGCAATCTCCCCTCCAGTCATTACGAAATCGCCTAGGGAAACTTCCTCAATTTCATAATAATTTATTACTCGTTGATCTATCCCTTCAAACCTTCCACATATCAGAATAATTCCGTCGTTTTTTGACCATTGTTGTGCTAGCGATTGATTAAAGGTTTTTCCACGAGGTGAAAGGTATACCAATGGCGTAGAGCCTTTTGCCCGAGATAATGCTGTTTCTATTGCTGGCCCCAGAACATCAGCTCGTATCACCAGTCCTGGCCCTCCACCACTCGGAGTGTCATCTACCTTTTTATGTTTTCCAACACCAAAATCGCGGAGATTTATGGTAGATAAAGTCCAAATCCGATGCTGCAAGGCTTTCCCTGTTAGGCTTAAATTTAGCACTCCAGGAAAGGCTTCAGGAAACAAAGTAATGATCTGTACATTCCATGAGCCGTTTAAAAATTCATTATCTTTGATAAGTGATTGCGGTTTATCCGTTGCACTTATACTTTTCAGCCCGTGAGATTTAGCCGGTTTTACCACTGTTAGTCTCCAGGAAATAGGCCATTTGGAGGATCAGTTACTATACGTCTAGCTTCGATGTCCACTGTTGGAACTGCTTCCTTAGTAAATGGAATAATCACGCTCGTCTTTAGTTTTTCACCATTTATTTCCAACAGATCTCCCGCACCATGATTTACAACAGCATGAACGATGCCTATTTTGTTTCCGCCAGTATCATAAACTATCATACCCACAAGGTCACTGTAATAAAATTCATCATCTGGTAGCATAGGAAATCGGTCACGCGGAACAAAAAGCTTTGTTCCCTTCAGCTGATCTGCGTTCTCTTTATTTACAATACCCGACAGACGGACAGCGAGGCCATTTTTCAGTTGCCCAGTGATCACAACATCAAAGCTTTTGTCCTCGCCTTCTGTGAGTAACGGAGCATAGTTTGCTATATCAGTTGGATTAGAGGTAAAGGATTTTAGCCTTACCTCTCCTTTAACTCCGAACGCTCCAGCTATAGCTCCAACACATATCAATTTAAGCTTTTCTGTCACTGTGTGGCCTAGGTTTTGTAATTCCAAAAATGAAATCGGTTAGTCAAATGATAAAATTAGTTGATCAAGACACGGTTCATACCATGTCTTGTCAGTTCAATTTTATGTTGCTTCTTTTTTATCTCCAGTAGCTTCTTCAGCTGGTGCTTCTGCGGCTGCTTCTTCAGCTGGTGCTTCTGCGGCTGCTTCTTCAGCTGGTGCTTCTGCGGCTGCTTCTTCTGATTTTGCTGCTTTCGCTTCTAATCGTTCCTTGGCTTTAGTCCCTAGCTCTGCTTTTTTCGGGTTGTTTCTTTCAGTTTTGGGTAAAACGCCTGCTGCCTCGAGCATACGCGCTATTCGGTCTGTAGGCTGAGCTCCGTGACCTAACCAATGCTGAATTCTCTCCATATTCATTTTTACTCTGTCTTCACTGTCTTTTGGAAGAAGTGGATTATATGTTCCAAGCTTTTCTATGAAACGTCCATCTCTTGGCATGCGGCTATCTGCAGCAACTATTTTGTAAAATGGTCTCTTTTTACTACCACCTCTAGCTAAACGAATTTTCATTGACATTTATTTTCTCCTTAAGAAATTATTGATTAATTTTGTTGTTTTTTATGGTGAAGAATAACTTCTTCAATAATGAAATTTAGAAACTTTTTTGCAAATTTAGGATCTAAGTCTGCTTCAAGCGCAAGTTGGGAAAGTCGCTTTATTTGTTCCTCTTCGCGAACTGGATCTGATGGTGGAAGTTTATGTTCAGCTTTCAATTTACCCACGGCTTTTGTATGCTGAAACCTCTCTCCTAGCGTGTAAATCAATATTGCGTCGAGCCGATCTATGCTATTCCGATGGTCTTTTAAAATTATTTCAGCTCGTTCTGAATTATTATCCATTTTTAGTATCCTAGGCCCTTAACACAGTACAAATGGCTAAGAGCGAGTAATGTTTCGTCGAATTATTTGTCATAGATTAGTCAATTTTTTATATCTTCAGGGGATGGATGCCGGTACATGTAGCACAGCCCCATATTGTCGTTATGGTATTCTTTCTCAAACGTAGCATTCAGTCTTTTTGCTAGCGTGATTGATCTTTTATTTTCTGGTACAATATTACTGGTAATCGTCGTAAATTCTAATTTCGAATAGGCCCATGACCGCACGGCTTGCGCAGCCTCATAAGCTATACCCTTTCCTTCAAAATTCTCAAAGACAACCCATCCTAATTCTGGTTCTGGCCATCCTTCAGGAAACCAAATACCACAAAGACCGGCGATCTCATTCTCTTTTGTTACAATGGTGAAATAGCCAAAGCCATGTAAGTGCCAGTGTCCCACATTCAAGGCGAACCAGCGCCATGCGTCTCCTCGGTTTAACAAAGCACCAAAAAAGATCGAACGCTCTTCGTTTTGTAAAAACGCTATTGTTGGCTCAACATCCACCTTTTTTGGGCCACGTAAAATCAAACCTTGAGTTTCAACTATTGGAGAATTTGTAAGTGACATAATACTATCTACTTATTCCAAAAAGGTTTAAGTAAGTCGTAACTCGAGAAATAAATGAAATAAAAGTGATCATTTTCTTTTGCCGAATCCTGAAAGGCCAGGGGGCAGGCCTAGGCCGGGAAGTTTCCCTGGTGATAAACCTCCGCCCAATTGTTTTGCTGCTTTTTCCAGATCTTTTGCATCCATATTTTTGGGGTCAAAATTTTCTAGATTTGTTCCCTTTCCAAACATCCCACGCATAGCTTGTTTTAGCATTCCCCCTCTACCCATTTTTTTCATTACATCTGACATCTGACGATGCATTTTGAGTAGCTTGTTCAGTTCACTAACTTCCAAGCCAGAACCTTTTGCCACTCTCTTTTTTCGACTAGCCTGTAATACTTGTGGGTTAGCTCTTTCTTTTTTGGTCATTGAGTTAATAAGAGCAATTTGTCTTTTAAATACCCTATCATCCATACCCGCTTCGGAGGCTTGTTTGTTCATCTTTGCGGCGCCAGGCATCATTCCCATAATACTTTCCATGCCTCCCATTTTCATCATTTGCTCAAGCTGTAATTTAAGATCGTTCATGTTGAATTGGCCTTTTTGGAACCGTTTCATCATTTTTTCAGCCTGCTGGGCTTCGATTGTCTCCTGAGCTTTTTCAACCAAGGCGACGATATCGCCCATACCTAGAATGCGGCCTGCGATACGGTCAGGCTCAAAAGTTTCAAGCGCGTCGACTTTTTCACCAACTCCGACAAATCTAATTGGTTTTCCGGTAACAGCTCGCATAGACAGTGCAGCACCACCACGGCCATCGCCGTCCATCCGAGTCAGAATAACGCCCGAAACGCCTATTTTATCGTTGAACTCCGTAGCCACGTTCACAGCGTCTTGTCCAGTCAAGCCGTCGACGACGAGTAGTGTTTCTCTTGGGTTTACTATGTCGCGAATTGTTGCCGCCTGAGTTATCAACTCATGATCAATATGAAGCCTACCGGCAGTATCCAGCAAATAAACGTCATAACCTCCGAGAGCTGCTTGCGTTTTGGCTCTTTTCGCTATGGCTACAGGATCCTCGCCTTTAACGATGGGTAATGTGTCGATACCAATTTGGGAGCCGAGGATTTGCAACTGTTCCATCGCGGCAGGTCTATTTACATCGAGTGACGCCATTAAAATGCGCTTATTATCTTTGTCGCGTAGCCGTTTGGCTAACTTTGCCGATGTAGTGGTCTTTCCAGAGCCCTGTAAACCAACCATCAATATTGGGGCAGGCGGGTGATCAATTTTTAGGTTTTCAGCTGCGTCTGTACCTTTTAACATAACAATTAATTCGTCATGAACTATTTTGATTACCTGCTGACCGGGTGTGACTGATTTTGTTACATCTTGTCCTGTGGCCTTTAACTCGACTGATTTAATGAAATCGCGAGCAACCGATACGGAAACATCTGCCTCTAGGAGAGCAATTCGCACTTCCCTTAGAGCTGACGTTACATCTTCACTTGATAGTGCCCCTTGCTTGGTAAGGCGACTAAATACGCCAGATAAACGCTCTGAGAGATTTTCAAACATGTGCGAGCCTCTTCAAAATTTAACCGTACCCTAATTCATTCATTGACTATAAACAACAAACGCCCCCGTGGGCGAAACTCGCTGACGGGGGTCGATTCTAAAGATAGAACCGGAAGTGTCACCTTCCTAGAATGCGCAGGGGGTAGTCCAGATGAGGCTTAGAGTCAAGGCCTGTTTCTACTAGATAGCAAATGGAATATTGAATTAGTTTTGACTACTTCAAATCTAAGAAAGCGATGTTGGTTTCAATCAATTTCTCTATGCCCTCAATATCTGGAATATTAAATTGACCAAAACTAAGCATCCAAACGCTAGCGTGGCGTAGACCATCTGGCTCCAATTTGCACCAATTTACCCTTCCGCGCTTTTCTTGGGTAATGAGACCCGCTTTGCTTAAAATATTTAAATGTTTTGATATTGCTGGTAGCGACATATCGAATGGGTCGGCTACATCAGTGACAGCCATATCATCCTCCAATAACATGATCAGTATTTGCCTGCGCGTAGCATCAGAGAGTGCAGAGAACATCTCATCTAAAGTTGGAGACATGGGAGACTTACCTTTTCAAGTATATTTAACCAGATGGTTAAATATACAAAAATCTATTGGATTAATAAAGAAGTTGTGGTTGTAAGCAAAAAAATGATAAAAAGTGCATATAAAACAGTACTTTATATTTTTTTAGAAAAGCTCTAAGCGGAGCTTGACAGCCTGGCGCTGAAATAATACTCAATGTTCAAATTGAAAGTTTATTTATGGGGGACAGTGATCCATTAAATGACCTTGGTAAGAAGATTGAGTCTGCAAAGAAGATTCATGAGATTGAACCAAAGTCTGAAGATCACCATTCTGGGCTACAACACGCTTGGAGAATGGTAATAGAGCTGGTGGGTGGTTTAGCTATCGGTTTTGGTCTTGGATATGGACTAGATGTTTTCTTTGAAACGCTACCGATTTTTATGATTATTTTTACGCTACTTGGTTTCGTGGCTGGAGTTAGGACCATGTTAGCAACGGCTAGAGAAGTTCAGAAAGACCATATTTCAGGTCTAAGCGAGAAGGATAGATAAGTGGCTGGAGAAGCGCAATCTTCGGAAAGTTCAGGTGGCCTAGTTTTCCATCCAATGGATCAATTCATTGTTGAGCCACTTTTTGGTTCCGGTCCGATTCATTGGTACACAGTAACGAATGTGACTTTGTGGATGGGATTGAGTGTTGTTGCTCTCGTTTTGGTTATGTTGGTGGGAACATCCAAACGTGCTCTGGTCCCCGGGAGAGCTCAATCGATCGGGGAGCTGGCATATGGGTTTGTTCACAAAATGGTTGAAGACGTGGCAGGACGCGATGCAGTGCCATATTTCCCGTACATTATGACTTTGTTTATGTTTATCGTGTTGTCAAATTTTCTGGGGCTTTTACCCATGGCTTTCACTACGACATCGCACATAGCAGTTACTGCTTTGATGGCTATTGCAGTGTTTCTCGCTGTCACTGTTATCGGATTTGTGAAAAATGGCGTTGGGTTCTTTTCCTTGTTTTGGATATCCTCAGCTCCTTTGGCACTACGTCCGGCACTGGCGCTGATCGAAATTATTTCATATTTTGTTAGACCAGTGAGTCACTCAATCAGACTGGCTGGAAACATGATGGCCGGTCACGCCGTCATTAAGGTCTTTGCTGCATTTGCAGGCGTTGCATTGATTTCACCGCTTTCTGTAGTAGCCATTACAGCGATGTATGCTCTTGAAACTTTGGTTTCATTCATTCAAGCATACGTATTTGCAATATTAACTTGTGTGTATTTAAAAGATGCACTTCATCCTCATCATTAATCAGATTCGTAAATCAAGGAGAATTCGAATGGAAGGCGATATAGTTCAAATGGGCGCATATATAGGTGCGGGCTTAGCTTGTACTGGCATGGGCGGCGCAGCCATAGGTGTTGGTCACGTAGTGGGTAACTACATATCTGGTGCGTTGAGAAATCCTTCGGCAGCAGCTGGACAAACAGCTACAATGTTCATTGGTATTGCATTTGCTGAAGCTCTTGGAATTTTCTCATTCCTCGTGGCATTGCTATTAATGTTTGCCGTATAATAGTCCTACTATGAAGGGCATTATTTGGGTTAAGTAGTGTCCTATTCCAAAGTAGCAGAGGGGTTAAGTAATGGCGGCAAGTACAGATAAAGTTGCAAGTACGTGCGTCGATAGCTACGGCAGTGCGATCGGTATGCCTCAGCTTTGCGGCGATTGGATGGCAAACCAAATCTTTTGGTTGATTGTTACTCTAGTAATAATTTTTTTAATTCTTTCAAGAATAGCCCTTCCACGTATTTCAGCAGTACTCGCAGATAGGCAAGGTACTATTACCAATTACATTGCGGCCTCAGAAGAATTAAAGTCTAAAGCTGAAGATGCTGAACGTGCTTACGTACAAGCTCTTAATGATGCTCGAAGTGAAGCCTCTAGGCTGCTGGATGCTACGAAAGCAGAAATGAAAAAAGAGCTACAATCTGCTATTAACAAAGCAGACGCAGACATAAGCGTTAAAGTTGATGAAAGCGAAAAATCGATAGCTGAAATTAAAAAGAACGCTGTGGCCAGTGTTGAAAAGGTTGCTAAGGATACAGCAAAGGAAATTGTTTCAGCGCTTGGCGGTAAAGCGGACGCTAAAACAATAAGTTTGGCAGTTTCCTCGAAAATAAAGGGCTAGACATGCGTATTTTCCTATTAACGATATTTATCTGCCTTAGCAGTCCGCTGTATGCGGCTTCAGGACAATTCTTTTCTTTAAAGAACACTGATTTTGTAGTTTTGTGCTCCTTTTTGTTATTCATTGGAATTCTTTTTTACTTTAAAGTACCAGGTCTCTTGGGTGGAATGCTAGACAAGCGTTCTGATGGTATTCGAAAAGAAATTGATGAGGCGCGGGCACTGCGAGATGAAGCTCAGTCTCTTTTAGCTTCTTACGAAAGAAAACAAAAGGAAGCCATGGAGCAGGCAGAGCGAATTCTGGCCACAGCACGTGCTGATGCAGCTGCAGCGGCTGATCAGGCAAAGACAGATCTTACAGAGTCTGTAGCAAGGCGAATGGCCGCGGCAGAAGAACGTATTTCAACTGCTCAGGCATCCGCTGAGAAAGAAGTGCGTGATGCAGCAATAAAAGTTGCAATAGAAGCGGCAAGCGAAGTTATTTCCAATCAGCTGTCGGCGCCGGACGCTAACAAGCTTATTGATTTAGGAATTTCGGAGATTGAAAACAAGTTGCATTGAATAATCGAAGCTAACTTTACCGGACACCTCAATCCTTTCTTTATCTAAAAAGTTATTTGATTTTTACCACCACAATTTTTGGATCATCAAAATCAGCGTTTGCCATAATACAAACCAACTACGTGCTCAGCTTCAGCAAAAAACAACCATCGAGAAATGAAAAGTCCAGATATGTGGCTGATGACCGCAAGCGCAGCCAATAAATGTGAAAAAGATAACGAAAGCAGTAAAATTGGAGTTCCAATCATCAATATAAGTGATATTATTCTTAATTTTGCAGAATGTTTTCGTCCAACAATGTGCACAAATTCTTTCAATAAGTAATTGGTGCCTGTGTGCGGAGGTTCGAATGCGCGAACCTGTCCTATAACACCTAATCCAGTCCCACTTCCTATCGTGGTACCAGATAAGGCCAGTGCCTTGTCACCTTTGACCCAAACAAGTAATTGAACAAAGCCTGATATTATAAGCAAAAAAAAGCAAAACTTAACTTGGCCAGCCAACAGGGCACCGCCAGCTAAAGATAACGATAAGAAATATGCTGGCGTTAGGTTTGTATTCCACCTTGGTATCGATTTTAGTTGTGCATAGATCATTGAAGTAGTGAATACAGTTAAAAGAGACATAATTGACCCTACAATACCAAGCACGCGGATATCATAGTCAAAAAATATTCGACCGACTGCATAAACTGCCATTACGGAAAGCGTAAAAACTGCAGATATGGCTTCTCTGCTAAGCCAACTGCTACGCCATTGCTTAAATGCCTTAAGTGATCGCTCTGGCCGTCCTAAGTGAAAAGTTGATGCAAGAAGACCTCCAACGGCTAACCCAAATCCGATCGTAAAAAAGATGAACGAGAAAAACCCCATGACATCGGGCATTTGTAAGCCCAAAAATACCAACAAGCCAAATCCTAGTCCAGAAAGTGACGTAAATATTATTACTGATGGAGACGGGTGCATTAAATCTTATCCAATTGTTTATTTATCCAACCAATGAAAGTGTTAGGTTCCTCTGCGACAGGTTTAAGCAATGGTGCCAGTATATCTATTTCGTCCAAGGTGTCTTTCTGCCTTGGTGGTAAATATTTATTCACTGGTTTTGTTTTTTGTTCAGGCATTAAATCTATCCCACCACGGTCTGATACTAACTGGCTCACATGGCTCTTGGGGTCATTGAAGTCGCCAAAGTGTCTAGCACCGGCTGGACATGTGCGAACGCATGAGGGAATTTGATCTTCTGGCTCTAAATTTTCGTTGTAAATACGATCAACGCATAGGGTGCATTTTTTCATTACCTTTTCTACAGCATCCATCTCACGTGCGCCATATGGACACGCCCATGCACATAAGCCACAACCTATACAGTCGCTTTCGTTAACAAGTACAATGCCGTCTTCAGATCTTTTATAACTGGCTCCAGTCGGGCATACTGTTACACATGGAGCATCCTCGCAGTGTAAACAAGACTTTGGAAAGTGGACGACTTGTGGGGTTCCTTGCTTAGGGGTGACTTCGTATGAATGAACTCGATTGAGAAAAGTACCTTCTGGGTTTTTGCCATAAGCATCGACATCCGCAAGCGGCGCCCCATAATTTTCAGTGTTCCAACCTTTGCAAGAAATTACGCATGCGTGACATCCAACGCAAGTGTCCAGGTCAATTACTAAGCCTAATTTCTTTTCTGTTGTTTCTGGTAATGAAGTCATACTGATACCTTACGTGCAATATCCAATTGCTTAGTTATGGAAATGCTAACTGTCCTTAGCTTTTTCCCTGTAATACGATATTTGGCCCTTTTCCCACAGGAGACTTGATTTCTGGGAGTGATGGTTTGCTAGATGAAGGTGGTTTGACCTTCGCCAATTTAACTCTGAGGTCAAACCAAGCAGCTTGTCCAGTGATAGGGTCAGAATTTGCCCAACGTAAACCATCTCCTTTTGAGGGTAATAGCTCATGTATAAGATGGTTGAGCAAAAACCCTTTTGTAGCTTCAGGCGCATTCTTATCTAATGCCCATGTCCCTTTACGTTTCCCAATTGCGTTCCATGTCCAGACGGTTTTTTCATTAAGAGCAGCCATTTCAGCTACAGGCACGGTTATTGAACCATGAACGGAGGTTAATTGTACCCAATCTCCATCCTTTAGTGCATGTGAAATCATAAGTTTTGAGGGAATATATAGTGGATTAATACCATGAATTTGACGAAGCCAGGCATTTTGTGTTCCCCAAGAGTGGTACATTGCCATTGGACGTTGTGTTAAAGCATGTAGCGTAAACTCTTCTGTATCAACATGTGTCTCCTCAAAAGGTGGATACCAAATTGGAAGCGGATCCATACTTTTTAGAATTCGGTCACGTAAATGTTCTGGTGGTTGCCTTTCGCCGTGCCCCATTGCCGCCAACTGAAATTTTCTCATTGGCTCAACATAAAGAGAAAAAATATAAGGTTGTGGGGCATCAAATAATCCGGTGCTCACTGCCCAATTTTGATAATCAAGATTCCAAGGTTTGTAATATGCAGCATTTTGCGGTACATGCTTGATCCAAAAACCTCCATTATCGATATAATCATTGAGTTGATTTTGATTAGGCAACCCGACACCAGTATCATCTTTTGAACGCCAACCAGCCAGTGGTCCAATTCCAGGTTTGCGTTCGTGATTTACTATATAATCAGCGTAATCCTTGTACTTAGCGCTACCATCATCGTTCGTAAAACCTGGTAGTCCTAGCCTTGATCCTAGGTCGCAGAGGACGCTTTGAAACCCTCTGACATCTCTATCAGGTTCAATTACCGGCCATCGAATTGAGTCAGCAACAGCATCTGCTTCGCAAATGGGCCTATCAAGCAAACTAATACAGTCATGTCTTTCCAAATATGTGGTGTCTGGCAAAATTAGATCTGCATAAGCCACCATTTCAGAGCTGTATGCATCCGAATAAATAATGTGAGGTATTACATAATCTCCATTATCATTCATGTCAGTTAGCATTTCAATCACACCTTTGGTGTTCATAGAGCTGTTCCAACTCATATTTGCCATGTACATGAATAAAGTATCAATTTCGTAGGGGTCACCAGCGTGGGCATTAGAAATGACCATATGCATTAAACCGTGAGCGGACATAGGGTTTTCCCACGTGAACGCTTTGTCGATGCGGGCTGGAGAGCCGTCTTCCTTGAGGCAAAGATCGTCTGGTCCATGGACAAACCCTAAATGCGGACCATCTAGAGGCGCCCCTGGCGTCACCTTATAATGGGGCTTTGGATGTATTGAACTTGGCTTCGGGTAAGGCGGCTTAAATCTAAAGCCTCCAGGCACTTCAACTGTTCCAAGAATAATTTGCAGGATGTGCAATGCTCTACATGTTTGAAAACCGTTTGAATGCGCCGATATTCCGCGCATTGCGTGAAACGATACTGGTCTACCAAGCATTTTTTTGTGCTTCTTGCCTCTAAAGTCTGTCCACTTTTGTTCAATTTCGAAACTTTCTTCAAATGCCACACGAGCAATCTCTGCAGCAATTGCTCTAATTCTTCCTGCTTTGATTCCAGTCCTCTCTGATACGGCTTCAGGGCTGAAGTCATTCGATAAATACTTCTCGACCATATGGCAAAATACTGTCTGGTTTCCGTCTAGCTTGGCGGTTAGGCTTGGCTGAACATTTTTTGTATCATATGCAACAAGCTTCCCAGAATCTTGGTCTATAACGAGCTCTTTATTATTTTTATCTCGTAACAAAAGACCAGTATCACTGTCTACTAACACAGGTGCATTGGTGAATTGGCTCAAGTAATTTAAATCAATCTTACCAGCTTTTAGTAATAGGTGGATAAGAGACATAATAAATAAGCCGTCTGTTCCTGGCGTAATACCAACCCAGTCATCAGCTACTGCGTTGTACCCAGTCCTTATTGGGTTCACACCTATTACTCTTGCTCCGCGCGCTTTTATCTTTCCTATCCCTATTTTTATGGGATTACTGTCGTGGTCCTCTGCCACACCGAAAAGCATAAAAAGCTTGGTATGTTCCCAGTCGGGTTGACCAAACTCCCAGAATGCACCACCCATCGTGTAAATCCCGGCCGCTGCCATATTGACTGAGCAGAAACCACCATGTGCAGCATAGTTAGGTGTGCCAAAGTTTTGAGCCCAAAAGCTTGTAAAAGATTGAGATTGGTCGCGCCCCGTAAAAAACGCCAGCTTCTCTGGGTTTTTGTCTCGTATGGGTTTCAACCAAGAGGTTGCTAGATTTAAAGCCTCGTCCCACGTGACTTCCTCAAACTGGCCTGACCCTCTTGGCCCAACTCTTCGTAGAGGGGATTTCAGTTTAGATGGGGCATTTATCTGCATAATACCCGCAGAACCCTTCGCGCATAATACGCCCTTATTAACAGGGTGGTCCTTGTTTCCCTCTATGTAGGATACTTTGTTATCTTTAATATGTACATCTATTCCACAGCGGCAGGCACACATATAGCATGTAGTTTTCCGGATTTCATCGGATACCTTCGGCGATGTATCCAAATAAGGTTGGTCTTTCATATATTTCCTTTGCCTGACTTTTATCGGTTAAAGCCTAATTAGCGTTATATTGTACTCTTGCGATAGCTTGAAGTACAGTGACCGCAATCATTTGGGTGATGTCATGCGGCGATGCACCGCGTGATAGATCATTCGCTGGTTTTTCTAACCCCTGGAGTATCGGTCCATATGCGTCAGCATTACCAAGTCTCTGTGTTATTTTATATGCTATATTCCCTGCATCTAAATTTGGAAAAATCATAACGTTTGCAGCTCCTGCCACTTTTGACCCGGGTGCTTTTATTTCCCCAACTGCATAATCAATTGCAGCATCGAATTGTAGCTCTCCGTCTACGAGCAGTTCAGGCTCGAGTGACTTTAATTTTTTTAGTGCTGATAATATTTTATCAGTATTTTTATGCTTCGCACTGCCTTTGGTTGAAAAGGACAGTAGTGCAATTCTCGGATCAGTATTTAATAGAGATTTACAAGACTGACTGGCCGCTATGGTTATGTCGACTAATTCTGCAACGGTGGGCTCTATGACGAGGCCGCAGTCCGCGTAGATCATAGGTTCATGTGATTTTGGGAAGATTAAAAAACAACTTGAAACTGTTTTTACTTGTTTAGCTTTCCCTACTACCCATATAGCAGTCTTCACAACATTGGATGTGGTTTCCACTGCTCCGCTTAGAGTACCGTCAGCGTGGCCATTCTTAACAAGTAAGGCAGCATAAACTAGGTTCGATGTTGATTGATTCTCTGCCTCTTTACATGACATGCCTTTATGTTTTCTCAACTCATAATAGGACTTTGAAAGTTCTTTTTTTAGTGTAGATCTGGTTGGGTCGTGTATTTCAATACGTTCTGGACAGGAGCAGTGAAACTTAGCTAGTTGCTGTTTTACTTTATCGACGTTACCTACCAAAATTATTTTGGCTATTCCAAGGTTAACAGCTTCAACTGCAGCTTCTACAACTCTAGACTCATGGCCTTCGCTTAGAGAAATTATAGGTGGTTTGGATCTGGCTATTTCAATAGCCAGATCCAATGGTCGTTTTAGACCTTTTTTCATTATCTGTTCAAACCACTTGCTCGCGCATGTCTGAAGCTGAAATGCCTGCAACTGCTACTGGCTTTTTCATTGCATCTCTACGGAAAGGTTCACCCAATTCTTGATTAATCATAGCCTCTATTAGCGTCGTTTTTCCGTTCTCCATTTGATCCTTGATTGCCGTATGAAGTGCTTCCGTCAATTCAGCCATAGTTTTTGCTACAATTCCTTGTAAGCCACATGCTTTAGCAATTCCTGCGTACGATACTTGAGTGTCGAGTTCTGTACCAACAAAATTATCATCATACCAAAGGGTTGAATTTCGTTTTTCGGCACCCCACTGATAGTTTCGGAAAACTATTTGTGTTACTGCTGGCCACTCTTCTCTTCCAATCGCCGTTAACTCAGTTACGGCAATACCGAAGGCACCGTCTCCTGAAAATCCAACAACTGGTACGTCCGGTCGTCCAATCTTTGCACCAACAACTGAGGGAAGACCATAACCACAGGGGCCAAAAAGACCTGGTGCTAAATATTTTCGTGTCTCTTCAAATGTTGGGTAAGCATTTCCAATGGCGCAATTATTTCCAATGTCTGATGATATTATTGCTTCTTTTGGAAGAGCAGCTTGTATCGCTCTCCATGCTTTTCTTGGGGACATCCAATCAGGCTTGTCTGCTCGAGCGCGTTCATTCCACGTAGTACCAGGGTCATCCTCTTCATGATCCATTGAACTCAGCTGTTGCGCCCATCGAGATTTTAATTCTGCAATTTTTTGTTTTCTTTCGGTGCGGTTTAAATCACCTGCATTATCTGATAATTCATCAAGGATTTTATCGGCTACTTTCGCGGCGTCACCTACAATTCCAACACTTACTTTTTTCGTTAAACCAATTCTGTCTGGATTAATATCTACTTGGATAATTTTTGCATTTTGTGGCCAATAATCAATACCATATCCTGGAAGCGTAGAAAAAGGATTTAACCTTGTTCCTAAACATAATACGACATCGGCGTCTTTGATCAATTCCATTGCCGCTTTCGAACCGTTATATCCTAAAGGACCCGAAAATAGTGGATGTGAACCAGGAAATGCATCATTGTGCTGATATCCGACGCATACTGGTGCGTCTAAACGTTCTGCCAGTGCTTTAGATGCTTCTATAGCTCCTTCTGATAAAACAACGCCAGCTCCATTCAAGATTACAGGGTTATTTGAAGAAGACAACATTTCAGCAGCCTCCGAAATTGCTTTATCTCCCCCGCTTGGGCGTTCGAACTCGACCATCGCTGGAAGATCAATGTCTATTACTTGTGTCCACATATCACGTGGTATATTTATTTGGGCTGGAGCAGAAGCTCGCTTTGCGTTCATTATCACTCTGTTAAGAACTTCAACTATACGAGTGGGATCTCGCACTTCCTCCTGATAAGCGACCATATCCTCAAATAATTTCATCTGCTCGACCTCTTGGAAGCCACCTTGGCCAATAGTTTTATTTGCGGCTTGGGGTGTTATTAAGAGTAGGGGCGTGTGGTTCCAATAGGCCGTTTTAACGGGAGTAACAAAGTTAGTGATGCCTGGTCCATTTTGAGCGATCATTACAGCCATTTTTCCAGTTGCTCTGGTGTAGCCATCAGCCATCATTCCAGCAGAACCCTCGTGAGCGCAATCCCAAAATGTAATACCCGCAGATGGGAATAAGTCTGAGATTGGCATAAATGCAGAACCAATGATGCCAAAGGCATGCTGTATTCCATGGTCTTGAAGCACTTTAATGAACGCCTCTTCGGTAGTCATTTTCATTTTTTTTCTCCTAAAAAATTGGAATCGTTGGGACATAAAATTTTATGTTTCATATTGATATTTAATACTATTTCAACATACTAATAGGGCCAAAATTTATACGGTCATAGGTCCAGTATCTGAAATTGCTTTAGCAATCAATTCTATTCCTGGGGCAATCCTTTCGACTGGAATTGACGAATATGCCAGTCTAATGAAGTTTTTTGGATAATTATTTCCCACAAAGAATGGATCACCCGGCTCAATAACCACATCCTTTTTAAGTAGATCTTCTGCTAACCTAATGGAACTTACTTGTTCGGGAATTTCCACCCAAAATGATGATCCGCCATGTTGCGCTTTTCCAGCAATTTTTAAGTCACATTTGTTAAGGCTTTTCTCCATTTCCAAATAACGTTCTTCATAATGTTTAGACATCCGTTTAATCAAAGCATCATAGTGGCCAAGGCTTAGGAAATACGCTGCAGTCCTTTGAATATGCCCGGGCGGATGTCTTAAGACTGATGCTCTTAAAGCTCTGGCTTCTTTGATAAAGGGAGCAGGCCCTACTAAATACCCAAGTCTCATTCCAGGGAAAAGAGATTTTGAGAAACTACCAACATAAATCACCCGACCATCATTATCCAACGATTTTAGAGCTGGTAATGCAGGTTGTAAAAAAGACATTTCGAACTCGTAGTCATCTTCTATTATTATACCATCTGATTTTTGCGCTTTTTCGAGAAGTCGCTTACGTCTTGAAAGTGGCATTGTTGCAGCGGTCGGGCAGTGATGGCTTGGGGTGGTGAAAATTACATTAATATCATTAGAAAGTTTCTCAGGCGGCAAACCTTTGTCATCTACATCTACTGTTTCTATCTGACATCTGGATTGGCCCAAAATATCGAGTAGTGCCGGATAACAAGGATTTTCAATTATGGCTTTTTTGTTCTTAGTTAATAAAATTTGGGTTGATAGCCATAGCGCGTTTTGTGCTCCTAAGGTTATCAGAATTTCATCTTCATTTGCTAATATACCTCGTCGCGGCAAGGTATGGCGGGCAACAAATTTTATTAGCTTTGGATCATCCTGATCGTAAAAATCCGATGTCATACTTCTGAAATCTTTAGTTCCGAGTGCTTGTAATGCGCATAGACGCCAATTTGCGTGATCAAAGAGATTTGCATCAACTTGCCCGTATACAAAAGGATACTTGTATCCTGCCCAATCACCTCGTTTTTCGGATAAAAATTTACCACTGAAGCGTTGACTTATTGCCCTATTCCAATCAACAGGATTTTTAGGATTCTGAGACTCTTTTATTGTAAATCTTGGAGCTTCTGGTGCATTTTCCGAAACATAGTAGCCCGATCTATCTCTCGATGCTAAATAGTCATTAGATTGTAATTCTGTATATGCGAGCGTAACAGTTATTCTGCTTATTCTTAAGTGTTCTGCCAGTTTTCTTGTCGACGGCAGCTTTTCACCTTTTCTGAACCTTCCTGAAAGTATTCCCCTTGCAATTATTTGTTGCAGCCGGGATTGAAGAGTACCCTCAATATTTTCATCCATAAAAAATGTTTCTGCTGGTATGCTCATGTGACCTTAGTTACTGTCTTTCGTAAACGCCAGATACCGATTCAAGCGCAGCATACATCAGCTTCTGAAAATAGTTGTTCTGTAAGTCTGTTTATTCTTTGTTACTTTAGTTCGGATTTAGTTGATTTTTATCCAAATATCTTCGTAAGTGATTTACCTACCGCTTCTGTGATTTGGTCGATATCATCAGGTGTAGCGATAAGTGCTGGACTAAAACATAGCGTGTTATTTAGGCCTGGAAGTGAGCGATTAGTTGCACCAATTAAAACGCCTTGTGCTGCACAATCAGCAACCACAGCTTGAACTAATTTTTCATCCTCAGGTTCTTTTGTTTTACGATCTTTCACTAACTCGGCCCCACAAAATAGTCCTGCACCGCGTACATCGCCGATGACGGAGTGTTTTTCAGCCAACTGATCGAGGTTTTCAATCATTCTGGCACCCATTTTTACTGTGTTGTCTAGTAAGTTTTCATCTTCAATTATCCTCATATTTTCCATCGCTGCCGCTGGTCCAGCGGTGCAGCCACCAAAAGTTGAAATATCCCTAAAATAATTCATTTTGTCGTCTGGATTATCTTTAAAGCTATCAAAAACCTCTTCAGTCGTAACTAGACACGCAATTGCGGCGTAACCCGAAGCCACACCTTTTGCCATTGTAACCATATCTGGTTTAATTCCATAATTTTGGTATCCGAACCAAGTTCCTGTTCGGCCTAAACCGCATACCACTTCGTCAATATGCAAAAGGATGTCATATTTCTGGCAAATTTCTTGAACTCGGTCCCAATATCCGTCTGGAGGTGTGATTACACCGCCTCCTGCTGTCACAGGTTCAAGACATATTCCACCCACCGTGTCAGGACCTTCTGATATTATCACTTCTTCGATCGCGTCAGCTGCACGCTTGCCATATGCCTCACCGGTTAAATCCCACTGTGCTCTGTATTCTAGACAGTGGGGAACTCTGATAAATCCAGGAGTGAAAGGCCCATATTGAGCATTTCGCTCATCTTGGCCCCCAGCTGAGAGTGTTGCTATCGTGGTGCCGTGATAGTCGCGGTCGCGGTAAAGTATCTTGTTTTTTTTGCCACCATATTTTTTGTGTGCAATTTGACGGATCATTTTAAAAGCTTTTTCATTCGCTTCTGATCCAGAGTTACAATAATATACTCTGGATAGCCCAGGCATTTTTCTAATAAGTTTTTCGGCAAATAGAGCTCCAGGAACTGTCCCAGCTGCGCCAGCAAAATAATTCAGTTTTAACAATTGGTCGCGAACTGCATTTGCAATACTTTCCCGGCCGTACCCAACATTTACTGTCCATACACCTCCAGAAACACCATCGATGTGTTCTTTACCATTCTGATCCCATACTCGGATACCTTTACCTTCTACGATAATTCGTGGTTCACCGGTTTCGAAAGGTTTATGTTGAATTAAGTGATGCCATATGTGAGCCTTATCAGCCTCTACAACATGACTTATATCGTTCTGATTTAAAGTGCCGTCCATGAGATTACCTTGCTTTGCAGTTGCTTTACCCAAACAATATAATAGACGTTAAAACATTTTTTAAAATAGGTCCAGAAGTATACCTAATGTATAGCCAGATGGTTCATTTTGTCGCGCGGAAATACAAAACATAAAAATATGTTTTTTCCAGTAAACTTGCTCTATAATCGGCAAAAAGTTAAAATAAATATTTACAAAACACAGATAAGTAATAATTGCTTTGTCATGTAGATCATCTCGTTGTTCTCTCTAAATAAATAAATGATCTAGTTGATTTTTGCATCTATTGAGCTTTGGGAGTTAAACTTGAGCAACATTCCAAATATAAATCAGGCTGATCCGATACCAGAATCAGTGCGTCTAGATATAGAAGAATTACTGTTAACTGGTGACCTATTTCGCTACACTAACGAGCAGTCCGCTGTCTTAGACTTAGAACAAAATTTCGCCAAAAAGATTGGCTCATCCTACGCACTGGCGGTGTCTTCTTGCTCAGCCGCTCTATTTTTGGCCCTAAAAACTTTGAATTTACGTAAAGAAGCGAGAGTTCTTATTCCGGCGTTCACTTTTGGCGCAGTTCCGTCTGCCGTTGTTCACGCAAATTGTATCCCTGTCCTGTGCGAGTGTGGAAAAGATTATCGCATTGATTTAGATGATTTCTTGTCAAAACTGGAATCTGTGGATGCTGTGCTTATAAGTCACATGCGTGGTCACACCTCCGACATGGATAAAATCCTCTTACACTGTGAGCGATTGGAGTTACCTGTAATCGAGGACGCAGCCCACTCATTGGGTACGACTTGGAGAGGTAAAAATATTGGTACCTTTGGACAGCTTGGTTGTTTTTCATTTCAATCTTATAAGCTATTAAATTCTGGAGAAGGAGGGATGCTAGTAACGAATGATCCAGACTATTTTGCAAAAGCTGTTGTGATGTCCGGCGCATATGAGCACAACTGGAAGAAGCATCAAGGAGAACAAGAATTTTTTGAGAAATGGCAAAATCAATTACCACTCTACAATATGCGGTTGAATAATCTATCGGCATCAATTGTAAATGCACAATTACCTTATCTTGATCAGAGAGTAGAAAATGGACGGCGTAATCACGATATTGCCGCAGAAAAGCTAAGCGTTAGCAAGTGGATACATCTGCCTGAAAAATTTGAGCAAGAGGCTCGAGCTCCAGACTCAATACAATTCAACCTTGTCGGCTTAACGCCGCCGGAGGTTAACCAGTTTTGTGACCTTATAAATAGAATGGGTATAAAGCTTCAGGTTTTCGGTCACTCGAAAGATAATGCTAGAGCATTTTGGAATTGGGATTTTTTACCGGAAAGATATAATTTGCCAAAAACGCGCGAAATGTTAAAAAACGCTTGCGATTTACGGCTTCCAGCTCGATTAAACGTTGTTGATTGTCAAAATATTGCAGAATTGATTTTGGAGGCTCTTAGGCAGATTAAGAATGATCAGGCTGCGTGATAATTGGCTTGGCCAATCTGCGGTCTGGTTTTCTTAAATATATAAAATTTATTTAAAATTTCTTATTTCTTGGAAAGCCTCTGGGAGCCATTCGGCCGGCAGTAGCTCTTTTGCCTATCCACTCTTCTAAATTTGTTTCGGTTCGCGTTCTTCCCGCGGGGTCTAACCAAGACAACCCATCTGAAAGGTCAAAAGTGGTTATATCTGATAAGCCACCTTCTTTGTATTTTTGCAACCGTACGCCCTTACCTCTAACCATTTCGGGAATTTCGCAAATGGGGAAAATTAACACTTTTCTATTTTCTCCAACCACTGCAACGTGATCTCCACAAATATCATGGCAAATTTTCGCCACAGCGTCTCCTCTGGTATTCAGTATTTGTTTTCCACTTTTGGTTTGGGCAACGACGTCGTCATGTGTTACAATAAACCCATCACCAGTCGAAGAAGCAACAAGTAGTTTTTGGCCAGGTCGAAAAGTTATCAAATTTACGATTAGAGCCTTATCTGGAATGTCTACCATTAGCCTTAGTGGTTCACCCATTCCCCGCCCTCCTGGAAGACTAGAAGCCAGTATTGTGTAAAATCTACCGTTAGATGCTAATGCTAAAAGCTTATCTGTTGTTTGAGCATGAAAAATAATTCCAGGACCATCACCATCTTTGAATTTTAATTCACGGGTCAGGTCTATGTGCCCATTCATAGCTCGGATCCATCCCATGCTTGAACAAACGACCGTTATTGGCTCTCTCTCGATCATCGCTTCTATTGGAACCTCTTCGAAATCCTGTGCCTCTGCAAAATTAGTTCGCCTGGTACCAGAAATATAATTTTGACCAAATTGTTTTTTTGTTTCACGAATTTCCTCAGCGATTTTATTCCATTGTTGTAAGGTGTCCGCGAGTAAATCTTCCAAGTTTGCTCTTTCTTCCATCAAGCTGTCTCGCTCTTTCACCAATTCTACTTCTTCTAAACGGCGAAGGGATCGCAATCGCATATTCAAAATTGCTTCAGTCTGCACATCGCTTAACTCGCCCTCTATTGAGATATCGGGCCGTTTGTAATCTCGTTCATCTTTTGCGCGGTCATGCTGTTTGCCCCAGTCTTCGGACATCAGTGCTAATTTGGGGTTGTCATCATATCGAATGATATCAATCACTCGATCTAAATTTAGAAAAGCAATTATCAGGCCCTCTAATACCTCCAGTCTGTTGTCTATTTTTTTTAGTCTAAAGTTTGATCTACGTTTTAAAATATTGCGCCGATGATCTAAGAAAGCCTTAAGAACTTCATTTAAATCGCAAACTTTTGGTACTAAGCCGTCAATGAGCACATTCATATTCATCGAAAAGCGAATTTCAAGGTCTGAGATCTTGAACAAAGTCTCCATTAAAATATTAGGATCTACATTTTTACTTTTTGGTTCTAATACTACTCGAATATCTTCCGCACTCTCATCTCGTATATCCTCTAATATTGGTATTTTTTTTGTTTGAATAAGTTCTGCTATTTTCTCAATTAGTTTTGATTTTTGAACTTGAAATGGTATTTCTGTAATCACCACTTGCCATTGTCCTCGTTCTAGATCCTCGACAGAAAAACGCGCTCTGAGTCGAAACGAACCCCTACCTGTTTTGTATGCATTAACTATATTTTCATGGGACTCGACAATAGTCCCACCAGTCGGAAAGTCTGGACCAGGTATGTATTTAAGCAGTGTTTCTATACGAGCGTCGGGGCTCTTAATTAAGTGGAGACAAGCATCACAAAGTTCCGAAATGTTGTGAGGTGGAATATTAGTCGCCATGCCTACAGCAATGCCACTTGATCCGTTTGCTAACAGATTGGGAAAACTAGCAGGTAAAACTATAGGTTCGGATAAAGTTCCGTCATAATTTTGTCTGAAGTCTACGGCATCTTCATTTAGTCCGTCTAGTAAAGCTTCAGCAATTGTAGTCATTCTTGCTTCTGTGTATCTGCTTGCGGCTGGGTTATCTCCGTCTATGTTTCCAAAATTACCCTGCCCATCAACAAGGGGGTATCTGACATTAAACTCTTGAGCCAGTCGTGCCATAGCGTCGTATATGGCGGCATCACCGTGGGGATGATAATTCCCCATAACATCGCCGCTTATTTTAGCAGATTTGCGGAATCCACCAGTTGCGTTTAGTTTTAATTCACGCATCGCAAAAAGAATTCGTCGGTGAACAGGTTTTAAACCATCTCTAGCATCGGGAAGGGCTCTATTCATAATTGTTGATAGAGCGTAAGTAAGATATCGTTCACCAATGGCACGTCCTAACGGTTCGGCCAAAATACTTTTTTCGCTCAAGTCATCAGATGTTTCACTCATGATTTATCTGATAAACAAGCTTGACAGTGGGGTAAAGAAAAAGACTGATGAAATTAAAAAAATTTTCAATATTTAGCAACTTTGGTTCCTTAGTTTTGGTGCTTACGGAAGGTTTGCCTCATGGATAAGTCAATTCTCATTACTGGTTGTTCATCAGGGATAGGTTATGATGCAGCACACGGTTTAACATCTAGAGGATGGAGAGTTTTTGCAACCTGCAGAAATGAAGTGGACTGTGAAAGGTTACGAAAAGAGGGCTTGGAAAGCCTTAAGTTGGACTATGACGATTCTGCTTCAATTAAGTCAGCCGTTAAATATGTTTTGGAAGAAAATAATGGCGTTTTGGGCGCCTTATTTAATAATGGAGCTTTTGCATGTCCGGGCGCTGTCGAAGATATTCCGCGAGATGCTCTCAGGGCCATATTTGAAACTAATCTTTTTGGTTATCATGAATTAACACGAGAAATTATACCTATTATGAGATCGCAGGGGTATGGACGAATAATCAACTGTTCTTCCGTACTAGGTATTGTTCCGTTGAAATGGCGTGGTGCCTACAACGCTACAAAGTTTGCTCTCGAAGGGCTTACACAAACACTTCGGCTTGAAATGCGAGATTCTCCTGTTGATGTGATAGTTTTAAATCCGGGCCCTATAACTTCTAAAATCCGCGAAAATTCTATACCACATTTTGAGAGGTGGATTGACTGGGAGAATTCGGTCAGGGCCGAGCATTACAAAACTACGCTTATTGGTCGTCTAAGGCAAAAGAATAATTTAAACACATTTGAACTTCCTGCAGCAGCCGTTACTCAAAAACTTTTATTAGCGTTAGAAAGTCAAAAACCAGCAACATCGTACTACATCACCAAGCCAACCTATTTCATGGCTTTGATGCGCAGAATATTGCCAATTAGCTGGTTGGAGAGATTACTAGCAGCAATTTAATTTGATTTAGTCATTATCATTTGTTCACTTTTACTAAATTACTGCTAAGTACCCATACAAAGTAAATGTCGTAGGAAAATTTATGTCACAAGACCCTTTATTTATTCTCGTTATACTTTCTATGGCAGTTGTTCTTATTGTTTTAATGATAGGAATTGGTGGTTTTGGAAAAGGTGGTGAATTTAACAGAAAATATGCAAATAAATTAATGAGATTAAGAATACTTGCTCAGTTTCTGGCGGTAGCAATAATTTTGTTGTTTGTCTATTTAAGTGGAACAAGGGGTTAATTAATGGTCACGATCAATAAAGTATATACAAAGACTGGAGATAACGGTGAAACCTCTCTAGGAAATTTTGAGCGTGTTGCCAAATTTGACCTAAGGGTTGAAAGTTATGGGACCGTCGATGAATTAAATTCTCATCTTGGGGTCGCACGATACTTTTCTACAGGCGATATGGCTACAAAATTATCTTCCATCCAAAATGACCTTTTTGATTTAGGTGCAGATTTATGCAGACCAAATATGGAAAAAGATGATGAGGTTGAATATGAGGTTTTACGCATAGTGCGAGCCCAGGTTGAGAGGCTTGAGCAAGAGATCGATACTATGAATGATCCCATCGAGCCGCTAAAAACGTTCATTTTGCCCGGTGGTAGTCAACTCGCTGCGCATCTGCATGTTTGTCGGACGGTGGCTCGAAGAGCGGAGCGGTTAGCGGTTGAGTTAGCGTCACACGATCACGTAAACCCTGAAGCAACTAAGTATTTAAATCGGCTGTCAGATTGGTTTTTTGTTGCATCTCGAGCAGCAAATAATAATGGATCGGATGACTTAAAATGGGTTCCTGGAGCAAATCGCTAAGAAAGTAATTCACTGTTTGAAATTTAAATAAAATAATGTTACGCGACGTCGATCGTCAATGAGTCGACGCTTTTCCACTATTTACCTCAGGACTACTTTGATAAAATAAATACCGGAGAGTTAGGCTAACAGTATAATTGCTTCAACAAGGAGATAAATGACAATGAAGGTGCTTGTGCCTGTCAAAAGAGTAATCGACTATAACGTGAAAGTACGAGTCAAAGCAGATGGTGCGGGGGTTGACCTTGCGAATGTGAAAATGTCGATGAATCCATTTGATGAGATTGCTGTGGAAGAAGCAATCAGACTTAAGGAAGCGGATAAAGTCGATGAAGTAGTAGTAGTATCAATTGGTGTTGAAAAAGCGCAGGAAACTCTTCGTACTGCACTGGCTATGGGCGCTGATCGTGCCATTCTAGTTGTAGCCACCGATGATGTTCACAACGATATTGAACCGTTGGCGGTTGCAAAAATTTTGAAAAATCTAGTTACAAAAGAAGATCCGGGTTTAGTGATTTGTGGAAAACAAGCTATAGACAATGATTTAAATGCAACGGGACAAATGCTCTCAGCTTTGTTGGGGTGGTCTCAAGCGACTTTTGCTTCAGAACTAAGTATTGACGGGGACAAAGCTATTGTCACGCGGGAGGTCGATGGTGGCCTTCAAACGATAAAGGTTAATTTGCCTAGCGTAGTAACGGTCGATCTAAGGTTAAATGAACCAAGATATGCGTCGTTGCCAAATATAATGAAGGCAAAGAAAAAGCCACTGGATATCATCAACGCTACAGATTTAGGGGTGGATGTTTCGCCTAGGTTGAAAATAACAAATACTGGAGAACCTGAGGCGCGAGCTGCGGGTATCAAAGTTGGTTCTGTGGATGAACTCGTTGAAAAACTAAAAGAAATGGGGGCGGTATAATGTCAGTTCTAATTCTTGCTGAATTAAACGGAAACGAATTAGCAGAGGATGCAACTGCAAAAGCAGTTTCAGCAGCTAAAGGTCTGGGGGAGATTAATGTTCTTTGTGCTTCATCTGACTGCTCTGGTGCTGCAACAGCAGCGGCAAAATTAAGTGGTGTAACAAAAGTTCTATGTGTTGATAGTGAAGTGTTTAGCAATGGCATGGCTGAAACAATCGCTGATTTGGTTGTGTCCATTTCTGATGAATATGAGCATATAATGGCACCGGCAACGAACTCTGCAAAAAATATATTACCCAGAGTTGCAGCTCTTCTGGACGTAATGGTAATTACTGATATCACCGCAGTGCTTGATGCTAATACTTTTGAAAGACCGATTTACGCCGGAAATGCAATCCAAACGATTGAATCTACTGATAAGAAAAAAGTTGTTTCTGTTCGTACTGCTAACTTTGAGGCAGTTGACGCATCCGGTAGCGCAAGTATAGAAAATATAAAATCTGAGGTGGTTTCCTCTCTTTCTGAATGGATGGAAGATAAGGTTGCAGCCTCAGATAGACCAGAGTTAACATCCGCTGGTGCAGTTGTATCGGGTGGTAGAGGCGTTGGGTCTGATGCGGATTTTGCTATGATTGAAAAACTTGCTGACAAGTTAGGTGCTGCCGTCGGAGCATCACGAGCAGCTGTCGATAGTGGATATGCTCCAAATGATTGGCAAGTGGGACAAACTGGTAAGGTTGTAGCACCTGATTTATATGTTGCTGTTGGTATTTCCGGCGCCATCCAGCACCTTGCAGGAATGAAAGACAGTAAAGTTATAGTGGCGATAAACAAAGACGAAGAAGCACCAATATTTCAAGTTGCGGATATAGGCCTGGTAGCTGATCTTTTCGAAGCAGTACCGTCTCTTACAGATAAACTTTAAATATTGGGTTTCCCCATTTTTAAGTAAAGCTCACTAGTGTGAGCTTTACACATTTATTGTAATTACTATTCGATGATT